>VFQQ010000022.1_pt1 | contig 459614 bp, 373 predicted proteins | sample 3512341 | NCBI WGS metagenome assembly VFQQ01 (sample SAMN10412373, study PRJNA504923) | tailings metagenome | isolation source: Relicate 2 Philex TSF1 revegetated site | place: Philippines: Tuba, Benguet | collected 2017-08-29
CGGTGCTGTGCTGGCCTTCGAGCACAGCGAGCCAGGTGGAACTGCACCAGCGGCACGATCCGCGCGCCGACATTGGCTTGTGCGCATCGAGGGCTCACTGTGGCCACGCGTGTCGAGGTGGTGATGACATGGGATCCACGCCGCGCCGCCGCTGGCTTGCGGTTTCCTTTCGCGCTTTCCTTTGGCTTTTAGTCTCCACACTGTCAAGACGGCTATTTGTGACACTTAATGACACCAGTGACACTTGCTTTCAAGAGGTGGTGTCACTCTCAAGAGCCCGTGGTTGCTTGATTCCAGCCAGCAATGACACTTGTGACGCTTTTTTTTGACTTCGTGTGAAAAATCTGATGTTGCACCGTGATTGCACCTTGCCGGGGCAATACCTGCGCGCCCGCGCGTGAGGTTCGAATCTCTTGCCCACCCCCCCCCTCCGGGTAAGGAATCTTTTTGCCCCCGGACCCTGCTGATTGCGGGTTTTGCGTCTCTCAGTGTGTTTTCACGTGGCCTTGGGAAATTGGCTTTTGCACCGCTAGTTTTGCACCTCGCTCCCGTCAGCTATGAAGGGCTTGCGATCACTGGCGAAAGCGGCGCGGACCGTTCTGCCCTCGCCACTTTCGCCATCATTACCTTGCCAGCGTGACGGCTGCCGCCCGTCGAAGCGTGAGGGGAAAAGGGGATTGTGATGGCTGTGGGCGGCAGCCGTCACGCTCTGGCGGACGGTGAGGGCGGCGGCATCGAGGCGGTTGCTCAAGTCCTTGCTGTGTCTCCCGGCACGCCTGGCAGTCTCCAGGCGCGCGGTCTGTAGGCGACGGTAAAAACCGTGTGAAAATCAACGCTGGACAGTCATGGACACCGCTGGCACTATTCTCAATTCAATTCTCACTTTGGCGAACTGAGCGCCTGGATTCCTTATATTATAAGGTGGCGGAAGGGGCGGGATTCGAACCCGCGGTGAGTTTAACCCCACGCTCGATTTCGAGTCGAGTGCCTTAAACCGGGCTCAGCCACCCTTCCAGGTTCGCCGCTGCGAGAACAACAACTTAGCGGAGTATGCAGGCATTGCAAGCCACAGAGCAGGTGGAATTTCCGCGTAGGAGAGGGTTGAAGGCCGAGGGCAGTGAGGGGAATCCAGAACCGCCTACTTCACGGGGGGATACAGGGTGCTGAGGTCGGGCTGGTCGGGGAGGTAGAGCACCCAGAGGGGCTGGCCGGGCATGCGCTTGCCGATGGTGGAGTCGAAGGAGATGACCTTGCCTTCGTGCATGTGGCCGTTGACGGGGAAGTGATAGACGAGCTTCCACGGGTGGACATTGTTGACCGACTGGGTGGTGTCCTTGCCGATGGAGGCGATCTTGCCTTTCTCCGCGACGCCGTGACGGAAGGCGCGCAGGATGCCGTTGGCATGGGCGAGGCCGTGGCGCACCATGCCGAAACCGCCGAGGGCGAAGAAGGCGGGGATCAGCGCGGGCAGCCAGAGCTTCTGCACCACCATGGGCAGGCCCATCATGAAGGCGATCAACAAAAAGGCGCCGCCGATGAGGGTGGCCATGTTGCTGGTGAGCCGGGTGCGCAAGGCGAAGCCCTTCGGCAACGGACGCGGGGCGGCGGGCGGGGGTGGCCCAAGCTCCTTGCCGGGCGGCGGTGGCAGCAGACCGCCGCAGGAGTCGCACTGGTTTTGCCAGCTCACATAATGTCGATTGCACCATCCGCAGGTTATCATGGCTCAAGATGACCGCGCGGGCGGCGCCGGGCAAGGGGGCGCGGGTCCGACTTTGGTCCTAGCCGGGTGGGCCGCGCGGCGGAGGCCGAATAAATCCGGCTCTGTCTGGACAAGCGCCGCAAAACGCGCTTCCATACCCCTCATGAATCTCATCGATCAAATCATCAGCGAAGGCGCGCGCACCCTGACTCTGGAGGACCTGGACGCGTTGATGGTGGTGCTGCCCAAAATCCGCGACGAGCTGGAGATGGAGGCTTCGCCGGAAACCGGCATGCTCGACCAGTTCCGCTTTTTGCGCCATGTGGCGGAGGACGCGGCGGCGGGGCTGCGGCGGGAGGTGTCGCTGGTGGCGCTGGCGGAGGTGACCTTCGCGCTGCTCTACCTGACCAAGAACAACGATCTCATCCCGGACACGCTGCCGCACGAGGGCTGGATTGATGACAAAGCGATCTTCACCAGCGTGCTGAAACGCAACGCCTCGACGCTCAAGGAGCTGGCGATTTCCCGCGGGCACGACTGGGAACTGCTGATCTCGGTCATTTGACCGGCGGTTCCTCGCTTGGAGAAGCATCGGACTTGGCGGCGCGGTGCAGGCGCCGTTGCAGCGGGTGGATGCGCAGCAGGCGCGCGATGCCGGCCCAACTGACCCAGGCCAGCGCGTAAGCGGCTGGCGCGGCCAGCAGTCCGCCGATGAATCCGCCGAAATACATCGACTGGGCAAAGCGCACGCCGCGCGCCACATCCGCGTTTTGGATGCGCTCGATCAACAAGCCGATCGGATTGCCGACGACCTCAAGAAGCCAGTCGCCAAACTGTTTCTCCGCGAAACCAATGGGCGCGAAGGTCACGGGATTGCTGATCCAGGTGAGAATGATGACGGTGGGGATGTTGACGCGAAAAATGGCGGCGAGAATGGCGCCGAGCAGCATCTGACCGGGGATCAACTGGGCGGCCATGAACACGCCGATGGCGGCGCCGCCGGCGAAAGTGGCCTGACAGGGACGCCAGACGCGTTTGTCGAGAAAATGGCGCGCGAACCAGCGCATCGCCGCGCTCGCTTTCAAACGGCGCGGATGCTTGAAGTAGCGGTAGATGCGAAAGACCGCCCTGCGCAGATACCAGCGTGTTTTTTCCAGCATGAGGCGAGTGTGTTCCGGTCGCGGGCATCAACGCGGCGCGGCGCCGCCGCCAAAATAAACCCAGGCCAGCAGGGCCGCGCCCATGACAAGCCGGTACCAGGCGAAGCCGTTGAAGGTGTGGCTTTGCACGAAACGAATCAGCCAGCGCACCACCAGGAACGCCGACACGGCGGACACCACGGTGCCGAGCAGGAGCATGGACCAGTTCACCTCCGCCGCCGAGCCGTCCCGCAGCGCGGAGAGCATCTTGTAGGCGCCGGCCGCCATCAGTGTCGGCACCCCGAGCAGGAAGGAAAACTCGGTGGCGGCGGGTCGCGCCATGCCGAAAGCCATCGCGGCGAGGATGCTGGCGCCGGAGCGCGAGGTGCCGGGGAAGGCCGCCGCCAGCACTTGCGCCAGGCCGACGACGACGACCACCGTCCAGGTGATTTCAGCGGCCCCGGCGTGATTTTTGCGCCAGGCCTCGCAGCCAAAGATGACGAAGGCGCCGAGGAAAGTGGCCCAGGCCACGGGCGCGACCTCCTCCGGCAGCTTGATGTCCAGTTTCTCAATGAGCAGCGCGCCGATGGAGGTGATGACAAAAGCGCAGAAAAGCTTGATGAGGTAAGCGCGCGTGGCCGGTTGCGACAAGGTGGTGGCAAACTGCCGCACCCGGTCGGTGAAGACGGCGAGCACGGCGATCACCGCGCCGCTTTGAATCGCCACATTGAAGAGATCGCCCTGCGGCGGCAGCCAGCCGAGATTTTGCGGGATGAGCAGGTGGCCGGTGGAGGAGATGGGAAGAAATTCAGTGACACCTTCGATGATGCCGAGGATGACAATGGCGAGCCATTCGGGGAGTTCGGACATGGGCGGGAAGCGGGCGGGCAGACAGCCGCAGCTATGCGGCGCAATGAGGTCAATGCAAGCGCAGGCGTAAAACTGGTTGAAGCTTTCCCGCTATTACCGACGTTTAACCCAGTCCATCTTCCCTTGACCCCCATGCCCTCAACCGCCTTCCCCAAGCTGGTCCTTGCCACTTTTCTCTCCGCCGGCGCGCTCGCTGCCAACGACTGGCCCTCCTGGCGCGGCCCCTTGCAGAATGGCTCCAGCCTCGAGCACTACCAGGGCGGCGCCGGCAAAGTGGATGAAACTCCCGTCTGGACCCACCCCACTCGCAGTCGCGGCTGTCCCGTTGTCTTCGGCGGCCGTGTCTTCAGCTTCGGTTACAAAGGAGAAAAAACCGAGCTCATCGAGCTGCTCACCTGCCTCGATCAAAAAAGCGGAGAAAAAATCTGGGAGGTCGAAATCAAGGACTTCATCTCTGACACCGTTTACAATCGCTACGCCATCGGCTCCCCGACCATCGATCCCGAGACCCGGCGCGTTTATCTCATCACCGCCTACGGCATCTTCGGCTGCTGGGACTTTGACGGCAAAGAAATCTTCCGCCACTCCATGATGGAGGACTTTGGCCGTCTCACCTTCCCGAACTCCAAGGTTGGCTGCGCGGTCATTGAAGGCGACCTGGTCATCGTCCGCGGCATTACGGCCAACTGGGGTGCCGACGGCCCGGCCGCAGACCGCTTCTACGGCTTCGACAAACTCACCGGCGAGCTCGTCTGGTCCTGCACCCCCGGCACCATCCCGCCCACCGACAGCTCCTTCTCCACCCCTTACTTCGAGACCCGCCACGGTCAGCGCGTGTTTTACGCCGCCACCGGCTGCGGCAACATCGTCTGCATCAACGCGCGCACCGGCAAACCGCTCTGGCGCTTCAAAGCCTGCAAAGTCGGCATCAACGCCTCCCCCGTCCTGCACGGCGGCGACAAATTGATCTGCATTCATGGCGACGAAAATGTGGACACCACCGAGCGTGGCCGCATGTTCGCCGTCAAGCTGCCGGAAAGCTTCGGCACTGAGCAGGCCATGATCGATCCCGAAATCCTGGGTGGTTTCGAGGCATGGAAAGCCCATGAAATCTGGCGCAACGACCATGGCGCCGGCTCCAGTTCCCCCGTGCTCGTCGGCGACCGCGTTTACCAAATCACCGATGGCGGCGCCGTCGTCGCCGTCAATGCCGCCACCGGGGCCGTCGAGTGGACCGCCAAGGTCTCCAACGGCAACACTCACTCCTCCCTCGTCCATGCCGATGGCTACCTCTACGCCCCGCTCATGGAGGGCAAGCTTTTCATCCTCAAAGCCGAAAATGGCGAGGTCGTGCAGAACCTCCAGCTCAAAGGCAACTGCATCGGCGCCGCCATGGTCGTCAACGGCCATGTCCTCGTGCACAGCACCGAGAGCCTCTACTGCTTCAAAATCCAAAATAGCGGCATCACTGTTGATCCCGTCCCCGCGCCGGACATCCCCGCGCCCGGCGCCCCCGCCGCCCTCCAGGTCATCCCGTCCGAGTTTGTGCTCTTCCCAGGTGAAAAACGCGCCTTCCGCGTGCGCAGCATCGATGCCGCCGGCCTGCCCGTGGCGGAGGTGAAAAACGCCGCCTTCGAGACCTTCATTCCCCCCACCGCCCGCGTCAAGACCACCATGGACGCCCGCTTCAACGCTGCCGGCGAAGCCGTCGCTGCTCCAGATGCCAAACTGTCCGCCGGCGCCTTCAAAGCCACCGCCGGCGGCCTCAGCGGCACCTTCCGCGGCCGCCTCCTGATGAAACCCCCCTTCACCCAGGACTTCAACGCCTTCGAACTCACCGAGACCCAGCCTGATGAAGGCGTCCAATTCGCCTACCCGCCACTGGCCTGGAACGGCGCCCGCTTCAAGTTCGACGTGCGCGAGCTCAATGGTGAAAAAGTTTTCGCCAAAACCTTTGACCGCCTCATCTTCCAGCGCGCCACCGTCTTCATCGGCACCGCCGACATGAAAAACTACACCGTCCAGGCCGACATCATGACCGACGGCAACCGGCGCGTGAAGTCCGACATCGGCCTCATCAACCAGCGCTACGCCATCGTGCTCAAAGGCAACGCCAACCAGCTTGAGATCAGCTCCAACTTCGAGCGCTTCGTGCACTTCGTCCCCTTCAAGGTGGACGCCCAAACCTGGTACACCCTCAAGACCAAGGTCACTGACAAAGGCGACGGCAACGGCATCGTGTACGCCAAAGTCTGGGAGCGCGGCCAGCCGGAACCGGACGCCTGGACCATTGAAGCTGCCACCGACATCGTCCACCGCTCCGGCTCCCCGGGCATCTTCGGCTTCACCCCGCAGAACCAGCAGCGCGTTTACCTCGACAACCTCAGCGTGACACCGAACGCACCCTGATTTTTCGCCAACCTGTCCACTCTCGCGAACCCCCACGTAAGCCCCAATCCCTCCTGTCCCATGACCACCGCAAGAACCACCCTCGTCCTCGCCGCCGCCGCGGCCCTCTCCACGCAAGCCGCCGACTGGCCCACTTGGGGCGGCACTCCCGCTCGCAACATGGTGTCCGAGGAAAAAGGCCTTCCCGTTGAAATCGAACCCGGCAAAAAAAAAGCCGGCTCCGATGAAATCGACCTCGCCACCACCAAAAACGTCGCTTGGGTCGCCAAGCTCGGCGGCCAAAGCTACGGCACCCCCAGCATCGCCGGCGGTCGTGTCGTCGTCGGCACCAATAACGAGTTCCCCCGCAACGACAAGCATATCGGCGACCGCGGCGTCGTCATGGCCTTCGACGAATACACCGGCAAGTTCCTCTGGCAGCTGTGCTCACCCAAGCTCGGCGCCGGCAAAGTCTCCGACTGGGAATTCCTCGGCATGTGTTCCGCCCCCACCGTCGTCGGGGACAAAGGCTACGTCATCACCAACCGCTGCGAGGTCGTCTGCCTCGACATGAACGGCCTTGCCGACGGCAACCAGGGCTTTCAGGATGAGGCCACCTATCTGGCCGTCGCCGACAGCAGCGGCCAGACCAAACCCGTCGAGCTCAGCGATTCCGACGCCGACATCCTCTGGGTCTTCGACATGCGCAAGGAACTCGGCGTTTTCCCCCACAATATCGCCTCCAGCTATGCCCTCGTTGTCGATGGCAAAGTCTATGTCACCACCTCCAACGGCGTCGATTACTCCCACCTTAACATCCCCGCTCCCACCGCCCCCAGCTTCATCTGCCTCGACGCGGAGACCGGCGACTACGTGGCCGAAATGAACCCCGTCGTCAGCGAGCGTGTCCTCCACTGCTCCTGGTCCTCCCCCGCCTACGGTCTCGTCAATGACAAAGCCCAGGTCTTCTTCGCCGCCGGCGATGGCTGGGCCTACGGTCTCGGCGGCGCCAGCGAGCGGGAAAAAATCGATGACGACATCTACGAGTTGCCCATCAAATGGAGCTACGACGCCAACCCTCCCGAGTACCGCAAAAACGACGCCGGCGAACCCATGAAGTACGCCGAATTCGACGGCCCCAGCGAGTGCATCGCCACCCCCGTCTATCACGACGGCCTGCTCTACGTCGCCATCGGCCAGGATCCCGAGCATGGCGAGGGCGTCGGCATGCTCTCCTGCCTCGATCCGGCCACCGCCGAGGGTGACATCTCCGGCAAAGCCCTTTGGACCTTCAAAGACATCGAGCGCAGCATCAGTACCCCCGCCATCAAAGACGGCCTGCTTTACACCGCCGACTACACCGGCCGCGTCTTCTGCATCGACGCCAAAACCGGCGAGGAATACTGGCGCCACGACACCCTCGGTCACATCTGGGCCAACCCCCTGCTCGCTGATGGCAAACTTTACATCGGCAACGAGGAGGGCGAGCTCTTCATTCTCGCCGAGGGCAAGGAGAAAAAACTGCTCGGCCAAGTCGAATTTTCCGCGCCGCTAAAAGGCTCCGTGGTTGCCGCCAACGGCGCCCTCTTCATCGCCACAGAGACCCATCTCTACTGCTTCAAAGAAGGCGCCACTCCGGTCAGCGAGTGATTCGCAGACCGTGAGTTCGCTCGCGGCGCCCTTCTGGATTGATAGGCTGTTCCCAGGTCGGCCCAAATCGCTGGCCTGGGCCCCCTGCCACCCTCCTCCCATGTCCGCGTTCGGCAGCCAGCTTATCCAGCCTGCCTGCGATCACTTCCCGGCGCGCGGATTGCGCATGTAATAAAAGCGGCCGTCCTCGGCGCCGCCAAGGAAGTCGGGGATGCCGTCGCCGTTGAAATCCACCACGGTGGGGCTGACGTCGTGGCCCTCGATGTTGATCTCGGCCAGCAGGCCCATGTCGGCGAAAAAGAACTTGCCGTCGGCGCTGCCAGTCTGGCGGATGAAGTTGGCGTTGGCGGAGTTGAGCAGGATGTCGAGCTTGCCGTCGCCATCCCAGTCTGCGATGCAGATTTTGCGGCGTCCGCTTTTGCCGGCGATGCCGGTATTGAGTTGCATGGGCCCGCCGGGCGCCATTTTGATTGGGTTTTTCACTGCGAGCGCCTGCTCGACTGGGTTGGCGCCAGCATTCTCTTCGGCGCAGAAAACACGACGTGGGTGCTTCAAAATGAGTTTGCCGTCAGCCTGCTTGGCGCGCTCGAAGAAGGCAAGGTAACCCTCATGATCGAGCATGACGAGGTCTGTCAATCCGTCCTGGTTCCAATCGACCGCCACCGGAGTGGTGCGCCACTGGGTGAGCAGGGCTTTGCCTTCGGGTTTCATCCAGCCCCAGGCCAGGCGCGGTTGCACGCCTTCCCACTCGACTTCCACTGGCTGTCCGGCGGCCAGCTTTGGCTGCGCGCGGGTGCCAATGTTGCGATACCAGGTGACTTTGCCGAGGATGGAATTGACCAGCAGGTCGGGCAAACCATCGCCATCCCAGTCGGCCACGGTTTGCGTGGTGTATCCCCACTTGGCTTCGCAGGGGCCCTGGATGGAGCCATTGGGACCGGCCATCGGGCGGATGACTTGGCCATCCGCTTCGAGGAGTTTGGGCGCGGCCCACTTCGGTTTCTCGACGCCGGGGCCGCTGAGATTTTCAAAGAAAGCGATGTGGCCGGCGGTGTTGCCGCTGATGATGTCGATGTCGCCGTCGCCATCCCAATCGACGCCGACCGGCGTGGCCAGCGCGCCGAACTTCACCTCGTCCGCCTCCTGTTGAAAGTAACGCGGCGCTTTGAACACAGGCACCTTGTCCTCGAACTTGCCTGTGTTTTCGATGAAGGCCACGCGACCATCCTCGTCGCCGACGATGAGATCGACGTGGCCGTCCTTGTTCCAGTCGATGGCGGTGGGGGTGATCATTTCCAGATCCATCGTGAGGTACTTGCCGGTGTCGGTTTTGACGCGCTTCATGAGGGCGTACTTCGGCGCGGTGCGCGTGCCGATGTTTTCATAATAAGTGAAGCCGTCGAGGAACTCGCCGCAGAGGAGGTCGAGATCACCGTCGCCATCGAAGTCAACGAAGTTGGGTGAGGGCCAGCCGTAGGTCTCGACGGGGCGGTCGCCAGCCATGATTTTTTTCGGCTTGTCCCACTTGGGTTGGTCGTTGCTGCCGGTGTTGCGGATGACATAGACGTAGCCGCGCAAGGGGCCGTTTTTCCAGATGCCGTTCTCGTCGTAGGCGTTGTCCCAGCCGTACTCGGTCCAGTCGCCGACGCCGACGACGAGGTCGTTCACGCCGTCGCCGTCGTAATCGACCATGTGCCACATGTTGGCGCGGACTTTGTTGGGATGGATGTTGGTCGTGAGGCCGAGGCTGACGCCCTCATCGATGCCGGTTTTGAGGAAGTTCGGGTGCAGGGTGTTCGGGGTGAGGACGACGGGCTTGCCGTCCACATCACTGACGCGGACGTTTTGCGCGCCTTTGCTGATGCGCACGCCGGGTTTGAAAACGGGCATGGCGTTCTTGGCGGTGTCGCCGCTGACGTTCTCGAAGAAGTAAATGCCGTTGTAGGGTTTGTCCGGGCAGTTGACGACCAGGTCGAGGTCGCCATCGCCATCGAAGTCCATCGGCATCGGCCAGGCCCAGAGGCCGACACCGAGATCGACGACGAGGCCGGGGTTATTGTACGTGAGGCGTTCGAGCGCAGCGGACGGTAAAGCCAGCGCGGCGAGCAGGACGGTGAGGAGGGCGGGTTTCATGGGCTTGGTTGGGATGTGGTGCGAGACGCTGGCTCGCCGGGTTGGAAAGGTGGGGCAAGCTTCCAGCTTGCCCGCATTTAGCAGGGCAAGCTGGAAGCTTGCCCCACCTTGGAAACGAGTGTCTGGATGCGGTCTTTTAACTCAGGCAGCACCGCCTCGACACGGCGGCGCTCATCAGCGCGGAAGCGGTGAAAAGGCTCGGCCATGAAGTCATCGCACACGCCCTCCAGGGAGAGCGCGCATTTGATGCCTTTGATGATGGCGGAGGAATGGCGGCCCACCTGGTAAAGCCGGGTGGAGACTTCCATGACCATCGCGTGCAGGGCGCGCGCGCTCGGCATGTCGCCCGCCGCGGCGGCGCGATGCAGGGCCACATAGAGTTCGGGGAAGACGTTGGCGCCGCCATTGACGCCGCCGTGCCCGCCAGCGAACACGGCGTCGAGCAGCAGTTCCTCCGGTCCCATCAGGATGCTCCAGTCGGGTCGCTCTTTGGCGAGGCCGCAGAGGCGATGGAAGTAGGTCATGTTGCCGGAGCTGTCTTTGACGCCGAGGATGCGCGGCTCGTCCATCAAGGCGCGCACGGTTTCCACCTCGAAGCTGACCTTGGTCAGGCTGGGCATGTTGTAGATAAAGAAAGGCAGCGGCAGTTCGGGCAGCAGGTGGCGGGTGTACTCAATGAGTTCCGGCTGGCCTTCCGGCAGGTAATAAGGCGGCGCGGCCACCAAGGCATCGGCCCCGGCAGCGGCGGCGTGGCGGGCGATGTTCACGGACTCGACAAAGGCGGTGTCGGTGATGCCAACAAGCACGGGCAGGCGGCCCCGCGCCTGACGGCAGGCAACGTCAATCACCTCCCGGCGCAGGCGGTAGCCGAGGCTGGGGCCTTCGCCCGTGGTGCCAAGGATGAACAAGCCACCAACACCACCTGCAATGAGACGCTCGATGAGCCGCTCGAAGCCAGGCACGTCGAGGGTGTCACGGTCGGTGAGGGGAGTGACCAAAGGAGGGATGATGCCGGTGAGGGGGGAGGTCATGGCTATAGAGCGAGCAGAGACGTTGGATTGATTCCCAGGGCGGAATCAGGTAAAGTAGAGGTTATGGAGCCGAAAATTGACCCGAAATTGCTGGCCGATCCGCTCTTTCAAGAGTTGATGGCTGAGGGCCTGGCGATGCAGGACCGCTTTGCCGCAGAACCGGTTTATGCCAGAACAGGCAAAGGCTTTTTGAAAAGTGCGGGAGTGGCAGAACTCCAAAATATCAAAACTGACAAGCAACCGACACGCAAATCCTGAACCATGCCCGCATCTCGTCAAGCCTGGCTGGAAGCATTCACTTGGGAGATGGTCACGGCGCAAAACGCGGTGCTTTGCCAAGCCAAAAACGCGCTGCACAAGCCTACTTCCGATGGTCATGAGGCGACCAAGGAACTTTGGGAATCGCTGCATCGAAAAGAGATCTCTCTTGAGGAAGCAGTTGAGCTTTGCCGACGCTGCCATCGCATGGCACCGTTTTGTTTTTATAACGGCAACACTTTTGCCTCCATCGTAGCGATGGTCATTCGCAAGTTGGACCTGCCCGCTGATCAGGCATTTGTCGTGAGAAGTCTCGCCGGGCACATCGTGGCGGGTGTGGCTTCGGAGGAGGAGGTGCGCGCGTTTCGCGATTTTTGCGCGACGCTGGAGTGAGTCGTGGTGCGAGCCGCTGGCTCGCCCGCAAGCTCTCCAGCCGAGCCAGCGGCTGGGCCCACATGTTAGCATTTCGCGCATCAGCTTTTCCAATCGGTGCCGCGGGCGCGTTGGCCGCAGACGTTGACTTGAATGCCGAGCGCCTGCGCGAACGCGGCTTTGGCGAAGAGGCAGTCGTCTGCGGCGGCGGCGTCTTTGGCGTAGGCCACCTGAATGTGGTTGGCCTGGTGCTTGGCCATGAGCTGGTCGCGACTGACGCCGTAGGTGACGCCATGCATGATCGGCCATTGCGGGGTGGTGGCGTCGAGGCGGCGTTTCGTTTCCGCCTCCGGCAACTTCACCACACCGCCGCGACCAATGTCCAGATGCAGGGCATTGTCCGCCACATAAATGCGGCTCCAAACGATCTCGCCGGGCTTGGAGACGCCCTGCACGGTGCTGCCGCCGTTGGGGAAGTACATGGCGGGCTGCCGGTAGCCGTGCGCGCCTTTCCACCCGCCGATAAAATGCGCGGGCGGCGCGGCGCCGCTGATGAGCAGCACCCAGACATAATCCTCCACCGTGCCGGAGCGGTCGGCATCGCCCCAGCGCACATCATGCAGCGTGCTCTCCGGCGGCTGGCCGAGCGCCTCATGCACGCGCTGGGTGAGCAAGGCGTCGAGCCCGGCGCATTCGTCCACCTCGTTGAAATGCGGCAGCAACGCGTTTTTGAAGAGCGTGCGTTTGCCATCGCGGGATTTGACGGGCGGACGGTCGAGGTTGTTGAGCAGGCCCTCGACGAGGTCACTGGCAGGCAGCAAGTCTTTGAGCCCCTGCTGATACTGGATGCCGATGGTGTCGCAACCAAAGTCGTCGGCGAGGCGGACGGCGGCGAGGTACATTTTGCATTGGAGCAAAATTTGCGCCTCGGTGAGGTCGGTGGCGTGGGTCTTGCCGGTGTGGAAGGTCATGCCCTTTTTGCGAAGCCAGTCAAACACCGCGCGCGCCTCGGCGTCGGATGTCTGCATGGTCTCGTGGTAAAGCGCGGACTGGCTGAGGCGCTCTTTGAAGACGCCGCACGCGTGCAGCAGGTGGTCGGGGATGATGGCGTTGAACATGCCCATGCAGCCTTCGTCAAAGACGCCCATCACGGCTTTGTCAGCGACGAGCTGGCGGGCCAGTTGTTTGCCGAGCGTGGCGGCTTTGCCGGGCATCTTCAGCGCGGCGAGCGGGCGGGCGTGCGAGGTGTCGTGGGTGACTTTGCCGGTCTTGAGCCACTGGCGCAGCTTGCTTTTGAAAAAGCCGTCGGTGAAGTCCTCGCTCCACAGGGTGGAATACTTCACGCCCTGCTTGGTGAGGGAGCCATTGAGGTTCAACATGCCCACCAAACCCGGCCACTGCCCGCTCCAGTTGGCGACGGTGAGAATGGGGCCTTGATGGGTGCTGAGGCCGGCGAGGACATGGTGCGAGTACTGCCAGACCGCCTCTGCCACGATGAGCGGCGCTTTCGGATTGATGCCGCGAAAGACCGCGATGCCCTCGCGCTGACTGGCGATAAAGCCGTGTTTTTCTTTGGTTTTGACCGGGTGGGCGCGCTGCAGTTTCCAGCCTTCCGCCGCCAGTGCCGCTGCCAGCGCCTTTTCCATGGCCGCCTGGGCCGGCCAGCAGGTCTGGTTGGCGGAGAGGCGGAGGTCGCCACTGGCGACGAGCAGCACGGTTTTGTCTTTCGATTTCATGGTGCGGGAGAAGACGGCAGGGGATGACGATTTGCGACCGGTAGGAGATGGGGCTGGAGGACCGGTGGCATCATCTTTGATAAAAAGGCGGCAAACCAGCAAGCGCGTTTGCGTGCGCATTCGGAAATTGGCATGACGAATTCTGACCTGAATCGCGAACGATGATGAAGTTGCGCCGTCTTTGAGATTCGACGAAGCTGGCAACAGATGTTCACCGGTCTTGTCGAAACCACGGGGGAAGTCCTCGCGCTCACCGAGCAGGATGCCAGCGCCAGGCTGGTGCTGCGCGCGCCAGCGATTGCCGCCGGAGTGGCGCTGGGGGACAGTGTGGCGGTCAATGGCTGCTGTTTGACGGTCACGGAAGCCGATCCCGCTGCTCAAACGCTGGCCTTTGACCTTCTGGCGCAAACGCTGCGCGTGACCAGCCTGGGCGATTTGCAGCCGGGATCGCTGGTCAATCTGGAGCGCGCTCTGAGTGTGGGCGACCGCTTTGGCGGGCACTTCGTGCAGGGGCATGTCGATACCACGGGCGAAGTGCTCGACTGGAGCCGGCACGGCCAGGATCACCGTTTGGAGGTGCGTCTGCCTGCCGCGGAACGCGCGCTCGTGATCCCGAAAGGCTCGATCTGTCTCGATGGCATTTCCCTCACTGCCGCCGAAGTGGGTGCCGACTCGGTGACGTGCTGGATCATTCCGCACACGCTGGAGCAAACGCACCTCAAGGGGATGACCGCTGGTCGCCGCGTGAACATCGAGTTCGACATGCTGGGCAAGTACGTGCGCAGTTTGCTGGCAGGGTTTCAAGCGGGTCAAGGCAGTCAAAGCTAACAAGTCAAAGCGCAGGCTCAGGACGGCGCCTGGGATTAAAAATCGTTCATTTTGAATATTCCAGAGGGTGCGGGACTTGCCGGAATCGCTTGTGAAACTTGCGTGTCGAGTCGTTTGCCGCCTTGCAAGGTGTCGGAGCACGGGTTGCAAGCGCGACTGAATCGTTTATTTGTTTCATAGTTTGCCCCTCACCCTTCGTTCGTTTTTACCGCTGTCCCTGGCCGTACTTTTGACCGGCCCTGGGGGGAGTGTTGTCATGGCGGAAAGCAGTCCGGTTTCCTTCAGCCGGGACATCCGCCCGCTGCTGGCGAAGCACTGTGGCGCCTGCCATGGCGCGGATGAAAAAAAGCGCAAGGCGGACCTGCGCCTCGACACCAAGGAGGGTCTGCTGCACCCGGACGTGATCAAAGCTGGCGACCCGGACGGCTCGGAGCTGCTGGCGCGGCTGCTCACCGACGACCCGGACGACTTGATGCCGCCACCGGACAAGGGGGAGCGTCTTTCCTCCGACGAAGTCGCCCTGGTGCGACGCTGGATTGATGAGGGCGCGGTTTTTGAGGGGCACTGGGCGTTCGTGCCGCCTTCGAAACCGGAGGTGCCAAAGCCTGAGGCTCATGCCGACTGGATCCGCTCGCCCATCGATGCCTTCGCTTTGCGCGACATGCTCAAGGCTGGCATGAGACCGGCCGCGTCGGCCACGCCCGAGGAATGGCTGCGCCGCGCCACGCTCGACCTCACCGGCCTGCCGCCGACCCTGGAGGAAATGGACGCCTTTATCATCGAAGCGGAGCGGGATTATGACGCCGCCAAAAAAGCCGCGGTCGAGCGCCTGCTGGCCGCACCGGCCTACGGCGAGCGGCTCGCCATCGACTGGCTCGATGTTGCCCGCTACGCCGACACTTATGGCCGCCATGAGGACGCCGACTGCACCACCTGGCCGTATCGCGACTGGGTCATCCGCGCCTTCAACGACAATCTGCCCTACGACCAATTCATCACCTGGCAGACCGCCGGCGACCTGCTGCCGAATCCAACCCGCGACCAGCTCATCGCCACCTGTTTCAACCGCCTGCCGCAGCAGTCGAACGAGGCGGGCAGCAACGCCGAGGAGTTCCGCATCGATCAGGTCAACGACCGCGTCAACACCACCGCCACCGCCTTCCTAGGCCTGGCCACGGAATGCGCGCGCTGTCACGACCACAAATACGACCCGATCACGATGCGGGATTTCTACAGCTTGTCCGCCTTCTTCAACAACATCAACGAGCTTGGCCTCTTTGCCGTTTACACAGGCGGTGTGCCGCCGCCCTCGATCATTCTTCATGACGAGGACAACCAGCAAAAAAAGGATCGTCTCGATCATGACATCGCCGCTGCCGAGACCCGGTTGCGCGAGATTGAAGATGACGCGCGCGCGCGCTTCGCTGACTGGTTGAAATCCGCCCACCCTCCGCGTTTGCCGCCGGAGAAAAGCCTCTGGCAGCGTGTCACGGGCGTCTTTGCCAGCGCGAGTCCACCCGCCGCCGCTCCCACACTGCCGGAGGTGCGTTATCGTTTCGAGTCTCTCATTGACAAGGAGTTGGTCAATGAGGGCACCCTGCCTGAGAGCGGCGCGGTACGGCTTAACACCAAGCTCGACGAGGGTCGCGACGGCAAGGGCCTCATCCTCACTGGTGACAACGCCGTGCTCATTCGCGGCGTCGAGGAGATCAATCGCGACCAGCCGTTCAGCTTTGGTCTCTGGATCAAGCCGCGCGCGAAGATGGACCGCGCCGTGCTTGTGCATCGTACCCGCTCCGGCATCGACTCCGCCTACCGGGGCTTTGAGCTGATCCTCGACGAAATGCGCCCCTCATTCGCGCTCGCTCATTTCTCTCCCGGCAATGAAATCCGCATCCGCGATCCCAAAGCGGTGCCGGTCGGCGAGTGGACCCACCTCGCCTGCGTCTATGACGGCAGCAGCCGCGCCGCCGGTCTCGAGCTTTTCGTGAATGGCGAAAAAGTCACCGCCGAAGTCGTCAACGATCATTTGTACCGCGACATCGTCTATCGCAAGGAATGGGGCGACGAGGAGGAGAAGGACGGCGTGCAGCTCGACCTCGCCATCGGAGGCCGCCACAATGACGCCTCCTTCAAAGACGGTTTGCTCGACGAGTTCGTTTTTCATCTGCGCCGCCTCAGCGCGCCTGAGGTGCGGCAGCTGGCGCTGCTGCCGGACACATCGCAGCCGGAGGACTGGTTCGACTGGTTCCTGCGCGAGGTGGACGACGAATGGCGCGCCCAGTTCGCCGTGCTCACGGCGCTGCGGGGTGAAGAAAACGAACTGAGCAGCCAGGGTGTCGAATTGATGGTCATGCAGGAGCAGCGTGGCCCGCGCCGTGCCACTCACATCCTCGAACGCGGCCAGTTCGACCAACCCACAACCGAAGTCACCCCGAACATCCCCGCCTTTTTGCCGCCGCTGCCACCAGAGGCGCCACGCGACCGGCTCGGTCTCGCACGCTGGCTCGTCGCCCCGGAAAACCCGCTTACCGCGCGCGTCACCGTCAACCGCCTCTGGCAGCTTTTCTTTGGCCGCGGCTTGGTCGAGACCACCGAGGACTTCGGCCTGCAAGGACGGCTGCCGGACCACCCCGAACTGCTTGACTGGCTGGCCATGCGCTTCATCGACAGCGGCTGGGACGTGAAAAATTTCTGCCGTGAGATCGTGCTGTCCGCCACCTACGGCCAAAGCGGCATGCCGCAGGAGGCTGCCTGGTTGGAGAGCGATCCCCAGAACGTCCACCTTGCCCGCGGACCGCGCCGCCGCCTTGGCGCCGAGCAGGTGCGGGATCTCGCTCTCGCCGCCAGCGGCCTGCTCAACCCGCACATCGGCGGCCCCAGCGTCAAGCCCTACCAGCCCGCCGGCCTGTGGATGGAGTCCGGCACCCAGCACACCTACATCCAGGATCATGGCGACAAACTTTACCGCCGCAGTTTGTACACCTTCTGGCGCCGCACACTGCCGCCTGCAAACATGACCGTGTTTGACGCGCCGACGCGCGAATTCTGCAAGACCCGCCGCGAGTCCACCGGCACGCCAATGCAGGCGCTGGTGCTGATGAACGACGTGCAGTTCCTGGAGGCCGCACGCGCTCTCGCCACCCGCCTGCTCGCCGCAACATCCACCGAAACACGCGCCACCACCGCCTTTCGCCTGCTCACCAGCCGCCAACCCGAGCCCGCCCAAGTCGCCCGCCTGACTGATTACTTGGAGCAGGAAAAAACACGTTTCGCTGAGCAACCTGAAGCCGCTCACAAATTCCTCGCCGCCACCGGCGAACTTCCGCTGCCCAAAGACGCGCCCGCCGCCGATCTCGCCGCCACCACCCTCATGGTCCGGCTTTTGCTGGGATTCAGCGAAACCACCATGATTCCCTGACGCGATATGTCCGACCTTTTTCCCTGCCATCAACTGCCCGACACCCGCTGCTGGACGCGGCGGCAGTTTTTGCAGCGCTCAGGCTACGGCCTTGGTGCGGCCGCGCTGGCAGACTTGCTCGCCGAAGGCGGCGCGCATGCCGCCACCAATCCCGGTCTGCCCGGCCTTCCGCATTTCGCGCCCAAAGCGAAGCGCGTCATCTTCTTGTTCATGACCGGCGGTTTCTCGCAGTTCGAGAGTTTTGATCCCAAGCCGATCCTCAGCGAACGCCAGGGCCAGGACCTGCCGGATTCCGTGCGCGGCGGCCGCCCGGCGCTCGGCATGTCCGCCTTGCAAGCCTCCCTGCCGATGGTCGGCTCCGCCTTCAAGTTCGCTCAACACGGCCAGTCCGGCACCTGGGTCAGCGAACTGTTTCCGCACACCGCCGGTGTTGTTGATGAATTGAGCTTCATCCACTCGATGCATTCCGAGGCGGTCAACCACGATCCCGCGTTGACCTTTTTGCAAACCGGCGCGCCCTTGCCTGGCCGGCCCTCGCTCGGTGCCTGGTTAAGCTACGGCCTCGGCTCGGAAAGCCGCGACCTGCCCGCTTTCATCGCCATGGTGTCGAAGCGCCCGGTCGATCAGCCGCTCTCGCAGCGCTTGTGGGACTGCGGTTTTCTGCCCACCCAGCACCAGGGCGTGCAGTTCCGCGCCGGCAAGGAACCCGTGCTCTATTTGAACAATCCCGCCGGCGTCTCTGTGGCCGATACACGCCGCATGCTCGACGTGCTCAAGGACCTGCATCAAGAGCAGGCCGCCCGCGTCGGCGAGGCGGAGATGGAGGCGCGCATCGCCCAGTTTGAAATGGCCGGCCGCATGCAGACCAGCGTGCCGGAAGCCACCGATCTCGATCAGGAACCGGCCTCCGTGAAAAACCTCTACGGCTCCGATGTCGAAACGCCTGGCAGCTTCGCCGCCAACTGCCTGCGCGCCCGCCGCCTCGTCGAGCGCGGCGTGCGCATCGTGCAACTATTTCATCCCGGCTGGGATCACCATGGCTCGCTCATGCATGGCTTTCAGCATGGCGCCAAAGAGGTGGATCAGGCCTGCGCCGGCCTCATCCAGGACCTCAAGCAGCGCGACATGCTGAAGGACACCCTCGTCGTCTTCGCCAGCGAGTTCGGCCGCACCTGCTACAGCCAGGGCCGCATTTCCGTGCAGACCGGTGAGTATGGCCGCGAGCATCATCGCGATTGCTTCACCGTCTGGCTTGCCGGCGGTGGCGTGAAGCCCGGCGTGCACTACGGCGCCACCGACGAGTTTGGCTATCAAATCACCGAGAACCCGGTGCATGTGAACGACCTGCACGCCACCATGCTGCACCTGCTCGGCATCAATCACGAGCACCTCACCTACGCCTTCCAGGGCCGCGACTTCCGCCTCACCGACGTCGGCGGGAAAATCATCCAAGACCTGCTGGTTTGATCAAACGATGGCCGTGGCGGCAGCGCCACGCCCTTGATCCAAAGCGATCACACCGGCGTCGCGCTTGATGGCGTCCAACTCCAGGCGGAGATGCTTTTGAAAGAGCGAAATGTCCGCGCTATGGATGAGCATGTTCGCGCCGAGTTTCAAAAAGCGCGCCTGCTGCTCGACGCTGCCCCAGAAGTGAATGCCCGCGCCGATGCCAGCCGCGCGCGCCTTGCGGAAAATCGTCCCGCAGGCTTCGAGGAAGCGCGGGTGATCCCACTGCTCCGGCACGCCGAGGCTGCACGAAAGGTCGTGCGGTCCGATGAGCACCGCATCAACCCCCGGCACCGCCAGGATCTCATCCAGCGCCGCCAGCGCCGGCGTGCTCTCGATGTTCACGATGAGCAAACGCTTCGCCGCGCCTTCCTCCATGTAGTTTTGCAGTTCCGGCTCCGGCTTTTCCCCGTCGAGCATCTGCTGGAGACGCCGCCCTTTGATCGGCCGCAGTTTGACCGCGCCTCGCAGCGCCTGCGCCTGCGCCACCGTCTCCACGTACGGTGCGATGACACCCGCCGCGCCGCCATCGAGCACCATCGTCGCCGCAAACGGATCAGGCGAAGGAATGCGCACCAGCGGCGGCAGGCCGAGCGCCGCGTAGGTCTGGCACATCCAGCTCAGCTCCGCGCGGTCGAGCGCGATGTGCTCGGTGTCGATGAACACAAAGTCCAGCCCGCAGCCGCTCACCACCTCCGGCCAGCGCGGCGAGGGCGCGACGAGGAGGGTGCCAAAGACCGGCCGGTCCTGTTTCAAAGCGGCGGCGAGTTCGATGGCAGTCATGGCTGGTTCCAAAAAATTTTGGCGAGCAGCACGCGGTTGGGCTCGTCCTTGCGGGGTTCGGGGAAGGCCATCTCGGTGCTGACGACCCAGGTTTCATTTTCATTCACGTCCACTGGCGCGTAGCCGCCGCCGAGATCGAGTCCGGTTTCAGGCATGAGCACCTGCTCGGTGGCGCGGATCACATGCAGCTTGTCGGGATCAATGCGGGCGATGAAGATGGGTGCGCGGTTGCGGAAGACGTGGTCGTTGTCCGCGCCTTTGCGGGTGTAGATGAGGCAGAGCGCGTCGCCGTGCGTGATCCAGTGCTGCTGGGTGTTGGCGCTGAGCAGCGGCTGGCCGTCGTCGAACTTCCACTCGACGGTGGGCGTGTAGTTCAGGCCATCATCGCTGCGGGCGACATGGCCGTTCACCTCGCCGCGCATCGTGAGGAAGTAGCGGCCTTTGAACGCGCAGACGGAAGGCTCATACAGGCCGCGCGGGATACTGATGGTGTGCTCGCTGCCGTGCTCGACATAGGCCAGTGTCTCGCCATCGAACGCACAACGTGTGACGACGGACGTGTAAACGCGCGTCTTCGGATCGGCGCGATAACGCACGGGCAGCAAGACATCGCCATTCGGAAGATCGACGCGTTGATGGCAGCCCGCGTTGGGCTCGATGATGGGATGCCCGGCGTGATCCTGCTCCGGCATGTCCATGATTTTCATCCCGGTCCACTCATTCGTCTTCGGATCATACACGGCGTAGGCCACGCGCTCCTGCGAGCGATCGTCCTTGGCCTTGTTGTCGTCCGCATTGGTAAAAAAGCCGAAGCATTTGCCGGTGACGAGCAGTTTGCCGGTCTTCGCATGCCATTGCGGGCAGATGTCGCCCATCACGCGCTCGATGCCGTCGGGGAAGCGTTTGCGATTGAGCGCGTCGATGCGCTTCGGCGCGCTCCAGGTCTTTGCGCCGTCGATCGTCTCAGTGATGTAAATGTCGCGATAGCCATGCGCGCCGCGCTTTTCGATCTCCTGCGTCGTGACGATCACACGCGCTGGAGTTCCGGGGATTAGCGCAGGCCGGGATTGCGCCCAATGATACTCGCCGCTGCTGGTGAGCACGGTGCTGTTTTCGATGCGGAAATCGGCGGCCACCAGGGAGGCCGCGGCGAGTGTGAGGAGAAGGGTGAGCGCTTTCATTCGTCGGTGGTAAAGGGTGAGGCGGGAAGGCCGGCGGCGTTGACCAGACTGCCCCGCGGATTCGCGGCGATGGCATAGTGCACGGCTTTGGGCTCCGGCACTTGGCCGTGCCAGACGATGACCTTGTTGCCATCTGTCTTCGCATTGGCCGACAGGAACTTGCCATCGGCTCCGGCGATGGCGAAGCCCTCGAGCTTGCCGCCCCTTGCCCTCAAGCCTTCCGCATGATCAAAGGAGAGAATCATCCGTCCATCAGCGACAGTCGCGGCTTTGAACAGCGGTCCGCTCGGCTGGGCGATGCCGCTTTCATACACCTCGCGCAGCACCACCCTGGAGAGACGCCGGGCGTAGTCCGCTTTGTTGGTCGGATGCCCGGATTTTTCGCCGCCGAGGTCAATGGTGACCGCCATGCTCGTGCGCGGCATGCGCAAGGCGCGGCGCTGGCCCTCGCGCACCGCCACCCCCCAGCCATTCGGCTCGGAGGGCAGCTTCTGCGCGCCGCCAAAAGCGGGAAGCTGCACCCACGCGAAGTGCAGCTCGTCCTGCCAGTGTGCGCGCCAGTCGGCGATCATTGTTTCGAGCTGCCTGCCATACAAACCGGTGAACGGACCCGCCGCGTTGCGCTCGCCCTGATACCAGAGCACGCCGCGCAGCGTGTAAGGCGCCAGTGGCGCGATCATGCCGGCGAAGAGTCCGCCCGGCTTCATGACCTGGAGGTTTTTGAACGGGGCGGGGGCTTTTGGCGCGGGCTGCCCGGCCTTCAGCGCCTTCGCGCGCTCCTTCAACCACGCCGCTTTCGCGTCGAGGAATTTTGCCTGCTCCGCCTCCGGCACGAAACCGTCGAGACGCTTTGTCCAGTCAGCCAGCAATGACTTGAATTCCGGCATGTCTTGTTGTGCCGCCCGGCTCGTCCATGCCTCAATCGGCGTGCCTCCCACTGCCGCGGTCACGATGCCGACAGGCTGCTTCAACTCCCTGTGCAGGTCGCGCGCCACAAAGTAGCCCATCGCCGAAAAATCCGCCACGGTCTCCGGCGCGCACACGCGCCAGCGTCCCGGACGATCTTGAGCGCGCTCATCAGCAGGCACCGGCAGTTCGTAAATGGCAAAGGGCTTGTCATGCACGAAAACGCGGATTTCAGGGAACTTCGCCGCCGCGACTTCGGCGTCGGCATGGTCCACCTTGCCATGCAGTTGGCCGTTGATCTGCATCGCCATGTTCGACTGCCCGGAGGCGAGCCACACCTGGCCGACGAGCACATCCCGAACGATCCTGTCATTGACACGCAGCTCGCGCGGCTCCGCGCTTGCGGCGAGCGGATCAAGCCTCAGGTTCCACTTGCCGTCCAGTCCCGCTGTGACGGTTTGCTTTTGCCCTGAGAACTCGACCGTGATCGCGTCTCCCGCGTCCGCCCAGCCCCAAATCGCCGCCGGTTTGCCCGCCTGCAGCACCATGTGATCGGAGATGACCGCGGGCAGACGCAGCTCTGCGCGCGCGTGCGCAAGGAACGCGCTCAGAGTCAGGATGAAAAGAAGTCGCATGATCCTGGTCAAGACGAAGCCCCGGGTGCTTTGTTGCTGGTCAACGGGCGTGACCAGCAGGCAAACCGCAACCGCTGACCACGATGACGTTGTCATCGTGGTCATTGCCACCGCCTCGCGGTTTTTTCATTGGGCGCGAAAACCCGTTGGAGTTCGGGCATCAACTTGTTCGCCAACTACGAACTCTGAGATGGCCCCCGGGCTGAAGGCCGGGCGCCACCGCACTATCTCCAAGCGAGCCGTCATGTTCATGAGAGCCTCAGGCGGAAATCAAAAACTAGCCACCGGTCAACGTCGAATCAACGCTGCGCTCGCTGTAGGAGTTTGCTCACACTCGCAACAAACCGCGAAAACCACGCGCGCTGTAATAGGACTCGGCGCCGTTGTGGTAGAAGAAGACGCGGCCGAAGCGGAAGTCGCCGAAGAGGGCGCCGCCGAGTTTTCGCATCTCGGGCGGGGTGAGCAGCCAGCTTGAGGTCTTGGTGTCGAAGGGCTCGAGCTGCTGGAGTTCCCAATACTGCTCCTCGGTCAGCAGCTCCACGCCCATCGCGCGGGCGAGGTCCAGGGCGCTACCCGCCGGCTTGTGCTCCTTGCGCGCGTCGAGCGCCGCGCGGTCGTAGCACAGGCTGCGCCGGCCCTTGGGCGTTTCAGGCGCGCAATCGCAGAAATGGATTTCGCCGGACTTGGGATCGTGCCCCACCACGTCCGGCTCGCCGCCGGTTATCTCCATCTCGCCCAGCGACCACAGCTTGCCGGGCTGCGCCTCCAGCCTGGCCAGCACTTTCGTCCACGCGATGCCTTGATGGCGATGCGGGTTCTTCTCGAAGCGCGCGCGCAAAACCTCGATCAACTCGTCCCGCTGCTTTTTGGAAAGCTCTTTCTTCATGGGGTGACATAACCCAGGCCGGCGAAAAACGAGTCCATTTTTTGCAGTGTTTCCGCGTGCAGCGCCGGGTCCTTGAACATGTAGGTGTGGATGGCGCCGGCAGACGAGACGAACTCGATGCGGTTGCCGGCTTTTTGCATGGCCTCAACGAAAACACGGGCACCCAGGATGGGCGTGGTGGTGTCGCCATCGCCGTGAAATAGCAGGGTGGGCGGCAGGTCCGGGCGCACTTGATGGGCGGGCGAGAGTTCCTGCCAGCGCTCACCGATCTTGACATGACCGTAGCCTTCGGGGGAGGTGTCGATCACTGGTGAAAACAACACCAGCGCGTCCGGGCGGCAGGACACCTGCAAGTCCTCGTCCGCATGATCCACGCCGTCGAACAGGGCGGTGGCGGCGGCGAGATGACCGCCGGCGGAGGCGCCGTTGGCGATGATCTTGCGCGGATCAATGCCCAGCTCGGACGCATGAGCGCGCACAAAGCGCAGCGCGGCGCGCGCGTCCTTCACGCATTCAAACACAGTGACGGGCGTGTTCGCCTTGTAGAGACGGTATTGCACGCTGACGGCGACCATGCCGAGCTTCGCGCAATGGTCGGTGAAGGCATACATTGAGCGTGGCGAGCCGCTGGTCCAGCCGCCGCCATGGTAGGCGACGAAGCAGGCGCGCTGGTCGTTTTTTGTCCAGCCGGCGGGCTCGAAGAGGTCGAGGCGCAGCTCGTTGCCGCCGACCTTCTTGTAAACCACCTGGCGCGAGGGCTGGATTTTCTGGGCGAGCTGAGCGGCAAAAACGGGTTTGGGTGAAGGAGCCAGCCGCGCCTTGACCGGCAAGGTTGCCAACGCGTCCTCGCGGATGGTGAGATGCAGGACCTGCTGCCAGCGGTGCGGCATGAAGAGATGCAACACGCCGTCCTCGGTGAAGGCGTCGAGGTAGGAGCACTGCGAGTTGAAGCCGGAGACGGCGTGGACGGGCGCGACGGCGTTGGCGAGCAGGAAGCGCGGCTCGCTCCAGGTGCGGCCTTCATCGGTGGAGAGCGAGGCCCAGACTTCCGAGCGCATGCGCATCAGCTCGGCGTGGTCGTTGAGGTCGCCGTGCTGCGTGGCGGGGATTTTATTGTGATGAAAGGCGACGAGCGTTTTGCCGTCGCTCAGCGGGAAAAGCATAGGCGGCGCGTCGGGATGCACGAGGGTGCTGGGGGCGGGTTGGGTCCAGGTGTTGCCGTTATCGCTGCTCCAGGCGGTGAAGAGGCGGCCCGCGGGCGTGCGCGACATGAACAGCACACGGCCGCCGCCGAGGTTCAACGGGCGGCCCTCGTCCATGCGGTTGAATCCCTCCGCGAACCAGCCAGCGGGACGCGCGCCGGGCAGCAGCGTCCAGGTTTTGCCCTGATCCTCGCTGCGCAAAAGGTACTGCCGCGTGGTGAAGGGCTTCACCGACCAGTCGGCGAGGTGGGAGCCAATGAGCCAGGTGCCCGCATCGGTCTCAGTCATGCGCATGACGGACATGCCCATGAAGCCGGGATCATTTACCGGTTCGATGAGACGCACCTCGGACCAGGTGTGGCCGTCGTCGTCCGACGCGCGCCAGCCGATGGGCGCGTTTTCGCGCTGGCCGTTTTCGTGCGTCCATTTGCCGGGCACGGGTTGGGTGCCGAAGCAGTGGATGCGTGTCGTGCCGCGCGGGATGAAGGGAATGAAGCCGTGCTGGCTGTAGGGAATATCGAACGCCACCGTTGGCCCATTCCAGGTGCGGCCTTTGTCCGATGAACGATAGGCCAGCATGGTGTTCATCTTTTCGCCCTTGCTCTTGGCATAGTGATCGCCCTCGGGGAACATGAGCAGGTAGTCGCCCTTCGGGGTGATGGTGGCGCGGGTTTCGAGGATGCGCGTCTGAGTGCGGTGCACCACCTGCCCCTTGACGGCTTCGGCCGTCAGCAGGCCTGTTGCGGCGTCGAGGGTCAGTCCCTTGGGCGGTGTTTTGGCGCTGATCTCGATGCCATTCACCACCACCGTATCCATCAGCGGCAGCGGTTCGAGCGCCCGCGCGGAGGGCGTGGCGAGGATGAGCAGAGCGGCGGTTGTTTTCATGAGGGGGCGTTGCGCATGATTTTGAGGGTCGGCAAGACGCGGGCTCACCACTCGCCGCCGCGCTGGAATTGAGCACGGGCGTTTGCGCCGAACTGCGCGCCCGCTTTGGCGAGGTTGGCGAGCAGGTCTTCGCTGCTGAGGCCGGCGCTGGCGCGGGCGGCGGGGATGACGGTCTGGCATTCGTTGGCGTCCATGAAGCGGGAGGCTTCGAGAATGCGCGGCTGCGCCTCGGGCTCGATGACGAGAAAACCGTGCTTGTCGGCGTGAATCAAATCGCCGGGCGCGATCCGGCGGCCAAAGACCTCCACCTCGCAGTTCCAGCGCACCGGATGCACATGGGCATGACCGACACACATCCGGCGGGCGAGGGCCTTGAAGCCGGCGTTGGTCATTTCATCCACGTCGCGAATGGCGCCATCGACAATGGTGCCGACACAGCCAAGGGCGCGGTGCATGTTGCTGTTCACCTCGCCCCAAAACGAGCCGATGACGCGCGGCTTGTCGAGGTCCTGCACGCAGACGATTTTGGGTCCGGGAACACTGGCGACATAGCGCCGGTACTCGTTCCAGCCGTCCGGGTTCGCCTCGCGATGTGATTTGTTGCTCGGCTCGATGACGACGGTCACCGCGTAACCCACCATCGGTCCCATTTGCGGCATGAAGTCGCGTGTCTCCTCCAGGTTGAATCCGGCTGCGGCGGGATCGCGCTGGGTGATCTGCTCCCAGCCGTTGTAAATGGTGGGCGTGTTCCAGCGCTTGAGTTGGAGGAGGTCGGCGTGCGTCATGCGGGTGCGAGTCAACCTCACGAAGACGCGGCGGGCGAGCGGGCTTTGCTGGTCAGCCCGTTTAACCAGGATGCGGACGCGCGCGGCTCATGGCGTCTCGATGGCAAAAACGGCGCCGTTCTGGGAGAGCACGAGCGGCTCGCCATCGGCGTCCTGCCCGATGACGGTGGGGTTGAAGCTTTCATTCTCGGCGCGCTCGTGGATCAGCAAACGGCGGGTGGCGCGGACGGTGTCGTTTTCACGCGCGACCTCCAGCGCCCAGACGCGGCCCATGGCCCAGTCGGCAAAAAGATAGCAGCCTTGCAGGGCGGGCATTTTTTTGCCGCGATACACGAAGCCGCCGATGATGCAGAGGCCCTCGCCGCGCAGGCGGGTGTAGGCGTGAACGGGCTCGATGTAGTCGGCGAGTCCGGGGTGAAACGCGCCGGCGGCGCTGTGGGCGGGCAGCGGCCAGTAGCCGTCGCGGTCGCTCCAGCCGTAGTTGCCGCCGGGGGTGATGAGGTTGATTTCCTCCCAGAAATCCTGGCCGACATCGGCGCACCAGAACTCCTTGGTGGCGGTGTCAAAATGCAGGCCCCAGGGGTTACGCAATCCGAGCGCCCAGATTTCCGAGCGCGCGAGCTGGTCGTCGGCGAAGGGATTGTCATTCGGTATGCCATAGGGCAGCGCGCCGTCACGCCGGTCCACGTCGAGGCGGAGGATTTTGCCGTGCAGCGACCACGGATTCTGCGCGAGACGGTAAGGGTCGTTGCGCAGGCCGCCGTCGCCGAGACCGTAGTAGAGCATGCCATCGGGGCCGAAGGTGAGGCAGCCGCCCCAGTGCTCGGCCAGGGGTTGCGGCACCTCCAGCAGCACGCGTTCGCTGGCGGGATCGGCTTCGACGGGGCCGTTTTTGGCATAGCCCGGTTTGACCGCCATCTCCACCAGCAGGCTGCGGCGCGGGTCGTTTTGTGTGTAGCTGAGGTAGAACAGGCCGTTGCCGAGGAATTGCGGATGGAAGACGATGCCATGCACGCCCTCCTCGAAGAGAATGACGCCCTGCATGCGTTTGCGGAAGTCGAGGAACATGCGCTTCGCCCCGGTCTCGGGATGCGCGCACCAAAGCTCGCCGCGCTGCATGGCGACGACGACCCAGCCGGGGCTGCCGGGGATGCGCGCCACGGCGGCGGGGCTGTCGAAGAGAAAGGCATCCCCGCCCAACTGGCGCAGGCGTGTCTCGCGCATCACTTCCTCCTCGATGGGCAGGGGCAGCTCTCCGGGAAGCGCGTCGAGATCCGGTACGGGGTCGCTGCCCGGCACGGCCGCCAGCGCGCGCGGCGCGGCGAGGGGGAGCAGGACTAAAAGCAGGAAGACAAGAAAGGGCATCTGACGCTTCATGAAGCAGGGAGCATTCCGTGACAACCGACGATTTTGGCGCACACCAAGCGGGAAGCTTGTGGCGGCGTTGGCCAGGTGCTGAACCGCAGCCGCGCCATAAAACCACGGACGGGCATCAATGGACAGCAGTAAGATCTCAAATCGGTGATTTTTATTCAAATGGGCGGCCCGCACAGCGCGAGCCGGCGCCCAGGCTGGACGAGGCCAAGATTCCTGTTCATCCGTCTTGATTCGTGGTTTCCTGAGTCGCTTGCACGGATTAGCGAATGACCCGCATGACGCTTCACATTCCGAAAGACACGGCGCGCGAACCCGGCCTGTGGTGGCCGGCGCTCTGGCGGCTGGCCCTGGCGGGCGGTGTGTTCATTGTGGTGTACGGCTTCTGCAATCACTTCACCGCCTCGCGCGGGGATGTGCCGGTGCTGATGTTCGAATGGGAGCGGCGCATGCCCTTCATCAAGGAAATGGTGGTGCCGTATTGGTCGCTCGACCTGTTTTTCTGCGGCGCGTTTTTCCTCTGCCGCAACCGCCTGGAGCTGAATCTGCTGACGAAGCGCCTCCTCGCCGTCACCGTGGGCAGCGGGGTGGTTTTTTTGCTCTACCCGCTGCAGCTCGGCCTGCCGCGCCCGGAGCCGGAGGGCTGGACCGCGCCGCTGTTTCACGCGCTTTACGCCAACGACATGCCCTACAATCTGGCGCCCTCCCTGCACATCAGCCTGCGCTCGCTGGTGTGGGTGTTTTACGGTGCGCAATTGACTGGTTGGACGCGACGGTTGACGAAGGTCTGGTTCATCCTCATCGGCGCCTCGACCCTGCTGGTCTGGCAGCATCACCTGATCGATGTGGCGGGCGGCTTCGCGATGGGCTGGGCGATCGCCGCGCTGATCCCCGACCCGCGCCAGCCGGGCACCAGGAATCCCTCGATGAAACTCGCGGGGCGCTACGGCGCCGGCGTGGTGGCGTGCGCGGCGTTGAGTGTGGTGTCGGTGGTTTTTGTGTGGCCCGCCGTGGCCTGCGGCATCATGGCGCTGGCGTATGCGACGGGTTTGTCGCGATTGCTGGGAAAAGAAAACGGCACCCTGTCACCCTCCGCCGAGTGGTGCCTGCTGCCGGTGCTGCTGGTGCGCGGCTGGGTGCAGCGGCGCTGGCTCAAGCGGCAGCCGGGATGGCATGAGCTGACCCCGGGCGTCTATTTTGGCCGCCGAGTCACCCGCCAGGAAGCCGCCGTGCTCGCGCAAGGCGGCGATCTTGCCGTGATCGACCTCACCGCGGAAAGCAACGCGCCAGCGGCATTTCGCGAGCAAACGCTCTACCAAAACCTGCCTTTGCTCGACCTGGTGCCGCTGCAGCGGCGGCACATTGACGAAGTCCTGCGTCTTGTCCGCGCGCACCGGGCCGCAGGGCGCCGCGTTTATCTGCACTGCCAACTGGGTTTGCAGCGCTCGGCTTTGATCGCCGCTCACTGGCTGGTGGCAAGCGGCGCAGCGAGGGGGCTTGCGGAGGCCAAGACGCGGGTTCGTGAATTGGAACCGGCCGTGGTGATCTGAGCGGTTCAAGCATCGGCAACGTGGGGATTCGTCTCGTTTAAAAATTCCTCAATGTTCGTGTAGCCATCGCCATCGGCATCCTCCGGCCCGTCCTTGGGATTGTCCGGATCCAAGCCGTGCCGCAACTCCCAGGCGTCAGGCATGCCGTCACGGTCACGGTCTGCGGGCGCGCTGCCTTGGGCGAGCTCGGGCCAGCCGCCAACTTGATCGGGAGTATCCACGATGCGCGTCCTGTTCTGTCGCACGTCTTCGATGATGCGTTCGTCCACGGCGTCACGCAGCGGACGCAGGCAGCCAGCCTCCGCGAGAACCACGCTTTCCACCTCCGCCGCGGCATGGGTCTGGACGAGTGGGGCGTCGTGGCGCTGCGGGCTGAGCCAGCGCCGGCCTTGGTTGGTTGCGTTGACGAACAACTCCTCCGGCTGGCCGCCGTGCGAGCGTTTCGGCCCGATGTTGTCATGTAGGTGGAGCGAAAACGTGCCGCCGCCGATCACGGCGAGGCCATTGGCGAGGCCGTCGGCATTTGGCGCGCGCACCTTGTTGCCCACGAAATTTGCGGGAGAGTGGCCGAGTTCGGCGTCGATGGCCATCGCCACGGTGGCGGGCGCGAGCACCACGTTGTTGACCACATCGACGATGCCGCCGGCCTTGATGAGGGGATTGCGACCGAGGTTGTGCGCCAGGAGGTTGTGATGGACGGAGATGCGCTGACCGCCTTTGGACCCGACGAGCAATCCCTTGCCCGGCAGGCTCTGGTCCGGGCGGCTTTTGCGCAGCGCTTCAGCGATGACACACCACTGAATGGTGATGTCCTGAGCGTCGTAAAAGGTCGAAACCACCTCGTCGGTGGCCCAGCTAAACGAACAGTGATCCACAATGACGCGCTGGGCGCCAAGGATTTGCAACGCGTCCTTGACCTCGCTGGTGTCCGGCGCGCGCCCACTTTTTGGCGGCGGGAAGCCGCTGTGCGGGCCCGGCCTGCTGCGCAAATGGCGAATGATGACATCATGACAGCCGCTGGCGATGGTCAACGCCGAGCGTGTGTTTGCGGGATGCGTCTTCAGTGTGATGCCGCCACCGGGCGCGGATTGTCCGGCGATCGTGATGAAGGGCTCCTTCAGCACAACCTCGCTCTCCAGCTCAATGGTGCCGCCAACGCGAAACACCACGATGCGCGGCCCCACCGCCTCAATGGCGGCGCGAAAACTGCCCGGCCCGGCGTCGTGCAGATTGGTCACCTCAATCACGCGCCCACCGCGTCCACCGACCGCCGCGGCGCCGAAACCCTCCGCGCCTGGAAACGCGCGGACCGCGCACATTCCCGACGTCTTGAATAACACCAGGCTGAGCAAGAGGAATGCATGTTTGTGTGTCATTGCGTTAGGGCGGTACGAACCTCAATCCAAACAGCACATGGACGAAAAAGTTTCCTGCCGGATTGGATATGTTGCGTTCGTTCCCCGCAAGATTCAATTGTTCAAAAGATCAGGTTGGCGGTGGCGCCATCCGCGCAGCCGCGCATCGGCCGCGCACAACCCCACGGCTATTCGATTCCCGCCCTTCCCATTTGACGGCAGCGCCCGGCCCGTCTTTGTGTCGCCCATGCAAGGCAAGCTCAAAGTCCTCAGCGGCTCCGCCCATCCCGAACTCACCCGTCAAATCTGCGCCAGCATCGGCGTCGATCCTTGCGCCGCCACGGTCACCAGCTTTCCGGATGGCGAGTCCTTTGTGCAGATCAACGAGAACATCCGCGGCTCGGATGTCTTCATCGTGCAGCCCTCCTGCCCGCCGACGAATCAGAACATCATGGAGCTGCTCATCATGGTGGACGCCGTGCGCCGCGCTTCCGCTGACCGCATCACCGCCGTGCTGCCGTTTTTTGGTTACGCGCGCCAGGACCGCAAGGACCGTCCGCGCGTGCCCATCACCGCCAAGCTCGTCGCCAACCTGCTCGTCGCCGCCGGGGTACAGCGAGTGCTGACCGTGGACCTGCACGCCGGGCAGATTCAGGGCTTTTTTGACATTCCGGTGGACCATCTTTACGCCGCTCCGGTGCTGATCAAAGCCATCCGCGAACGCGATCTGGGCGACCTCGTCGTCGTTTCCCCCGACGTGGGCGGCATCAAAATGACCCACGCCTTTGCCAAAGCCCTCGGCGCCCCGATGGCCATCGTCGCCAAAAACCGGGTCAGTGCCGAGGAGGTCGAGGCCCTCAACGTCATTGGCGATGTGGCCGGCAAAAACGTCCTGCTCGTGGACGACCTCACCGAGACCGCCGGCACCCTCACCGCCGCCGCCGAGCTGCTGCGCAAGCACGGCGCCAAGGCCATTTACGCCGCCGTCAGCCACGCCGTATTGGGGGAGAAGGGCCTCTCCCGGCTGGAGCAGTCCGCCATCGCCGAGCTGTTCGCCACCAACAGCGTGCCCCAGGCCCAGGGGCCCAAAGTCACCGCCCTGGACATTTCCAAGCTGCTTGCCGAGGCCATCATGCGCATCCACGACAACGAGTCCGTCACTTCTCTCTTTGACATCCGGGACTAGGCGTGTAATCTCCCCGCCCTTTTTCAAAATCCATCCCTCACCCCCTGGAGAACACCCGGCCATGGCCAACATCCTCGAACTCAACGCCGAAACCCGCAAGCGCAGCGGGTCATCTTCCGTCCGTCGCATGCGCAAGGAAGGCCTGGTTCCCGCGGTCATCTACGGCCGCAAAACGGAAAACGCCAACATCAAGGTGAACGCCAAAACCGTCGGCGGCATCCTCAAGGAGAGCGCCTCGGACAACATCCTCGTCAACCTGCAAATCGACGGCGCCAAGACCCAGCTCGCCCTCATCCAGCAGGTGCAGCACGACCACCTCAAGGGCGGCATCCTGCACATCGACTTCCACGCCGTGGACATGAACGAGTCCATCCACGCCCAAGTCCCGCTCGAACTCGTCGGCGATTCCGAGGGCGTCAAGGCTGGCGGCCAGCTCGACCTCATGCTGCACAGCATCGAGGTGCATTGCCTGCCGAAGGATCTCCCGTCGAAAATCAGCGTGGATGTCACTCACGTCGCCATGGGCCAGGGCGTGCATGTGCGCGACTTGAAGCTTCCCGCTGGCGTCAGCGTCCACCTTGACGGGGATGTCTTGATCCTGTCCATCGTCGAGCCGCGCACCGTTGACGCGTCTGAGGCCGCTGCTCCTGCCGCCGCTGCCGCGGCTCCTGCGGCTGCCGCCAAAAAATAACACCGCCCGGAGCAGCTTTCGCACCGGAACCAGCATGACGGCCCCGTGGACAAACCGCCTTCAGAACCGCCCGCCGCCCGCGGGCCGGAGGACTGGGTGCCGCGCCTCATCGCCGGACTCGGCAACCCGGGCGCCGCTTACGAGCAAACCCGCCACAACATCGGCTTCATGGTGACCGACGCGATCGCCGCTCGTTTGGGGGCCGCTTTTCAGAATGAAAAGCGCTGGCAGAGCCATGTCGCCAAATTCGCCGCCGGCTGGCTGCAAAAGCCCCAGACCTACATGAATCTCAGCGGCCGCGCCGTCGCCGGGCTGGCCCGTTTTCACAAGATTCCATCCCAGGAAATTCTCGTCATTTGCGATGACGTGGACCTGCCCCTTGGCCGCCTGCGCCTGCGCCCGTCCGGTTCCGCCGGCGGCCACAACGGCCTCAAATCCATCATCGAATCCCTCGGTGGCGGCGACTTTCCGCGCCTGAAGATCGGCGTCGGCGCCGCCAACGGACGTCCTGCCGGCGACCGCCTTTCCGGCCATGTGCTGGGCCGTTTTGACGAGCAAGAGCAGGCCGAGGTCGCCCGCGTCGTGGACCGCGCCACGGAGGCGGTGCTCACCGCATTGAAGGATGGCCTCGGCACCGCCATGAATCTGTTCAACCGCAAAGACAACATCTGACATCTCAACCCGCACCCCGCATCCGCATGACCCGCAAATACGAAGCCACCATCGTGCTCGACACCAAAGGCAAAGAGGAGACCCTTGAGGATCTCGTCGGCCAGATCAGCAAAACCCTCGAAAGCTCCGGCGCCCGCCTGGAGCAAGTTGACCGCATGGGCAAGCGCGAGTTCCCATTCAGCCCGCGCCACGTCACCCACGGCTACTTCGTCAACGTCCAGTTCGAAGCCGAGCCCAAGGTGCTCGACAGCGTCAGCGCCAAGCTCAAGCTGAACGATAATGTCTATCAGCAGTACTACCAGCGCCGCGACTGAGGCGTTTCGGCGCACCGCTTGACAGGCCGTGCCGCCGACCGGTGCGGAAGCCCGCAACGCCCTTCCCTACCCGCCAGCAAGCCTCGTGCTCCGGGCGGGTTTTTCGCGCCCCCACCCTGCGTTCACAGGCGGGTGAGCTTCATCTCCACGCGGCGATTTTGCGCCCGTCCGGCCTCGGTGTCATTGTCTGCCACGGGTTGATCCGGTCCGTGACCCACCGTGGTGATGCGCGCCGCCTCGATCCCCGCCTGCACCAGGTACGCTTTGCAGGAAAGCACGCGCCGGAAGGACAGCTCACGGTTCAAGGCGGCGCCGCCCTCGCTGGAGGTGTGGCCTGAAAGCTCGATCTCGGCCGACGCGTTCGCGCTCAAAAACGCCGCCACCTTGTCCAGCTCCGCCTGGCTCTCTGCGCGCAATTGCGCGCTGTTGACATCAAATTGAATCTTCTCCAGCCGCAAGCGCTCGCCTTCCCGCAACTCACGCCCGGTGAAGGTCACCACAGCGGATTTGGTGAGAGGGATATCGACGGCCTCGCTGGTCTCCCCACTGATCACGTCCACCGGCACGTGCGCGGCGACGTAACCCGGTGCTTCACCTTGAAGAACGGCCAGGCCAGCGGGCACTCTTTCCAAACGAAACCGGCCTTCGTCATCGGCTTTCGCCGTCGTCAAGCCCGGCAGCGCTACCGTCGCCCCGGGGATCGGTTCCAAGGTCTCCGCATCAATCACCCGGCCTGGCACGATGCCGATGTGCGGAAAGGCTTTGATGTTCACCAGCAGCTTGGCGAAGTCGAGCGCGAAGCCGTCGCCCGCGCCCGTCTCGGGGTCATCGATCAGGATCTCGAGCTGCGGGCCTTTCAATTGCTCCCGCATTTCCTGGGTCAGGCTGATGTAGATCACCTTGCCGATGGGACCAGTCTGATCGAGCGCATTGAGGACACGCTCCATTTCGGGAAAGCGCGCGCCATTGAAGGTGACCTGATAGCTGCCCTTCCAGCGTGGCGCTTGAAAGTCATCCACAAACAGGCAAAGCACCGCGTCCCGCACCGCCACGCCAGCCAGCGAAGCCAGCGGCAAACGCAGCGGAGACGTTTTCAAGGGACGGTCCTGCGGATGATACTCGAAGCTGTAACCATCCTGACCGGCGTCGGTCGCCTCGCCTTTGAAGGCGCTGCCCACCAGGATGCGATCCGTGGGCGCGACGTCCGCCGGGGAGGGTTCAAATGGAAAAGAATGGGGATCCGTGGAACGGCCAGTGAAGGGATCGAATCCCTCGGGAAAACCAAAGCCCAGGTTGTCGATGTCTCCGATGCGGATGACGCGCTCGGCTTCCGCCGTGTCCTTCAATTCAACCAACTGAGCCGACCAGTCGCCGTCGCTGGCGGTTTCACGGGTGTGGCCGACGGTTGCGAGGAAGAGGAAAAGGGAGAGCGCGCGTTTTAGCATAGCCTTCACCGTAACACCTGCCACATGCTTGTCAGGCGAGGAGGGCCATGATTTTGTTCGAAGGGAAAATTTGCTGACAATGATGTGACGGGACGCGACCCAACCAAAATTCCAGCGGTCATAGACGCGCCGATACAGGGGAACTGCGAACACTTGTCACCGTAGCGACTCAAGCGGGATGACGGCGAGTTCGGCGCTGTTGTTGTTCATGAGCTCGCGCCCCTCGCCGACGCGGCCGACTTTGCCGCCGCTGTTCGAGTAGCCGACATACAAATGCCCGTCGTGCTCGATGGCGCAGGGATAGGACAAAGAAGCGCGCTCGTGGCTCTCGCCGGGGCCTTCGGGAAACACGGCGTGGCGGATCACCAGCACCCGCGAGAACAAAGCCTCACCGGGCTTGGACAAGGCAATCGTCAGCGGAAACCGGCGCGTGCCGCCGTCGGCGCTGGTGCTGCACACGAGATAGCGCTCGCCAGTGCTGAGGGTGCCCGCGCAGGGCTTGCTCGTGGCCATTGGCAGGTTGCTGGGGAGCATTGTGCTCCAGGTGCGTCCGTAATCGTGACTGATGGCCGCCAACGCGCGCGCCTCGGCGCCGTAGCGGCTGATGTTGGTGATGCGTTTGCCCTCGACGATGACGGTGGACTCGCCCCACATGCCCAGGCCTTCGGGCTTGGGGAGGGTGACCACATCCCACTGGGTAAAATCGTCGCCGCGGCTGATGGCGACGATGGCGGGATTGCCATCACCCACCTTGAGCCCGGCCATGAGCCAGTTGCCGTCGTCCATTTTGACCGGCTCCTGCATGGGCCAGAAACCCTCCTCGATGACAACGCCCTGGAAGCGCCACCGGCCGCTGGCTTCATCGAGCGTGTAGGCGCGGGTGTGCACCCCGATTTTTAGGCCGCGATAGGCGCCCATGAAGGCCCATAGCTTGCCATGGTGAGAGAGAAAAACGCCGTGACTGACTCCGAGTCCCGGTTCGCCCGCGTCCATCGTTTTGACTTCGCTCCAGGTGCGGCCCTGGTCCGCGCTCACGCAAAAACGCGCCTCCTCGGTGTCGGTGTTTTCGCCGCCTTGGTTGTGGCCGAAGCTGGCATAGAGTTTGCCTTTGTGGAAGCAAAGCGCGAGTCCGTGCAGGAAGCGATAGCCGTCCTTGTGAAACTCGTAGGGCTTGATGACGGAAAAACGCGCGCCTTCAATGACGGGCAGGTCGGCAGACTTGGGCAGGGTTTGTTTTTCGTCCCAGAGCACGGGGATTTCCGGCAGGCGCGCGCTCACTCGCACGGCGCGGTAGCGGGCGTCGTCGAAGGCGAAATGCAGCCATTTTTTGTCGGCGCTGACAAAGCCGTCTGGATAGTTCAAGGCAACACGCGGACCTTTGCTCGACTCTTGCACCAGCACGCGTTGGTAAGGCCAGGTCTTCATGCCGTCGAAACTAATCCACAACGCCAGCGGGTAACGGCCCTGTGGATTGGGATTGTGCAGCAGCGCCACGCTGTCGCCACCGAGACTGTAAAGCGTGGCCTTGGAGCCGGGGTTGGGGATGTTCGTCTTCACGGCGAAGTCCGGCCAGGTCAAACCGCCGTCATTCGACTCGGCGTAATAAAGCACACCGCCGAGGCGGTCGGCGCGGATGATCATGGCGATGCGGCCATCGGCGAGTTCGACGATGTTGTTTTCCGCCCAGCCGCGATAGGTGTCGCTGCTGGTGAGGCGGATGTGGCCGTGCTCGCTCCAGGTTTCGCCGCCGTCCTTGCTGATGAGCACGCCGTTGCGCGGATTGAGCGGGCCGGGGCCGCTGAGGTAATGCTGGAAAGGCAGCAGGATGCGGCCATCACGAGTGACGATGTGATTGCGGATGAAGGTGCGGTCATGCAGACGGCCTGGCGCGGGCACCGGCTTGCCCCAGGACTTGCAGGAGTCCGAACTGACGGCCATCCATTCCTTCCAGCCGCTAAATTTCCCGTTGTGCGTGGCGAAGAAAAGTGTGCAGCGACCAGCATGCACCATGAGTTCGCTCGGCACCATCGCGGAGGTGTCGCCCGCGCGCGCAAATCCGAAGTCAAGCGGCTGCATGGGCGTCCAGGTTTCGCCCTGGTCACGGCTGCGGGTGAGGAAGACCCCATTGCGCGGATCGGGCTCCTTGTCGCCGCCGCCGAGCATGATGTGGACCCAGGAACCGTCGGGCATCAGGCGCAGTGTGGTGTCACAGGCGAGCTTGTCCGGACTTTTGCCGTCGAAGATGAGGCTGACACGGTCTTCCCCGGCATCGTGCCCGCCTTGCGCAGTCCAGAACGAATCGGCGGGCGGCGGTTTCACTTCGGCGGGTCGTTTCGCAACAGGCAGCGTGGCGGTGACGGGTTGATAAAGCGACGCCATCTCTTGAGCGGACAGCGCGCGCGCCTCGTAGCGAGCGTCATCGAGCGCGCCGAAGAAGGTTTGGCGCAAGCCGCTGTTGTCATCCACGCCGCCAAAGGTGAGCGCCGCGCCCGCCGCCGGCACCGGCTGGGTGAGCGGCAGCGTGCCAGAGCGCGCGCCATTGACCCAAAGCTCGATCTTGTCGGGTCGCGCCACGATGCCGAGCCAATGCCAGTGCCCCGGCTGCGGCGGCTGCGCGTGTTCAAGCGTTTTCCATCCGTCCTGGCGGATGTAGAGGCGGAATTTGCCATCGCTGTCGAGCATCAAGCCCCACTCGCGCTGGTTGGCGGCATACACGTTTTTTCCTGCCAGCATCTGCTGCCCGCCGCCGGGATCGAATGGGTTTACCCAAAGCGTGAGCGTGAAGCCCTCGTCAATGACACCGAGACTGCTGGAGTCCCGCACCTCGATCAACGAGCGCCCGTCAAGTGCAAGCGCCTTGCCGCGCGCTCCCGCCACCACCTCCGCGCCGCCGCGCAGTCGCAGCGCCGTTTCGTCGAGGCGGTCGAGCGTCCAATGCTCCGCTGGGCAGGCAACGGCGATGCAGCAAAAAAGCAGGGTGAGGCGGAAAAGTTTCATGGATGGACAGTGCACAGGGGGTGTCTAAAACAGGGTTGCGGCACTTTGGCTTTCCCACCGCCGCGGTTTTGCCGCTATTGGCAGGAGGCACGGGCGGATTTCACATATCATGCCACCCCGAATGGTGTCCTTGGTTGCCGCATCCGGGCCCCGACTCCGTGGCCGCGCCCCCGCTTGGCTGGGACGGCGCTCTGGTGCATGGCCACGTCTGCCACGATCGTTCCGGGCGCAAGTGGTCTGGCCGGCGGACTTTCAGGCATGCTGTCTCCAGCGCGCGAGCCTGCTGCGGCGCCCCTGCAATTTTCTCCTCATGGTTTGCGCCCCCCTTGCCACTTTCCTCCCCGCAGCCTGGCGTAGGCGGTTTTGACCACCCAGCCAGTGGCCTTCAAGGCCGCTTTGGCGCGCTCCGGCGAGGCGCCGGTCAGCTCCGCCACCATGCGCACCGCCCGGTCGCGCAGCTTCACGTTGGAGGGGTTCAAATCCACCATCAGGTTGCTGATCACCTTGCCCGACCGCACCATCGCCAGCGTGCTGATCAAGTTCAGCACCAGCTTCGTCGCCGTGCCCGCCTTCAAGCGCGTGGAGCCGGTCAGGATCTCTGGCCCCAAATCCACCGCCAGCACCATTGCAGGTTTCCAGGAGGTGTCGCGCAGACGGCGCAAGGCGGCGCGGATGCCGGGATTGAAGCAAAGCAGCACCGTGTGCGCGCCACGCCGCTTGGCCTCGTGCAGCGCGCCCCACACAAACGGCGTGCGCCCACTGGCGGCGATGCCGATCACCACGTCCTTGCGGTCCACCCCGCGCAGCGCGATGGCGGCCGCGCCCGCCTGCGTGTCATCCTCGGCGCCCTCCACCGCGCTCCACAGCGCCTGCCTGCCGCCGGCGATGATGCCTTGCACCTGCTCGCGCGGCGCGCGGAAGGTGGGCGGAATCTCGCTGGCATCGAGCACGCCCAAGCGGCCGCTGGTGCCGGCACCGACATAAAACAAGCGTCCGCCGTCTTTGAAGGCCGCCGCCACCCGCCGCGCCACCGCTGCCACCGTGCGTTGGTCTTTTTGCAGCGCGCCAGGGATGCGCGCGTCCTCGTCCAGCATCATTGCCACCGCTTTCTCCAGCGGCAGGCGATCCAGCTTCAACGAGCGCGGATGCCTCTGCTCGGTGGGCGAAGCCGCCAGCACGCGCAAGTCGGCCAACTCCGGCGGCAGCGTCAGATGCTGAAAAGGCCGCCGCAGCGGACTGTGCGCCGGCGCCGGATCCACACGCAACGGCAGCCGTCGCGCCAGCGCCACCGCGCCACGCACCGAGGGCTCCGTCAGCGGTGTCATCCGCGCCTCGGGAAAAGCGGCGCGCAGTCGCCGCGTCACCGCCCGCAGGAACGACGCGTTCTTGAGCAGCACCCCGCCGTTGAAGATGAATTCGACCGGGTCCCCCGCCTCCGCCAATTGCCCGGCACAGGCGGCCGCATCCTCCGCCAGCATCGCGGCCGCCTCCGCCAGCACTCGCCGCGCCAGTTGGTCGCCGCGTGCCGCCAGCGCAAACACCGTCACCGCCAGCCGGCCAATCTCCGTCTTCGACGCCTGCAACGACCACGGGATGAGCTGCTCCGGCTCGTTGAACATCAGCGCGTTCAAAAGCGCCGAGCCGAGCGCGCCCATGCGTCCTTGGTGATCAAGGTCGGCCAGCACCGCGCGCAGAGCCCGCAAAGCAATATCACAGGCGCTGGCACGGTCGCCGATCAAATGACCGCGGCCACCCACCTTGGCGGTGCGACCATCCGCCGCGCGACCGAAGCAGCAGGAGCCGGTGCCGCTCAGCACCAACACGCGCGTGGTGGGGGTGCGCCGCTCCGGTGCTGCTGCCAGGGCGGTTTCAAGATCATTGGTGGCCGCGCATGGCAGCCCCGGCCACACTCGCGACGCCGCCCGCCGCAGGCGTTCCGCATCCGCCGCCGTGCGCGCCCCGGCCAGACCGATGCCAATCGCCACCGGTGCTTGCGGCAGGCGTCCGGCGATCTCGCGCAGATGCCATTGCAGCTCGCGATCCGACATCAAACTCAGCACCGCCGGCCCACCGGTGAACTCCGCCAGCACCGCCCCATCCTCCTGCTCCAGCCGCACCGTTGTGCGCGTGCCCCCGCCTTCGATACCCAGGTAAGCAGGAGGAACAGAAACAGAACGCGCACGCGGCATGAGCTCATCTCTCCGCCAGAACCCGCATCAATCAACTCCCACTCTTGCTCCTACTCTGCGCCCTGCCCTCTGTCCCTCGCCAACATCCGGCAAGACCCCTGCGCCGCAGTCGTTACCTGCGCATGTCCCGATCCGCCGTCCTCGCCCTCTGCTTCCTCGCCCTCGCCGCGCTCCTGCCCGCCGCGCCGCCGAACATCGTGCTCATCGTCAGCGACGACCAGGGCTACCCCGACCTCGGCTGCATCGGCTCCAAACCCATCCACACCCCGCACCTCGACCGGCTCGCCGCCGAGGGCGCGCGCGGCACCAGTTTTTACGTCACTTGGTGCGCCTGCACCCCCTCCCGCAGCAGTCTGCTCACCGGCCGCTACCCGCAGCGCAATGGTCTCTACGACATGGTGCGCAACGACCTCGTCAATTACGGCCACCGTTTTACCTGGGAGGAGTACGCCGTCTCCCCCGAGATGACCCTCGGCCTCGACCCCAAAGAAATCACCATTGGCGACATGCTCAAAAAAGCCGGGTACGCCACCGGCGTCGTCGGCAAATGGGACATGGGCCAGGCCAAACGCTACCTGCCCTTGCAGCGCGGCTTCGACTTCTTTTACGGCCACGGCAACAACGGCATCGACTACTACACCCACGAGCGCTACGGCGTGCCCTCCCTTTTCCGTGGCAACGAGCGCACCGAGGAGGACAAAGGCCAATACATCACCCACGTCTTCGGCCGCGAGGCGCAGTACTTCATTCGCGAGCACCTCGGTCAGCGTCCGTTCTTTCTCTACCTGCCCTTCAACGCCCCGCACGGCGCCTCCACTTTGGCTGAGGACAACGGCGGTCAAAAACCTGGCGTGCAGGCGCCCGAGGAATACGTGGCGCGCTACCGCGGTGTCGTGAAGGACGAAAAGCTCGCGCGCTATTATGCCGCCGTCACTTGCATGGACGAGGTCATTGGCGATTTGCTCAAAACGCTCGACGACGCTGGCCAAACCGACAACACCATCATCATCTTCTTCTCCGACAACGGCGGCAGCGGCAACGGCGGCAACGAGCCGTTGAAAGGCGGCAAATCCACCATGTGGGAGGGCGGTCTGCGCGTGCCGTTTTTGCTCCGCTGGCCGGGCCGCGTGCCCGCCGGCGTCGTCAGCGACGAATTCCTCACCGCCCTCGAAATCGTGCCCACTCTGCTCGCTGCCAGCGGTGCGCCTGCGCCCGAGGGCGTGAAGCTCGACGGCTTCGACATGCTGCCCGTGCTGCGCGGCGAAATGACATCGCCGCGCGAGGACATGTTCTGGCAGCGCCGCGCCGACAAAGCCGCGCGTGTCGGCAAATGGAAATGGGTGGACAGCGGCAAAGGCAAGGGCCTGTTCGACTTGAGCCGGGACATCGGCGAGAAAAACGATCTCTCCAATAAAAAGCCCGAAGTGCTCAAAATGATGCGGGACCGCTTCACCGCCTGGCAGGCCGAAATGGACGCCAGCGAGCCGCGCGGTCCCTTCCGGGATTTTTAAACCGGCGCTTCATCAGCCCACGACCCTTTCAAGCAGTTTCCTCACTCCCGAAATGGGGCTCATTCTTTGGCGGCAGCGTTGCGATTCTGTATGAAGCTGCTGCGAACGGAAAGGTAGGGGTCGATGGCATCTTGACGCGCGAGGTCATAGTTATCGCGCTGCGCGGGAAGGGAGCAGAGCGAGTTCATGCTGGGAGGGATGTATTTTAGCGCATCATTGCTCTGGAAGGCGCCCCAGTTGACGGGGTTGAGCAAATTATCGGTGGCGTAGCCGATGCCCTCGCGGACGCTGCTGGGGCCGAAAACCGGCAGCACGAGGTAGGGGCCGTGGCCGATGCCCCAAGTGGCGAGGGTTTGACCGGTGTCTTCAGCGGGGATGTTGGTCAGATGCGGCAGGCGGTCGGATTGCTTTATGAGACCGCCGAAGCCGGCGATGGTGTTGAGGGCAAATTTTTCCGTCTCATGCCCGGCGCGGCGGAATTTGCCCTGGAGACCGCTGTTGACGAGGCGGACGGGGTATTTGGCGTTTTCGAAAAAGTTGTCGAGGCCGCTGCGCACGACCTTCGGCGTGACGGTCTCATAGGCTTTGGTGATGGGGCGCAACACGGCATCGTAGATAGCGTCGTTGAGCTTGAATGTGGCGCGGTTCAGCGGCTCCAGAGGGTCAGCCACATAGCTGGTGGAGGCGTAATCATCGAGTTCATCGGCAGCAGCTGCAAGGTCGGTGCCAGGAGGCTTGCTGGTGCTGCAGTGTGCCAGCAGCAGCACGGCCGACAGGCTCAGGAGGCGGGCAAAGGATGCGGGTGTCACGAGCGGCGGGAGACGGATTGTTCGAGGGAATTGATGACGGCGGCAGCCCCGCCTTTCTTGAAGGTGGCTTCGAGCTGGGAGCGGTAATTGGCCACGAGGCTGACGCCTTCGATGACGACGTCAGCGATGCGCCAGTCGCCCATGCTTTCCATGCGGTAGGTCACGTTGTACTGGCTGCCACGATAGACCATGCGAGTGGGCACATCCACGCGCCCGGTGGCGGGGGAGACGGCTTTTTGGTAGGTGATGGCGGGACGCTCACCGGGGGTGAACTTTTCCGTGTAGGTGCGGATGACGACGCTGGTAAAGAGCTGCGTCGCCTTCTGCTGCTGCGCGGGGGTGAACTGCCTCCAACCAGTGCCGACGGCGCGGCGTGTCATGGTCTCGAAGCTGATGTGCCGCTCCAGCGTTGGCCGCACACGCGAGGCAAAGGCGGCGGCACTAGGGGACTTGTCGGCGATGCCGAGCACCTCGTTCACGGCGGCTTGCAGGCGCTGCTGCGCCTCGGCTGGGTTGGCGGACAAGGTCAGGTGCGCGAGCAGAAGGCCGGCGCTGGTGATGAGCAGGGATCGGAGAGTCATTCGGGAGAGGTTTCTTTGTCGAGACTGCCAAAAGCCATTTTCCCGATAAGCGATTCCAGATCGACAGAGGACTCCGTCATCGTGATTCGCTCACCGGGCGCAAGCGTACTGTCATCTGCTCCGGGGGAAAGCGCCACATATTTATCACCAATCAAGCCGGTGGTCTTGATCGAGGCCATGGTGTCTGTGGGCAGCTTCAGTCCGGCCAGCACGCGCAGGCTGGCGATGGCGCTGAAATCCGCCGCATCCACGCGGATGCCCTCCACGCGCCCCACCGGCACGCCAGCGATGACGACATTACTGCCTGCGTTGAGGCCGCCTGCGTTGTCAAAGCGGGCCTCGATGACGTAGGTGTCGCCTCCGACGAGGTTGCGCGCGCCGAGCTTGATGGCAAGCCAGCCGATGGCGCCGACGCCGAGCAGGACAAAGAGGCCGGTGAGAAGTTCGAGTCGGGGGGATTTCATGAGTCTTCGGTGTGGAGGGTTTCGCCCCGGCGCAAGGCGTCGAGGTGGACGCGCAGGGCGGCGGCGCTGTCGCGAAAGTCGAGCACCACCGGGTCGGTGGAGGCGCTGAACTGCGCGGGCGCGCCCTGGAAGCGCATGACGCCGCTGTCGAGCAAAGCCACACGGTCGCTGGCCACAAGCGCCTCGGCCACATCGTGCGTGACAATGACGGCAGTGAAGCCGAACTGCCGCTGGTATTTGGCGATCATGGTAAAGACCGCGTTCCGCCGCAGGGGATCGAGTCCCGCCGTGGGCTCGTCAAAGAGCATCAACTCGGGCCGGGTGACGATGGCGCGCGCCAGGGCCAGTCGTTTTTGCATGCCTCCGGAGAGCTCGGCGGGATGCTGGTCGCGGTGCGCCTCAAGATCGAATTGGCGCAGCGCTTCCAGGCCGCGCTGGCGCAGTTCTTTGTCCGGGAGATTCGTGGTCTGCTCCAGCGGCAGGATGACATTTTCCAGGGCGGTGAGGGAGTCGAAAAGCGCGTTGTTTTGAAAGAGATAACCACAGCGCCGGCGGAACTCGGCGCGCGCCCCGGGCTGGTCATGCGCGAGCGCGCGACCGTCAAAGCTCACCTGCCCCGAATCGGGCGCCAGGATGCCGGCCAGGCATTTCAAAAAGACCGATTTCCCTGCGCCGCTGCGGCCAAGCACGGTGACGACGCTGCCCCTGGGCACCTCCAGGTCCGCCCCGGACAGCACCACATGGTCGCCAAAGCTTTTGCGCAGGCCCTCTGCTTTCAGAAGCATGTCAGGCTTGTCCATGTCACACAAAGAAAGAGGTGATGACGTAGTCGGCGGCCAGCACCAGAATGCAGGACTGCACCACGGCTCGCGTGGTGGAGGTGCTCACGGCGCGCGCGCCAGTGACGGAGCGCAGGCGGTGGGTGTTGTAGCCGTGGTAGGCGCAGAGGGAGATCGTCAGCAGACCAAAAAAAGCCGCCTTGGTCAGGCACTCGGACACGTCCCGCGGCTCCAGCGCGCGCTCCACCGCGGACCAATAAACGCCTGGCGCCAGCCCCAGCAAAAACGAGCCGGAGATGCCGCCGCCCACCAGGCCAATGCAGACAAACAGCGCCGCCTGCATGGGAAACACGAGCACTGATGCCACCAGCCGAGGCGTGATGAGATAGGCGTGCGTGCTCACGCCCATGGTTTCAAGCGCGGCGATTTGCTCGGAATTCCGCTGAATGCCCAGCTCCGCCGCCAGCGCCGAACCCGCCTGGCCGACGAGCATGAGCGCCGCCAGCACCGGCCCCAGTTCACGCGTCAGGGTCAGGGAGACGAGCGTGCCCAGCAGGCCCTCCGAACCGAAGCGGTTCAACACATAATAACCCTGCAAGCCGAGCACCAACCCGGTGAAGAGCCCCACGATGACGATCACCGGCAGGCAGCGTGTACCTTGCTCATAGATCGCGCGGGCCAGTCTGCGCCCCAGCCGCCTGGCGCCCGCTGCGGCTCCGAACGAGCGCGCCGTGAACAGGGCGTAATCCCCCAGATCATGGACAATGGACAGCGTGTTTCTCCCGAGTGCGCGCAGCATGTGAAATGAACTCTGGCCCAGCGCACCAGGGAATGCAATGCCACTTCAATGGAAGTAAGACCTGTGACGGACACCGCGCGTTGGCGCAGAACCTTTGCAGTCAAAGAACCCGACCTCAGCCGCGTTTCATGTCGTCGTTATGATTTCAAAATCGTCCGCTTTCTTGTTTTTCTTGATGTGCTTTTCGCCACTGGCGCTTCTGCCTGCCGCCGAACCGCCCGCCGCCCGTCTGCACGCCGCCGCCCGCGCCGCGGTCGAGGGAGCCAAGACCACCCGCTACGAGCACAGCACTGACATCGACGAAAAAGCCGGCCGCTATGTCTGTGATTGCTCGGGCTTCGTCGTTTACCTGTTGCGGCAAACCCTGCCGCGACACCTGGAGGTGGTGCCGAAAGACCCTGGCCGTCCGCGCCCCAACGCCTCCAACTTCCACGACCTCGCCGCCAACCTGCCCGAGTCCGGCAAATCCGAGAAAGGCTGGATGCGCATCGCCAAGCTTTCCGAGGCACAGGCGGGCGACCTCCTGGTCTGGCGTCACAACGACCCCAAACCCGGCTCCACCGGTCATGTCATGATCATCGACACCGCCCCGCAAAGAGAGCGCAGTCAGTATCGTGTCACCATCCTCGACTCCGCGCGCAGCCCGCACGACCGCGACACCCGCGCCGCCGGCACCACCGGCATCGGTCGCGGCGATGTCTTTGTCACCGTGGACAAAGACGACCGCCCGCAAGCCTGGCGCTGGGCTTCCTCTACCGGCCAGTTGCATGAGGAGTCCATCTTGGTGCTGCGTCCGGTGGAGCGTTGATGGGCGGGACCACCGCTCACTTCTTCAAAGCCTGCCGCAAAGCTGCCAGGTTTTCCCGCACGCCCGCGTCGCCAGGGTTGATCCAGTAGGCGTCTTCCACCGCCGCCAGCGCTTCCTGCAATCGACCCGCTTGGTAGAGCGCCACGCCCAGTTCGTTGCGCGACAGCCAGTCCCAGCGGTCCACCGCCGCTGCCTTCTGAAACGCCTCCACCGCCTCCCCCACACGACCCTGCCGCAGCCGGATGCGACCGATCAAACCCTGTCCGCTGCCCACGCGCGGATGCTTTTCCAGTGCGGCGCTCAACGTCGCCACGGCCTCGTCCGGCTTGCCTTCCAGCATTTGAATTTCCCCCAAATTGAAATGCCAGCCCGGATGCTCCGGCGCCAGCGCGCGCGTCCCGGTTTGCACCACCCCGCTCACCGGCAGCAGCGTGATGCCATTCCACAGCCAGCGCCACCAACAGCCAGGCATCCACCTGCTTCGGCGTCAGGGCAGCAAACGGACGGAGATCATTCATCAGCGCCGCATCCACTACCCACCCCGCGCCCCCAGTAAAGCCGCAAACGCCTTCCACGTTCTCCCACTCACCACTCACCACTCACCACTCACCACTCGCCACCCCGCAACACCCCCCCACCCCACCCCGTACCCTCGCATGTCCCGATCCCTGCTCCGCTGCCTCGCCCTCCTTTGCCTGTCCCTCCGCCTCGCGGCGCAGGACGCCCCGCCCAGCGTCACCGGCAGCCAGCCCATCCCGCCGCTGCCCGAGGGCGCCTTCACCCTCGTCGTCATCCCTGACACCCAGCACTACCGCGGCAAGGGTTGCAAAGCCACCCCGGACAGCAGCGACCCCGTCACCAATTACCACCTCCAAGCCCAGGTGGACTGGATCATCGCCCAGCAAGCCGCGCATAACATCGTCTTCGTCACCCACGTCGGCGACATCGTGGACAAAAACCACACCGACCAGTGGGCCGTCGCCAAACAGCATCTCGACCGCCTGCGCGGTGTCGTGCCCTTTGCGCTCACCGTCGGCAATCACGACATGACCAGTAAGGGCGACGCCCGCCTCTTTCAGCAGCATTTTCCCGCCGCCAGCTTCACCGACTACCCCTGGTATCTCGAGCACTACCAGCATGACCGCGAGGACCAGCACGTCTCCGCCAACAACGTCAACAGCGCCCAACTCTTCAGCGCCGGCGGCCTCGACTTCCTGCATCTCAGCCTCGAATGCAACGCCCCCGACGACGTGCTCGCCTGGGCCGACGCCCTGCTCAAACGCCACCCCGAAAAACGCGCCCTCATCACCACCCACATGGATCTCGGCATCGAGGAAAAACCCAAGACCAGCGCCGGTTACATCCACGACCCCAAAGGCCGCATGAAGTGGCTCAAAATCCATGGGGAGCGCGGCAACACCGGCGTGCAAATGTGGGACAAACTCTACCGCAAGCACCCGAATCTGCATTTCGTCCTCAGTGGCGACCAAAGCCGCGTCACCGCCCTCCGCCGCGCCGATCCCGCCGATGACGGCCACCTCATCCACGCCCTGCTCAGCGACTACATGAGCCAGCCCGTCCTCCGCCTGATGCGCTTCCTCCCCGCCGAGAATCGCGTCGAAATCCTCACCTGCGAAGTCACCAAAGGCTTCCTCGTCGAAGCCACCCGCTACGTCCCCGAGCGCGGCCAGCATCTTTTCACCCTGCCGTATTCCATGACGAAGTTGCCCTCACGCTAAAAAACCGAGAAGCAGCGCCCATACAGCCTTCTCCAAGGCGGGGCCTTGCGATTCGCCGCGCTTTTGAAGCGGGGTCGCGCTGCGGAATTGGCCTCCCCACCGTTTGCTTGCTCACTGAGGGTCGGACTGTTGCCCGGGTTCGGAGGGCGCGCAGTGGTCACGGGGAGGCGTGGTCAAAGATTTCCGAAATGCCGCGCCTGTCCCGGCGTTTCCCCCGGGCCCACTCGCATGAAAGCCGCCCTTTTGCTCCCGGTCTTGTTTTGCCTTCTGCTGCCCGCCGCCGCCGCGGACAAGCCCAACGTCCTGCTCATCACCACCGATGACATGAGCTGCGACTCGGTGGGCGCTTACGGCTGCAAGCTGGCGGACACCACGCCGAACATGGACCGGCTGGCGGCGCGCAGCCTGCGCTTCAACCACGCCTTCGTGCAGGTGGGCAACTGCATGCCCTCCCGCAACGTCATGTGGTCCGGCCGTTACCCGCACACCACGCGCGTCGAGGGTTTTTACCAGATCAAAGACCCGGACTATCCCCACCTGAGCGACCTCATGAAGGCCGCCGGTTATTTCACCGGCATCCGCGGCAAAGTCTCCCACTCCACGCCCTACCATCCCTATCCGGCTTGGGACATCAACCTGGACACCAATCCAGACGGCACGCAAGCCCACGCGAAAGACGCCAAATCTTACTACCTCTCCGCCCAGACCGGTATCGCCAAAGCGAAGGAGGCGGGCAAACCGTTCTGCCTCAACCTCAACATCTCCGACCCCCACAAACCCTTTTACGCCGAGGGCGGCAAACCCGATCCGCATGTGCCGAGCCGCATCTTCACCGCCGACGAGGTTCCCGTGCCCGGTTTTCTCTTTGACGATCCACAGGTGCGCACCGAACTGGCGGAGTACTATTCCTCCGTGCGCCGCGGCGACGATTGCCTGGGCGAAATCTGGCGCGCGCTGGAGGAGGCGGGCGCGGTCGATAACACGGTCATCGTCTTCCTTTCCGACCACGGCATGCCGTTGCCCTTTGCCAAGACGCAGCTCTACTTCCATAGCACGCGCACGCCGTTGATGGTGCGCTGGCCCGGCGTCACCCGGCCCGGCGCGGTCGATGACGAGCATCTCGTCTCCGCCGTCGATCTTGTGCCCACGCTGCTCGACATCCTCGACCTGCCGCACCCGCAGGGCATTGAAGGCCGCAGCTTCGCCGCCGCGCTGCGCGGGGAAAAACTGCCGGACCGCGATTATGTCATCGCCGAGTACAACGAGAATGCCGGCGGCGACCGCTCCCCGATGCGCGCCCTCATCACGCGCGACTTTGGCTACATCTTCAACCCCTGGTCCGATGGCGAGCGCATCATGAAAACGGCCACCCAGGGCACCGTCACCTACCGCCGCATGAAGGCGCTGGCACCCGAGAACCCGGAGATCGCCGCGCGGCTTGCGCTCATCGACCACCGCGTGCCCGAGGAGCTTTTTCATTACGCCTACGATCCCGACGCGCTCACCAACCTCATCGGCAAAACCGAGCACGCCGCCGAGCAAAAGCGCCTCACCAGGCTTCTCGAAGATTGGATGGAGCGCACGCGCGACCCTTTGCTCGACGTCTTCCGCAACCGTCACGATGCCGCCGCGCGCGCGGCCTTCATGCAAGGCGCGCGCCAGCAGGCCGCCGCGCGCGGCAACCCGCGGCAGATTCGCGGCAAAGCCAATGCCAAGGCGGCGCCGAAAGGCAAAACCGGTGTCATTCCGCCGAAGAAGGGTGACCACCTCGTGCTTGAGCTGCCGGAGAGTGCCGCGCGCGGCGGCCAAATCACCGCGCGCATACACCACACCCTGCACGACGATCTCGGGCCGCAGTTGCTGCACGTCACCCTCAAGCAGAAAGACAACACACGAGTCGAGCGCAAGGTCATCGAGGTCACGGGCAGCGCCACCGCCGAGGTCACCTTCGACCTGCCCGCCAGCCTGCCCGGGGACGCCGTCATCGTCGCTGTTTTCGTCGGAGCCGACATCAAAACCGCGCTGCAGCACCTGAATTCCGAGCCGGTGCCGGTCAAGTAAGGCTTGATTCGCTACGGGCGTTTTGCGGTTGCCCGGACCCCGCCGGGAGCGTATGTTTTTAGTCATCAAGGCGACGCGTGAAGGAAAAGAGGCTGGGTGGTTCGGCATACTTTCCGCTCAGCCCATCCTTGCCCCGCCGCAGTCTGGCGACTGCGCTCACAAACCCTCCGCATTTAGCACTCAGCCCTTAGCTTTTACTCCATGCCACGAGTCCGACTTTCCGGCACCATTTTAGGCCCCCAGGATCCCAACCGGGAGGCGCGCGCGCGCCTGCTCTATCTGCTCTTCCGCGATGGCTGGGATATTTACAACGGCAACGGCGACCAGCGTATCACCCTCTCCAACATCGAGCGCAAAATCATCGAGGCGGACGGTTTCATGTTCACCCAGGCGGTCACCGTCGAGGACCTGTTCAAGGCCGTCTCCGTTTTTGTCGGCTATCAGACGCTGGACAAAAACCTGGCCACCAAGCCGGCCGTCATTCTCAACTCCGACGACACTTGGTCGCCGCTTTTTGACCTGCTGCGGCAGTTGAATGCCTTCGGCACCATCAGCCAGGACTTCAGCCAGTTTTTGCTGGAAGCCCCGGACGCCGACGCCGCAGTCGGTTTGCTGACGCAGGGATTGAATCGCGGCGTGCCGGACGCCGGGCGCGAGCACCTCGGCGTCAAGCCCATCGACAGTTTTGCAACGCCGCCGCCAGCCGGCCAACTCGCCAATGTCTGCGTGTTCTGCTCCGCCACCACGCGTCATGCAGGTTATTTGGAGGACGGCTATCTGCTCGGCAAAGAACTGGCGGAGAAACGTCTCGGCTGCGTCTCCGGCGCGGGCCGCTCCGGCTGCATGGGCACCGTGGTGCAGGGCGCGGTGGACGCGGGCGGCTGGACCGCCGGCTCGAACGTGCCGCATATCATCGAGATCGAAGGCCTGCCCGACGGCCTCGCCGCCTTCTGGCTGCGCTCGGATATTTACACCCGCATGGAAGTGATGATCGAGAACTCGGACGCCTTCGTCATCTTCCCCGGCGGTGCCGGCACGCTGCAGGAATTCCTGGCGCTGATGATTTTCAAATCCACCGGGCATCCGCTGATGGCCGGCAAACCGGTGGTCGTCTTCAACCGCGCGGAAGCCCCTGGCATCGGCTTTTGGGACAAACTGCTCGGTCTTCTGCACGACATGCACGGCCCCGAGCGCTTCACCCTGGTCAACCGCCGGGAGGACATCGTGCCCACGCTGTTGAACCGCCTGGAGGCCAACCCCGGAGCGCGCGTCGGCGCCGCCCGCGCCTAGTTCGCAACTTTTCGACCCCCAAATCCTTGCAAAATCAAGGGATGCAAACTGTGTATCTGCAACATAGTTTGCATTCCGAAGCGCAAGTCGGCATCTCCCGGTCTGACCGGCGCGTCACTTTTTGTGGCTCACGGTTTGCTGGCAGCCCAGCAAGATGAGTGCCCCGCCGGCAGCCTGCGTCAGCGTGAACGGCTCCGCAAAAAGCGCCAGGCTCGCCAGTGTGATCGTCAGCGGCAGCAGGATTTGAAACGCCCCGCCGACACTGACCGGCAGAAAGCGAAAACCCTCCGTCATCGCCAGTTGACCCAGCGACGCCAGCAGCCCCGCCGCCGCCAGCAAGGCCGCGTCCGTTGGCGCGGGCAGCGGCAGCAGCACCACGAAGGGCAGCGCCAGCAGCCCCGCGTAGGCGCACTGGGAGGCAAAGATGGTGCCGCTCGTCTCCGTCCGCGTCAGTTGGCGGATCACCACCACCACACCCGCTGCCAGCAAGGCCCCAATCACCGCGATCAAGTCATAACCGCCCAGCCGTGTGAAGTCGCCGCCGTGCAATCCCATCAGAAACACGATGCCGCTCAACGCCAGCAGGATCCCCAACAGTTTGCGCCAGCCCAACGGCTCTCCCAGCCAAAGCACCGCCAGCAACGCGCCCCAGATCACCCAGGTGTTGCCGATCAGCGTTGCTTTGCCCGCTCCTAGTGCCGGCAGCGTCAGGTAGTAACACGCCGTGCTTACCGCGCCCAGGATGCCACGCGTCGCCAGCAAACGCCCGCGCAGCGCCCGGCTTAAATGCAGCTGCCCGCGCGGTCCGAACACCACCGCCACCACCAGCAATCCCACCGCCGCCCTGAAAAACAGCGCCAGCCAGGGACTCACCCCGCGGATCGACCCCAAATAACCCACCAATAACGCCGTGCCCGTGAACCCCGCCAGCGACACCAGCATCCACAGCGACCCGCGCCGAAAATCAATCACCGGCACCGGACGCGAGGGCACCGGTGGTGTGGTCGTGGGCGTGGCGGATTGCAAAGCAGGGCGTGCGGTTTCACTCAAAAACGCGCACCGCGACGAGTTGTCCGCCGTCACGGGCGAAGATCAAGCCGTCGGCGAAGGCGGGATGGGAGCGGTGATTGGCGCGCAGGATTTGTACGCGGTGCCTCAGGTCGAAGGCAGCGGGCGCGGCCTCGGCCACCCACAGCTCGCCTTGCTCGGTGATGGCGAGCAAGTGCCCGCCTGCGCGGATGAGGGTGCCGCCGGGAACCGTGCTGGATTGCCAGCGTTTTTCGCGGCTTGCAATATCGATGCAGCGCAGCGTTTGCCCCATCTCCTGGCGGCCGTCGAATCCGAAGACAAGACTGCCCTCGCCGCGCACCGGACTGCTGTAGTGGCAGTCGAGCAATCCCTCCTTTTGCCAAACCGGTTCAAGACCGGGCAGCTTCAGCAAATGCAGTCCGACCCCGTAACCGGCGCTGATGAGGATGTGATCGCCGTCGATCAGCAAGGGCTGCGCGGCGTTGACGCTGGCATCGATGCGCGCGCGCAACGGACGCGAGGCCAGCACCGCGCCGGTGTCCGCCTCCAGCAGCCACACTTTATTGCGCATCCAGCACAGCAAGCGAGCATCGGGCAGGCTCATGGGCGAGGCGTAGCCAGCCTCGTCCTCGACACTCTGCCACAACACCCGGCCGTCCTGCGCGGCGAAAGCGACAACGCCGGCAGGTTGGCCGTCCTTCTTGCCCCCTGGCGTCACGATGACGCGATCCGCCACCACCAAGGGCGAGCAGGCGCGGCCAAAGTAGCCCTGCGGAGAAGCGAACTCCGACCGTGTGTCCACGCTCCAGAGCGCGGCGCCGCTTTCAAGGTCAAGCGCGTCCAGCACGCCGTCGGCGCCATGCACGAAGACACGGTCCCCGGCGATGGCGGGCACGCCGCGCGGGCCGTCGTCGAAACCGAAACTGTCCGCGTAGTCGGTGGGCCGGGAGAAACGCCAAAGTCGCACGCCGGTGGCGGCGTCGATGGCGTCCACTTGCAATTCGTCTCCTTCGCGGTGCGCGATGACGAGTTTTCCCTTCGCCACCACCGGACCGGCAAACCCAGACCCAAGCGGCCGGTCCCAGGCGACCACTGGCTCGATCCATTTTTTGTCCGCCGGGACCGTCACACTGCCGTCACGCGCCGGGCCGAGCAGTTGCGGCCAGTCACTCGCCGCCGCCTGCGCGGATAAAAGCAAGACCAGAACGCATTGCGCCAGCCTCAAAGCTCCGGATCGCGGCGCGCGCAAAATCAAAAGAGGATGAATCCTGCTCCAATTCAACATGTGCCAAAGGGGGTGAGCGCGGTAAGAGGTGAGGGGAAATGGGGAAAGCGCGGAAATCAGCGCGGTGCAAATGACCGTGACTCCGCAGCAGCCATATTTGGTGCTCAAGCCCTCTCCGCGCAAGTCCTCTGACCATCTCGATGGCAAGTGGTCATGGCTTTTCCGTGTTGCAACTTTGGCGCCGTGTGATTTGAAGGGTTGTTGCGTGCATGCCCAACTCCAACTGCGGCGGACGAAAGCCGTCCCACCAAGGGCCAAGCCTCATGAAAGCCTTTTTCTCTTCCTCTTGCTCCCGGCTTTGCGAAGGACGGCCTCTGGCGCCGCAAACAAGGCGCGCTCAAACAGCCATGGCACGCCTGCTGCCGCTGCTCACCGCCGCCCTCTGCCCCGTGCTTTTCGCCGCAGAGAAACCAAACCTTCTCTTCATTTACACCGACGACCACTCCTACCGCACACTTTCGTGCTATGAAGGCGCCGAGTCGTGGGCGCGCACGCCGAACATGGACAAACTCGCCGCGCGCGGCGTGCGCTTCACCCATGCCTACATCGGCACCTGGTGCATGCCGTCGCGCACCACGATGCTCACGGGCAGGCATCAGTATGGCGTCGAGACCATGCGCATGGCACCGCCGTATCCGGGCGCGACATACGACCCGGAGCAATGCCGCTTCTGGCCCGCCGTGTTCCGCCAGCAGGGCTACCACACCGCGCAGATTGGCAAATGGCACGCGGGCAACGACGCCGGCTTCGGGCGGGACTGGGACTACCAGATCGTGTGGAACCGTCCGCGCCATCCCGACAACGCGCCGAACTACTACCATGACCAGCTTCTCTCCATCAACGGCGGCGCGCCGCAAGTGGTGCAGGGCTACTCCACCGACAACTACACACGCTGGGCGGTGGACTACATCAAGGGCGCCAACCGCGATGCCGCCAAGCCCTGGTACCTCTGGCTCTGCTACGGCGGCGTGCACGCGCCTTACACGCCGGCGGAGCGTCACCTCAACGATTACCCCGACGCCAGGGTCGCCACCCCGGCGGACATTTATCCGCCGCGTGCCGGCAAGCCCGCCTACATGCAAACCATCGCCGCCTGGGAAGCCGGGCCGCAGGGCGAGCCGGTGCTGAGCGACAAAGCCATCGGCAGCGAGGTGGGCGATGATTTCGAGCGCGATCGCGGGCGCACGCTTTCACAATGGTCGCGCCAGTATCACCAAGCGGTGCGTGCTTTGGATGAAGGCATCGGCCAGGTGCTGGCGGCGCTTGAGGAGAGCGGCCAGCTCGCCAGCACCCTCGTGGTGCTCACCTCCGATCAAGGTTACGCCTGGGGCCATCACGGTTTCCGCGCCAAGCTCGCCCCTTACGACGCCAACATTCGCAGCCCGCTCATCATCTCAATGCCCGGCACGCTGCCCGAGGGCAAGGTCTGCCGCACGCCGGTCGGCGGAGCCGATCTGCCGCCGACGTTTTTCAGTTTCGCAGGTCTGGATCTGCCCTGGGACATGCACGGGCACGATTTGACGCCGTTGTTGAAAAATCCCGATGAGGCTTGGCCGCACACCACGATGATGCCCTTCACCGCGGACAAATTCGGCGCTGATTGCGATGCCGTGCCGCCGCCGCCCGGCAACCTCCACAAAGCTGGCGTGCCCTGGTATGTGATGATCGTCGAGGGCCGCCACAAATACATCCGCACCCTGGAGGCTGGCGAACCCGAGGAAATCTACGACCTGGAGAAGGACCCCGATGAATTGACGAATCTCGCCGGACGCCCGGAAAACACCGAACTCCTCCAAAAACTCCGCGCCGCCGCTGTCGCCGAGCTGAAGCGCACCGGCGCGAAGTTGGTGGATTCGTTGCCTCCGGTGAGGGAGTGAAGCGGCAGACCGGCATGTCCGCCCGCTTGCTCATGACCGGCTAAAACACGCCGCCTAGCCAAACAAACGATAAACCCGCGCGCGGGCCGTGTTTTACAAGGCATGGTCCGTCTGCCCGCCCTCCTCTGCGCCCTATGCCTGCTGCTCCCGGCTCCGACAACCGCGATGCAAGTCGAGCAGGAGGTGGCGGTGCCGATGCGGGACGGGGTGGTTTTGCGGGCAAATGTGTATCGCCCGGACGCGCCCGGTTTGTATCCGGTGCTGGTGTCGCGCACACCTTATGGCAAGGGGGCCGCCCCAAAGGGTTATGTGGAGGCCGGTTACATCGTGGTCACCCAGGATGCGCGCGGGCGTTATGCCTCGGAGGGAAAGTGGGAGTCGTTTTATCGCTTTGACACGCACGACGCGGAGGACGGCTACGACACGGTCGAGTGGGCGGCGCGGCTGCCGGGTTCCAACGGCAAAGTGGGCACCTTCGGCGTGTCCTACCCCGCGTTTTTGCAGTGGCGGCTGGCGCCCTTGCGCCCGCCTTCGCTGGTGGCGATGGCGGCGCGCTCCATCCCGTCCACGATTCATCAGCTCGAAGGGCCCGGCACGATCCGTCCCGGGCGGCGGCTGAACTGGTTCTTCAATGGCATGACTCCTGATCTGCGCCTGCGGTCAGGCGCTGACGGCCCGAAGACCAAGGCCGAGGCTTCCCAACTCTGGAAGGAGGGCGAGGGCGAGCGCCTGCTGCATTTCCTGCCTTGGGGTGAGCTGCCAACAAGGGTGTTTGAAGACGAGTACGACGCGGTGATGGACTGGCTGCGCGCGCCGCATCGCGATCCCTGGCGGCTGCCCGAGGCCTGCCCGGAAATCAGCGTGCCCAACCTCGACATCGTCGGCTGGTTTGATCATTGCAACGACGGCATCGAACTGCACCGCGCCATGCGTCGCGTCGGCAAAACCGAGGCGGCGCGCAACGGACAGCGCCTCATCATCGGTCCCTGGAGTCATGGCCGCGCGACGGGCCGAAAAGTCGGCAACGTGGACTTCGGCGCGGCGGCCGCCATCGATTCCACGCAGGTCGAGTTGCGCTACTTCGACCACTGGCTGAAGGGCGAGGCCAACGGCGTGGATCAGGACGCGCCGGTGCGCCTTTTCATCATGGGCGCCAACCAGTGGCGCGACGAAAAGGAATGGCCGCCGGCCCGCGCCACCCCGCGCTCGCTTTACCTGCACAGCGGCGGCAAGGCGAACACCCCGGCGGGCGACGGCCAACTGCTTTCAGAAACACCCGCCACCGCCCAGGACCGCTATCGCTACGATCCGCGTGATCCGGTGCCGACGCTCTGGAGTCCGAGCATGTTCACCCTGCCGGCGGACCAGTCGCCGCTGGCGGAGCGGCAGGACATGCTCGTGTATCAAAGCGAGCCGCTGGAGGAGCCGTTGGAAGTCACCGGTTATCCCGAGGTCATTCTCTTCGCCGCCTCGTCCGCACCGGACACCGATTTTTTTGCCCGGCTTATCGACGTCGCGCCGGACGGCACGAACCGCGACATCGCCTCCGGCATGGTGCGCGCCCGCTACCGCGGCGGCCTCGACAAGCCGGAACTGCTCACTCCCGGCGCGGTCACGGAGTATCGCATCCCGCTGCGCCCCACCGCCAACGAGTTCCAACCCGGCCATCGCATCCGGCTCGACATCACCAGCAGCGACTTCCCCAACTACGACCGCAACCACAATACCGCCGCCGATCCGAACTTCGACGCGCGGCTTGAGGTGGCCGAGCAAACGATCCACCACGGCGGCGCCACCGCCTCGCGGCTGGTGCTGCCGGTGATCGCACGCGAAAAAGGAGGCACCCAATGAAGCGCAACCCAATTTTGTTTTGTCTGGCGCTTTCCTGGAGCGCCGCCGCCGCGGACAAGGCTCCGCGGCCAAACCTCCTGGTCGTGGTGGTGGATGATTTGCGCTGGGATGATCTCGGCAACGCCGGCCATCCGTTTTCGCGAACACCGCACATGGACCGCATCGCCAGGGAGGGCGCGCGCTTTCAGAATGCCTTCGCCACCACGCCGTTGTGCTCGCCAAGCCGCGCGTCTCTGCTGACCGGCCTTTACGCCCATGCCCACGGCATCATTGACAACACCGAGCGCGGCCCGCAGAGCCACAAGCTGGCGACCTTTCCACAGGCCCTGCAGCGTGCTGGTTATGAGACCGCTTTTGTCGGCAAGTGGCACATGGGCAACGATGACTCGCCGCGAACCGGCTTTGATTACTGGGTCAGCCTGAAAGGCCAGGGCAGCTCCTTTGATCCCGATCTCAACCTCAACGGTTCCGCTTCCAAGATCAGCGGCTACGTCACCGATGTGCTGCATGACCATGCGCTCGATTTTCTGCGCCAGCCCCGTGAGAAGCCTTTCCTGCTCTACTTTGCCCACAAGGCGCTGCATCCTGAATCGACCCAACGAGCCGACGGCAGCCTGAGCGACCCCGGTGCCTCGAAGTTCTTCCCGGCGCCGCGGCATCGCGAGCTGTATGCCGGTGAAAAAATCCCGCGTCGTGAGAACGCCGCGCTAGCGCCACAGAACAAGCCCGCCTTGCAACGACGCATAGGGGACCTGCCGCCGCTCGGACCGGGGACGGGCAGTTCGGACGAGGCGATTCTCGGCCGCCTGCGCATGCTGGCCGCGGTGGACGAAAGCTTGGGCGGCCTGATCGCGGCGCTCGAGTCATCCGGCAGGCTCGACCAAACTTTGATCGTGGTCACGAGTGATCACGGCTACTTTTATGGCGAGCACGGCCTCAGCTTCGAGCGCCGGCTCGCATACGAGGAAAGCATCCGTATTCCGTTGTTGATGCGGCTGCCCGGCGTCATTCCACCGGGCAGCGAGCCTGCTCCATTCGCGCTCACGCTCGACCTTGCCCCGACCTTGCTCGACCTTGCCGGCGCCCCTGCCGCCGATCTGTGCCATGGCCGCTCACTGCTGCCGCTCTTCAAGGGCGGCAACGCCAACTGGCGCGATGCCTTCCTGGTCGAGTATTTCACCGACACCGTCTTTCCGAGGGTTTATCAAATGGGTTATCAAGCCGTCCGTGACACGCGCTGGAAGTTCATCCGCTACAACGAGCTTCAGGACATGGATGAGCTATACGACCTCGCGACCGATCCCTTCGAGATGAACAACCTCGCCAGCGATCCCCGCCATGCCAACGATCTCGCACGCATGAACACAGCCCTCGAAAGCCTTCTTCAAGCCACGTCCGCCCAGCCGTGAACACCAGCGCCATGCCACCTTCTCCCAACCCTCTCTCGCGCCGGCGTTTTGTCCGCAACACCGCCGCCGCGCTGGCCTCCGCCGACCTGCTGCCCGCGCTCGCCTCCGAGTCAGCAAAGCCCTTTCATCTGTGGGCCTGCGGCGATTCGCATGTCGGCACCGACATCAAAAAAGGGCGCGAGTCCTTGGCGGAGGCCATCCGTCAATCGGAGTTCGGCGAGGAGCGGCTGGACGCGCCGCCGTTCGACTGGGACATCGCGCTGCATGTCGGCGATCTGGCCGGCGGTCAGGGCGCGCCGGACGATGTGGAAGGCCGGGAGGTGGTCAAACAATATGGCGCGCTGAGGAAGCATCGCCGCGAGGACATTTATGACCTCGCCGGTAATCACGATGCTTCCGGACCCGATGAGGAAACGCAGTGGTGGTTCCAGAAGTGGGTCGATCCCCTGGGCGAAAACACCGCCACCTCCGGCGTGGACCCGGCCAGGCGGCGCTACCCGGTCAGCGGTACCTGGGAGCGCTATTCCTTTCGTGTTGGCAATTTGCTGTTCCTCATCATGTCCGACCGCAACGACGGCGGCCCGCCGCGCGGACGCGCCAAAAGCGGCGGTTATCCGGCGGGCGCGGTCACGAGCGAGACCTTCGCCTGGTGGAAGCAGCAGGTGGAGGCGAATCGCGACGCCATCATCATCTGCGCGCATCATCACATGCTGAGGGAGACCACGGTCGCCTCGGGGCCGTTTGAGGGATACAGAAAGAAAGGAGACGAATGGGTCTCCCACTACCACGGTTATTTTCCCGACGGTGGCCCCAAGGGCGCGAGCTACCTGTACTGGCTGGATGAAACGCCGGACGCCGGCGCTTTTGAAAACTACCTGGCAGCGAATCCCGGCGCGGTTGATCTCTGGCTTGGCGGCCACACCCACACCAACCCGGACGACACCCACGGCGGCCGCTCGCACATTGAGACCAAGTGGGGTGTGCATTTCATCAACTGCGCCGCGTTGAGCCGCTATCACGCCTCCAAGACCACCCTGCCCATGTCGCGCCTGCTGACCTTCACACCGCAATCGCGCGAGCTGCGCGCGCAGTGCTACCTGCACACCCGCCAGTTCGCGCCGGCCGGTTTTTATGCCAAAGCGGAACGCCGTCTGCAACTCTCCAAACCTTTCCAACCCGCCTAATGCGACTCTTTCTTCTCGCCGCCCTTTGCCCGCTGCTCTCCGCCGTCGCCGCAGAGCGCCCGAACATCCTGCTCATCCTGCCTGACCAAATGCGCGCCAGCGCGATGGGCTGCGACGGCAACGCAGAGGTGAAAACACCGCACATCGACCGTCTGGCCGCCGAGGGCATTCGTTTCAAGCGAACCTATGCCAACGTGCCCGTGTGCTGTCCGGCGCGCGCCATTTTGATGACCGGCACCTACCCGCATGTGAACGGCATGATCGCCAACGACCTGCGTCTGCGCGAGGAGCAGGTCACCCTTGCCGAAATCCTGCGTGACGCCGGCTACCGCACCGGCTTCATCGGCAAATGGCATCTCGACGGCGGGCCGCGCGAGCCGGGCTTCGTTCCACCGGGTCCGCGCCGGCAGGGATTTGAGTTCTGGGCGGCCTACGAGTGCCATCACAGGCACTTCCAGCCCGACTATTTCCGCGACACGCCGGAGCGCATCGTGGTGGACAAGTTCGAGCCCGAAGCCTCGTGCGATTTCGCGGTCGAGTTCCTTCGTTCGCAGCCGAAAGACCAGCCCTTTTTCCTCACCGTCCAGATGGGGCCGCCGCATGATCCGTATGGCGCGCCGGAAGAGTACATGAAGCTCTACAACCCGGACAAAATCACGCCCGACGCGAGCTGGCAACCGGGCAGTGAAAGCCGGCCCGCGCCAAAGGCCGGACTGCGCCGCGGCCCCCTGGCCAATCGCTTCGTGCCCGTCGGAGGCAATGAGGAGATTGCCGCCTATTACGCCGCGATCACCGCCATTGACGACCAGGTGGGCCGCTTGCTCGCCACGCTCAAGGAAACCGGCGCGGATGAGAACACCATCATTCTTTTCACCTCCGACCATGGCGACATGCTGGGCAATCACGGCATGAGACGGAAACGCAAGCCGCACGACGAGTCCGCGCGCGTGCCCGGCATCCTGCGCTGGCCCGCGCGCGTGCCGAAGGGGCAGGTCGTGGACACGCTGTTCAGCCACATCGACATGCCGCCGACGCTGCTCGCGCTCGCCGGGCAAAGCGTGCCCGAGGACATGCAGGGCGCCGATCTCTCCCGCGTCGCGCTGGGCCACACCGCAGAAGGCCCCGAGGCCGTGCTGCTGCAAATCTTCGTCCCCTTCAACTCCGACGGCATCGCCAAACCCTGGCGCGGGATCATCACCCACAATCACACCTACGCCCGGTTCGAAGACGAGCCCTGGGTGCTGTTCGACGACAAAGCCGACCCGCATCAAATGAAGAACCTCGCCACCGATCCCGCCGCGCGAGACCTGCGCGAGAATCTCGACGCCCAGCTCGCCGCGCTAATGAGGAAGCACGGCGATGCCTGGAGTTTCAATCACGCTGAAATCGTCGAGGAAGGCGGCCGCCTCTACAAACACCGCACTTTTTACAGCGTGCAGGAATTCCTCGCCTGGGCCCAAGCGAATCCAGACAAGACTGACTGAGCCAGCACGAAATCGAAAGCGATGGCTTGCAGCTCTTGATGCCAAGGCGGCATCGAATCCATGCTGAAAAGCTATTTTGGGTTTCAGCAAGTCAGGCGGATTTTGATGATTCATCGCATGTCTCTTCATCCTCCCCGCAAGCGGCACCTTTGGGTTTGGTTTCTCTGGCTTGCCGGGTTTTACTCGGTGTGGGCCTGGCTGGTCTTTGGCCAGGAGCGGTGGGAGACGGTGAAGGAGCACTGGCCGATCGCGCTGGCGATGGCGGGCGGCAGTTATGTGGCGGGATCGACGCCGATGGGCGGCGGCACGGTGGGCTTTCCCATTCTGGTGCTGCTGTTCGACCTGCCCGCGACGCTGGGGCGCGACTTCAGTTTTGCCGTGCAGTCCATCGGCATGACCAGCGCCGGCATTTTCATCCTGGCGCGGCGGCAGCCGCTGGCGGTGGCGATGTTGAGCGGCTGCATCGCCGGATCGCTGGCGGGCACGCCGCTGGGCATCCTGCTGTTTGCTGATCTGGTGCCGGCGCTATGGATCAAGCTCGGGTTCGCAGTGCTGTGGTGCGGTTTTGGTGTGCTGCACCTTTACCGCATTGGCGAGATCGCCGGCAATGTGGGCATGACGGAGTTTGACGAGCGCTGGGATTTTCGTGTCGGGCTCGCGGTCGGTCTGCTGGCCGGGGTGACGGTGGTGGCCGTCACCGGGGTCGGCATCGACATGATGCTGTACGCGGTGCTGGTGCTGCTCTGCCGCGCGGATTTGAAGATCGCGATTCCGACCTCAGTGATCATCATGGCGGTGAACTCGGTCTGGGGTGTGATCATCAAGAACACCTTCACCTCCATGCAGCCCGGCGTGTTTGAGAACTGGCTGGCGGCGGCGCCGGTGGTGGCACTGGGCGCGCCGCTGGGGGTGTTCGTGGTGAGTTTGATTGGCCGCAAACCGACGCTGCTGGTCGTCGCGGTGCTGTGCGTGGGCCAGTTTGTCTGGACCTGCCACACCGAGCAGGAGGCGCTGGGCGCGGCGGGCATCGGCTGGGCCGTGCTGGCGGTGGCGGCGCTGGTGCTGGTCTTCGAGCGCCTGCGGAAAATGGGGCACGCGCTGGTGGCGCGGCGGCGTGAGGAACTGGAGGCGCGCGAGGTTGCCGGCACTCTTCAGGGCGAAGCTTCTTTGTCGTAACCACACCGAGAGCCTTGCCGGGGGGAGACCAACGTGATTGTCACACCAACCCCCGCCGCGCCAGGGCGGCTTCGGCGGCTTGGTCGATGAGGCGGACGGCGAGGTCCTGGGTGGCGTTGTCGAGGGCTTGGTTGGCGGCTTTTAAAGCAGCGAGGTCGTGCGCTTCGTTTTCTAAGCAGCGTGAGACGTCGGTGGTCAGGGCTTGCAATGCGGTGCGCTCCTCGGCGGACACGCTGTCGCCAAGCTGGGTGAGCGCGGCATGGACTGCCGCCACCAATTCGCGGCCTTTGAAAGCCGCCTCGGTCCACTGCCGCTCGCTCATGTCTTCGAAGGCGAATTCGACGGATTCGGCGATCATTTTTTCCACGGCTTCATCACTGACATCGACGGCGGTGCGCTGAATTTCGAGCACGGTGTCGGTGCCGGTGGCGGTGTCGCGCGCCAGCACTTCGAGCAGGCCGTCGGCGTTGAGGGCGAACTGCACGCCGACGCGGGCGCTGCCTTTCGGACCGGGGGTGAAAGGGACTTCGACACGGCCGAGCTCCCAGTTGTCCTTGGCCAGTTCGCGCTCGCCTTGCAGGACGCGGATGAGCATGGAGCGCTGGCCGGAGACGGCGTTGGTGAACATTTCCCCTGCTTTGCAGGGCAGGGTGCTGTTGCGTGGGATGATGACGTTCATGAGGCCGCCGAAGGTCTCGATGCCGAGCGAGAGCGGGGTGACGTCCAGCAGCAGCACCTGACGCAGCGCGCCGGACAGCACACCGCCCTGAATGACGGCGCCGAGGGCGATGGCCTCGTCCGGATTCTGTGAGGTGCAGGGCTCGCGAGCAAACCATTCCGCCACCTTCTCCCGCACCAGCGGCATGCGCGTGCTGCCGCCGACGAGCACGACCTCATCCAGTTCCTCCGTTTTGATGCCGGCGTCGCTCAAGGCGCGCAGGCAGTGCTTGCGGGTGGCTTCGATCCAGGGCCGCGCCAGGGCATCGAGCTCGGCGCGCGTCCAGTCGGCGGACAGACTCCAGGCGCCCAGGAAAAAGGGCAGTTCCACCTGTGTCGTGTCTTTCCCAGACAAGTCTCGTTTCGCCGTTTCCGCGGCTTCGATAAGACGCACTTGGCAGGCACGGTCGAGCTGTTCCCAGGAGGGGGATTCGGCGGGACGCGCTTTTTCCCAAAGCGCCGCCGCCAGCGCGCGATCCAGGTCATCGCCGCCGAGACGGGTGTCGCCGGCGGTGGCCAGGACCTCAAAGACGCCAGCGCGCAGCTCCAGGATCGAAATGTCAAAGGTGCCTCCCCCGAGATCATACACGGCGATGCGCCGCCGCCCGTCGAGTTTGTCCAGGCCGTAGGCGAGCGCGGCTGCGGTTGGCTCGCTGACCATGCGCTCGACGGTCAAGCCGGCGCGCTCTCCGGCCTCGCGGGTGGCGGCGCGCTGGGCTTCGTTGAAAAAAGCGGGCACGGTAATGACCGCGCGCGTCACCGGCTGCTCGAGCACCCGCTCGGCCACGTCCTTCAGATGGCGCAGGATGGCGGCGGAAACGTCCACTGGTGTGAGGTTGAGCGTGGCCAGATCATAAGGCGGCGTCCAACCGGCCTCGCCGGGGCGGTGGCCGATGAGACGTTTCACGGAAGTGACCACGCGCTCCGGCTCCAAAGCCCGGCGCCGCAGGGCCGCCGCGCCGACGGTGAGGCTGCCGTCCATCCCAATGTGCACGGCGGAGGGCGTCAGGCGGCTGCCCTCGGCGTCGGCCAGCAGGATCGGAAAACCGCTGTCCACCACGCCCACCAACGAGTTGGTGGTGCCGAGATCGATGCCGAGGATGAGGTCTGACATGGTAAGGGAAGCGAGGGAGTCTCTTTCTGCCAAGAGACCCGCACGGCGTCAACTAGCAGCCTGCCCGAGCCGATGAAGATCGACAAATCACAAAAATTATATTTTCTATTTACAATTGGCTTCAATTATGATAATTTCAATAATGATTGCCCCTCTGAGCTATGAATTTCTCAACCATGAATAGCCTTTCTGAAACCCTTCGCGCTTTCCTCTTGGTGGTCACTGCCTGGATGCTTCTGATGTTTGGCGCAGTTTCTTCCGAAGCGGCAGTGGCTGCCGCGACCCTGCCCGCCATGACCGCGGCCTCCGGCATCGCAGCCCCGGCGGCACCCGCAGGGCAAGGCGCGGCTCTCATGGTGGCTGCCTACGGCTTTTTGATCCTACTGCGCCGACGGGGGCCGCGGTTGGGGAATCAAAAATCGACGCTCGAAGCGCCTCGCCGTTAATTGAGGCCTCCTTTCGAGCTTCGAATTTCGATTTTTATCTTTCTCGCGGCTCACTCGACCAAGGCCAACTCGCGGGTGTCGCGGTACTCCATGCGCAGGCGGGCGATGCGGCGCAGGTCTTTGTCGCTGACGTGGAGGTGGTCGCCGGTGGCGGAGAGGCAGTAGATCAGGCGGAAGCCGAGGTCGGCGGCGCTTTGGTTTTCGCCGGGCACGGTGTCGGCGTTGCCCCAGCGGCCAATGCGGGCAATCATGTTGCCGGCGGTGTCGAGGACTTTGACGAGGTGGAGATCGATGTCGGCCACAAACAAGCGGTCGGCGCTGTCGATGGCGAGGTGGTTGTCCGGCCAGTCGCAGTAGCAACCGCCGGCGCCGGTACCGGAGACGCCGCGGTGCGCCCAGAGTTCGGCGTCGCTGTCGCGCGTGCCGCCGTTGGCGTCGAGTTTGACGACGTGGGCGAGGCCGGACTGGGTGCGCACGGGGCGGCCGCCACGAGTGGGCAGTGGAACCTGCTCGAGTTCTTTGTGACCGATGGCGGCCTGGAAGTCATGGACGACGTTGGCCCAGGGCACACGCGGCAGTTCGACGGTGTAGAAGTTGCCTTTGGAATCCATGGTGACGCCGCCACCGGTGTTGAAGAGGCGGCAGTGCGCTTCCTCGGCGATGCGGCCATCGGGGGTGTACTTGCGGATCACGCCAGGAGTGGCGTTGCTGTCGGTGGGCGTGGCTTTGTGCCACTTCTGACCTTTCTCAGCATCGCGCACATAGAGGTGGCCTTCGGCATCGAAACCGGCGAGCAAGCCGCCATAGGTTTTGGCCCAGGGGTAATAGGTTTCGGGGCGGACTTTGAAGACGTTGTCTTTTTCTTTGAGCTCGTCCTGGCTGTAAACGGATTCGAGGCGGGAGTCGAGCCGCTCGAGGGTGCGGGCGTCGAAGCAGAGGAAGCCGCTGCCTTCCTCAACGCGTTGCGGGCTGTAGTTGCCCTGCTCACCGAGCGACCAGGAGACGAAGAGGCGTTTTTGATCGGGCGTGAGTTTGAGGGAGATCGGCGCGCCGCGCACGGGGGTCTCGATCCACTCGCCAGTGGCGCCGTCGATGCGGATGAGGCTTTTGCGGTCGAAGTCGTGGACGAACAAGGTGCCGTCAGCGGCGGTGGTGTGGTTCCAAGGATAACGCAGGTTTTGCCCGCTGGTGCCGCCGACGCGACGCACCTCGCCAGGCTCGCCGCCGAGGTCGGTGACACGGGTGAGGCTGGCGGGACCATGACCGGTGCCGACCCAGACGTGCGGCGGGTTGGCGGCGCGATCCACGGCGAGATGGCGGGCGGCGGCATCAAGAGGCAGAGTCCAGAGGATGTTAGGTTTGGCGGGGTCGCCTGTGAGCTTGATGAGACGGGATTGCTGGGACTCGCCTTCGAGCGTGGCGAGCAGGTAATAACCGTCGCCGGTCCAGGCGATGCCGCCGAGATCAAGGAAACGGCGGTGTTGGCCGTCGAGGTCAAGGCCGGTGACCTCGCCGAGGAACTCGCCGTGCGGGGCGTAGCATTTGACGCGGCGCGGCCAGCCGTCGGCAACGAGGATGCGGCCCTGCGGATCGACGGTGAGATCGGCGATGCTGAGGAAGCGGCGGTCGCTGTCGTCCTCGGGGTTCGGCGCGGCGCGGGTGGTGAACGTCTCCGGGAGAACAGTGGTTTTTTCAATCGTCTGAGTGCTGCCGAGGTAGGCGCTTTTTGCGGTGCGTGCTTCGCGGCCGTTGTGGGTGAAGTCGGCCTGGAGCTGGCCGGTTTTGAGGTTGACCTTGCGGATGGTGCCGGGGGCGTCGGGATCGTTGAGGGTTTCGCGCACGGGTGGATAGGTGCCGGTGGCGCGGTCGGCGGTAGTGGTGGCGATGTAGCCGAAGCCGTGCTGGTCGATGGCGAAGGGACCCATCGACCACATCAGCGGGGTCATTTGCAGGAACCAGAACTGGTCCATGTGGGTGGTGAAGATACGGAATTTTTCATCGCCAGCGGCCCACTTGGGATAACCGGTGGTGGACTCGGCAAAATAGACGGTGCCATCGGCGGCGATGCGCATGGGGTAGGGGATGGACCAGTCGGAGACATAGGCGGCGAAGTTCGGCCACGAGCGCGGGCGGTGCGGGGTGGTCTGGCCGTCAAAGGTGGCGTTGAAGGGCCAGACGTCGTAGGGGGTCTGGCCGAGGGCTTTGAGGGTCTCGGGGTTGGAGGGATAAGGCATGTCGAGATGGCGGCCCTCACGATCGAAGCGCAGCATGGTGCGGTCGGATTTGCGGCCGGTGCCGACTTGCGCATAGACGCGGCCTTTGGGATCGACCTCCAGCCAGACGAGGCGGGAGAGGAGCTGGCCGCGGTCATGGGCGATGAAGCCCTCGAACTTCGGGGTAAGACCGAGCGCGACTTGGACGCGGGCATCGGCTGGCGCGGGATTTCCGTGGTCGTCGAGTCCATCCCAGGCGATCTGCTGGCGCAGGCTGTCGGGTTGCAGGGGTTTGGGTGCGTTGGGACCGAGCACGCCACAGGCGAGGGTGCGCAGGGTTTTGCCGCTGGCATCGACGATGCGCACAAGCACGTCATCGGGTTGGTCGAGGGCGAAACGGATGCGGGTGACGCCGCCTTCACGCGCGAGGCTGGGCGCTTCGGTGAAGGCGGCGGCGTTGCGCGGGTAGGTGTCGGAGGCCAGCCGGATATGGCGACCCTCGAAGGCGGGCTGGCCTTTGCGGTCGATGAGCGGCTCGCGGGACGTGTGCAGCCATTCGTCGTCATTGGCGCGGGCCGTAAGCAAAGGGAGAAGGGTGGTAAGAAGGCGAAGAAGAGGGCGACACATGGGGGAAAAGTACGCAGCGGATGGGTGGTTACTTCCGACCGAGCGCTTCACGTCTGCGTGCTAGATCGAGGATTTCCAGTGTTGTGTTTCCAACGCGCATGAGGAAAATGGAGGTCATGTCCGTGCCACAACCCAAGGCTCCGAAGAACCTTCATCCGTTCTCCCGCGAGTTGCTGGAAACTCTGGCGAATCAAAAATCCTGACGGTTTGGGGCCGGTCGGCGGGATGGCGCTATTTTGACGAATAAAAACGCGTCTCTCACTCTGAGGACGCGGGCAATTCGCCGCACAACGCCAGGGCTTTGAGGGCCTGCATGGTGGCGATGTAGGTGATGTAGTGGTAGTTGCCGCGGTAGAGGGAGTGCATCCACCAGCGCCCGGACTGGCGTTGCTCGCTCTTCAACCAGGCCAGGCCGCGCTGGATGCGCGCGTCGGAGGCGGGCACGCCGCTCTGGCGCATGAGCACGAGGGCGAGCGCGGTCATGTAGGAGTCGCTCTCGGGTGTGCTGGCGTCAGGCAGGTTTTGAATCAGCTCGGCGACCCGGGGGCTGATCTCGAAGTGCCAGTCCTCCAGCGCGGAGAAATCGCGGACGCACCAGCCGCCGTCGGCATGCTGTTTGGAGGCGAGCAAGGCGAGCGCGGAAGCGCGCTCTTCTGGGGAAACATGACCGGGCAGGTAGTGTTCAAGCTGCAGACGCAGGACGCGGTCGAAGTCGTTCTTGAGCTCCGGTTGCCGCAGCCAGTCCTTGAGTTTTTGCACCCTGGCCAGCAGGGCGTCATCGCGCAGGTTCTCGATCCAGCCGGGCGCCGCGGTGATGGCGCGGGCGGCTTGCAGGGACAGCTCGAAGTCAGTGGTGATGTGCGGGATTTCGACCTCGCCATGACTGACAAAAGCGCCGCTGGCGGACTGGCGCTCGAACATGTCGCGCAGGGAGCGGTCGGTGGCCTCCGAGACTTGGCCGGTGACGTGTTTGTCCCACTCGGCGAGACCAAGCGAACGCCAGACGCTGGTGAAGGCGGCGGGGTAATAACGATGACCGTTTTTTTCCGTCGTCTGCACCGGCTTCACCTCCTCCGGCACGAACTGGACAAAGTCCGCGAAGATCTCCGCGCTGGCCGCGCCGAGTTGTGGAATCAAGGCGGGCCGCTCGCTCAAATAAGGCCCGGTGGTGTGGCAGTTGACGCAGGATTTCTCGCGCACCCAGGCGGTGGCGCCCTGTTCGAGGTAACGGGTGGCGGCCTGAATGGAGCCGGGGCCGAACGCCTGAACGCGCGGCTCATCGGCGGTCGGGAGGCTGATGCGGATGTCACCCGACTCGTATTGCAACGCGGGCTTGGGTTTGGCCGGCTCCGCAGCCAGACAGGCTGCCGGCAGCAGGAGGAGCAGGGTGTTCCGATTCATCGCTTTCATGGCACGGTCCAGCACGGGGTTGCGGTTAGCGAACACAACGTCCCCAGGGCGGGCTGTCTTTGCCGGGGATTCACTCGCATGCTTTGATGGACAAATCGCGCGCTTGCAGCTTGTGTGCTGAAGACTGCGCGCGACGTAGTGCTTCCACCATGTCGAAACCGAAATCCGCCGCTTTTGCCCGCATCCGAGCCGAGGTGATTCGTTTGACGAAATTGATCCCGCCAGGAAAATTCACGACCTACGGCGCAATCGCCACGCACATGAACGTGGCGGCGCGGCATGTGGCCTTTGTGCTGAGCCGGCTCACCGAGGAGGAAGCGGCGGCGCTGCCTTGGCAGCGGGTGGTGGGTGCGGAGGCGCGCTTGAGTCCACGCATGGGTCCGGAGCTGCGCGCGGAGCAACAGCGGCGGCTGGAGGCGGAAGGATTGCGCGTGGACGCAGCGGGGTTCATCCAGGATTCGGACCGCCACTTTCATGTGGTCGGCATCCGGCGCGACATCCGCTGGAGCGAGGTCCGGGATTGATGCCTGTCCTGGCATGAACCTCGACACACTATGGCCAGCTCGCCGCTTCAATCGGGAGTGCTGCCGATCATCTCCCGTAGTTCCACCACGGGGTCATCCCTCCTGCGTCGGGCTCTGCGGAATGGCTTCGCTGCGCTGCGCTTGGAAGATGCCGCTGATCGCGGTAAGGCAGGGTTCAACAACCATTAGCTTTGGCGCGCTACGCGGCCAAAGCTAACTTGAGGGTTCGGTTTTGGTGAAGCTCTTTGCTCTGCAATCGGTTGCCTCTGAGGTGGATGCCATGAAAGCCTGATGGCAGCAAGGTTTCGCATTTTGTTTAATTACTACAAGCAAACCAATGCATTGCATGTTCAATGAAAGTGTGACGAACGATAGGCACGTCAGTTTTTGGTCGCGCTAACTTAAAGATCAAGATTTTGGGGTTGCAGTCGATTTGTTTATGTGAACACTGATATTATGAACGCGTCTTCCCGTATTCCCTGCTGGCGCGATGACCTGAAGGCGGCGCGTGATGTCCCTGAATCACAACGGCCTGGGTATGAACTGCTCTTGTCCTGGTTCGAAAATTGGCGCGCCAGCCTGCAGTTGCCGCCGGGTCGCGAGGCGGCGCGCGCTTTTTGGGTCCAACAGGTGAAAGTCAAACGCCGGGAAGCCTGGCAGCTTGAGCAGTGGAAGGAGGCCGTTTGCTGGTATTTCCAGTGGCTCAAACTTGCGGTGGCGGCAGGCCATGAGGTCCGCACGCTGGGGGATGGTGAAAGTCTTCCTCCCCGCCCCGGTGCCGGCACCGGGGCGGGGTCAAAAAAGCGGGCCGGCCTTCATAAGCCGGATTCTGTCCGCCCGTCTTGCGACGAACGGCGTGGTCATTTATCTGTCAGACCGGATCGCCCGGCCCTCCCCCCGGTCCTTGCGGACCGGAAGTGCGACTAGTACCCGGAGTCATCCCTCCCGCCGAAGCGGGAGTTGCGGCCGGAGCGGGCCGTTTCCCCTGTTCTGTCTTGCACCACGCGGGGTTTGTCCTGCCTCCTTCCTTGCGGTCGGAGCGGTGAGCTCTTACCTCGCCTTTTCACCCTGGCCAGCGGGCCGAAACCCGCTGGTGGTATGTTTTCTGTGACACTTTCCGTGACCCCGGCTTGCGCCCAGGGCCCCCGCGCTTGCGCGCGGCGCGTTGCTCCGAGGTGTCCGGACTTTCCTCTCGTCCGCATCCGGCACGCGGCCAAACCGACGAGCGACCACTCCGGCCGACCCATTTCCAAACTAAAGCCCGCCCGCCCCACTGCAACCGCGAATTGACGCCCGCTTCACTTCACTCTCACACCGCCCCGCTCAAGCCCGCACGATAGGCCGGAGGCGACACACCCGCTGCCGTGATCCCGGCACCGAGAAAAAGGCCTCGCCCTGCCTGTAAGCGATTTCACTTCTGAATCACAACCGCCATTTGCCCGCCGCATTTCCTGCGCTTTGATGCCCCATGAAGCCCCGCCTTCTGCTCATCGCCTTCGCCCTCGGCACCGCTAACCTGCTCTGCGCGCAAGAGCCGCGCAGCATCAGCGGCATCCACCCTTCGCTCGCCATGTTCAACCACGAGGGCGAGTGCGGCACCGGCGCCGTCGTGCCCTGGGCGGATCGGCTCTGGGTCATCACTTATGGCCCCCACCTCCCCTTTGGCTCCAGCGACAAGCTCTACGAGATCACTCCTGATTTAAAACAAATCGTGCGCCCGGAGAGCGTCGGCGGCACCTCGGCGAACCGGCTGATCCATCACGAATCGCAGCAGCTTTTCATCGGCCCCTACGTCATCGACGCCGACCGCAACGTGCGCGTCGTGCCGCCGAGCGTCATGCCGGGCCGCCTCACCGGCACCGCCCGCCATCTCAGCGATCCCGCGGGCAAGGTTTATCACGCCACCATGGAGGAGGGGCTTTATGAAGTGGACGTGCGCACCCTGGCGGTGAAAAACCTCATCCGCGATGGCAACCCGCTCAAAAACGATTTCACCGTCACCACCCCGCTCGCCGAACTCATCTCCGAGCTGCCCGGTTACCATGGCAAAGGCCTGCACACCGGCCAGGGCCGCCTCGTCTATGCCAACAACGGCGAGCGCGGCCAGGCCGCGCTCAAGGATCCCACCACCCCCAGCGGCGCCCTTGCCGAATGGTTCGGCAAGGGCGACTGGCAGCTCGTCCGCCGCAACCAGTTCACCGAGGTCAGCGGCCCCGGCGGCATCCACGGCAGCGCGCCGGACGCGCCACTCTGGAGCCTCGGCTGGGATGCGAAATCCCTCCTGCTCATGTTGCTTGATGACGGTCGGTGGCACTCGTTCCGCCTGCCCAAAGCCAGCCACAGCTACGACGGCGCCCACGGCTGGAACACCGAGTGGCCGCGCATCCGCGAGATCGGCGAGGAAAACCTCCTCATGACCATGCACGGCGCTTTTTGGAGCTTTCCCAAGACTTTTTCCGCCGCCAACACGAACGGCATTCGCGCCCGCAGCGCTTATTTGAAAGTCATCGGCGACTTCTGCCGCTGGGGCGACCGCCTGGTGTTCGGTTGCGACGACTCCGCCAAGTCCGAGTTTCTCAACAAACGCAACGTCAAAGGGGACATCGACAGCATCGGCCAATCCCAAAGCAACCTCTGGTTCACGACTCCAGATTTGCCGGGCAATCTGGGCCCCGCTCACGCCAGCGGCGCGGTTTGGCTGCATGACGCCGTCAAAGCCGGTGAGCAATCCGACCCCTTCCTCATCGCCGGTTGGAACCACCGCAGTCTCTGGCTCATCGATCACAGCACCGGCGAATCGAAGCGCATCGCCATCACCAGCGACGACGAATGGCTCACCGTCACCGTGGAAAAAGACAGCGCTGATTTCAGCGCCGTGCTCACCCTGACCAACGGCGACCCGCGCGGCACCACACCGGACCCCATGTTTGACGGCATCGCCCGCATCGGCGACGACCGTGCGCAGACTGGTGTCTTCCGTCCGCGCGGCGAAAACAAGCGCACCCTCGGCTTCGCCAGCAACGCCGGTTACTACGAACTCGATGGCGACCTGAACTTGCGTCGGGTCGAAGACCCTGCCGCGCATGAATGGGTGAAAAAGAAGGTCGCCATCCCGCGCGAGGTCATCACCCTCGACGAAGCCAGCGTGCTCATCGTCGATGATCGCGGCCGCCGCTGGCGTCTGCCGCGCGCCTCCCGCGCCTATGATGCCGCCACCAACGCCGGCGAACTGCGCATCTGCCGTGAAGTCGCCACCGAGCGCGACATGCTCAATGTCGCCGGCACCTTCTTCGAGTTGCCGGCGGAGAACGCCGACGGCTTCGCGAAGATTCGACCGGTCTGCTCGCACGACCTGCGCGTCAGCGACTTTGGCGGCTATCGCGGCCTGTTTTTGATCAGCGGCATTCGTCCCGGCGCGCGCGCGGGCGGGCATCTCCTGCGCAGCGATGACGGCGAGGCCGCGCTCTGGGCCGGCGCCATCGACGACCTCTGGAAGCTCGGCAAACCGCGCGGCGAGGGCGGTCCTTGGCAGGACACACCCATCAAAGCGGATGAACCCAGCGATCCTTACCTGCTTTGGGGTTACGACCAGCGCACTCTCACTCTCACGCACGATCAAAACACGCCCGTGCATTTTCTCATCGAACTTGATCTCACCGGCACCGGCGTCTGGGTCACTTGGCAATGGCGTGAAGTCTCCCCCGGCGAGGACGCCGTGCTCACCCTCGACCCCGCCCTGCAAGCCCGTTGGCTCCGCGTCACCGCCAGCGATGCCTGCACCGCCAGCGCGCAGTTGAGATATCAGTAAATCCGGCGGGGAAATCGATCATTCCGGCGCTGCGCGCCCTCTTTCCGCCCTGCTTTCAGACCAGAAGTCATCCCCCTTGATCCGACCTTAGTCTGATGGTGGACAAGGGAAGCGTGCCGCAGAATGAGGTCTCCTCCGTTCATGAACTCCGCTTCCTCCTTTCCCAGCCTGAAGAAACTCTACTGGCATGACCACACCATCCGCCGGGCGGCGAACGCCTGCGGCTTCGGCCTGATGATGCTCGCGGGCGTTTGGTGGATCTCCCGCGGCCCCGCGAACCCGCTGTCGCCGGAGGATGCGGCCTTTGATGCCGCCATGGCCGATTGGGTTTTTGTGGGCGGGGTGGTCATGATCGTCCTCGGCGGGGTCGTCCTGGCTTGGCGGCACCGCTGGGTGAAGCAAGTGCTCAGCCGGGGCACCCGCGTCAAAGGCATGGTGGACGATCTGACCACCTACACCAGGGAGACCACCGACAAGACCAGCGGTCAACGCAGCCGCACCCACTCCCATTATGCCCACCTGCGCTACAACCTTCAGGGCGCGGAACGTCGAGTCCGTCTCAGGCTGCCGGGATCAGGCTTCACCTACAACCTGGTCAAAGGCGGGGAGACCGATCTCATGGTGCTGGAGTCCGCGCCGGACAAGCCGTTGATTCGTTCTGTGTACTGCGGCCGGCTCTGAGGTTGCTCCAACGCCGCCGCCTGCTTGCCGCCGGCAAAGCGCGCTCAGAAAGCACTGCGCCTGCAAGAGCGCGCCGCGCCGCCTCGTGATTCACGCATGATTCCGCGTCTGCTGCCCGCCTTGCTTTGCCTCAGTCTGTCGCCGGCCGCCGCGGCGGAGTTCCGCGCCGGAGTCGCTGCCGTGGACATCTCGCCCAAGACCTATCCGCGCATCATCGCCGGAAGTTTCTTGGAAAAGCGCGCCGACAAACTCGCTGACCCGCTCTTTGTGCGCGCATTCGTGCTCGACGACGGCAAAATGAAAATCGCCTTCGCCATCGTGGACACCTGCATGATGGAGCAATCGCTGATCGACGAGGCCAAGACGCTCGCGTCCAAGCAATGCGGCATCCCGGCGGACCGCATGATGGTCAGCGCCACGCACACGCATTCCGCGCCAGCGGCCATGGGCTGTCTCGGCACGCGCAAGGACACGGCATACGCGGCTTATCTGATGCCAAAAATCGCCGAGGCCATCGTGGTGGCGGACGCGGCGCGGCAACCGGCGCGCCTCGGTTGGGGCTCGATCGATGACTGGGAGCACACCCACAACCGCCGTTGGATTCGGCTGGCGGGCAGGGAGATCGTCGATCCCTTCGGCGGTCCGACCGGCCGCGCCCACATGCACCCCGGCTATCTCAGCAAGGATGTCGTCGGCCCCAGCGGTCCGGTGGACCCGCAGCTCAGCGTGATCGCGCTGCAAACGCGCGAGGGTCAACCGCTCGGCGTGCTGGCCAACTACTCGCAGCACTACTTCGGCGCCCAGCCAACCTCCGCCGATTATTACGGCCACTTCTGCCGCCACCTCGCCGCCAAACTGGGCCAGCCCGGCGCTGGCAACGGTCCCTTCGTTTGCGCCCTGAGCCAGGGCACCAGCGGCGACCTGATGTGGATGGACTATGGCGCGGAGAAAAAAGATCTCGCCATCGACCCCTACGCCGCCGCGGTGGCGGACAGTGCGCTGCAGGCGCTGCAAACGGTGACGTATCACGACCACGTCCCGCTCGGCATGATCGAAAAGACGCTGGAGTTGAACTACCGCCTGCCCGCTGAGGAACGCCTGGCATGGGCGCGGCCCCTCGCCGCGAAGATTGAGAACGACCTGCCCAAAGACAAGGAGGAGGTCTATGCGCGTGAGGCGCTGATTTTGCATGAGCGGCGGAAAACGAGCGTGAAGCTGCAGGCGATACGAATTGGCGATCTGAGCATCGCCACACTGCCGAACGAGGTGTACGCGATCACAGGGTTGAAGCTGCGCGCGGCCTCGCCATTCGGCACGCACTTCAACATCGGGCTGGCGAATGGGGCGGAGGGCTACATCCCGCCGCCGGAGCAGCATGTGCTGGGGGGATACACCACATGGCCCGCCCGCACCGCCGGATTGGAAGTCGATGCCGAGCCGAGGATGGTGAGTGAACTGGTCTGCGCCCTGGCGGGGATGGCTGGCAAAGTCCGCCAGCCAGGAAGTGGCGATGGCGTTTATCGGGCGGCGGTCAAGGAGTCCGATCCCGCGGCGCACTGGTCCTTGGACGAGATGCGTGGAGACAGGTTTGTGTCCCAAGGAAGGGGCGTCAGTGTGGCGGCGGCGACAGGCGGGGTGGCCTTTTACCTGCCGGGTGCCGGAAGCGGATTGGGGTTCGGAGACGAGTCCGCGTTGAGGGCTTCGCCCTTCTCCGCCCCCGGCGAAATCAATCGCGCAATTCATGTCGCCGGAGGTCAGGTGCATGCCCATGTGCGCGAGCTGGGCGGGCAGGCGGCGGTGGCGCTTTGGTTTTGGCTGGGGCATGCGAGCGGGGCGTCGGATCGCTCGGGGGATTTGGTGGAGGCGTTCGGTGTGAAGCTGCGGGCGCGTCAGTTTGCGGATCATCAGGTGCGGCTGATGCTGGGCGAGCATGAGGCGGTGATGCAGGCGCGGGCAGACGACTGGCATTGCGCGGTGCTAGTCCGGGATGGCGATGAAGCGCGTGTCCACCTCGATGGCGATGCAACACCTTTGCTGAAAGGGCGCTGCGGAGGGGCCTCAGGTGTGATGCAATTCGGACAAGGACTGCAAGGCCGGCTTGATGAGATCACCGTCTGGGATCGCGCCATCGAACCCGCGCTCATTGCCAAGCTCTGGCGCCTTTCCCGGGTGGCCGGGGAAAACGCGCGGCGCGCGAGCCGGCGGCTTCCAAAGTGAGGGTTTTGCCGTCACGCGCGGCTTCGGCACCCGCGAATCATCGCCCGGTGTCCACCAGGCATCGAGCAACCGCCGCAGACGCTTGAGGTCGGCGGCGTGCTCCGGTTTGCCCGCGAGATTGCTTTTCTCACCGGGGTCCGCCACCACATCCCACAAGGCCGCCTCTTGCAAATAGCCTCCCCAGGCGGGTTTCCCGTCCCGCGCATGCGGCACGATGAGCTGCAGCCGCCCCGCACGCACCCAGCAGTAGGCGAGGTCGCGCGAGGGATGCCCCAGGCTGCTCGCGTCGCCGGGATAGATCTCGCCAAACACGGGCCGCTCCTCCAGCGCCGCGCCGCCGGGCGCCGCCGGCCACAGGCTGCGGCCCGCAAACGCCGCCGCCGCCGCCGGCCGGCCGATGGCGTCCAGCACCGTAGGCAGCAGATCCACGCTGCCGACCAACTGCTCATGCGTCGCCGCCCGGGTGTGCCCGTCCCAGCGGAGCAGGATCGGCGTGCGCAGACCGTCCTCGAAGGGCGAGTACTTGCTCTCATGAGTGTGCTCGAACTCCCGCGGGTTCTTCTTCATGCGCTGCCTGCCCGGAGTCCAGCCGTTGTCCACGATGAAAACGAACAGCGTGTCCTGGGTCAAACCCCGCCGCTCGATCATCCCCATCAGCTCGCCCACGGTGTCGTCAAACTGGCTTACCGACGCGAGATAGGGGATGCGATGCTCCGCCGCGCCGCGAGCGCGGTGGAGATCGAACTAACGCGGCGGTGAATCATGGGGTTGATGCGGAAGATAAGGCGCATACCAGAGGAAGAACGGCCGCGCCTTGTCGTGCCGGTCGAGAAAATCGGCGATCGGTTGCATCGTCTCGCGCCCGATGGCCAGTCCGTGGTCGCCATTGCCATGCGCGGCTTGCGAGCCGTCCTTCAACGTGCGGGTGACCCCCGTGTAGTCCAGATGCGGAGCGGCTTTGAAGACGGTCATGCCCTCCGTGAAACCGGCGTTGGAAAAATGACCTTCCCAGAATTTGCCGGTTTGCAACAAGCGATAGCCCAGCTCTCCAAGCAGGCGCGGCAGCGAGGGCTGCTGGCGGATGAGATCGAAGGCCGTGCCGCGCGTCCGCTCATTTACCGGCGGCCCCGCGGCCAGTGATTCATCCAGGGAGCGCAGGAGCAATCACCTTGCCCAGCAAGGCAGGGTGGACGGCGGGACATTTAGGACGGCGGCAGGGCGCTGACCGCGGCGGGATCAACCGCCACTCGCTGGGGATTGGCAGGGTCGATCCAGACCGGCAGCCGGCTGCCGGGCTGCACCTGCGGCAGCCGCAAACGCGAAACCAGCGTGCGCGGAATGTCGGCCTCGTAGCGCGGGTGGCCGGCGCGCCGCACTTCCACGCGCAGACCGACGACGGGGTCGTCATTGAGGGTGATGCCGGTGTCCCAAAGCCGCCGCACAACGGCCTCCCCGCTCACGCCTTGCTGCCGCAGGTTGAGGGCCTCACCGACGCCGGTCAGGTTGGCCACCATTGAGCTGAAGGCGCCGCAGCCCGCCAGCAGCAGCGCCGGCAAGACGGTGAGCAACCGCCGCCGCCACGCGCGAAGTCCCGATGTCCGGCGGGTGTTCATGGCGAATTCATTGTCGCTCGGTTCGGCCTGTCTGCAAAGAAAAAACCGGCGGCGTGCGGGCGCGGGATCTCCCGCTGGATGTCTTGGGTTCCAGATGGCGGCGGCGGGCCTGCCGTATTGCCGGATTTGTCCCCATGACCACACCGCCTTGGTGCCCGGCGGCAGGCCGTTCAACGAAAAAGAATCGGCGGCACCACTATTTTCACGCCGCCGCCGCGCAGCGGATTGCCCTGCTTTTCCTCGATGGTTTCGACGATGTTGTCCTTCAACTGCACGCTGAGGGTGCCGGTCTCCACTTTCACATAGACGATGCTTTGCACGATGCGGCCCAAGGCGTCGCGCCCGGTGACGGTCTGCGGCACGCGCTCGAAAGTGGCGTACTCAAGGATGTCCTCGCGGCCAAAGGCGTTGACCTTGCTGCTGGTGCGCGCCGGTTTGCCGAGCGACTCACGCACCTCCTCCCCGGTCATGCCGAGGGCGACCTCCTTGCTGGCGATCAATGCCCGCACCTGCTGCTGGCGTTCATAGACTTTTTTGAGGTTCTCGTGCAGATCCGGGTCCGGCGAGATCACGTCCGCGGGGCGCAACCAGCCGGCGACATCGCCATGCCGGGCGCGGCCGCGCACGCGGTAGGCGGTGTCCCCCAACGCGACGAGGGTGACGACGGTGCCGGGCGCCATGCTGCCGAGCGGGCGCTGCAAATCGGAGTGGTAGTAAATGGTGGCCTCGTTCACGACTTTGACCACCACCGGCTTCGGCAGCAGGCCCTCGACGGTGATGGTGCCGGGTTCGTCGGCAAGCCGCGAATCGTTGCGGCGGGCGGGGCCGCTCATCGGCAGTTGCGCGCTTACCAGCCAGGGGGTTGCCAGGGCGGACAAAAGCCCGGTCAGGAGCAGACGGCGCGTGTTCATCGGCGGCAATGGGATTCGGGACAGGCTAGCAGCTTCGGTGAAAATGAAAAGACAGCTTTTGTTCGACCGCCGCCCGCTTCCGGCTATTCAGTCAACGCATGACCTCAGGCCCGCTTTCCCAAAAACTTTTCGCCACCGCCAAGCAATTCATCCCCGGCGGCGTCAACAGCCCCGTGCGCGCCTTCCGCAACGTCGGCGGCGAGCCCTTCTTCGTGCGCCGTGCCAAGGCGGCCCGCATCCAGGATGTCGATGGCCGGGATTTGATCGACTACGTCGGCACCTGGGGGCCGGCGATCCTCGGCCACGCGCCGCAGGTGGTGCTGGAAGCGGTGCACAACGCCGCCAAGGACGGCGTCAGCTTCGGCATCCCCAACCCGTTCGAGGTGGACATGGCGCGCCTCATTTGCGAGTGGGTGCCCTCGGTGGCAAAGGTGCGCATGGTGAACAGCGGCACGGAGGCGACCATGTCCGCCATCCGGCTGGCGCGCGGCTTCACCGGGCGGCCGCGTTTGGTGAAGTTCGACGGCTGTTATCACGGGCATAGCGACAGCCTGCTCGTGGCCGCCGGCAGCGGGGCGTTGACGCATGGCAACCCGGACAGCGCCGGGGTGCCGCCCGCCTTCGCGGAGCTGACCACGGTGCTGCCCTTCAACGATGAGGCGGCGCTGGAGGCGCTTTTTGACAGACAAGGCCACGAGATCGCCGCGCTCATCGTCGAGCCCTATCCGGCCAACGCCGGCCTCATCCTGCCCCGGCCCGGCTTTCTGCAAAAGCTGCGCGAGGTGACAGCGCAGCATGGCACGGTGCTGATCTTTGACGAAGTGATGACCGGCTTCCGGCTGGCCAAGGGCGGCGTGCAGGAGCTGGAGGGCATCACGCCCGACCTGACTTGCCTGGGCAAGGTCATCGGCGGCGGTCTGCCAGTGGGCGCTTTCGGCGGGCGCGTGGAGATCATGGATTGCCTCGCCCCGGATGGGCCGGTCTATCAGGCCGGCACACTGTCCGGCAACCCGGTGGCGATGGCGGCCGGCTTGGCGCAGTTGCGCGAGCTGGAGCGGCAGAAGGGCTACGAGCGGCTGGAAGAACTTGGCCGGATCATGGAGGAAGCGGTACGCGGCGCGCTCAAGTCCAAAGGACTTGGCTATCGCTTCTACCGGCGCGGCAGCATGTTCTGCCTGTTTTTCACGGAGCAGGAAGTGCACAACCTGCAGGACGCCAAGACCGCCGATCTCGCCGCTTTCCGCAAGTTCTTCACCTACTGCCTGGAGCACGGTGTTTATTTCGCGCCCTCGCAATTTGAGACCGGGTTCATCTCGATGGCGCACACGCCGGAGGACCTGGCGCAAACCGCCGAGGTGGCGGCGGCGGCGCTGGCGGCGTTGTGAGCGGCACGAGTCGTCCTCATTTCCGCGCCACCTCCACATGCAAAATAAGGGAACGCGGCTCCGCGCATCCCGCTCTGCGGGCGACGTCGAACTCACCCGCGCGGGTTGGTGCCGTGGAATTGGATGTGGGCGATTTTTTCCGCCATGTCGTGATCGGCGCAGAAGACGAGCTCCGCCGAAGCGGCGCGTGCGATGCGGGCCTTGATGGAATGCACCAGACCGTGGCTCTCGCCATCGACGAAGGCTTTGACGGGCCGGCGGCCGGGGTCAATGGCGCGCATCTCGACGTTGGCATCAATGGAAAGCAAGGCGCTGCGCCAAGTGGCGGGTTCCATGACGTTGGAACCGACGAGCAGCCACGCCGGCGTGTCCGCCAGCAAAGGCGCGGCGCCCATGCTGCGCGCGTAGGCGGTGGAGCCGGCGGCGGTGGCGACGAGCGCGCCGTCGCTGACGAGTTTGGGAATGCGGACGACGTCGTTGACGCGCACTTGCAACCAGGCAGTCTGACTGCTGGCGCGCTCCAGCCAGGCGTCATTGAATCCGTGCGTGGTGCTGACGCGCCCATCGGCATGAGTGATCTCCAGGTAGAGCATCGGCAGTTGGCGGAAGATGACATCGACAGGCGGAAACGGCCGTCCCAGCACTTCTTGCGGCGCGTTCATCAGAAAACCGAGGTTGCCGGCGTTGAGGCCGAAGAACGGCAGCCGCAGCCGCCAGTGCTCGCGGATGCCGCTCAGCATGGCGCCATCGCCGCCGACCGTGGTGATGAAGGCGGCTTCCTCAGAAGCGACGCCTGCCGGCAGCATGGCGGCGAGGGTTTCGGCCTTGGGGTTCGCTTCATCGACGAGCAAATGAAACGGTTTGTCCGCCAACGTCCCGCGCGACCAGGTGCCGGGTACGGGCGAGCGATACAAACCGTAGCGCTCCAGGTAGGCCCGTGCGCGCGGCATGACCAAGTCCTGCACCGGCTTGGCCCGGCCCAACCGGTCGCGAATTTCCGTGGAGGAGCCGGGCGCATCGAACTCAATCACCTCCGCCTGCGGCGGCAGATCGGCGGCGGCCACCTCATGCCCGGGGCGGGTAAGCACGGCAAAGCGCGCCTCCGACCATAGCTGCCGCCCCTTTTCCCAAGTGCGCTGGATGAGCGACTCGCCCTTGCCGCCGCCCGCGACCAGATCGGTGCCAACGACATGCCAAATCTCACCAAGCCCGGCAAATCGTGTTTCGAGCTGGTGACTGCGGGTGAAGGACTCCTGTTCGAGGTCGAAAAGATCGACGATCACACGCGGCAGCCCGCTGAAAGTGATGTCCGCCAGCGTGGCACGATAGACCGGCGGGATTTCGTTGGTGACGGTTTTGTCAGGGCGCGGACCGCAAGGAATGACGCGCACCTCGTCAAACATGCTGGAGAGCCGCTCCGCGATGAGGCGGTGATGCCGTCCGGGAGGATTGAAGCTGCCGCCGAAAAGGGCCACGCGCGCTGACATGGGCGCAAGATGGATGGAGACGGGGTGATGGACAAATGAATTGTGGATGCTGAAAGGAATGCATCGCCACCCTCTTGCGTCTAAGCTGGCGCCATGCGTCCCGCTTGCACCACCCCGATTGCGTGCCCACAAAATGATGGAGCCGCCTTGGCGCGCTCTGTTTGGCAGGCCTGCGCGCAGGCACATCAGGCGCGGGTCGCACCGCTGGCGGACGCGGCCTTGGCGCGGCGCGCGCGCGGCGCCAAGCATCCGGTCGAGGACTTTCTGTTCACCTATTACAGCTTTCCGCCGGGCCGCCTGAAGCAGTGGCTGCCGCCTCTCGGTGTGGCGATTGAGATCACCCCCGCCGACCTGGCGTCACATCCGCATTTTCAAAACAGTCCGTGGCTGCGCGTTCAGGCAGGGCTGGCCGCGCTCGATGCCGGGCGGCTGCCTGACAAACTGCGCGTCACCGCCGCCTGGATCGCCGGTCTCTGCCGCCGCATCCTGGAGCGACCTCCGCATTTCCGCTGCCACGGCCTGCACGAATGGGCGATGGTTTACCAGCAGACACCGGAGCAGGTTCGCCACCAGGGTTACCGGCTGCGTCTGCCGCCGGAGGAGCTGGCGCGCTTGGTCGAGTCGCAAAACCTCTGCTGCACGCATTACGATGCCTTCCGTTTCTTCACCGCCGAAGCCGCCCCGCTGAACGCCTTCCGGCCGACACTCGAGTCGCGTCCCGATTTTGAGCAGGGCGCCTGCCTGCACGCCAACATGGACCTCTACAAATGGGCCGCCAAACTCTGGCCCTGGATCGGCTCCGACCTCGTGGGCCGCGCTTTTGAACTCGCCGTCGAAGGCCGCGTGCTCGACATGCGCGCCAGTCCCTACGACCTTGCCCACCTCGGCTGCGACCCCATCCGCATCGAGACCGCGCAGGGCCGCGCCGACTATGAAGCCGCCCAGCGCGGCTTGGCGGAGAAAGCGCGGCCATTGCGGGAGGAACTGGCTTTGGCGGCGGGATATCTCAGCAGCAGTCATGGTGTCAACGCGCGTTGATCCCAGAGGAATTGGTTCTGAGGGCAGAGAAGCTGGCGTACCCGGAGCGCGCGCGTCCCGCATGCCCTTTTCGGCGTCGCGCCGAAAAGATGGAGCGAAGCAACCACCTCACGCTGCGTCCCTGGCACCCTCCTCCAAATGTGTTAACTATGTTGCAGATACACTGTTTACATTCCTTGATTTTGCTTGGTTTTGCCCTGGCTTTTTCTATCAAACACAAGCACGACAGAATGAAGGCTGTGGGAGCGGGCCGCTGGCTCGCCGGCTGGGCAGAGGCGGCGCACGGCGACCGGGCCGGTCGCGCCACGCCGTGTGCGCTCCTCGCATCCTGCCGATCTTGCCAAAGGCTGCGCCGCGCTTTTCTCCTTCCCTTTCCGGGATTGCAAGGGCGCGGCGGGCGCGTATTGCTTTCTCCCACCTTTTTACCCACCCCCTTTTCTGACCATGGACATTACACGCACGGCCTACGGCACTTGGAGCGGCGGCAAATTCATGCACTTCGGCGAGATGCTCGACGACGCGCGCTACCTGGAGATGATTCGCAAGTCTTTCGAGGCCGGGGTGCGCACCTTTGTCACTGCGGATGTCTATGGCGCCGGCCGCGCTGACAGCATGCTGGGCGAGGCCTTGAAAGACCTGCCGCGCGACGAGTTCTGCCTCGTCGGCATCATCGGCCACGATTTTTACACCGGCCAGCGCGCCGGCTCGAAGGGTTACCCGCGTTTCACCGACCCGGAGCTGCGCGGCCCGGACGGCTACGCCGACTACCTGAAAATGGCGGCGGAGAAATCCCTGGAGCGCTGCGGCACCGCGAAGTTTGACTGCCTGCTGCTGCACAACCCTGACTCCATCGGCTACACCAGCCCAGCGGTCTGGGACGGCATGGCGGCGCTCAAGAGCGGCGGTTTGACCGACCGCCTCGGCATCGCCCCCGGCCCCGCCAACGGCTTTACGCTCGACATGATCGAGTGTTTCGAGCGCTACGAGGAGCTGATGGACTGGGCCATGATCATCCTCAACCCGTTCGAACCCTGGCCTGGCCAGCATGTGCTGCCGGCGGCGAAAAAACACCACGTCAACATCCTCGCCCGCGTCGTCGATTACGGCGGCATTTTCCATGACGACGTGAAGCCCGGCCACAAGTTCCGCGATGGCGACCACCGCGCTTACCGCCCGCAGGGCTGGGTCGAGCACGCCTACGAGAAGCTGGAAAAAATCCGCCCCATCGCCGACAAGCACGGCCTCACCATCCTGCAACTCGCCAGCTTGTGGACCCTGGCCAACGAACCGGTGAAGAGCGTGGTGCCCACCCTCATCCAGGAAGCCGGCGACGACGCCAAAGCCATCGACGCCAAGCTCGCCGAGCTGGCCTCGTTGCCGGAAACCAATCCGTTGACCACCGAGGAAGTCGAGGCCATCCGCGCCATCGGCGACAATACCGGCTGCATGATGTTGAAAGGCGCCAGCGCCCGACACGAGGGTCAGGACCCGCGCCCGGATGAGTGGCCGATGCGGGCCGACCTGCTGGCGCTCGCAGGTCGCTGGGGCTTGGGCAGCGGCTGGTGACACGGTCAAGTTCCGAATTGAAGCAGCGGCTTCCTGCTCTCCAAAGCAAACGCCCCCGCGACGCTTTCGTCGCGAGGGCAGATGCGTGAACTCGGAGAAGTTGTCATCCGATTCAGCGCAAGGGCCAGGCGCTCAGACCCCGCCTCGTGGGCTGCGGGCCGGCGGCGATGACCAACCGGCGGAGTTCGGTGCCGAGCGGACGGCGTTTGGTCTGGGTGAAGTGGCTTTCGAAGTTCCAGTTGCCGCTGTACATGCGGTAGAAAGGACCGGATTGGGTGGCTTGGCCGACGGCGGCGATGTTCTGGCTGCGGTCGAACGGCTCCATGATCGCCGGAGGGGCGAGCACACCGAGGGCCTGAAGGTTTTCAATCGGACCGGGACCGGTAAAGAGACCGATGGCGAGCGCCGAATCAATTCCGACCATGCCGTCGTTGTCGGTCTCGCGATCCTGCTGGCCAGTCAAGTAGTAGGTCGGGATGCCCTCGACACGGGGGGAGATCATTCTCTGGCCGGGCTGGGTCATGCGATTGAGCACGATGTCATACCAGGAGCGGCGCACCAGGTCGAGAGGTTTGCCGGGGCCGGCGCTGCGAATGAGACCCCAGTTGTCATTGAGGACGTTGTGCAAAGCCCAGTCCAGACCGGTGAGTCCGATGGCGGCACGGGCGGAGATTTGCTGGCTTTCCGTTCCCAGCAAACGACGGCTGGCATCCACCGTTTGCGCGGCAAACGTGCTCCGCCGCGTCGGCGCGGTGCCAAACAAGGCCAAGCCATCGGTCAGGTGGGAGGGACGGCGGCCGCCGTAGAGGTACACCGGCACCGGCACGTCATTAGAGCGTTTCATGCGGGAGGGATGCAGCGGCCCGTTGTTCATGGTGTTCCAGAACTGGCTGGTGAGGTGGCCGAGGTCACCGTCATTGCCGCTGATCAGGTCGGCGGCAAGGCGCAGGTCAAGCGGCGGACTTGGCGGCAGTGCGACGCCGATCGCCGAGGAAGCGGCGCGGGTCACATTCCAGGCGACGTCCACCACATTCTGGGTGGCGATGAGGTTCTGGCGCAGTTCGTTGCCATAATCGGCCAGCGGACTGCCGGTGTGCGGACTGCTGATGGTCATGGCAAAGCGGGTGTCATTGCGCAGCTCATTCAAAAAGGCGCGCTCATTGGCGGTGAGATTGACGCCGGCCACATTGCCGTCGGGGATCGACAACAGGTAGCGAATCACGAGACCGCCTTTGCTGTGGCCGGCGAGCACGAAATAAGGTTCGCGCCCGGCGTATGCCTCGAACTTGGCGCGCAGGTCCATGAGCTGCGCGACGGCCTGCCGCGCCATCTGGCCGAGGCCGATGGAGCCGTTGTATTTGAGCAGGCAGACGGCGGTGCCGTTAAAGCGTCCGCGGTCCAGCGCCGGATTGCGACGGAAGGCGAACTGGTTTTCGATGTCATTGGGGCCGATGTTGCCAATGGCCTCCGTCTGCCAGGTGGCGGCGCGCAACGGCGTGCCGCCCATGGTGAAAACCGGGTTGCTGCCGGTGACGTTGAGCAGGGCGGACACAAAGGGGAAGTCCCAGTAAAACCGGGAATAGCCAATCATGCCTGGACGGTGGCTGGCGCTGTCCGGCTCGAAGGGGGAAGGGTCTTTGGCCGGGTCCGAGGTGCCGCCATGAATCAGCACCACCAGCGTCGGCCGGCTGGCGCGCGCCACTCGTGAAAAATCCGGGGCGACACTGCCGAGGAATTTTTTGGGAGCGGGCTTCACAGGGAGGTTGGTGTCGATCTTGGGCAGGCCCAAATCACCAAGCGAGACGTTCTCAAGCGCGCCGGGATTGACGTTGAGTTTGAGGTCGCCGGTCAGCAGGGCGGAGGTTTGAGCGATGACGGCGGAGCCGAGGGTCAGCGTGAGCAGACCGGCGGTGAGCAGGCGGAGGGGGCGATGTGTTTTCATGTCGGTTAGGCGGGTGATGTGTTTGTTTTGTGCTTGGCGAAATCTCCTTGGGAGACTCGGTTCAGGGCGTGGATGCGAGCGGCCGCGCGGACTTGCGCACTTTTTGATTTTTTTTTGAGGGAGGCGGGGTGGACACGATTCGAATCCGAACTTGCGCGGTTTTTTGAAAACGTGTTGCTTGTGTCCTCCGCCATGAGTGCATCTGCCGACTTCCACCGCGCTGATTTCGAGTTTGCCCAGGATTTGTTGGAGGGAGACAAGGCGGCCTGGGCGCGTTTTGATGCCGAGATCAAACCGGCGATGCTGGCGCGCCTGCTCAGCCAGGGCGCGACTGCTGCCGATGCCGCCGAAGTGATCGGCATGGTGCTGGAAAAAATCTGGGCGGGTCAAAAGCTGGCCGCCTACACTGGCAGCGGTCCTTTGCTTGGCTTTCTGCGCACAATGGCATCCAATGTCTGGCTGGAATACCTGCGCAAGCACCGTCGCATGGTGCCGGCCACCAGTCTTGAGTTGGAATCGGACGAGGACGCTGCCGGTGTGCTTGATCGTTTGTCGGAAAAAACTGAGGCCGCGCCCCAGGAAAGCCCGCTGGCCGGGCTGCTGCGGGACGCGCTGCTGCACGCGCTGGCAGGCGTCGATGCGGAGGCGTTGCTGGTGATGCGGCTGGCCCTGCTGCAAGGCATCCGCCAGCGCGATCTCTGCGCCATCTGGGGCGGCTGCCACGAGGGCACCATCTCCCGCAAAAAACAGGAGGCGCTTGAGCAAATCCGCGATGAAACTCTGGCCTACCTGGCCGAACGCGAACCGTCCCTGAGCATCACCTGGCAGGACGTGCTCGAAGCCTGCGGAGACGGCGCCGAGGCCATCCTTGGACCGGTGGATTGAATTTCATTTATTTGCGCAAGTCGCGCGCCGCTCATGCATCCACTCGTCAACCCTTCACCCTGACTCGTTATGAATCTCGATCACGACCTCGCCATCCTCACCCGTTTCCTCACCCGGCTGGCACCGGAAATTGAGGGCCATGACGCCGGCGATCCGCCGGTGGAACTCGCCACCCGGCTCGACGCCTTCGCTGTCGGCCAGTGCGACGCCGCCGAGCGCGCCGCCCTGGCGCAGCGCCTCAAAGAGGAGCCGCAATGGCTGCGCTATTTGGCCAGGGCGATTCGCGCGCGCGGATAGGGATGGAGTGGCGCTACCCATCCTGGTTGCCGCCTTCAAAGTATTCGGGCAATCAAGATGATTGCCCCACCCTCCCCAGACGCCGCAGCAGCTCCTTCGCCTCCTCCACGCTGAGGTCCGGCTGCGCGGACAGCAGGCGCGCCAGCCAGCCGGCCACGCGCGGCGCGGCGAAGCTGCTGCCGGTGACGCGTTTCCATCCCTCCTGCCAGGGCACGAGCACGTCCTGGCCGTGCGCGGCAAATTCCACCATGCCCGTGGGTTGATGTCGCCAGCCTTGCTCGCCCGCCATCGCCGTCGCGTTGACGGTGAGGACGGAGGGGAACCAGCCCGGCCACTCGCGGCTGGCCGCGTCGTCATTGCTGCACGCCGCCACCACATGCGCGCGCGCCAGGTAGGCTTCGTCCGTCCACTCCTTGAACGGCATCACCAAACGCGCCTCGCCCGGGCAGCCAAAGCTGCAATTCAAAATCCGATAACCGCGCCGCAGCGCCTCGCGCGCCGCCTCCCACACCACCGTCGAGCGCGAGCGTAAGCCGCCGTCAAGCACGCGGAAGCTGCCCAACTCCGCCGCCGGTGCCAGTTCGCGCAACAGCCAGGCCACCGCCGTGCCATGCCCAATCACGTCGCCGCCGCCGGGCACCGCCTGCAAAAACGCCCCGCGCTGTTCGAACGCCAGATCATCGGCCAGTCGCAGACCCGCCAGCGCCGGATGCGTCGTGTCCACCCCGGAATCGAGAATGGCAATGCGCACGCCTTTGCCATCGCTGTAATGAAGCGCCGCACGCGCACGCGAAAGATCCTCGCGATTCAGCAGACGCAGGGATGGCTCGCTCATGCCCTTCTTTGGCTCAATCCTCCAGCCCCAACGCCCAGGCGGTGAGGCGTTGCTCCAGCAGTTTGCCCACCGCCTGCGCCGCCGACTCCAGGCGAGCCAGATCGCTCACTTGAAAGGAGGGCGGCGGTGTGTAACCCGGCGGGAACTCCGCCGTCGAGCGCGGTTCATTTTCCAGGCCCGGCACTGCGGCCGCGCGAATCAAACGCACCCCGGTGAGCACCCCGCGCGTCTCTCCGAGCACCCGCAACGGCGCCGCCAGCATGGCCCAGGTCAGCACGCCAAGCTGGCGGTCCAGCTCGCGATGCTGCCGTTGATGAAAACAGACCTCGCTCTCGCAGGCCGCCAGCCCGCTGCGGAACACCCAGCCGGTGATGCCCTGGTCCGACGGCAGCCGGAATTGACCGACGAACCGCGCCGCATCCGGGCCATTGTTCCAAACCGGGGTCAGCGTCCCGCCATCGTCCGACACCAGCCAGATCGATCCCTCATCCGCCCCCGCCGCCTCCAACGCGCCGCGCACCACCGCCGCCGGCGCGCCCTCCACCAAAGCCTTCGCCTCCTCCGCCACCGCCCGCGACCACAGCCTTTCCCGCCGCTCCTGCAAGCGCTCCGCCAAGCGGTCCAAATCAGGATCAGGCAGCAAAGGAAACGGGCAGGCCATGGCGGACGCAGCCTAGGCAGCGCTCCGGGAAAGAAAAGCCCGAGTTCAAGGCGCCGTCATTCTTTCGAATCGGCCAACCGGCCTTCAATCAAGATATCGGCCTGGCTCTTCTAACAGAACCAATTGCTCCTCCACCTGACGGGGCGACTCGCTAAACTCAGCCGTATCGATGGTGCCGCCGTTGAATCGGGGGTGAAGCTTGGCGAGACGGGGAATGGCGGTCTGAGCAAGGGCGAAGTAGGTGGCGTCACGCTCAATGCCGATGGACTCGCAACCAACCGCCACGCACGCGGCGATGGTCGAGCCGGATCCCATGAAGGGATCAAGTACGATCCCTGAACCGGTGGGCAAGAGGGTGCGCACCAAAATGCGCAGGAGATGCTGGGGTTTGAGCGAGGGATGATCGGCGATGTCGCGCTCGCGTGCAGGGGTTTTGAAACTTGGGATCACGTCCGGCAGTGGCCTTCCGCCAGCAAGCATCCGCAAGCCGCCGGTGCCCCAGAGGCGCAGGTTGGCGGCCACGGTCTTCTCCGAAAGCGGTTTTCGGAACAGCATCCACGGCTCGTAGTTGCCGCGTGGGGTGACGCAGACATCCGGAAACTCGCTCTCGGCGTTCTTTGGCCTATCGCCGCCCCGAAAGCCGTGGTAAACCCGCAGCAGCGTGGCGCGATTCTCCCAACCTGCGGCCATGACACCGGCCTGCACATGATGCTGCAAGACCGGATTCCCCGCGATCAGCATGTGCCCGCCTGGTTTGACCTTTGCCAGAACAAGACTCGCAAAAGCTTCAAAATAGTCCTCCACCTGAAGACGTTGCCCGGAGGTCAAGACGGAGAACCGGGGCAGCGGCCGCCGCTCCTTGCCATCGAATTTGGGAGGCAATCTCCAGACACCGCCACACCCTGCACGCAGCTTGGCGACCTCCTTCTCGCTGAATTCGACCACACCGTAAGGAGGATCGGTGCAAACGGCATCCACCGAATCATTCGGGAGGGCTTGCAACTCCTCGAAGCAGTCGCCATGAATCAAACGAAAGGCACTCATTTTCTACTATGTAAGTGATCGGGAGAGGGCGGCACAGCCTTTTCGCGTGAAGGGCATTCATCCTGAATTCGGGATCGTAAGCTTGCGGGACGTGAATACAACCGGCAGCCTCCCGAATGAAGAACCCCCCCGATGTTGGAAAAGGGCGCCGCCCCGTAGGCGCAGTCGCCAGACTGCGGCCAACGCCAGGCCAAGCGACCCCCGCGTTTTTGCCAACGTGCTTCGCGACGCCCCTGCGCCCCCCGGCGAGGCCCGGGCAAAAATGCAACTTTTTACCCCCCGAATCCCTGCAAAATCAAGAGATGTAAACAGTGTTTCTGCAACATAGTTGACATCCTCCGGATTGGAAAAAGGCGACACCCCGTAGGCGCAGTCGCCAGACTGCGGTGCCTGCCAGGCCAAGCGACCCCCGCGTTTTTGCCAATGTGCTTCGCGACGCCCCGCGCCCCGCGCTTAGCGCTTTGCATCTGACCGCCGCTACTGCCCCTGCATCCCCTTCATGGGATCCCTTTTTGTCCTGCACCCTTACAATTCATGGGTATGCAGTTCACGCTGGCAAAACGTCGCGTTTTCGGGCATGAAAGTCGCATGGTCATCGCTTGCCGCGTCCTTTTCGTGCTCGCCGCCTCTTTGTTGATGGCGGCGGATGCGCTGGCGGAGGGCAAGGTGGCGGGGGTGGTCGCGCTCGACCGGCCCAAGCCGCCCTCGCTGCCGCCGGGCTACAAACCGGACACCAAGCAGCCGGTGCAGCCGGAGGAGGCGCCGCGCGCCATTGTTTATCTGGAGCACGCCGCCAAAAAATACCCGCCCAGCCGCGTCGGCGAGGTGGCGCGCATCCAGCAGAAAGGCTACCAGTTCCGGCCCGCGCTGGTCGCGCTGCAAACCGGCGCCAGCGCCGAGTTTCCCAATGGCGATGACGAATTCCACAACGTCTTCTCCTACTCCCGCGTCCGCCGCTTTGACCTGGGCCGCTTCCGCAAGGAGGAACCCAGTCCGCGCATCCGCTTTGACAAGCCCGGGCTGGTGAAAATCTACTGCGAGATTCATCCGCACATGCGCTGCCAGTTGCTCGTGCTCGACACGCCGTGGTTCACCACCACCGGACCGGACGGTGCTTTCACCCTCGCCGGCATCCCGGCTGGCGACTACACACTGAAGGCGCTGCTGCCTTCGGAAAAAACCCTGGAGACACGCGTCAGCGTGCGCGACGGGCAAACCACCCAGGCGCGCCTGGCGCGCTGAACCGGAGCGGGCGCATGACTTTCCGCGCGCGTCTCCAGCAGGCCATCATCGGCGTCGTGGCCGTGATCACCGTGGCGGTGCTGGTGGTCGCGCAAAACCAGAACAGCGCCACCTTTGACGCCATGGTGGAGGCGCTGTTTCAACAGCAAAGCGCGGGCTTCCTGCGGCTGCAGGAGATCGAGACGGCGGCGGCGCGTTTCCAAGCCGGTCTGGGGGACTCCGTGCGCGTCTTCGCCGCGCTTGAGGAGGGCGACCCCGAAACCTACCTCGTCGCCGCGGACGAGGTGCGCCTGGGCGAGTTCGCTTTTTTCCGGCTGGCCGCGCTGGACGCCGGATTGCTGGAGCCGCCCGCGGGCAGTCGCGCCGGGTTGCTGGAGCCGGCGGCGCAGGAGCGACTGCACCGCCAGCTCGCCCCGGTGGCCGAAGCGTTCGATGAGGATAGCACCCGCACCCACCTTGGCTTCGTCACCCTGCCGGATGGCGCTGTCTGCCGCGTGCTTGCGCTGCCGGTGCGCAAGTTCGACACCACCGTCGGCGTGCTGTTCATCGGCCAGCTTGCCGACTCGATCTTTCCACCCGCCGCCGCCAACGCCGCCGCGTCCCTGCTGCCCTTGCTGGTGGTGGCTGACGAAGTGCGCGGCCCGTTGCCTGCCGGCACCGCAGCGGCGGTGCTTGATGCCGCCCGCACCGAAGCGCCGCCAGCCACGCTGCGGCTGGAGGGCCAGGATTACCGTCTGCGTCGGCATCTTTTGAATCCCGGCTCCGCTTTTGCGCCGACCACCCTGGTCAGCCTGTTCCCGCTCGCCGGATTCCAACAACAGCGCCGTGTCTTGCAGGTCCGCGTGCTGTTGATCGGCGCGGCGGGGCTGGCTTTGTCCCTGCTGGCCAGCCGTTTTCTTTCCCGCCAGCTCAGCCGGCCTTTGCGCGAGTTGGTGAACGCCACGCGCGCGGTGCGCGCCGGTGATTTGGCGGTGCGCCTGCCACCGGGCCGCACCAGCGAGTTCGCCTCGCTCACCCAGTCCTTCAATGAAATGACCGAGGGTCTCGCCCTCAAAGAGCGCTACCACAACGTGCTCAGCATGGTCACGGACGCGCTGGTGGCGGAGGCGCTGGTGGCGGGAAAAATCCAGCTCGGCGGCGAGACACGCCAAGTCAGTGTGTTGTTTTGCGACATCCGCGGTTACACGGCGCTGAGCGCGGGCATGGACCCGGAGAAAGTGATCGCCATTTTGAACCGCCACATGGGCGCTCTCACCGAGGTGGTTTACCGTCATCACGGCGTCATCACCCAGTTCGCAGGGGATGCCATCATGGCCGTGTTCGGCGCGCCCGCGAGCAGCGGCAACGACGCCGAAAACGCGGCGCGTTGCGCGCTCGACATGCTGGCCGCGCGCGCCCGCCTCGATCGCGAGGCGCCGCCGCCGCTGGGCATCGGCATCGGCATTGCCAGCGGCGTGGTGGTGGCCGGTTGCATCGGCGCTGAAAAACGCGCCGACTACACCGTCATCGGCGAGCGCGTCAACCTCGCCGCGCGCCTCTGCTCCGTCGCCGCCGCCGGTCGCGTGCTGATCGATGAGCCAACCCGCTCCGCCCTGCCGGACGATCTGGCCGCCAGCCCGCTGCCGGAGCCGTTGCAATTGAAAGGCTTTGCTGGTGGTGTGGCGGCGTGGACAATATGCCGAGATGGCCGGGAAATCGCCAATTCGGCTGCTTCAGCTTAGATTATGAAATACCTTCCTTGCGCATTTGGGATTCTATTGCTCACAGCGATGTCCACGTCGGCTCAGCCACATGTGGATCAATTAAAAACGCTCTACCGAACTCAAGGTGACGACCTTTTTGTTGCTCTTTATTGGTTGCCTGAAACAAGCGAAATCGTACGCAGCCATATTCCCGGCCATGATGATTGGGTCGGTTTCGAGTTTGGCTTGTGGAAGAAGCTAGAAGAACACGAAAAGGAAGGCATCCTTGAGAATATTGGATTGGAATTCGGACGAATGGAACCTTCTGCACGGCTTGCCACCTGGAATCGTATTCGAGACTGGCCGAGTCTCCGCTTTCAGTTGTCATTGATGGCGACTTTCACGGGAAGTGAAGAGGAATTTCTGGATTTGGCTCACGACGAAACCATTCTTCAAACGGCCTACCTTTGGATCAAAGATCGAAGGCCCCCCGACTTTGATATGAGGAACAGCGGGAGCACCCTTTCGTCGGGAGAAATGGCAAGCTTCTATCCCAAGCTTGTCGAAGAGCTGTTGAAGGCCTCCGAGTCAGAGCGGTCCAAGTGCTTCTCCAGATTGTTCGCCAAAATCGCCCAGAAAAAATCTAGCGAGGAGGTTTCCAAGGACAAAAAATCCAGCCCTGAGAATTGAAGTGGCTCGCATCATGAAATCTCAAGTCTTCTGCGCACTGCTGTTTTTTGGTGCCCTCCTGGCCGTACCCGCTCCGGCCCAGGAAATCCTGGAGCGTGTGGATGACTGGCTGTCCTGGCGGGATGCGCGAGGTGGGTTGAGCGTGGATCTGTCCTTTCTGCAAGACACCGAGTTCTACGCTGCCGAGGCGCAGCCGCAGGGCTTGCTGGCGACGGAGGCGGACACCTTCCTGCAACCGCGACTGGCCGCCTTTCTCGACCTGCGCGCGGGGGAGCGCTGGCGCTTGCACGCGCAGGCGCGGCTGGACAGCGGCTTTGATCCCGGTTTCTCCCCCGACGGCGCGCTGCGTCTCGACGAGTACTTCCTCGAGTGGAAGCCGCTTGGCGACGATCGCCTGCAACTGCGCGCGGGCAAGTTCGCCACTGTCTTCGGCGGCTGGCCGCGTCGCAATTTGTCCTGGGACAACCCGCTGGTCAGCGCGCCCGGACTTTACGACACACTGCTGCCGGTCTCCGATGATGGGTTGCCAGGCGATGCCGGCCTGTTCCTGAACCGACGCGGCGCGCCCGCCAACAAACGCACCTGGCTGCCCGTGATCTGGGGACCGGCCTACATCACCGGCGCCGCCGTGTCCGGGGTGCTGGGCGATTTCGATTACGCCTTTGAAGTCAAGACCGCCGCGCCCTCCGCGCAGCCGGACGTGTGGGACGCTTTTCAGAGTGGTTTCGATGACGCGCATTTCGCCGGACGGCTCGGCTGGCGGCCGGCGCCGGAGTGGACGCTGGGCGGCTCCTTCGCGCGCGGCCCCTATCTGCGGACCGAGGCCGCGGACCATCTGCCCGCCGGGATGAACCGCCGCGATTTTCAGCAGACCACGCTCGGGATCGATGCCGGTTACGCGCACGGACCCTGGCAGATTTGGGCGGAACTGGCGGGCGCGGAGTTTGAGGTGCCGGCGGTGGGCGGCGCGCGGGTGCTCACGGGCTATGTCGAGGCGCGCCGCAAACTCGGCGCCGGCACCTGGTTGTCCGCGCGCTGGAACCAGGCCTGGTTCGATGACGCGCCCGGAACGGACACCGCCTGGGACAGCGACGGCTGGCGGCTCGACCTCGGTCTCGGCCACCGTTTCACCCGCCACCTGCAAATGAAGGCGCAATACAGCCTGGCCGGCCGTAGCGATGACGATCACCCCGAGGGCCGCCACTTGCTGGCGCTGCAATTCAGCGTGCGGTTTTAGGCTTTTGTTGCGTCACACCACCTTCGCCTCCCAGCCCTCGTTGCCGCCGGGACTTGGGCGGCGGCTAGTGCTCTGGGCAGTCCGTTTTTTGTCAAGTGTCTGTTCCGCCGCCTTGATTCTCGAAAAAAACTGTCCGGTGCGGCGCGCCGGGAAACAGAGGTTGGATGCAGGCGGAACGTGACGCCGCTCTCCGGTCTGGATTGCGGCGGCCCGTTCTGTCATGATGGGTTTGATTGACCCCACTGATCGCCATGAATGTAAGAGCCTTTGTTTTGTTGTCGCTGCTGCCGGCCTGGCTGGTGGCACGGGCAGAATCGTCTTATTTTGAAATCGCCGTGCTCGACGCCGAGACGGGGCGCGGCATCCCGCTTGTCGAGTTGGAGACGGTGCATCGAATGAAGTTCGTCACCGACAACGCCGGATTGATTGCCTTCCACGAACCGGGAGTGATGGGGCAGACGGTGTTCTTTTCCGTAAAGGCGCAGGGATACGAGGTGCCGAAGGATGGCTTCGGCATCGCTGGCGCGCGGTTGAAAGTGGAGGAGGGCGGGCGCGGGGAGGTCCGGCTGAAGCGCGTCAACGCGGCGGAGCGTTTGCATCGCCTGACCGGGCTTGGCCTTTACCGCGACAGCGTGTTGCTCGGCAAGGCCACGCCACTGCGGGAACCGCTCGGCGCGGGCCTGGTGGCCGGGCAGGATTCGGTGTCGGCGGTGGCTTACCGGGACCGGCTTTTCTGGTTCTGGGGCGACACCGGGCGGCTGTCTTATCCACTCGGGCTGTTCCGCATGGCGGGCGCGACCAGCGCGCTGCCGGGCAAAGCCGCGCTGCCGGTGGCGCAAGGCATCGACTACGAGTACTTCACCGGCGAGGACGGTTTCTGCCGGGCGATGGCGGAGGTGGCGAATCCGGAGGGCGTGGTGTGGGCGTTCGGTTTCGCCACCGTGCCGGACCGGGACGGGCGCGAGCGGCTGGTGGCGCATTTCTCGCGCCGCAAGGGGCTGGTGGGCGAATTTGAGCAGGGCATGATGCTTTACAACGACGAGCGCGAGCTGCTGGAGGTGGCGACGACGCTGCCGCTGGAGGAAAAATGGCGTTACCTGGACGGGCAACCGGTGCGGGTGCGGGTGGACGGGGTGGAGTACCTGCAATGCGGCTCGCCCTTTCCAACGGTGCGCGTGCCGGCGACGCTGGAGGCGGTGCTCGATCCGGCGCAGTACGAGGCCTTCACCTGCCTGCCGCCCGGTGCCGATCCCGACAAGGCGGCGTTCGTCGCGGATGCGGAGGGCGCGCCGCGCTGGGGCTGGCGCAAGGACGCGCCGCCGGCCACTTCCAAGCAGGAATGGCGCTGGCTCAAGGACGGTTCTTTGAAAGCGGAGCACGCGCGCTTTTTGCCGGAGGACGCGGAGCAGCCGGGACGGCGGGTGCAGTTGCACGGCGGCACGGCGCGCTGGAACGAGCACCTCAAAAAATGGGTCATGATCGCGGTCGAGTTCGCCTATCACGAGGGCAAGGATTATCCCTCGGCGCTGGGGGAGGTATGGTACGCGGAGGCGGAGGCGCCGGAGGGTCCGTTTGTCAAGGCGACGCGGGTGGTCACGCATGAGCAGCAGACGTTTTACAATCCGGTGCATCACGCGCATTTCGACGAGGAGGGCGGCCGGGTGATTTATTTCGAGGGCACTTACAGCTGCATGTTCACCAACAGCCCGCCGACACCGCGCTACGATTACAATCAAATCCTGTACCGGCTGGACCTGGAGCATCCGAAACTGCGCGCGGCCTTCCCGCGTCAAGCCCCGTGAGACATGACACCGGCCGCCTCGTCCCCCGCCGGGGAATCCATGACCGATCAAGAACTGCTCGCCGCTTATGTGGACCGTCATGACGAACCGGCGTTTGCGCTGCTGGTGCGGCGGCATCAAAACCTGGTGCATTCCGCCTGCCTGCGACGGCTGGGGCAGCGCGCGCTGGCGCAGGACGCGGCACAGCTCACCTTTCTGCTGCTGGCGCGGCGCGCGCGCGCTTTGCGCGGGCACGGCAGCATCGGCGGCTGGCTTTACAAGACGGCCTTGTTTCAAGCGTCCAACCTGATGCGCAAGGAGCGGCACCAACAGAACCTGCAGGAACGCCTGACGCGGCAGCCGGCGGAGCCGGACGCGGACAGCGCCGGGCTGACCCTGGAGGCGCTGACGCCGCACCTGGACGCGGCGCTGCTGAAATTGCGCGCGCCGGATCGTGAGGCGGTGGTGCAGCGCTTTCTGGCGGACCGCAGTCTGCGCGAGGTGGCGGGCGCGCTCGGCACCTCGGAGGAGGCGGCGCGCAAGCGCGTCAGCCGCGCGCTGGAGCGGCTGGCGGAACTGCTGCGCCGGAGCGGCGTCAAGACGGCGTCGGCGGCCGCGCTGGCGCTGCTGCTGGCGCGCACCAGCGAGGCGGCGCCGGCGGAGCTGCTGGACAAGGTGACCGCCAGCGCGCATGGCGGCGCTTTGCTGGCGCAATCCGGCGGGGCGGCGGCTTCCCTCTGGCTGAAGACGGGCGCGGCGGCGGCGTTGCTGCTGGCGGCGGGCACACCGGCGCTCTGGCAATGGCGCGCGCGACAAGCTCCGCGCGCGGAGCTCGACGCGCGGAGCGCGCCGTTGCAGGCGCCAGCCACCGCGCCCCTGCCGTCCGGCTTGACGGCGTCCCTGTCGGCGGAAGCCGGTTTGATTCCGCTGGAGCGGCCGGGCGCGCTGTCGCTGGCCTGGCCGCAGCCGGCGAACCCGTTGCCCTCCCTGCTCGGCGCGCTGTGGGCCATGGAATCGCGCGAGAGCGCGCAGGCGCGGCTGGCGTTGTGGCGGGAAAAACTGCGGTTGAATGACGCGCAGACGGACGCGGTATCCGGGCACTTGCGGCAGGCGCTGCGGGAACGCCAGGACATGGTGGGGGCGATGGCCGGCGGCGAGGTGGATTTCGCGCGGGTGATGGCCTTCTTGCAAGCCGGTCCGCGCGCTGCGGCGCGCATTCGCGCGAGCCTGGATGCGGAACAGGCGCCGCGGCTCGACGCGCTGCTGCTGGAGGAGGCGCGCCAGCGGGCGGAGCATCTGGCGCGCTGGCGGCTGGCGGACCTGCGCGCCTTGCTGGGCCTCAGCGAGGCGCAGGCACGGCGGGCGCATGAGGAGTTGGTGGCGCATGCGCTCGCCTTCGCACCGGCCCGGATGCCCGCGATGGACGGTTTCGCCGAATTGTTTGCGTGGCTGGAGGCGCGTGAGCGCGACGAGCAGCGGCGGCTTCGACCATTCCTGAGCGAGGCGCAATTTCAACTCTATCGCGCGCAGGCGGCGGGCCAAGACGCGAGCACCCTGTTGTTTTCCAAATGAACTCTCTGCGCTGCCTGACCTTGACGGCTCTGACGGCGGCGGCCGTGAACGGCGCGGAACTGCCGGTGCATGAGGGACTGGTGCTGTGGCTGGAGGCGCGCCGGCAGCCGGAAGCGCGGCAGAGCGCCGGCCTGCCGCCACTGGCCTCAGGACAGCATGTGGATGCCTGGCTGGACACGTCCCCCCTGGCGCTGCGGGCCGCGCAGCCGCTGGCGCTGCAACGTCCGCTGCTGGTGGGCGACGCCGCGGCGGCCTTGCTGCGATTCGACGGCAAAGACGACTTTCTGGCGGTGCCGGGCCCGCGGCGCGTGACCGCGGCCTTGACGCTCTTCGTATTGGCCGCCCCCAAAGGCAACGCCGGACAGTTCGCCGCATTTTTCTCCGCCGCGGAAGCCGGGCGCAACGACTACGAAAGCGGCCTCAATCTCGACCAGGGGCCGGCCGCGACGGAGGAGTTGAGTGTGCTCAATGTCGAATCCGCCGGTGCCGGCGGATTTCGCGACCTGCTGGAGCCCGGCCTGCTGTCGGCGGCGGAGCGGCCCTTCGGTGACGTCCATCTGTTCACGGTGCGCAGCCAGCCGGGCGCGGGCGGCACGGAGCTTTTCTTCGACGGCATCAAGGCTGGCGCGCGCGACCGGCTGGAGTCGCACCTCGGCCTGGAGCACCTCCTGATCGGCGCGCGCCAGTTCTCGCACGATCCGGCGCAGCCGCCCCATGCGCGCGGGTTTTTCCATGGCGACATGGCGGCGGTGATCGTCTATGAGCGCGCGCTGAGCGACGAGGAATTGCGCGCGGTGGAGGCGTACCTGCTCGACCAGCGGCCGGCCCTGCATGCGCTGCGGCAGGGCGGAGCCGGTCATGCGCTGGAGACGGTGAAGGACGCGCCGCTGGTGCAGATGCTGGCCCCCGGTTTCGTGGTGGAGGAGCTGCCGCTACGCATCGGCAATTTGAACAACCTCCGCTACCGGCACGACGGCAAACTGATCGCGCTCGGTTACGACGGACGCATTCATCTGCTCAGCGACACGGACGGCGACGGCCTGGAAGATCACAGCGCATGGTATTGGCAAGAACAGACCCTGCGCGGTCCGATCGGCATGGCGCTGACGCCGCAGGGCGATCCGCGCGGCGACGGCGTCTTCGTCGCCAGCAAGGGCAAGGTGTCGTTCTTCCCGGATCGCGACGGGGACGGGCGCGCCGATGAGGAGGTGGTGGTGGCCACGGGATGGCAGGAAAGTTTTCATGGCGTGGACACCGTGGGGCTGGCGATGGACGGCGAGGGCGCGCTCTATTTTGGACTCGGCTGCGCGAACTTTGCCGATCCCTATCTCGTGGACCAAAAAACCGGCAAGGCGGGCTATGATCTAACATCGGTGCGCGGCACGGTGCAGCGCTTGAGCGCGGATTTTACCACGCGCGAAACAATTTGCACGGGCGTGCGCTTCACCTGCGCGCTGGCCTTCAATCGCGCGGGCGATTTGTTCGCCACCGATCAAGAAGGGGCGACCTGGCTGCCCAACGGCAACGCCTTTGACGAGCTGCTGCACATCGAGCGCGGCCGGCATTACGGCTTCCCGCCGCGGCACCCGCGGCATCTGCCGGAGGTGGAGGACGAGCCGGCGGTGGTCGAGTACGGACCGCAGCATCAAAGCACGGTGGGGCTGGTGTTCAACGAGGGCGTCAACGGCGGACCGGCCTTCGGGCCGGCGCACTGGCATGGCGACGCGCTGGTGTGCGGCGCGGCGCGCGGCAAATTATGGCGCGCCAAGCTGGTGAGGACACCGCTGGGTTATGTGGCGCGGAATGAGTTGATCGCCTGCTTCGGCATGCTGGTGGTGGATGCCTGCGTCACCCCGCGGGGCGATCTGCTGGTGGCCTGCCACAGCGGCCCGCCGGACTGGGGCACCGGGCCGACGGGCGCGGGACGGTTGTTCCGAATTCGGCATGCCAAGCCGGAGCTGCCGCAGCCGGTGGCGGCTTGGACGGCGGGCGCGGAGGAGTTTCGCGTGGCGTTTGACAAGCCGTTGGACGAGGCGGAGTGGCTCGGGCTGGCGCGGGAAATTCGCATCGAATCCGGCGCATACGCGAGTCCGGGCGACCGCTTCGAAGTGCTGCGGCCGGGCTACCAAGTGGTGCGCGATCAGCTCGCGCAACCCCGGCGCTGGCTGGACCTGCGCGGCGTCGGCTTCGATCACGGCGGACGCACCCTGGTGCTGCGCGTGCCGCCGCAAGGCGGGGCGGGCGGCCCCGCGTCCATGGCCCATCAGGTGGTGACGCTGCCGCTGCCCGCGAGCTGGAAAACGGAAAACGGCCTGGCCCAGGCGGCGGCGATGGATGTGGCGGTCCACGCGCACGGCGTGCAGGGCCGGGCGGTGCTGCAGGACGGGCGCGCGGCGGCGGTGCTGCTGCCGCATCCCGCGCCGGAAGTGAGCGCGGCCTTGATGCGGGGATCGGCTGATCATGAAGCGTTCATGCACCTGGCGCGGCAGGACGGCGCGCGCGTGACGCTGAGCGGCTGGGTGGATGCCGCCAACCCGCTGGTGCCGGCGGTGCAGCCGGGATCGAAACTCGATTGGAACCCGCAGGCGGACCCCTTTGCCTCGGCGGTTTTTGCGGTGATGAATGAAAACGGCCGGGCGACGAGGGAAAAGCGGCGCTGGACCTTTCTCGACGCGGTCGAAGTCCCGGCGGCGGCCGTGAACGGGCTGTTTTTGGAGCATGAAGACCGGCGGCGCGCGCTGCCGCCAGCCCGCTTGCGCGCGCCGTGGGCGCGGCCGGCGGAGATGCCCGCGCTGGCGCAGGCGGGGGAGTGCCACGATGTGAAGGGTGACTGGTTGCATGGCCGGCGCTTGTTTTTCGGTGAGGCGGCCTGCTTCACCTGCCACACCCTGCGCGGCGAGGGGCACGCCTTTGGGCCGGACCTGGGCAACCTGACGCAGCGCGACCGCGCCTCGGTCTGGCAGGATTTGATCCAACCCTCCGCGACGCTCAATCCCGATCACCTGGGCAGCGTGATCACGCTGCGTGACGGCGCGCAAATGAGCGGCATCGTGCGCGCCGGCGCGGGCGGCACCGTGTCGCTGGCCCTGCCTGGGGGCGCGCGGATGCAGTGGCCGGACGATCAAGTCGCGCGCATCGAGCCGTTGCCGGCCTCGCTCATGCCCGAGGGGCTGATGGAAAAACTCAGCGCGCGCGAGCAGGAGGATTTGCTGACCTACCTGCTGACCGAGCCGCTGGCGCCCGCGCCGCTCACCCGCGCCGATCCGCCGCCGCCGGAGCCGCGCTCGCTGGCGGAGATCGCGCCGCTGCTGCCGCCGCCGCCGGATGCCGCGCAGCGCGCGCAATGGCGGCCGCTGCGCCTCCTGCTGTCCGCCGGCGGCAAGGATCACGGCGTGGATGAGCACGATTATCCGCTGTGGCTGGAGCGCTGGTCGCGCCTGCTCGCGCTGGCGGAAAACGTCCGCGTGGAAACCTGCCGCGACTTCCCCGCAGCGGAGCAGTTGGCGCGGGCGGATGTGACGGTGTTTTACTCGCCCAACGGCGGTTGGGACCTGCGCGCCGCGTCCCTGCTGGACGCGTATCAAAAGCGCGGCGGCGGGCTGGTGTACCTGCATTTCGCGATGGAAGGCCGCCGGCAGGTGAAAGAGCTGGCGGAGCGCATCGGCTTGGCGTTTTCCTTCTCCGCCTTCCGTCATGGCGCGCTGGAGCTGAGCTTCACCGACCGGACGCACCCGATCACACGCGGCTTTGACCGGCTGCGGCTGCTCGATGAAAGCTACTGGAAAATGCACGGTGATCCGGCCCGGCTCGGCCTGCTGGCGACAGCGGTCGAAGACCACGAGCCGCGCCCGCAGCTCTGGACGCTGGAGCACCAGGGCGGGCGCGTGTTCGGCTGCATCCCGGGTCACTACACCTGGACTTTCGACGACCCGCTCTACCGCCTGCTCGTTCTGCGTGGCATCTGCTGGACCGCGGGCGAGCCGGATGTGGAACGCTTGAGCGAGTTGAGCACGGTGGGCGCGCGGCTGCGGCCGTGAGTCTGCGGCGTAAACCGCGCCCTGTTCCTGCATGGCATTGACAATGGCATCGTTGGTGGCATCCTTCTGCTGCATGGGGTGCTGGAGTCCTTTGCCAGTCTGACCGGCGGGGAAAAACCGCATCTCCGCCTCCCCGGAAAAACCGCGGCGGCGGTGCTGCGTGGCAACATCGAGGAATTCCAAGCGCAGGTGGTTTCTTTCGATGCCGGGGAAATCTTCGAGCTTCTGGCGCGCGCTCAAGACGCTGGCGCGCGGGGCGGCGCGGTTTATGACTACATCCATGTGGGTGCCGCCCGCAAGGCGGGAGCGGAGCGGATTTTCACGCTCAACAAACGCCATTTCACGGCCATCGCGCCCGACTTGTCCGCGATCATCTTTCATCCGTCCGAGCAATTTTAGATTGGGCATATTTGTCAAGATTTTGCAGCCTGACCTGTTTTACTCGCTTCCGCGTCATCGATGAACAGCCACTGCCCTGCCGCGACAGCTGCATCTCGATAGCGAAGCCATTCCGCAGAGCCTGAACGAAGTGAAGGATAATTTTTCTTGCCCACGGCGGTCGGACGGATGGCGTTCTCGCCGGCGCTCGCGCAGGAACTTAAACGATCCCTTTCCTTATTGCCTGTCCAAATGCAGAGGGGGGACGCTCCACCCGCCCGCATCTCCCTTTAAGATCATCGTTTCGATGCTCATAGAGGCGATATATGTCGAGCGCTCGCCTATATGAAGCCAGCGCCTTCATACGGCGCTGTGCGTGACGCTTACCTTTGACTGGCCGCTGACAGGTTTCCCCTGGCCATGAGGTGATAGTAAGCGCATGGGAATTGCAGCCGAAGGCTGCACGGCATCCGCACAGGTGGGCGCAATCCACAACGCGGTGAAGCTCATTTTGTCAATTTTTCGCCTGATCCCGTTCCCTGTATATCACTCTAAGGAAAGGATATCTCAAGGTTTCGTAAATATGAGGGTCGTTGCAAAAATAAGTGAGATTACCGTCTTCCAGGTGCGCTCGAAAATATTCAATTTCAAATCCTTTTTTTGTGACTGTGTAAAATACAGCATCGTTTTTATCCAAGCGGTACTTTACAGCATTTCCATCACCATCTTGGTTGGTATTAACGTAGCCTCTTCGAACTGTAAGTTCATCGTAACTGCCAGGCATCTTTTGATACCTCTCAACATGTTCTTCTAACTTCATGACCAGCGAAAAAACGAGTTCGTTGGTTTTCTGTTGGGAGGTCAAAGGCGCATAAAAAACAAAAAGAAGAGCCATTAAAACGATGATCAATGATGAGGTTATAAACCAATAGGCGCGCTTCTTCATAAAACCATATTATATTAGTAGTGTAACGGTGCATCACGGTACTCCCATTGAGCAAATGTCCTGCATGTTCTTCCTGGAGTATAAATATCACGCAGACCTCTGCGATGCCTCACCATGTAAGAAAGCCAATTTAAAGCTTGCCCCTCTGTGAGGTATCTACGATCTTCAACAACTGAGGACTTATCGGGTTCAGGTTGATATATCCTCCCCAGAGGATAAGACTGCGACGGGAAAAGAGCGCCCATAGCCCGCCACTTCAACCATCGCCATGGGTGATAAGGGAATAACCATATAGCCGGGATTCCGGCGCCATCGGCTGCATATGAAAAGCAAGCTTTTTTGTTGCAATAGGTCACACAAACATTTTGATGCAACAAATCGTTAACAAAAGAACCATAATCATTACTGGTTTCTAGAGTCATATATTCGAGACCCTCGAAGTCACTCATATTGAAAAAATTGTTTTTGCTGTAATTGTACAAAGCAGGGTCCGGTGAACGTCCGCCATCCGACTGCAATAATATCTGCCTCGGGATTTCAAATGACCGTTCTCCAATCGGATCCCGGCTCGGCCACCTTCCTGTTCTCGGATCATACGGCCGATACACCGCCAGACTCAGGCCGCTTTCATGCCACCAGTGGCCGGTGTAGCCGGCGCCCCAGTCTTCGCTGCCGCTGATTATGGTGCGCTGGCCCCACGGGGCGTGATCGTAGCGGGCGGTGACGGTGCCGGTGATTCCATCCACCACGACTCTTGTGCTGCCGAGGTGGTCGTGCAGGAGCAGGCGTTTGCCGGTTTGGGTGTGGGTGTTGTCCAAGATTTCAATGCCGCCGGTCCAGAAACGGTGTTTGCTGCCGTTGGGCAGGCGTTCCTCGATCACCCGCGTGCCGTGCCAGACCCATTCGCGCACAGGGTTACCGTTTTTGCTCTCGCTGATGCGGCGGTTTTGACCATCATACTGAAAGGTCCAGGTGTCGGTGCCGGCGCTCACGCTTTCCATCCGGTTCCTGGCGTCCCAGGTGTAGGTGTAGTAGCCGTCGGTGAGCAGGTTGCCCTCGGCGTCGTGCGTGGGCACCGCGCCGCTGGCGGGGCCGTTGTCCACGCGCCAAGTCTCGCTGGTGACGTTGCCAGCTTGGTCAGTGGCTTGCACAGGCACATCATGCACCCCCGCGCCCAGTTCTGTCAATGCCTCAAACGTGCCGTCCGCATACACCCGCGCGTTCTGGCCGTTGATGGTGACATTCGCCGGTTCGTTGACCTGGCCCCGAAACCAAGTGGTGCCACCGGCGGAGAGGCCGGTGATCTGGTTGAGATGGTTGTAGGTGGCGGTCCGGGTTTGATTGCCCTCCTGCGCCGCCGTCCGGTTCCCGGAAAGGTCGTACTGATAATGCCAGACTTGCTGCGGGCTGGGCAGCGGGCCGGAGAGCGGCTGCTCGGTGATGGCGCTGACCTGCTGGCGGGCGTCGTAACCGATGGCCCACTCCCGTCCGGCCAAACCCGGCTGGGTTTGCTGCCAAGTGGCGATCTGGCGATTGGCGGTGTAGGTGTACTCGTAGCGGGCCAGTTCCCCGCCGCCAGCGGCGGTGGCGGCGTGGTGGATGATGCCGGTCATGAGGCGGTCCTGCAAGGCGGGCAGGCGCTCATAAACCGTTTTCATGCCGGCAAGCGGGTATTGCAGTTCGGTCAGGATGCCGGTGTTCCCTTCATAAACGTGAGTGAAGGTGCCGAGGGGATTGGTGGTGGCGGTGAGGCGACCGCGGGTGTCGTAGGTGTGGGATTCGGCGGCGCCAGCGTAACTCATTTCCTCCACGCGGCCCCACTGGTCGTATTCAAAGGTGAGGGTGTCGTTGGCGAGGGGGCCGTCCAGATTGGTGAGGCGGCCATGGTCGTCGTAACTGTAGATGGTGACACGCGAGCCGCCTCAAACAGATGCCAGGCATGCAACATGATACCGCTCCTGAACTCATTGAAAATAAAGGAGTTGGAGAGATTTTTTGGATGGCGAATGACGGCGTGATGGTCTCCGGTGGGTCAAAATTCCAGGCATCTTTTTTCTCGGCGGAAATGGACATTTACCGCTTTTCGAACAGGGCACGGAAGGCCGCGATGACCGCTTTCGCCCAGGCTGGCAGGTCTTCGTCAGGATCGGCCGAACGGGGCGCCAGATCCAGAGGGATGCCATACTCAGCCACTTCTCCGGGTCTGACCTGGGCAGCCGCACGGTCCGGGCGCTCGCTCAAAACTGCAAGAACAGCGGCCTCGTTTTCTTCACCCGTGGCGATCAGGAGGCCGGTCTTTTTGTCCTTGGGAGGGTTGTCGTCCGCCATCGCCGACAGCGATGGTCACCGCCTGCCGGTGTTCGGCACGCTCAGGCATTTGAGCATGGCCGCGCGCACCAGGGGACGATAGGCGTTCTGCTCGGGTCCGGGCGGGGACAAAACCCTGGCCTTGGATCACCCCACCCGCGGCTCCCAGCCTTCGCGGTAGCTGCGGGACCAGAGGGCTTTTTGCTCGGCGTTGTCACCGGCGAGCTGTTTGGTGGCGGGGTCGAAAAAGACGGTGCTTTGGCTGCGCCAGGCGATGTTGCCGAGGTGACAAAGCAGGGTGCTTTTTTGGCCTTCCTCGATCTCGGAGTTCATCGGGGTGCCCTCGCGGATGGCATCGACGAAATTTTGGAAGTGCGGCACGTCGCTGGCGTTGCCGGTTTTCTCCTCGAGCACAGCGCCTTTCGGGTCGTAAAGGGTGTAGCCATCGCGGCCGCTGATGGCGAGGGAGCCGTTGTCACCGTAGAACATGACGAAGGGGTTTTTCTCCGGCGTACGCGGGTGGCAACTGCTGCCGTCCCAAAGCGCGCCGCAGTGACCGAAGTCGTAGGCGGCGGCGATGGTGTCGGGGGTCTCCTGCAAATCGTCGTAGTGATAGCGGCCGCCATTGCAGGTCACCTTCACCGGGTAATCGACACCGAGACCCCAGCGGATCACGTCGAGACCATGCGGGCCGTTGTTGGCGAGTTCGCCACCGCCCCAGTGCCAGATCCAGTGCCAATCATAGTGGACGAATTTGGACACGTCATCGCGCAGCGGAGCCGGGCCCTGCCAGAGATCGAGATCGACGTGGGCGGCGGGTACTTTGTCGCCCTGGGCGATGCCGGTGCGGCTGCTGTTGTAGTAGCAGCGCGCGTAGAGGCGGCGGCCGATGACGCCTTCGTGCAGGCGCTGGATGGCCTCGCGCACGAGCGGGTAGCTGCGGCGCTGGTTGCCCATCATGACGCGGCGGTCATGCTTGCGCGCGGCCTCGACCATGAGCTCGGCCTCGCGCGCGTTGTGGCTGCCGGGTTTTTCGACATAGACGTGCTTGCCGGCGTTGCAGGCGAGGATGGCGGCGGGCGCGTGCCAGTGGTTCGGCAGGGCGATGGAGACGGCGTCGAGGTCTTTGCGCTCAAGCAGCTTGCGAATGTCCGACTCGGCCTTCGGAGCTTTGCCTGATTGATCCTGGATCATCGCCGCGCCTTTGGAGAGGCGGGACTCGTCCACCTCGCACAAGTACGCGATCTCGACGTTCTTGGTTTTCAGCAGGCTCGACACATGCCCCATGCCGCGGCCCAGGCCGACGACGGCGATGCGCACGCGGTCGTTGGCGGCGTCGGCGGCGCGCAGACGGGCGGTGGAGGAGAGGACGGCGCCGGCGCTGAGCACGGCCGAGTTTTGCAGGAGGGAGCGGCGGTTCATGGTGGGAAAGTAAATCGCCGTCAACCGTGCCGCTCTTGCGCCGATCACGGCGCCGGCGCGGCCTTGCTGCCTAGGCACCACAGGCTGGCGGCGGTGCGCACAAACAGGCGGCCATCTGCGATGGCGGGCGTGGCGTTGATGATGCCATCCAGTTTGGTGGCGGCGAGGCGCTCGAACTTCGGCCCGGCTTTGATCACGATCAGGTCGCCCTGCTGGCTGCCGCAGTAAATTCTGCCGTCGGCGGCAATCGGGCTGCTGAAGAATTTGGAGCTGCCTTGCACGCCCTCGACGCGCTCTTCATAAATCGTTTTGCCGGTTTTGAATTCCACGCAGCGCATGATGCCGCCATCGCCGAGCAGGTACATCAGGTCGCCGATGACGAGCGGCGAGGGGGTGTAAGGCAGGCCCTTTGGTATTTCAAAATCGACGGTTTGCGGTTGGCCGCTTTTGAGGTCGAAGGCGGCGACTTCCTTGACACCGCCGCCGGAGCCGAAGGTGCAAAAGTAAAAGTCATCGTGCAGTACGCCGGAGCCGACACTGCGCTGTTTGTAACCGGGATTGTGGCTCCAGTTGACGGCGCCGGTCCGGAGGTTAATGCCGGTCACACCGTTGCCCGTGTTGGCGCAGAGCACCTCGGTTTGGCCGTTTGGAAGCGGGCGCAGCACCGGTGTGGAGAAGGTGTTGTGATTGTGCGGCACCTCCAGGTTCCAGACTTCCTTGCCGGTGGCGGCGTCGAGTCCGACGATGCAGGCCGGCCAGACTTCATCCTGCTTCTCCAAGGTCAGACCTTCAGGTTCCCAGTTGAACTCGCTGCGCACCACCATGACGCCATCCGCCACCACGGGCGAGGCGCCAGTGCCGTGCTGATGGATGTAGCGGGCGACGTTTTCGTTTTTCCACAGCAGCCTGCCTTGATGATCGAGCGCCAGCGCTTGAATGATATTGCCGGTGCTCCAGGTGACGTAGATGCGCTCGGCGTCGATGAACGGCGTGCTGCTGGCAAAGCTGTTGTGGGTGCGGTGCAGCTTGTGCGGTTGGAACGAGTCCTCATGACGCCACAGCTCGCGCCCGTCGCGCGCCGACAGCGCCACCACCGCGCGCTTGGTGTCGCCAGTTTCCTCGGTCAGGATCAGCAGGTCACCCCACAACACGGGCGAGGACCAGCCCTTGCCCACCGGCACCTTCCAGAGCGTGCTGGTGTCATCCGCGACCATCGGCAAAGCGGTGTCGGCGGCCAGGCCGCTGCCATTGGGACCGCGGAAGCGGTTCCACTCGCCAGCGGCGTGGAGTGGCGTGAATGAGCAGGTCAGCAGCAGGCAACCGATGGAGGTCAATATGGGGTGGGGTTTCATGATGAACTTGAAGAGGTGCGCGTCCATCAACAACGCGGCAAGGCCGATGAGACTTCCATCGAATGACCCATTCAAAAATCCCAGCCCGCGACACCGTCCCCAAACTCCAGCCGGGTGGCATAGATGCCAAACCAGGCGAATTCCTCCGGCGTTGGCGGATAGCTCTCCGGGTAGCTGGTCACACGATGCAGGAGGTGCTGGCTTGACCCGCTCGGCGGCAGCACTTTGACAAAGTCCGCCATTGGGCGCGTCTGTTTGCGCTTCGGCAGGGCGGGTGCTTGCGAGTCGAACACGACACGGCGGTTGGAGGGCTGAAAGCCGTTGTCGGGATCAATGTCCCAACCGCACAAGGGATCACGCGGATTGCGTGTGGGCGAGTTTTTGGCCTCGCCGGCAAACAGTCGCACACGGCCATCAGCGCACAGGTAGGCGGTGCGCGGACGCTGGCAGGCGGGCGAGGGCGCATAGACGATGCGCGCGTCGCGCGGCTGAAAGAGATCACTGGTGCGCAGCCAGCCGATGCCCTCATCCCCGCGCAGACCGAAGCCTTTGGCAGGGCGTGCCTTGGTGGTGCCGGTCAGGCGGGTGCAGACAATGAAATCCGCGCCCCAGCGCATCACGCTCGCCTCCGAGACACCGCCAGCGGCGTCAAAAAGCCAGGGGCCGGTCTCCACCCACTCGTAAAGACCCGTGCCGGGATTGAAGCGATAGCGCAGGGCGGCGACGCGGTCGTTGGCGAAGTGATTGCAGTCCACCCACTCGCTGGCGTCGTCATTGAGCGGCACGGCCTGGGTGAAAGTCTGGTTCATCCAGCCGCAGCGTTCGGCGGCGCAAAAAATTTCGCCCGTTTCAAAACCCTTCTGCCGCAGAGTCCGGGTCTCCTGCAGCATTTCCAAATCGTCGCCGCTGTCGTTGAGTCGGAATTGCGCCCACTCGACGCCCTGACCGGCGCGGCTTTTCTCCGACTCGCCCGCCTCCGCCGAGCCGGGCAGCACGCCGCGCGTGCGCCATTTCACCACGAAGACGTTGTGATGCGGCACCGGACGGCCGTTGCGGCGCGCGCCGCGCGGCACTCCGAAGGCCACGGGATGACCGTGCTGTTTGAAAAACTTGCGCGCCTCGCCAGCAGGCTGCCAGTCCTCCAGCGCGCGCGCAAAAAAACCCTGCTTCATGATCCCGCCATCCGGCGCGTCCCGCCGCAACTGCCAGACGATGGCGCGATCGTCATCGGTGCCGCGCAGGCCGCGGGTGGCGATGAGAATGAGCCAGCGGTCATGGCTCAGTTGAATGCCATTGGGATGCGCCGGGAAGACACCGTCCGCACGCGCCTCACCCGGCAGCGGGCAATCCGAGATGAACATGCTCGCAGGCGCCAGTCGAGGAAACTCCGACGCGGCCGGCGCGCGCATCGGCAGCGAAGCCGCCGCCATCCAGCCGGCGAAGCGACGGCGGGTGATTCTAGCAAGGCAAGAATTCGGCATGGCTCAAAGTAGTTCTGCTTTGCCTGCGGCTTTGGCCTTCCTTTTCGCTTTTTTGTCCTGCTGCTCCCCGCGGCGCTCTTTCTTGCGCTCCTCGTCGCCGTTCCAACGCTCATCCACCCAACGCGGCGGCTGCATTTGCGCGTTCCATTGATCGTAGCGCGTTTGCAGCTCTTGTTTTTTCTCGGGGAACTGCGCGGACAGATCCGTCTGCTCACCGATGTCCTCGGCGAGGTTCACCAGCATCGGTTCCATGGCCTTGGCGGCTTTGACGAGTTTCCAATCGCCGGAGCGGATGGCATGCTGCTCGCCGAAACGGAAAAACAAATCACGCGGCGCGAGATGATGCTCGCCACCTTCTAGCAAAGGCAGCAGGTTCAACCCGTCGAGCTGCCACTCCGCTTTGACTTCCGCGCCGGCGGCGGCGAGGGCAGTGGGCATGACATCAAGCTGGATGACGGGATCATGGATGACGCGCCCGCCTGGAATGCGGCCCTTCCATTGCACGATGAAAGGCACGCGGATGCCGCCTTCCCACACGAACCATTTGCGCCCGCGCAAGCCGCCCATCTCCGCTTGCGAGGCCGCGCCGCCGTTGTCGCTGATGCAGAAGATGAGGGTGTTTTCCTCCTGGCCCAGCTCGCGCACTTTGGACATCACCGTGCCGATGGCGGCATCGGCCTCGGCGATGATGGCGGCGTAATTGCGGTCGCGCGGATGGGTCACCTGCTCGAATTTGGCCAGCCATTCCGGCGAGGCGACGTGCGGGGTGTGCACCGCGTTGAAGGGCAGGTAGAGAAACCAGGGCTGGTCGCGCCGGGACTCGATGAAGGCCGCGGCCTCGCGCGCGAACACGGGCGAGGTGACCGGCGCGCCGTCGAGTTCCTCCCGCAGTTCGGCATCGCGAAAATAAGCCGGGCCGCTGCCCTCGCCGAGATTGCCCACGGTGCCCATGGAGACGTCAAACCCGCGCGAGACCGGCAGGAAGCGCGCGTCAGTGTCGCCGAGGTGCCATTTGCCGGTGATGGCGGTGGCGTAACCCGCGGTTTTGAGCCGTTGCGCCAATGTGGTTTCGCTGAGCAGCAGCTCGCGACCGCCGCGATTGCCGTTGGCGTCGTGCCCGGTGCGGGCCTGATAGCGGCCCGTCATCAGGCCGACCCGGCTTGGTCCGCAGACACAGGCGGAGATGTAGCCATCAGTGAAGCGCACGCCGTTAGCCGCCAGCGAGTCCATGTGCGGCGTGGCCGCCAGCTTGCCGCCATAACAACCCGGCTGCGCCCAGCCCATGTCATCGACATAGAAGACGATGATGTTCGGCCGCTCGGCGGCGTGCAGCGTTCCGAAGGCGGCGAGCAGGAGGGGCAGCAGTTGGTTCATGATGGTTGAAATCGGTAACGGAAAAAAGATGGATGCTCATGGCGATGCTATTCTTTCCGCCACACATTGCCGGACTGCTCCACCACGGCGTCGCCGCGGATGACGATGTCCTTGTCCTGGTGATGGATGAGGCAGTTGGTGACGCGGTGATGTTTGCCGTCGAAGAAGAAAGCGGCGTTCACATTGTGGTGCAGCCCGCAGCTCGGGTAGGTCGCCACGCTGTCATCCACATCGGCCACGCCGCCGGCGCTGGAGCCGTTCCAGGCGATCTCGGGATCAGAGACCTCCATCTGCACCGTTTCGTAGGCGCTGATGCCCTCATCGCCAGTGGAGAAAGCCTTCACGTCCTCGAGCCGGATGCCGACACGGCGGTCGTGGATGTTGAAACCGTCGTTGGCCGCGTGCTGCGCGGTGATGTTGCGCACGGTGAGGTGCGAGCAGGCGATGACGACGCAGCTTTCCAGCTTCGCCGGCGGACGGATGACGCGTCCCGCGCCCGGAGCTTTCTCCTTCGGCCAGCGGAAATAAAGCGCGCCCTCAGCCGTCCAGGCCATCTGGCCGGGCTGGAGCGCTTCGGGAGCCGTGTAAATGATTTTGCCGGCCTCGCCAGAGGCTCGTTCAGCGGCGCGGTCGCGGCTGATGCGCACGGGCACTTCGTCAATGAAAAGCCCCGCGCGCTGCTCATCGGCGACGGGCGGACGCTCCGGGAACGGGCCGCGGGTGGTCCACACCTCGCCGTTCTTCACCCAGTCCTGGTCGGTGATGTCAACGCCGAGGTCAATGACCATGCCCTTGCCATCAAAGACCGCCGGTTGCTCCGGTGTGCCGCCTTGAGCAAGCACGAGCGGCGTGCGGCGGATTTCCGGGACAGGAGACAAATCAGGTTCGCCAAGGGCAGTCTGCGCAATGGCCCAAACTTTGAAGGTGCCATACGAACACTCGCGGCTGTGGGCCATTTGACGCAGGCCGATGAGGCCGCCGCCGAGCAGGGGGCCAAAGGTTTGGCCGTCGTCGGTCCAGCGCACGGCGAGTTTGCCGTCCACCTCCACGGCCAGAAAAGCTCCCCGCTTGAGCACACGCACACGATGCGGTCCCGGCGGCGAGCCGGTGATGTAATCACGACCTTGCGACACCAGATGAAAGCCGTGGTTCTTGCGGATGTGCGCGGTGCCGCGCGCGCCGCCCTTCGCATCCGTCGCCCAATAGGAGGCATGATAGCAGTCGAGTCCGCCGCTGTGATAGGTTTTGAAATCGCCGCCACGGAACGGCTGCGCGAGATCGAAGATGCCGCCGCCCTCGCGGCCTTTGGCGGCAAAGAAAACGATGTTCAATCCGTTGTCCGGGTCCGCGGGCGTCACCACGAATTCCAGCAGCAAATCCGCCGGAAAAGTCCGCGTGCTCCAGCACACCAGATGCCCGCCCTCGTTGACAAGACGCAGGCTGCCGCCTTCGATCCGCGCGGCGGCCTTGCCTTCAAGCACCCAGTCGGCGCCGGCCGGTTCGCGAACACGCGACTCCCCCTCAAACAGGTCCGCCTCCGTGATGATGCGCTGGGGTTGGGTGAAATCCGCCTCATACAGGAGCTCGAGTTTGACACCAGCAAGGTCCAGTCCGCGCTCCGCGTCCGAGGTGTCCGGCAACACGGGATCAGCGGCCTTGACGAAGTGCGCGAAGCACAAGGCGGCGGCAAGCCAGGGACGGATTGGGTTCATGATTCGGGAGGGAACCCTGATGCAACGATCCTGTCATCTCTCCTGTTTCATCGCGCCACCGCCTTGCCGCTGCGGGTGCCTATCCATTGCTCGCCGCGTTTGACGAACTCGTCGCGGCCAGACACACGCCGCACCGGCACGCCGCGCTCAAACCACCAGTGATCGGCGACCTCCGGCGCCCCGTCCCGGCCGGGAAGCAACTGCTGGCGCTCGGTGATGAAGCCGTCATCATCGAAAATTTCCCGGCTGACGATCAACCCGGCTTCATCAGCGTACTCGCGCTGCCGCAGACGACCACTCCCGTCGTATTCGAGCCGGCGGCAGGCGCGGCCTTCGGCGTCCAGATCATGGCGGCGGCGCAGCATCCCGCGCTCAAACCATTCGCGGTGAATGACGCCGTCGTGACGATGCAGAATCTCCCGCTCGCTCGCCGATGCGCTCAGGGCCGCCTCTTCCGTGGTCTCGTTTCCCGCAAGAAGCCAGCGGTCACGGGTCCAGGAAAAATCCGCCGGCGCCTCTGCGAGCACGCCCACCTCCATCGGCGCGCCCACTTTGACAGGCAAACCCGGCGCGCTCTCCAAACCGCTCCATTCCACCGCCACGGCGCGGTATTCACCCGGCTGCTCCAGGCGCAGGCGAGCGCCGGGACGCAGCGGCGCCTGCGTGATTTTTGCGCCATCGCGCAGCAGATGATAACCAAAGGTTTCGCGATGCTCCTCGCCGGGGATGAGTTCCACCATGGCACCGGTGACACGCATAACGGGACGATCCGGAAGCCGCGCCACCACCACATAGACGTCGGTCTGGCGCTGCCGCAGCAGCGGCGAGCCGGCCTCAATGCCGCGGCGCATCGAATTGTTCGGCGTCACGCCGCCGAGGCGCTCCCAGGCGGCGTCGGAAAGCAGGCGCGCGGCGAAAGACGTGACGATGCGGCCCTTGTAGAGATTGAAACGGCGCGTGCCGTGCTGATTGCGCGCCAGTCCGATGAAGCCGGTGTCCGTCTTGCTTTCATAGGCGATCAGCTCGCCCTTGATCTCGATCAACCCCTGCTCGGGAAACCCGGCGGTGCTGTCCACATGCAGCACGTTCTCGCGCTCGCGGAAGTCCTCGCGGATCACGGCCAGCGGGCCGTCCTTGAGATCGTAGGTGGAGACGAAGGCGATCTTGGTGCCGTCCGGGCTGCCCTTGGGATCGGCGTCATAGGTGGTCGAGACATCGCCCGCCGCCTCGGCGAAACAGATCACCGACAAAGGATCCAGCGTGTGCCAGCCGCCGCCGGAGCGCAGGTCGGCCACCTGCGCATCGCCGCAGACGTAACGCCCGCTCAGGCCGCACGGGCTGACATCGCCGACGCGGACCGTGGACAAAATGTGGATGTTGCCGGGATAAGGCTCGTTCCAGCGCAGGCCGCGCACGAACCCGTTGCCTAACAGAAGATGCTCGCCATTGCCCTGCCAGGACATGTGGCATTGGAAAATCGTGGGCACGGCCAGGCGCGGATTGGAGCCGTCGAGATCGAAAAAGAAGCGCGTGCCGCCGAAGGCCTCGTCCTTGTGGTCCTTGCGGGTGAAAAAGACCGGGTGCCGCGGATTCGGCTGCCACTGGGCGCCGAACACCTCCGGCAAATCCTCGGCCACGGCGCCGGCCCGGATGGGGATGCGCACGGGCACATGCTCCGGCGTCTGCCCGCGAAACCGCTTGGCCCCGTACAACCAGGCGTCATCGAAACTCGGCTCACCCAGATGCTCGACACCCTGCGCCAGCGTGGTCAACTGGCCGGAGTCCGCGTCATACCAGCGCACCTCCACCGCGTTCTCGCGCTGGCGTCCGCCATCGGGCCGGATGTGGGAAAAGAACAGGTGGTTGCGATGGCGCGCCCAGCGCGGATCAAAGCCGGTGCTGATGTGCCGGTCCTCGTTGGCTTGCAGATCGAAAACATGCACCGCGATCTTGTCATCACCGCCTTTGCCGTCCGGCGTGTTCCAGCGCGTATGGGTCACGAAACGCCCGTCATGGCTCCAGCACTGGGTGTTGTGGTAGTTGGCCCAGTCGCGGCAGGCCGGCTCGTGGGTGAGCCGCCAGACAGCGGCGGGATTGCCATTGCGCGGAGTGGTGAACTCCTCGCGTTGCGCGCGGCCCGTCGCGGTGAGAAGCAGGACGATCGCGAGTCCCGCCAGGATGGGTTGGATCGCTTTCATGATTGGACAAGGACCAAGCCCTCACGCCTTCACGCCACTGAACGGATAAGTCGTCACTTTTTCCCATGCGACCTCTTGGAGCAGGCGGTTCAAAGACTCGGCATCGGGATGAGACTTCAGGCTGTCCGGCACCGGCAGTCCGACCGGGCTCTGCTGGTAGATCGCGGCGAAGTGGCAGTAGGTGACCAGCAGCGCGAGCACTGGCGAGGGGTGGCCGTGGTCGTCGCGAAAAAGCTCGCTCTGCTTGGCGAGTCCCGGCGCCTTGCCCTCCGCCACTTTTTCGCGCAGGGCATACACGGCGGCGCTGACGGGAATGATGCGCACGGTTTCCCTGCCGAGTTGCTCGTTCAGGGCGGTGACCTGGGTTTCGAGCTGCCTGAGCCAGCCGGTGTCATGCAACTCGCACATGCCGCGAGCCTGCTCCGCTGTCACGGCGTCGCGCAGGGCGTTGGTAAAGGCGCCGGTTTGTCCGTCGCGCGGCGCCCAGGAGGACTGCACAAGCACGCGCAGGTCCGGATTTTTCTCCAGGCCGAGCTTGGTGAAGTGATCGATCCCCTCGTCCGGCAGCAGCATTTGGGGAGAGAGGGTCAGCACATCCACGCGGCCCTCGCGCAGCGCTTTCTTGGCCTCATTCCGCTCGTCGGGCACGTTCCAATGCTGCAAGGTGCGCGAACCGCCGATCATCTGCTGACCCGCCTTGAGATGGGACACGCCGGCCAGCTTCGCCACCGCCGGAAGCAAATCCGCCGTGTAGATCATGTAGCTGTGGGCGCAGACAAAAACCCTTGTGCCCTCCTGCCCTGGAGTGAATTCCGCCGGCTTGGAGCCGACCTTTTTGTCACCGGTGGCCTGGGTAAGCAGGGCCGCCACCTGCTGCTTCAGCTCAGGCCGCGCCTCCAGGAAGGCAAAGGCCTCGTTCAGCGTGAGCGTCCCGTCTTTGTCCGCATCCGCATCCGGGAACATCTTCAAAGCGAGCGCCAAGCGGCCCTCAATGGCACTTCTCTGCGCTGACGGCTTGACGGCCTGGGCGGCAAGATAGGTGGCCGCCAGCGCGGGGAGCGTGAGGATCAGGATTCGAGTCAGGCGTGTCATGGGAAAATCGACAATGGAAACACGAGCATGGTGAGTTGGTTGCAAGGAGAGGCAATACAAAAAAACCAGGGCGCATCATGGCGCGCCGCGGCGGATCACGATGAGCGAAGCGCTGGGGCAGCCGATGGACATCCCCGCGGCCGGCGCGAGGGATGCGATCACCGTTTTGTCATCCTGAGTATCGCTGGACGGAGTCAGCGTGATGAGCGCGGATGCCTTGCCGGCGGGAATCTCCACGCTGCCGTCGAGCGGCAAAAAGTCGCGCCTGCTCACGGCGTCGCCGCTGATGCTGTAGTTCACCGTCAACGGGAAGTCCAAACTGCCGGTGCGCGTCACCCGCCACTCGCCGGGCTGGTCCGGATGCGCGCGGGAGACCGTGGCGGCGATGAACACCATAGGCGTGCCGCCACCGCGCGGATCGCTGTTGTTGAAGTAGTGCTCAATGTTCGCGTAACCGCCCGCCGCGAGGTGAGCGCTGTCGCTTTTGTCCTGTGGATTGAGGCCGAACTGCGTCTCCCAAAAATCCGGCAGGCCGTCCCCGTCGCTGTCCGCAGGCGGCGGCAGCGCGCGATAGTCCGGCCAGCGCTGGTGCTCCGGCAGATCGGTTTCCTTCTCGATGATGCGACCCCCGCCCTCGCGCACGACGCGCACGATGCGCAGATCCACCGCATCACGCGCGGGCAGCGTGGCTCCAGCGTCGTCCAGAACTGAATCGGCGGCCTCGCGGGCTGTTTGCATGGCGGGCAGCGGCCCGCCGAAGGGCGCGTCCACCTTCATCGCCTCCTTTTCGGCCTCGGCCATCTTTTTGAACTTCTGATTGTGAAACACCGCCAGCTTGTTGTCCGCCGAGGCCTCGGGTGCAGCGGTGATGAGGTTGCCACGCGCAAAGACACGCGCCTCGGGATCGCCATGAAACTCAAACGCGCGCACGGCGATCCCCGGCGGCGTGGAGGGGCCGGGTTTGTAAACGTTGTTCAGCCAGTTGAAATGCACGCGCTCGCTGCCGGTGTGCGTGGCGTATTCCGACCAGTCATAGACCACGCAATTATACATCGTGAGCACGGCGGGCACGTCATCGCCGCCGGTGAGACGCGGATTGCGCAGGCGGTTGTGGGCAAACAGCATGTGATGCATCGTGGCGCGTCCGTCCGGGGCGCCGCTGCCCCATAGGCCGCCCTCGGAATGGTTCGGCGGTGTCTGTTTCGGGTTCGCATAGTCCAGCCCCTCCGCTGCGAGGCACCAGGAAATCGTGGCGCGGTCCACATGGGTGCAGGTGAGGTTTTCATCCGTGGCCCAGGACGCCGAGCAATGGTCCACGATCACATCCGTCTTGCCCGCGAACTCATGCACGAACTTGCCGCGCTCCTCCTTTTTTTCGACGCGCTTCCTGAATGCCTCGTCCGTCTGTCCGGCGGCCTCCGCGGCCTCGCCGAGCGATGGCGCTTTGAATTCAATCGCATCGCCCGTGTCGCCCTCAAAGTTCCACCCCCGCCGCGAGCGCAGATGGCGCACGATCACATTGCTGGCGTGGATTTGCAGCACGCCGCCTTTGAGGCAGACGCCCTCGCCCGGCGCGGTCTGCCCCGCCACGGTGATGTTCGGATGCTTGATCTCGATCTTGCCCGGCTTCTCGCGCCCCGGCTTTCCCACCCTCGATAAGTCAATGATGCCCGACACCGCAAACACGACGATGCGATCCGGCTGGCTCACAGCCTCCGCCAGCGAGCCGGGGCCGTCTGGATTCAGATTCGTCACCACCGCCACCTCGCCCCCGCGGCCACCGCTGGCATACATCCCCGCCCCCTGCGCGCCGGGGAAGGCGGGAATGAGCGGCTGCTCTGCCAGCAAGTTGGCGCAGAAAAAGCAGAACAAACCAAGGACGCAGGGCTGCATGGTCCGAATACGCGGGCGTGGGCATGGTTCTGGCGTGTTATCGCCACTCAACGAAGCCGCACCCTCGCCTGCCGCACACAAAAGGCATCATCACCCGAGAAGACCAGATGCAGCGTCTGGCCGTCCGCGCTCATCCATTTGGCGGGAAAATCGCCGTGCTCGCCGGGACCGACATCCCACTGTGGGGTGAAAAAGGCGGTCGTCCACGGTCCCCACGGCTCGGGAGCGTCATAGATGGCGAAACCGCCGCTGAAGCGCGTGTCACCGCGATCTTTGGCACCCTCCGCGAGCGGCAGGTGCTGCCACCAGAGGTAGCGTTTCAAGGGCGCGCAATAAGTCATCGCGGAGCGCAGGCAGTTGCCGGGATGCGTGAACACCGCGCCGCGCTGCGCGATGTCTTGCGACCACACCGGCAGCCCGCCCTCGAGTTTCACGAAGAACTCCCAGGCCTCGCGCTGCATGAGCCTGTGCTTCGGCGCGCGCATGAGGATGAAGTGATCGGCGGGCGTGTCGGCCTGCGGTCCATCGTGCGAATAGGCATAGACATAGTTGTCGCGCGCCCCGGCGTAGTTCCGGCCGAAGTTCACGAAGCCGGTCATGCCAAACTCGGCGAATTTCCAGTCCGCGAAGGTCCAGGTCCGCGCATGATCGCGCGACCACGCGAGCTGCGTCATGCCGCCCGCGTGGTCCGCATGACCGAGCCACAAGTGGAGCACGCCGTCCACGCAAAGCAGCCCCCAGCCTTTTTTACCCGCGCGACCCTGCCCGAGCTGCTCGGCCGGAGAACGGACGTTGACTCCCTGGAAATCCACCGGGCCGCCGGTCACGCGCGCAAAGCCCAGGCTCAGCTTCTCCCTCACCTTCGGCGCAAAGCCGGTGCCGTCGCCCCAGGTCGTGTAAAGCGCGTCGTCATCGGCCCAAGTCAGCGGCCAATTGTCGCCGTCCTTCGCGGCGCGGACAATGGTTTCCTTCGGCGCCCACTCGATGTCCGCAATCACCGGACTCGGCGGCACCGGAGCCGCAGCGATGCAGGCACAGACTGAAACCGAAAAAATACAGAAACGTGGGAGGCTCATGGCGATGCTATTCTTTCCGCCACACATTGCCGGACTGCGCCACCACGGCGTCGTCGCGGATGACGATGTCCTGGTCCTGGTGATGGATGGGGCAGTTGCTGACGCGGTGATGTTTGCCGTCGAAGAAGAAAGCGGCGTTCACATTGTGGTGCAGCCCGCAGCTCGGGTAGGTCGCCACGCTGTCATCCACATCGGCCACGCCGCCGGCGCTGGAGCCGTTCCAGGCGATCTCGGGATCAGAGACCTCCATCTGCACCGTTTCGTAGGCGCTGATGCCCTCATCGCCAGTGGAGAAAGCCTTCACGTCCTCGAGCCGGATGCCGACACGGCGGTCGTGGATGTTGAAACCGTCGTTGGCCGCGTGCTGCGCGGTGATGTTGCGCACGGTGAGGTGCGAGCAGGCGATGACGACGCAGACCAGTGCGCAGCACGCGGCCAGAGGGATCAAGAGGGCAAGATGAGGTCTCATTTTGGAATCGGCGGGTGAGGAGGGACGATCCTCGCTTTGAAGCCGCTGTAAAGCCGCGCGCGGGGTCACTCCGCCAACTCCAGGCTAGCGGCGCGGACGACGCCCGTGCCTTGTTTGGAATGGAAGTAAAAGCCGGCCTCGCGCAGCGCGTCGAGATCGAGCCGCTGGTTGCCTTTTTGATTGCCGGCATGGGCGTTGCGCTCCAGCTCGGAGAGGTCAATGGCGATCTTTCCGCCGGGCGTCGGGATGAGGTCGCTCATCCAGCATTCGCCATCGCCGCCCGCGTCCTCTTTCTCGAAGATCATGACATGGAACTTCGCACCCGCGGGCGCGCTGCCAGTGAGGCGCAGCCTCTTCGCTGCCGCGTTAGCCAGTTCCTCATAAGCCTGGTCCTGCCAGTCCACGTGGCCGTAGTGGGAGTCCTCGCCGTCGAGGTCGCGGCCATGCACCGGTTCATCTGCCCATTGAAACCAGTGCATGCCGACGACAAAAGGCCGCGCCATCAACGCCGGGACAAAACGCGCGGAGCGCTCCGCGCGGTCGTGCTGCGCCGGCACGGTCACGTCCGCGCCGAGCGTGTTGCGGTTGCCGCTGCGGTTCTCCATCGCGCGCCAGGAAAACTCGGTGATCATGACCGGTTTTTGCACCATCGCGTCGAGCCGGTCCCACCACGCGGGATCCACGCCTCCGTCCTTGGCGTAATGGTTCACCGACACCACATCGCAGTGCCGTGCCGTGCGCAGGCGGCAAAGACGGGTCCGGGCGCGTTGCCGGCAAAACGGCTGCCGGGCACGAGCAGCTCGTTATACCTGGGCACGACCGAGACCCCGAGTGAGGTGGTGTTGACGGGCTGATCGGGAGCTTCAACGAGTTTCAGCGGAATGGCACTATTTTGGGGCCTGTTGCGCGCTGCTCGCCAGGAGTTGCAGCTCCCATGCGAGCGCGACTCCGCTCGCTCCGCCATGCTCGAGAATGACACTGGCAAGCCCAGCGACGGTCTTTTCACGCGCCCAATCACGCTGCCACTCGGAGGCCACAGCCAGCCATGTGACCGGGACCGCGCCGGCCTGCACCATGCGACGCACGGCCATGTCGTGGGCTTCGGCGGTGACGCTGCCCGAAGCATCGGTGACGATGAAAACGTCATACCCTTCGCCGAGCGCTTGGATCGCCGGCATCGCGAGACAGATCTCCGTCCAGAGCGCAGCGAGGATGAGCTGTTTGCGCCCGCTCTTTTTCACGACATCGGTGACGTTCGGATCCTCCCAGGTGTTGATGAAGGTGCGGTCGATCGGCTTTTGCTCCGGGAAGACATCCTGGAGCCCTTTGATGAGGTAGCCGCCGCGTTCTTCGATGACCGTGGTGAGAATGGTGGGGACATCGAAAACCTTCGCGGCCTTGGCAAGCCCAACGACATTGTTGATGATCATCGTCGGCTCGTGACTGTGCAAGTTGGCGAATTGGTAGGGTTGGTGGTCAATCAGCACGAGGATGCTGTCTTCGGGACGGAGGAGGGCTTTGAGACCCATTTTGTTGTTGCTCATGGTAATATCTCTCTTTGTGCCTGAAGGGTGGTCTGGATCGCTGGTGGGGAAGGCGCTCAGGCGGGTTTGCGTTGCCCCAACTTCATTGAGGGTATCGCGAAGATGGAACGCCGCCCAATGCCATGTTAATTGGCTCGCTCATCCTTTTAGGATGAGGTACAGTTCTCGAACATGGAACTGCGTCACCTTCGCTATTTCGTCGCTGTTGTCTCCCACGGATCCTTCAACCGGGCGGCGGAGGTTTTGAACCTCACACAACCACCGCTCAGCAGACAGGTCAGGGACCTTGAGGAAGAGCTGGGGGTGAGCCTTCTCGTGCGCGGTTCCAATTCGGTGAAGCTCACGGCAGCGGGCGCGCTGTTCTACGAGGAAGCGCGCGAAGTGCTTGTCCGCGCCGACGATGCGGTTCGCCGTGTGCGCGGGGAAACGGCAAAGGAGATTTTACGTGTGGGCTACACGTCCTCGATGATCGCCAGCTTCATATCCGCCGTGCTGGCTAAGTTCCAAACCGTCGCGCCGCGCACGCGAATCGAGTTGGCGGACCTTTCCTCGCGGGAGATCACGGAGATGGCTGGCGCTGGGCAGCTCGACCTTGTGGTGAGTCCTGAACTCTCCGTCATCAAGGGAATCCCGGGATTTCAACTGACCGAGCTATGCCGAATGCAACCTGTGCTGGTTCTGCCGGAGAGGCATCCTCTGGCAAAGCTGAAACGAATACCCCTAGACCGGCTACATCATTTGCCTCTGGTGGGACTGGCGAAGGGCAATTATCCCGAATATGTGACCATCGCGCGCAAGTTGCTCAAACCCTTCGGAATCTCGCCCCGGTTCGTTTCACTCGTGAACGATGGCTTTTCCACGCTCTTTGTGGAACTGGAAGCTCAGAATGCCGCGGGCATTTTTGTCGAGGGGATCGTCGGCATCCTTCCCAAGACCCTGGTTGTAAGGCCGTTTATGCCGCAGCTAAGCAGTGTCGCGGTAATGATTGGCCTCCCAGCCATGCGCTCCAAGCCTGTTGCCCACAGATTCGCCCGCTTACTGTTTGATGAACAGCGAAACCGGTAGCGCTTTGCCAGACCTGTATGCCACCAGTCACGATTCGCCGGACCCCGGTTTGGACCGGGGACGCGGGTGACAGTTTTCGGGGCGGTCCATGCCTTGGGGCGCCACGCCCGCGCCTGAGCGGAGATTGCACAAAGAGGTGGGCGGGATTCAGGCAGGAAAGCGGCCAAGACTTGCGGAGTTGTCAATTTCTATTTGCCTGGCATCCATTGATCTATTGGGTTGAATCCTCGGTGTCTTTGTAACCGGGGCCGACGGGCGGGAACGGCGCGGACCATTGCTCGTGGAGGGTGCGCAGCTCTCTGGCTTTGTCCGGGTGGCTGGCGATGAGATTGTTCTTCTCCGCCGCATCATCGATGAGATGGTAGAGCTGCCAGTCTTTTTGCTCGCGAGTGCGCACGAGCTTCCAGTCGCCCTGGCGCACCGCCTGCTCGCCGCGCCAGCGCCAGAACAAAGCGGGGTGCGGATCACCGCTTTGACCGCCCTTGAAAAAGGGCAGCAGGTTCACGCCGTCAAATTCGATGCCGGGCAGCGGTTGCGCCTGAACCGCGGCGAGCACGGTGGGCAGCACGTCGAGCGTGCTGACGGGGCGGTCGAAGGTTTGGCCGGCGGGCAGCGCGGCCTTCCATTGCACCAGGTAGGGCACGCGGATGCCGCCCTCCAGCGCGCTGCCTTTGTCGCCCGAGAAGGGGGTGTTGAGGGAGCCGTTGAAGTGCTTCGGCTCGTTATCGGCGCGGCGGGTGCCGCCATTGTCGCTGATGTAGAAGATGAGCGTGTTTTCCTCCTGGCCGAGCTCGTGCAGCGTGTCGAGCATGAGACCCACCGCGTCATCCTGCTGCGCCATCACCGCCAGCACGCCCTGGCGGTTCTTGGGCGCGTCAGGGAAGCGCTCGCGATAGCCGCCGAAGTCCACCAACTGCGTGTGCGGAGCGTGGAAGGGGAGATAGACAAACCACGGCCGCTGAGCATGACGGGCGATGAAGTCCGCGGCCTTGCGCGCGAACACGCGGTCGTCGCGCGCGTGCGGTGCGGGCTGGATGTCGCTGCCTTTTTCCGCCGCGCGATCATAGTCGAAGTAACCGAAGGTTTCGTCGAAGCCATGCTGGGTGGGCAGCATCTGGTCCGGCCCGTCGCGGATTTCCGGCGGCATGGTGTCACGGTCGGAGAAGCCGAGATGCCACTTGCCGAAGTGCCCGGTGGCATAGCCGGCGGCCTTGAGATGGCTGGCCAGGGTCTTGCCGCCGTGCATCAGCAGCATCGGAAACTGCGGGTTGCCCTCATGGCCGTAGCGCTGCTGATAGCGCCCGCTGAGCAGCCCCGCGCGCGAGGGCGAACACTGCGGCGCGGTGACATAACCGGCGGTGCAGCGGATGCCGCTGGCGGCAAGCGAGTCGATGCGCGGCGTCTTGACATCGGGCGATCCCTGGCAGCCGAGGTCCGCGTAACCGAGGTCATCGGCGAAGATGAGCAGGACGTTCGGTTTGGCGGGATCGGCGGCTTGGGCTGGAGGCAAAGACAGCCCGTGCGCGAGACAGACGACCGTGGCAAGGATGTGGGCGGGCGCTTTCATGGCTTGGAAGCGGGGCTGCCGGCGCGGAGAAATTCCGCGCGGGTGAGGATGCCGTCGCCGTCGGTGTCGAAGCGTTTGAAGCGCTCGGGCGCGTCGGGTTTTCCCAGGCCGCTGCGGTATTCCTCGAAGGTCAGCTCGCCGTCGCGGTCCCTATCCCAGCGCTGAAAGGCGGCGTTGCGGTCCACGGCGTTGGCCGGTGCGGCGGGCGGCGCTTTGCGCGGCGCGCGCTCCTGCGCCCTGCCGGACGCGCGCACCGTGTCGCGGGCCGGGCTGGGAGGCAGCGTGTCCACCCAGGCCAGCACCTTTTGGGTGAGCGCTTTCACCACCCCGGGTTGCTCGTCGGCGAGGTCCCTCTCCTCGCCCGCGTCTTCCGCGATGTTGTACAACTCCGGCGAGCCGCCTTGATGATCGCAAAACAGTTTCCAGTCGCCGTCGCGGATGGCGAGCGGGGGCGGCATGTAACCCTCATCCGGCCCCTGCACCTGGAACAGCCACTCCCAATGCAGCGGTTTCACGCGCGGACGCGACTGGCCGAGCCAGATGTCGCTCACCTCCTCGCCGTCCGGATTCAACCCGGCGGGTAACGGCACGCCGGCGAGTTTGCAAATTGTCGGCAGGAAGTCCACGCTGCTGGTCACGCTGGTTTCATCCCAGCGGCCCGCGGGCACCTTGCCCGGCCAGCGCAGCAGGCCGAAGGTGCGGATGCCGCCCTCGTGCATTGAGCGTTTGCGCGCGCGCAGCGGGCCGGTGCTGCCGACGCCGCCATTCGCGGCATTGCTGATGCGGTAGTCCTCGGGGCCGTTGTCGCTGGAATAAAAGAGGATCGTGTTTGCGGCGAGACCCATCTCGTCGAGCGCGTCCATGAGCCGGCCGACCTGCGTGTCGAGATCGGTGAGCGAGGCGCAGAACACCTGCATCTGATGGCGCAGGTCCTTGGCCTTGCCGAGGTAGTCCCGCATCCAAGGCCCGAAGCCCGGCTCACCGGAGCTGGGAGAGAGGTCGGCATACACGGCGAGCTGCTCCGGCGTCGGGTTGAGCTTCGCGTGCGGCAGCAGCGTCCAGGCGTTGATGAAAAAGGGGCGGTCTTTGTTTTCGCGAATGAACTGGATGGTCTCGTCCACGATCAGCGCGGTGGATTTGGCGCGGAAGAACTCGTCCTTCGCCTCGTCACCCAAGGAGGGACCGTTCGAGTTCACCGTCTTGCTGGCATCGAACCCGTAATCCTCCGGCGGCGGCGCGCCCGGACCATTGCCGAGGTGCCATTTGCCAAAGTGCGCCGTCGTGTAGCCCGCACTCTTGAGCAGGCGCGGCAGGGTGATGACCTGCGGGTCAAGCCAATCCGGCATCGAGCGCGCCGCGTTTTGGTCGTGCGTGGAAATGTGCCCGTGAATGAGATGCCGCGCGGGGTAGTGCGAGGTCATGAAGGCCGCGCGACTCGGTGAGCAGACGGTGGCGGCGACATAAAACTGCCGCAGCCAAGTGCCTTGCGCGGCGAATCTGTCCAGGTTCGGCGTCTTCACATAAGGATGCCCGGCGAAGGCGGCATCGCCCCAGCCCTGGTCATCGGTGAGGATGAAGATGACGTTGGGCTTTTTCTCCTCCGCACAAGCCCTGGGCGCGGCTGCGGGCAGGAGGGCGGCGAGGAGCAGAAGGATGAAGAAAGCACGGGTGTGTCTCATGGCGGGCAGGGGCGGGCTCAAGGTTTGCGGTCCGCTGGCAGAAACGACGCCAATGGCGGATTCTTCTGCGGCATTGAAGCTTCTCATGCGTCCAGACGCAGCGTGCGAATGTCCGGCGCCGCCTGGCAGCCCAGATCCCCATAACCCAAGTCATCCGCCAGGATAAAGATCAGATTGGGCGTGCTCCCGGCCGCAGCAGCGAGGCAGGGAGCAGCGGCGAGGACAAAGGCGGCGAGCAGCAGGCAGGTATAGTCGCCGGTGAGATAATAGCCGGGTTCCCGCACCTTCATGGTTTTGGCGCTTTGTTTGGAGTCGATGAGCGTCGGCAGAAAGCAGTTCCCCTGCCCTGGCGAGCCGTAGAAGTAATCGAAGCCGCGACTCATCGGCAAGTGCGCGGGCGTGTCGCCGAGATGCCATTTGCCAATGCAGCCAGTGGTGTGGCCGAGGGCTATGAAATGATCGGCGAGGGTCTTCTGCTTCAAATCGAGTCCCGCTTTCTCGCCGGTGGCGGTGACGGCGTCCGGGGAGACGAGGAACTCGAAGCCGAAGCGGTTTTGATAACGCCCGGTGAGCAATCCCGCACGGCTCGGCGAGCAAACCGGCGCGGTCACACATAGGCATCGGTGCAGCGGATGCCGTTCTTTGCGAGAGAGTCAATGTGCGGCGTGGGGGTGTCGGTGCCGCCGTGGATGGATAAGTCGTTGTAACCGAGATCATCGGCGAGAATGACGATGACGTTGGGCGGGCGTTTGGGCGTGGTTGCGCCTGCTGACAGGGCTGCTTGCGCTGCGGCAGCGCGGCTTTCGATTTCCTGGCGCTTCTTTGCCTTCTTCGCCTTTTTGATCTCCGTGGCTTCGCTGCGGCCAATGCCGCGATGGGCGGGGATGCGGTCCTCCGGCAAGAGCGCGGCTTGCAGTTTGGCAGCGAGATCGGCGTGCGCGGGATCAGCGGCGAGATTGTGGGTTTGCACGGGATCAATAGAGTCAGCGTAGAGCTGCCGCGAACCATCCGGCCATTGGATGAAGGTGTGCGTCTCCGTGTGGGCACTGCGTCCGAGATCGAGCTTGCCCTCGCGCTTTTCACCACGCACCACCACCGATTGCACAGAATGTTCCCAAGGCGCGGCGCCATCATGCAGCAGCGGCACGAGGCTGCGGCCTTCGAGTCCGGCGGGCATCGGCAGGCCGCAGAGTTCCGTGAGCGTGGGAAAGAAGTCCACGAGACTCACGGCGCGGGCGCAGGGACCGCCCTTCACGTCCGGCGCGCACACGATGAGCGGCACTCGCGCGGACTCGTCCATGAGGCTCATTTTTCCCCAGAAACCACCGTGCCGGCCGCGCGCGCGGGACACGGGCATGCGTCTTCTGATACAACTCAGGGTCATGCTGCGGGTCGGTGGCGACATCCCAGCGGATGCTTTGCAAAAACTCGGGCGTGTGGGTGATCTTGCCGATGCCGGCGGTGTGGGATGGGCCGCAAAGGATCGCGGAGAGCGCGGGAATGACGAGGAGAAAAAACTTCATGGTCTTGCGCCCGGTTCCTTCCCATAACGTTCCCTTTGCGAAAGCGTATCAACGACAACGCGATGTCAGGAGCTGAACTGCATCTCGGAGAATCTTGCGGCTTAGGTTTTGTCATCGGCGAGACGCTTCAAGAAGCTCCAGCACGGGGATCACAGAGAAGCCGGGCGCGGGCGCGCCGTTTTTGCCGGCGGCGTTGAGATTGGCGTTGAGGGCGGAGCGCCAGGTCTGGTTTTCACCGATCCAATGCAGGCCGCGCGCGAAGTTGTCCGTCCAGGTGCCGGTGTAGCCCTTGGCGAGCGTTTCCCCGGCGGCTTGATCGAGGCCGCGGGTGATCGCGTCGAGCAGTGTCGGATGGAAAGGGTGGCCGTCGGGCAGCGCGTGCAGAAGCTCCAGCAACTCGCGCAGCAGGATGTTGTGATAAACGGCGCTGGCGTTGTGCGCGTCGAACCAGCGTCCGCCCGGCATCTGGCCTGGCAGCACGCCGGCGTCGGCTTTCACCACGGCAGCTTCGAGATACGCCGTCTCGCCAGTGGCGGCGAAGAGGCGGGCGAGCAAGCCGACGCTGAAGGCGTTGTAGTTCCAGTTCGAGACGAGCGGTCGGGCGGCGGCCCAGTCCGCGGCGCGGCGGGCGGCTTCGAGATAGCGCTCCTCCCGCGTCAGTTCCCAGGCGCTGACGAGGGCGCGTCCGCAGAGGCCGTTGTCGAACTGCAAGCCGCCGTCGTCGCGGTCGTCGGGAATCCAACCGTCCTCGACGATTTCGGGATGCTGCTGGATGGCGCGCGCGACGATGTGGCCGACCTTCTCGCGCGGGTTCAGTCCGGGACCGACCGGAAAGGGAAAGACGCCGCTTCGGTGCTGGAGCCGCACGAGCCAGTCGGCGCCGTCGCGCACTTCCCGGGCCAGCCCCTCGCGGTGCTCGGGAAAGAGCATCGCGGTGCGCGCGAGACCGTCGAGCGGCCAGGCCGCCTCCCGCAGGCCGGCCTGCATCCGGCGCGGGTCGCCTTCGGGGTTACGCTTCCAAGGCAGGCCGCGGAGTCCGCGCCGGACCTCGGCCAGCCATCCCTCGCGCAGCGCGGCGGGGTCGAAGGGCTTCGTGTCCACCGGAGGAAAATAACGCGTGGCCGTCTCTGGATTGCCGGCCCAGGGACCGAGCGCGGCGAGGGCGTCCGCGACTGCCGCCCGCACCGCCTCCGCGTCCTTAGCCGCCAGGGCGAGCCGGCCCGCGTCGAGCGCGGGCCGCGCCTTGGCGACGATCTCGGGCGGCGGCTTCTCGCCGGGCTCGACGGCAATGGCGAAGGGCGCGAGCAAGGAGAGGCAGGCAAGACAAATGAAGAGAGGAAATTTCATCGTGTAGGCTGACAAAAATGTAGGACAAAAAATCGATGATTCGCCCGACAGCCTTCTGTCAGTCATCAAGGCAGGCACCAAGCCAAGCGCTTCGCGAAGTCGGCCTGGAAGGCGGGGCGGTGCTGGCTGATCACGGTGCGTGGGTCGAAGCCGTCGCGCTTCGCGATGTCGCGCCACCAGCCGTCGGGAGCGCGCTGGAACTGGCCGCCCCAGCCGGGCTTGGCAGGATCGGCGGGATCGTTGCCGCCGAGTGGCAGGAAGAAGAACCACGAGGGCGTATCGCCTTCCTTGAGGCAGCCGTGGCGGTTGGGCGCGGTGTGGGTGCGGGTCGGGTAGAGCGCGCCGAGCGGGCCGTTTTTGAGCACCTTTTCCTCCACCCATTCGCGGCTGGTGAGGGACTCATCTCCGGTGAGATACATGCCGCGGTAGATGCCCTCGCGCTTGTCCACACCGTCGGGGGCCTTGGCGAGGATGTAGAACAGGCCGGGGAACTCCGCTCGCATCCAGTCGGCGATGCCGTCCTGGTCGTTGATGTCATAGACGCGGAACTTGGTGCTGAAGGCACGCCAGTCCTCGGCGTCGCGCCCGTTCTTCACACTCCAAAGCGCCTGGGCAAGGTCGGTTTGTCCGCCCCAGACGGCGATGTTGAGCTGGCGGTTGGGCGTGCCTGCGTCGATCAGTTCGACGAGCCGTCGCGAGCCATCGGTGTCGTGCCCTTCACCGATGACCTTGCGCCCCTTGCGCGGGTTGCCGGTGTGGATGCGTGCGACCACTTCCTCGGCGGCGGGCCAGCCTTCAGCGTGGCGGCGCAGGTTGGGCAAGACCTGGCCGTAAGCCTCCACGATTTCGCGGATGAGTTCCGGCTTGGTGACGGGCTTGTCGGCGTCAAAGTGGTTGCCGGTCTGGGCTGTGGCGATGAGCGCCTCGATCTCGAACTCGTTGGCGTAAAGCATGAGCCGGACCATGGACTGCTGGTCGTCGGGGTCGCCGCCGATGTCGGTGAGCACGGCGAGGCGCGGGCGATCTACGGCGGCAGCCAGTGAGCAGAGCAGGAGCGCAAAGGTAGCCAATGACGCAATAGGCAGGAGACGGGGGATCATGCGTTGGAGGATTTGCTTCATGGCAAGTCGTGATTAAGCCGGCAAAAGCAAGGGCAGTTGATCCATCGGCCTGCGATTGGAAACGAATCCGAAGTCCATTTTTTTGCCCCGCATCTTTTCGTCAGCCAACCACCGCCCGCAGCCGCCACCAGGCGTTTTCCAGGGGGAAGAAGGAGACGAAGCGCAGGCGGTCGGCGCGGAAGTGGGCGAGGGTGGCGAGGATTTCCGGCTCGTGCCGCTTCACGACTTCACGATCGGGACAGAGCGTGACGACCCAGGCGGCGAACATCGGTTCGCGGGCGATGCGCAGCTCGGCGCGGCGCGCGGGGGAAAGGCGGTTGATTTCGGCGAGCTGCAACTGCGCGAGTTCGTGCGCTTCCTGCTCGGTCTGCTGGGCTTTCCAGAGGGCGTTGAGCATGCGCCAGTCCGCCTCGTAGTGGGGAATGGCATCGGGATCAAACTCAGCGCGTTGCGCCAGGCCCTCCGCGGCGACCTCGGCAGTGGCGCGCAGGCCGCGGGCATAGGCGGCGCGCAGGGTCTCGGCGCGCTCCATCTCCCATAGTGCGCGCAGGGCGACGGCGGCGCACGAGCCGGTCCACGTCGCCCGGTTGGGTTTCGCCTCCCCCTTTTTCTCAAAAACCATGCCTTGCTCGCAAATCTGGAGGCGTGAAGGGCCGCCGTTGCGCGGCGTTTCCGTCAGGGCGTCGTGGTAGCGCTTTTCCCAGGCGGCGTCCCCAGTAAGCTGATGCATCGCCTTGCATACAAAGAGCAGCCGTGGCGCTCCGCCCCAGGAGATGCTGCCGAAGCCACCACGAAAATGGAACGGCGGCTCGGCAGGCATCCGCCAGCCGGTCTCCACGAGCACTTCGGCGACCTCGGTGAACTTGGCGATGATCCGCTGGCGCAGCGGCTCCTCGGCGAGGCCGCTTTCGAGGTAGCGCCAGAGGCCGTAGAACCAGGGGCTGGTCTGGTCGTTGGAACCCATCGGCCAGGTCGTTTTGCCATCGGTGGCGAAGCCGCGTCCGATGAAGCCCTTCACCTCGCTGCACTCCGCCAAGCGCAGCAAACCCTCGACAAGGCGGCGCGTCTTGGCTTTGTCCGAGTCGGCCTTGGTGACGAGAGCGCGGTTCACCATGCCATCGAGGTAGAGGCCGTTGAACATGGCGCCGTTCTCGTTGGGCGCCCACCAGCCGAGCGCGTTCGGTTTGCCCGCGCGGCATTCCTCGGGCGTGGGCAGGCTGACCGAGCCGTCGAGGTCGGTGAAGTCGAGCAGCACATCATGCGCGTCCACGAAGCGCCGCCATAGCTCGGCGTGCGCGAGTTCGGCGGAGGCTTGCGCGGCCTCCAGGGAAGGAGCGGCGCGCAGCAGGGCGGGCGCGGTCAAGGCGCAAGCGGCGGATTGGCGGAGAAAGCGGCGGCGGTTCATGGTGCGGGAAGGTGGGGCGTGAATGGTAGAGGAAGTGGTGACACTTCCAAGGGGGACGTTGGGCAGTAGAAGCGTGCACCCATTTGGAAAACTCGCGTTTTCCTCTACATGCAGGCGTCATGCACAAGGCTTGAATGCTCGCATGCAATTCGCCACCGGCGATTGCGAATTGCATGAAAATCGACGGGGTGCAATGCCGATTTACATGGCGAGGCACGTTGGTTCACGGTTTGGCAGGAGCGGCTGGCCCGCTCCATTTCAGAACGACGAGCGCGGGCGTGGTTTGCGCGGTGACGAAAAGATGGCCGTCGTGCAGGACGAGATCGTGCGCGTCGTCCTGGGTGCCGGGAAAGACGTCTTCGGAAGTGAAGCGCGCCAGTTCGCGCGGATGATCGGGGTCGGACACGTCCAAGGCTTGCACGATCTGGCGGCCGGCGGCAACAGCCAGGCCCTCGTGCTCCGCCACATTGACAGCACTTCTTTGATCCTCCTGCTCACCGGCACAGTGGTGCCCGGCGTGGACTCGGCCAAGCTGAGAGCCATCTCCGCCGTCGAGGTCAACCCCGTCTCCGGTCGCTACGCCGTCCTCGGCACCCTCAGCGGCAGCCCCGCCAACGCCAACCAAGCCCTCTGGACTGGCGATCCCACTCTCGGCGACGACACCCCCGCCAATCAAATCCTGCGCCTGCCCCAGCTCACCCTGCGCAAAGGCAACTCCTGCTCCACCGATGCCACCCCGCAGGGCACCATTCGCGGCCTCACCCTCTTCATCACCAGCGACCGCATGCTCACCGAAGTCGTTTTGCTGAATCGCTGAGGCAGGGGCCAACAAGCATTGACAGATCGCGCGCCTTTCCGGCATGATGCCTGCGGGTCCGGACACCGGAAAACCCCCACGCGCGTCATGAAAAAAATCACCGCCCTCCACGCCGCCCTGCTCCTGCTCAGCGCCCCCGCCCCCGCCGCCACCCAGGTGGACCTCCCCGGCCCGCCCGGCAGCGTGGAGTTCGGCCAAACCGTCACCGTCCTGCCCAACGGCCACTTCGTCGTCACCGATCCTTTTTTCACCCTGCTCAGCGGGCCGGTGGCGAATGTGGGCGCGGTGTATCTTTACAGCGCGGAGGGCGCGCTGATCAGCAGCCTGCGCGGCAGCAGCGCCAATGACCGGGTGGGCAGTGGGGGGGTCACTGTCCTGGCCAGTGGTCATTTTGTGGTCCGCAGCCCGCTTTGGGACAACGGCCCCGTTTTTGATGCGGGCGCCGTCACTTGGGGCAGCGCCGAGACCGGCTTCATCGGCGGGCCGCACGGCTTCGTCTCCCCCGCCAACTCCCTCGTTGGCTCCACCACCAACGACAACGTGGGCAATTCCGGCGTCACCGCCCTGACCAACGGCCACTACGTTGTCCGCAGCCCTCTTTGGGACAACGGTGCCATCGTCAATGCGGGCGCCGCCACCTGGGGCAATGGCTTCTCCGGCATCACCGGCCCCGTCTCCCCCGCCAACTCCCTCGTTGGCTCCACCGCCAACGATCAAGTGGGCAGCTCCGGCGTCACCGCCCTGACCAACGGCAATTACGTCGTCCGCAGCCCCTTCTGGGACAACGGCGCCATCGCCGATGCCGGCGCCGCCACCTGGGGTAATGGCTTCGCCGGCACCTTCGGTCCCGTCTCCCCCGCCAACTCCCTCACCGGCTCCACCGCTCTCGATTTTGTGGGAATTGGCGACGTCACCGCCCTGACCAACGGCCACTACGTTGTCCCCAGCCCCGACTGGGACAACGGCGCCATCACTAATGCCGGCGCCGTCACTTGGGGCAATGGCTTCTCCGGCATCGCCGGACCCATCTCCCCCGCCAACTCCCTCGTCGGCTCCACCGATGCCGACTTGGTCGGCAATGGCGGCGTCACCGCCCTGACCAACGGCAATTACGTCGTCCGCAGCCCCTTCTGGGACAACGGCGCCATCACCAATGCCGGTGCCGCCACCTGGGGCAATGGCTTTTCTGGCATCGCCGGCCCCGTCACTCCCGCCAACTCCCTCACCGGCTCCACTGCCGACGATGAAGTGGGCAATGTCGGCGTCACTGCCCTGACCAACGGCCACTACGTCGTCAGCAGCTCTTTCTGGGACAACGGCGCCATTACCATTACCAATGCCGGTGCCGTCACCTGGGGCAATGGCTTCTCCGGCACCTCCGGTCCCGTCTCCCCCGCCAACTCCCTCGTTGGCTCCACCGATGCCGATTTTGTGGGTGGCTCCGGCGTCACCGCCCTGACCAACGGCCACTACGTCGTCCGCAGTCCCAACTGGGACAACGGCGCCATCACCAATGCCGGCGCCGCCACCTGGGGCAATGGCTTCTCTGGCATCACCGGTCCCGTCTCCCCCGCCAACTCCCTCGTCGGCTCCACCGCCAATGACGGGGTCAGTTCCGGCGTCACCGCCCTGACCAACGGCCACTACGTCGTCAGCAGCCCCAACTGGGACAACGGCGCCATCGTCAATGCCGGTGCCGCCACCTGGGGCAATGGCTTCTCCGGCACCTCCGGTCCCGTCTCCCCCGCCAACTCCCTCGTCGGCACCACCGCCAATGACGGGGTGGGCAGTTCCGGCGTCACCGCCCTGACCAACGGCCACTACGTCGTCAGCAGCCCCAACTGGGACAACGGCGCCATCGTCAATGCCGGTGCCGCCACCTGGGGCAATGGCTTCTCCGGCACCTCCGGTCCCGTCTCCCCCGCCAACTCCCTCGTTGGCTCCACCGATGCCGATTTTGTGGGTGGCTCCGGCGTCACCGCCCTCACCAACGGCAATTACGTCGTCCGCAGTCCCAACTGGGACAACGGCGCCATTACCAATGCCGGAGCCGTCACCTGGGGCAATGGCTTCTCCGGCACCTCCGGTCCCGTCTCCCCCGCCAACTCCCTCGTTGGCTTCACCTTCTTCGACAACGTGGGCAGTTCCAGCGTCACCGCGCTGACCAACGGCCACTGCGTTGTCCGCAGCGCCAGCCACGACAACGGCGCCATTACCAATGCCGGCGCCATCAGCCTGATGGATGGCGCCACCGGCACCTCCGGACACGTCAGCAGCGCCAACAGCGTGCTCGGCACGGTCGCGTCAGCCGGAGGGAATTTGGTCTTTGCCGCTGATCCCGCCCGCAACCAGCTCGTCGTCGGCCGCCGAGACAGCAACCTCGTCACCCTCTTTCGCGGCGACCGCCTGCGCTCTCTGGGCATGACCGGTTTGCCGGCCCCCGGCGCCGCCGACATCGCATTTGCCAAACCCGGCGCCGCCGCCGTCAACTCGCTCGGCGCCGCCTTGACCGACTTCACCCTCATCGGCTCCGGCGCCAGCAAGGGCAAAAACCGCGCCCTCTTCGCCCTCAACCCCGCCACCGGCAGCGATCTCGTTTTGCAAAGCGGCACGCCGTTGAGCACGCTCGGCGGCGGCCTGCCCGGCAACGCCGTGGCCACCGCCCTGCTCGGCCAGGTTTTCAATCGCTCCAACTTCGGCCTCTTCCAAGCCACCGTCAAAGGCGCCGGCGTCAACGCCACCAACAACCGCCTGCTCTTGCTTGACAACGGCATCAGCGTCCAGCTCCTGCACCGCAGCGGCCAGCCCATCGGCATCGGCGCTCTCGCCAATGCCACCGTCAGCAATTTCAAAGAGATCCTGCAAAACCACGACCAGGACTTCATCACCCTCGCCTACCAACTCAAAACCAGCGCCAACGTCACCAAAGGCAGCGACGAGGGCCTGCTCTTTCTCAATCATCAAGGGGTCGTCAGTGCCAACATCGCCGCCCGCGAAGGCCAGCCCGCCTTCGGCGGCGGCGGCGACTTCGGGGCCTTCACTGGCCGCGCCGCCGCCGCGCTCGGCAGCACCATCCACTTCACCGCCCTCTTCAGACCCACCGGAGGCAAACCGGTGCCCGCCGTCTTCAGCACCTCCCTCGACGGTGTCAGCACCGCCCGCCTCGCCCTGGGAGGCGACCCCGCCCCCGCCTCCGGCAGCGCCACCTACCGCACCTTCCCCGCTATCAGCCAGCAAACCGGCAGCGCCCTCGTCAAAGCCACCCTCAAAGCCAGCCCCGCCAGCCAGAACGAGGGCCTCTATCTTCTCCCCGACAACACCCTTCTTACCCGCAAGGGCAACGACATCGGCGGCGGTACGCTCGTCACCCGCATCCTGCGCTTCTGGCCCGCCGGTCCCGGACAAGTCATCCTCCAGGCCCAGCTCGGCGGCAGCGGCGGCAAAGGTCAAGCCCTCATCCTCCGCCAGAGCGACAGCGCCTATTTGCTTCTCCTGCGCACCGGCACGGTGGCACCCGGCGTCGGGCCAGCCAAGTTGAAAGCCATTTCCGCCGTCGAGGTCAACCCCATCTCCGGCCGCTACGCCGTCCTCGGCACCCTCAGTGGCAGTCCCGCCAACGCCAACCAAGCCCTATGGACTGGCGACCCCACCCTCGGCGACAACACCCCCGCCAACCAAATCCTGCGCCTGCCGCAGCTCACCCTGCGCAAAGGCAACCCCTACTCCACCGATGCCACCCCGCAGGGCACCATTCGCAGCCTCGCCCTCAAGCCCGCCCCGGACCCAACCGGCGCCGGCGGTCGGGGCCTCGCCCAAGCCCTCGGCGCCAGCGACGACCTCGCGCTTTTTATTAGCGGAGATCGCAAGCTGACGGAGGTGGTTTTGCTGGATCGTTAACGCAGCCGCAACACCCGGGAGGCACGCCCCAAGAGTCCAGGATGGGTCAACGTTTTAGACTGACGCAGCAAGGCGCGCGCAGCCGTTGATGAGGTCACCGCGCGGGCGGTCCTCGATGGCGGCGAGTTGAAGTGGTGTGGCGGGATTGCTCACGTCGAAGAGAAAAAGGTCACGCGTGCCGACGAGCAAGCGGCCCGGGCCAGGCGGTAACACCGTCTCCGCGTCCTCGTAGGCCAGCGGCGTGTCGGCGAACCAGAGCACCTTCGGGGTAGCCGGGCGCGAGACATCCACGATGGCGAACGAACCGCCCGCCCCCGGCTCGCAGGGAAAGACGCCGCTTGCGGGCAAGTTGCGCCGGGTGAATCCCTTGCCCGCGACGTAGGCGAGGCCTTCGCGGATCTCGATGTCATGCGCGCCGGTGAGCGCCGCTTCGTCGTGCAGCACGGCGACGAGCGTGAGCTGATGCGAAGCGGAGGGTGTGTTCGCTTGCGGAGAAGCGGCGGGTGACGTGATCTCGGCCAGCGCGGCGTAGAACTTCGGGTCGTCTTTCTCCCCCTCGAACTCGAGCGGAAAATACTGGTTCTTCTTTTTCAGCATCAGGCCGTAACCCGCGCCGTTTTCCACGCAGGCGCGCAGGGCGGCGGCGGCACTCGCTCCGGTCTTGTCGTCCTCGTTGCAGACGATGGGCTTGCCGAAACGCTTCAACGCGGCGAGGCGCTCCGGGATTTTCTCCACCGGCGTGCCGTTGAAGTGCGGCGTCAGAAAATCGCAGGCGGCGGCGACTTCATCGTGGAGGCGGCCATCGCCGTAGCCGCTGGCGGTGAAGAGCAGGTCCGGCGCGGTGTCCTTGGCAAGGCGAAGCAGCGAGGCCATGCCCTGTGGCGTACGGATGAGGTCGTGGGTGAAGCCTTTGTGAGGATACTCATTGGCGATCTCGATGAGCACGTTTTTAAAGCCTCGTTCCGCGACCCAGCGCAGCGCGTTGACCATGGCGGCGCGAATGGCGTCGTCGTCTTTGAAGAGTTTCGTCTGCCGCTGATAAAAGAGGCCGAGGATGACCGCCACACCCTGCTTGTCACAGGCGCGGATGGCGCGTTCGACGCGGGCGAGGTAGTCCGGGCGCAATGAGCCGTCGGTGTTGAACGCGGAGTTGAGCGCGTCCTCGTAACCGGCCATGCCGCCTTGCAGGCAAAGCGTGAAAGCGCGCACGCCCGCCGCGTGGTAAGCGGGTATTTGCGCAATGAAGGCGTCCGTGTTGGCATCGGCATCGAAGCCGGGCGGACGCGTGGCATCGTTGCGGTCCTCGAAGGTGGCGTTGACCATGCGCACGTTCATGAGCAGGCCCTCGGCGGGAGCGCCGGGGTGGGTGACGTCACCGTTGAGATGCCAGCGGCCGTCCACAAGCGAGATGCGAGTTGCTGCGCCCACGGTGGAACCCAACAGCAGCAGGGTGATGAAGAGGCAGTGAAGGATGGTGAGTTTCATCGGAGGGCTGGGCTGGGTAAGTGGCGCATCAGTGGTCTTTGCCCTGATTGCGCCCAGGTTTAGAACAGAGCCACCCACCCCATCTCGCAAGGATTATGAGCGGATGTCATTGAGTTGGAGAAGAGTTCGGGATTCATGCGGGTTTGACTTTGGTCGGATGTCTGACAATCTGTGTCAGACATGAGTTCGGCAACGACATTCACCATGAGAGACGTCAGCCGGGAGACCGCCAAGGTCTTCGCGGCAGTGAGGAAGTATGGCAGTGTGGTGATCAAGTCTCGCACGGGCGAGAACTTTACTATCGCGGCCAAAGCCGCCTCCAGTCATTCTGAAGATGAAGAAAATCCCGCTGTCGCGTTCTTTCGCCGAGCTGACGAACGCGCGAAACTCTTCCGGGAAATGGGGTATGTTCCGCCGCCCGCATCTGAAATGGAACGCATCAACCGCATCATCGCTGGCGAAGAATGAAGACCTACTGTGATGCGAACGCCTATCTTAAAATCTACCTGACAATGCCAGAGCAGGAGATGGCTGCGGCTTTTCTCCATTCCGGGAATTCCGCCGACACCTGGCCTCTGCCGGTCACCGATCTCCTCCGGCTGGAAGTATCGAACGCCATCGAGCGCATGGTGTTTGAAAGCAGAACAAGCGGCCAATGGCGGGCAACTCCAGAGATGGCCTTGGTGGCGCATGGCGACTTTGAGGCCGATCTGAAAAATGGCTCCCGCATGACACATGTCCCCCTCACCCTCGCCGACATTGAAACCGAGTTCGACACGCTGGTCCGCCGCCACACGGCCATGCATGGCTTCCGCACTTACGATGTGGTGCATGTCGCCTCGGCGCTGAAGCTGCGCTGCAGGCGCTTCCTGTCCTTTGATGCCAGGGCCAATGAGCTCGCCAGACTGGTGGGACTGAAGACACTCTGAGCACCTCCTGTCTGCATGTGCTCTCCCGTGCCGTAATGTGAGTTTGCCATCACCGGGCGGCCCAAGGAAACGCTCATCATTCCACGGAAGAATCGTCCGCGCGAAAGCTGAAGAGGTCGGCCTCGCGCAAATGAAACTCCAGGCGGATGGCGCGTCCCTGGAGTTCGTCGAGCGATTTCCCGCGCCACGCGGCCTCGAACGCGGTGCTGTCGCCGGTGAAGGGTTCCATGTCGTTGTAGCCGAATCCGTCCAGCGGCTTGCGCTTTTCATCGGACACGCGGATCCGCATCTCGCCTTGGCTGGCGTCGGCATTGACCTTCAGTCCGCCGCCGGGCCAGCGCAGCAGTTTCGTACAGACTACGCCGCCCCCGCGAGGTCCACGCAGGGAGACGAATCCCTCCTTGCGCAGGGTGGCAAGTCCGATTCCCGGAGTGCGCTGCGGCGTCTCATGCGGGCCGTCGTGCCCGGCGTAATACAGATACCAGCGGCCGCCCATTTCGACCCATTCGGCGCTGGCGAAGACCATGCCGTCGTCCCAGGCGCCCTCGGGTCCGAGATCGAGCAGTTTCGGACGCATGGGCAAGCGCTCGAAGCGCCGCCCGTCGCGGCTCCAGGCGAGTTCGGTGGTGATGTCGGTGTTCAGTTTGAAGCAGAGCAGCGCGCCCCAGTAGATGCCCTCGTGCCAGCGCGCCGACATGCCGTAGAAGCGGTTGAAGCCGCGCTGCATGTCGAGCTCGTCGGGAACGAGGAGGGTCTCCGGCGAGCCCGTCCAAGGCTTCCACAAGTCGGCCCCGCTCAGGCGCGCGATGCGGCGGGACTCGCCGGTTTCGAGGAAATTGCCGGTGGCGCCCCCCACGAGGTAGCGATCCTTCGGGCGGCAGAACATCACATACTCATCGCGGTCTCCGTCGTGGACGATGGAATTGATCGTGTCGCTGTGCAGCTCGGTGATGAGCGAGTCGCTGCCGGCATCCCAGTGGATGCCGTCATGGGAGCCGACCACCCGGATGCCGTTCATGCCTTTGCCCGCGCCGCCGGTGCGGTAGGTGAGGAGGTAGCGGAACCCGCGCTTGTCCCGCTCCGGCGCTTCGACGATCTGCGCCCCGCTGGCGCGCTTTCCCGTGGGGCCGCGCCAGACGATGTTGTTGGCCTTGGTGCCCTGCCATTCGACGAGGTTGAACTCGGGCCGCTCGAAGGTCACGCCGTCCTTGGACTCGGCGTAGGCGATGGCGTAGTCCCCGCCTTCACCTGCCTCGCCGCTCCGGCGCGCGACCTGGTACCACAGGCGAATCAGCCCGGTGTCTGGCTCGCGAACCGCGCTGACGTAGCCGCCCTGGCCGGCGATCACGGGATTGGCCTCGTGCTTCTCCGGAGCGTGAAAGGCGCGGACCACCTCCTCGGTCTTCGGCTTCAGCGACCAGCGGTTGTCCACGATGTGATCATCAATGAAGAACTGGACGCGCCGGCCGATCTCGACAGGTTCCGCTGCATGCACGGCCAAGGTCATGAAAACGCAAAGGCAGACGCAAAGCCTGACATGGAAAGGCGGCGGGCTGGTGAACTGGGCGGAAGTGCTGCCGAATTTCCGAACGAAGTTCTGACGAGTGGAGTGTTGTGAGTTCATGGTGCAGGTTGGCAGGTTTACTCAGTTGGCGATAGAGCCTTACCGCGTTTCGCTGTGCATCCCGATGAACTCCAGCAGCGCGGCGCGGGCGGGATCGTCAGGGTCGGCGATGCGGTGGCCGACGCTGCCGTGCTCGCGATCGGCGATCTTGCGCACGATGACTTGCTCGTTGCCCGTGGCGCGCAGCACGGCGGCGAAGTATTCGTTTTCCTCGGCGCGTGAGGCCATGTCGTTGTCGGCGTAGATGAGGAGCATGGGCGCGGTGTCCTTGCGGGCGTGGTGAATGGGCGCGGCATCGTCGGCGGTCACGTCGTAGCGTCCGCCCTGCCCGCGCTCGCCGCGCACGGTGTAATGCGTCATGGTCTGGCCGCTGACCGGGATGAGGCCGGCGATGGCGTCTTGCGTGATGCCGTGCCTCTCCAAAAAGCGCGTGTCCATGCCGAGCATGAGCGTCAGGTAGGCGCCCGCCGAATGGCCGCCGATGAAGAGCTTGCGCGGGTCGCCGCCGTGTTCGCCGATGTACTGATGCGCCCAAGCCACCGCTGCAGCGGCGTCTTCGACATAAGCAGGAAACGCGGCCTTCGGACTCAGCCGATAGTCCGGCACCACCACTGCGATGCCCGCCTCCGCGAGGCTTTGAGCCATTTTGACCGTGTCCTTGCCTGACTTGCTGCCACCGGTCAGCCCGCCCCCGTGAAACCAGACCAGGGTGGCGAAGTCTTTTTTCTGAGCGGGCAAATACAGGTCGAGCTTGCAGCGCTCTAATTCATAGTCAGTGAGATCCGCACCTCTTTTGTAGGCGATGTCGGAGGATGATTTGCCTGTGTCAGCAAATGCGGGCAAGGCGATCATGCCGGTGAGCAACGCAGTCCAAACACGGGTGCAAAGCCAGATTGACGGTGGGTTGTTGAATAGATTCATGGGTAAATAATTATTGAGGGGCGACAGGGATGCCGTCCTTCCTATGACACGGCTTGGCAACGGGCGATGAACTCAGGATCCAGCGTGACACCCCAGCCCGTTCCGGAGGGGCAGCGCACGATGCCGTTCTCGCACTTCAGCGAGGACGATTCGCATTCGACCGGAAGGGTGGCGTTGCCTTTGAACTCCATGTGCGGGCCGATGTTTGGTGTGAAGCTGGCATAGTGGACCACATCCACGTAACCCAGCCCGCCGCCGCTCATGTGCGGCACCACGGTCATCCCCGCCGCGGCCGCCATGCGCGCGACCTGGGTGGCGCGGATGAAGCCGCCGCCGTAGTGCAGGTCCGGTTGCACGATGTCCACCGCGCGATGGGCGATCATCCAACGCCAGCGGTGCAGGCTGTACTCCTGCTCGCCACCCGCCACGGGGATGGTGAGCGCATCGGCCACGTTTTTTGTACTCCAGAGGTCATCGAACTCACAAGGCTCTTCAAAGAACCCGTACCCCTGCTCCTCCATCAGCCGCCCGATGCGGATGGCTTCGCGTGCGTCGTAGCTGCTGTTGGCGTCCGCGTAGAGCGTGAAGTCGGCGCCAAAAGTCTCGCGTGCTTTGACGATCAGCGCTTCGCTGCGACCGGGCAGCGAGTCCGCGTTCCGGCTCATGCGCCCGCCGAGACGGAATTTCAACGCCTTCACGCCCGAGCCGGCGACGAGCTTTTGCAGGTGCTCGATCTCCGCCTCCGGCGTGTTGCCACGGTTGCCGCTGGCGAAATACACCGGGATGTCCCTTCGCAACCTGCCGCCAAACAGGTCCGCCAGCGGCACTTCCGCGCTTTGGCAGAGCAGTTCCAGCAGGTTCATCTCCACCGCCGCCACGCACACCCACAGCGCCATGCCTTGCATCTTGTAGTTGCTCTGCGCCCGATAGACCTCCCACAGCAACGACTCCAGAGCGCGCGCGTCCTTTTTCAGAAATACCGGCGCCACGTTCTTCAAGAACACCGGCCAAAACACCCCCATCTTCTCCTGATGCGGCACCGTCACCGCCTCCGCACCGTTTTTGGCCCGGCTGCGCACGAGAAACTGCCGACCATCCCGGAGCAACTCGATGGACTCAATGACGACCGGCTCTCTGACTGCGGAAAGGTTTGGCACTGGCTCCGCCAAAACCATCCGCAACTTGGCATCCAACTCGTCAGCTTCGGCAGATCGCGCCAAGGCTGGCACGAGGCCCAACACGGCAGTGGTGCGGAGAAAATGGCGGCGGTGCATGACGGAGAAACGATCAGGGATCAGACACGCCGCAGCTTGTCAGCGCGAGCACGGCGAAGACGGTGGCGGTGTCGCTGATGTAGTGCTGGGGGACGCCGTTGAGGGAGCGGGTGAACCAGCGGCCGGATTCGCGCTGGTTCGTTTTCAGCCAGCGGATGCCGCGCTGGATGGCGGCGTCATCCGCGGGCACGCCGGCTTCGCGCAGAACGTGAATGACGAGGCCGGTGCCGTAGCCGTCGCTGGGCGCATCGGGGTTGGCGGCCTGGCTTTTGCGTCCAGTCCACTCGGGGCCGAGCGCCTCCATGCTCCAGCCGCCATCGGCGCGTTGCAGGGCGCGGAGTTCGGTGATGATCTGCTTTTCCCCGGATTCATCCAGCAGGCCGTCGAGACGCGCGGAGGACCAGAGCAGCCAGGCGCGATGATGCGCGTTGGGCGCGGGTGTTTTGGTGAAGTAAGCGCGCAGTTTTTCAAGGCCGGGTTTGGCGGACTCGCCCTTTGCATAATCCTCCGGCGCGTGGCCCACGCCGACGGCGGCAAGCAGCGCGCCGTAATAGTCGTCCACTTCAAAGGGCGGCCAGCTGCACTTCGGCCAGCTCCAGGCGCCATCGGCGCGTTGCAGCGTCCACATGCGGTCGAGCGCCTCGCGGGTGACGGGATGCAGCTTGCCGGTGCTTTGCGTGTCATGCATGGCGAGCGCGGCCGCGGTGCCAACGATCTCGCGGTGCTGATGTTTTTTCTCGGCCTCATCGGCGTCCCAGTTGGTGATGCGGCCCTCGAAAAAGGCCCGGACCTGCTGCAAGGCCTCGCCGGGATGCTCAGGCAGAAGGGCGCGCGCGCCAAGGAACGGCCAGCCGGTGTGGCAGGAGCCGCACCTGTGCTTTTCCACCCAGGCGAGGCCGGTGCGGTCAAGCGACTCGGCGGCCTTGGCGAGCGAAAGCTCCGCGCGCAGCGGCTCCCCGGGCGAGCCATGCGGAAACGCGGGCTCCGCAGCGAAGGCATTCAAAGCACCCACACAACTGACAAGCAGCGCAGTTTTCATGGCATCAGTTTGAACCCCAAACATAGGACTGGAAACCCGCTTCAACCGCCCGCCGGAATGATGACCAACTCGCGCAAACCTGCGGGTGCGCCATTGATGAGAAGGTTGAGTTCGCTTTTGGCCTGGTCAAAAACAGGGTCGGTGATGATGATCTGCTGGTCGGCGAAGGTGGCAACGAATTCGGGTCCGTCCCAAATGAGTTGAAGTTGATGCCAGGCATTCGGTTCCAAGGTAAGCGTGGCGTCACGCAGAAGCTCGTTGCGCTCGCCGAGTTTGATCACAGCGAAACGGTCTGGCGTGACCTCGACGCGGAATAGGGCATTTCCTTCGGCATCCCGGAAACGCAACGCGACTCTGGCGCCGGTCGCGAGATTCAAATCCAGGGTGAGTTTGCCTGCGCGAAACTTAACCGGACCGCGCAGCAAGGCGTCTTGTTCCCCGTCCGTTTCCGGCGTCACCCACACAGCACCGTCTTTGACCGACCACTCGCCGCGCTGCGCTTTCCAAGGTTTGGCGGGCAGCGTGTTGAAGGGCAGATGAACTTTGTCAGATTCAGCGGCGGCGGTGGCGGGCGGAGTTGCGGCTGTCTTGTTCCTTGCCTTCGGTTTGACTTTCTTGGGAGCGCCCGGCGTGAACCGTTTTTCGACGCCTCTGACGGGCGGAGCCATCTCCGCCAGCCAAGCGTCGTGTAAGGCCGTAAGCTTGGCGACTTGGTCCGGCTTGGCGGTGGCGAGGTCATTGCTTTCAGAGATGTCCTTCGACAGATCGAACAGGCCGATGCGACCACGTTCAGCGACGAGCTTCCAATCGCCGCTGCGCACCGCCCACCAGCCATCGCCGCTATTGCACCAGAACAAGTCGCGCGCGGGAGCGGGTGCGGCACCGCTGAGGATGGGAATGAGATTGATGCCGTCGAAGGGTTTGTCATCAGGTGCACGGATGCCGGCGGCGGCGAGCGCGGTGGGCAGAATGTCGAGAGCGCTCACCACGGCATCGCTGACACCGGGTTTGAATTGGGCCGGCCAGCTCACGAGAAACGGCACGCGGATGCCGCCCTCGTAGTCCTGATGTTTGCCGCCGCGCAGCGGCGTGTTGACGGCGGTTTGCGCCAGGGGACCGCCGTTGTCGCTGATGAAGAAAAGCAGCGTGTTTTCCCAAACAGCCTCTTTTTTTAACGTGCCGACGATGGCGCCGACCGCGTCGTCGAGGCGTTTGCCCATCGCCAGCAGGGTGTTGCGGCTTTCGTTGCCAGTGTCGAACTTGGCGACCTCGTCTGCAGGAGCCTGCAAAGGCGCGTGGACGGCGTTGAAGGCGAGGTAGGCGAAGAAGGGCTTGTCCTTGTGGCGGGCGATGAAGTCGCAAGTCTCCTCGCCGAGGCGGTCGGTGAGGTAGCCGGATTCTTGGACTGGCGTGGTGCCGCGGTAGATCGGGTCTTCAGGGTCGTCGAGCTTGAAGTAATCGTGCGCGCCGCGGCCGAGGAAACCGAAGACCTCGTCGAAACCACGATGCGCCGGACTCCATTCGAGCGTGGGGCCGAGGTGCCATTTGCCAAACTGGCCGGTGACGTAGCCTGCGGGCTTGAGGAACTGGGGGAAAATGGTTTCGCTCATGGGCAGTCCGCTGCCTGCCTCGCCGCCGGTGTAGAGACCGAGCCGCTGCTGGTAGCGTCCGGTCATCAATCCCGCGCGGGTGGGGGAGCAAACGTTGCCGCTGACATAACCCTGCCGGCAAACGACGGCCTGGCTGGCCAGCGCATCGAGATGCGGCGTGGCGACTTGCCCGGCGTGCTGCGGATTGAACAGCACATCGGCGTAGCCGAGATCGTCGGCCACGATGACAATGATATTTGGTGGAGCGGCGTGCAGCGGAGCGAGTGCAAATAAAAAGAGACTACCTACAATCAGGAGAAGGAAGTGCATATCAGCACGGAAACGAGTGGTGGGTGATTATGTTTCACTATCGCCTCACGGCGTTCCAAAGCGCGTGACGAGATCTTGCCAGAGGGTGTCGCCGTTGACGCTGTTGGTCATGATGAGCAGGGCGTGGCCGGTGGCGGGGTCGAACTCGACGTGGCTGCGGAAGCCGGTGCCGTTGCTGCCGCTGTGACGAATGCGGGGACCGGAGGGCGCGGGTTCGATGGCCCAACCGAGACCGAAACGCAGTTCGCCGTCACCGCTCTTGCCCTGGCGGGTGAGCAACTCGCGTCCGGTCGGCGGGCTGGCGGGAGTGAGCATGAGGCGCAGGCTGACGGCGCTGAGCGAGTGCGCGCCGGAGCGGTCCGGGTTCATCATTTCAAGGACGAAGCGGGCGTAGTCGCGCGGGATGCAGTAGAGGGTGTAAGCGGCGTTGGGCTGGTCGTAGAGGCGGCGCGGCTCCTTGGGATTGCCATCGGCGGCGTGACCGGCGGCGGCCAGGCTGGCGCGATTTTTTTGCCAGACGTGACTGCTATTTGTCATGCCGAGCGGCTTCAAAAGCGTGCGCTGCATGTAGGCTTCGTAGTCCTCGCCAGTGATGGCTTCGATGGCGCGTTGCAGCATGAGGATGCCCTCGCCGGAATAGCGGTAGGCGCTGCCGGGTTCGTGCAGGACTTTGAGCGCGCCGCCCTTGGGCCGCCAGTTGGGGTAGCCGCTGGTGTGTGTGAGCACCATGCGCGCGGTGATTTTTTGATGGAGCGGCTCATCCTTGATGTAGGGTTTGCCAAGATAGGAGACGAGCGGTTGGTCGAGGTCGAGCCGACCCTGCTCGACCAGCTTGAGCGCGGCGTAGGCGCACAGTGGCTTGGTCATGGAGGCAGCCTCAAAAATCGTGTCCGCATCAATAGGGTCGTCGCCACCCGCCGCGCGCGCGCCGAAGTACGTTTCAGCGGCGATTTTTCCCTTCTCGATGCGGATGACCGCCGCTCCGGGCACGCGATGCCGGCTCATTAGCAATGGCAGCGCGGTGTCGAGCGCGGTGCTGGCGGGCGGCTCATAGGCGTCGAGGATGCGGCGAGCAAGTTCGCCAAACTCGGACGCGGCCACTTCCCGGCCTGAGATGTCGGTGTTGACGCGGTGGACGATGACGAGATCAAGCGCGGGGATGACCAGGACGTAATGACCGCCGGCACCGCGCGCGGAGTAACTGCCGGATGGCATCGTCACGCCCGGCAGGTGAATGCCGCCGCGCTCGATCCACCAAAGGTAACCGTAACCGCCGCGGGTGCCGGCGTCGGAGTAGGAGGTGATGCTGTCGCGCACCCAATCGGCGGGCACGACTTGCTTGCCATTCCAAACGCCACCGCGCAGGAAAAGCAGGCCGAAGCGCGCCAAGTCGCGCGCGGTCATGCGGAAAGGATAAGCGCGATGGATGGAGTCCGCGCCGGTGACGTACTTGCCGTCGGCGACCTCAAAATCCTCCATGCCAAGCGGCCCGGCGATGAGGCGTTTGAAGTCCTCGTAAATGCCGTTGCCGCACTCCTGCTCGTAGATGGTGCCGAGGGCGTTGAAGTCCCAGTTGTTGTAGTACCAAAAGGCGCCGGGTTCGTGGCTGTGACGCTGAGGCCGTGCCGCTTTCATGCGCGCGGTCTCGTAGAGCGCGGGATGATAAACACCGGAGCGCGCCTTGAGCAGGTCATGCACGGTGGCGCGCTTTTCCACCTCGGTAAGCGCGGGTTCGTTATCGTCGATGCCGAGTTCCGCCATGGTGGCTTGCAACCGCAGTTTGCCGTCGGCGACCTGAATGCCGCAGAGGGCGCTGATGAGGCTTTTGCGAATGGAATGGACGTTGAATTTTTGGTCCACCGCGCCCCAGGCATCGAGCACCTTGCCCTGGGTGACGATCATCACCGCCTCGGTGGAAATCGTGCCCGCAAACTCGCGCGCGCTGGCGAGTTTTTCGCGCGACCAGCCTGCCGCCGCAGCCTCAGAGTCGCTGAGGTTTTCCCAGGCAGCGCCGGGATGCTGCGCGCTCAGGCTGGCGGCCGCGAGAAGGCAAAAAAGACAGTGAATGTGAAGTCGGAAAAGAAGAGAGTTCATGGAGCGGGTTCGGCATCAACTAAACGCGCTTCAACGGTGAGCTCATCACACAATCACGCCTTCAATCGAGGGGTAGAGTGGCTGCAAGACCCCTTCAAATATTGGCGTTCCAGCCGCATGCGCCTTTCTGTGCCCCTTTTGTTTGTTTCTGCGACCCTGGCCACTGCGGTTGAGGGCGGGGTGGATTTCGCGCAAAAGGTGCTGCCTGTTTTGAAACGCGCCTGCTTCGAGTGCCATGGTCCTGATGTGCAAAAAGCCGGGTTGCGGCTCGACGGCAAAGAGCACGCCTTCACTTCCGGCGAACACGCTCCGGTCATCCAAGCCGGCAAACCCGAGACCAGCGAGCTGCTGCGCCGAGTCAGCCTGCCGCGCAGCAACAAGGACGCCATGCCGCGTCGCGGCAAACCGCTCACGCCCGCCGAGATCGGCAGCCTGCGCGCCTGGATCGCCGAGGGAGCGCTCTGGCCTGACAGTGTCGCCGCCGCCACGCACTGGGCTTATGAGAAGCCAGTCAAACCTGACCTGCCGGAAATTCAAAATTCGAAGCCCGCAATTCGGAACCCTATCGATCGATTCATCCTGGCCCGTCTTGAGCAGGAAGGATTGCAACCCTCCAAGCCCGCCGAACCGGCCGTGCTGGCCCGTCGTCTGCATCTCGCCCTCATCGGTCTGCCGCCGACACCGGAGGAAGTGGCGGCCTTTGAAAAAGCCGCCGCGGTCAACACCCAAACCGCCATCGAGGCGCTGGTGGATCGTCTGCTCGCTTCCGAGGAATTCGGCGTGCGTTGGGCGCGGCCCTGGCTCGACCTCGCGCGTTACGCCGACTCGCACGGCTTCCAGCGCGATGATCTGCGCGAGATCTGGGGCTTCCGCGACTGGGTGGTCAACGCGCTCAACGCCGACATGCCCTTCGATCAATTCACCATCGAGCAAGTCGCCGGCGATCTGCTGCCGAACGCCAGCGTCGATCAAATCATCGCCACCGGCTTCCATCGCTGCACGCCCACCAACGTCGAGGCCGGCACCGAGCCGGAGGAAAGCCGAATCAACCAGGTGCTCGACCGCGTCAACACCACCGGCGCTGTCTGGCTCGGCAGCACGCTCGAATGCGCGCAATGCCACAACCACAAGTATGATCCCTTCACCCAGGAGGACTACTACCGGCTCCTGGCCTATTTCAACAACACCGAAAAAGAGGCTGAGCGCGCCAACCCCAGGGTGCCCGGCTCGATCGCCTTCAACGGCGTGCCATTTGAAATGAGCGGCGCCACGCCCGACCCCGAGCGTCAGAAACTCGAAAACCAAAAACAGGAGCTTGCCGCCCGCATGGCGGAGATGAGCAAGAACGGCGATGAAAACTTCGAGGCATGGCTGGCGCGCATGCGCGCCGAACTCGCCGAACCGGTGGCCGAGCATCCCCTGGAGGTGATCGAGTTTGCCGCCGACAACAACGCCAGCCACCGCGAGCTGGAGGACGGCTCCATTCTGCTCACCGGCAAAGCGCCGGACACCGACACCTATCACCTCGTGCTCAAGTTGCCGCCGTTGCAAAAAGTCACCGGCATCAAATTGGAGGCGCTCACTCACGAGTCGCTGCCGGGCAACGGTCCCGGCCGTGGCGACGCCGCGCGTCCGAATTTTGTGCTCAATCATTTCCAGGCCCTCATCCGCCGCGCCGACACCAACGACGACCCGGGCCAGCCGCTCGTCTTCAACAGCGTCAACACCAGCTTCACCCAGGGCAATTTCAATCCCGCGGACACACTCATCGGTGGCGACCGCCGCAGTGGCTGGGCCATCAATCCCGAGTTCGGAAAGCCGCACTGGGCCGTGTTCGCGCTGGAAACCCCGCAGGACCTCGCCGCACAACAGGAGCTGCTCGTGCACTTGCAGCAAGACTTCGGCGGCGGCCGTTTGCTTGGCCGCGTCCGTGTCAGCGCCATCACCGGCGGTCTCGCCGCCGCCGCGCTGCCGGCGGCCATCGTCGAACTCGTCAAGCGTCCTCGCCACAACGCGAAAATGCGCGCCCAACTGCGCGAGCATTTTGATCTCGCCATGCCCTTGCTTGCCGCCATGCGGCGTGAGATGACCGCCATCGAAAAAAAGATCACCGCCTTCAAAGCGCCCGCCACCGAAGTCATGCGCGAGCTGCCGGAGCCGCGCATGTCCGCCGTCTTCAAACGCGGCGACTACAAAAATCCCGCCGATGTCGTGCGGCCCGGCACGCCCGCCATTTTGCCACCGGTTAAAGAAGAGCATGGCAACCGCCTCGACCTTGCCCGCTGGCTGGTGTCCAAGGAAAACCCGCTCACCGCCCGTGTCACCGTCAACCGTTGGTGGGCGGAGATGTTCGGGCACGGCATCGTCAGCACGGTCGAGGACTTCGGCATCAAAGGCGAGCCGCCCACGCATCCCGAACTGCTCGACTGGCTTGCCGTCACCTTCATGGAAAACGGCTGGTCGATGAAACACATCCTGCGTCTCATCGCCACCAGTGCCACCTTCTGCCAGGATGCCGCGCTCACACCCGAGCTCATCCAGAAGGACGACGCCAATCACCTCTACGCCCGCGGCCCGCGCTTCCGGCTCGACGCCGAGGGCATCCGCGACAACGCCCTCGCCATCGCCGGCCTGCTCAGCACGGAGAAAGGCGGTCCGCCGATTTATCCGCCGCAGCCCGACGGCCTCTGGCGCAAGGTGGGCGGCCAGCAGTACAAATATGAGGTCAGCGCCGGCGAGAAAAAACACCGGCGCGGCCTTTACGTCGTGCTCAAACGCGGCGCGCCCTATCCCAGCTTCGTGAACTTCGACGCCTCGGCGCGCTTTGCCTGCGTGGTGAAACGCTCGCGCAGCAACACCCCGCTGCAGGCGCTCACGTTGTTGAATGACCCCGTTTACGTCGAAGCCGCGCAAGCCTTCGCCGCCCGCGTGCTTAGCGAGAAAAAAGACGCGCCTTTCGACGACCAGCTCACCCACGCTTTCCGCCTCGCCCTCGCCCGCAAGCCCGCCCCAAGCGAGCTCGCCATCCTGCGCGACCTCCATCAAACGCAGCGCGACAACGGCGGCGACAACCAGACCGCCTGGTACGCCGTCGCCTCTGCCCTGCTCAACCTCGACGAGTGCATCACCAAGGGGTGAGCCGTCGCCCGGCTGCTGGGGCAGGATGTCGAGCTTTCAGGTCCTCCGCAGCGGGAATGGGGGTCGGATTCCTCTCTCACGCGTCATTTCCCGCCCTGCGCGAAGAGCCACTCATGCACCTCCACCGTCTCAAAGACGGTGCCGGCGATGCCGTGTCCGCCGGTGGCGTACTCGGTGTATTTGCAGGCCTTGTTTTTCGCCAGCGCGGCCGCGAGATCACGCGAGTAGCTGACATCGACGGTGGGGTCGTCAGCAGCGTGAAAAAGCCAGACCGGCGTCTGCTTGAAGGAGGGCGCGGTTTGCGGCTGGGTGCAACCGGCCACCGCCACGCCGGCGGCGAACAGGCGCGGCTCAGTGTGGATGAAATGACAGACGCCGAAACCTCCCATGGAAAATCCGATGCTATAGACGCGGTTTTTGTCCACCGGCAGGTTTTTGAGCACATGCTTGATCAGCGCCAGCGTCTGCGTGCCAGGTTTCTCCCTCCAGGCGGTGCCCGATCCGCCATAAGGCTGATAACCAAGCGGCGCCAAAATGATGCAGGGATTTTTCTCGTAGCGTCCCGGCTGGGTGAAGCCGCGCATCCAGCCTGACACCTGCTTGCCGTTTTCGTTGTTTTGATTGCGACCATGCAAGGCCACGACGAGCGGATAACTGCCCGTCGCGCTGAGGTCCTTCGAGCCATACAAGGCGAACGGCAACCCCTCGAATTCGGACAGCGCCCAGTCGCCCGTGATCAGCTCCGCCAGCGGCCCCGCGAAGGGCCGTGCCGCTGCCTTCGCCTGCCCCTGCACAAAAGCCCGGTCCTCCGCGGAAAGTTGCACGAGCGCCAGGGTGAAGACCCGCCCGTCCGCCGCGCGCTTCACCGTCACCTCATCAGCAGTGCTGGAGACCAGCTCGGCCTCGAGCTTGCGCCCGTCGCTGGAGGTCCACTCACGACTCCAGGCCGGAAGGGCCAGCACCAGCACCAGGAAGAGACAAAGCATCGGGACATTCATAGGGCAGCGCGTCGTGGTCAAGCCGCTCGCGTCTTGGGAGCAAAGCGGCCGTGATGGGAGACTACGTCAACCGGGCTTCCGCTGGCAAGTTTTCTTTTTTAGGGGCAAGGAGAGTGGTGCCGGAAGATGCTTCGCGCCTTTTCCCCTCTTTTTAGAGCCGCCGGGATTTGTCAAAGGCCGCAGTCCCGGGCGGGTTCGTTGGCCAAGCCCGTTGGCCCGTCTGTAGTGGCGGTCAAGCGATCAGGAATTGCAGCCGGTCAGCGGTCTCCAGGATTCGTTCGCGGATGGCCTGCCGGCTCATGTGGTCTCTGCGTCCTTCGGTCTTGAATTGCGCCCGCTGGTTTTCGTGCTAGTTTGACGGCCCGCCCGATTCCGGGCGGGTCAACTCATCCACCACCGGTCACACACATCATGGGCAAAACACTCTTTGAAAAAGTCTGGGATTCGCACGCCGTCGGCACCCTCGACAACGGGCAGACGCAGCTTCTCATCGACACCCATTTGATTCACGAGGTGACGAGTCCGCAGGCCTTTGGCATGCTGCGCGACCTCGGTTTGAAGGTGGCCTATCCGCACCGCACCTTTGCCACGGTGGACCACATCGTGCCGACCGACAGCCAGATCTCGCCCTTTGCCGATCCGCTGGCGGAGGAAATGATTCAGGAGCTGAACAAGAACGCCAAGGAGTTCGGCATCACCTACTTCAGCCTCAGCAGCGGCAAACAGGGCATCGTGCACGTCGTCGGACCCGAGCAGGGCATCACGCAGCCCGGCACCACCATCGCCTGTGGCGACTCCCACACCGCCACCCACGGCGCCTTTGGAGCGATCGCTTTTGGCATCGGCACCACGCAGGTGCGCGACGTGCTGGCCACCCAGACCATGGCGCTTAGCAAGATGAAGGTGCGCCGCATCAACGTCGATGGCCAGCTCCGCCCTGGGGTGTATGCCAAGGACGTGATCCTGCACATCATCCGCCTGCTCGGCGCCGGCGGCGGCAAAGGCTACGCTTACGAGTACGGCGGCAGTGTTTTGGACGGCTTCTCCATGGAGGAGCGCATGACCGTCTGCAACATGAGCATCGAGGGCGGCGCCCGCTGCGGTTATGTGAACCCCGACGAGAAAACCTTCGAGTACCTCAAAGGCCGTAATTACTCGCCAAAGGACGCGGAATGGGAGGCCGCCGTCGAGAAATGGCGCGGCTTCGCCTCCGACGCGGACGCGGTTTATGACGACGTGGTCAACATCCAGGCCGAGGACATCCCGCCGACGGTCACCTGGGGCGTCAGTCCGGACCAGGCCATCTCGGTGGAGGAGCGCATCCCCTCGCCCGCGGACGCCACGACCGCGACCCAGCGCGAATCGACCGAGGACGCGCTGGCCTACATGAAGCTGCAAGCTGGCGCGCCGATCAAGGGCACCAAGATCGACGTCGCCTTCATCGGCTCCTGCACCAATGGCCGTCTCAGCGATTTCCGCGAGGTGGCGAAATTCATCCAAGGCAAAAAAGTCGCGCCCGGTGTCAAAGCCATCGCCGTGCCCGGCTCCCAGATTGTCGCCGCGCTGGCCGAGAAAGAGGGACTCGACAGGGTGTTCAGCGAGGCCGGCTTTGAATGGCGCGCCGCCGGCTGCTCCATGTGCCTGGCGATGAACCCCGACAAACTGGTGGGCGACCAGCTTTGCGCCTCCTCCTCCAACCGCAATTTCAAAGGCCGCCAAGGCAGCCCGACGGGCCGCACCATCCTTATGTCACCCGTCATGGTCGCCGCCGCCGCCCTTACTGGCGCCGTCGCCGACGCGCGCGAAGTGTTTCATCTTGAGCAACCGGCCGCCGTTTGAAGCCGCCTCAGTAGGCTGCAACACGCAGCGCCTGCCGGTTGCGGTAGGAGTGCAAATGCGCTTGCCCGATGCCGACCAGCGCTTGATGGCCGGTTTGCCGGGCGATCTCGATGGCACGCAGCACGGTCTTTTGCGCCTCTTCAAAGCGGCCCGTTTCGGCTTGCGCCGCCGCTTGGAATAAAAGCAGGCGCGGATCGGCGCCGTCGCTCGCCGCCAGCGCGCGCGTCAGCATGCTCAGCGCTCGTTCCCCATCCCGCAGGTCGTCTTCCGCGCTGGACGCCATGATCCAGGCCAGGTTGGTCAAGGCGGCGTGCTCTTGCGGTTGCGTGGCCAGCGCGGCGCGGTAATGCACACAGGCTTCCCTGACCTTGCCCTGGCCGAGCAGCAGATTGCCCAGGCTGACATGGGCATCGACATGGCCCGGCATGAGGGCGAGCGCTTTCTGGTAATGGCTCATCGCGACAGCGGGCCGTCCCTGGCGCTCGCTGACCTTGCCCAGGGCCACCTGCGCGCCGAAAGCCTGGGGATCATTCCGCAGCGTGCGCTCAAAAGCGGCCGTCGCCGATTCCAGATCACCGGTGAGAAGATGCAGCTCGCCCAGCGTGTAGTGCAGGATTTGATGCTCGATCACGAGCGACCCGCGGTCGCGCAGGGCGTCCCGGGACTGCCAGAACAGCAGGACCGACAGCAACACCGCCGCGCCCAGCCCCATCCAGGGAGGCAGGCGCGGGCGGCTGGCATCCACGGCGGCGGTCATGGGGTTTGCTTTTGATAGACGAGGAAAATGGCATCGTAACCCAGCAAACCCTGACCGCGCACGGCTTTGCGCTCGATTCCGGGAGTGGCGTCAAAAAGGCGCGCCTGACGGTATTGTCCGGCGAGCAAATCCGGTCGTTGGCGCGCAATGGCGACGGCTTCGACGGGTCTGAGCACCAGCCACGTCGGTTTCAATTCGTCGATCAGCGCGTCCCAAGCCAGCCCGACCTTCTGTGATGCCGCCACCACCTCCGGCGAAGACATGCCAGGGTAATCAAAAGTCTTCAACTCGGAAAAATAGCCCAGGTAACCCAGGCACTCCATGAACATCGTGTCGCCCGGCTGCGCCTGCTCCCTCAACCACAGCCCGATCTCCCGCCGGTGCGCATCCTCCACCACGACCTGCTCCACTTTGCTCAGGCGGGTCAAATCCACCAGCAGCCAAATGAATGCCAGTAGCAACGACCATCCCACCGCCGCCGTTGAAATCCGCGCCACTTTGTTTTGCGATGCCCGCACCTGTGCCAGCAAGGCTGCCAAAACGAACAAAATCAACCACGCCGGCCCGGGCATGTACCAGGCTGCGGGTGTTTTGCCAGGAAAGTACCCCAGGTAAGCGATCAACAAGCTGGCCGCAAAGGACACTGCCCGCGTCTCTCTGCGCGCCCAGGGCAGCAGCCAGACCAGGACGCCTGCCGCCGCCAAAAGCCGCGCGCCCAACAGCACCCCCTCCGGCCAGCCGCCCATGTAATGGCCTGAGGGCGCAAACACGCTGTCCAGCGATCCCAGTCCTTTGAACATAGCCAACGGCAGCATCAGCCAGGTCTGCAACGCCTGCCACAAGTCACGCGCACCCGCCGCGTTCGCTTTCGCGATCACCGTGTGCGGCACCGGTGTGCCGTAATACCACCACGCCCAGGCGAACCACGGCAGGTACAACGCCGTGCACACCAGGCCCGCCTTGAAAAAGGTGATCCCCCATTCCCATCGCGTCCGGCCGCTGCGCTGCCGGTCATTGAACAACCACACGCCCGCCGACAACGCCGCGATGTAAACGAACCCGTCCGGCCGTGTCCACATCATCAGCCCCCACGCCAGACCGAGGCGCAGCCACTGCCGCCGCGGCTTTCCATACAACGCCCACAGGATGCAGGCCACCGAGGCGACCAGCAACCCCGTCTCCATGCCGTTGATGCTGAAATCGACCGTCTTCGGCTCCACCATCAGCCAGAGCGCCAGCAAACCCGCCGCCGCTGCCGGCCAGCGCAGGCGTCCTGCCAGTTGGTAGAGCAGGGTGACCGCGCCGGCGAAGGCCCCGGCGCTCAGCACACGGAAGAGCCACAACGCCGCCTTGTCCGAGTGACCGAAGGTGAGCCCATGGCAGAGCGCCGGCAGCAGCACGCCGAGCGGAGAAGTGAAGGTGTGCACTTTTTCGCCCTCGTGGAAGACGAGGCCTTTGCCTGCAACCAGGTTTTTGCTGCTCTTGTAGGTGATGTAAAAATCCTCCCAGACGCGGTCCGTCGCCAGCGCGAATCCCAGCGCGATGATCCCGGCCATGGCAAACACCACCCAGGAGGCGAACCACGGACGCTCCGAGTCCGGCGATCTCGCGGTTGTGTCCGGCTCTGCCGCGTTGTCCGCGGTTGGCGAGGGGTTGCAACTCTCGGTCATTGGGGCCGGTTTTGGTCAGGCATAAAAAAGCGGCGGTCAATGACCGCCGCTTGCAATTGCTCGGACATCATCCGCGCGGAGATCTCAGCAATCAAACCTCCTCGCCCACCGCGTAGCGGGTGAAGCGGCGGATGACGATGTTCTCGCCGATCTCGGCGATCTTGCTTTTGACGAGGTCGGTGATGGTCTTGCTGTCGTCCTTGATGTAGGCCTGCTCCATCAGGCAAAGGTCGGCGTAGATCTTCTCCAGCTTGCCCTCGACGATCTTGTCCACAATGTTGGCGGGCTTGCCTTTGACTTGCTCGGCGGCGATCTCCTTTTCCTTGGCGATGAGGGACTCCGGCACCTCCTCCCGTCCCACATACTTGGGATTGGCGGCGGCGATGTGCAGGGTGATGTCCTTGACGAAAGCCTGGAAGTTTTCGTTTTTGGCGACGAAGTCGGTCTCGCAGTTCACCTCGATGAGCACGCCGACACGGCCGCCGAGGTGGATGTAGGAGGCGACGATGCCTTCCTTGGCTTGGCGGTCGGCTTTTTTCTCGGCCTTGGCGATGCCTTTTTTGCGCAGGATGGTCTCGGCGGCTTCGAGGTCGCCATTGGCTTCGGCGAGGGCGGCCTTGCACTCCATCATGCCGACATTGGTTTTTTCACGGAGGGTTTTGACGAGTTGGGCGGTGATTTCAGCCATGATAAAAAGTGGGAAGTAAGATTGGGGGGGAACCTGCCGCATCCCCGCCAGCCCGCGAGCGGGTCTTGGTGACGATGCGGCCAGAAGCGGGTCGACGACTAGCGTTTGACCTCGGCGGTGGCGACGATGACCGGGTCGATCAGCTTTTGCAGGATGACGCGGATCGAGCGGATGGCGTCGTCATTGGCGGCGATCGGGTAGTCGATCAGGTCAGGATCGGCATTGGTATCGACTAGGGCGACGATCGGGATTTTCAAGCGGCGCGCCTCGGCGACGGCGATGTGCTCGCGGGCGGAATCGACGATGACGAGGGCGTCAGGCAGGTCGTCCATGCCGCGCACGCCGCGCAAGTTGCGCTCCAGTTTCATGCGCTCGCGGTTCAGGCTGGCCAACTCCTTTTTGGACATGGCCTTGAACTCCGGCTTTTTCTCGATGTCCTCGAGATAATTGAGGCGGGCGATGCTTTTGCGAATGGTCTCGACATTGGTGAGCATGCCGCCCAACCAGCGGTGGTTGACGTAGTATTGGCCGCAGGCCTCGGCGGCCTCGCGCACGGCTTCCTGGGCCTGGCGTTTGCAGCCGACGAAGAGGATGTTCTTCTTTTTGCGGGCCAGCTCGCTGAGGAACTCGGAGGCGGTCTCGACCTGCTTGACGGTTTCCTCGACGTTGAGGACGTGGATTTGATTCCGTGATTCCAAGATGAAAGGCTTCATCTTGGGGTTCCAACGGCGGGTTTGGTGACCGAAGTGGACTCCGGCTTCGACGAGTTCGGCGAGGACTTGATCTGACATGTGTTGTTCTGGGGCGCCTGGGTTCCGCACGTTCCGCGCGGGGGCGGTTCGCTCGGCTGCAAGACCGATCCGGAGAGACAGGCTGGTTTGAGTTGGGGTGACTCCAAACCCCCGGGCAGCAGCCCGGGGCGGAGGGGCCGGGAGACTACGAGGGAAAATGCCGCTGGCAAGCTGTTTTTGAGCGTCGGTTTGCGGACAGGTGCCATCTTCCACACCAAATTGGGCTTCCTTTCCACAGGCCAACTCGCTTGTCCTGCCCGCATGAAACCGCTCACCCGCCGTCGCTGCCTGCCTGGTCTCGCGCTCAGCCTCGGCCGCGACGTGCGCGGTTTCGTCGGTTACTCCGGCTGGGGGAGGGCCAGCTTGAGAAAGAAATGCAGGACCGCTCCTGGATCACCACCGGCCCGCACCGCCGCGTCCTCACCACCGACCAGCCCCAGGACCTCTGGTCCGACCTGCTCACCCGCATGGGACCCTTCTTCAGCCTGCTGGCGCAGACGCCGGAGAATGTGGGGTTGAATTGCAGCGGAAATCCGGGAGCTCAATACAGTCCGCTTGCGCGGCGGAGCTTCATAGACGCAGGGCATCTATTTTGTGGCAAAGCATCGCCAGGGACGATGTGCGCCCCGACTTGGACGAAAGGAGCCGCGTGTCTGCAAGGACAGCCAAGACAAACACACTTTCATCACCAAACCACGACACCTCTACACCCGCGATGATGACCTTGCCCCCGCTTCCTAACATGGGCTTAATTCAGCGCCATTCTATCCTGATCCTTTCATGCAGGGTACCGCGGGCAAGAAAGCTGCGCTCATGAGCGTTGCAAATCCGTCATGAATCTTGCCTCAGTCATCCCAAGACGGTTCAAATCCGGCCAGAAACCGCCATGCAGGGCCTCCATTCGTCATGCCGTCTCCTCTCTCCCCCGGACCCCCTCACACCCCGTCCCCGCTCCACGGCCAGGGCGAACACGGCCCGGCCCGCGCAGAAGCAATTTCCTGACGGTGTGCAACGCTACTCCCCGTCCTCTCAGGTTCCTTGCGCTGGCTCTTATTATATCGCCTTTTGCGCAAGGAGCTGAGAAATTGGAGGACGCCGCTATTCGGCACCAGGTGGTCTATCACGAAAAAGGCCGCTTCGGCGGCTGGCCTGCCAACCACGGCATTTGGAGCTGGGGGAATGAGATTCTCTTCGGCTTCAGCGCCGCCCATTTTAAGGACTTCGAAGGCAGCACGCATGCGGTGGATCGCAAAAAGCCGGAGCACCACCTCCTCGCACGCAGCCTGGATGGCGGGGAAACCTGGACCGTCGCCGACCCCTCTGTGCAAGGTGTCATGGTCCCTCGTGGAGCCATGCTCATGGGTGTGCCGCTACCAGGCGTGGAGATTCCTAAACTGCGGCAGCTAGACGAACCCATTGATTTCACTCACCCCGGGCTCGCCCTCACGTTTCGCATGGAAGACTACCGTGGCGGCGGCCAGTCCCGGTTTTATTACTCCTACGATAAGGGGGCTAACTGGAACGGCCCCTTTGCCCTGCCGCTGTTTGGCACCCCGGGCATCGGCGCACGGACGGATTACCTCATCAATGGCCCGCAAGATCTGATGGCGTTTTTATCCGCCGGGAAAACCGATGGCAAAACTGGCCGTACGTTGTGTGTGCAGACCAAGGATGGCGGTGTGAGCTGGAAATTTGTCTCCTGGATCGGCCCTGAGCCGGAGGGCTACCACATCATGCCTTCCACGGTGCGCCTGAATGCGAAAGAACTGCTCACCGTCATCCGCGTGAGTGGCAAGCCACTGGCAGCCTATCACTCCCCGGACGATGGAAATAGTTGGGACCTGCGTTGCGATGACGTCGCCGCGACCGGTCCCGTCCGCAGCCGCACCAATCCCCCCAGCCTGCTCAAGCTGCAAGATGGACGACTCGCCGTCATCTATGGTTACCGCGCGAAACCATATGGCATCCGCGCCAGCTTTAGCAGCGATGAGGGCCGCACCTGGGGCGGTGAAGTCATCCTGCGCGATGACGGTGCAAGCTGGGATATCGGTTACCCGCGCTCGGTCCAGCGGCCGGACGGGAAAGTCGTAAGCGTCTATTATTATCATGATAAAGCGCAAGGACCGGAGCCTTATATCGCACAAACGATCTGGGATCCCCTGCGGGTCACTGCGGAGAAACCCTCCCTTCAGAATTGACGCGTAGCCGCGGCTGTTCACAAAGCGCGGCTCACCTTTCAAACAAAAAAGGTCGGCAAAAAAGGCCAGGAGAGGATACTTGACAAAAGGCAAGGGACGATGGCTTTCCAGATGATCGCGGCCATCACTGCTTGCCTCAACCTTCCGCGCTTTGGCGAGCGCTCCGACTGCGAAATCACCATCCCCCAACACCGCCGCAAGCTCGCGCGCGCCACGACGTTTCCACACCCATGATCCCGCGCCTCTTCGCCCTGCTCCTGCTCGCCACCCTCGCTGGCTCCGCCTTCGCCGCGCGCCCGAATATCCTCTTCATCATGGCCGATGACATGGGCTGGGGCCAGACCAGCTACTACAACCACCCCGTGCTGAAGACCCCGAACCTCGACGCCATGGCCGCCAACGGCCTGCGCTTCGACCGCTTCTACGCCGCCAACCCCGTCTGCTCCCCCACCCGCGCCGCCGTGCTCACGGGCCGCACCAACGACCGCGCCGGCGTGCTCAGCCATGGCTACGCTCTGCGCCACCAGGAAAAAACCATCGCCCAGGCTTTGCAGAAAGCCGGTTACGCCACCGGTCACTTCGGCAAGTGGCACCTCAACGGCTTCAAAGGCGCGGGCGCCCCCGTCTTGAAAGAGGACCCGCGCAGCCCCGCCGCCTTCGGCTTCGACACCTATGTCTCCGCCACCAACTTCATCGACATGGACCCCTACCTCGGCCGCGACGGCGTGCCGGAAAAATTCACCGGCGACTCCTCCGAGGTCATCGTCGATGAGGCGCTCAAGTTTGTCGAAAAACAACACGCCGCCAGCAAGCCCTTCTTCGCCATCATCTGGTATGGCACCCCGCACTCGCCCTTCAAAGCCTACGACCAGGACAAAGCCCCCTTCGACTCCCTCGACGACCTCTCCGCGAACCACCACGGCGAGCTCGTCGCCATGGACCGCAGCATCGGCACCCTGCGGAAAAAACTGCGCGACCTCGGCATCGCCGACGACACCCTCATCGTCTTCAACAGCGACAACGGCGGCCTGCCCGAGATCAAACCCAACACCACCGGCGGCTTGCGCGGCCACAAAGGCACCGTCTATGAGGGCGGTCTGCGCGTGCCCGGCATCATCGAGTGGCCCGCCGGCATCCAGCCGCGCGTCACGCAGCACCCCGCCTGCGTCGTCGATCTTTTCCCCACCGTCGCCGACATCGTCGGCCTGCCCGCGGACAGCTTCGTCCAGCCGCTCGACGGCGTCAGTTTGAAGCCCCTCTTCGCCAGCGAGACCGGCCCGCGCTCCCGGCCCCTTCCCTTCCGTTTCGGCAAAAAAACCGCGCTCACCGACAACAACGTGAAAATCCTCAACAACAACTTCCCCGACGGACCTTACGAGCTCTACGACCTCGCCGCCGACCCGCAGGAGGAGCGCGACCTCAGCGCCGAGAAGCCCGAGCTCTTCGCCCAAATGAAGCAGGCCCTCATCGATGCCAACACCAGCATCGACGCCAGCTTCGCCGGCAAGGACTACCCTGAAGGCCGCGTCAACCCACCCGACCCCGAATCCATTTCCTGGACCGAATCCCCGATGTATCAGCCCTGGCTGGAGCAATGGAAAGGCTACTGGGCCTACGACCGCTACCTCAACCCCCAGCCCGCCACGGCCAAGAAGGGCGGCAAAGGCGGCAAGCAGGGGAAAAAGGGCGGGAAGTAGGTGCCCTCCACTTGATTCCTCCCGCCGCCGTGTGAGAGATGGATTCCTCATGAAGTGGCGGTTGATGGCGCGCAAGAGATGGGGCCTGTGGACCTCCATCCTGGTCTCAGCCGTGCTGCTGGGATTGTTTGTCCGGCCGCTGGGACATGGCGCGGGAAGGTTGAGATTTACCACAAGAGTGACCGGCTTGCGATTGGGCACGGAGTCGGCCTTCCTCGTGATTTTACCTTCGTCTTCCGGAGGGGCGGGTTATACCCTTTCTGGATCATCGTCATTAGCGATCTATTCGCCGGATCCATGGTTTCCACGATGGCCAGCCAAGAAGCGTTTCACTATCATGACCAGTTCCTCTGCTCACACGGCGACCTACTTGGTGAGGTTTTAGACCGGTTCTCGTCAAACTTGACCCCTCCCTGGAAGTAGAGTGCCGTCCTCGGGCCAGCGCAACTCACTGAGCTTTTGCAAATACAAGCTCCATGTTGACTTCCTTGTTCGATCTATTTTTGAGAACAAACCAGTAGGTGCCCTGTTTTTTGATGCGCACGATTCCCTCGAACTCCGGCTCGATGCAATCAAGAGTTAATATCATGTCTTCACGCACTATCCCCGCTTTGTTGCCTTCTTTTGCGGCTTGATACAAGCGATCCGCAATAATGCTGATCGAAAGCGGTTCCGAACTTTTCACCCGAAAGCGCAATTTCGAGTCATTTGTGCAAATAAACTCGCGATTCCACTCGAGATTTGGCGGTACCGCCTTCTCCTGCTTGAAGGGCTCAATGGCCTGGATCATCTGGGTCGCAACCATCAAGGCTACCGCAGGGAAAAGCGATGAAACCAAGGTGCGCGATAGGGTTTGACGGAACATAGTCTGTATTATTTTAAACTTCCCCGAAAGTGTGAGGCAAATGACCTATCATAATAACATTTTTTTCGCCTTGAGTCCATGATGAATTTTCCCCTCGTTGCTCACGCCAGCGCCAGCACCACATCCCCGTTCGGAAAAGTCCCGTGCATCGGCCGCCGCAGCACATGCAGTTCCGGGCGCACCATGCCGTGGGTGAGCTGCCACTTGACCTTGCTGGACGCCAGCCCCGCTGACTCTTCCCAGCCGCCGCCCATTTCTGAACGGCTGCCCTGCATGTAGAGCGTGTGGTCAAAACGCTCCTCGTCATGCACCTTGCCATCGTGAATGTGCAGCGTCGGGAAGAACAGTTTCTTTGGATCCGCGCTCGGAAAGGAAAACGCCATCGGATGCGCCTCCCCCTTGCCTTTCTTCAGCTTGAACACCGCGAAGCCGTAGTCCGCGTAGCCCGGCAACTCGTCCCACACCTGGTCCGGCAGCCGGAACCGCTCGTCCAGCCGGTGAAAATCCGCGATGCCCGGCACGAAGCTCGCCTCAAACGCCCCCACCGCGATCACCGCCAGACGCGCAGGACCGCGCGCTGGAGCGGCAGCAAACGGATCGTTGCCAGCGGAGAAAGGCTGTAGCACAGGATAGAGCGCGTGCAGGTCCGCAAAGAACGCCGGGTACTTCGAGAGATCGAAGAACTGCATCGCTTTCTCCCCCGCCCCCTTCGCCACTGGCACCGGCAGGATCATCGCCAGCTCCTCCGGCACCTCCAGCGCCATCTGATACACCAGCACTTGATTGCCCCGCTGACCCATGCGGGCGAAAATCCGCGTGTTTTGCACCTCGGAAACATGAACAGGACCGGAAAAGCAGCACATGCCCGCAGCCTACCGGACCTGAGCGCGAATTGTCAAAACCAATTCCGCGACGGCTACTTCACCAGCACGGCCACATCCTGTCCGGCATTGCCGGTGGGCGCATGGTGGAAGGAGGTGAATCCCTCCGTCCAATGCTCGCGCACATACTCCACACTGTGGAAGGCGGTTTGATAATAGTCCGGCAGACCCTCCGTCAGCCCCAGGTTGGCATAAGTAAAACCTTTCGCCTCAAACTCCCCGCGATGCGCCTCCGGGATAAATCGCTCGCAAGCCTCGCCGTGAAACGTGGCGCAAAGACAGCCTCCGGGCTTGAGCCGTGCTCTCAGCTCGGCCAGCCAGCGGTTCTGCATCGGCTCCGGCAAATGCGTGAACACCGAGATGGCAATGATCAGATCACACAGCGGGATCGCTGATGGCAGAGGCGGTTCATCGGGAGAGACCAGATAGTGCCCGCTGGAGTGCAGATTTCTCACATTCCAATCGATCGCCGCCGCGTCGATGTCGCAACCGAAGAGTTGGGCGTCCGGAGCGAGCTCGCTCATGAAACGCGTCACCCGCGCGCTGCCGCAGCCGAAGTCCAGAATCACCGCGCCTTGGGGAAGGGTGCAGCCCGCCGCGCGCAGAACATGATCGAAGTGCCGCATCGCGATGTAGCCTCCGTGAAGCCAGCGCAAGGTGGATTGCGGCACCTCGCGTCCGCGCACGAAACAGACGTGGCTGATGATGTCCCTCGGCGGAGTCGTCAGCTCGAAGTTCGGCGCCACATGCTTCGACCACAAATCGAAGTGATCGGCAGCCACGACTGTGGAGTATAGCTGTTGCCGCGCCAGCTTGTGACGCAGTTCATCGCGGGTCGCTTTGATTTTGTCACGTTGCGCCCGTGCCTTGTCACGCTGCGCCTTGAGTTTGTCGATGCTGTCTTTTTTCATGATTCTGCGAAGCCGGCGCGACCATCGAACAGCGCCCCTGCTTTGGCAATCATGATCCCCGCCCCCGATCAAATGACCGGCGCGCACGGAGCGCGGCTGCCCCCGCCCGCCCCCGCCTCACAGCACCCGAATTTGCGCCGGATCGCTCCACGCCCCCAGCATCCCCTTGAGGCCCACCGTACGCACCCGCACTCACACCACCTCCCCCGGCGGCAGACCCGTCAGCTCCGCCTTGCCTCCCTGGAACAGCCCCGCCGTCTTCCACTCCTCCTCCGCCAGCGGACTGCCCTGGCAGAGCTGCGCCTCGTTCGCCGCCAGCCGCCGCGCCGGACGGTAGCGCGCCAGCAGCGTCCCGCTCAGCTTCCCGTGGCGCAACCGCAGCGCCAGCACCGCCGCCGTGCCCCCGTCCGCCCGCGCTTGCAGCCTCGCCTTGTAATCGCTGATCTGAGCCGCAAACGCCTCCAGCGACAGGGGCGGCACGTCAAATAATTCCGCTTGTGTGCCGAATCATAGAGCGAAAGACCAGATAGATCATTTGTCCCAAGTAGGCTTTCAGCGAGATAAAATTGGGTGTTCGTTCTATTGGCAAAAGCACATAAATCAGATGAAAACACATTTGAATCGCGATCGCTGGACAATTGATTGAAGACTCACCCTAATTCGGGACACATCCTGTAGCCCTCAGCTTGTCAGCCGCAGGGCGACGCGGAAGCCGATGTAGTTGAGGCGGATGGTGGGGATCTCCTCGAAGCGGCGGGCGGCGCGGCACATGGTGCCGTAGTGAGTGACCCCTTTGACGAAGCCTCACTTCAGCCGTTACGGATGCCGAATCTCAGGGTCACCTGCCCGGACCAAATGCTCGAAGTCAGTGACATTGAGTGTCCGGATGGTTTCGACGCCCGCTTTGCGTGCCGCGATGAGATGCTTGTAGTCATACACAGCGCCACCGCGAACACCGTGACTGCGGGCAGCGGCGAGGGCGGCGCTGGTTTCCATCTCGTCGAGAACGATGACCTTCATCCGCTGAACAATGCGCTTTTGAATGAGGCTTGCCGCCAGATCTGAGTCCGCTCGAAACCCGAGGCTGCCGCCGGTGAGGGTGGCAAAGGTTTCGTTGAGCGCATGAACGAAAACAAAACAGTCCGCCGCGTTCAGCTGCCGCAGAGACGCCTCATGACTTGCCCGGGACGGCAACAGTCCTGCGATGAGCAATGAGGAGTCGAGAAGCGCGCTCAGTGGCCCGCGAGCTTCCTGATGCGCTGTTCACGCCCGGTGTTGATCGCCTCCACGATCTGCCGGGTGGTGACGCGCACGCCTGGCGGCAGGCGCAGGCTGCCTTCCTCGGTCAGTTCCGTGATTTCCGGCACATTGCCGCACGCATCTGTCACCAACTCCAGCCGGTCATAGGAGACCTCGGCACGCAAAGGCGTTCCTGGCTGGATGCCAAGGGCTCGCTTGACCGCATCGGGCAGGGTGATCCGGCCTTCCGTATCCAAGGTGAGTGTGGCTGTCATGAAACTACCATAGGCTACCAAGCGTTTTCCGCCACCTCGAAGTCTGTCTGGCCGCCTGCCAGTCAACTTCGCTTCGTCGCCCCCTGCAAGCGATCCTCCCTCCACGCCTCTTCTCCTCAAAGCGGTGGAACGGCTGCTGGTGTCGGCACGTCGGGACCAGGCGGCGTTGGCGCGGCTGGGGAAGGCGGTTCGCGCGGTCGAACTGCATCGGGGCACCTTTGAACGCACCAGCCGGAAGCTGCGCGCGCGACTGAGACCCCGAAGTGAAAGCGTTGCGGGGGGCGGCACTGCGGGGTTGCAAGCGCGCCGGTTCGCTCCTAACTCAGGGGCCGGCCCGCACCGGTTGTGATGACCTCGAACGCCCCCGCCTCTCCCTCTGCCGCACGACCCGCCACCACGGCCGCGCCCGCGCGCGGCTGGCGCGCCTGGGTGCCGGTGGAACCGGCGGCGCATCCGAAGCGCAAGTTGTGGCGGCAGGAGGGCGCGGCGGGTCTGCGCGGTCTGGCGCTGATCGTGCTGCAACTGCTGCTGGTGGTGGCCGCTTCGCAGTGGCTGCAGCTCGAAAAGGAGCGCGAGTACACGCGGCCGCTGGAGGCCTGGCTGGAGTGGTTTGACCCGACCCGCGGCGGGGTGCTGCCGCTGCTGGCATCCGCTTTCCTGATCCACACCCTGCTGCCGCTGCGCTGGCGGGTGCCGTTTTTCGTGCTGGTGTCCTTTGCCGCTTACTTCGTGGTGCTGGGAGCGCTGGATGGGGCGCTGCTGATTGTCTTTGGTTTGGCGTTGACGGGCATCTGCCACCTGCCGCTGCCACATCTGGGGCGCGTGCTGCTGGCGCTGGCGGCGGGTGTTTTGCTGGGGCTGGTCCGCGCCGGCATCCTGCCCGCACCATTCGCGGCGACGGTGCTGCCGGTGCTGGGGTCGATGTTCATGTTCCGTCTGATCGGCTACCTCTACGATCTGAAGAACGAGAAAAAACCGGCCGGACCCTGGCGGCGGCTGGCTTATTTTTTCCTGGCGCCAAATGCCTGCTTCCCGCTGTTTCCGGTGGTCGATTACGCCACGTTTCTGCGCACCTGGTATGACGACCGCGATTTGAAAATCTACCAGAAGGGCGTGCACTGGATGGCGCGCGGCGTGGTGCAGCTTGTCCTCTACCGGCTGGTCTATCGTCACTTCTCGCCCGCACCCGAGGACATCAACGACCTCGCCGGTGTGGCCACCTTCGTGGTGTCGAGCTACCTGCTTTACCTGCGCATCTCCGGGCAGTTCCACATCATCGTGGGCCTGCTCTGCCTGTTCGGGTTCAACCTGCCGGAGACGCACCATCGCTACCTGCTGGCCAGCGGCTTCAGCGATTACTGGCGGCGCATCAACATCTACTGGAAGGACTTCATGATGAAGCTGGTGTTCTACCCGTGCTATGTGCGCTTCAAAAAACTCGGGCATCTGAACGCCATCGTGCTCGGCACGGCGGTGGTGTTTTTTGTGACCTGGTTCCTGCACGCCTACCAGTGGTTCTGGCTGCGCGGCTCCTTCCATTTCTCCTGGGTGGACAGCCTGTTCTGGGCGTTCTTCGCGCTGCTGGTCATCATCAACGCGGTCTATGAATCCACCCGGCCGCCCGCACCGAAAGCCGCGCCCGGAGCCGCCACCGGTTTTGCCTGGGGCGCGGCCAGCAAACGCTCGCTGCAAACCGGCGCCATGTTCCTGCTGATTTGCCTGCTGTTCTCCTTCTGGCAAAGCAACAGCATCGGCGAGTTCTTCGCGCTGATGAGCGAGGCGAAAAACGGCGGGGCGAACCAGCGCTGGGCGCTGCTCGGACTCGCCGTCGCCGCGCTCGCCATCGGCGTGCTCTGGCCCTGGCTCTGCCATCTCTGGCAATCCCGCCGCGCCGCGCCGAAGCAGGCCGCCGCCTGGATGCCGGTGGCCGCCACCGTTTTGCCGCTGCTGCTGCTCTTCCTGCTGGCGGGCGGCGTGGTCTCCGGCGAGCGCGCGCAAAAACTGGCCGACTCGATCCGCGGCACCGGTCTGAACGAGCGCGACTTGCGCCGCCTGGAGCGCGGTTATTACGAGGGCCTGCTGCAGCGCGAGACCTTCGGCTCCCAACTCTGGGAGGTGCGCCTGCAACAACGCCCCGACTGGCAGCCCGCCGAAAAATCAGGCGACCTCATCAAGACCGGCGACTTGCTCGGCCATGTGCTCGCGCCCAACATCAACCGCAGCATCCGCGGCGTCCCCTGGCGCACCAATGAATGGGGCATGCACGACCATGCCTACACGCGGGAAAAACCGCCCGGCACCTATCGCATCGCCCTGCTCGGCGCGTCCTACCCGGTGGGGCAGAGCCTGCCGATGGAGCGCACCTTTGAAAATCTCGTCGAGGAGGCGCTCAACCGTCATCCCGGCCTCAGCGCCGACCGCATCGAAATTTTGAACTTCGCCGTGCCGGGTTACACCCTCATCGAGTTCGTCGCCTTCCTCGAAACCCGCATCGCGCCGTTTCAAGCGGACGCGTTTTATCTCGTCACCCACAGCAAAGAAGGCGCGCGCACACTCGGCACGCTGGCGCGCCGCATCAAGGAGGATGGCGTGCCGCTGACGTACGACTTTTTGGAGGACCTCAAAAAACGCGCCCAAATTCCGGACAACCCCACCGACACCGACATGAAGCGTTTGCAGCCCTTCCGCACCGAGATCGTCGAGTGGGGCTACCAGCGCATGATCGACTTCTGCAAACGCCACGGCATGAAGCCGGTGTGGATTTTCCTGCCCGCCACCGAGGAGACCGTGGTGGAGCCGAAGCAATACGAGGAGCAGCGCCAGATCGCCGAAAAGGCCGGCTTTGAAATCCTCTCGCTCGAAGGCGTCTTTGGCAGCGGCAACATCGACACCTCCCATCTCTGGCTCTCGCAAGACGACCGCCATCCGAACCTGCAAGGCCACCACCTCATCGCGGAGCGCCTGCTCCATGAGGTGCTTGCCAATGCCAAGCGCATCGGCCTGCCTGTCTCCGGCGATGCCCCCACGCTGTCGATTCGCCCGCTGGACACCGCCCCCTAACCGCTTCATCCTGCGCCTCCCCAACATGCAACTCCAGGAAATCCAAGACCGCGTCCGCGACTACATCCGCACCGAAATCCTCGATCCCGGCCAGGCCGAGGGCCTCGCCGACGACGCCTCCCTCATCGCCAGCGGCATGATGAACTCGCTGTCCACGCTCAAGCTCGTCGCCTTCCTGGAGGAGTCCTTCGGCGTTGAACTCGCCGCGCACGAAATCAGCGTCGATTGCCTCGACTCCGTGGAGGCCGTCGCCGCGCTGGTCGCTGAAAAACTCGCCTGAGACCGCCCGCCGTCATGACCCTGCAACACGCCCTCGCCACCCGCCTGCAAACCGCGCCCGATGCCCGCGCGCTGGCTTTTGTCGATGCCCGCGGCGCCTTCGACTGGATCTCCTTTGGCGAGCTGCATCAACAAGCCGCCGCGCGCGCGCACCTGCTGGCGGAGCACGGCCTGCGACCCGGCGAGGTCTGCCTGTTCGTGCTGCCTTCCGACCGCTCCTGTTTGCTGTCGGTGCTCGGTTGCTTGCTGGCCGGCGGCGTGCCGGTGCTGGTGGCCCCGCCCATCGTGCGCGGCCTGCATTCCAATCTCACCGAGGTCATGCGCCACGTCGCCCGCAAGACCGGCGCGCGGCTTGCGGTCGTCGAGGACGGCGCCGAGTCCGCCGTGCCCGCCGATGGTCCGCGCGCGCTCGCCATCTCCGCGCTCAACCAAGGCGGCGACCCCGCGCAGGCGGCGCTCCATCAACCCGGCGCCGAGGACATCGCCGCCATGCAGCTCACCTCCGGCACCACCGGCCTGCCGCGCGTCTGCGTGTGGAAGCAGCGCGGCGTGCTCGCCTCCCTCGACGGCATGGAAAAGGCCATGGACTTGAGCAGCAACGACGTCTTTGTGAACTGGACCCCGCTCTATCATGACATGGGGCTGGTGAACAATTTCTTCCTCTGCCTCGCCAAGTCGATCCCGCTGGTCTGGTTGCAGGCCACCGACTTCGTCAAAAAACCCGCGCGCTGGCTGGCCGCGCTGCACGCCAGCGGCGCCACCACCACCTGGTCGCCGAACTTCGGCTTCGCCATGGCCGCCGCGCGTGTCACCGACGCCGAGATGGAAGGCGTCCGCCTCGATGGCGTGCGCGGGTTTTGGAACGCCGCCGAGCGCATCCACGCCGAGACCCTGACGCAATTCCGCGCGCGCTTCACCCCCTTCGGCCTGCAACCGCACGCGTTGAAAACGAACTTCGGCTGCGCCGAAAACGTCGGCGGCGCCACCTTCACCAAGCCGGACGAGTCGCCCGTCATCGAGCGGCTCGACCGCAGGGCGCTGCATGACGAGGGCGTCGCGCGCATGCTGCCGGACAACGTGCCCGATGACGCCGTGGTCAGCATCGTCAGCACCGGCCTGCCCTGCCCCGGCATGACCATCCGCATCGTCGATGACTCAGGCAACGAACTGCCCGAGGGCCATGTCGGCGAAGTCTCCATCCACACCCCCTCGCGCATGGTCGGCTACCTCGACGACCCGGACGAGACCGCCTTCGCCGTGCGCGGCGAGTGGCTGCACACGGGCGACGTCGGCTACCTGCGCCAGGGCGAGCTGTTCTGGACGGGCCGCCTGCGTGAGCGCATGAATTTGAACGGCAAAAAGTACGATCCCAGCGACTTTGAGCGCGTGCTGCTCGGCGTCGAGGGCCTGCGCGAGGGCTGCTTCGCCGCCTTCGGCATCGACGACCCCAAGCGCGGCTCGCAGCGCCTCGTCATCATCAGCGAGCTGCGCGACGGCGCCACGCGTCCGCCGGAAAAAATCATGGCCGACGTGCGCCGCGAGATCGCCGGCATCATGGGCCTGAGCGTCAGCGAGATCCTGCTGCTGCCGCAGGGCGTCATGTCGAAGACCTCCAGCGGCAAGCGCCGGCATCGTTTTTATCGCGAACTGTTCACGCGCGGCGAACTGGAGCCGGTGGCAAGCTGGCGCGAGCAGGGTTGACGAATCAGATTTGCTAGCCCGCCATGAACCATCCCATCTCCCTCAGCGAATTCATCTCCCGCTTTGCCGATCCGGACAGCGGCGTCATGATGGAACTGCACGCCACTTTGGAAGCGCGTTACGATGGCGCCAGCCACGCTGTCATCGCCGACCTCGACGCCTACACCTGCCCGGACGACGCCGCTCACATGCAGGAGCACACGCGTCCCGCCTGGCTGCCGCCAGCCCAGACCGTGCGCGCCGGCGGCAGCGCGGAGGAGACCTCCGCCATCGCCCGCGACATTTTTCACACCTGGGTCCGCCAAGTCCGCGCCACCCTGCCCGCCAGTCATTGAGCCGGCATGGCTATGCGTACCGAAATCATGACTGGACGCTTGGAGTCAATTTGACCTCGGGGAAGATTGGCGAACCATGCGCCGTTCATTGGTCCGATGATGGCGTCACCTTTTTCAACTCGACATTGACCGTGGCATTGACCCCGCTCGCCCGCATCCCAACCCGCCATGAAACATCTCCTCCCAGCCCTCCTGCTCGCCGCCGCCAGTCTCGCCCCTGCCCAGACGGCGGAGCAAAAACAAAACGTGCTCAAGCTGGCGGAGAAGAATCAAATCGAAGTCCTGCTCGACCAGCCCTACGCCGGCACGGACAATGCCAAGCAGCAGGTCGATCTCTTTTTGCCCAAGCAGCGGCAGGGGAATCGTCCGCTGCCCGTCATCGCGCTTATCCACGGCGGCGGCTGGCGCAATGGCGACCGCATCGGCTACGCAGGTCAGGCCATCCCCATTGCCGCCACCGGGCATTACGCGGTGGTCACCGTCGGTTACCGGCTCACCGGGGAGGCGTCCTGGCCGGCGCAGGTGCACGATGTCAAAGCCGCCATCCGCTGGATTCGCGCTCATGCCGAAAAGCACCGGCTCGACCCGGACAAGCTCGCCGTCTGGGGCAGCTCGGCGGGCGGGCATCTGTCCTCGCTGCTCGGCACCAGCGGCGGGGTCGCGGAACTGGAGGGCGATCTCGGCCCGCACACGAGTTACAGCAGCCGCGTGCAATGCGTGGTGAACCTGTGCGGCCCGCAGGACTTCACCGAGGCGCTCATGTTTGACAAAGACGGACAGCCGGTGATCGAGGACGATGCCGTCATGGGCCTGCTCGGCGGCACCTCGGTGCAAAAACCCGCCGAAGCCAAAGCCGCCTCCCCCGTCACTCACGTCAGCGCGGAGGATCCGCCGTTCATCACCTTCCACGGCACCGGCGACCAACGTGTGGCTTTCAAACACGCCGAACTGATCCACGCCGCCCTGCAAAAAGCCAGTGTGCTGAGCAAGCTCGTCCCGATCACCGGCGGTGAGCACGGCTCCGTCAGCCACCCCGAAGTCCGGGTGCGCGGACTGCAATTCGTGGACCAAATCCTGCGCGGCGAGGCCGTTGAAATCGACCTCACCCCCATCCACGCCGCCGAGCCAAGTCGTTGACGACGCGCCGGGCACGGCTATGAATGCCTGCCCCCATGCTTGAGAACTACTTTCCCGTCCTGTTGCAAGTCGTCATCGCCGGCGGTTTCGCGGTGACCACCCTGCTCATCTCCGTGCTGCTCGGCAAGTCCGCCAAGCGCGACGCCGTCAAGGACAGCGCCTACGAGTGCGGCATGCTGCCGCTGGGCGAGGCGCAACCGCGTTTCAGCGTGAAGTTCTATCTCGTTGCCATGCTCTTCGTGCTGTTCGACATCGAGGTCGTCTTCCTTTACCCCTGGGCGGTCATTTACAAAGACCACATCGCCGCGCACGGCCCCGCCATTCTGGCGCTCGCGTTCAGCTTTGTCGCCATCCTCGGCGTGGCTTTCGTCTATGCCTGGCGCAAAGGCGCGCTCGACTGGAAGCGCAATTGATCCGCCGCCCGTCCCTGCGCGGGTGACAAAATCGCAAAATCCTCAAGAAATCCTGGCCTCGCCGCGTTGCCATGCGGTAGCCTGAATCCTCACCCACACCATCCAATGAAGCCAAGCCGTCTCCTCCTCTGCGCCGTTCTTCCCGCCTTCGCCCTGCCTGCCGCCGCCCGCGAGTGGGCCACCTTTCGCGGCCCGAATCATGACGGCACCGTCGAAGCCCCCTCCAACGTGAGCGACTGGCGTCGCGTCAGCCTCAAACCGCTGTGGAAAACGGAGACCCCTGCCGGCTTTAGTTCCTTCGCCGTCGCCGGCGAGAAAGCCTACACCATCGTCACCGCCGAGAATGACGGCAACCCGAGCGAGACCCTCGTCTGCCTCGATGGCCGCACCGGCAAGGAACTCTGGAGCAAGCCTCTCACCATCGCGCCCAAGTACGACGGCGGTGGCGACCAGGGTGACAAAGGCAACGACGGCGGCGACGGCCCGCGCTCGACTCCGGTCATCGACGACGGCCACGTCTATTGCATCGACGCCAACCTCGGCGTGCATTGCCTCAAGGCCGACAGCGGCGAGATCGTCTGGCAGCGCGACGTGCTCAAAGACAACGACGGCGTCAACATCAAGTGGCAAAACGCCGCCTCTCCGCTCATCGACGGCAATGTCCTGCTCATGGCTGGCGGTGGCCGCGGCCAGGCCCTGCTCGGTCTCGACAAGAAAACCGGCGACGTGATTTGGAAAGGCGAGAACGACCAGATGACTCACGCCACCCCTATCCTGGCGGACATCCACGGCGTGCGTCAAGCCATCTTCTTCACCCAGGAGGGTTTAGTATCGGTCACCCCAAAAAAAGGCACTGTCCTCTGGCGTGCCCCTTTCCCATACAAAGTCTCCACCGCCGCCAGTCCTGTGGTGTTCGAGGACATCGTCTATTGCTCCGCCGGTTACGGTGTCGGTGCCGGTGCTTTCAAAATTCTCCAAGGCGGCTCCGGTTTTGGCTCAATCTCCAAAGATCCCGATATCCCCAGTGGATTGGTGTTTAAAGCCGAGCCTCTCTGGCGCCGCGAGAACGAGTGCTTCAACCACTGGAGCACCCCGGTCGTCAAAGACGGTTATCTCTACGGCATGTTCAGCTTCAAAGAGTATGGCAAAGGCCCGCTCGCCTGCGTCGATATCCGCACCGGCAAGGACATGTGGAAGAAGGACGGCTTCGGCCCCGGCCAGGTCATCCTCGCCGGTGACAAAGTCATCGCTCTCAGTGACAAAGGCGAGGTCGTCATCGCCGACACCAACCCGCAGAAGTACACCGAGCTGAAGCGCAGCGACGTGCTCAAGGGCAAAGTCTGGTCCTACCCCGTGCTCGCCTACAACCACCTCTTCGCCCGCAGCACCGAGGAAGGCGTCTGCCTCCAGCTCCAATAAATGCCTGCCGCCAAAAAAGCCGCCGCTACTGGCAACGTCTTCGCCTTCATCGGCAGCGACGAGGCGCGCGTCAAGGAGGCCGCCTTGCAGCTCGTGCGCAAGCTGACCCCGCCCGACGCTGGCGACTTCGGCAATGACATCATTGAGGGCAACGCTGACAACGCCGAGCACGCCGGCCGCATCTGCGCCGATGTCATCCAGGCGCTGCAAACGCTGCCCTTCTTCGGCGGCGGCAAGGTCGTTTGGTTGAAGGGCGCCAGCTTCCTCGGCGACAGCGTCACCGGCCGCGCCAACGCCAGTGTCGAAGGCTTTGAGAACATCCTCTCCGTGATCGAATCCGGCCTCGGACCCGACGTCAAATTCGTGCTCAGCGCCAGCGCCATCGACAAACGCCGCGGCGCCTGGAAAAAGCTGTCCAAGCTCGCCAAGGTCGAGGTCTTCGACCGCCCGGACACCTCCAAGGCCGGTTGGGAGCAGGCGGTGCTGGCGCAGGCGGAGAAAAAGGCGCGCGCGCTCGGCCTCACCTTCGAGAGCGGCGCGCTCGAACTGCTCGTGCAGATGGCTGGCGACGACACCCGCCAGCTCGAAAACGAACTGGAGAAAATCGATGTCTATCTCGGCGAGCGCCGCCGCGCCGGTCTCGCCACCGTGCGCAACCTCGTCTCGCAAAGCCGCGCCGGCGTTTTATGGGACCTCGGCAACGCCCTCGGCGCGCGCGACCTGCCGCGCGCGTTGGAGCTGCTCGACACCCTGATGTATCAGGGCCAGAACGCCATCGGCATCCTGCTCGGCGCCATCGTGCCGCGCGTGCGCTCGCTGCTGCTGGTCAAGGAACTCGGCGGCCGCTACAAACTCAACCGCCACAGTTATGGCGCCTTTTGCAACTCCCTGGAGGCCCTGCCCAGCGCCGCCACCGCGCATTTGCCGCGCAAAAAAGACGGCACTGGCTTCAACGCCTTCCCGCTCTTCCTCGCGCTCGAAGAAGTGGGCCGCTTCACCGTGGACGAGCTGCACGCCGCCTTCGCCGCCTGCCTGGAGGCGAACCACAAACTCGTCACCACCCAGCTCGACAACCAGCTCGTCCTGGAGCGCCTGCTCGTCGGCATGTTGAGCCGCAACACCAAAGCGGCAGCGTAACGCGTTCCCAACCAGGTTTGCAAAAGCCGCTACCGCGACTAGCCTCTCCGCTCGCGCAGCCACATGCCCAAACCCCTCCTCGAAACCCTCAAAGCCGGCGCTGAATTTTTGGCGAAGCGCGGTGTCGAGGAGGCGCGCCTGAACATGGAGCATCTGCTGGCGCATGTGCTCGACTGCCGCCGCCTGGACTTGTACCTGCGCTTTGGCGAAGTGATTCGTGACCCCGATCTCGACCGTTTGCGCGGACTGACAATGCAGCGCGCGTCCGGCACGCCGCTGCAGCACCTGCTCGGCACCGTGCCCTTTGGCGGCCTCGAACTCATCACCGACCAGCGCGCGCTCATCCCCAGGCCCGAGACCGAATACCTGTGCGAGCTGCTCGCGACCCGCGCCGCCGCCGCCGCGCCGCCGCGCCGTTTGCTCGACCTGGCCTGCGGCAGCGGCTGCATCGGACTCGCGCTCGCCCAAGCCTGGAAAGAGCGCGGCGTCGAATTGGTGCTGGCCGATGTCTCCGAGGACGCGCTCGACCTGGCCCGCCTCAACGCCTCCCGCCTCGGTTTCCCCGGCGCGCGTTTCCTGCGCAGCGATCTCTTTGAAAAAATCAGCGGGCGCTTCGACCTCATCACCGCCAACCTGCCCTACATCCCCAGCGCGGAAATCCCCGCGCTCAGCCGCGAGGTGCGGCGCGATCCGCTGCTGGCGCTCGATGGCGGCGCGGACGGCCTCACCCTCGTGCGCCGTTTCGTGGAAGCCGCGCCCGCCTTTCTGGAGGACGAGGGCGGCATCGCCCTCGAGCTCGGCCAGGGGCAGTCAGACGAGGTCACCGCCGCGCTGCGCGAGCGGGGCTGGCGGGAAGTGGAGGCGCTGGCGGATCTGGCCGGCATCCCGCGATTCGTCCTTGCCAAAAAACCCCTCCCCACGGAATAGCTACCGGATGGAAAAACTCATCGTGCAGGGCGGCCACCGCTTGAAGGGCCGTGTCAACATCAGCGGCTCGAAGAACTCGGCCTTGCCCATCCTCGCCGCCACCCTGCTGACGCGCGACACCTGCACCATCCGCCGCGTGCCGGACCTCAGCGACACCAATTACATGCTGCGCATCCTCGGCGAGCTCGGCGCCGAGGTCGAGCGCGCCAGCGGCGTCGTCGTCATCACCGCCGGCAAAATCAAATGGAAGGCCCCTTACGAACTCGTGCGCAAAATGCGCGCCTCCATTTGCGTGCTCGGCCCGCTCACCGGCCGCCTGCACAAGGCCAGCGTCTCGCTGCCGGGCGGTTGCGTCATTGGCGACCGCCCGGTGGATCTCCATTTGCGCGGGCTGGAGGCGCTCGGCGCCAAAGTGCTCGTTGAGGGCGGTGACATCCTTGTCAGCGCCACCCGCGCCGGGTTCAAGGGCCGCGTCATCAACATGATGGGCAAGCATGGCCCCACCGTGCTCGGCACCGGTAACGTCATGATGGCCGCCACCCTCGCCAAAGGCACCACCATCATCGAGGGCGCCGCCGCCGAGCCGGAGGTGGAGGACCTCGCCGACTTCCTCATCAAAATGGGCGCCAAGATCGAAGGCGCCGGCACGAACCGCGTCGTCATCGAAGGCGTCAAAGAACTGCACGGCGCCGAGCACACCGTCATCCCCGACCGCATTGAGGCCGGCACCTTCCTCGTCGCTGGCGCCATGCTGGGCGATGGCGTCACCTTGAAGCGCGTCGTCCCCGGCCACTTGCGCGCCGTTACCAGCACGCTGGAGGCCTGCGGCTTCGAATTGGAGAGCGGGCGAGACAGCCTCACCATCCGCGGCAACGGCAGCTCCCGCGGCTTCACCCTCACCACGCATCCTTACCCCGGATTCCCCACCGACATGCAGGCTCAGTTTTGCGCCCTCGCCTGCGCCATCCCCGACTCCAGCACCATCACCGAGACCATTTTCCCGCAGCGCTTCATGCACGTCGCGGAAATCAAGCGCATGGGAGCGAACGTGACCTTGCAGGGCGCCACCGCCCACATCCGTGGCGGCGCGCCTTTGAAGGGCGCGCCCGTCATGGCCTCCGACCTGCGCGCCTCCGCCGCCCTCGTGCTCGCCGGTCTCTTCGCCGAAGGCCAGACCGAGGTCCACCGCCTCTACCACATCGACCGCGGTTACGAGCACCTCGATGACAAGCTCGCCGCCCTCGGCGCCAGCCTGGAGCGCGCCAGAGAATGAACGCCAATCAAGACCCCACCCGCCTCACCCGCGTCGAGGTGAGCCTTGACGCGCTGGCCGCGAACCTCGCCGCCATCCGCGCGCATGTCGGCGGCGCGAAGGTCATGGCCGTCGTCAAAGCCAACGCCTACGGCCACGGCCTCGTGCCCGTCGCGCGTCATCTCATCGCCCGCGGCGCCGACAGCCTCGGCGTCGCGTTTTTGGAGGAAGGCATTGCCCTGCGCCAGGCCGGCATCTCTGCCCCCATCCTCGTCTTCGGCGGCATAGGCGACCAGCAGGCCCCCCTCTTCATCCGCAACGACCTCGCCCTCACCGCGCCCTCGGTGGAAAAGCTTCGCCTCATTGACGAAGCCGCCGCCGCGCTCGGCGCCACCGCGCGCGTGCATTTGAAAATCGACACCGGCATGGAGCGCATCGGCGTGCATTGGTATGCGGCGGAGAAGCTGCTGGAGGCCAGTTTGACCCTGCGCCACACCGTCGTCGAAGGCATCTATTCCCACTTCGCCAACGCCGACGCCGCGCCGGACGCGCTCGGCCACGCCCGCCTGCAACTGGAGCGCTTCTTGGAGGTGCTGGCCTTTTATGAGAAGCGCGGCCTGCCCGCGCCCTGCCGTCACCTCGCCAACTCCGGCGCCGTGCTGCAACTGCCCGAGGCCCGGCTCGACCTCGTCCGCCCCGGCATCCTGCTTTACGGCGTTTATCCCTCCGCCGACTGCGCCCGCGCCATCGCCGTCACCCCGGCACTCAGCCTGAAAAGCCGCGTCGTCTATTTCAAAGTCGTCAAAGCCGGCGACCCCGTCGGGTACGGCTCCACCTGGACGCCGACCGAGGACACCCGCGTCGTCACCGTGCCCGTCGGTTATGGCGACGGCTACTTCCGCGCCCTCTCCAACCGCGCCAGCGTGCTCATCCGCGGCCAGCGCCGCCCCATCGTCGGCCGCGTCTGCATGGACCAGATCATGGTCGCCCTCGGCCCCGACGGCACCGCTTATAACGGCGACGAAGTCGTGCTCATCGGCGAGCAGGCAGGCGAGCATCTCACTGCCGACGAACTCGCCACCCACGCCGGCACCATCCCCTACGAAATCCTCACCCACCTCAACGAGCGCCTGCCGCGGGTGTACCGCGCTGCCGGCGGGGAGTGAAAGAATCCGAGGTCTTTGTTTCTGGCGCGCAGTGCGCGCGCGAATCCGACTTCAGGTTCGAAACCGCCCTCCGACTTCGCGAAGTTGCCGCATTGTCTGGGCATGGCATTTTTCACCTCCGGCGTCGAGATGAGCAGGGGCGCGCCTTTGGGCTGAGGCTGCAAGGGCAGCCACTGGCCGCCGCTGGTGACATCGTGCTCATCCGGCGGAGGCTCTCCCACACGCCAGAGGAACGTGACTTCCTTGTCCGCGGCATCCGCGGGCAATTCGGAGGCGAATGCGTCAAAGCCGACCGCGTTCGATTGACCGGTCACCAGGATCAAATCGCGCGTGTCCGCATGCGGCGTCAGCAGACTGAGGAGCGCAAGAAACCATTTCATACGGTCAATCAAATTCGAGTGTGATCAAGGTGCCAAGGTGCCAAGGTGCCATGACGGCGAAACCCTTGGCAAACGAGGCTGCTGACTTTCAGGAAGCCCGAAGGATGACGCAAGCCAAGGCCACCAGGGCCGGCGAGAATCGCTTTTCGTTGATGAGGCATCCCTGGCGGTTCGCATGACCGGTTTGATTAGACTTTGATTATTTTGCCCATACCATGGCCTCATGACCGCATTGATTGACGCGCCAGTTGAAGAAACCCTTGGCGGTTCGGCCCCAAACTCTCGCAAGACCGTGCTGCTCGTAGATGACGATGAAGCGGTGCGCGGCATGATGGCAATAGCCCTGGAGCATCTGGGCTGCGATGTGTTGACAGCGGAAGGCGCCGAGGATGCCCTGCAAATCATGACCGGCTGCCCGGCGATCGACCTCATCATCACGGACATTCGCATGCCGAAGATGTCCGGGATCGATTTGGCGGAACGGGTGCGTGAGCTTCACCCGAACGTCAGCCTTCTTTATTGCACCGGCGCCTCCAGTCATTTGCTGGAAGAGTGGCAGGTTGCGGAGGGGTGCATTCTGCACAAGCCGGTTTCACTTGCGACTCTGCAAGAGGCGCTGAAGCCGTTGTTTGGCTCTTGATGCGGCGGGCCATCGGACCTTTTGCCGCGGCAACGGATCAAGACTGTGTTATGCCGTCGATGACCTCACGCAGATGCGCGAGCAGGGTGCGGGCGGTGTAAGGCTTGGGAATGAAGTGGCGGACGCCCAGGCTGGAGGCTTTGGCCGCCATGCCGCCGAGGTTGAGGCCGCTGGCGGCAATGATGCGGACCTCCGGGTTGAGACGTTGCAGCACTTGGATGGTGGCGGGGCCGTCCATGATCGGCATCATCATGTCAGTCAACACCACGGCGATGTCCCGCATTTTGGCCGCGTATATGCTGGCCGCCTCGGCGCCGTCAGAGGCTGTCAGCACTTGGTAACCGGAGGCCTCCAGAGTCTGCCGGGTGATTTGCCTGACAGCCGCCTCGTCCTCCACCAGCAGGATCCATTCGCCTTTGCCGCCGCCTACCTCGGCCGTCGCGGTTGTGTTGCCGGCGTCCATCCCGGTCTCGTCGCCAGCGGCGGCGGGAAGGTAAACCTGGAATTGGGCGCCTGACCCAGGCTCGCTTTGCGCCTGGATGAAGCCGCCATGGCTTTTGACAATGGCCAGGGAGCTCGCCAGGCCCAATCCGGTGCCGCTGCCAGTTTCCTTGGTGGTAAAAAACGGCTCAAAAACCCGGTCAAGGACTTCCGGTTTCATGCCAACACCGGTGTCCTCCACCTCGACGAGCACATGCGGACCGGGCTGAGCATCCACGCTCATGGCGGCAAACGGTTCGTCCACCTGGACATTGCGGGCGGCGAGGGTCAAAACACCGCCGTGCGGCATGGCGTCACGGGCGTTGACGCACAGGTTGAGCAGCACTTGATGGATTTGGGTGGGGTCCCCCGCCACGGTCCACAAATCCGCGGCGTCCCGTTGTTGCACGTCGATGTTTTTTGGAAAGGTGTCGCGGGCAATCTTGGCCATTTCCGCCAGCAACCGGCCAAGATGGAGGCCCTGCCTTTGACCCTGGACTCCGCGCGCGAAGGAAAGCACTTGCCTGACCATGTCAGCGCCGCGTTTGGCGCTGCCCTCGATGGTGGAGAGGATGCCAAGCCGCCGCGGATCGGTCTCGCTCGCCTTCAGCAGATCAATGGACATCATGATGGGGGCAAGCACGTTGTTAAGGTCGTGCGCGATGCCGCCGGCGAGGGTGCCGATGCTTTCCATGCGCTGGGCGCGCAACACATGGGACTCGAGCTTTTTTTTCTCCGTGATGTCGCGGGAAATGCCAATGAGACCGATGATCTCGCCGCGATGATCGCGGTAGGGCGCCTTCGTTGCCAGATAAGTCCGGGTGGCGCCGGCGGAGGTCAGCACCTCTTCGGTGGTGTGGGGTTCGCCGCTGGTCGTCACCCGGGTGTCGCTGGCCTTGATGACGGCGGCATCCTCAGGGCTGAAGACCTCGCTGTCATCGTGGCCGAGAATCTCGCTGGCAGGCAAGCCGATGAAGCGGGCGGTGGCCTCGTTGATGAAGAGGTAACGCCCCTCGAGATCCTTCACAAAAACAGCGTCGGTGGTGCCCTCCGCCACGGCGCGCAGCAGGGTGGTGGTATGGCTGATGGCCGCTTCGGCCGCCTTGCGCTCCGCGATGTCGCTCATGACGTGCAGCACCGCGCTAATGCCGCCGGCGGCCGCGCGCAATGGAGCCAGCCTGGCTTCAATCCAGCGTTCCGTGCCGCGCAAGCTGATGAGGCGGAGATCAAGCTGGCCGATGCCGCCCCGGGCGGCTTGCTGGTGCAGATCCAGCAAGGCGGAGCGGTCCTCTGGATGCGCGAATTCAACGGCGGATTTGCCAGTGATTTCATTGAGGGCGGCGGCCTCCATCATGCGGAGACCGGCGGGATTGGTGTCAAGCAGGATGCCGTCGAGGCTTACAAGATTGAGGCCCTGCGGCTCGCTTTCCACGATGGCGCGCAGTCTTGCCTCGCTGGCCCAAAGTGCCTCCTGAGAGATGCGGCGTTCGAGATGGGCGCGCAGCATGCCCGCCAGGGATTCGATCAACCTGTGCTCCTCAACCAGAAAGAGGTCGCCCTCCTCCCGGGGTTCCTCACAATAGGCAATCTGCACGAGACCGCTCCTGCCGTCGCTGGTGACGAAGTCCGCCTCCAACAGCCAGGGGGTGGATTGAAATTGGGGCGAAGTATTTTCGAGTTCTCCGACCCGAACGCGCGCCCCGGCCAGTTCGGGATACTGCATCGCTCCCGGCAAAATGCGGACCATTTCCGCAAGCAGCTCGTTCAGCGGCCGCAGGTCGTCGCGCAGCAGGCTGGAGATGTCGTAGAGAGCCCGCAGTTCCTTGACGCGCTCCCCCAATTCACGGGTGAGCTGCAGCCGTTCCAGGCGCGCTTGCTCACGCTCGTTGATGTCCTGCTTGAGGGCGCGGTTCGTCGCCTCGAGTTCCTGGGTCTTTTCCTCCAGCTTGCGGATCAGGGTCTTGCTATAAACCGCCAGCAGGTCTTTCTCCTCATGACCGGGTTGGCGCGGCACCGCGGCCGGGGCGCTCAAGACCTCCTTGACCGTGCTGAGGCGGGCGAGGAAAGCATCCGGTTCGGCGGGTTTGAGGATGAAAGCATCGGCGCCCATGTCCAGCGCCAGACGCTCGTCATCAGGCTTGGTGTAGGTGGCGGTGTACACGACAAAGGGGATGTCACGCAGGCTTTCGTCCGCCTTCCAAAGCCTCAGCAGCGTGTAGCCGTCCATCACGGGCATGAGCAGATCCGAGACGATCATGCCGGGCGGGGCCAGGCGGGCCATCGCCAGAGCCTCGGCGCCGTGGCGGGCGGTGGCCACTTGGTAACCCTGCCCGTTGAGCAGCGCCTGCAGGTAATAGAGATTGGCTTCCTTGTCGTCAACGATGAGGATTCGCGTCATGACTGCTTATTGATGTGACGGGGTCGGCAAAACGTTTCGATCTCGGTCACAAAGGTGTCGGGGTTGATCGGCTTTTCAAGGTAACCAACGCAGCCCGCCGCCAGGGCTCTTTCACGATCTCCCGCCATTGCGTAGGAAGTGACGGCGATGATCGGCGTGCCGGCCAGGGAGTCCATCACGCGCAACTGGCGGGCCACGGCGTAACCGTCCATGCCGGGGAGCTGGATGTCGAGCAGAATGAGGTCGGGCAGCAGCGTCCCCGCCTCTTCGATGCCGCGCGCTCCGTCTTCGACGGCAACCACGGTCCAACCGTGTCGCTCCAGCAGATAGGTGGTCAGATAACGGTTTTGCTCGTTGTCCTCGATCAGCAGAACGGTGCGGCTCATGACGCGGAGCGGGGGGGGGATGGGTGATCGATGGGCAGGATCAGGCGGAAAGTGCTGCCCCGCCCCACGTCGCTTTCCACGCGGATCGTGCCGCCCAGCAGACCGGCCAAACGACGGCAAATGGCCAGACCGAGACCGGTGCCGTCATGGCGGCGGGTCAGTCCGCTCTCGAGCTGATGGAAGGGTTGGAACAGCCGCGGCAGATCTTCGGCTTTGATGCCGGTGCCAGTGTCGGCAACTTGCAGACAAACCGCCTTGACCGGCGCCCGGCCGTCCTCCGGTTGGTAATCCGCCACCCCTGCCGCCGTCAGCGCAACGCGGCCGCTGTCGGTGAACTTGATGGCATTGTGGAGCAGGTTGAGCAGGATTTGCTCGAGCCGCCGGCGGTCGCTGGTGATGCTGGCCGGCGCTTGCCGTGATTCGACATGGAGGCTCAATCCTTTCTTGTCAGCCAAGGGTTTGACGGTGGCGGTCACCTGCTCAAGCAAGGCGCTGAGGTCGATCGTTTCCGGCTGGATTTCCAGTTGGCCGGCCTCGATCTTCGACAGGTCGAGCACGTCGTTGATGAGTTCCAGCAAATGCCGCGCGCTGCCGCGCACCATGCCGAGCTGCTTGGTTTGCTCCTCGTTCAACGGGCCCGCCAGTTCCTTCAACAGGATGCCGGTGAAACCGATGATGGAGTTCAAGGGGGTGCGCAGTTCGTGCGACATGGTGGCCAGGAAAGCGGATTTAAGACGGTCCGATTCCTCGGCGCGGACGAGGGCGCGCTGCAGCTCCCCGGTGCGGCCCGCCACCAACGCCTCCAGGTTTTCATTCAGCTCGCGCAACGCGCTTTCCGCCGCGTGGCGCTCACTGATGTCAATGGAAAGCACAAAAATCCCCTCCGGCACCGGATGCACCCGGACATCAAACCAACCCCTGCCGCCGTCAGGAAAAACAAACTCGGTTTCCAGGTGGCCCGGCTGCCGCTCTTCCATGCAGTGGCGCAGCATTTGAAAGACCCGGGTTTGATCGATGCCGGGCCAGGCATCTTGCATGCGCCGGCCGAGAAGCTCCGCGTTGGGCCGGCGGTTTTGGACCGCGGCCGCCTCGTTCAAGTACAAGTAACACCAGTCGAATCCGATGATCTGGCAGCCTTCGATCATGCTTTCCAAAGTGCTGCGATAACGCTGCTCGCTTTTCTTCAGCGCCATCTCCGCCTGCTTGCGCTCGGAAATGTCAATTCCCACGCCCACCAGGCACTGCATGCCGTCGAACGCAACCCTTCTGCCGGTGAAGTAGTAGGGGGTTTGGCGCCCGTTTTTGGAGAGGAGGGGAGCTTCCATCGACGACTCGCCCCGCTCGAAGACTTCCGCGATGCGCGCTTCAAGCTGCGCGCGGTCCGCGCTGGCAACAAAATCCCGGGGGTGCATGGCCGCGATCTCGTGGCTGGAATAACCGGTAACCGTCTCGAAATTGCGGTTCCACCGCAGGAACTGCCCTTTCGCGTTGTAGAAATAGACGACACCGGGCATGCTCTCGATCATCATCCGCGAGAAGAGCCGCTCCCGCTCCACTGCCGCCTGCGTCCGCTGGCGTTCCGCTTCCCGCTCAAAATTCTCCAGGGCAAAGGAGAGATCGACCGCCGCCTCCGACAGCAAGGCAACCTCCTTGTCCTGAAAAAAATCGGCTTGGTCCGCATAGACGCACAGGGTGGCGACGGAGACGCCTTGCAAGCGGATGGGGAAAACCGCGGAGGCGCGCAGGCCGCTTTTTTGGGTTTCCGCAGGGCGGGCGCGATTGCCGGCATCGACCAGCAAATTGTTGCAGACACTGGGCTGGTTTTGAGGAAGACCGGCGGCAGTCGCGCCGGGGGTCGCGTCTGCGACGCCGGCGCCCGGCGCGATGCCGTCCAGGCAGCCATTCTGATCGCCAAAAGAGGCCACCGGGGTGAGTTTCTGGCTTTTGGGGTCGTGCCAGCCGATCCAGGCCAGACGGAAGCCACCGTGCCGCACCAGGGCTTCGCAAACTTTCCGCAGCAGGGCGTCCCGCTCCGGCGTCCAGACGATGGCCTGGTTGATCTGGCTGAGCGCGGCATAGAGCCGCTGCAGCCTCTCAATCTCGAGTTCGTGTTTTTTGAGCGCGCTGTGGGAATCCTCCAACCTGCCGTAAGTCCGGCGCACCAGGAAGAACAGCAGAACGGAGGTCACCAGCACAAAACCGATGCCCTTGTAAACACTCCAGGTCACCATCAACTTGGGATCATCCAGCAGCGAGCTGAGCGCGCGGTCTGAGGAGTAGATCCAGAGCGTCGCGAAGCACGCGTAAACCGCCACGATCCACCCTGCCCGGGATCTCAAATGCCGCATGCCGAGAGCGGCCGCCGCCCTGGCCAGCAACGGCTGGGCGTGAACCGGGGGAACTGGCGGCGGGAAGGACACTGGCAGGCGGCGCGGGGTTCAGGATGGGGGCTTCGGTGCGAGCGCTTCGTTGAGTACCCCGAGCAGCGTGTCCGCCGTATAAGGTTTCGGGATGAAATGCGTGGCACCAAGCGCGCAGGCATTGGCGGCAAGCCCGCCCTGGTTCAAACCGCTGGCGGCGATGATGCGGGCGCGCGGATTGATCCGCAAGAGGGCTTGTATGGTCGCCGGGCCGTCCATGACAGGCATCATCATGTCGGTGAGCACCACGTCAACCTCCTGTTGATGCCGGGCGTAAAGCGCCACCGCCTCGGCCCCATCCATCGCGGTCAACACACGAAATCCATTGGCCCGCAGGGTTTCGCCAGTGAGGTCACGCACCACGGCCTCGTCATCGACCAAGAGGATCAGCTCCCCTCCTCCCTGGGGCGGCGCGGGGGCGGACGCCCCGGCGTCCGCGGTCGCGTTTGCCTCGGCTGAATCATCATCCGTCTCGGCCGGCAGAAAAACTCCAAAAATCGTGCCCTTGCCCGGTTCGCTATGAACTTGCAGAAAGCCTTTGTGGCTTTTGATGATGGCCAGCGTGGTGGAAAGGCCGAGCCCGGTGCCCTTGCCGGGTTCTTTGGTGGTGAAAAACGGCTCGAAAATTCGGTCCAGAACCGCCGCTGACATGCCGAAACCGCTGTCTTCCACGAGGATGCGCACATGGGGACCGGGGCAGGACCCGGGATGCATCGCCGTGTAAGGCTCATCCAGCACGGCATTTTCCGCAGCCAGTTTGAGCTGGCCGCCGCGCGGCATGGCATCGCGCGCGTTGACACACAAGTTGAGCAGGACTTGGTTCAGTTGGGTGGGATCTCCCCGCACTCTCCACAGCCTGGGAGCCGGCACGCATTCAACCCGGATGCTCTTGGGGAAGGTTTCGTGGGCAATCCTGGCAATGTCTTCCAGAAGCTGGCCAGGATCGACTTTCAGTTGCCTGCTCTCCACGCCCCTGGCGAATGACAGCACCTGCCCGATCAAGTCCGCGCCCCGCCGCGCGCTGCTCTCAATGGCGGAAAGGATCCTTGTTCGTGCCGGGTCCTGTTCCCGCTGCTTCAGAAGATCGACTGAAAGCAGGATCGGGGTCAGCAGATTGTTGAGATCGTGCGCGATGCCCCCCGCCAGGGTGCCGATGCTTTCCATGCGCTGGGCGCGCAAATACTGCTGTTTGATGCGCCTGCTCTCGGTGACATCCGTGTTGATCGCCAGAATGGACTTTGGACGCCCTCTGTCATCATGCACGAGCGACCAGCGGCCCTCAATGATCAGGGTTCTGCCGTCACGGGTGACTTGCTCGATCTCGCCAATCCATTCACCCTGCCTGAGGGCCGCCGCCGTGGCTTCGAGGAAAGCGGTTTTGTCCCGGTAAAGCATATCGCCGATGCATGCACCTAGAGCCTCCTCCACCGTCCAGCCATAAAGCCGCTCAGCGCTCTTGTTCCAGAACAGGACGCGGTGGTCGAGATCCCGCACCACGATGGCGTCCTGTGCCTTGTCGAGCAGGGCCGCTTGCTCGCGCACCCTTTCCTCCGCCAGTTTGCGTTTGTCGATGTCACGGATGGTGCCGACAATGCGCTCGACTCCGCCGCTGGCATCGATAATGGGCACGGCCAGTTCGCGCACCCAGCAGGCGCTGCCGTCCGGGCGCAGAATGCGAAACTCAACCTCCGTCTCCTGACCGGCAAGCTGCTTATTGAAAGCCTCCTTGGCCGCGGGCAGATCATCCGGGTGGACCGCGTCCAGATAGTTTGCCGGATTGCAGTAAACCGACTCCAGAGGGAGGCCCCAAATGCGCTCAAAGGCACGATTGGCATAAAGCAGCGTGTTGCTCTTGGGATCATAACTGTAAAAGATGTCGCCGATGTTCTCCGCCATCTCTCGAAAGCGGGCCTCGCTGAGACGCAGCGCGGTCTCCGCTTGAACCCGGCGTTGCTCTTTGCGGATGGACTCAATCGCAAAGGAGAGGTCGCCCGCCACGGTGACCAGAAGTTGAATTTCATCCTCCTCAAAGTAGTCTTTCTCCTCCGCAAAAACCACCAGCGCGCCCACGATGATCCCATCCACTTTCAGGGGAAAAGAGGCGGTGGAGCCGTAGCCGTGCCGTAAAGCCGCCTCCCGCCAGGGAGCCATGCGCGGGTCGTTCGCAAAGTCGTTGCAAACATCGCTTTGCCCGGTGCGGATGGCGGTGCCGATGGTGCCGCGGCCGAGCGGACTGTCGTCCGCCGCCACCTGGAGCTTATGCAAATAATCATCACTATCCCCCGCTTTGGCCAGGGCTTGAATCGCTCCGCTCGCCGCGTCCACCTGCACCACCATGGCTGTTTTTACCCCCCCTGCCTCCACCAAAATCCGGCAGGCGGCGGAGAACAGCTCCTCAAGATCGGTGACACGAATCACCTCGTTCGCAATCCGGCTCAACACGCAATAGAGGCGTTTCATCCGCCGCAAATGCAGTGCCGCCTGCCTGCCGTCCGTGACATCGACAGGCTGGACCGCTCTCCTCAGCGGAGCGCACCCCGACCCCTCTTTTGTTTTCATGGGGGTGGCTGGCGGCTTGGAAAGGGAGTGGTGGGAAGAGGACACGAGAACAAAGGGACGATGGAACGGGGCGGGCCAGCGATGGCTCAACGCCCGGCATTGGTTTCCGCCAAACAGTTGCCTACGGCGGCGATGCCGTCGCGCGCGACTGCAACTGCTGTAAATAAGACCATTGCGCCCACATTGCTTACAAATATCCACCTTGTCAAACCCACATGGCAGGAATGCGTCATGCTGAGGCGATCCATAGGGGCCTTCACGTCCCCGCGAGGCCTTGGCCTGACTCGCACTCCTTGGCATCATGACCCAGCGCATCACCCTTCACTCCCCGTCCAACCCTTGGTTGGACAGGCGCTTGAACCCCGCCACCCGGCGCCCTCAGGACACACGATCTGCGGGAAACAGGTGTCGTGGACAGGGGTGACTAATCTCCAGCCCCCTTCTTTTTGCCCTTTCCCTTGCCTTTCCCCTGCCCGTCGGGCCTTAGGCCGGGCATCGACTGGCGGAACTGCTCGTCAAGCTCGGCGGGGCGGGCGTCGGCGTAAAGGTCGAGCGCGGCTTGCAGCTTGGCGGCGGCGGCGGCATGCAGCTCGCCCACTTCGATGGGCGGCGACTGCTCGAAGGGATCCTGGCGCAGGTCGTAGAAGCGGCCGTCGCGATAGAGCTTGTGATGGTGGTCGTAGGCGCATTCTTTGACGGACAGATCCGCCTTTTGGCGCGGCGAGTACCAGGTGTAAAGCCACTCGCGTGGCGTGCCTCTTTCCCCGCGCAACTGCGGCAGAAAGCTGACGCCATCGACGCTGTCCGGCACCGCCACGGCGGCGGCCTCGCACAGGGTGGGCAGGAAGTCCGCGGCGCTGATGAGGTCTCCATTCACCCGGCCCTCACGAATGACAGCGGGCCAGCTCGCGATCATCGGCACGTGATCGCCGCGCGCGGTGGTGGTGCCTTTGCCGCCCTGGTAGTCGGTGCCCTTGAAGCGGCTGGTGATGCCGCTGTTGGTGCCGTTGTCGCCGATGAAGAGCAGCAGGGTGTGGTCGCGAATGCCGAGCTCGGCGAGCTTGGCATCGAGGCGGCCAATCATCTTGTCCATGTAAGCCACCATGTCGGCGAAGTGCTTGTTGTTTTGCTTCGCATTTTCCCCCACGGTTTTCGGATCCCACTCCGCGCTGTCCGGCGTCGGCTGGAACGGGTTATGGGTGAGGATCATCGGATAGTAGAGGAAGAAGGGGCCGTCCTTGTGGCGGGTGACGAAGTCGAGCGCGAAGTCGTTGACCAGGGTGGGGCCGTACTCGCCGTTCGTGAAATTCTTCTCGACCCCGTTGTACTCGAGCCCGGGGTTGGCGTAGCGCGGCGGGCGGCGCGTGTGCTGCCAGAGGCAGGACTCGTCGAAACCGAAGTGCTGCGGCGCGTCCTTTTCATGGCCGAGCTGCCATTTGCCGCAAATGCCGGTGGCATACCCGGCGTCTTTCAAAAGGTGGCCGAAGGTGGTCTCGCTGCGCAGCAGGGTGCCGAAGTTCAGGTAGTTGCGCACGTTGTAGCGACCGGTCATGAGCTGCACGCGCGTGGGTGTGCACAGCGGCTGCACATGGCAGTGCTCGAAGCGCACCCCGGCGGCGGCCAGGCGGTCCAGGTGCGGGGTCTGGTAGGACTCGCCGCCGTTGGCGGTGACGCATTCGTAGCCGAAGTCATCGGCCATGATCAGGATGAAATTCGGTTGGTCGGCGGCCACGAGACGCAGGGAGACACAGACAAGGACGGCGGGCAGAAGAGACAAGGCTTTCATGGTGATGGCAGGGTCAGCGCGATAACGCGGCGCGGCCCTGGTTTATCGCGGAGAAAACACAACAAGCGCTTGCATTGCCCGCGCCCGGCGCACAAGACTTTCGTCACCAACCCTCCCCGCCCTTACCATGACACCCCAGCAAAAAGCCGAAAGCCTTGGCCTCAAGTTTGAAAAGTCCGCCCCTGGTTATTTGAACCTCTGCATCCGCAGCGGCAGCCAGCTCCTCACCTCCGGCCATGTGAGCGACCTGAAAGGCAAGCTCGGCGCCGACGTCACCACCGAGCAGGGCTACGCCGCCGCGCGCAATTGCGCCGAGAAGATCCTGCGCTCCGTCTGGGACACTCACGGCACCCTCGACGGCCTGCGCGTGCTCAAGGTGCTCGGCTGCGTGAACTCGACGCTCGATTTCACCGAACAGCACCTTGTCATCAACGGCTGTTCCGACCTGTTGCACGAGATCTTCGGCAAAGACGGCGACGGCTACCACGCCCGCAGCGCCCTCGGTTTCGCCCAACTCCCCACCGGCGCCGCCGTGGAAGTGGAAGCGATCTTTGAGATCAAAGACTGAGGTCCATCCTGGCGCGTCCGCCACGCGTGATCTGCACTGGGCCGTCACTCGGAGAGCGATGGCGGCATTGAGAACGAGCAGCAACGCCAGCAGATCATGCGTCAGAGAAGCGGGCATGAAAATCTATCCGCCCCATCTGCCGTGATCTTTCAGATGCTTGCCTGTCCAGTGCGCGGTCACTTACTCCACAAGTTTGAGCGTCTGATTGGCGCGCATTACGATCACTTCGATTCCGGCGTCCTGCCGCCTGGACAGATGCACACGCACGCCATTATCGCATGGGACGATCCCGAGGTAGCCGGTTTTGCCCGCATTGACGTCTTCGCAAATGCGTTTCCAATTTTCGTGCCAGTGATCTGGCTGTCCAAAATCAATGGGCTCTCCGCTGAGAGACACGATTGACTGACTTTTCTGCCGCAATTCGGTGGCCCGCACGTTCTCACTTGGCAAATCGAACAAGATCCGGCTGTCACGCACTCGTCCCGGGCTGAACTCCAGCCACGACAAGACCTCCTTTTCCGGAGCCACGAAGCTCACCCGCGCTTGGCGGGGCCAGACCATCCCCAACAACGCCGATTTCATTTCCCGCGTTCCTGCCGGCAGCTCTCCCAGAATTCCCTCGCCCTGAACCAGCCGCCAGCGGCGCTCAGTGATGGCTCCCGGTCCCTGCTCGTCAGCGGGAACCAGGTGCGGCTGACGGGCCTGTAGGTGAGACGCTTTGGTGGTCGGCGTTGTGGTAGCCGCCTTGGCATCGAAACGGAGCGACGATTGTTTGCCACCCTGTTCCAGGATCACGCGGCTTTCATTACGGTCTTTGGAATAGCGCACCTCCACGAGGCGAAGATCACGATGCGCTTCACCTTCCTTGAGCCGAATTCGCTCGCCGGTTTGCTTGTGGCGCAGGCTGATTTGATAAGGCGAAGACCCCGATTTGCTGATGCCCAGCAACAGCCACGTTTGGCTCAAATCTTCTTTAGGCGGCACGGTCTGACTGGTGGTTTTGTCTTTGCCTGTCCCGTTGGTTTCTTCAACGGGGGCCTCCGCTTTCAACCACCCTTCGACGATTTTCTTTGCCACGGGGGCGGCGGTGTCGCCTCCACTCTGTCCGCCTTGGATGATCACAGCGAAAGCGATTTTCGGGTGTTGATAGGGTGCGAAACCCACAAACCAGCAGTGGTTGTCGCGGGTGTGCTGACCGTCGATTGTCCTCCAAAATTGGGCTGTGCCTGTTTTGCCTGCCATTTCCACACCATTGACACGGGCATTTGGGGCGGTGCCCCTTTCCTCATTTACCACTCGCCACAGACCGCGACAGATTTCCTCAATGGCTTCCACACTGAGATTGGAGGCTGTCAAATCAGTGAACTCCGGCGGGTGCTCACTGGACAGTAGCAAGCGCGGGCGCGGCACTTTGCCGCGATTTGCGAGGGTGGCCGCCACCACGGCCATTTGCAGCGGTGAGGTCAGTACAAATCCCTGGCCAATGGCCGTGTTGGCCGTGAAGCCATCGCTCCACCTTTCCTTGGGCATGTTCGCTTCCAACCATTCCGGCGTGGGGAGAATTCCAGCGCTTTCGTGTTCGGACAAACCGTAGCGCTGCCCCAATCCCAATTGGGTGCCGACACGGTGGAACGCTCCGATGCCTGCCGCATTTCCCGACTGATACCAATAGCAATTGCAAGACCGCATCAAGGCTTCGCTCATGTCCAGTTTGCCGTGGCTGCCTCCCTTCTGTCCGATCCAGCAATGGAATTTTTTGATTCCGTAGCTGATCGCTCCCGTGCATTCGAAGACCTCATCCCAAACCCCTGCTTGTGCCGCTGCCAAACCGGACACCAGTTTGAAAGCAGATCCCGGTGAATAAGGTAGTATTGTGCGATTGAGCATTGGGTTGCGCCAATCTTGCGCGGCTTTGGCAAATTCCTCGACGTTGGTAGCCGACACAAAATCATTGGGATCGAACCCTGGCTCCGACACCAACGCCAGCACCTCTCCAGAGCCTGGGACCAGGACCACAACCGCACCCCGATCCAGCTTTTGTTCTGCCATTACGCGCTGCATCGATTCGCGTGCTACTTTTTGCAGCCTGTAATCAAGAGTGAGCCTTACCTCGTGCCCCGTCGCCAGTTTTTCGTCCTGTGACTTTTCCATCCCGGCGGAGCCTTTGACTCCAGCCTTTGAAGCATATCCCACCACATGCGCCGCCAGTTCCCGCTGCGGATACACGCGTAGTCCATCAGCGCGCGTTTCCGCCAGCACTACGCCATTGCGATCCACGATGCGGCCGCGCGGCTTGGCATTCTCCACCGCCTGCAACACGGCCAGCGGCAGCGCCACCGTCAAACCGAGCGCGACCCACAACAGCCGCCAGCCGCGGCTGGCACCGGCGCGGGAGCGTTTGCGGTCGAGGATGGCCTGCAAACGCTGCTCCACCGGCCCTGGCCGCGCCATCGCCAGCGCGCCCAGCGCCAGACTCGACGAGGGCCGGCGCTGGCGGCTGAGATCGAGCAGCACCTGCGCGTAGTCGCTGGCGCGCACACCGTGGCGCAGCACCGCGTCATCGCAGGCGCGCTCCTGGTCGGCGCGCAACCGCCGCAGGATCAACCAAGCCAGCGGGTTGAACCAGTGTAGCACCCGCGCCAACTGCCCCAGCCACAGCGCCAGCGGATCGCGCCGCGCCAGATGCGCCAGCTCATGCAGCAACACCGCACGTTGTTTTTCCGGCAGCCAGTTTTCAAAACCCACCGGCAGCAGCAGACAAGGCTGCCACACACCCCACACCATCGGCACCGCGTCCGCCTCACCGGTCACGATGCGAGGCAGGCGACGCAGGCCGAGTTGCCGGGCCACTTCGCGCAGCAGCGGGAAGCGGGCATCCTGCTGCTGCGCCGCTGCGGCAAGCCGCAGACGACGCAACCGCCAGTGGGTGAGGCCCAATCGCCCCAAGCCCAAGACGATCCCTGCCAGCCACAGCGTCGGCAGCCACACCAACAGCGCCAGCCAATCGAAGCGTGGTGTTTTTTCCGCGCTGGGCTGTGCGGGCGGCGTTGGCATAGGTGCCAATGTCGCAGGCTTGGTTAGAGGTGAGTCGGGAACCATCTCCGAAACCAGCGGAGCCGGTGGGGACGGCTCAATGAGTTCTGCTTCCGTTGCGATCGGCGTTTCCCAAACAGGCAGCGTGGTTTCCACCGCCCGGTTCGGCAGCACCCGCCAAGCCGGACCCCAGCCGAGCAATGCCGGCAGCAGCAGCAGCCCGGTCATGGCCGCCAGCCACAAGCCATAACGCCGGCCGGCAGAAAGACGGCGCAACAGCAGGCCCGCGACCAAGGCCAACCCGACGAGCAATGTGCCGCGCAGGGTGAGCTCGCCCAGCCAATCCGTTGTCAGCCAAGCGTTCATCACCGACCCTCCTTTCTCGCTTGCTCGATGAGCTCTTGCATCCGCGCCGCTTGTTCACGAGTCAGCGCCGCGTCCTTGCGGGTCAGGTGCGCGGCCAGCGCCTCGTCCACGGCCCCGCCGAAAAAGGTGTCCAGCACATGCCGCAAGGCGTTGAGTCCGGCGCGCGACTTCGACTGCGCGGGCGCATAAACCACCTCCCGCCCATCCTTGCCGAGGCGCTTCACATGCCCTTTCTCCTCCAGGATATGCAGCAGGCGGCGCACCGCCATGTCCGTGGGAGGGTCGGGCAAACGGTCGCGCACCAGGGTCACGGTGGCGCGGTTCTCAGCGTGCAGGATGTCGAGAATCTGCCGTTCCCGGCGCGAGAGTTGAGGGGCCGTGGATTTCATTTACGCTAAAAAAATAGCGAAAACAGGCCTGGCGGTCAATCTTTAAACACTAATTTTTTAACGGATTTAGAAATGCAGGGGCTTGCCCGCGCCTCGGCAGCCGTCGCGTTCCACATGCCGTTGCGTAATTTCCTGCGTGAGTTTGGTTTTTGAGGATGCCGCCTGTGCCGAAAACACGCGGTTGAGATTCGGGGCCGGTCAGACTATTCTTGTCATATGACAGCGACGCTAACCATTGACGAATCCGGGCGGATCACCCTCCCGGAGCCTCTGCGCCGTGTGTTTGGCGTGAAGCCGGGTGGGAGGGTTCGCGCCGAGGTAACGCCTGATCGCATTGAGATCGTCAAAGACATCCCCGTGGCCAGCAAGACCTCGCGCTCGTCAAGCGGTCGGCTTGTACTTGCCCCTACCGGTGTTCGCATGGATGCCGCCAGCGCTGTCCGTGAAGAGCGCGAAGCCCTCGCCAAGCGCGCTCTTCGTGAATGATCCGCTATCTGGACAGTTCGGTCCTGGTTTCATCCTTGCCGCCTGATGATCCCGACTATGCGGCCTGCGACCGGCTGCTTTCCCTGCCTGATAACTGAACCAGCCCGCATGCGCTCAACGAAACCTTTGCCACACTGACCGGTGGCCGCCTTGGGGTGCGCATCGACGCTGACATCGCCGCGCAGATGATACGAGAAAGCATCCGTCCATGTGTGCAGTTCGTGGAACTCACCGTTGACGCTATTTTGGACGCTCAAGCCGGGGCTCGCCAGCAAGGCGTGCGTGGCGGCGGCATCTACGACTACATGCATTGGGTCGCCGCTCGGAAAGTCCAAGCCGCCAAATTCTCCACGCTGAACATCGGCGACTTCCTGAACCTGTGTCGCGAGGGCGACGCGGAAATCGAGAGGCCGGGTTGAATCCTGGCCTACTTTTTCGCGCGGGTGACGAGTTCGTGGATGATTTGATCCACGGTGATGCCTTCGGCTTCGGCGTGGAAGGTGGGGACGATGCGGTGGCGGAGGGCGGGGGCGGCGAGGGCTTCGATGTCGTCGGTGGTGACGTGGGTGCGGCCTTGCAGGAGGGCGCGCACTTTGCCGGCAAGCACAAGCTGCTGGCTGGCGCGCGGGCCGGCTCCCCAGGACAGCATTTCCTTCACATAAGCGCTGGCGCCCGGTTCGTCGGGACGGGAGGAGCGCACCAGATCGAGCACGAAATCAACGACATGATCGGGTACCGGCACCTTGCGGGCGAGCGCCTGAGCGGCCTGCAATTCCTCGGCGGTGAGCACCGGCTCGACTTCGGAGGTATCGCCACCAGTGGTGCGAGCGATGATCTCGCGCTCGTCGTCGCGCGTGGGGTAATCGACTTTGATCAGAAACAGGAAGCGGTCCTTCTGCGCCTCCGGCAGCGGGTAGGTGCCCTCCTGCTCGATGGGGTTCTGGGTGGCAAGCACGAAGAATGGTTTCGGCAGGGCGAAGGTGTCCTGGCCGACGGTGACGCTTTTTTCCTGCATGGCCTCCAGCAGCGCGGCCTGGGTCTTTGGCGGAGTGCGGTTGATCTCGTCGGCGAGGATGATTTGGGAAAAAACGGGGCCGGGCTGGAAGACGAGCTTGCGGCGGCCGGTGTCGGCGTCCTCCTGAATGATCTCGGTGCCGGTGATGTCGGCGGGCATCAAATCCGGCGTGAACTGGATGCGGCGGAAGCTGAGGTGCATGGCGTCCGCCAGGGTCTTCACCAGCAGGGTCTTGGCCAGGCCGGGCACGCCCTCCAGCAAACTGTGTCCGCCGGCGGCGATGGCGATGAAGACCTGCTCGATCACCTGGTCCTGCCCGACGATGCGGCGGGAGAGGGCGGCTTTGAGTTTGTGGTAGCCTTCGACAAAGGCGGCGGCGGCGGCGGTGTCAGACATGGGGGGAATTAAAGTGGGGCGATCCTCTTGATTGCCCGGATAGGACGGAGCGCAAGCAGGATGCTTGCACCACTTTACGCGAAATTGAGGAGAATCTTCCCGGCGCGGCCGGACTCGGCGGCGCGGGCGAGGGCGCGGCTGGACTCGCGGAAGGGCACGATCTCCTCGACTTGCAGGCGCAGCTCGCCGGCGAGCATCATTTCCGCCAGCGGCTCCAGCGCTTCGTAGAGCTTGTCCGCTGTGGCGTGCTCGAGCCAGCGGGTGACCCAAAGCCCGCGCAGGTGGAGGTCTTTGAAGATGAGGAAGCCATTCGGCACTTTCAAGCTCTTCAAACTCATCGCGCCATAGGTGACCAGCGTGCCGCCGGGCGCCAGCAGGTCCATCAAACGGATGGCGCTGTCCCCGCTCACCGCATTGGCGGCGAGGTGGACTTTGTCCGTGCCGAGGCGCGCGCGGGCGGCGGCGAGACCGTCTTGATCGTCGAGAAAAACGGCGTCGGCGCCGAGGGCGGTCAGCTCGGGGATCAACTCGGGCCGGCGCACAAAGCTGAGGGTGCGGAGGCCCTGCTTTTTGGCGATCTGAATGAGGGCGCGGCCCACAGCAGAGTTGCCGGCGTTTTGCGCGATCCAGTCGCCTTCCACCAATGTCGTGAACTCGCGCAGCAGCAGCCAGGCGGTGACCGGATTGATGCGCAGCATGGCGGCCTGGGCGAGGTCAATGGCGGCAGGCAGCCTGGCGAAAAAATGCTCGGCGGCGACCATGTGCTGCGTCCAGGTGCCGGCCCCTAGCAACGGGATGACGGGATCGCCCACGTTGAGGGAGGCGACCTCCGCGCCGACGGCCTCGACCACGCCCGCGCCCTCGTGACCGGGAATGCAGGGCAGGCGCGGCTTGCGGCCATAATTGCCCTGGATGACGTTGATGTCCGCCGGGTTCACCGGTGCGAACTTGATACGCACGCGCACGTCATGCGGACCGAGGTCAGGCAGTTGATGGTCGGCCACGCACACCACGTCGGCAGGCGCGCCGTTTTCAGAAAGGAGGAGACATTGGGAGGTCATGCAAACACAGTGAGAACGATGCGGGAGGCCCCTCACTTCTTGTCTTTGTCCTTTGGCAGCACAATCATTTTGTCCCACTCTTTCGAGCCGGGTGGTTTTTCGCTGTTGATTTTGGCGCGCAACTCCGGCGGCAGCGTGGCGGGATCAATCTGGGTGCCGGTGATGTCAATGGTGGCGCGCATGGCAGCAAAACCCGCCGGCAGCGTGATGATGGGGCAATTTAAGAAGCGGACGTTGTGCCTGCCGCCGACCTCGTCCAGGATGCGCGTCAGTTTGTTGTGGTTCAACTAAATCAGCAGCGGCCCGACTTCGGAGATCGGCTTGACTTTGCCATCATCATTCACCTTCATGGTGCTGATGCCGGTGATGCCGGTGATGCCGGTGATGCCGGTGAGCAGCAGGGGCGGGGGCGGGGGCGGACAGCAAATTGACAGCTTTTGAAGCCTCAATTCCTTGCAAATTCGGGCATTACAAACAGTGTTTCTGCAAACTTGTTTTTGAAGCCTCAATTCCTTGCAAATTCGGGCATTACAAACAGTGTTTCTGCAAACTTGTTAACTTGTTCAAACTTGTTGGTTAAACTTATTCAATGGCAGGTGCAGATGACTCTCCCGCCAGCAGGATCGCTTTGGCAGAGAGTGCTGGAGGGTACCCTTGCCACAATTCTCCAGCGTGGTGATGGCTGCGGCCCGGCCAGGGAACTCACGGGTTTCCGCTTCAATTCAACCCCACATTCTCCGGCGTCTGCGCCAGCAGGCTGAAGAAGGGTCCCATGCGGGTGAGCAGGTCGGACCAGAGGTCCTGGGGCTGGTCGGTGGTGAGGACGCGGCGGTGCGGGCCGGTGGTGATCCAGGAGCGGCTCTGCATTTCTTTCTCAAGCTGGCCCTCCCCCCAGCCGGAGTAACCGACGAAACCGCGCACGTCGCGGCCGAGGCTGAGCTCGTGCAGGGCGTCGTTGACGGAGAGATGGGTGCGCATGCGCAACGCGCGCCGCTTCCGGCTCCAACGCAGGGAGGCGAAGGCGAGTTTGTCGGCGCCGACGGGGCCGCCCATGAACACCGAGGCTTCGCCGAGCGGGCCGAGGTCCTGGTCCGGCATGAGGTCGGCCACGCGCTGGCTGAGCGGGCGGTTGAGGATGTAACCAAAAGCGCCCTGCTCCGTCGAATGCGCGGCCATGTAGATCACGGTGCGCGAGAAGTTGGGATCGCGCATGGACGGCACGGCCAGCAGCAACTGCCCGGAGAGGCGCGGTTGGGAGGAAAGATCGTGCGACATGACGCTGAGCGAGGCAAACAACCACGGTAATCCCGCGCGCGCAAGCTGCGCGCGCGGGGGAGACGAGCGAGAACTCGCGACCTACACGGCGACGGCTTCCGACGGCGGATCGAGTTCGGCGTCGGCTTTTTTGGCGCGCCAGGCGCTCATGACTTCGTCCCAATTCACGCGTGCGGTCAGCATCATGATGAGGCCGAGGGTGACGACGCCACCGATGGTCAGCGTGAGGCCGGTGAAGCCTTTCAGGAAGAAGCTGTAGCTGAACAGCACGCAGTAAAAAAGCTGGGTGGGCAAGGCGATCTTGAACAGCGCGCCACCGGCGGCGATGCGCAGGTAACCGCACACCAGCAGCAGCGATGAGGCGGCGGCGAGCAGGAAGGAGACATGCACGTTCACCACGTCCACGAGATAGGCGAAGAGCAGCGGGAAGGCGAAGAAACCGGCGGCCAGCAGCAGGTAGTTCATCGGATGCAGGCCGACTTTATGAATGAGATCGGTGATGATCAGCACGAGGAAAAACACGGCGAGCGAGAGCGGCGCCCACAGCGCGATGCTCATGGCGACAGGACCGGGGTTGAGCAGTTGCGGCATCACCATGCCGATGGCGCGCGCGGCGATCACGTCCGGGTACTCCCAGAGCACGGTCCAGCGCTTTTCGCCGCTGTCCATCAAGTCGCGCGTGGGCGAGCCGGCATCGGGCGGGAAATCGATCTCCTCAAAGTCGGTGTGCATGGCCAGCACGAAGTTTTGGATGCGGGCGGCATTCGGGAAGGTGTAGCGCCACTGGTCGAGACCGCGGGCGCGGTAACCGGTTTGCAAACGGACGGTCTTGCCGGGGCCGACCTCGACGCTGGCGCTCATTTGTCCGGACTCGGGCGCGCTGGCCACTTGCGCTTCGGTGTCGCTGCCGGTGATCTCGAAGCGGAAGTTTTCGAGGCGGACGTTGTCGCCGGGCAGGGGGAGTTCGAGGCGCAGTTTTTGGGTGACTTGCGCGGGGTTGGTGAACTCGTAGTCGCCGCTGAAGGCGACCTCATAAGCGCTGTGCCAGGTGAAGCCGCGCTGGCGTGGTTTGAAGGCGAGTTCGGCATCCACTTTCGACGACGAAGGCAGCAGTTCGACGGCGCCGCTGGCATCATGAAAAACGGCGCGCGGATGCGGCTGCGCGAGTTGCGGTCCCCAGAGGCCATGGACGGCGCTGCTGGCGCGGCCGCCAATGCTTTCGGTGCGGAAGCCGATGGTGACGCCGAGGATCCACCAGCCGAGGGTGGCGAGGATGAAGATGACGAGGATGAGGAAGAGGCGTGTGGGTTTCATTTCGATGAAGGGTGAGTGGTGAGTGGTGAGTGGTGAGTGGGTTTAGGGGTGGCGGTAGGTGAGGCGGACTTGGGTGGCGCTGTCGCGGCAGAGGCGGCGGGTGAGTTGCAGGGCGTGGCGGCGCGGGGCGGCGACGGGTTGCGTTTCGGCGTTGCCTTGGGCGCTGATCTCCAGGCCCTCGGGCAGCTCGACGGACCAGTCCATGCGGTGCATGAGCAGCGGGGAGCGCGGCAGGGCGAGATCGAACTCGCCTTCGGAGGCGTGCAAGGGAGCGCCTTGCACGAAGTAGGTGAGGGTGACCTCGGTGGTTCTCTCCGCATCGGCGCCGGGTGCTGGCAGCGGAATCATGAGCGCGCCTTCGGTGGCGGTGACTTCGGCGGGCAAGGGTCGCCCGGCCACGGCGCCGCGCAGCAGCTCGGCTTGGGCGGGCAGTTGCAGACGCAGGCTGGCGGCGGCGCGGTGCTCGATGCGCAGGATGGCATGGGTGAGCTGGGCGCCGTCGCGGGCGATCTGGCTTTGAAAACTGGCCTCGCTGATGATGGCGGCATCGAGCGCGTGCGGGCTGGCGGGGGGGCCGGTCTCGCGATCCACCACGGTCAAGCGGACGAGGCCTTGCGCGGAAGTCAAACCCGTCAGCAGGGGCTGCTCGCGATGAGTGATGACGCCGTCCGGCCAGGCGATCTGCACGGCGAGCGTTGGTGGTGGCGCGTCGATCTCCAAGGCGGCGAGCGCGGCTTCCGCGGGCACGCTCCATTCGTAGGCGCCACTAGCGGCGGGCAGCAGTTGCAGGCGGCAGGTGGCGCGGCCGGATTTTTCCAAGACGAGCAGCAGTTGCTCTTTTGGGCGCGCCAGTCGCAGACCCTCGGGCAGAGCTTCCGCGAGGGTGGCGGCGCTGGCTTCACCGAGAGGCAGCGCGGCCCAGGCGCCGGTGAGATTTTCCACGGTGAACGCGGCTTCCAAGCGCGGCTGGTTTTGCTCGAAGCGCAGACGGTAACGCGCCTCGATCAAACAGGCCGGCAGCGGCGGGCCGGGCGGCGTCTCCACTTTGGCCGGGGCGCTGGCGCGCTCGATGAGCTGGCGCAGGTCGGCGTAGCTGAGGACCACGCGACTGTCATCGAGGGTGGCGGGCAGCAGCGGGTCAGGCGGGGTGGCGGTCGCGGCGGTGGCGAGCAACAGGAGGAGGCACCCGGCCAGGAGACCGGGCCGTCGTGGAGGCGGTGTCGGGTGGAACATCGCCGCCATGCTCGCGCCGCATGATGAGAGGAGAATGAAGCGGCGATGAAACTTCGGTGAAGTTTGTGTGCGGGGGAGTTGGTCCGTGGCTTGATTCGTGGAGCGACCGGCCCGGTCGCCGGGGGGCTTTCCCGGCATCGCCTTGCCAGCAGGGCTGGCGTCGGGACAGCGGCAGCAGGCTGAACGCAGTCCAGGGAGTTTTACGGCGGTCACATGCCACCGCTACAGCTCGGTCTCCTGTTCTGCGGCAGGCAGTTCGTTCGCCGGAGCCGGGAGGATTTTGACCTGAGTCAAGCGTCCGCCGTAGAGGTCGATGGCGCGGCGGGCGATGATGTCGATGAGGGCGGGCTGCAGGGTGCGGGCGGCGACGTTGGTGACGGCCATGGAGGCCCACATCAAAGGCGATTTGTAGCGCGCGGCCTGCCACACGGGCAGCAGGCGGCGATACCATTTGTTGGCCTCCTGCATCGCCTCGTGACGCGCGACCTTTTGCGTGAACTCCCAGGTTTTGAGCGCGGTGTTGGCGCTGACGTCGATGAGGCGGCCGATGGAGCGGGTTTGCAGGAAGTTCGCCACGTCGAGCGCGGCCAGATGCACGGCGCGCGAGAACTGGCCAAGACCGGGCGCGAGCAGGGGATTCGTCTCTCGCGGGTGATAGATGGCGGCGATCTCGCGCACCAGCCGCGGCACCTCGTCGATGAGCGGCGGCAGCCATTCGGGGTTGAGCTTGCGCTGCCAGCGCAGGCGGTTTTTGCAGTTGCGCACGGCTTCCAGCGCCAGCCGGTCGGCGTCCGTCTGCTCCACGCCGTCGAGGCGATGGCTCGCCTCCGCGCGCACCGCCTTCAAATCGGCGACAAACCGCAGCGCCATCCACAGCAACCAAGTGCCCGCGCCGCAGACAAACCCGGCGGCGAAGATGAGGAGATAACCCAGCCAGCTCACGAGTCATAGCTTCGCGCGGCTTGGCACAGGTTCAAATTCGTTCTCTTGCTCAGGCTCCCGGCACTCGGAGAGTGTCGGCGACTTTGGGTTGCCCGCTTCATTGAAGCGGGCATCGTGCGTGATGCTGCTTGCTGATCTCGTCGCTCATCTCGACACCGAACTCCGCATCGCGGAGATCGCCGATTATCCGCCCGCGCTCAACGGCTTGCAGGTCGATGCGCCTGGGTTGGAAGTCACGCGCGTGGCGGCGGCGGTGGACGCCTCGCTGCCGGTCATCCGCAAGGCCGTGGAGGCTGGCGCCAGTTTGCTGCTGGTGCATCACGGCCTGTTCTGGAGCGGTCCGCAAGCTGTCACCGGCGCGTTGCATGAGAAGCTGCGGCTTTGCCTGCAAAATGGTCTCGCGATCTACAGCGCGCATCTGCCGCTGGACGCGCATCCCGTGCACGGCAACAACGCCTGCATCGCCCGTGCTCTCGGCCTGACGCCCGCCGGCGGCTTTCTTGATTTCAAAGGCACCGACATCGGCCTCCTCGTGGAGGCGGCATTGCCGCTGCCGGACCTCATCGCGCGATTCCGCGCCGCTCTGAACGGCGGTCCGGTGCATGTTTGTCCCGGCGGACCGGCCCTCACCCGCCGCATTGGCATTTCCTCCGGCGGCTCCGGCTCGGAGGTGGCGGCGGCGGCGAAAGCGGGCGTGGACACCTTTCTCACCGGCGAGGGACCGCATTGGAGCTACACCCTGGCCGAGGAACTCGGCGTCAACGTGCTCTATGGCGGTCACTACGCCACCGAGACCTTCGGTGTCAAAGCACTGGCCGCTGATATTGAGTCGCGGTTTGGAATTCCCTGGTGTTTTGTCGATCACCCGACCGGTTTGTAAAATCGCCGCTCGCCATCCGGGCGAAGCTTGCCATCGTAAGCCTTATCTAAACAACCCCCAATTCGCCATGTCTCTTCCAGTTAGCCTTCAAGACGCCATCAACGCCCAAATCCGCAACGAGTTGCAAGCGCACTACAACTACCTCGGCATGAGCATCCACTTCGGCCATACCGCCTACATCGGCTTCTCGAAGTGGTTCCGCCTGCAAGCCGCCGAGGAGTACGCGCACGCGATGAAGCTGCTCGATTACTTGAACGATCGCGACGCCACCATCACCCTGCAAGCGCTGGAGGCGCCGCCGCAGGAGTATGGCAGCCATCCCATTGAGGTCTTCCAAGCCTCGCTCGCCCAGGAGCAGGGCGTCACCCGCCAGATCAACGATCTCTACGCGCTGGCCCAGCAGGAGCGCGACTTCACCACGCTGCATTTCCTTTCCTGGTTCCTGCAGGAGCAGGTCGAGGAGGAGGCCTCTGTCACTGAAGTCATCGACCGCCTCAAACTCGTGGGAGATGATCCCGCAGGCCTGCTGCAAGTCGATGGCGAGGCCGGCAGCCGCGCCTCCGGCATGACACTGCCCACCACCGGGACGGCCGCTGGTGAGGGTGCTTGAGGTGCAGTGCGCCGCGCGTTTGTTGGAGGCCCAACCACCCTACCTTGATTTGCCGATCCGGTACAAATGCCCGGCGCTGCGCAGCAGCAGGTCGCTGCCAGCCACCGAGTAGGAGGCGAGACAGCGCTCGTCGATGTCGTTTTTCGCCAGCACCTTGAAGCGCGTGCCGGTGGCGGCGACGACACCGAGCCCGCGCTCGTCGAGCATATAGAGACGACCGTCCGCGTGCAAAATCGAAGCCGATGCCGGGCCGCTGCAGCGCTCCTGGTAATGCACCTTGCCTGTGCGCGCGTCAAGGCAGCTCAGCACGCCGTTGTCCGCCAGCATGAACAGCTCGCTGCCCGCCACCACCACGGACGGATTGTGCGGCACGAATTTGTCCTGCCGCCAGGCCACATGCGATTTCGTCACGTCGCCCTGTGAAGTCTCATCCACGCGGATGGCCAGCAGCGCCGGTTTGTCGTAGCCGGTGCAGACATAGAGCAATCCGCCGGCAAACACAGGCCGCGGCACCACCGAGTAGCCTTGATCGTAGTTCACCCGCCAGATTTCGCGACCTGTTGCGGGTGCCAATGCCTGCACCACGCCGCTGCCCGGTGTGATGAGCTGGCGCGCGCCGCCGACCTCGATGACCAGCGGGGTGCAGAACGAGAATTTGCGCTTCGCCTCCGACACACGCGGCGTGCGCCAAGCCAGCTTGCCGGTTTTCGCATCAAGCGCGATCACCGCCGGATCGGCGGCGCCGTCGGTATTGAAGACGAGCAATCCATCCACCAGCACCGGGCTGCCGCCGTTGCCATGCACCGGCGCGTAAGCGTGCGCGCGCGTCAGCCAGATCGCCTCGCCCGAAGCCGCGTCCAAACAGGCCGTGCCCATGTGGCCGAAATGGACGTAAAGCCGGCCACCGGCGAACACCGGTGTCGGGCTGGCATGGCTGTTCTTTTGATGAATTTTCGGCGCGTTTTGGTCCTGCTGCTCGATCACGGTCTTCTGCCACAGGATGGAACCGGAAGCGGCGTCGAGACAGAGCACGGTGAGATCACGATCCGCGCCTTTTTCCACCGCTGAAGTCAAGAAGATGCGGTCACCCGCCACCACCGGCGAGGACCAGCCCTGACCCGGCACCGCCGTTTTCCAGAGCACGTTTTTGCGCGCGCTCCACTCCACCGGCAGTCCGCTGGCGCTAGCCTGCCCCTGCCCGGTCGGGCCACGAAACTCGGGCCAGTCTTGCGCCGAGGCAGGATGAGTCAGCAGCAGAAAAACCAGGGCAGGGAAAGATAATCGTTTCATCACGCAGAGAACGTGGGAGGGAACGACGGGACGGTAAAGCTGTTTGCGAAGGATTCGTCCGGCCCGCCTCAAGCGGTGCGGAAATCGTTGCAGCGCGGGCCGCGCGTTGCCAGAATGCGCGACCATGAAGACTCGACCCTTTCTCGCCGTTGTTTGCCTTGCGTTTGCCCTCCCGCCCGTATCCGCCTCCGAATGGGTGGATCTCTTTGACGGCAAAACCCTCACCGGCTGGACCCAGCGCGGCGGCAAGGCGGAGTACCGCATTGAGAACGGCGAGATCATCGGGGTCAGCGTGCCGAAGACACCGAACTCGTTTCTTTGCACCGAGAAAAGCTACCGCGATTTCATCCTCGAACTGGAGTTCAAAGTGGACACCAACCTCAACTCCGGCATTCAATTCCGCAGCCAGAGCCTGCCCGACTACAAGAACGGCCAGGTGCATGGCTACCAATGCGAGATTGATCCCAGCGACCGCGGCTGGACGGCGGGCATTTACGACGAGGGCCGCCGCGGCTGGCTGAACAATCTCTCGCAAAACGACCCGGCCCGCTTCGCCTTCAAGCAGGGCGACTGGAACCGCGTGCGCATCGAGGCGATCGGCTCCCGCCTGCGCACCTTTTTGAACGGCGTGCCCGCCGCCGATCTCGAGGACGACCTGACGCCGGAGGGTTTCATCGCTCTGCAAGTGCACGGTGTGCCCGACAAGTTCGCCGGTCTGGAGATCCGCTGGCGCCACATCCGTCTTCAGGAAAACCCGGAAGCCGGCACCCCTGTCGCCGCCGCGAAAACCGCGCCCGCCGAACTCTGGCCCGCCGATCCGGAGATCAAAAAAGTCGCCGAAGGTTTTCAGTTCACCGAAGGCCCGGCGCTGGGGCCGGACGGGAAAATCTGGTTCAGCGACATCCCCAACGAGCGCATCCACATCTTCGATCCCGCCACCGGCGCCACCACCATTCACCGCGAGCAAACAGGCCGCGCCAACGGTCTGATGTTCACGCCCGCCGGAGCGCTGCTCGCCTGCGAGGGCGGCAACCGCCGCCTGTCGCGCCAGGAAGGTTCCGACCTGGTGACGGCGCTCGCGGAAACCTTCGATGACAAACCTTTCAACGCCCCCAACGATCTCGACATCGACGGCAGGGGCGGCATCTATTTCACCGACCCCGGCTACGGTCGCAAACCGGAGGAGATGCCGCTCGGCGTCGAGGGCGTCTATTACGCCACGCCGGACAAAGACCGCACCAAGCCCGCCAAGGTCATCCGCGTCATTGACGACCTCGTGCGCCCCAACGGCGTGCTTGTCTCCAACGACAAACGCGTCCTCTACGTCATCGACAACGGCGCCAACAGCCTGTGGGCCTACGACATCCAGGATGACGGCACTTTGCAAAACGGGCGCAAGCTGTGCGTGTTCGATCCCAACGAGGAACGCGGTGGCGACGGCCTCACCAGCGACGAGTTTGGCAACCTCTACATCGCCGCCAACGGCATCCACGTCGTCAACCCGGAGGGCAAACCCCTCGGTGTCATCACCCTGCCCGAGCGCCCCGCCAACTGCGTCTTCGGCGCGCGCGGCTCGCAGACCTTGTATGTCACCGCGCGCACCTCGCTCTACGCGGTGAAGCTGAACGTGGACGGACGGCGCTGACAGCGGAGTGGAAGCGCCCAGCCTCTCCGGCGCGGCCCGGCCACCTCGCATCTTCAAGCAGCGAAGCAGGGCGCGGGCGATGCCTTTTTACATCATGCCCTCCAGCCGTCCCGCGGAGGCCGGGCCATCCCGCCTTTCGGCCAGCCAGGAACCGTGCTGGCGCAGCGGGTTTTTGGTCTGGCCGCGTCTTTCCGCAAGCGCCGCCGCCGCTTCATGGAGATGATGAAAAGGGTCGGCAAGGCCAGGGTGGAATGGGGTTGAACTTCGTGACGGCGCCAAGCTGCACTCTCTGCCTCCACACATGTATCGGACCATGGGCCAAGAATTTTTGTCGGAGGCAGCGCCGGGTTAAAGTTGGTGCTTTGCCAGCACGCGCCCGACCCCGGCATACACATTCATTTTTTCACCGCGCAAAAAGCCAACCAGGGTCTGGCCGGAGGTTTGGGCGAACTCGACGGCGAGGCTGGTGGGGGCGGAGATGGCGGCGACGAGGGGGAGACCGGCGGCAAGGGCTTTTTGCATCATCTCAAAGGAGACGCGCCCGCTGAGCAGGAGCAGGTGGCGGTCGAGCGGCAGGAGGTCGTTTAAAACGGCCCAGCCGAGGATTTTATCGAGCGCGTTGTGGCGGCCGACGTCCTCGCGGGCGATGCGCAGGCGGCCTTCAAGATCGAACACGGCGCAGGCGTGCAGGCCGCCGGTGGCGTCGAAGGTGGCCTGCGCGGCGCGCAGTTTTTCCGGGAGGGCGCACAGCAAGTTCGGGCTGACGCGCCAATCCGCGGTGACGGCCGGGAACTGCTGGAAGACGGCGTCGAGGCTGGTCTTGCCGCAGAGGCCGCAACTGGAGGCGCTGAAGACATGGCGGGTGAGGTGATCCCAGTTCACCACCGCGCCGCCGAGCAGGACATCGACGATGTTGCCTTTGCTGTCGGCGGTGACAGGGCACTGCGAGATTTCGAGCAGGTCGGCGGGGCGTTTGACGACGCCCTCGCTGACGAGAAAACCGGCGGCCAGCTCCTCGTCGTGGCCGGGCGTGCGCATGACGACGGCGACGGAGCGGCCTTCAACCCGGATTTCGAGCGGCTCCTCGCGGGCGACCTGGTCCGCGCGCGCTTCACAGACGGGGTTGGAGGCAGGGGCGCAATGCAGGTGATGAAGGCGGACGCGCTGGCTGGGGGCGCGGGAGTCGTCGGCAACGGCGGTGTTTTCGCTCATGCTCACACCTCCGCGAAGCGCCGGGGCTCGGCGATGAGGTTGACCATTTTTTCAAAGGTCTCGCGACCGCGCAGGATTTCGATCTCAACCCGGAGAAAAAGAAACGGCACGTCGGTGACGGTCATGGCGGGAAGGCGGACGAAGTCCTTCTCAGTGGTGATGATGTAATGCACGTCGCGGCGCAGGCAGCGCTCCACGAATTGATGAATCTCGCGCTCGTGGAAGCGGTGGTGGTCGGTGAAGCGTTGATAGACATCGACCTTGGCACCGAGCTTGCGCAGGAGGTTCTCAAAGCTCTGCGGCACGGCGATGCCGGAGAGCGCGCCGACAAACTTGCCGCGCAACTCGGAGAGCGGAAGGATCTGGCCGCTTTGTATGTCCTGCAAATGCACGGGGCGGTGGCGGCACTCGATGATGTCGGCGACTTGATTGTGACGGCGGAGGTCGGTGACGATCTCGTCGCTGTCGCCGTCGGATTTGGTGAGGAAAATGTAGCTGGCGCGCTTGAGGTTTTTTGGCGGCTCGCGCAGGGTGCCGCGCGGCAGCAGGTGGCCGGTGCCCCAGGGCGCGGTGCGGTCCACAAGGACGATGTCGTGGCGGTGCTTGAGGCGGAGGTATTGCAGGCCGTCGTCGAGCAGAAGGACGTCGGCGCCGAACTCGCGGATGGCGTAGGAGCCGCCGTGGACACGGTCGCGATCCACAATGACGGGGACGCCGGGGCAGTTCCTGGCGAGCATGAGCGGCTCGTCGCCGGCGAGGTAGGCGTCGTTGATGCGCACGCGATCGTAGTCGGAGACAACGCGGGGGCGTGGTTTGCGCGGCTTGCGCATGAGGCCGAGCGCGGCGGCGAGACGGCGCAGCAGAGGCGGCTTGCGCTGGCGCTTGCTTTTGTAACCGCGGCTGAGGATGGCGACGCGGCGACCACGGTCGCGCAGGGCTTTGGCCAGCATTTCGACGACGGGGGTCTTGCCGGTGCCGCCGACGGTGAGGTTGCCGATGCTGATGACGGGCACGCCGAGGTGGTGGTCGTGGATGAAGCGCTCGCGGAAGAGCCAGAGACGGAAGGCGACGGCGCGGCCATAAACGCCGGAAAGACTGCGCAGCAGCACGCGCAGCAACCGCGCGCGCAGGCCGCGACGGTTGTTCATGATCACGTCGATGCCGAAGCTTTCGATGTCTTCCAGCAGGTCCTTCATCGGAGGGTGGGCTACCAAGGCGCGCGTTGGCGGCGGAGACAAGCTAAAGCTTGCGGACAGAGGCCGGGCAAGATCAACGGGCTTCGTTGTCCACGGCCGCGTGCGGCGAGCGGGATTTCAGCCTTTCAAAGGTCTTCTGGACGGGGACGGTCAGGTCGTGGCGTTCTGGAATTGTCAACTATGTTGCAGATACACAGTTTGCATGCCTTGATTTTGCAGGGATTTGCGGTTGGGAAAGTTGTCGTTGCGAGCTTGGGGGGGCATCCTGGCAAGGAACGGTGTTGAGATTGCCCCACGGGAAACGTATCTTATAAACATGAAACCCCTGTCCCTGCTCCTCGCGCTGTTGCTTCCAGTCGCTGCTTTGGCTCAAAATCAACGGCCCGGAGGTGGGGCGCCACCGGCGGAGCAGGAGCGGCAGTTGAAGGCGTTCGCGAATCGCGGGGACACGGACGCGCAATTCGAGCTGGGCCTGCGCTACCTGACGGGCGAGGGTTTTGACAAGAACGAGGAGGAAGGGGTGCGCTGGCTGGAGAAGGCGGCCGAGGCCGGGCATCTGCGCGCCATGCATGTTTATGGCAGTTTGTTTGAGGACGGTGTGATGGTGGAGAAGGACCCGCAGAAGGCGGTGGAATGGTATGAAAAATCCGCGAACGGCGGCTTCGTGATGGCGCAGCACGCGCTGGCGGTCGCTTACGAGTTGGGACAGGGCGTCAAAAAAGACCGCGCCAAGGCGGCGGAGTGGTTTGAGAAGGCGGCGGCGCAAAACTACCCGCCCTCGATGTCGGCGCTGGCATCGAAACTGGAGAGCGGCGAGGGCGTGCCCAAGGACACCGCGCGCGCGGCGCTGCTGTACTTGAAAGCCTCGAAGCAGGACTTTGCGCCGGCGATGGCGCGTCTGGCGCATCTTTATTACACCGGCGTCGGCGTGCCGGTGGACTACCGCCGCTCTTTCGGCTGGTACCAGCGCCGCGCCGTCCGTGTGGGCGATCCCTGGTCCATCAACGATCTCGCCTGGTTCCTTTCCACCTGCCCGGATGAAAGCCTGCACAATGGCGAGCAGGCGGTGCTCATCGCCAAGGAGGCGCTCAAGATGCTGGCCGAGAACGGCGAGGAGCAGCGCTATGAGATGATCGACACCGTGGCCGCCGCGCTTGCGCGCAATGGCGAGTTCGTGGAGGCGGTGCTGTGGCAGCGCAAGGCGCTTTCCCTGCTCGAGGCGGACAAGGAGGTCAAGGAGGAGGACCGTCAAAAACTCACTGATGAATTCCTGGACCGGCTCAAACTTTACGAGAAACAAAGCCCTTACACCGACTCTGAAAGCGAGGGCGAGCCGGACGCGGAGCCGTTGCCGCAGGATTCCATCCTGCAGGAAGAGGGCATCCCCGAGGCGCCGCCGAAGCCGCGCAAAGCACCGGAGAAAAAACCGCGCGGCACGGTGGTCTGATGACCGGCGCGGACAACCTCCCGCTGAGCCAGTTGCCCGGCCTCGACAGCCGCCATGTGCGGCAGTTGGAAAAGGAGGGCGTCGCCACCACGCGCGCGGTGCTCGAGTGGCTGCCATTTCGTCATGAGGACCGGCGGCGCGGCGCGGAAACGGGTTTTGCGGCCGGACCGCTGCCGGTTTGCCATCACGTCGTGGTCAGTAAAACGTCGGTCAAACACTTCGGACGCGGCCGCCGGCGCGGAGTGTTCGAGGCGCAGGTGAGCCCCGTCGCCGGCTCGGTTTTGGGCGACCTCATGACGCTGCGCTGGTGGGGCATGACCTTCATGAGCCGCGCCATCGCCGAGGGCATGGAGCTTTTCATTCATGGCCGCATCAAGGAGTACAAGGGCCGTTTGTCGATGGATCATCCCGAGTATGAGGTCGTCAAGGAGGGCGACGAGGAGGCCGCCGGCATCCACACGGGACGCATCACACCGGTGTATCGCTTGCGCGGCGGCGTCAGCCAGAAAGCGGTGCGCGGCGCGGTTTGGGCGGCGTTGCAGCACGTTTCCGGGACGCTTGCGCCCGACCTGCTGCCCGCGCCTTCCGCGGAGGGTGAGTTCGCCGGCTGGTCCGCCGACCGCGCCCTGCGCGCTTTGCATTTCCCGGCGGAAATAGAGGAACTCGAGCAGGCGCGACGCTACCTGGCGCTGGAGGAATTCTTTGCTTATCAACTGCGCGTCGTGCATCGCCGCCGCAGCGTGCTGGAGGCGGGCGGACGGGCGCTTGCGGGCGATGGCAGCCTCGCCGCGCAGTTGCAGAGCGCGCTGCCTTTTGCCCTCACCGGCGCGCAGGCGCGCTGCCTGGAGGAAATCCGCCGTGACCTGCGCGCCACTGCGCCGATGAACCGGCTGCTGCACGGCGATGTCGGCAGCGGCAAGACCATCGTCGCCTTCTTCTCGATCCTGCATGCCATCGAGAGCGGCGCCCAGGCGGCGTTGATGGCGCCCACGCAAATCCTCGCCGAGCAGCACTATGAAAACGCCCGCCGCTGGCTCGCGCCGCTCGGCATCGAAATCGCCCTGCTCACCGGCAGCCGCAAGGAAGTCCGGAGCGCGCGCGTCCCGCGTGCGGTTTCCGGCGTCGCGCCGGAAACGATCGCGGCCCCGCCGCGCACGGCCAGCGACGTTACCCTGCCAGCGACCTCAACCCCCGTGTCCGCTGGCGCGAAATCTTTTCAGCGCAACGCTGAAAAGGGCACGCGGGACGCGTGCGCTCCGGAACTCTTTCCGCGCTCGTTGCCGCAACTTGTCATCGGCACTCACGCGCTGTTGCATGAGCGCGAGCTATTGCCCGATCTCGGCCTCGTGATCATCGACGAGCAGCACAAGTTCGGCGTCGCCCAACGCGCCGGTCTGATTCAACGCGGGCGCACGCCGGACGTGCTGGTGATGACCGCCACGCCGATCCCGCGCACCCTCACTTTGACGGTTTATGGCGACCTCGATGTGTCCACCATCGACGAGCGTCCCGCCGAGCGCGGCCGCATCATCACCAAGGTTCGTCCCGCCTCCAAACAACAGGAAGCCGTCGCGTTTCTCCATGCGCAGCTTGAGGAGGGCCGGCAGGCTTACCTTGTCTATCCGCTCATCGAGGAGTCGGAGAAGCTCGACGCGGCCGCCGCCAAAAAAGGCCATGGCGAATGGAGCCAGCGCCTGCCTCATTTCAACGTCGGCCTGCTGCATGGCCGCATGAACCCGGAGGAAAAGGACCGCGTCATGCGCGACTTCCGCGCCGGCAAACACGAGGCGCTGGTGGCGACCACGGTGATCGAGGTGGGTGTCGATGTGCCGAACGCCACCGTCATGTACTTGCACAACGCCGAACGCTACGGCCTGGCTCAGCTCCACCAACTCCGTGGCCGCATCGGGCGCGGCAGCCACACTTCGTACTGCGTGCTTTTTGTTGACGACGACGACAAGGACGCGCGCCAGCGGCTCGCCATCTTGGAGGAGACCAGCGACGGTTTCAAAATCGCCGAGGAGGATCTCAAGCGCCGCGGTCCCGGCGACATGCTGGGCCGGGCCCAGAGCGGCCAGGGTCCGTTGCGCTTCGCCTCGCTGCTCGCCGATACCCGGCTGGTCCGCCTCGCCCGCCAGCTTGCGGAGCGCGCGCTCGACCAGGACCCCCTGCTCACCGACGCGCGTTTTGACCGCATCCGGGACAGCGTCCTGCGCTTGGAACTGCCGCAGGCGATGCGGCAGTGACTTTCAGCCTCGTGCAACTGAATTACCAGAAGTCCAGGCGTAAGCCTGAGTTTATTGGCAGGGCAGCCCACTTTTCACTGGCGCGCGCGAGGAATCGCATTATTGTCAAGGCTCTCTTCGCGAGATGGTGGTCGTAGCTCAGTCGGTAGAGCCCCGGATTGTGGTTCCGGTTGTCGCGGGTTCGAGTCCCGTCGATCACCCCATTCTTCCCCTCCCGGAGACATGATCGAACAAGCGTCCACCATAGAAGCGTTGGAAAAACGCATTGGGCATGCCTTCACAAACAGGCCGCTGTTGGAGGAATCACTGACGCACGCCAGTCTGGCCAAGAAACGCGGCTTGCAGTTGCGCTCGAATCAACGCCTGGAATTCCTGGGCGATGCCGTCCTGCAATTGGCGCTCTCCGAGGTGCTCTACCGTCTTTGGCCGGATGCCGACGAGGGCGCGCTCAGCAAAGCGCGCGCCCGGTTGGTCTCGACCGCCGCCCTGGCGGATCTGGCCCGCCGTCTGGAATTGGGCCGCTTTCTGCGGCTGGACCGTGGAGAGGAAGCCTGTGGCGGGCGTGATCGCGACTCGATCCTGGCGGATGCGTTCGAAGCCTTGACTGGCGCTGTTTATCTCGACGGCGGCATGAGCGCCTGCCAAATCGTGATGGAGCGTTTGTTTCGCGACGACCTCATCCGCCTCCAATCGGAGCCGGGCGAAAGCAATCCCAAAGGCCGGTTGCAAGAGCTGCTGCAAGCCCTCAATCGCCAAGCCCCGACGTACGAAGTCAAAGACAGCTCCGGTCCCGATCACTTGCGCTCCTTTATGGTGGAAGTATGCTGGGAGGGGCGCATCCTGGGATGGGGGAGCGGTCGTTCCAAAAAAGAGGCCGAGACGGCGGCGGCGACCTCCGCGCTGGAAAGGCAATCAGAATGGCACCCGTAAACCGTTTTTAGGCCTGTGGATATCCTGTGAATACCTTGTTGGGTCTCGCCTCGCAAATCTGGATGACTTTTCAAAACTGCGACTTGTTGGTGAGAATTCACAGCTTGGACTCAGCTTATTCTCACGAGATTCCCGTGTGGAACGCCGTAATGTGGCTGGAGGAACACGGATTTGACACTTATCCGCAGCGCTTAATACAATGAGGCTACAAAGGATCTTCTCATCTCTGATTCATAACGCTGGGAAAAACTGCCCGGCCAAGAGCCTCTTCGAGGGTTGCTTTGTTGTGAAAGAGAAGGCGGGAGTTTCTTCCCGTTCTTGGTTCCAGGATGGAGAATGGGCGGCGCAATGGGCCGGGGAAACAGTCACCATTTTGGGCCATTCGCGCTCGGGGTCCGCATGGCATTTCACCCCTCAGGCCACAAGTGCGGTTGTCACCCGTGGCTGCTCATTGACAAGACCCTTGCCCGCCCGTTGATTGCCCCACCATGAATTCCTCTCCAGCCGATTTTCCCACCCTCATCACTCCTCAGGCCGGTCCCTCCGGTTACGTCGTGCCTACCGTGATCGAAAGTGAGGGCCGCGTCGAGCGCGCCTACGACATCTACTCCCGCCTGCTGAAGGACCGTATCGTTTTCCTTGGCACTCCGGTCGATGACCAGGTGGCCAACATCATCATTGCCCAACTTTTGTTCCTGCAGATGCAGGATCCGAAAAAGGACATTCACATGTACATCAACTCCCCCGGCGGCTCCGTCACCGCCGGTCTGGCGATTTATGACACCATGCAGTTCGTCACCTGCGACGTGAACACCTACTGCATCGGACTTGCCGCCAGCATGGGCGCCGTGCTGCTGGCCGCCGGCACGCCGGGCAAGCGCTTCGCCCTGCCGAACTCGGATATCATGATCCATCAAGTTTCCGGCGGCGCCCGCGGCACCGCCTCCGATGTCGAGCGCACCGTCGATTTCATGTACAAACTCAAGCGCCGCCTCAACCGCATCCTGGCGCAGCACACCGGCAAAGCCACCGAGCAAATCGAGCGCGACGCTGACCGCGACAATTACATGAGCGCCGCTGAAGCCGCCGACTACGGCTTGGTGGACAAAGTGCTGGAAAACAAACGCGAGCTGCAAGCCATCGCCAGCGCTTGACCCCCCGGACAATCTTTTGCCAGGCCAACCCCTTGACAGTGAGTTCGACAACTTGACGACGCCTTGACAACCGCTCCGCCCTCCAAACGCATCCTGGTCACCGGCGGCGCCGGTTTTATCGGCTCGAACCTCGCGCACTATTTGCTCGGCGCGGCTGGGGATGATCTGGGCATCACGGTGGAAAAAGTCGTCAATCTCGACAAGCTGACTTACGCCGGCAACCTCTCCAACCTCGCCGCCCTCGCCGGCGATGACCGCCATCTTTTTATCAAGGGCGACATCCTTGACAAAGAACTCGTGCTGCGGCTGCTCACGGAGCATGACATCAACGCTGTCATGCATTTGGCGGCCGAGTCGCATGTGGACCGCAGCATCGACGGGCCTGAGGAGTTCATCATGACCAACTTCGTGGGCACCTTCCGCTTGTTGGAGGCCGCGAAGACGCATCATCAGGCGCGCCTCGCCAGCGGGCAGGAGGATTTTCGGTTCCTGCATGTTTCCACCGACGAGGTCTTCGGCTCCCTCTCCGCTTCCGATCCCGCCTTTAGCGAGACCACGCCCTACGCGCCGAACAGCCCCTACTCCGCCAGCAAAGCCGGCAGCGACCACCTGGCCCGCGCCTATGTGCATACCTTCCATTTGCCGGTCGTCACCACCAATTGCTCGAACAACTACGGTCCCTATCAGTTCCCGGAAAAATTGATGCCGTTGATGATTCAAAAAGTCCTGCGCGGTGAGTCCCTGCCCGTCTATGGCGACGGCAGCAACGTGCGCGACTGGCTCTACGTCGAAGACCACTGCCGTGGCCTTGCTTTGTCCTTGGTCAAAGGCGAGATCGGCGAAACCTACAACATCGGCGGCAAGTGCGAGATGAAGAACATCGACGTCGTGCATGCCATCATTGACGCCGTGAACGCCGAGCGTCCCGAGCTGAACCGCAAGGCGGAGGATTTGATCACCTACGTCAAGGACCGCCCCGGCCACGACCGTCGCTACGCCATCGACTGCTCCAAGATCGAGCGCGAGCTCGGCTGGCAACCCCAGGAAACCTTTGCCACCGGCTTGCGCCGCAGCGTCCGCTGGTATCTGGAGAACGACGCCTGGGTCAAGGAGATCGAGGCCAAGTACCAGCTCCAGCGATTGGGCGCGGGGTGATGACACGGCTAATTTTTTGTTTTTGAGTAACCTGTCATGCCTGTCAAAACACAAACACGATATGGAATCGGCGAGTGGTATGGCAAAGATTTTGCCAGCTTGAATACCGAGACGGTTCGCCAGTATGCCGGGGCAAAGAACAAGGCGCAGCACTGCCGTTTTCGTAACGCGAGCTGCAACAAGAAGGGCGGTGTTTGCTCCTTGCGTCTCTATGAAAAGACGAGTGATAGCGTGGTTCCCGCTGGAGGTCTGGTGACCACTTGTCCCCAACGCTTCAAGGAATCAAACCGGGCCTTCTCTTGGATCGCGGAAACCTTGATCGGAACGACCCATCCCGAGGTCATCAAAGAAGTGTCTTTTCTCAAGGCTTCGAAAGGCGATCAAGAAAGCTTGGAGGCGGTGGGCCAGATTGACATGGTGCTCGTCAACAGAAGCGGTCCAGTTCTTGGCTGGTGCTGTGTTGAAATGCAGGCGGTGTACTTCTCCGGGAAGGGAATGGAATCAGAATTCGCCGCCATGAAATCATGGAGTGAGGAAGGGACTCCTTTCCCCCTCGAAGTAAGAAGACCGGACTTCCGCTCAAGTGGACCCAAACGCCTGATGCCTCAGTTGCAAATCAAGGTTCCCACAATCAGCCGCTGGGGTAAAAAGATGGCCGTGCTGGTGGATCGGTCCTTCTGGCGCAGCCTCGGTTCCATGTCTGAGGTTTCCAGCATGTCGAACTGTGATGTCGCCTGGTTCGTGGTGGACTACCAGCTTGTCGGGGACCAATGGGAACTGGTGCCCGCCGAGGTCCATTACACCACTCTTGATCGCGCGGTTGAAGGCCTTACAGGCGGCGTGCCGGTGAGTCTTGAGGAATTTGAGGGTGACATTACACGCCGGCTTTTGTAGCCCAGCTCAAATCACGGCCGATCAGCAATTCCGTCATCTTGGCGTGATGGGTGTTTTTCATGGCGATTTGCCGTGTCTCGAAGTCGAATTTCTTCGCCAAATGCTCCACTTCAGGAGTGTTGTCGTAACTCATGAGAAAGTCCCCTTTTACTTTGGAGAGTTGAAAAAACAAAAGCTCGTGGTCGATGTTCCATTTTGAATAGAGCCTTTTTGCCGCCAGTGTGTAGGGAGGGTCGATGTAAAAAACGGCAGAGTGGTCATCCTGGTGCTCGCGAATCAGCGCAAAGGCATCTCCATGCACGAAAGTGAAACGATCCTTGATTGAGTTGATTTCGCGGATGCGCTTCGCCAAAGTTTCAGGATACCAGCGGGAGCGAATGCCGCGGCCGTTCTCGCCAGTCTTGACCAGACCGGCCCCCGGAGCCAGGATGCCCCCCCGTTGGACACGGTTTCGGAGCAGGGTTTGAAAAGCCAATTCACGAGTTTTGCGAGCTGGCTTGTCGAGGGCATGGCGAGCAGACTCGATGTTCAGATCAAATTGTAAAATTTGGCTGGCGAGCCATTCGGCCTGTCCATTGAGAACGGCTTTCCAGACGGCGGCTACGCCTTCGTCTAATTCGGCAAATACAACATGCTTGGCGAGTCTCTCAAAACCCGTTGTCAGGCTGATGATGGCTCCTCCTGCAAAGGGCTCAATCAATCGTGATGGTTTGCTGGGTTGGTTTCTCAGCCAATCACGAACATAAGGTACAAGCCAAGTTTTTCCGCCGGGATACCGAAAAGGGCTTCGCTGCGGCACCGAGGCAACATTGACCGGAGTCACGGATTGGTAGGCGACATTGCTTTTCCGCAGCGTCACCGGGAGACAGCTAAAAAGGTACTCCGCCGGATTCTCCATCAAAGCAAGATCGCCTGCTTCATCCAGCCGCTTGGCAATGGTCATCACAGTATCTGCCAGGGTTTGCGGTACACGGATCACGGTTGTTTTTCCTGAATTCCACTTTTTTGGATAGCTGGTAGAGGATCGCGCCATTTGCGAAGGTGTAGCCTTTCTTGCCTCACACGTCAACCCTTGTTACAGGGCATTTTTCCCTGTAACAGAACGGTTTTTGATTGGAATGCTCGTCTATTTGTGATTCTTGAGCTACTCTCCGGCTCATAAAATCGGAGTGGTACTTAATTCCTACCAACTTGAAAAACGAACGTTCCAACCAAAACAGCGCCATCGTATCGAAGCCAGACAAAGCCGGGCTGAGCGTGCGCGGTCGTCATCACGTCGATGTTTTGGCTGCCAAGATGCCGAAAAATTTTAAGTCGAGCGAGTTCGCTTGGTCTGTAAAAGGCCGGGAGGATTGGTGATGACCGCCGAGGCGCTGGGGCTTCACTGCATTAAACAGCGGCCAGGAACAACCTCATCTTGAGGATTGACCAGCGGGGCGGGAACCTTGATCTTTTTGTCTCTTTTGCGCGTTTTACTCCTGTCTATGAAATTCGCCCTTTTTATTGCGCTGCTGCTACCGGCGTTTGCTTCCCGGCTACCGGCACAGCCGATTGACGTCAACTCCGGCGCCTGGGATGGTGTGGTCAATATCGATGCCTCCATGCAGGTGCCGGATTACCGCGAGCCTTGGAACGGGGGGCGGCCCACTGGCGGATCCGGCACGGGTTTCCTGATCGGCAAAAACCGTTTCCTGACCAACGCCCACGTCGTCAGCAACGCCACCAAGCTGGTCATCCGCTCCTCCAACGATCCAGAGCCGCATCCGGCACGCATCGTGCACATTGCGCATGACTGCGATCTCGCGCTGCTGGAGGCGGAGGACGCACGCCACTTCGAGCACCTGCGCCCGCTCGAGCTCGGTGGCATTCCCAAACTCAACACCGAGGTCATCGCCGTCGGCTATCCCATCGGGGGTGACCGCATTTCAGTCACGCGCGGGGTGGTCTCTCGCATCGACTTCCGCCAGTACAGCCACAGCGGTGTGGACAGCCATCTGGCCATCCAAGTGGATGCCGCCATCAACCCCGGCAACTCCGGCGGGCCGGTCCTGCAGGACGGTCGTGTGGTCGGGGTCGCCTTCCAGGGTTACAGCGGCAACGTGGCGCAGAACGTCGGCTACATGATCCCGGTGCCGGTGATCCAGCGCTTCCTCAAAGACATCGAGGACGGCAGCTACGATCACTACGTCGATCTGGCGATCAGCGACTTCCCAATTGAAAACCCCGCGCAGCGCAAGGCGCTGGGTCTGGCCGATGACGGTATTGGTGTCATGGTCGGCAGCGTCGAGCCGGCCGGATGCGCGGGCGGCGTGCTGGAGATAGGGGATGTGATTCTCTCCATCGACGGCGGTCCGGTCTATAACAACGGCCTCATCAAGCTCGACGGCGAGCTGGTGAACATGAACGAGGCGGTCGAGCGCAAATTCGCCGGAGACAGCATCGAGATGGAATTCCTGCGCGCCGGCAAAAAGCAAAAGGCGACCATTGAGCTGAAGCGTTTCATCCCCTATGTGCGTCTGGGCAATGTCTATGACGAGCGGCCGCGTTACCTCGTTTATGCCGGCCTCGTCTTCCAGCCGCTGGAGCGCAACCTGATGGAGGCGCACAGCATCCAGCAGCCGGTGGTCAACTACCTCTTTGACAACTTCCTCAATGACAAGCTCTACGTCGAGCGGCCGGAGCCGGTCATCCTGACCAACGTGCTGCCGGACGAGGTCAACACCTTCCTCACGCCTTACGCTCACAATGTCGTGGACGAGATCAACGGCGTCAAAATCACCCGCCTCGCCGATGTCAAAGACGCCCTGGCGAAAAAGAACGGCGACGAGCCCTTCGTGGTCGTCCGCCTGCTTGAGGTCAACCGCCCGCTCGTGCTGCGGCGCGATCTGGCCGAGGCCGCGCACCCGCGCATCATGCAAACCTACAACATCCGCGAGGCCGCCTACTTGGGCGAGTGAAACTCCGGTGCCGCGCCACCCCATCCGATCCCAAGCCATGATGAAACCTGTTTTTGTTCTCTTTGCCTCGTTGTTGATGTGCCCGCCCGGTTTGCCCGCCTCCGCTGGCGGGGAGGGTTTGGAGCCGCAGACCGCCTCACCCGCCGCCGACGTGCGCGGCGCCGCCCGCGCGGCCGTCACCGAAGCCATCATCAAGACCAGTTCCCTGCTCAAGGTCAACGTCACCTATCAGCAGTACAGCCCGCACATTCCCTGGCAGAAAGAGTCCCCCGGCTCACGACGCGGCCTTGGCGTGGTGCTCGAGGGCAATCACATCCTGGTCACCGCCCAGATGGTGGCGGACGCCACCTACATTGAGTTGGAGCTGCCGGAGAGCGGGCAAAAACAAACCGCCGTGGTGAAGGCGGTCGATTACGAGGCCAACCTCGCCTTGCTGGCCGCCGCCGATGAAGCGCGCGCCAAGACCTTCTTCACCGACCTCAAACCGATGGCGCTCGACACCAGCACGCGCATCGGCGACGCGCTCTCCGTCTGGCAGATCGGGCCGTCCGGTGATCTCATCGTGACTCCGCTGCGCGTCTCCAAGGTCGAGACTGCGCGCTACTTCGTCGATGGCTCCGTGTTCCTCGTGTTTGAAGGCAACGGCATCATTCGCAGTGAGGGCAACAGCTTCACCCTGCCCGTGGTGAAGGGCGGCAAGCTGGCCGGCCTGCTGCTGCGTTACGACTCGAAAAACCAGGTCACCACCGTTCTGCCCGCCTCCATCATTCAGCACTTCCTGAAGGACACCGCGGATGGCGACTATCGCGGTTTTCCCAATCTTGGCGTCGAATTTCAGCTCACCATGGACGAGCAGTTCCGCGAGTTCCTCGGCATGAAACCGGGTGAGGGCGGCATGTATGTCAGCCGGGTGATGAAGGGCATGACCGGCGATCTCGTCGGCCTCAAAGAGGGGGACATCATCACCTCTGTCAATGGCTTCGCCATCGACTCGCGCGGCAACTACAAGGACCCGCAATACGGCACCCTCAGTGTGAGTCATGTCGTGCGCGGGCGCGCCTTTGTTGGTGATCCGCTCAAGATCGTGGTGCGTCGCGGCAGCGCGGAGCTGACCCTGGAGGGCAAGCTGGCGCGCAAAGACCCGGCGGACATGATCGTCTCCCCTTACCGCTTCGATCGCGGTCCGAACTACCTCCTCGCTGGCGGTTTGCTGTTTCAGGAGCTGTCCCAGACTTATCTCGAAGCCTTTGGTCGCGAACGCAACAGCGGTCCTGTGCTGCGGCTGACACGCATCGCGAAGAACCCGGAGGAGCACGAGGAAAAAGGCCGCAAAAAAATCATCTTCATCAGCGCCGTGCTGCCCACGCCGAGCGTGCAAGGTTACGAGCGCATTGGCGGGCAGATCGTCGATGAGGTCAACGGCACCCTGATCAAGAACCTGAGCGATCTCGACGCGGCGCTCAAAAATCCTGTGAACGGCATCCACACCATCAAGCTCAACGAGTTCCCGCACCTGATGCACATCGACGCTCTCGCCATGGAGCGGGATAACATGGCCATCATGACTGGCGGCTATCGCGTCGGCGCGTTGAAGAGGCTGGATTGAGTTGGGTTGCCTGGTCCTCCAGGCGCCGTCCTCTACGGCGGCGCACAAATCCAAAAAGTGCGGCGGTCACAGACCGCCGCCACAGAATGAAGCGGCGTCCCGGTTCACCGCACAAACATGAACTCCAGCGTGGTGAGCAGGGCCCACAGGATGTTGCCGGCGCCGTTCGCGTCCCCATGCTCGTTGAGCTGCGCGTAGGCGGCTTTCTTCTCCGCCTCGGTGGGTTCGCGATTGAGGAGGGTCAGGAAGGCGGCTTCCACCTGCTTTTTGGGCAGGTCGTTTTTCAAAACCTCGCGCATCACCAGGGACTCCGGGTGGGTGAGCATCGCCTGCACGGAGCCGTTCATGAGCATCAGTACTTGCGGCTGGCTGCCTTCGGTGCTGTTGCCGTCGATGAGCTCCCGGTTGCCCTGGCCGAACTCCCGCAAAAAGTGACCGGCGGGCGCAGGTTGCGGCAAATCAGCGGCCCGCAGCAGTTTCATGCCGTTGTGCTCGAGGATTTTGAGGCCGGAAGCGGAGGTCTCCGCCTGCGCCAGCCCGCCGCCGCCGGAGCGCTCGCGCAGTTGTTGCTCGAAGCGATAAAACCCCTCCAGCTTGGAGGCCACCACGGCGCCGGTGGCGCTGTCCACATCAAGGTCGATGGCTCGGCTTTGCTGACCGGAGCCGCCTGGTGAGTAAGCGTCAGGGTTGCCGAGCACCAGCGTCATGAAGGAGTCCCAGGTTTGCTCTGCCGTCATGCGCCGCAGCAGCGGCCCCTGAAAGTGGTAGGCCTCGCCCATCGGCACCGCCTCGGTGGTGGCGGCGCGCTGCCAGGCGCGGGTGTTATAAACGATCTCCATGAAATCCTTCAGCCGCCATTGCAGGCGGATCATCTCCTTGCCAAGGTGACGCAGCAGCTCGGGATTGGCGGCGGCGTCGAGGTCATCGACATTGCGCACCGGCTCCGCGGCACCGGCGCCGAAGGCGCGCTTCCACATGCGGTTGGCGATGGTCACGGAAAAGCGCGGATTCGAGGGATGGGTCATCCAGGCGGCGAAGGACTGGCGCAGCTTTTCCTCCTTGTTGCGGTTTTGGCGGTAGGCCTCGTTGCTGCGCTCCTCGCCGCCCCAACGGATGAACTTCGGCTTCACCGGCTCGCCCGGTTTGCCGTCCTTGTAGGCGTAGTCATGCGGCAGGCGCAGGCGGTTTTCTTTGCTGTCGGTGACGGCAAAGCGATTGGCTGCAATGATGTCACCCAGCAAACCGCGCGCGGCCTCGACCTTTTCGACATCCCCGCCGCTGGTCTCGGCCAGGGTCATCAGCTCGGACATGATGCGTTCCTCCGGGTCGTCCATCATGCCGCCGCCGTAGTTGCCGGTGCGGGTGGCGCCAAAGAAGGCGGCGAGCTCATAGAACTGCTTTTGAGTCCAGTCGGAGAAGGGATGATCATGGCACTGGGCGCAAGCGACATCGGTGCCGAGGAAAATGGAGAAGGTGTTCGCCAGGTTGTCGAGCGTCATGCCGGAGTCGCGCAGCAGGTAGCCGGTGGCGCCGTTGCTCCACAGCTTGCCGGTGGCGGTGAGCATGTCGCTCACCATCTCATTGTAGGGACGGTTGGAGCGGATTTGCTGCTTGATCCAGTCCACATAGGGATCGGCTTTCATCAGCCGGGAATTGTCCGGATCACGCACGCGCAGCATGGCGGCGAAGTAATTGTAAAGGTGGCTGGTGTGGCCGTCGGAGTCGAGCAGGTTGCGGATGAGTTGGGCGCGTTTGCGCGGCGAGCTGTCTTGTAAAAATGCCACCGTCTCCGCTCGTGTCGGGATGCGCCCGGCGATGTCCAAGTAAGCGCGTCGCACAAAGGTGGCGTCGTCCGCTGGCGGGTTCGGCGGGATGCCTTTGTCCGACAGCTTGCGGTCGATCAACGCGTCAATGCGCGCGGCAGCGGCAGCCACGGTTTGATCCACCGGTAGGGAGACCACCGGCAGGGGCGCGGTCTCGATCCACTGCCGGTCCGCCGGGGAAAGATTCTCGAACAGCACCGCGTGCAGGCGGCCGGTGGCGTCTTTGAGCAGGACCTTGCCCTCCTCGCGACCGCTGTATTCGGCGGCGAATTGCCGGCCTTGAGTGTCGGTCCAGGTGCGCGTCTCGGCGGTGGCGGAGAGGGCGAGGCCAAAGAGAAGCGCAAGGTGGATTTTCATGGCGGTTGGAAAGGAACGCGGCAATCAATTCTGCCGTTAGAAAAAGTTTCCACAACCGACCGCCCTCTGGCAAGAACGGAATTGGGGGTGCGAATGGCCCTCTTTTTGCTTTCACTCACAGGTACGAACAAAATGCGGACGATGATCGGACAGCGGGATGATACCGGGAACGGCGAAAATCAAACCCAAGTGATAATTTGGTAAAATTAAACAATTGCCTTGCGGAAGGCGAATTTTCCGCGCAAAATCGAAATAATTGTGATTCACCCTAATAATCACAAAAGCCGTTCGGTCCCCTTGGCTCCACCACGGGTGCAGAAAAGACGGCTCGACTCGCGGTCACAAGCACCGCTTTTCACCCACCCACCCCTCACCCATCGCACCCTCATGGATCGCGACGACCACACCGCGCTCACCGCGCCCACTCTCATTCCCACCCGGGATTTCGACGGCTCCCTCCCCAACGGCCCGCGCGCCCGCCGCAGAAATGGCGGTCAAGCCCAGTCCAAAAGCCAGCGTCGCGCCGGTCTGCGCACCTTTGTGCTCGACACCAACGTCCTGCTGCACGATCCCGCTTGCATTGACCGCTTCGCCGAACACGAGGTCTGCATTCCCGTTGATGTGTTGAGCGAGCTGGATCGTTTCAAGAACGAGATGACCGAGCGCGGCGCCAATGCCCGCGAAGTGCACCGCACCTTGATGAAGGTCTTCGCCAACGATGGCGCTTCCGTCACCCGCGGCGCCGCCACGCCCGGCGGCGGCACCGTTCGCGTTGTTGTTTATGATCCCGCCCGCGCCACCCGCACCGCGAGCGTGCTCGAGTTTGGCCGCATCTTTCCCGGTCTCGACAAAATGGACCACCGCATCCTCGCCTGCACCCTCTGGTTGAAAGAGCGCGAGGGCGGCGAGGTCACGCTCGTCTCAAAGGACCTCAACATGCAGCTCAAAGCCCGCGCTGTCGGCATCGACTGTGAGGACTACCTGCATGACAAAGTCGAGCCGCGCGAGGTCGCCAACTTCGACATCGTCCGTCTCGAAGTCAGCTCGCATGAAATGCAGCGCTTCGCCAGCTCCGGCGAGCTGCGCCTGCCCGAGTCCCGCAGCGGCGGCATGGTCGTCAACGAGTACGCCCTGCTCATGGCCGGGGAAAAAGCCACCATGCCCGCCAAGATGGGCGCCGATGGCACCCTGCGCCGTTTGCAGTTCATCCCCGAGTCCCTGCGCGCTGGCAATGGCCGCGCCATCAAGCCCATGAACCTCGGCCAGGCCTGCCTGCTCGACGCCCTGCTCGACCCCGCCATCAGCCTCGTCACTTGTTACGGTCAGGCCGGCACCGGCAAGACCCTGCTCGCCGTCGCCGCCGGTCTGCACCAAGTCATGAACCACACCTTCAACGGCATGACCGTCAGCCGCCCCATCGTCGCCATGGGCCAGACCGTCGGCTTCCTGCCCGGCAGTTTGCAGGAAAAAATGCGCCCTTGGTTGCAGCCCATCTACGACGCGCTCGACCTGCTCATGCGCCCCGCCTCCAAAGCCATGCCCGCCGCCGGCCAGAAAAAACAGCGCCCGCGCGGCCTGGCGGAGCCGGAGACCGCCCTCGCCGCTCCCTACGACCCGCTCATCCAGCAGGGCGTCATCGAGATTGAAGCCCTCTGCTACATCCGCGGCCGCTCCATTCCCGACCGTTTCTTCGTGCTCGACGAAGCCCAGCAGCTCACGCCCCTGGAGGCCAAAACTGTCGTCACCCGCATGTCCCGCGGCTCCAAGCTCGTCCTCGTCGGCGACCCCGCCCAAATCGACAACCCCTACGTGGACAGCCGCAGCAACGGCCTGGTCTATACCCGCCAGCGCATGCGCGGCCAGCCCTTTGCCGCCCACGTCCCCCTCGTCAAAGGCGAGCGCAGCGCCCTTGCGGAGGCGGCCGCCCGCCTGCTGTAGAGTACATGAGTCTTCTCGCCGCACCCCGCCATAGCCGTTCTCGTTTCGCATCTGCCAGCGCCCGTTCTCCTTTCCGGCAAAACACAAATCCAATTGCTCGGCCTCCCCACTCAGGCGCTCCTCTATTAGCGGGTTCGTCGATGGCGGTCTGCGTTTGCCCAATCTCTAGCATGGCGCAAGCCGACCGCCGCATCGCGCGTTATAAGCCGCGCCAACCCAATGCCCAGCCCTCGGCTTCCCATGCGCGCCATACTCCCGCTCTGCCTTTTGCTTTCAATCCCGCACTCCCTGCACGCACAACACCCCATCGGGGCCAGCGCGGACGTTGGCGCGCCGCGCGGGGCCAGGGTCGTCAACCGCCTGCAAATCGACAAACCCGGTGTCTATGAAAACCTCATCATCGATGGCGAGGGCAAGAGCGGCAACTTGGTCAAAATCACCGCCGACAACGTCACCGTGCGAAACTGTGAAATCCGCAACGGCAGCGGCAACGGGATCGGCATCTTTGCCAACAATGTCGTCATCGAAAACTGCCGCATCCATCACATGCTCAACAGCACCTTCGAAGAGCAGCACGACGCGCACGGCATCTCCGGCCGCTGGGGAAACACGATCATCCGCAACTGCGACATCGGCCTCACCTCCGGCGACAGCATCCAGTTCGATCCCGACCGCAAATCCACCGGCATCGTGCTCATCGAGCGCTGCACGCTTTGGACCGCGCCCCTGCCCGCCGATGCCGCCGGTTTCAAGGCCGGCCAGCGCCCCGGTGAGAACGCGGTGGACACCAAGGTCCCGCCCGGCGGCGCGCGCTGCGTGTTGAAGATTCGCGACTGTTATTTCCACGGCTGGAACCAGCCGGGTCAGATCGACAACCTCGCCGCGCTCAACCTCAAAGAAAACGTCGATGCCGAGATCGAGCGTTGCGTGTTCAACGACAACGAGATCGCCTTCCGTGTGCGCGGCCCCGGCTCGCGCGGCGGCGCCCGCGTCACCATCGCCGACTGTGCCATCTATCAAACCGCCACCGGCGTGCGCGCTGAGGACGGCATCGAGCTTTTGCACATCGACGGCCTCGCCTTCGGCCCCGATGTCGGCAAACGCTTTCAATTCGTCAAAGGCAAACCCGGCCCCGGTTACGAACTGAAAAACGAGCGCGACGCCCCGCCGCTGGAGACACTCCTCAAAAATGGCTTCCCCGCGCGGCCTTGAGCAAACGTTCACTGTACCGGCGGTCTGTGACCGTCGCCGATTTAGCAGGTCAGCGGATTGCAAACAGGAGAAAAGTCCGGCGGCCATAGACGCGCCGCTACCATCCTCTCTTTGCGTTCTTTCGCGGCTATTCCTTCCGCCGCAGCACCGCCACCCAACGATCCACCGACTTGCCGCGCGCGTCCTTGAGCGCGCGCGAGGCCTTGTTGCGGCGATTGCTCACCACTTCCATGCCCATCTTTTGCAGCGCTTCCAAAGCCAGCTTGTGCTCGACATCGAAGTAGCTGGTGATCACCAGCTTCCCATCCGGCCGCAAGCGCGCGATGCCCTGGTCGAAAATCTTTTTCCACAGCTCCTGCCCGTGCCAGAAGTTCTGATGGCGCAGGAAGACGAGACCGAAGTCATCGCCCAACGCCTGATTGCGCGAAAGCTGGGAGGCGTCCTCGATCAAGAACTCCGCCGGCAGATTCGCATGACGCTCGCGCGCCTGTCGGATCTCGCGGATGCGAATGTCCGCCCCGATCATCTCCACGGCGCCCTCGCCGCCCGCCAACTCACGGCCCACGTCGATCAGGGTCTCCGCCTCATCGCAGCGGCCGCAGGCCAGGTTCAAAATGCGCAGGTCCGCGCCGGGCGCGAGCTGACCGGCCAGGCTGTAGCGCAGCAGGCCCTTCAGCTTGGTCAGGTCTTCAGCGATGGGATTGGGATCAGGCATCGGCTGGGAATGAATAAAACCCCGCCGCCCGCCGCGCAAGCCGCAGTGGTGGGACACGTTTGACCGCACCGCGCTGCGGCGGCAAGTTGCATCCGTGGAGCTCTACGACGCGCACAACCATTTTCAAGATCACCGACTCGATGCCTGGCGCGGGACTTTGTCGCGCGAACTGCCCGCGCTTGGTCTGCGGGAAATGATCGTCAACGGCACCTGTGAGAGCGATTGGCCCGAGGTGGCCAACCTGGCGCGCCGGCATCCCTGGGTGCGACCCGCGTTTGGCCTGCATCCCTGGCGCGTGGGCGAGCGCTCCCACGTCTGGCAAACCGCACTCGAGCACCTGCTGCACGAATTCCCCAATGCCATTGTCGGCGAGACCGGCCTGGATCGCTGGATTGAAAACCCCGACCTCGAAGCCCAGTGCGAGGCCTTCCTTTTCCAACTCGACCTCGCCACGCGCCTGCACCGCCCCCTCACGGTGCACTGCCTGCGCGCCTTCGGCTGGTTGGACGAGCTGCTGCGCGCCGCCCCCGCGCTGCCTGCGCGCGGTTTCCTGCTGCACTCCTACGGCGGCCCGAAGGAGATGGTGCCGGGCTTTGTCGAACGCGGTGCTTACTTCTCCATCTCGCCCTACTTTTTTCATGAGCGCAAGCGCGCGCAGTTGCAGGTCTTCAAAGCCGTGCCGCTCGACCGCCTGCTCATCGAGACCGACGCGCCCGACATGTGGCCGCCGCCCGAGATCAATCCGCACCCTCTCGCTCTGCCGGATGGCACTCCTCTCAACAGCCCCGCCAACCTGCGCTTCTGCTACGAGCAAACCGCCGCCTTCCTCGGCCTCGACGTGGAGGAACTCGCCGTGCGCGTCGCCGCCAACTACCAGCGCTGGGTCGGCAAAGCCTGACAGAAAGCGTCGCCCCAAGCCGTTCGCACCCGACCCTATGAAGCTGCTCCTGCCTGTTCTCCTCGCTTGCGCCCTCGCGCTGCCAAGCCTGACCGCCGATGCCCGCCACCCAAACATCCTCTTCATTCTCGTCGATGACCAATCGCCCTTCGACCTGAAAATTTACGACCCGTCCTCACCGTTGCAGACGCCTCACCTGGACCGTCTCGCCGCCGAGGGCATGGTTTTTGATGGCGCTTATCACATGGGCTCCTTCAGCGGCGCCGTTTGCATGCCCTCGCGCTACATGATCATGAGCGGGCGCACCGTCTGGCATCTGCCTCCCGCACCTTGGGGACCCAAAACCAGTCCGCCGCAGCTTGAGCAAAACACCATTCCCGCCGTCTTCAATCGCGCCGGTTACGCCACCATGCGCACCTGCAAGCAAGGCAATAGCTACGAAGCGGCCAACCAACTTTTCACCGTCCGCCACGACGTCACCAAACGCGGCGGCGACGACGAGTCCGGCAGCGCCTGGCATGGCGACCGCGTCATGGACTACCTCAAAGAACGCGCCTCCGCCAAGAACACCGATCCCTTCCTCATCTACTACGGCTTCTCGCATCCGCACGACACGCGCGACGGCAAGCCCGAGTTGCTCGCCAAATACGGCGCCACCAATCACGACGACGAGTCCGCCCCGCCGTCCCTGCACAGCCAGCAACCGCCCCTGCCCTCAAACTACCTCGCCGCGCATCCCTTTGACACCACCCACTCCGACGTGCGCGATGAAGTCGCCGTCAGCGGTGTCTGGAAACGCCGGGACGAAGCCAGCATTCGCAATGAAATTGGCCGTCAATACGCGTGCAGCGAAAACATCGACATCCAAATTGGCCGCGTCCTGAAAGAACTCGAAGCCATGGGCGAGCTCGACAACACCTACATCTTCTACACCGCCGACCACGGCATGGCGATTGGTCGCCACGGCCTCATGGGCAAACAAAACCTCTACCAGCACACCTGGCGCGTGCCCTTCATCGTCAAGGGCCCCGGCATCCCCGCCGGCAGCCGCGTCGAAGGCAACATCTACTTGCTCGACGTCCTCGCCACCCTCTGCGACCTCGCCGGCATCCCCGCGCCCGCAACCAATGAAGGCACCAGCTTCAAGCCCGTGCTCATGGGCGAAAAACCCACCGTCCGCGACACCCTCTACGGCGCCTACTCCGGCGGCAGCAAACCCGGCATGCGCTGCGTGAAACAGGGCGACTGGAAACTCATCCGCTACGAGGCGACGGATCGCGGCGTCAACGAAACGCAGCTCTTCAACCTCGCCGTCAATCCCGACGAATTTCTCAAAGAACACGGCAAAACCGAAGCCGCCCTGACCAACCTCGCCAGCGACCCCGCGCACGCCGCCAAGCTCGCTGAGATGCAAGCCCTCCTCCTCGCCGAGATGCGTCGCCTAGACGATCCTTTCCGCTTCTCCGATCAACCCGACGACAACCTGCCGCCACCACCCGCACCCGCGCCCCGCACCGGGAAAGGCAAGGGTAAGGGCAAAGCGGGCAAGTAAGGTTGCCACCGCCAGGATCAGCGGCATGGATGCCTCCCATCACTGACATGCCCCAACTCGCCGCCTTCCCGAAAGCCTTCATGGTCGCCCTTTGCAAAGAAGGGACGATGACCGTCTCCGAATGGATTCGTCTCGCCTCCACTCTCGATGTTCAGGGCCTAGAGTGGTACGCCGGCTTCCTGGAGATGGCGGACGAACGCAACTGGGCGCGCTTCCGCAAGCAGGTCGAGGACACCGGCAAAGTCATCCCGATGATGTGCTGCTCGCCTGACTTCACCCATCCCGATGCCGCCTTCCGCGAAAAAGAGATCGCGAAGCAGAAACGCTGGATCGACATGACACACGCGCTCGGCGGCAGCTACTGCCGCGTGCTCAGCGGGCAGAGAAGGCCGGAGTTGAGCGTGGATGAAGGCGTCAAGCTCGCCGCCGACTCCATCCAGACCTGCCTGCCCTACGCGCAGGAGCACGGCGTCACGCTCATCTTGGAGAACCACTACAAGGACGACTTCTGGGAGTATCCCGAGTTCGCGCAAAAAATGGACGTGTTCTGTCAGCTCGTCGAAGCCGTGAATCACCCGAACTTCGGCGTCAACTACGACCCCTCCAACACCTACCTCGCCGGCGAGGATCCCATTGAGTTGCTGAAGCGCGTCTCACACCGCGTCGTCACCATGCACGCCAGCGACCGCTACCTCGCCGAGGGCACGATCGAAGACCTGCGCAGGGAGGAGGGCGGCGCGCAAGGCTACGCCAATCGCCTCCGCCACGGCGAGATCGGCAAGGGCCTCAACGATTACGACGCCATCTTCACCGAGCTGAAGAGCAAAGGCTTCAACGGCTGGATCAGCATCGAAGACGGCGTCGATGGCATGGACCAACTGGAGCGCAGCGTGGCTTTCTTGAAGCGGAAAGTGGCGGAGTATTGGCCAAAGTTGCCGTCACCCTCCGGGTGACGCATCACCTGGAAGGTGATGACTACTTTGTGCTTGGCTCAAGCATGTAGTTGAGATCCAGCTTTTGGGAGGCGGCGGCTTCTTCAGGCGTGCCGAAGTAGAGGCCGCCGATGGCTTGGCCGGTTTCGGGATTGTAAAAGGTGAGGTGCGGCAGGCCTTCGTAGATGTCTGGGTGATGGAGTATGACAGTGCCTTTTCCACGAGTGACGATATTGCTCTGGGTTTGGCTGGTTTTGATGCCTCCTTTGCTTTTGAGAGAGGTGATGTGCAGGGAGAGGCGGGCGCTGTCGGTGCTGGCGAGTTCGTAATCAGCGGTGACGGTCAGATAATCGTTGCTGCGCTGCACTTGGCGGATGCGGATGCTGTCGCCGGGGCGGAAGGTGGATTTGCCAGGTGTGAAGGCTTTGGGTGAGGTGTCTGCCTTCGCGGGATTGGCGAGGCGGGCGGTGACGAGCACGATGGCGCGGCGGGTGAATGTGTCCTGGCGCTGGTGGAGGATTTTTCTTCCAGCGGCGTCTTCTTCGGAGAAGTTCTGAGTGAAGTCGCGGGTGCCGATGTCGATAAGGGCAGTCTGGCCGGGCTGGAGGGTGGTGAGGGCTTCGCCTTTGCGTTCGTTAAAGACGGGGGTGTACGGATTGTATGGACGCTTAACGAAGCCATCGAACTCGACGACTTTGGATTTGATGTCGAGGTCGAAGGAGCCTCCATTCGTCAAGGTTGGCAGGATATCGAGAGTGACGCCGACTTGCGGGCCTTCAACGGTGACGGGTTTACCTGATGAATCAAGAAACTCGCGGGTGACTTCGACTTTGCTGCGTTGGCCCGAGCGGGTGATCATGCGCGGCACGGCCATGAGATCGACACCTTTGAGGGGGCTGAGTTGGCGGAAGAAAAGTTGTTTATTGGGGTCGTCGAGCAGGGCTTTGACGGGGCCTGATGGGAGTGTGGTTTTGTCCAAATTGGCGAGGATTTTGTCTAGAGCGGCATCGGCGGAGGTGGGCTGGTTGCGTTCGCCGGTGATTTCGATGAAGTGCGCTTCGAGGTGGATCTCGGGTCCATGTGCAGGCTCGGGGGCAGCGCGAGTGATGCCGAGGAAGGTCAGGGCGATGATGAAGGCGAGGGTGAGCAGTTTCATGGTTAGCGAGGTGGGGCGTGGGTTGGCGATGGACTGAATGCGGTGGCGCAGGGCGGCGCCGCGTTGGAAAAGGCCGATGAAGCCGAGGCTAAGTGGAGCGGGGGTGAAGGCACTCTCGACTTTCAGCAGTGCATGGCCGTAGTCGCGTCGGCGATCCGGTGCGGCGTTGGTCAAGATCTGTGCGTCGCAGGCGGCTTCGCGGTCGGTTCGGATTTTGATGAAGGCCAGCCAGAGCAGGGGGTTGAACCAATGCAGGGTGATGAGCAAGCACATGAGAGCGTTCGACGAGAGGTCGTGGCGTTTGAGGTGGGTGAGTTCGTGCTGCAAAATAAGGCGAGCCTCCTGGTGGGTGAATTGTTTTTCGAAAGCCGTCGGAAGCAGCAGCAGAGGCCTGAACAGGTGAGTGACGGCAGGGCTGTGAACGTCAGGAGAACGCCAAACGTGAGGAGGATGCCTGAGTCCGACTTGGTCAGAAATATGTGCGATCTCTGCATGCAAGGAATCGCTCACGGGGAGTTGGGTGCGGGCGTAGGAGCGCAGGCTGCGGATGTGGGAAAAGCCGAGGAGACCGATAAGGATGGCGCTGCCGGACAGCCAGGCGACGGGCAAGAGTTGGCGCCAGTCGATGAAGGGAGCGGAGATTTTTGGGAGGGTGGTGGTGCCGACATCAAGTGAGGGAATTTCACTGGAGGTAGGCGGCGTCATTTGAACCGAGGGGGCAGTGACGAACACCGTTTGAACGCTCCAACGGCTTTCCGGAAAAGCGGGTGTGAGGAGCACGAGTGCTAGCGGTAGCCACAAGGCATAGCGTGCTCGTGCCCCGATTTTTTCCCGCAGGAGGTACTGGAGGGCGACGACGGCCAGCACGATGAGCGAGGCGCGTAGGCTGGTGGTGACTATCCAGTCAAAGATATGGGAAAGTGTCATCATGGCGGTGTGGTGAGGTGAATGGCTGGCTCAACGATCCAACTGCTGGTCGAGCAGCTTTTTCAGCTCGCGCACTTCTGCGGAGGTGAGCTTGGCGTTTTGTGCGAAGTGGATGAGCAAGGGCTTGGCGGCCCCGCCGAAGACGCGATCCAGGAAAGTTTTGCTCTCCGCGCGCACACAAACCTCGCGTTTGACGGCGGGTCTGAAGATTCGGGTGCCGCTGGTATTCTCGCCGGTCGTGAGTGCTCCTTTTTCAACCAATCGGGTCAGCAGGGTGCGCACGGTGTTCTCCGCCCAGTTGGTTCCGGCACGCACCGCGCGCGCCACTTCGGAGGCTGTTTGCGGAGCTTTGTCCCACAGGGATTCCATGATGATCCATTCGGAGTCGGAGATGTCTGGAACAGTTGGCATGGGTTGAGAATACTACACTTGTAATGTCGCGCAACTACAAATGTGGTGGAAATTCTGAAAGCGACCTCCGCACTGAGTGACGGTCTGTGTTTCAACCGGCTCCTGATTGAGGCGGTTTCATCAACACCCGCCAGCGATGCAGAGTCACCGGAATCTGAAACCAACTGTTGAGGTCCTTGCGTCCGTCGAGAATGGCCACTGCGCCCAGACCAGGATCGGCTTGGATCCATTGGTCCTCCCCGAGAAAGACAAGCAGGTGCGTGCCGCAAGTGGTGACGGCGAGATCACCGGGCAGCAAGCCGGAGTAATTCATGTCGGTGATTTTGCCATCGATGTCCAATGGAGTGGTAAAAGTTGGCTGTGCAGGGGATTGAACACCAGCACCAGCAAACCGGCGGCGGCGCCGCTGGTCGCCAGCACAATGAGGCGCCGCCACCGAATGGGATTCAGGACAACAATCCGGGCGTTGGTTTTCGGGTCCACGCAGAGCTGTCCGTCTCATGCAGGCGTTTCTCAAGCCTGGATTGAAACCGGTTCCGGGCGGTTGCCGCGCGCGACCTGAAGTCCGCGGGTCTGATGCCGAGGCTGCGCAAGGCCGGGCGATGGTCCCAAGCCACGACCACGGCGGTGATTCGGTGGATGATCTGAAATTGCAGACGCCAGAGTCTTTGGGTCGCGGGCGTTAGTGTGCGCAGACGCTCAAACAAGAATTCGCGCTGGAAAGCCAGGTGGCCGATCTCGTCACGCAGCAGTTTTCGAGCAACCGTCCGCACCACGGGATCATTGCAACGCACTGCCAGCAGGCCGAAGTAAACCTCGGCGATGAGCTCGGCGGTAAGCAGCACCTGGATGTTGAACTCCAGGTTCACCAAGTCTCGCAGCCAGCGGAAAATCGAATTTGTCCATTGCTTTTGCAGCAGTGTTCCATTCAGATGGGCTACGACCCTGGCGAGAAGTGCCGCGTGGCTCTGCTCCTCGGCGACGAACAAATCAACCGCGCGCTGGTAGCCGCGCAGGTTTTCGAGCGTGGCAATGCTGCGGGTGTAACGGCGCAAGCGGGTGCCGCCGCCGCTTTCGCCGAGCTGGAAGATGGCGAGCGAACGGACGAGCGCGGCGCGTTGCGGTTCCGGCAAAACGCAGGGGTTGTCTGGCAATGCCAGGTCGCGGTTGAGGCGGGTGCCGGCTTCGAAGTGGCGGATCCAGTGCTGGGTGTTCATGGTGTTCTCAGTTGGGAGTCAGGAGGCGCGGATCATGGAGCGGAGAAATTCATGCGCGGGTGAAGCGCGCTTTTCCCCGGCGATTTGGCGCAGGCGCTGCATCACCGCGTCCACCGTCTCATCCAGGGTCGAGGTGCCGGCGGTGACACCGACGGTGCGGGCGTCGCGGAACCAGGCGGGATCGAGTTCGTCCGGTTGCTCGATTTGCAGCACAGGCACGCCGTGCGCCGCGGCCTTGTTGGCGAGCTGGCGCGTGTTGTTGCTGTTGCGACCGCCAATGACGACGATGTGATCGCAGTCGCGAATCAGCTCGTCCATCGCTTCCTGCCGCTGCTTGGTGGGCTGACAGATCGTGTCCATAAAACGCACGTCGGACTCAGGATGAAGGCGCCTCATTGCCGCGAGGAGTCGCTGTGCGATTTCGATGGGCTGCGTGGTTTGCGCGACAACACCCAGCTTCGGGTGCGGCGGGATGAGAGAGAGGTCACTTTCAGCCAGCACGACAATCGCTTGTGGAAAATCACCCACCAAGCCGCGCACCTCGACATGCTCGCGCTGCCCGATGACGATTGGCAGGCAGCCGTCGGAGACGAGCGTGGCCAATGCCTGATGCGCTTTGCGCACCAATGGGCAGGTGGTGTCGAGAACGCGATGTCCCGCTTCTTTCCAGGCTTGGCGATGCCGGTCGGAAGCGCCGTGCGCGGTGATGACGACTTGCGGAGTCGTGGCCGACTGCGGGTTGTCGAGGTCGCCGCTCTGCGCGCCGACGGCGGCGAGATGACGGTTGACGAGCGGGTTGTGAACGAGCTGGCCGAGGATGGTCAGTGGAGCCTGGCGGGCGGCGGCGTGCGTGGCGCGCAAGGCGTCGCGGACGCCGAAGCACATGCCGTGATGACGGGCAAGGATGATATTCATGGCGGCGGGGTGGTTGGCGGGTTTGGTTTGGGCGGCTTTTGCTTTGTGACACAAAGTAAATGGTAAAAAGGAGCGCTTCATTTTTTGCCGGCGGCTTTGACGATTTGGCCGAGCACTTCGATGTAGTCCTTGAAGGCTTTGCGGCCGGCAGCAGTCACCTCGTAAGTGGTGCGTGGCCGGGTGCCGGACTCATCGCGACTCTCTCTGATGTAGCCGGCGTTGCCAAGGGTGCGCAGGTGCGTGATGAGGTTGCCATCGCTCATGCCGAGTTCGGCTTTTAGATCCTGAAAGGACCACTCGCCCCGCGTCGAGATCAAAGTCATGATGGAGAGGCGGCCCTTCTCGTGAATGACTTTGTCAATCTGGTCGAAGTCGATCATTCCGCGCCCGCCTCCATTGGCTGCCGACTAAAGTAAACGCAAAGCGCATAAATGACATGCAGCAAACCAAAGGTAAGACCCATGATGGCCGAGGCCACGGGTTCATCATTGGCCAGCAACCGCACGTCGCTGTTCGACGCCCAAAAAAGGAAGAGGGTCAGACCGGCTGCAATGAAGGACCAGCCCAGGCGCACGAGCGAACGCGGGGAGAAATCAGCGGTCGCCAAAAGCGCCAGCCCGTAACAGAGCACCCACAGCAAAGCGGCGAAGGCCAAATTGTGGAGGAACCAGATCAAAGCAATGCCGAGCACACCGCCAACCAGCATGGGGGGCACCAGAGAGCGCAAAGCCAGGCGCATTCCTTTGGAGAAAAGGGTCTGGCCACGCCGCCGCGCCCCGCTTGACAACAGCAGGAGGTTGAGCGTGGAAGTGACGGCCAAAAGCCCGAGCCAAAGCCACAAGAACGCCGTGGCGCTCATCAGCGCCTCGCCTTGGCGAGTGAGCGCGTGTTGGACCGGCCAAGCTGAGGCAGCGACCGCGAGCAGACCGCCAACGAGGGCCGCAGGCGCAGAAATCGCCCGGTAAACCGGCGCTTTTTCCATCAAGGATCGGATGATGCGGAGGTTCTCCAGCGCTTCTTCAGTTGTGCTCATGGCGCTTACTTTGGCTCACAAAGTGAGTTGGGCAAGCAAAACTTTGTGTGGCAAAGTAATGGGTGGTTTTGTTTGGTGCGATGTTTTCTGCCGATAGCGGCTCGGCCAAGGCACATCGAAAACGGACCGGAATGCAATCCGGCCTTCCGGGTTTCGTAATGAAGGGATGGCTAATTCTCTCCCGTCCGCCGTCAGCTCCCGCCGTCGTTTTTTCGCCCGCGCCTCAGGTGCTGCGCTCGCCTTTTCCGCACCGTCTTTCCTGCGCGGCGCGGCGCCCAAGGCGGAGGTGCTCGACACGCGTGTGATTTCTCCTCAGCCCGAGTTTTACTCCGCCTGGTCCACGCTGGCGCGGCGCGCCAATGGCGAGCTGTGGGTGGCCTGGTCGGGCGGGCGCGAGGCGCATGTGTGTCCTTTCGGCCAGGTGCATGCGATGAAGTCCACTGACCATGGGGAGACCTGGACTTTCCCGCGCGTGCTGCACGACGGCCCGCTTGATGATCGCGACGCCGGCGTTTTGGAGACCGCCAAAGGCACGCTGCTGGTGACCACGTTTTCCTCCCTGGCCTACGACGACCGCATCCTCAGTCAGCCGGACAAAGTGGCCGCTTGGGAGCCGGAGAAGCTGCGGCGCTGGCAGGCGGAACGCGCTTGGCTCGATGCCAAACAACGCCGGGCCGAGCTCGGTGCCTGGGCCTTCCGCTCCACCGACGGCGGCATCTCCTGGTCGGCGCGTATTGCCACCGTGGTCAACAGTCCGCACGGCCCCGTTCAGCTCCAGGATGGCCGTCTGCTCTACGCAGGCAAAGAACTCTGGAGCAAGGAACGCCGCATCGGGGTGGCAGAGTCCAATGACGACGGGCAAAGCTGGCAGTGGCTGGCGGAAATTCCCACGCGCGAGGGGGATCAACCCGCGGATGACTACCACGAGTTGCATGCGGTGGAAGCGGCAGACGGCACGTTGATCGCGCAGATTCGCAACCACAATGCCCGCAACAAATCGGAGACCCTGCAAACGGAGTCGAAGGACGGCGGCAAAACTTGGTCCGTCCCACATGAGATCGGCGTCTGGGGCATGCCCTCGCATTTGCTGCGCCTGCGTGACGGCCGCCTGCTCATGAGCTACGGATATCGCCGCGCTCCCTATGGCAATCAAGCCCGCCTCAGCAGCGATCACGGCCGCACCTGGAGCGAACCCATCCCGATCTCCGAGGACGGCACGCACGGCGACCTCGGTTACCCGAGCACCGTGGAACTCGACAACGGTGATTTGCTCACGGTTTGGTATGAAGCGCCGAAAAAAGGCGCCAACGCGGTGCTAAGACAAGCGCGCTGGCGCCTAAAGTAGTCATCACACTCCGAGTGATGACTCCTAAAGGTGGGGCAACCATCCTGGTTGCCGCCATCGGTGCAAGCTGTAAGCTGGCACCACCTTACCCCAAATCGAAGAGCAGCCCTTCGGCGTCCGCGCTGGCCGTGAAGCTTAGCGTGCCGGCGGTTTCACTGCTCACCGCGTCGCCCGCTTCAAGCGCGACCCCGTTCACTTCGACGCGGCCTTGGATCAACTGGAACCACACCCCGCGACCCCGGCGTACTTCCTGCTCGATGGACTGTCCGGCGCCCAGGCGAACACGATGCACATCCGCGTCCTGCTGGATGGTGGCGGAGCCGTCGCGCCCGTCGCTGGAAATGACCAGCACCTTGGGTTCTTTTTCACGCGCGGGATCAGGATGCCATTCCGTGTAGCTCGGCACCAGACCGCGCTGGCGCGGCTGAATCCAGATTTGCAGCATGTGCGTGGTCACGTCGGAGGACGGATTGAACTCGCTGTGCAGCACGCCTTTGCCGGCGCTCATGAGCTGGATCTGGCCGGGCTGCAAGACGCGCCCGTTGCCCAGGCTGTCTTTGTGCTGAAGCGCGCCGGTGACGACATAGGAAAAGATTTCCATGTCGCGATGCGGGTGCGTGGGGAAACCGCCGCCGGGGGCGATGTGGTCCTCGTTGATGACACGCAAGCTGCGGAAGCCCATGTGCGCCGGATCGTAATAATCGGCAAACGAGAACGAGTGATGGGATTTCAACCAGCCGTGGTCGGCATGACCGCGCTCGGCGGAGCGGCGGACGGTGAGGGTGTCAGAGGTGGCATTCATGGTATTGGCTTTGTTTTTGTTGAGAAGACGATCAAGCAGCGGTACGCCTGACATGGCCGGAGTGACAATCACTCCGAGGGACAGAAGCTGGACGAGGCTGCGACGTTTCATGGGAGGATGATTCCTCATCGCGGGATTTTCGCCAATGCCGCTTTCGCGCGCTGAGCATGCGACGGATGCAGGCTGAATGGGTGGTGCAACCTTCCTGGTTGCACTGGGCAATCATGCTGGCCCCACTTTATCGCTTGCGGCGAACGCCGCCCCGGCGCAGAGAAACCTTCCAACCCCAATTTGATCCCCATGTCCCAAGCAGCCCTCGAAGCCGGTCGCGCCTTTCTCGCCGAAAACGCCAACAAAGAAGGCGTCGTCACCACCCCCAGCGGTTTGCAGTACCTCGTGCTGCAAGAAGGCACGGGCAAAAGCCCGAAGGCCACCGACACCGTCGAAGTCCACTACCGCGGCACCCTGCTGAACGGCGTCGAATTTGACAGCTCCTACTCGCGCTTTCAAACCATTGAGTTCCCGCTCAACCGCGTCATCAAAGGCTGGACCGAAGGCGTGCAAACGATGAAGGAAGGCGGCAAAACGCGCTTCTTCATCCCTTCCGAACTTGCCTACGGCAGCCGTGGCGCCGGCATGGACATCGGCCCGAACGAGACACTTATCTTTGAGGTCGAGCTCTTCAAGGTGTTCGCGGATTGATCTGCCGCCACGCTTTGCATTCCACGACGGCATGGTAGGAGTGGAAGCATGCCCGCCCGCCTCGTCCTCAACGAAGACACCTGCCCGCTCGTGTTGCGCGAGCTCGTCGGTGAGGCGCGGAGGTTGTTGTGGATCGTGACGGCGGACATCAAGGATTTGCACCTTGCTGATGGCCCGCGCTTCGTGCCGTTTCTGAAAGTGCTGGCGGACAAACTGCGCGAGGGCGTCGAGGTCCGGCTCGTGCATGCCAAAGAACCCGGACCGCGTTTTCGCGAGGACTTTGATCGTTTCCCGGAGCTGGTGAACGCGCCGGGTTTCGAGCGCATCCTCTGTCCGCGCATGCACATGAAATGCGTCATCGCCGATGGCCGCCGCGCCTACATCGGCTCCGCCAACCTCACCGGCGCCGGCATGGGCGCCAAAAGCCCGCACCGCCGCAATTTCGAAGCCGGCGTGCTCACCGATGACCGCGACACCATCGCCGAGCTGATGCGGTTTCTCGACGCGTTTTATATGGGCGACCACTGCTTGAAATGCCAGCGACGTGATGTTTGTCCTGACCCGATTGCATGACTGAACCCGAATCTAATGGCAAAACGGCGCTCATCACGGGCGGCCAAGGCACGCTGGCTCAAGCGCTGGCGGCGCAACTTCGAGACGCCGGTTGGCAGGTGCTGACACCCGGTCGCGAAGAACTGGATGTGACGTCGAGCGATGACACACGCACTTACTTCGCGGCGCTGTCGAGCGTCGATCTGCTTGTCTGCCAGGCGGGTGTCATCGACGACGCGCCGCTTTCACGCATGGAGGCGGCTTCCTTCGAGCGCGTGCTCGACGTGAATTTGAAGGGCGCCTTCCGTTGCGTGCGCGAATGGCTTTGGCTGATGGCCAAACAACGGCGCGGGCATGCGATCACGGTGGGTTCCTTTGCCGCGCTGCGCGGCACCGCCGGCCAGGCCAACTACGCCGCGGCCAAAGCTGGCCTCATCGGTTTGACCAAAACCACCGCGCTCGAATACGGCGCGCGCGGTCTGCGCGCCAACTGCGTGCTGCCCGGTCTGCTCGAAACTCGCATGACGGCGGGGCTGCTCAGCGATCCCGCGCGCCGCCGAGAGCTGGAGGAGCAGCATGCGCTGCGCCGCCTCAACACCGTCGAAGACGCCGCCCGCTTCATCGTCTTCCTTGATTCGATGAGCCACGTTTCCGGCCAGGTCTTTCAGCTCGACAGTCGCGTGGCGCGCTGGACGTAAAGTGGGGCAATCCGCTTGATTGCCCGCACTCAACCGCATGCAGGATGCCTGCGCCAGCTTACAGCAGCATCAGCGCGGGGTTCTCCAGCAGCTTCTTCATCTCGGCCAGGAACGTGGCGGCGACGGCGCCATCGACCACACGATGATCGCCGCTGAGGCCGAGCCACATGCGTTTGCCGGCGACGATGACTCCCTTGTCATTGACCACCGGCGTGTTGCGGATGCTGCCGACGCTGAGGATGGCGGCCTGTGGAGGGTTGATGATGGCGGAGAACTGGTCGATGCCGTAAGCGCCGAGGTTGGAGACGGTGATGGTGCCGCCGTTGAACTCATCCGGGCTGAGTTTTTTGTTCTTGGCGCGCCCGGCCATGTCCTTCACCGCGGTGCTGATCTCAAGCAGCGTTTTCTTTTCCGCTTCCTTGATGACCGGCGTGACCAGGCCGTCCTCGACCGCGATGGCGACACTGAGACCGACCGACTTGAACTTGACGATGGCGTCGCCGTCCCAGGCGGCATTGATGGCCGGCACGGATTGCGCGGCGCGGATGACGGACTTCAGCACGAAGTCGTTGAAGGTGTACTTGTTGCCGCCGTTCTTCTCCGCCGTGGCGTTGAGTTGCGCGCGGAAATCCATCAGCGGCTCGGCGTCGATGTCGATCTGCAAATAGAAATGCGGGATCTGCGTCTTCGAAGCGAGCAGGCGCTCGGCGATGATGTTGCGCATGGTCGAGGTCGGCACGCGCTCGTCCTCGGGACCCGCCACGGGCCGAATCGCGGGGGCGGCGGCGGCGCGCCCCCCTGCTCCGCCCTTCGGCGCGGACTCCACGTCGGCACGCACGATGCGGCCGCCAGGGCCGCTGCCTTCCAGCCGGGTCAAATCGACGCCGAGTTCGTCAGCGACCTTGCGGGCCAGCGGGGAGGCTTTGACGCGAACGCCATTGGCCGAAGCGGCACGGGCGGCGGGGCGGCGGCTGGCACCGGGCGCCTTCGGCAGCAAGGCGGAACCGCTGGCGCGCTTGGCACCGGCTGCGCCTTTATCGGCGTTTTTTTCAGCGGCGGGAGCAGGAGCGGTGCTGGAAAGCAACTCATCGAGATTCGCGGGCGCTTCCTCGCCCTCCTCCAGCACCACGGCCATCGGCGCGCCAAGTGGAATTTTGTCCCCGGCCTTGACCACCAGCTTGTGCAGCACGCCGTCAAAAAACGAGGTCATCTCCATCGTCGCCTTGTCCGTCTCCACATCGGCGATGGGCTGGCTGGTGGAGACGGTGTCGCCCTCTTTGACCAGCCACTTGGCGAGCGTGCCCTCGGTCATGGTGTCGCTCAGTTTGGGCATTTCGATGATCTTCGGCATAAGGGAAGAAGTGGTTAGGCTAAGTTAGGTAATGAAGGTGTTAGGTTAGCAAATGCTCAGCGCTTTTTCGACCACCACCTCGGGCGTCGGCAGTTGGATGGCCTCCAGCGGCGGGCTGTAGATGGCGGGGGCGTCGAGCGAGTTCACCCGCAGCACGGGGGCGTCCAGCTCGTCGAAGATGGCGTTTTGAATCATGTACGCCACCTGCGCGCCGATGCCGCAGTAGGGTTTGTTTTCCTCGACGTAAATGGCGCGATGTGTTTTCGCCACGGACTCCAGGATCGTTTCCTCGTCGAGCGGGCGGATGGTGCGGATATCGACGACCTCGGCGCTGATGCCGTGCTCTTCTTCGAGGATCTCTGCGGCTTTCAAACAGGTGATGACGGCGCGCCCGTGCGCGATGAGGGTGATGTCGCTGCCCTCGCGCTTCACGTCGGCGACGCCGAGCGGGATGAACAGCTCGCCTTCAGCCAGTTCATCGTTGCTGGGCACCTCCCACTCCTCCCCGTAGAGCTTGGTGCTCTCCATGAACATGACCGGGTCGTTGTCGCGGATCGCGGCTTTCATGAGACCCTTGGCGTCGTAGGCGTTGCTGGGGCAGACGCACTTCATGCCGGGGAAGTTGGCCATGATGTTTTCCGGCGTGTGGCTGTGGGTGGCACCGACGCTGGTGCCGCCGTTGGCCGGGCCGCGGATGACGATGGGGCAATGAATTTTACCGCCCGACATGTAGCGCACCATGGCGGCGTTGTTGACAATCTGATCCCAGGCCACGGTGTAAAAACTCCAGAACATGAGCTCCATCACCGGTCGCACGCCGAGCATGGAGGCGCCGACGCCCATGCCGATGAAGCCGGCTTCGCTGATCGGGGTATCGACCACGCGCTCGTCCCCCCACTTTTCCCAAAGTCCCTCGGTCACCTTGTAGGCGCCGTTGTATTGGGCGACTTCCTCACCCATCAGCACGACCATCGGATCGCGGGCGAGTTCCTCGTCGAAGGCTTCACGGAGAGCGTGGCGGTAGATGAGACGGCGGGGCATGGTTTGCGGGGAAAGTGAGTCGTCAGTAGTGAGTGGAGAGTTGAGAGAATGTGTCAGTCGTTGAAGAAGTGGCGGCCGGTTTGGCCGGCTTCGGTTTGGTTGTCCACTTCCCAATAAACATCCTCAAAAATGGACGCGGGCTCGGGATAAGGGCTGTTTTTGGCAAACTCGGCGGAGGCCTCGGCTTCCTTCTGCGCTTCTTTGTCGATCTTCTTGAGGTCGTCCTCGCTGGCGACACCCTCCTCCAGCAGCACACGCTTCCAACGCTGGATCGGATCGTGATCGTTTTTGAAGCGCTCGATCTCCTCTTTGGTGCGGTATTTTTCCTTGTTGGCGTCGGCGACGGAGTGGCCTTCCCAGCGGTAAGTGGCGATTTCGAGCATGCTCGGACGGGACTCATGGTGGGCGCGCTCGATGGCGACCTGGGTGCGGGCGCGAATCTCGTAAATGTCCTCGCCGGAAAAAAGCTCCCATTCCATGTCGTAAGCGGCGGCGCGCTCGGCCAGGCAGGAGGGGTAGGCGGAGGAGCGGCGCTGGCTGGTGCCCATCGAGTAACCGTTGTTTTCGATGATGTAGATCACCGGCAGATTCCAGAGGGCGGCGAGGTTCAGGGACTCGTGGAAGGCGCCCTGGTTCACCGCGCCATCGCCCAGGTAGCACAGCGCGGCGCCCTTGAGCTTTTTGTATTTCAGGCCGTAGGCGAGGCCGAGGCCGAGCGGGGTCTGGCCGGCGACGATGCCGTGGCCGCCCCAGTAGTTTTTGTCCGGGGCAAAGTAGTGCATGGAGCCGCCCTTGCCCTTCGAGCACCCGGTGGCCTTGCCAAAAAGCTCCGCCATGCACTCGTCCATGCCCATGCCAGCGCAGAGCGCGTGCCCATGGTCGCGGTAGGCGGTAATGATGTGATCGTTGTCCCCGAGCAAAGAGATGGTGCCGACGGCGACGGATTCCTGGCCGATGTAAAGGTGGAGGAAACCGCCCATTTTGCCGCCTTGATAATGCTGAAGGGAGACCTGCTCGAACCTGCGGATGCGCACCATTTTGCGGTAGAACTCCACCTTGTCCGCGGCGGTGAGAGACTGGTTGATGGGAGCGCCGGCGTGGCTGCTGGCGGGGGGAGCGGAGGGAGTCGCTTTGGCCATGATGATGAGGGCCTGGAAGCTAGCCAGCTTTGCGGGGGAAGCAAGGGCTGTCTGGCAAGGTTGAACGGCCGTGTTTTGGCAGGATTAACAAGCAGCCTGGCTATACATGACCACATGTCCAGGCCTGCCGAAACCCCTAGCCTGGGTTCACATCCTGTTAATCAAAATCGAATCCTGAAAATCCTGTCAAAAAGTTCCACGTGGAACAAACGTCCCACTTTTCGGACGTGAAATTTCTTCCTTACCGACTACCTTCCCCACCCCATGTCCTCCCCTGCCCTGTTCACCTACCCGAAGACCTACGACGTGCTCGTCTGTGGGGCGGGTCATGCCGGGGTGGAGGCGGCGCTGGCGGCGGCGCGACTCGGCGCGCAGACGGCCATCCTCACCCAGAACCTGGACACCATCGCCCAGATGTCTTGCAACCCCGCCATCGGCGGGCTCGCCAAAGGCAATGTGGTGCGGGAGATTGACGCCCTCGGCGGCGTCATGGCCTTGAACACCGACGCCACCGGCATCCAGTTCCGCCTGCTCAACGCCCGCAAGGGTCCCTCCGTCCAGGCTCCGCGCGCTCAGTGCGACAAAAAAGCCTACCAATTCCGCCTCAAATGGCTGCTGGAAAACCAGCCCGGCCTCGACCTCCACCAGGGCAACGCCGCCGAGATCCTCACCGACTCCGAGGACTGCGTCACCGGCGTGCGCACCAGCCTCGGCGTCGTTTATTCCGCCCGCGCCGTCATTATCTCCTCCGGCACCTTCATGCGCGGCCTGCTCCATGTCGGCCTGCAAAACCAGTCCGGCGGCCGCATGGGCGACACCCTCTCCACCCTGTCCGACAGCCTTCGCCACCTCGGCTTCGAGGTCGAGCGTTTCAAAACCGGAACCCCCTGCCGCCTCAACGGTCGCTCCATCGACTTCACCAAATGCGAGCCCCAGCCCGGAGACGACCCCCCGCCCCGCTTCAGCTATCTGAGCGGAACGGAAAATTCGAAAATCGAAAATCGAAAATCGAAAGTTGGGGGATCAGACCCTTCGGGCTTTGAATTTCGAGCTTCGAATTTCCCCTTTGATCTCAACGACTGGCGCCCGGAAACGTTCCACGTGGAACAATTGCCCTGCTGGGTCACCTACACCAACACCCGCACCCACGACATCATCCGCGCCAATTTGCACCAGTCGCCCATGTACTCGGGCCGCATCGAAGGCATCGGTCCGCGCTACTGTCCTTCCGTGGAGGACAAAGTCGTCCGTTTTGCTGACAAAGAGCGACACCAGATTTTCCTCGAACCCGAGGGTCTGCAAACCCAGGAATTCTACGTCAACGGCGTCTCCACTTCCCTGCCCTTTGAGGTCCAGCTCCAATTCATCCGCAGCATCGAGGGCCTCGAAAACGCCGAGATCATCCGCCCCGGTTACGCCGTCGAGTACGACTACTGCCCGCCCACCCAGCTCCATCCCACCCTCGAAACCAAGCGCGTCGAGGGTCTGTACTTTGCCGGCCAAATCAACGGCACCTCCGGCTATGAGGAGGCCGCCGGCCAGGGCCTCATCGCCGGCGCCAACGCCGCCCTCAAGGTCGCCGGAAAAGCCCCCCTGCTCCTCCAGCGCAGCGAGGCCTACCTCGCCGTCATGATTGACGACCTCGTCACCAAAGGCACCACCGAGCCCTACCGCCTGTTCACCTCCCGCGCCGAGTACCGCCTCCTCCTGCGCCAGGACAACTGCGACCTCCGCCTCACCGAAAAAGCCGCCGCCCACGCCCCCGGCCTCATCTCCCCCGAGCGACTCGCCCACACCCAGGAGAAAACCCGCCGCCTGGCAGCCGCCCGCGACCACGTCCAGCAGAGCAGCCACGATGGCCTGCGCCTGGAGAAATGGCTGCGCCGACCCGAGAACAGCTTCACCCGCCTGCCCCAGGCCCTGCGCGCCCCCTTCCCCGACGAGATCTGGTCCCTGCTCGAGAACGACCTCAAGTACGAAGGCTACATCACGCGCCAGGAAGCCCTCGTCGAAAAAACCGCCCGCATGGAGGACAAACGCCTCCCCGACAGCCTCGACTACCACCGCATCCCCGGCCTCAAAAAAGAGGCGCAATTGAAGCTCGCTCAAATCCGTCCCGCCACCCTCGGCCAGGCCGCCCGTGTCCAAGGCGTCACCCCCGCCGACATCGCCCTCCTTGCTATCGTCCTGCGCAAAGGCCAAACCTCCGACGAAGAGAACCGGATGGACTTACAGGAGGCAGCAGAGAGGGAGATTTAGTTCGTGGACTCCCCGCGCCGGAGTTGTTCATGGCCTCACCCAGGAGCGGCCACGGAAGTTCACCTTGCATGACGTGCAATTTTGTGAAAACCTACGTCACGTCATGTCGAAACTGACGCCTCATGTACCCGAGGAATTTGGTTGTGGCGGCCAAAAGCGAGGCTGCGGCCCGGCAGGTTTCCGTCTCCAAGCTCGTGTCCCATTTTTTGCCTCGCTGGAGGCAAGTCGCAGGATGGCGGACTCAGAAGCCCGCCCGCTTGCGCCTCGAACCCAACGACTTGCCAAGTGCCTGCCACAGGATGACGCCGGCCTTGAGGACTACATGGACCACTTGGAGCGCAAGCACTCGTGAACGCGTTGCTCGACACCAATGTCATCGTGGATGTGCTCACCGGACGGGAGCCTTACTTCGCCGACCCCCCTTGGTGCTCGGTCGCGCGGAGCGGGGTGATTACGTCGCCTGGATTTCGCGAGTCTTCACTGCTGGTTTACTCCCCCGCGCAGTTTCTCGCGGCGCTTGACTCAGGACGGGCAGTGCAAGATTGAAAGAGGCAGCAGCGATTGAAGCACTCCACGATCACTCCCAAAGACAATGCGCATCCGCCCGCCGATCGCTCAAATGGCACCTTTGATGCAGTGGTGATGCGCAACGTTCTTCACGAAATTCAGTTATTGAGGCCGCCGATCCAAAATACAAGGAGCGAATTCGCGCGTATCGTAACCCAAGGACTTGCTGGCAAAGGTCAATGGAGAAGGCATCAGGAGGGCGCTGGACTGCGCGATTACCATCGCCAAAGTGAAGATTGACGAGTTGAGAAAAATAAATAAGAAAGATTACGAGCACGGCCAAGCCCATGCATTCTGGGTGCAACAGTTTGCGAACGCGACCCTGGCCAGAAACAGTTTCGCGTAAATTTGTTCCTTCACAAGTAAACGTCACGCCCAGCCCTAGGAAGTAACTGGCTTCATACAGGCAAGCGCTCGACAAGTATCGCCTCTATGAGCAGCAAAGCGTTGATGTTGACTTCGCTTCGCGGCGTCCATGCGGATTCCTTCCGCCTCCTCAGACAAAAACAGGTATGATGCCGCTGTTGCGGCAAAGCATTGAAGTGGGACGCGGGTGAGCGCGTCGTGGTTCCCCTGCAACAGGTTGAACGGGTGCGGGAATATCATAAATAAAATGGCAAATCAGAGGTCACATTTCATGTGCAGGCTGACCGCCATCAATGTCATCGTGGACGTGCTCACGAGATGGAAGCCATAAGGGCGGTTTGAGATTGAAAGTGGCACCGGCGAAAAAGAGTAGATTGAAACAAATCCCTCCTGACACCAAATTTCGATAGATTTGGGTTGGGCTTTCACTCATCCCTTGGGCTTTTTCTCGCCTTCAGCGCTTTTGCTGGGGGGGGTGCCACCGGCCTTGCTGGTGCCGCTCGGGGGTTTGGATGCCTGCGGTGGCTTCCGCTCGGGGCTTGCTTTGGGTTGCGGCTGCGGGCGGCTCTCAGGCTGGGTGGCCCGGGGCTGCGGACGGCGCTCAGGTGAGGACGCCGGCGGGGGTTGCGGACGGCCTTCTGGTTTGGAAGCTCGCGGCGGCACCGGGCTCTTTTGCGGCGGCGGCTTTCGGTCGAGCTTTGGCTGTGGTCCTGCCCTGGGTTTTTGCGGCTCCGCTGCGGCCGGCCTGTCCGGGCCGGGTGTTTGTTTGGCGGCTGGGCGGTCAGGCTTCTGTTTGCCTCTCTCAGGCGTGCGCGGGTCGCTTTTGCCGGGGCCGCCGGGGCTGGGCGGGGTGCCACGGTCGCGCATTTCGGGTCGGGGCTGGGCGCCCTTGGTGGCAGGGTTGGGATCCGAGGCCTGCGGGCCCTTCGGGGCCACCCGGGGACTCGCGGGTTTTTGGTCGCCCTTGGGCATGGCCGCGCCCTTCCGCTCGCGCTCTGCTTGGGACCTCAGGATTTCCTCGCGACTCGGGCGCGTGCCGCCTTTGGCAGCGCCCCTGGGATCCTGAGATCGTTGGGCTGTGCCAGGAGGCGTGGGGGTGCCTCTGCCCTCCGGCGCCTGCGGGCGGGGACTGTCGGGCCGTTCGCCCGATCTGACGGTGACGGCGCGCTGTTGCTCGCTGGGATGCTCCGCTTGCTTGCGGATAAGCTCACGGACCTCCGCCGCTTGTTTGGAATCCGCCGCACGGCTGAAACCGTCGCTGATGTCGGACTTGCTCAAGCGCGCGGCGACTTTCGCCGGTTTGGCGTCCGTCTGGTCGCGGGTCACCGCCGGGGCGATGACGCGGTAGTTGTCGCCGTCGAATTCGTTGCGCAGGCGGCGGTCGGCGGGGCGCGCGGCCGCGAAATCGCGATCCACGCGGTCGATGCGCAGGTGGCGGATCGGTAGCTCGCTTTGGCGGCGGACCAGATCGCGACTGGGGCCGTTGTTGTAAATGATGGTGCGGTTGTCATTCACCACATGAGTGATGTTGGTGATGTTGGTGGTGCGGTGGATGATTTGCACATTGCGCTCGTAGGGCAGCAAGTAGTCGCGATAGCGTCGCGCGCCAAAGTGGCGGAAAGGAATGAAGTTGTAGTAGGCGGGACCGATGTCAGCGAAACCGAAGCGGATGCCGAAGCGGATGCCGATGCGAGGTCGAAAGCCCACCTGGGGCGGTAGTGGCGCCCAGCCGATAAACTCGTCGCTCTGCCGCCACGAGACCCAGCCGGGGCCCCATTCGTAACCGGGCACCCAGAGCCAGCCGCGGCCTTGGATCATGGCCCAGCGTCCGTAGTGATAGGTGGCCCAGCCGAAGGGCTCGGTCGAGACCCAGAGCCAGCCTTCGTCCGAGTCCGCCCAGTAACCGTCCGTGTAGGGCCTCCAGCCCGCGTCCACGTAGGGTTGGAAGCAGTAGCCGTATTCTTCGACCTCCACCCAGTCGCCGTAGGGCGCGAGTTCATCGTAAAAGAAGGCGAAGTTGACCTGCGCACGCGACTCCGACGGCTGGAGCAGGAAGAGCCCGGCGATGGCAATCAGTAGGGTTGGAAGGGTTTTCATGACAGACGGGGGTTGAGGGTTTTCAATGAGGGGAATGGAGACGATGCCTGCCACAATGCCGCGCCAGCCGGGCGGCCTGCGCGGGAAAATGGGAAGCTGAGTCGGACAACACATTGGACAGGCTGATTGCAGCGCATGGCTTATGCCAGCGGCTGCCCAGGCGGCCGAATCCCTTTTCACCGCAGCGATGAGCGTGCGTGCCGGGTCTGCATGGCAAGGCTGTCCACCGTGCATTTTGCCATTGTGACGGGCTGACATCTTGCATTCTGCCCTGCTCGAATCCAACAGCGGTGCGCGGACTGGCCACTGCCCGCACATGGGCCGGTGGCGTTCCGGCGGCGTCGGGAGTGCGTTTTGCCGTTATTTCAGCAAGGAAAGCGCGGGCGCGGCTGCCGCGGGCGCGCTTGGCCTGATGTTGGGAGAGGATGTCGAGTTGGGAGAGGATGTCGAACCGACGCCACCGCCCACCCCGCGCGACATTGTGGACATGCCTGTGCTCACTCACTCGGAGCAAGGCAAGGCGCGCACCCTGTTCCAGGTTCATTATTGACGACGGTGATGCCCGCGTTGGCAGGGACAAAAAAGAAGGAGCCGTGATTCACGGCGGCGCCAGCGGCGGGGCTTCGTCCGCGCGCGGGGCGAGGAGGTGGGCGAAGGGGTTGGTGGCGGCGACGTTGTACTGGCGGATGGCGAGGAACCAGAAGGGGGCGAGGTCGCTGTCGGCGGCGGACCAGAGGCGGTAGTGCAGGTCGGTGACGGTGTCGGTGTCGTAGATCATGGCTTTGATCTCGTGCGGTTTGAGCGCCTGCGGCCCCTCGCGCAGCAGGCGGAGGGCGAGGGTGTCGAGGTAGTCGCGGGAGACGCGGATGTTTTTGCGCTTGCGCAGCAGACTGACGTGGAGGGCGTTGACGTAGGGATCAAGACAGACTTGCAGGAGGCCGAAGTGGCGTTCGAGTTCGGGCTGGAGCTGAAGGCGGTCGTTGATGGCGGCGAGGTGGCCCTCGAGGGTGGCGAGCACGCCGGGCGGGTCGTCTTCCTCGGGGCTGAGGAAGAGGCCGGCGCGGCGGCCGCTGTGCCGGCCGGAGAGCAGGCCGGCAACGGGCACGGCGAGGATGAGGCAGATGAGGATGGGGCTGATCCACAGCAGGAAGGTGCCGGAGATGAACCAGCCGGCGATGCCCCAGGCGAGGCCGAGCAGGCTGAGGGGGCCGAAGGTGAGCAGGATCTCCCACCAGTCGATGGCGCCGTCCAGCTTGCGGCGCTGGGCCACCCAGTTGACGCCTTTGCCAAGCAGGGTGTACACGACGAAGCGGGCGTGGAAAATCATGAGCACGGGGGCCATGAGGGTGAAGAGCACGGTGTCAGCCAGACCGCTGGCGAAGGTGGCGAGGCGCTTTTGCAGCGGTTTGAACAGACGGCCGGTGAGCAGCTCGTCCATGAGGATGACGATTTTGGGCAGGAAGATGAGGGTGATGGTGAGGCCGAGGAGGAGCTGCTCGGCAGTCTGGGTGCGTTCCAGGTCGCGCCCGCTGGGCATGGCGGCGAGGATGGTGGCGAAAACGAGGAAAAGGAACCAGAGCAGGGAGCTGGCGTAGCTGAGGATGCCGTGGAAGAAGTTCAGGCGGCTCATGGGGTGCCAGCGTTTGGCGAAAAGCAGCCAGATGTGCTGCATGTTGCCCTGGCACCAGCGGCGGTCGCGCTTGAGCATGTCGATGACGGTGGGCGGGCCTTCCTCATAACTGCCGCGCAGGGAGGGCAGCAGGCGGACGGCGTAACCGGCTTTGCGCATCAGGGCGGCTTCGACGAAGTCGTGGCTGAGGATGTGGCCGCCGAAGGGCTCCTTGCCGGGGAGGGCGGGCAGGGCGCAGTTTTCAATGAAGGGGGCGAGGCGGATGATGGCGTTGTGACCCCAGAAGTTCGCCTCGCCGCACTGCCAGTAATCCAGACCATAGGCGAAGGGGGGACCGTAAAGGGCCTGGGCGAATTGCATGAGGCGGCCAAGCAGGGTCTCGGCGGCGATCTGGCGGGGGAAGGTTTGCAGGATGCCGATGCCGGAGTTTTTTTCCATGATGCGCACCATGGTGGTGAGCAGGCGGCCGGACATGAGGCTGTCGGCATCGAGCACGACGGCGTAGCGATAGCGGCGGCCCCAGCGGCGGCAGAAGTCGCTGACGTTGCCGCTCTTGCGGTTGATGGGCTTGCGGCGCTTGCGGTAGAAAATGCGGCCAAAGGCTTTCAGTTGGCGGCAGAGCTCGAGCCAGGCGACTTCCTCCTCGATCCACTTGCTGGGGTCGTCGGAGTCGCTGAGCACGAAGAAGTCGAACTGCTCATCCTGGCCGGTCTGCTGGAGGGAGAGGAAGATGGCGCGCAGACCCTCGAAGACGCGGGTCACGTCCTCATTGTAAATGGGCATGATGATGGCGGTGGAGGCCTCAATGGGGGCCTGGTGATCCTCCGCCTTGAGGGTCTGCCAAAGGTCGAGCCCATCCGGGTGCGGCCGGTTCATGATCCAGACGCCGGTCAGCGCGGTCCAAAAGCCAACGTTGAGCTGGTAGTAGAGCGGAATGAAGCATGCGAGCAGGGCCAGTTCCACCAAGCCGAGGCCGCCTTCGGCCAGCCACACCACCAGCAACCAGGCGCCGACAAACGTGCCGAGACCGACGAGGGTGAAAAAGGTGGCGCGGCGGGTGCGGGAAAGACGCAGCGGCGGCAGGCCGTGAGCGGGATGCGCGGCGGCGGTCGGAGAAGGCGGCGCGACGGGGGGGCTCACTGCAACAGTTTGTAGAGGTAGCCGAGTACCACGCCGATGAGCAGGGCCAGCACGGAGTAACGAACCAGCGGATGGCGGCCGAGACGGTCGAGTCCGAGACCTTCCTCGGCGACCTCCGAGATGAGGCCGAGGTCAATCGCGCGCGGCGTCATTTTGGAGACCTGCAGGCCGGGGCCGGACTCGCGCACGGCGTGGCGCATGGCCTCCGCCATGTCGGGCGGGGTGTTTTTGTCGAGGAAGAAATGCGGCCAGCGGTCCGGCCCGCCGCTGAGGAAGAAGCCAAGCCGGCCGGCGGCCTCGATCTGGGTGCCGGTCATCGGGATGTCCTCATACACCTCGGCGAGCCAGTCCCGCATCATCCGCCGCGCCTGCGCGATGGCGTGTTCGGTGGGCGGGCGCGCGGGGTCTTTGGCGTGCGTCACGGAGGCCAGCCGCAGGGTGGTGAGGATCAATTGCGTGCGGCGGATGCGGTTGTGCAGGCGGTAGGAGCGGAAGTAGTCCGCCAGCCGTGCGTAGGCCTCGTTCCATTCCGCTTCCGTGCCCGTGGCGGGGGCAAAATCAATGGTGACTGCTTCCATGCGCGGGCTTCAACTGACCCGCGGCTAACATGCGCCGGTTTGCGAAATCTGCCAAGGGGATTCTGCGCGCGAACATGGATCCCAAACCATCGCTCAAGGCTTGAGAGTGACGTCGTCGAGACGCGCGACTTCGATGGTGCGGTCGCCGCGCAGCAGGGTCACCGCCACCTGCCCGCCGATGCTCACCGCCTGGCCGAGACCCTTGGCGCCGGCGCCGGAGCGATCCGTGGCGACCGGCAGGCGCAGGCCGCGCAGCATGACGGGCGCGCCGCCCGTGCTCGCCATTTGGATGCCCTTGCGCAACCGCAACCACGGCTTGCGCAGCGAGGTCTCGGCCACCGGATGTCCCTGCGCGAGGAATCCGGTGAAGAGCGCCTGGTTGCGCGCCGCGGCGCCGGTCAGGCTGGTCAGAATGGTGTAGGCGCCCAGTGTGGCATCCACATCGACCCGCAGCAGGCGGCGCACGCGCGCGCCGTCGGCCGCGACCTCGTCCCCCGTGCGCAGCAGGCGCAGGAAACTGCCATCCTCCTGGAGCAGCCACAGGCCGGTCTCGCCGGGCCGGAAACCCGGACCAGAGGCGGCAGCGTGAATGACCATGCCGTTGTCCGCCACCGGCCAGAAGCCGAGGAAACGCCGCCACAAGACGCCCGCCGCCTCGCCTGGAATGGGTTGACCCCGGCGCGCGACCAGACCGACGCCTTGATGCCAGAGCCCCTCATTGTTGCGGCCAGTGACACCCGCGCCAGTCAGCGTGGCGCGCAGCAGGACTTGGTTCTGGTCGTTGATGCCCTCGCCAATGAAATTGCGAAACAACGCGCCGCCCGCGCCGGGCGCGGCGACTCCGGCGTCCACCACCGGATCGGTCAGCACCCCGGCCAGTCTGCGAAACAAAGCGGGCACGTTCACACCCGCATCTAGCCGCCGGGTGCTAACCACCGCATAACCATCCCGCATCGCCACCCGCGGACTGAACTGGCCGAAGACGCCCCCGCCCGCCGCTGGCCGGCCCTCGAACACGCTCACGTCTAGGAGCGTGCCGGTGGCGCCATTGGCAATCAGCAACCCGCTGTCCTGCGCCGCGCTCACCAGTCCGGCCTGCAGCCGCGCGTTGCAAAGCAGGGCGAGGCGGGGTGACACCGCGTCCCGGTTTTGCACGATCTCCCGCACTGATCGCAGCGAGGCGCCGCCGAGAAGCCCGAGCGGCACACCCGTGCGCACCACCGGCAGCAATCCGGCGCCGTTGTCCAGCAGCACCGCCTGATTGTTGAGGCGCCCCACACCGGGACCGCGCAGTTGCGCGCGCAGCAGACCGAAAAAGTTTTGGTTCAAGGCGACGCCGGTCGCGCGCGACACAAAGGTGCCGGTGAAGTCCGCGCCCAGCGCGCTCAGCGAATCCTGTCTTTGCAAGAGCAGGCTTTGCAAATCCGTCGCGCCCAGGGAACTCCACAGCGCCTGGTTGCGCCCGCCCTGCGCGCCCGCGCCGCGCAGGCCGCCTTCGATCATCACCATGCCCTGCCGGTTGATGCTGGCCGAACCCAGCCGGGAGATGAGGGCAGCGGCGGCTCCCGGCGCGGCGCTGCTGGTGCGCAACTGTGACTTCAAAGGCAGCGTCGCCGCCGCGCCGCGAATCCAATGCACACTGCCGGCGTTGTTCGCCAGGGTGTCCTCATACGGCGCGCCGATGAACATCTGATTGGCACTCAGCGCGAGGGCTTGCCCAAAAAAATCCAGCGCCTTGCCGTCAGGAGCGAGGATTTGCTCGGGCACCAAGCCGTTGCGCAAGTCGATGCGGTAAGCCGCGCCGCGATAACCCGCTTTGGAGGACGCGCCAACCAGCGCCATGCCTTCCGAGAGTGCCACACTGCTTCCGAAGCCGTCGTCGATCGCGTTGTAGATGCCGTTGCTCACCGCGGCGAGCTGGGCGCCTTGTTTCCAGTCAAAAAAGAACACCGTGCCTGAGTCAGCGGCGAGCAGATCGTGCCCCGGCGCGCCCACCATCACCAGACTGCCGTCGATGGCCACCGACATGCCGAAATAATCGCCCGCACCTCCCACCCCTGACTCGAATTTGTCTGCCTGCTCCCCGGTCTCCGCATCAAATAAATAAACCGCGCCGCTGCCCGCCGCCGCGCCGTCCGCCTGGGGCGCGCCGATGACAGCCACCCCGTTCTGCAAAGCCACCGACAGGCCGAACCGATGGTCCAGCGCGCCATCGCTGGCGGTCAGCTTGTGCAGTCCGGCGCCGGTGCTGACTCGGAAAACATAGGCCGCGCCCGCCTCCGCGCCGAGTGTGTCCTCACCCAGAGCACCAATCACCGCGAAGTCGCCCCAGATCGCCACCGAGCACCCGAAAATGTCGCCCGCCAAGCCGTCGAAGACCGTCCATTTGGCCAGTTGCGCCCCGTTGCGCAGATCGAAGAGATAAGCGGCTCCGGCATTCGCTCCCATTTCGCTGTCGAAGGGCGCGCCGACGAGAAGAAGGTTGCCCCAAATGGCCACGCTCAGGCCAAACTGGCGCGGCTCCACACCGTCCTGCGCGGTGAGTTTGCGCAGATGACGGCCCGTGCGCGCGTCAAAGACATGCACAACACCGGCGTCGGGTGAGACCTCGTCATTGCCCGGCTCCCCCACCGCGATCCAACGCGCGTTGGCGGCGATGGCCGCACCGAACCCCGCTTCCACGCTGGGCGCAGTGACGCGGCCCGCGTAGAGTTTGACGGTGCTTGGCGCCTGTGCCAGCAGCAAGCCGGGGCAGGCCAGCACGGTTGCGGCGAGGAGGAGGAGACAAGGGCGCGCGTTCATGATTTTCAGGGTTGGGGGTGGCGCGCGGCGGACAAGAGCAGCGCTCGGCACAGCGTGTCCCCCACCGCGCGCCGCGCCATACGACTATGGTCGTAGGACTTTAGTCGGAGGCCCGGGGTCGCGCGGCGGCATCAGCGTGCCTCTTTGAAAGATCAACCATCCCGCCAAACGTCCTTTGAAGATCCATGACAAACCACCCGCTCACGGTCCTCGTCGCTTTGCTCGTTGCGTCCACGCTCGCGCCTGACGCGCCAGCTTTGACGCTGCACACGGATTTCCCGGGCGGTTCCGCCGAGGTGCGCGCGCTGGACGCGGTGGCGGGTCGCATCGAGATCGCGCCGGCGCATCACGCCGGGCGTGGCTGGCCGTGCTGGTGGTTCTTCCGTGTCGAGGGCGCGCAACCGGGGCAAAGGCTCAGCCTCATCGTGGGGCCAAGCCGCAAGCCCTTCCGTGCCGAGCAGCGGTTGGCGGCCTCATGGGCGCTGCCGCAGCGGCCGGTGATCAGCGTCGATGAGGTGACCTGGAGCCAGATCGAGTCGCCCGGCATCATCACCAAGGAAAGCGGCGCGTATGAGATCATCGCGCCGGCGGCGCGCTTCTGGCTGGCCTGGGGGCCGCCCTTTCTGCCGTCCCATGGGGAGGCGTTGCTCGCCGATGCCGCCGCCCGCGTGCCTGGCGCGGAGCGCTTCGAGCTGGCGCGCACGCGGCAGGACCGGCCCGTGAATGGCCTGCGCCTCGGCACGGTGGGCGCGCCCGTTGCGATTTGGGTGCAAGCCCGCCAACATGCCTGGGAGAGCGGCGGCTCCTGGGTGGGGCGCGGATTCCTGGAATGGGTGGCGGGAGACGATCCCGAGGCGTTGGCCTTGCGCGCGCGCGCGGAGATTTTTTTTATCCCCATCATGGACGTGGACAACGTCACGCTCGGCGCCGGTGGCAAGGAGGCGGAGCCGCGCGACCACAATCGCGACTGGGCCGTCGCGCCCGTCTATCCCGAAGTGGCCGCCGCCCAGCGCCGCCTCCTGGAGTTGATCGAGGCGGGGCGGCTGCGCGTCTTCCTCGATCTGCACAATCCGGGACCGGGGGACAGGCAGCCCTACTTCTTCGGTCCGTTCGATTACGAGCAGATGAGCGGCACGCGCCGCGCCAGCTACGACCGTTTCTTGGAACTGGCTGTCGCCTGCATGACCGGGCCGCTGGCCATCCAGCCGAAGTATCGTTTTGCCACCTATGTGAAGACGGAGGAGGAGCGGGACCGCATGAGCGGCCAGTGGATGCGCTCGCGCGTCGCGGAAAACGCCATCGCCATGACACTCGAAACCGCCTGGAACACGCCGCACAGCACCAGCGGCGGCTATCAAGAGGTCGGCGCCGGCCTGGCGCGCACGGTGGCGCGGTTCGTGCGGGAGTGAACAAGGCGCGGCCTCACTCCAGGCCGCGCAGGGAGAAATCCTTCACCGTCAGAGTACCAAAGCTGAAACCGAGGGAGGTGTTGACTTTCGCGCGGTCGAGCGAGGCGTGCTCGACGGTGACGGGCGGCAGCTCGCCGATACGGAGGATGGCGCGGGCGCCGCGCAATTCAATCCGCATGTTCGTCCACTCCCCCTGCCTCAACGGCGCGGCCAAATTTTCCAGGGCGACCGACTTGGCTTCTCCGCCGGGAGGAAACGCGCGCACGCTGGTGCCGCGCTCGCTGGCGACGATGCGGAAGACATGCCCCTCGGCGCCATTGACGGTGAAGACGAAGGTCTTGGCGCCTTCGGGCTTGAAGGCGAACTCAATGACGGCGTCCTTGAACTCAAGGTCATAAAAGAGGATGGGACCGTGGTCGTTGTGCTTTTTGAACAGCTCGTCGTCCTGCGTCACTTTCGCGAGGCCGTCCGCAATGACCCAGGGACCACGACTGGCACGACGCTCCTTCGGCGCGTTGGCGTCGGTGAAAGAATCAACGAGTTCGGTGCCGGCGCGGGCGGGCAAAGTGAGCAGGACAAAGAGCAGCAAAAGAGAGCGAATCATCACGCGCGCTGAAACTGGCGACGGCGGCCTTTTCTTGCGCGCTAAAATCAGGAGGCGTCTTCCCTGCTTTGGCCGGTGGCGGCGGGCTCGGCGAGGTCCTTTTCAAAAAGCTGTTCCAGTTCGACGCGGCGCTGGCGGACGATGCGGGCGTAGGCGTCCTTGTCATCCTGCACCGGGCGCAGCAGGTGCAGCGTCTCCTCGTCATGCTGCCGCCAGACGCGCAACGCGTGCCGAGCCGACTCGGCGGGACGGCCAAGCGCCGTCAACGCGCGCGCTCCAAGTTCGAGCGCGCCGTGCATCTGCTCATGCACCATGTCCTCGGGGCCGAGACCAAGGTCCATCAACTCGAAGCGGTGATCGTAGTCGTGGGCGCGGGCGAGGATGCGCAGGCTCGGAAATTTTTCCCGCATCTCGGACACGAGCCGAGCCACCTTCGCGCGGTCGGCCAGGCTGATGATGAGCAGCCGCGCCTCCGCGATGCCGGCGGCGTGCAGGAGATCGGCGCGGGTGGCGTCGCCGTAAAAAACCTTGAAGCCGAAGCTGCGCAGCATCTCGACGTGATCGGGATCGGTCTCCAGCACCGTCACCTTGACACCCTGGGAGAGCAGGAAGCGGCCGACGAAATTGCCGAAGCGGCCAAACCCGGCGAGAATCACCGGCGCGTGCTCGTCCACCGGATCAGGGGCGCGCGTCTCTTCGCGGACGGCGGTGAAGCGCGGCGCGAGGAGCTTTTCATACACGATGAACAGCAACGGCGTCACGGCCATGGAGAGCGCCACCACGGCGACGAGCAGCTTGGCGGTGTCCGCATCCAGGATGCGCTGCTGGAGGGCCATCGAGAGCAGCGCGAAGGCGAATTCGCCACCCTGCGCCAGCGCCAGGGCGGGCAGCCAGCGCCGGCTGCCGCCGATGCGCAGCACACGCGCGATGCCGAGCATGACGGTGGTTTTCAAAACGATGAGCGCCACCACCAGCAGGCCCACGAGCAGCGGTTTGGCGGTGATGACGCCAAAGTCCATCGAGGCACCGACGGCCAGGAAAAAAAGGCCGAGCAGCAGGCCCTTGAAGGGCTCCAGATTGCTCTCCAACTCGTGCCGGTAATGACTGCCCGCCAGCACCACGCCCGCCACGAAAGCACCGAGCGCCGGGGACAGCCCCACCTGCGTCATCAGCAACGCCACGCCGACGATGAGCAGCAGCGCCGCCGCGGTCAACAGCTCGCGCAGGCCGGTTTTTGCCAGGGTATGAAACAGTCGCGGCACCAGGAACTGCCCGCCGAGCACGATGAAAGCCACGGCGCCGAGGGTGACGAGCGGTTGCAGCCAGGCCGGCAGCGCGTGCGCCCAGCCATGCGTCTCCGTCTCCACCGCATCCGCAGCCAGCAGCGGAAACACTGCCAGCATGGGAATGACGGAGATGTCTTGAAACAACAGCACCGAGAAGGCATCACGCCCGCCGTCAGTCTGCAGCAGGCTTTTTTCTTGCAGAGTTTGCAGGACGATCGCGGTGGAGGACAGCGCCAGCATCATGCCGATGGCCAGCGCCGATTTCCAGGACACCCCGCAGGCCAGCGCCACCGCCATCACCACCGCCGTGGTGAGCGCCACCTGCGCGCCGCCGAGCCCGAAGATCGGCCCGCGCATGCGCCACAACCGCGCCGGCTCCAATTCCAGACCGATCATGAACAGCATGATGACGACACCGAATTCGGCGAAGTGCAGCGCCTCCTCCCCCTCCGCACCGCCCACCCAGCCCAGCGCAAACGGTCCGATCAACGCGCCGCCGATGAGATAACCCAGCACCGACCCCAGCCCGAGCCGGTGCGCCAGCGGCACCATCAGCACGGCCACCGCCAGATAAATGAACGCGGAAAGAAAAAAGGAAGTGTCGTGCATGGCCCGGCTGGCCATGCCATCGCTCAAGCCCGCGCGCTTGGCGACGAGTTTGTTATCATCTGCCTTCCATTTTTGCTTTCGCGCCCGGCTCCCACTTGAGACCCCAGTCGCGGAGAGCTTTCAACAGAGGGCGCAGGGCGAGACCCTTCTCGGTCAGTTCGTAGGCTAGGCGTTTGCCGCCCTCCTCGGCGGGGATCTGGCGCGCCAGACCGCTGGCGAGCAGGCGCTCCAGACGGTCGCTGAGGATGTTGGTGGGAATGCCCTCGGGCGAGGCGGCGAACTCCTTGAATCGACGGCGGCCAAGTACGAGATCGCGAATGATGAGCAGAGTCCATTTGTCACCAAGCAAATCAAGCGCGCAAGCCACGGGACAAGGGGAGCGGCGCGAGGACGGCTTGGTCGGGGTCTTGGCGGAGCGGGCGGGCGGGCTGGAAGGCATAACAAAAGCGTAGATCAAAAAACTTGCATTTCAAAAGTTTTTAACTTGCATTATGCAAGTAATAAGACGACCATAAAAACGCATGAGCCTTTCCACCCCGCCCTCTCTCGCCGCTCCCGGTGCCGGTTTGCCCGCCCCAGAGCATTTCATCGCCCGCCGCCTCTTCGCCCTCAAACGCTGGCTTGGCTCGCGCGACCGCTTTGCCGCGCAATTTGAATCGGAGCGCCGATGGATTGTGGAACTGGTGCGTGGCTGCGCCGCCTCAAAGCGCGGAGAGCGCGTGCTCATTCCGAGGCTGCGGGGTCTGGAGGACAGCAGCCGTTACTGGTCGGTGTGGATGACGCTGGACCATCTGCGCATCACCAACCTCGTCTTCGCGCAGGTCATCACCTCGCTTGCTGAAGGCGTGGTGCCGAAGAAAAAAGCGAGCACAGCGGATGTGAAACCGGACGTGGCGGTGACAGCCGAAGTGGAGGACACCTTCGCGGCTTCATGCGAGGCGGTGCCCGCCGCCGTGGCAGCGGTGGCGGACCTGCGGACGGCGGCAAAGTACGCGCACCCCTGGTTTGGTCCGCTTGACGCGGCGGGCTGGCAGGCGCTGGCAGCGATGCACATGGGCATACACCGCCGTCAGATCGCGCGTATCATACAGGATTTGCCGCGATGAGCCGCCCCCTGTCCCTGACCACCGATCCGATCCCGCAACTGACCTGGCGCATCGCGCTGCCGATGAGTGTGGGCATGTTTTTCAACACCATGTTCAATGTGGTGGACACCTTCTGCGCGGGCTGGCTTGGCACCGAGGCGCTGGCGGCTTTGTCGCTTTCCTTCCCGGTCTTCTTCACCGTCTTCGCGGCGGGCAGCGGTCTCAGCCAGGGCACCACCGCGCTGCTGGCCAACGCGCTCGGCGCGGGGCGGCACGAGGAGGCGCGGCGGGTCTTCGCGCAGTCGCTCCTTTTCACGCTGGCGGCGGGTGTGGTGCTTTCCATCGCGGGTTTGCTGGCCGCGCCGGCGCTCTTTCGCCAACTCGGCGCGGAGGGGGATTACCTGCGCACGGCGCTGGCCTACATGAACGTGATTTTGTCGGGCGGGGTGGTTTTTCTGCTGTCGCTCGTGCTCAACACACCGTTGTCCGCGCAGGGCGACAACCGGTACTACCGCAACGTTTTGATCGCCGGTTTTTTCGCCAACCTCGTGCTCAATCCGGTGCTCATGCTCGGCCTCGCCGGGTTGCCGGCGCTCGGCGTGGCGGGCATCGCGCTGGCGACGGTGCTGGTGCAAACAGCGGGCGCAATTTATCTGGGGCGGCACGCCTTGCGGGTGGCGTGGTGCGGCGGGCTGAGCCGCGCGGACTTCAAACCGGACCCGGCGCTGCTGCGCCGCATCGCGGGCCAGGCGGTGCCGGCGGCGCTGAACATGCTGACCATCGCGCTGGGCATTTTCGTCATCACCTGGTTCGTGAAGCATTTCGGCAAGGAGGCCGTGGCCGCCAGCGGCATCGCCACGCGCATCGAGCAGATCGTTTTGCTGCCGACCATCGGTTTGAACGCGGCGGTGCTGAGCATCACCGGCCAGAATCACGGCGCCGGCCTGTCGCACCGGGTGCGCGAGGCCTGGGTGACCAACGTGAAACTCGGCGCGGGATTGATGCTGCTTGGCGGCGCGCTGGTCTGGCTCCTGCGCGAGCCGGCGATGCGGCTGTTCACCCAGGATGAAGCAGTCATCGGCCACGGCCGCGATTACCTGCTGAGCGCGGCATTGACGTTGTCGGCGTATCCGATTTTGTTTGTCACGGTGTTCGCCATGCAAGGGGTGAAGCGCCCGGCTTACGGCTTGTGGATGGGGATCTACCGGCAGTTGCTGGCGCCGGTGGTGGTGTTTCACACGCTGGCCTTCACCTTGGGCTGGGGACTTTGGGGCGTGTGGTGGGGCATCTGCCTCGTCACCTGGAGCGCGGCGCTGTTTGCCGTCTGGTGGGGCTGGCGGCGCATTGGGGTGACGGCGCGGTGAGGTCAGACCCGGTCCGCGTGCAGTTTGACATGCAGATGGATCAGGTCGTTGACGACGTGCGGGCCGAGGAATTGGAAGAACCTTCCGGAACCGTAGAGGCTGCCAAATTCGGTGCGGTCGAGCTCGAACTGGCCCTGCCCGGTCAGGCGCGCGCCGTCGGCGCTGGCGATCAACACCGCAAACGCCAGCGGGCGGGTGACCCCGCGCAGGGTGAAGTCGCCGCGCAAGGTGTGATTCGGCTGGCCGGGCAGCGCGCCCGCGATGGCTTCGACCGTGTGGGCGACAAACTCCGCAGTGGGGTGATGGGCGACGTCGAAGAAATCCGCGTCCTCCAGGTGGCGGATGAGCAGCGCGTTGTAGGTGGCGTCGGTGAGGTCCTCGCAAGCGATGCGGCGCATGTCCACGCTGAAACGCGCGGCGACGAGTTCGTTGTGACGGAGCACGATCTCGCCGCCGGCGAGGCGCACGCTGCCGTGGTGGTGATTGAATAAATTGCGCCCGGTCCAGCGCACGACACTGGCTTCCGTGTCCACACGATAAGTGCCATCGAGCACGGGCGGCGCGGGCAGCTCGCCGCTGCCTTCCAAGGGCAACCCCGCCGCTTCCCAGCCGGCCAGCCCGTCCGCAAACACATCGACACACGAGTAACCCGCGGCCGCCAGTTTCTCCCGCGCCACCACCGCGTCCTGCGAGCCGCCCCCGGCGCCATAGACGATGAGAGGCTGCTGCAAGTCGGGGGCCAGTTCCCGCACCTTGTCGGGGAAAACCATTTCATAAACGCAGGCATTGACCGAGCCGGGAATGCGCCGCGCCGCAAACACCGCCTCCGGCAGCACCTGGATCAACAGCGGCGGAGTGGGGGCGGCGAGGCGGTGCTGGAGTTCGGCGGAGGTCATGGCGGCGAAGAGTGAAAGGTGGCTCGCTGAGGCGGGGACAGGCACAGATGAGTGCCGAATCCTCAGGAAGGCTTACGCCTGCCGCCGCCACTTTTCAAACGCGACCGGCAGTTCCTCCGGCGGTGGCTGATGAAAATTTTGTCCGAAAGTCCGTCCCGCCCGCCTCTTTTGTTTCAGTATGACGATTCCGCACTACGAAGTCTTGACCAATCGCCGCGACATCCTGCGCCGTGGCGGAGCGGGGTTTGGCGCGCTGGCGCTGTCCGCCTTGCTCGGGGAGTCCGATTTGCAGGCGGCGCTGGGTGATCCGGCGGGGCAGGCGGGCGTGCCGGCGACGGCAAAACTGGCGCACCGCGCCGGCAAAGCCAAAAGCGTCATCTTTGTCTTCATCGAGGGCGGACCGAGCCACATCGACCTGTTCGATCCCAAGCCGCTGCTGCGCCAGCTCGCCGGCCAGCAACTGCCCGAGAGCTTCGGCTCCGTCATCACCGCCATGGGCGAGTCCAAAGCGCCGCTAATGGCGGACAAACGCGAGTGGAAGCAGCATGGCGAGAGTGGCCTGTGGATTTCCGACTGGCTGCCGCACACCGCCAAGATGGCGGACGATTTGTGCGTGATCCGCTCCTGCGTCTCGGACGGCATCAACCATTCCGGCGGTGTTTGCCAGATGAACACGGGGTCCATTTTCGGCGGCCGTCCCTCCCTCGGCGCCTGGGTGAACTACGGACTCGGCACCGAAAACGCGAACCTGCCCGCTTTTGTCGTCATCAAAGACACCGAGACCCAGGTGGTCAATGGGGTGCGCAACTGGGGCAGCGGTTTCATGCCGGCGGTCTATCAAGGCGTCGAGTTCGAGGGCGGCACCCAGCCCATCGCCAACCTCGCCCCGCCCGCGGGAATGAGCCATTCCCGTCAGCAGGGCAAACTGGCCTTCCTCAACCAGCTCAACCGCGGCTACAACGCCGCGCGCCGGGACAACAGCGAGCTGGACGCCCGCATCCGCGCTTATGAACTGGCCTTCCGCATGCAGTCGGAAGCGCCGGAGGCGGTCGATCTCAGCCGCGAATCGGAGGCGACGAAACAGCTTTACGGCATCGACGATCCCAAGACCGCTGTGATGGGCCGCAACTGCCTGCTGGCCCGCCGCCTCGTCGAGCGCGGCGTGCGCTTCGTGCAGCTTTATCACGGCAGCGGCAGCAAGTGGGACGCGCACTCGAAGATCGAGGAAAACCACACCAAGCTCTGCCACGCGCAGGACCAGCCGGTGGCCGGGCTGCTGCGTGACTTGAAAGCGCGCGGTTTGCTCGACGAGACCCTGGTCATCTGGGGCGGCGAGTTCGGGCGCACGCCAATGAGCGAGAAAGGCGACGGTCGCGACCACAATCCCACCGGCTTCACCATGTGGATGGCGGGCGGCGGCGTGCGCGGCGGCCAGGTGGTGGGCAGCACTGACGACCTCGGCCTGCGCGCGGTGGAAAACAAAATGCATGTGCACGACCTGCATGCCACCATCCTCCACCTCATGGGCATCGACCACACCCGCCTGGTGTTCAAATACAAAGGCCGCCCCGAGCGCATCGACATGAACGAGGGGCACCCCAACACGAAGCTGACGTGAGGGAAATTCGAAAATCGAAGCTCGAAATTCGAAGGGGCTGAGTGGATTTTGCCGGGATCAGCGCAGGTTGTCGTCCTTGCGTTGTTGAAAGGTTTCCTCAGGCAGGCTTTGGGTGGTCAGGTCGTTGAAGACGACGACACGGGTTTGTTTGCCGGAGGGCAGGCCATTCGGGGTGGGGGCGGCGAGCAGGATGGCATCGCCGGGCGAGGTGTCGGTGAGGGTGGCGTTGTAGAGCCAGGGCAGTTCCTGGCTGCTCGATGGGTCTTTGAAGAGCAGGACGGATTCGTCCGGGAGAATGTCCTCGGTGATCAGGTCGGCGAGCTGCGGCGGGTAGCTGCCGTTGTGATCGGCAGCATAAGCCTTGAGGGCAATGCCGAGTTGCCGGGCGCTGCTGATGGCGGTGGCTTCATGGTCTAAGTGCTGGATTTTACTGAAGGCCGGCACCGCGATGGAGGCCACGATGGCGAGCGTGCTGATGCCGGAGAGGGATCCGAGCTGGGCGCCGCCGAGGCTGGAGTTGGCGGCGGCGAGGATGCCGTCTTTTTCATTGGCGTAGGCGAAGGCTTGCGGCGCGGCGAGGTCCTTGCCGAGGCTGTCGATGATGCCGAGCACGGCTTTCTGCCCCGAATCGCTGGCGCCGGCTTTGGGTTGCGCTTGGATCGCCTGCTTGATGCCGTCCATGAGGGTGAGCATGAACCGGCTGGAGACATAAAGACAGCCGTTGCCCTCCTCGGGCAGGCCGGTCCAGGCGGCGGCAAACTCGGGTTTGCCGGTGAGTTTGTCCGTGTCTCCCAGCAAGGCGTCGAGGTAGGCGGGACGGGTGGCGACGATGAGGCGCTCTTCCGCAAGATGAAGCTGCAGGCAGGGCTGGTAGTCCATCGGCGGTGGCATCGCGGGCTCGCTCATGCGCACGCTGAGGATGCCGTTTTCCTCGCTGGACTGAAACATTCCTGGGGGCAGCATGTCGAGCAAAGCGGTAAAACCTTCCCGTAGCGGGCCAAGCCGATCAAAAATTAACGCTGCATCGAAGCCTGGCGTTGGCATTGACGTTCCGGGCAAGGGTATTTGCTGATCGGGCCGCAGACTTGCAAATACGGCGAGGCGCATATCGAGATGATCTCCCACCGCGCGGACGGTAGCGTTGATACCTGGAATGGGTTCTTTTAAATTGGCCTCCATTAATTGCCGCTGCTCATCTGGTGCCATTTGCATAATGGTACTCCATGCCTCGGCAAACCAATCCTTGGTGCGCAAGGGAAACTCTATGGCTAGATCGGTGTCCAATACTGCATATTGGAGAGTGAGCAGTGTCTCTGCGGGTCCGCCGACAGAGGAGAGCAGGCCGCTGCGTCCTTGCGGGGTGTAGGCGAAGGCGCGGGCATGATGACGGCCTCCGGGAAGGGCGCGCGAGCTGCTGCCGGCGGCTTTGATCGAGTCGAAACCGATCAGCGCCATGATCTTCTTGAAGGAGAAATTCGGCGGCATGTTCGCCTTTTCCTCGGCCGGCATGGCTTCGATGACTTGCTCGATCAAACTGCTGATGAGATCGGTCGAGGCATCGGTTTCCAAATAGGAGAAGGAAGCGCCGCCGACATCCAGACGGGAGGCGACGGTGAGGAAATGCGGGGAGAGGCCCTCGCTGAGGATATCGACGGAAGGACGCGCGGGTGAGGCTGGCGCGACTTCCACCTGCGGCGGCTCTCCTGAGCGATTGCATTGAACCAGAGCGATGACGAACAGGGTGAGAAGAAGGCGTGTTTTCATGGGCTTGCAGGCGTTTGCCCTGGCAGCCTTGGCACAAGCGCCCGCTTTGTCATGCGGAATTTGTACAAAGGATCATCCGTAGGGCAGCCCTCCCGCGCCGGCATGATCCCAAGCGTCAGGGCACAAAAAAGCGGCGGTCACTGACCGCCGCTGGGAGGAAAGAACCCGAATTTACTGCCGCCTCAATTGCCGCTGGGGGCAGGAGCCGGATCGGGGGTCGGAGCGGGCGCGGGAGCCGGTGGCGGTTCCGCTGCCGGAGCCGGGCTTGGCGTGGGGGTCGAGGCCGGCGGCTCGGTAGCCGGTGCCGCCGGCGCGGCAGGCGCTTCGCCGGGTTCCTTCAGCGTCGGAGAGTCGGGGGACGCCGGGGCTGCGGGAGCCGGAGCAGCGCCTTCCGCGGGCACGGTGGCTGGGGCCGCTTCAGCAGGTGCTTCTGCGGGCGGCGCGGCTTCAGCCGGAGCGGCTTCGGCGGCGGGGGGAGGCGGCGGGCTGAACAGCTTGGCGTTGTCGCCGTTTTGTTTTTTCGAGACCAGCACCGCGAGCACGCCGGTGAGCAGGAAGAGGCCGATGGCCAGATAGACGGTGAACTTTTGCAGCACGTTGGTGGTCTGCGCGCCGAACATCTGGCTGGTCATATCGCCACCGAAGGCGGCGCCGAGGCCTTCCTGGCGCGGGCGCTGCATGAGCACGATGAGAATCAGCAGCAGACAGACAATGACCTCAACGATGGTCAGAAAGGTGATGAGGATGGACATAAAGGGGGCGGGAATATGAGCATTCCGCGGCTTGAGGCAAGCCGCTTCCACAGCTTTTTTGCGGGCATTGGCAAACCCGGTGGAAGCTGCGTCTGCCGTCCGTGCCGTGAACAGACGCCTTGACAAGGCTGGCAACCGCCCCCGAACCTCAGTGCGTTCGACTTGATGCCCAGTCCGCGAAAAACCAGTGAGGAAGAGTGCCTGCGCCAGGATGCCTGGGTCGGGGACGCGGTGCTGGAGTTGTTCGCGCGCTCGCTCGTGTTGCGGCGCACGGGAACGGTGGACGCGGAGATGAAGAAACGGCTGACCTGCAACGAGTTCCTCGCCTGCCTGGGCGCGCCGACCAAAATGGAGGCCCGCATCGGCGTGATCTACCGCGAGCAGGGTCTGGAGGCGGCCTTTGCCTTCATCGAGAAAGAACTGGAGCCGCTCTTCAACAGGCGCGAGGCCAATCGCCGGCCTTGAGTGATTGACGGTGGCCGAGGCCAGCCTACCTTTTCCCCGATGAAAAAATGGATGCAAACAGGGGCCGTGCTGGCGCTGGGGCTGATTGGGACGCTGCGCGCGGAGCTGCCGAAAAAGCAAGTGCTGGCCGCGCAGGAGCGCTGGGCGGAGGACATCGCCAAACTGAAGGCCAGGGACCAGGAGGAAACCCACCCGCAGGACGCGCTGCTTTTCCTCGGCAGCTCCTCAATCCGCCGTTGGGAGACGATCCGCCGCGACATGGCGCCTTATCACGCCATCCAGCGCGGTTACGGCGGCGCGCGTTTTGCCGACTTGGTGGTGTTCGCGGAGGAGCTGGTGGCGGCGCATCGCTATCGCGCGGTGGTGGTTTATGTGGGCAATGATGTCACCGGCAAGGAGGACGATCCCGAACCCGCCCAAGTGGCGGAGTGGTTCCGGCAAGTCGCCGCCGCCGCGCGCGCGCGCCAACCACAGGCGGACGTGTTCTGCGTCGAGATCACCCCCACTCCGAAGCGCTGGGAGGCCCAGCCTGAAATCGACAAGGTGAACGCCGCCCTGCGCGCCGTGTGCGAGGCCGATCCGAAGCTGCACTTCATCCCCACCAGCGCCGCTTACCTGGACCCGCAAGGCCAGCCGCGACCGGAGTTCTTTGTGGAGGACAAACTCCACCAAAACGAGGCTGGCTACCAGGTCTGGTCCGGTTTGATCAAAGCGGCGCTGCGGCCGGTGATCGGGGAGTAAAGCTCTCCGCCCACGCGGGGACAGCGGCGCTGACGAATCTTTTTCGTCAATTTTTGAACTAGGCTCGATTTTTGATGAACATCGACGACGGTGCGGCGTCCTAGCTAAACTGTCATGAACACGTTGCAATTCGGCCGGACCGGGAATCTCCTGGTGTTGTGGGTGGGAATTATCATCGCCGGCACCTGTCCGGCGCAAACGGTCAAAGAACCTGCGCTTACCGCGGAAATCAGCATCTCGCCCGCGCGTCTGGCACCCGGCTCCACCATCGAAGTGGTGTTTCCCACAGCGATGGTGGAGACGGCGATGACCGGCAAAAAAGCCGACGAGTCACCCCTGCTGGTCGAGCCGGAACTGGCGGGCGAGTTCGAGTGGACCAGCAGCCGCAGCGGCCACTATCGCCTCACCCAGCCACCGCGTTTCAATCAGAAGTACGTGTTCCGTTTGCGCGCCGGTCTGACCGATCAGGCGGGCGCCTCCTTCGACTCCGCGGTGCTCGACACGGTCTCCTCCGACGGCTTCAAAATCCTCGATCAAGATCCGAAGTGGTACGGCCAAAACGACGTGCCGCGCTCCCGTCCGTTCCTGTTCCAGTTCAATGACCAGGTCAATCCCGCCGAGGCCGCCGCGCACTTCACTTTCAAAAGCAGCGAGCCGGAGCAGGTCATTGCCGCCCGCGCCCGTTACGCCACCGGCAAGGATTTGCGCCAGTTTTACGCCGACCTGCAACCCACCTGGGCCGAGGAAATCGGCAAGGTCCAGCCCGCGCCCGGCAACGACGAACCCCGCCTCAGCGCGCTCGTGATCGAACCCGCCGAACCCCTGCCCGCCGCCAAGCAATGGGACCTTCTCATCGCTCCCGATCTCGCCAACAGCGCCGGCCAGGCGCGGTTGGCGGAGGGCAGCAGCGTGCGTGTCGGCGCTGTGCTGCCGATGCGGGTCGCGCGCGTCGTCGGACGCACGCCCTTCGACAAAGACTACCACCTCGACATCGGCTTCAACAAACGCCTCAAAGAACCGCCGCCCCAGGAGGGCGAGGACGCCGCCGCCATCGCCGCCCGCCGCGCCGCCTGGGCCGCCGAATTGATGGAGCAGGTCGTCATCGAACCCGCGCCCGCCAGCCTGAGCGCCGAGGTGAGCTGGGAGGTGCTGCGCTTGACCGGCGATTTTCAACTCGGCACCGAATACCGCGTCACCGTGCCGCCGGGCTTCGAGTCCTGGGACGGCCTGAAGCTGGAGCAACCCGTCGCGCAAACCGTGACGTTCGAGCCGAACCCGCCGTATGTCTCGGCCCCGGCCTTTGCCCGCAGCCAGATGACGCGCGGCGAGGGCGCCTTCGAGATCAGCGCCGCCAACGTCCGCGCCGTGCGCGTGCGCGCCAAGCGCCTCAACGGCCCGCAGCTTGTCGAAGCGCGTGAAAAATACCGCCCGTATTTGACCGCCTTCCAGCAGAACCTCGAAAAACGCCGCGCTTACAAGCCGGTGCCGATTGACGATTATCCCGGCGAGTGGGCCTTCGACCGCGAGTTCAAGATCGACAAACCGCTTGACCGCTCCGAACTGATCCGCCTCAACCTGCGCGAGCTGCTGCCCGCCGCCGGCGAGGGCGGCGCGCTGCTTTTGGAAATGGAAGGCTTTGCGCAGGACGGCCTCAAGGATCGCGGCGTGCTCACCCAATCGCTCGTCGAGACCACCGACCTCGGCCTCATGCTGAAAGCCTCCGGCAAGGACCAGCTCGTCTTTGTCACCCGCCTGCACGACGCCGCGCCCGTCGCCAACGCCCGCGTCACCCTGCTCGATGGCGAGCGCAAACTGCTCGGCCACAGCGAGACCGGGCCGGACGGCGTCGCCCGCGTCAGCTCCGCCAATCCGGTCTATGTCCTCGCCGAACTCGGCAACGACAGCACCGTCATCGACACCCAGCGCGACCACGAAATGTGGAGCATTTACGGCTATGAGATCGACCGCACCTGGGGCGATGTCTGGCAGCCGCGCCGCAAGACCTTCATCTTCTCCGACCGCTCCCTCTACCGTCCCGGCGACACCCTGCATCTCAAAGCCATGACGCGCTTGCTCGTCGGCGATTCTTTGACTCTCGACGGCCGTGAAAAAGAGGCCCGCCTGCGCATGAGGGACGCGCGTTATCGTTTGATCCACGACGAGCCGGTCACCTTCAACGCCAACGGCAGCCTCACCACGGATCTCGTTTTGCCCGAGGGACCGCTCGGTGGTTATAACATCGAGATCAGCTTCAATCGCGAGGAAAATGCCGACGAGGATTGGAACGGCGGCTATTACTGGTTTCGCGTCGATGACTACCGGCCCAACACCTTCGAGGTCAGCATCGACACCGCCAAGGCCGCGCTCAGTGACGACCAACTGCAAGTCCCGCTCAGCGCCCGCTATTACATGGGCAAACCGCTCAGCCAGGCGGAGATCCAATGGCACGCCTTCAACAGCCCCGGCTTTGACCGCCCCGCCGAGTTCGCTGACTACCACTTCGGCGACGCCCCCGCCTGGGCCGGCTACAACAGCGTGAGCGCCTCCTACTATTATGACGACGAGGCAGGCGGCGACTGGTTTGTCAGCGGCGATCTCACCCTCTCGCCCGACGGCACCGCGCTGCTGCCCTTGCCAAAACCGCCGCCGCATCGCTCCGCCTTCCCGCAGATCATCGAGGTCAACGCCGAGGTCACCGACCTCAACCAGCAGACCATCACCACCCGCGCCAGCGTGCGCGTGCCCGGCGCCAAAATCCTCCCCGGAGTCCGCGCCGCGGACGGGTTCGGCATGGCCGGCAAAGAAGTCGCGCTCAGCCTCGTCGCCATCGAGGACAACGGCAAGGCCGCGCGCGGAACACTGAGCGCCGAGGTGCTCATCGAACGCCAGGAATATCAAACCACGAAAGTCGAAACCGCCGGCGGCGGCACTGACACCGAGACCACCGTGGTCCTGCACGAGGAGCGACGTGAAACCGTGGCGCTGGAAAACGGCAAGGCCGCCCTCGCCTTCACCCCCGCCCAGGGCGGCAGTTACTTCATCACCGTCACTACCGAGGACGCGGAAGGCACGCGCGCCTTCTCGCGCCTGCCGTTTTGGGTCATCGGCCGCGGCGGTTATCCCTGGCGCATCGAGCGCGGCGTGCGCCTCACCTTGCAGCCGGAGAAAAAAACCGTCGCCCCTGGTGGCGAGGCCGTCATCAACATCCAGTGCCCCATCGAAGGCACCGCCCTCGTCACCGTCGAGCGCAACCGCGTGCATCAGCACTTTGTCCGCCCCTACAAACTCGACGATCCCCTGTTGCGCATCCCCGTCGGCGAGGCCGACGCGCCGAACATCTTCGTCTCCGTCGTCGTCGTGCGCGGCGCCGCTGCCAGCGGCAAAAAACACGCGCTGCCCGAGTTCCGCGCCGGTTATGTCGAGATCGAAGTGCCCTCCGACGCGCTCGCCTTGAAGGTCGGCATCTCGCCGGACCAAGCCGAGGTGCTGCCGGGTTCCGAACTCGGCGTCAGCGTGCGCGTCACTGACGCCCGCGGCGCGCCTTTGCCCGGTGCTGATGTCGCTCTGTTCGCCGTCGATGAGGGTGTGCTTAGCCTCACCAAGCATCAGACTCCGAATCCGAGCGACTTCTTCCACCAGCTTTTCCCGCTCGCCTTCTCGAATCACACCTCTCTCGACAACCTGCTGGCGGAGGAACCTAACTTGCGCGTGCGCAGCAACAAAGGCTTCCTGGTCGGCGGCGGCGGAGATGACGAGGTCATTGCCGAGGCGATGCGCAAAAACTTCGTCGCCACTCCGCTCTGGCTTGGCTCCGCGCTCACCGATGGCAACGGCGTCGTGCGCGCCACCGTGCCGGTGCCGGACAACCTGACCCGCTACCGCCTGATGAGCGTGGTCAGCGCCGGCGCCGAGCGCTTCGGCAGCGGCGAGTCCGCCTTCACCGTCAACAAGCCGCTCATGCTGGAGCCCGTGGTGCCGCGCTTTGCCCGCCTGGGCGACGAGGTGCTGGTCAAAGCCATCCTGCATAACACCACCGCGCAAGGCCGCGAGGTCGAGCTTTCCCTCGCGCTCGACGACGGCGCCGCGCTCATCGCCGAGGCGCGCCCGTTCAGTCCGGCCAGCGACGATTCCGACACCCGCAACCGCAAGGTCAAGATCGCCCTGCCCGCGGGCGCCTCCATTGCCACCGCCTTCCCGGTGCGGTTTGAAACCACTGGCGAGACCGTCTGGACCTGGCGCGCCCGCACCGCCGATGCCGGAGAAGCCCTCGCCGACGCCACCGAGTCCCGCTTCCAAGTCGAGCATCCCGTGCCCGAACTGCGCGAGGTTCACTACGCCCGCCTGGGCGGTGCCAGCGCCGCGCCTGCGGACAAAAAACCTAACATCCCGCCCGCCGCCAAAGGCAAGGCCGCGGCGCCCGCCAAAGCCGCCCCCAAAGTCTATCCACCCGGTCCCCGCAACCTCCTCGCCCAAGTCAAACCCGCCGTGCTCGAAACCCAGGGCGCGGTCAAAGTGAGTCTCACCACCAGCCGCCTGAGCGAGTTGGAAAACGCCCTCGACTACCTCTTGCGGTATCCTTACGGCTGCGTCGAGCAGACCACCTCCTCCACCATGCCATGGCTGGCGCTCGGTGGTTATCATTCGCTTTTCCATGGCCGTCTCGATCCCACCAAAGCCCGCAGCGCGATTCAACACGGCGCCAGCCGCCTGCTGCAAATGGTGGTCGAAGGCGAGGGTGGACTCGCTTACTGGCCCGGCGGCACCGAGCCGAATCGCTGGGGCAGCGCTTATGGCGGGCTGCTCCTGCTGCGCGCCCGCGAGTCCGGCGCCAAAGTGCCCGACGGCGTGATCAAGGCGCTCTGCGATTACCTTTCCAAAAACCTGCGTGGTCTCGACAAAGAAACCGATTCCTACGTCGTCAGCGACGCCGCGCTCTCCCTCTACACCCTCGCCAAAGCCAAACGCGCCGAGCCCGCCTATCACACGCTGCTCTACGAGCGCCGCGCCCGTTTGCCGGAAGTGGCCAAACTCTACCTCGGCCTCGCCATGCTCATCTCCGACGCCCCGCACGATCAGGTGAAAACCCTGCTCGGTTATGGCGCCGCCGACAAGAGCGACGGCAAACCCGCCGCCGCCAGCTTTGGTCACTGGGCCGGCCCCGGCGTGAACCAGGCCCTGCGCCTGCTCGCCTGCACCCACATGGGCCTCACCCAGACCGCCGACACCCTCGCCAGCGAGATTTGGAGCGCCCGCAACCTCAATGGCGAGTGGGGCAACACCTACACCAACGCCTGGACCCTCACCGCCCTCGCCGCGTATGACCGCAGCCGCAAAGCGCCCAGCGGCGTGCCCTTTGAAGCCGTGCTCGCCTGGGGCGGGGAGAAACAGCGCCTCTCCCTCAGCAGCGAGACCCCGCTCGTCGAGGTCGCCCTGCCGCTCAGCCTGGAGCGCGCCGCCGCGCCGCTCACCGTCGAGCTTCCCGAAGGCGCCGCCGCCTGGGTCAAAACCGAGGTCGCCGGCCGCCCGCGCGCCCGCGACTTCGCTGGTGAGAGCCACGGCTTCAGCATCGCCCGCGATTACCGCAAGGTCCTGCCCGACGGCAGCACCGAGCCCGCCGAGAACCTGCGCGTCGGCGATCTCGTGCAGGTCTCGCTCGGCATCGAGCTCGGCGGCAACGACCGCTACCTCGCCATTGAGGATCCCCTGCCCGCCGTGTTCGAACCGATGAACCCAGAATACGAAAGCCAGCACGCGCGCCAGGACGGTCCGTTCGACGACTACGAAGCCTGGTTCTGCGACCACCGCGAACTGCGCGCCGACCGCGCCCTCTTCTTCACCGATCACGCCCCCGCGCGCGGCAAGTTCGCCCTGCACTACCTCGCCCGCGTCATCGCCGAGGGCGACACCATCGCCCCGCCCGCCAAGATCGAGGCGATGTATGAGCCCAGCAAATACGGCCTCAGCCCCACCCAGCGCGTCACCACCCTGCCCAATCCCGCCGCCAAAGTCGCGGAGCGTTAGCCGTTGGAGTTCAATCTAGCCTGACCTATTCACAAAACGAAATCTCAGGGCACATGCGGCCTCACGCTTGCGGACGATTCGTGATGGACGCGGCTCAGATGCCTGTTATCATGACCGCGGCTCAAACCCCAGCGTCCCATGGAAAACGAATCCCCCTCTTCCACCCCGCCGCCGGTGTCACCGGCAGACACCCCAGGTCAAGCCGTCGAGCAGCAGCCTGTTCCAGCTGCGCCCGCCTCCTCAATGGGTGATGAAAAAAACATGGCGATGTTTTGCCACCTTTCGGCGCTCGTCGGCGGCCTGCTACTGAGTTGGACAGGTTTGCCAGTGGGCAACATCATCGGCCCGCTGGTCATCTGGCTGCTCAAAAAAGACAGCATGCCCATGGTCAACGAGCACGGCAAAGAGGCGTTGAACTTCCAAATCACGGTCAGCATCGCGATTGGAGCCTGCCTGATGCTGTTCTTCCTGTTCCTGCCGCTTCTCCTTATACCGGTCATCGGCATCGCCGCCCTGGTGTTGACCATCATCGGCACCGTGAAAGCCAGCAACGGCATTCTTTACCGGTATCCTTTGACGCTGCGCTTGGTGAAGTAAATATTTGGCTCAGCGACCTGAGCGCTGCACCTGCCAGAACTCATCGAAGAAATCCGCCGCGACTACCCGGCCCGCCTTTTCCGCGTCCGGCGGCTCGCTGATGTCGAGCACGGCCCAGTCGGGCAGCTTCGGGTTTTGCAGGGAGTTGGTGCGGTCGTGCGCCTCGCGGAAGGTGAGGCCGCTGTTGAGCACGACCTCGAAGTTGGCGGAGCCGAGCGCGGGATAAATCAACAGCGGCACATGGCTCTTGGCGTCGTACGATTTTCCAGCCATCTCGATTTTATCCTTGGTCCATTGCAGTGGCAGGCGGTCCGTGATTTTTGCCAGCACGGAGTTCGACTCGGGGGTGCCCCAGAGAATCAACCCCTGGTTCTCGCCAGCAGCGACGGGATCGGCGATCTCATCCGCGCGCGCCACCCGCGCGTCGCCGCGCATCAGGCTGCGCCAGCGGCTGAGGAAATGCGCGGACTCCGCCTCCACCCAGGCATCGACAGCGGGGGTGGATGATTTGCCGTCCGGCAGCACCACCAGAAAGCGTTTCATAAAGGCCGAGTCCATCGGGCCGGAGTGCGTGGTCGGTTTGCCGCCCTCGGGTCCGTTGTGCTCAAAAGGCTGGCCGTGAGGATGCACGGTCCATTCACCATTGATCTTGAGCAGGCGCACAAAGGAGTCCGCCAGGCGCTGGCCGGGACGCAGGAAGGTCTCAAAGTCGGCAACCTCCGCGCCCATCGGCGCGCTGAGACGCGCGCCGTCGATGACCACATCAAGCGTGGTCTTGCCTGCGCGCGCTTGCGGCGGCGGGTAAAGCACGATGCGGCTGACGTTTTGGCTGTCGAGCTGGATGGTCTTGCCGTCGAGCACGCGCGCGTCCAGTCGCGCCTCCTTCCAACTCTCCTCCATGCCATGCAGGTTCAACCACTTCACACGGCCATAAAATGGCGTCCTGGCCTGGATGTGGATGACATCAGGAAAGCGCTCGCGCCCCTTGGCCACCTCCGCTTCAATTTCCGCCTGCACCGTTTGGATGACCTCGGGATGGTACTTGTGACCCATGCCGGGGCCGATGTGATGGCGCATGGTCAGCCCTTCCTTGGCCAGCACCTCGCTCATGTACTCGGCGGCGTCGCGCTGCGTGTCCTCCTCGCCGCTATAGACGACGAGTGGCACGTTGAGCAGGTTGCGCGCGGCGTCGGGCACGTCGTACATGCCCCACAGTTTCTGCTCATACCACGGCGGCATTTTGTCGGGCGTCAGCTTTTGATAGCGCTTCACATCCACGAACCCCGCGCCGGCATGAACGCAGGCCCATTGATCCGGGTAATGCGCGCCGATGTGCCAGGCGCCCGCGCCGCCCATGCTGAACCCCGCCAGCGCGATGCGGTCGCGATCCACATTGAAGCGCGCCACCGCGTCTTCGCGGGCTTCGAACACATCCGTCTCGCCCGCGCTTTTCCAGCCGTTGCAGTAGCGGCCAAAGGGATGAACCACGAGGGTGCCTTGCGGCTGAAACTGCCCCGGCTTGGTGCTGCCAAGTTTGCCGGCGATGAAGTGCAGGTCGGTCGAGGTGTCGCCGCGGCCATGCAGCCAGATCCACATCGGGATGGCTTGTTTGCCGATTTGCAATCCCTCCGGCACTTCGACACCGTAAGGCTGGGCGCTGTCGTCGATGCGCGAATAAAAGCCGAGCACCTTCCAGCCGCTGCCCTGCATCCAAGGCGTTTGGTTTTTTTGCAGCGACGCAATGCGCGCCGCCGCCTCGTCGAGCAGGCGGTTGGCCTTCTTGACGCCATCCTCGGCTTTCTTGTCGTACCATTCGTGGAACTCGAGCGCGTAACGCACCGCTTTGAGGAAGATCTCCGCGTCCGCCGCGCGCTCATGCGCCTTCACTGCCTTGAAGGCCGCCGTCAGTTCCTCCAGCCGCCGCGTCAACTCCGCCTCCTGCTCCGCCGACAAATCCGCCACCGGCTTCGGCGGCAGCGCCCCGCGAAACGAGGCCGTCGCGCCATCGCTGCGTAGTTGCGCCCCAAGGTTCCCACCTGCCAGCATCAAAACCGCCGACACTCCAAAGAAAAATGGTGCTTTCATCATCCTGTCAATCCTTCTGCAATCCTGTTCATTCTGTCAAAAATTTCCGCGATCACTCACTTCCCAAGCATTTGCTTCGAGGGCGGGATTTCCTCCGCGAAACCCGCCTCTGTGCGGCGCGCCTCGGCCAGCATGAAGGCGCGCAGGCGCTCCAGATGGTCCTTATGCGCCGGTTCCTCCGCCAGATTCGTCAGCTCTTCGGGATCGGCCTGCAGATCGTACAACTCCTCCGTCTCGCCCTTGCGGAGATAGCGGATGTACTTCCAGCGGCCGTCGTTCACCGCCAGATAAAATGGAACATGGTTGTGCTCCGCTTTCTCAGGGTGCTCACGCAGCGTCTTCGTCACGTCGCTGCCGTAGTCATGCCCGCTATGCGTGTACAGGCAGGGCTGCGGCTTGACGCTGTCCGGCGACTCCAGCAATGGGATCAGATTGCGCCCGTGCATGGCCCAGGGTTCCTTGATGCCGGCCATGGCGAAGAAGGTGTGGATCACGTCCGGCGCGTTCACCGGCTGGGCGCTGACCTTGCCCTGCGGGAAACGGCCCGGCATCGACACGATGAAGGGCGAGCGATAAGTGGCATCCCAGGGGCCGAGCTTCATTTTGAAGCCGTGCTCGCCCATGCCAAAGCCCTGGTCGGCGGTGAAGACGATGAGGGTGTTCTCCAACTGCCCGCTCTCCCGCAGCGCCTCGAGGATGCGGCCCACGCCCTCGTCGATGGCCTCGACGCAGTCGTTGTGCTGGCGCACCCATTTGTCGAAGCGGGTGCCGGTTTTGTTCTTGGCGTTTTGGGCGGGTTTGACCTGGGCATAAACCTCGCCGTCCTCACCGCGCATCCAGGCCTGGGTTTTTTCCAGGAACTTGGGTTTGCCAGGTCGCGGGCCAAAGAGATCGGCCGGGTAGCGGATTTCGTCGTTGGCGTGCTTGCCGGCATGACGCTTCGCCGGTGTGGTCGGGCCGTGCACAGCGCCCCAGCACAGCCAGAGGAACCAGGGCTTCTCCGGGTCGCGTTTGTGGCCGCGGATGAAGTCACAAGTCCAGTCGGTGTACACGTCGGTGGAGTAGCCGGGTTCCTCGCGTTTGACGCCATCCTCATAGACGATCTGGTTGTAATAATAAGCGCCGGCGTTCTCGGGATGCAGCGGGCGGTTCCAGACGATCTGGCGGTCCCAGTCGCGTCCCCAGCCGGCGTCGGTGCCGGTGTGCCATTTGCCAAATTGGACGGTTTGATAACCGTTTTGCCGGAACACCTTCGGCCAAAACTGGCATTGCGCCGGGTCATAGGTGCTGCCGGGATACTTGCCCTCCAGGCGCATCGACTCGATGCCATAGGGATGGCGGCCGGTCAAAAGCGAGGCGCGCGAAGGCATGCACCAGGAGCCCATGTAAGCGTAATTGAAGCGAATGCCGGAAGCGGCCAGCGCGTCGAGGTTCGGCGTATGCACCCCAGGCAGCGCCTCCGGATAGCAGGACAGCGTCTTATACGAATGATCGTCACTGAACAGGAACAGGATGTTCGGACGCTTTCTCTCATCGGCGCCGGCGGCGAACGCCCCGGCCAGCAGCAAAAACAAAACACGCTTCATGGTGGGAATCTGAAACGCTCAGCGGCCGCGCATCCTGCAAGGAATTCCTCGCCACAAGACTTCCAGAGGGCGGCGGTGTTGCCAGGGCCGGAGCCGGACCAGGCTTTAGGGCGGGTGCGGGTGGAGCCATCCAGCTCAATGGTCATCGGATCGATTCTCTTTTGGCCTGACGGCACAGCCCCAGCAGCCTCATCTCCGGCTCAGCACCTCAATGGCGCGCAGGGTCGCGGCGCTGCGGGTTTCGACGCCGAGGCGGGCGAAGAGATCGAGCACATGCTTTTTGACAGTGGCCTCGCTGATGCCGAGGATGAGGGCGATGTCGCCATTGGTCTTGCCCTGGGCCAGCCAGAGCAGGGTCTCGGCGACGCGCGGGGTGAGGCCGAGCTTTTCCTCCAGCGGCGCGAAGGAGTCGAAGCTGGGGTTGAAGTCGCCGGCGAGTTGATCGGCGCGTTTGAGACGGGAGTCGATGGCGGCGAGCAGCTCGGTCTTGCCGACGGGTTTGGTGAGATAGTCGTCGGCGCCGAGGTTCATGCCGTTGCGGATGTCCGGTTTCTCGCCGCGGGCGGTGAGGAAGATGAAGGGAATGGCCTCGGTGTTTGGATCGGCGCGCAGAGCGGCGAGCACGCCATGGCCGTCGAGTTCGGGCATCATCACATCGCAGAGGATGAGGTCGGGTTTTTCGGTGGCGGCGAGGTTGAGACCAATGCGGCCATTCTCGGCGGCAAGCGGGATGAAGCCTTCGAGGCGCAGGATCATGCCGAGGTTGCGGCGCATTTCGGGTTCGTCTTCGATGATGAGGATGCGTTTGCTCATGGGAGGGGGCTGGGGGTGAGGGGCAGACTGACGGTGGCGGTGGTGCCCTGGCCGGGGCGGCTGGCGAGGGCGAGGCTGCCGCCGTGCAGGTCGAGGCAGCGTTTGACAATGACGAGGCCGAGACCGGTGCCGGGGCGCTGGCCGACGTTGGAGCCGCGCTGGAAGGCGGTGAAAAGCTGGCGCTGCTCGGCCTCGGGGATGCCGATGCCTTCGTCGCGGATGACGAACTCGACGCCGTTCGCGCTGCCACGCGCTTGGAAGCGGACCGTCTGGCCAGGCTCGGAGTACTTGACGGCGTTGGTGAGCAGGTTGAGCAGCACATGGCGCAGCAGGCGCTCGTCGGCGAGGGCTTGCGCGGGCAGGTCGGAGGTGAAAAACTCGACGCGCGCGCCGCTGTCGTCGATGGAGCGCAGCTCGTCCACCAGCCGGCGGCAGAGGGCGGCGAGATCGAGGGGCGCAGGCTGGAATTGCATGCGGTCGGCATCAAGCCGGCCAAGCACGAGCACCTCCTCCATGAGGCCGGCCATGCGACGGGCGTTGCGGATGATGGAGGTCAACTGCTCGCGGCGCTCGTCGGCGCTGAGCTGGTCGAGGTAACTGTCCAAAATCTCCGCCGAGGACTGGATGATGCCGAGCGGGGTACGGAACTCGTGGGAGACCATCGAGACGAAGTTCGTCTTGAGCAGACTCAGCTCGCGCTCGTGCTCCAGAGCGCGGCGCAGCTCCTCCTCGGCGCGTTTGCGCTCGGAGATGTCGGTGACCATGGCCTGAATGACTTTGCGGCCGCCCATCTCGATGGCGGTCAGCACCACGTCGAGCGGGATGTCGGTGCCATCGGCGCGGCGGGAGACCCACTCGAAACGCGCCTGTCCCTCGCGCAGACAGGTCGCAATGTGGCGGGCGGCGGCCGCCTCCGAGGGCTCGCCATCAGGTTGCAAAGGCGCGGCAATCTCGCGCGGGTGGCGGCCGATGATTTGCTCGCGCGGATAGCCGAGCAACCGGACGGCCGCATCATTGACTTGCAGGAACTCATTTTCGTCATTGATCATCACGCCCTGGCTGGAGGACTCGAACAGGGCGCGGTAGCTTTTCTCGGACTCGCGCAGCTCGGCGGTGCGCTCGGTGATGCGCTGCTCCAGGCTGCTGTTGAGCTGGATGAGTTCCTGCTCCATCTGCTTGCGCTCCTCAATGTTGCGCGAGGTGGTGAAGATAAACTGACGACCGCTCAGGGTGATCGCCGTCGCCACGATCTCCGACCAGGTGGTCGTGCCGTCAAGGCGGCGCATCTGCCATTCAAAACGGTGGCTGCCCTCCCGCAGCACTTTTTCCATGACCTCGGCGATCAGATCTTTCGCGAGCGTCCCGCCAGGCTGGGTCGCGACCGTCATCTCCTCCGGACGGCGTCCGATCAACGCCTCGCGGTTGCGGGCGTGAATCGCCCGCGCGGAGGCCTCGTTGCAATCCACGAACTTTCCGCTTTCAGGATCAAGCAGCGCCATCGCATCCGCGCTGTTTTCAAACAGCGCGCGAAACCACCCGTCCGCGTCAGGCGCGGGTGGCGGTGTGCCAGGGGTGGGGGTGCTCATGCCCCGATCATGCCCCAGCGTGACGGGTTTGAAAAGGGGCGGCGATTGCACCTTTCGGTGCATTTACGAATCCGGCGAAGGCGGTCATCCATGCGCCGCGTCCGCCCTGAGCGGGCTGTCTAACACCCACACCAACCAAATGCCCAACCTATGAAAATCGCGCCCATCCACCTCGTGCTCGGCTTGCTCGCCGCCGCCACCGGCTTTCTGCTCTTAAAAAGCCGCCAAGCCGCGCCCGCGCACACCACCAGCAGCCGCGAAGAACTGCTCGCCCGCGGCAAGTACCTCGTCCAGCTCGGCGGTTGCGCCGACTGCCACACGCGCAAGGAGGTGACCGAAAAAGGTCCCGTTGATGACCCCGCCATGATGCTCGCCGGCCATCCCGAGGGCCTCGTGCTGCCGCCGCCCAGCGGCGACTCCGGCCCCTGGTTCGCCGCCACCGCAGGCATGACCGCCTGGACCGGCCCCTGGGGCGTCAGCTACGCCTCCAACCTGACCCCCGACCCCGAGACCGGTTTGGGCGAGTGGACCGAGGCGGAATTCGTTGCCGCCCTGCGCACCGGCAAGCACCGCGGCACGGGCCGCGCCATTTTGCCGCCGATGCCGTGGCAGCCGCTGGGTGAGGCTACCGACACGGACTTGCAGGCCATGTTCGCCTTCCTGCGCTCGCTGCCACCTGTGAAAAACCGCGTGCCCGAGCCGCAACCGCCCGTCACGGGCACGGTGTCGAGCCGGTGAACCCCGGCCCGGTCCGCAGGCCTGTCGTCGCCAACCGATCTTCGTTTGTCAAAAGCGGGAAGCTGTTCTAGTCTGGCCGCCCCCTTGCTCCAGCCTTGCGCCGGAGCGCCCTTTTGACCCGCCATGAACATCAACGTCGAACACCAGTCCAACTGCCGCGCCATCGTCCATCTGCATGCCAGCGCGGATGAAGTCGCCAAACATCGCAACGGCCTCGTGGCCCATTACGCGCGCGGTTTGAAGCTGCCGGGTTACCGGCCGGGCAAGGTGCCGGCGGCGGTGGTGTTGAAGCGTTTCGGCACCGCCATCAACGAGGAGCTGGAGCGCCGGATCGCCGGCGAGGGCTTGCAGACTGCCATCCGTAACGAGGGCCTCGATGTGCTCAACATCATCGGCGTCAGCGACCCGCTCCACCATGAAAACGACCACAGCTTCAGTTGCAACGTCGAGATCAGCCTGGCGCCAAAGTTTGAGCTGCCGGAGTACAAAGGCATCCCGGTGAAGCTGCCGCGTGTCGAGGTGACCGACGCGGACATCGACCACGACTTGCTGCACCTGCGCGAGCATCATCAAACCTACAACGATGTCGAACGCGCCGCCGCCGTGGGCGATGTCATCGTGGTCAGCTACGAGGTGTTTCTCGACTCGCAACCGGTGGCGGAGGTGATGCCGGAGGCGCCGGAGCACCTGCGCGCCCTCAAGGAGCAGTGGTTCCTGCTCGACGCCGAGGACGATTTCCTGCCCGGATTCTACACCGGTCTCACCGGCGTCAGCGCGGGCGAGCAGCGCGAGGTCGAGGTGTCCCTGCCCGAGGACTTCGCTTTCGAAGCTCTGCGCGGCAAGACTTTGAAATTCCAAACCTCCTGCTCGGCGGTGAAGGAGAAAAAACTGCCTGAGATCGACGAGGACTTCCTCAAAAAAGTCGGCGGCGAGGACATGACACCGGAAAGCCTGCGCCAGGAGGTCGCCGAGGCCGTGCGCCGCCGTCGTGAGCAGGCGCGGGACACCAGCAAGACCAACCAAGTGCTGGAACATCTGGCCAGCAAGCTTGAGTTCGAGCTGCCGCAAGAGGTCGTCAACCGCGCCGCCCAGCGCCGCACCAACGAGATCGCCCAGAACGCGCTGCGCCAGGGCGTCAGCTCGGAGGAATTGATGAGCCAGCAGGAGGCCATCCTCAACACCGCCACCCAGCAGGCGCGGCAAAACGTGAAAATCAGCTTCATCCTCGGCGAGGTGGCGCGCGCTGAAAAACTCACCGTGCCCGACGGCCAGTTGCAGATGGCGCTGGCGCAGGTCGCCGCGCGCAGCGGGATGCCGGTGAAGAAGTACCTGGTCCAGGCCCAAAAGCAGGGTGTCATCGACAGCCTGCGCGAGGATTTGCTGCTGCAAAACGCCATCGAGTTCCTCAAGGACAACGCCGCCGTCGAGGAGACCGATCCGGAACCCGAGCACTGCGAGACGCACAGCCCGGCGGCGGCTTGATCTTCCCCCGTGGGGCGGGCCGCTGGCTCGCCCTTCTTTTTTGCGGCGACCGAGCCGGTCGCGCCACGCATCCCGCCCGCTCCCTCAGGTTCGCCTTGCTTCCCGGGCCGTTGGGACTTTGGTTTGCCCGCCTCCATGTCCACCCCCGCTTCCCACGCCCTGCTCCGCTACTGCCCGGACCTCTTCAACTACCAGCGCCGCGCCACCCGCGAGGTGCGCGTCGGCCACGTCGGCATCGGCGGCCCCAACCCCATCCGCGTCCAGTCCATGCTCACCAGCGACACGCGCGACACCGCCGCCTGCGTCAAGGAAGCCCTGGACCTCGCCGCCGTCGGCTGTGAGATCGTGCGTGTCACCGCCCAGACCCGCCAGATCGCGGAGAATTTGCAGCACATCAAGGCCGGGCTGATCGCCGCCGGTTGTGACGTGCCGCTGGTGGCCGACATCCATTTCAAACCCGACGCCGCCATGGAGGCGGTGAAGTGGGTGGAAAAAGTCCGCGTCAATCCCGGCAACTACGCCGACAAAAAGAAGTTCGCCGTGCTCGAGTACACGGACGAGGCCTACGCCGCCGAGCTCGCCCGCATCGAGGAGCAGTTCACCCCCCTCGTGCTCGAGTGTCAGCGCCTCGGCCGCGCCATGCGCATCGGCACCAACCACGGCTCCCTCAGCGACCGCATCATGAACCGCTACGGCGACACCCCCCTCGGCATGGTCGAGAGCGCCCTCGAGTTCGCTCGCATCGCCCGCCAGCACGACTACCACAACTTCCTCTTCTCGATGAAGGCCAGCAACCCCAAGGTCATGATCGAGGCGTATCGGTTGCTCGTCGCCCATCTCAACGCGCTTGGCGACGACTGGAACTACCCCATCCACCTCGGCGTCACCGAGGCCGGCGATGGCGAGGATGGCCGCATCAAGAGTGCCATCGGCATCGGTTCCCTGCTCGCCGACGGCATTGGCGACACCGTGCGCGTCTCCTTGACCGAGGACGCCATCCACGAGATCCCCGTCGCCCAGCAGCTCGTCAAACCTTACAACGACGGCACCCCCGCCCGCGCCGCGCGCCTCGACGCCGCGGACGCCCTCAGCTACGACCCCTTCAGCTACCAGCGCCGTGCCAGCGCCCGCCTGACTGTGCAAGGCATCGAAGTCGGCGGCGGCGCCACCGTCGCCGTCGTCACCACCCAGAAAAAATGGGACGCCGTCGCCCACAAGCTCCCCCAGTTGGGCGACTACCAGCCGGAGATCGTGCTCGAGACCAGCGGCGTTGTCAGCGTCGATCCGCGCGACCCCGCCGCGCTCGCCACCCTCAACGCCGACCCGCAGCCGCGCCTTGTCACCGTCGCGGACGGGCTCGACCTGCGCGTCATCCCCGCCTTCCGCCTGCTCGCCGCCCGCCTCGACCCCCGCCACCCCATCCTGTTGAAGGACAACCTGGAGGGCGCCGCCCCGGACGCCGACTTCGTTCACAACCTCCTGCGCGCCGCCACCAACATCGGCTCCCTGCTTTGCGACGGCATTGGTGACGCCGTCATCGTCAACGGCGAGGACGCCCCCGGCCAGTCCTTGCGCATCAGCTACAACATCCTGCAAGCCGCCGGCACCCGCATCTTCAAGACCGATTACGTCGCCTGCCCGAGCTGTGGCCGGACCCTGTTCAACCTCCAGCACACCACCCAAAAAATCCGCGCCGCCACCGGCCACCTCAAAGGCGTGCGCATTGCCGTCATGGGCTGCATCGTCAACGGCCCCGGCGAGATGGCCGACGCCGACTTCGGCTACGTCGGCGGCGCCCCCGGCAAGATCAACCTCTACGTCGGCAAGACCGCCGTGAAGTTCAACATCCCCGAAGACGAAGCCGTCGAACGCCTCACCGACCTCATCAAAGAACACCACCGCTGGGTGGACCCCCCCGCGCCCGTGCTGGCGGGCTGAGTGCGCCGCCGCAGGGCAGATACTTTCAAAGAGCTGGCCACACCTAAAGTGGAGCCGCAAATCGTTCTTGAAGAGTCTATTGCGACGAATTTTGGCAAGAAGGATTTTTGCCTCAAGTTATTTTAATGCCTGGCATCATTTACTTGTTCGGCGAGCGAGCGACTCGGTGGGTTCAGAGAGGTTGGCTTTCATGTGAGGAGCCTATCCATTCTGTTTAAGCGCTGCAAACAGACAAATGACAACTCAGCGGTCACTTCCACTTCGGCAGCACGGAGAGGTTCTTGGAACCGGGTTTGGGATTCAAGAAGGACTCAAAGACCACAAAGTGATCTCCTCCAGTGATGAAGCGAATTTTGGCCCTCGCGTGAACGCCTCCGGCAAAGCGGTAAAAAGCATCCATCTCGAGATCATTGGTCCATAGCTTGTTTTCCTCGCCATCAATCTTGGCTGGCATTTGGATCTCGAAAACGGGTTCATAGCCTTCTTCGGGCGCGATGAAGTCGAACCTGTCCTTCCGTCGGACCCCCGCGCCTGACCTTGGCCGGATTTCGGCGTGCCAATCGTAGCGGACTGTGCTGCTTGGATTGGCGGTTTCGCTTGTCCAGCAGCGCACCTCGATCTCCGATTGCGGCCCGACGTCGGTTGGATTGAGTTGGATGACCAGGGGTGTGCCATCTCGCGAGATTCGATAGTCACGATCCGTGTGCTTGATCAGATCCTCAGGCGGCGGCGGCCGAAATAGATGAAACACTTCGGGAACACGAGGATGCGGAAAACCGCCGGAGAACTGATCGAAGGATCGTTCGGAACTGGAGAGGCTCCTGTCAGGCATGGGCTCATGAACGGAATAGTAGTTCTGTTTGTCCACGCTGACGAACAGACTGAATCCCTGTAGTCCGAAGTAAGAGAAGCGGCCGTCCGCATTCGTCATGGTGATCGTCTTTTCGCCTTTCTCGCTCAATGGTGTGAGGTGGCGTTGGATGGTGACATGCGCCTCGGGAATGGGCTTTCCATCCTGGTCCAAAACCCTGCCTTGCAGGCGTGATGGCGTGACAGCACAACCCACAAGCTGGAGCGGCGGGAAGAAATTTCCCGCCAAAAGAACGAGTCCGCAGAGCACCAGCAGCATGAAGCAGCCTTTCGCACGTCGCGGGTTGGTTTCGTGTTCTGCCATGAATCAGTTTAAGTGATCGAAAGCCGTTCTTACCAGGCTTTGTTTGGACGAAGCAAAGGTCCTGCCCGTAAAGTCCCGAAAAGTCGCACAAATAAAAAACGAAAAAGATGCCAGGCATTAAAATGAGTAGGATGCCGTGATTATTGGGGATAAAAGTCGCGGAAGGCGTTTAGGATCAGGCGATTGAGTCGCCAGGCGGGCGGCGATTTCAGGAAGGTTTCTGGGGGGACATGCGGCGGCGGCTGGGCGTGGAGGGGAAGCGGAAGAAACGGAGCAAGGGCTGAGTCGGCTAAACTTGGCAGTACACCGGTGGCAAACCTTGAGTTTGCGGGGAATCGTGCGATGAAAAGTTGTCATTGGCCGTCTGGCGTAATTTTTGGCAAGCTTCCCTGGATCCCATAGGCACTGAAGATGGGGGACGAAATGAATTCGCTGGACCGCGCAGGAAGCCAAAACGGCGTCTTCCATCCATTCATGCCCGGCATCTTTTTGGGCACCGCATGGGCCGCACTGGGATTCGTCTTGGCTTGCGTCAGCTTTCCGTTAGCAGCGCTTGCGGAGCCGCAAAAACGCCCGGCAGTGGATTAGCGCCCGCAAAGCAAGTGCCTAACAGAATGCACAAAGTGGTTCCCAAGGCTTTGCCTAGCGGCTACAGTAAAAGCGTCCAAGCATGACCCTCCCCGAATCCTCTTCCCAGGCCTCCCAGCCACCCCCGCTTCCTACCTTTGCACCTCCTGTGAGCGGTATGTCACCCGAAAAGGTTCGCCAGACTAGTGCCACGTTCCAGCAGCAACATCTCCCCACCGCCCAGGACCAGCGCTACACCGCAGCGGCCACTTTGCTGGAAACACAGATAGCCGGCAAAGGCGGTAAGAGCAGCTCACAAAAAGCGCTGCTTCTCATGATCTCCCTCGCAGCCTTCGTCTTGTGGCTGTCGTACAGGGGCGGTGGCGGCGACACCACCAGCCCCTTCATCGAAGGGGCACTCCTCATCGGCATCCTCTTCTTCCACGAGCTGGGCCACTTCTTCGCCATGAAGATTTTTGGCTACAAGGATCTTAGCATGTTTTTCATCCCCTTCTTCGGTGCCGCCGTAACCGGTCGTAAATTGCACGTGCAGGCCTGGCAGGATGCCATCATGACGCTCGCTGGTCCGCTGCCCGGCATCCTGATCGGCGTGCCGCTTTACTTTTACGGCCACCTGAACGAATTCGAGCTTCTAAAGCAGGTTGGTTTCCTGATGGTCATCATCAACGCCATCAATCTCCTGCCCATCAAGCCTCTCGACGGCGGACGCTTCTTTGAAACCACCCTGTTCAGCCGCTGGCGCTGGCTCTCGTTGTTGTTCAGCGCCTTCTCCACCATCGGCTTTGCCCTTTTCCTCATCTACATCGCCGGCTGGTCACCCATCATCGTCGGGCTCTTCACACTCTTCCAGATTCTGGTTGCCTGGAAGCGCTGGAAAGTCCTCCGCACCCTGGAGCAGCTTGCCCCGCAGGCCATCCTAGCCCCCGACGGCACCTGGCCCGGCGACCAAGCCCGCCCTATGTTCCAGGCCATCGATGCGGCCAATAAACCCACCCTACTTCAGCCCCAGCATCTCGCCGCCTACGCCCTCCAGCACCTCAAGCGCCAAACCAGCCCACCGCCTCGCATCGGGCCGACTTTTGCGCTGTTGGGGCTCTATCTTTTTCCGCTCATCTATCTGGCCGCAGGCTTTTATCTTTGGGCGGTGATGAGCGGATAAGTTTGCAGATACAGTGTTAACATCCCTTGTGTTTGCAGGGAATCGAGGGCTGAAAAGCAGTCATTGCGGTTCATCGCCGTTCTGCTTCAACTTCCCGGGGCCACAAGGCGCAAAGCCCAGGTTTGCAGAATCACGGTGGACCCTCCTTGATTGGGCACGAATGGTTGGATCCGAAGGCGGCGCAGGAGCGGTGTGGCGGCGACATGCGCCAGGTCGGTGTCATGGCGAAAATTCAGCCTGAACGTATGATTGCATATATGCTATCACTGATGGCGTGACTCAGAGAGTTGTGATCGACACCAAGGTGCTCGTCGGAGCGGCACTGAGCCGCGACGGCGGGGACAATCGCGACGTTTTGCGAGCTTGTTTGAAGGGCTTGGTGGAACCCGTCATCGGGATGGCGCTCTTTAGCAATACGAAGACCATTTTCTGCGCTCGGATTTGATGGCAAAAAGCCCGTTGAATGAAAAGAGCGGCTCATTCTGTTGGAGTCCTTCCTCTCGGTCTGCCAGTGGGTAAAAGTGTATTACCTTTGGCGGCCCAATCTGCCGGACGAAGCCGACAATCACCTCATCGAACTGGCACTCGCTGGGGGTGCCAGCACCATCGTGACCAACAACCTTCGGGATGCGTCACGCGGCGAACTGACGTTTCCTTCTCTGAACATCCTCGCACCATCTCAATTCCTCAAAACCATGTAACCTTATGAGCACCGTCACCATTCGTTTGCCCGATGACAAGCATGCGCGGCTCCGCCAGCTTGCCAAACACCGTGATCTCAGCGTGAACAAGCTGATGGAAGAACTCGCCACCATTTCGATTGCTGAGTTCGACGCCGAAAGTCGTTTTCACGCCATGGCAGCCCGCGGCACGACCAAGAAAGGGCTTGCTCTCCTGGACAAGTTGGATGCCGCCCTCGGGCGGTAATGGGGCTCTTGAGTTCTCGCCCTGACTCGACGAGCGCTTGTGGGGCCACCAAACGACGATCACAGCCCACCGGTGCAATCTGGCTGTAGTGTTGAACAAGTTTGCAGATACACTGTTGGCAATCTTTGTGGCTGCAGGGAATCGAGGGGTAAAAAGCGGTCCTTTGCGGTCCTCGTTTCGGCAGAATTTGGCCCAGTCATATATGGACAGCAGGTCACCCGTTCAACCCCCTATTTCTGAAGTTGGTTTTTGGACAAGCGTGGCGGCGCATGGATTCCCATGCGCGGCTGGCTGGCGACGCGGAGGATTTGACGCGCATCTGGTGCGGGTGGACGGCTTTGCGACCTCTGCCGATCTCTTGCAAAACGAGACCGTGCGCGCCATGACCGCGCCCGGCGCGGTGCATGCCGCTTACGCGCGCGGCTGGAGTGTCAACACGCGGCCGAATTGGCGGCACCGCGGCAGCCTGCCCGGCACCGCGACCCTGGCCGTGCGCACCCAAAGCGGCCTGTGCTGGGCTGTGCTCGCCAACACACGCCACCGCCTGTCCGGCCAGCCCGCCGCCGACACCGGCGCCGCGCTGGACCGCCTCATGTGGCGGCTGGCGCGCCGTGTGCCGGCTTGGAAGGTGTAGAACTCCATCCGGGCTGGATGGCAGTGGTTGACTCCGAGTTGATGAAGTAGATAGTCGTCGCATGAGCACTCTGGCCCAAATCGAACATGCTGTTGCAGATCTGCCGCCGCAGGATCAGAGGTTCCTTCTGTCGTGGCTTCAGAAAAGACTGGCTGCAAACCCTGCGCCTGCGGTTCCCGACGCGGTGCGGGTGTTCCGCAAGCTGCAAGCGGAGGCGGGCCTTACTCCCGACAAGGCCGCCGCATGGAAACAAGCCGTGGCTGACGCCAGGCGCTGATGGGCGCGCATGATCCATCTCGATACCAACTTCTTGATTGATGCGCTCGTGCCTGGCAGTGAGCAGGAGTCGAAGCTGCTCGGCTGGCTGACTGCGGGAGAAGACTTGGGCATAAGCGCCGTGGCATGGGGAGAGTTTCTTTGCGGACCGCTAACGCCATCGGCAGAATCGCTTGCTCGTCAGCTTCTCCCCTCCGCGGAGCCTCTGCTTCGCGATGATGCCGAAACAGCATCCAAATGGTTCAATCAAACAGGCAGACGCTCCAAGTCCTATGCCGATTGTTGCATCGCTGCGGTGGCAGTTCGGTCCAAAGCAAGCCTGGCCACCTCCAATGTGCCGTACTTCCAACCGATGGCGTCACTGGGTCTCGTGCTGACCTGACCGATTGCTATTCCTGGCGGCGGCGCTCCATGCAGGCTCGCAGGCTGCGATTTATCTTTCCCGCCGCAGTCGAGTGAAAATGCCGCGGTGCTGGGAGTCGCCAGCTTGATCCTGCACGCGGCAGTCGAGCACGCGCCAGTGGCGCCGGTCTGCCAGTGCGTAGTCGATGCGCATCCAGGGTTGCCCGAGCGCGGCGGCGAGTTTCACATCACCGGGAAAAGTGTGGCCGTAGCCGCGTCCCGCTTCGCGATGCGCGTCCAGGAAATCCCGTGTCAAGGCCCGGTAGCGCGGGCCGAAGTCCGGCAGGTTCCAGTCGCCCAGCACCAGGGTCGGCAGCGTTTCCGCGCGCATCTTTTCCAGCAGCGCCGCCAGGACCGCATGCTGCTCCCGCCAGTAGTAGTCCAGCGTGTTGCCCTGATGCACGCCCGGCGGCACGCCGCTCCAGGTCCAGCGCCAGAATTTCCCTTCGCGGTACTTCGAGAGCGCGTCGCGCGGCGAGCGCAGGTGAACGACATAAACCGCCACCGGCCCGCCCGGTGCTTCCACCTGAAAGCGCGCCGCCGGCAAATACTGCAAACGCACACCCGTTGCCGGCGGCAGAGCGGGGCGCACCAACTGGCTGCCCGCGAAGGGATAGCGGCTCGCCAGCAGATGCTCGCCGACGCGCAGCATAAACGGCAGCCCGGCGATGGACGGTTGCCCGACTCCGATGCCGTTCATCTCGCGCACGTCGGTCAGCGCGACGATATCCGGCCGCTCGCGCGCGACCCAGTCCTCCCAAGCCGCGCGATCATGATCCCCCCAGTTCACAAAGGCCGCGCGCAACTCGGGCCGCGCCGGATCGACGGGCGGCGGCGGTCGCGGAGTGCGCCACTCCAGCAGCACCGCCAGATAAATGAAACCCGCCCCCGCCAGCAGCGCGGCCCAGCGTTTTCCCCACCACCAGCCCGGCAGCGCCAGTCCAAGCATCAGCACGCCGGCAAAAGCGCGCGGCAGGTAGCACAGCGGCGCCACCAAAAAATGCCTCTGGCCCACGCCGTGCAGCAACAGGCTCCACACGCCCGCCAGCACCGGCAGTGTCAGCGCCAGCAACCGCCAAAGCCGGATCAGGCGGGCTTGCGGCGGCGGAGAGACAGGCGTTAGTTGCGGCACCCGCCCACCCTGCCGAAAAATGCCCGACTCGCAAACCTCCAGGTGCCTCAGTCGTCGCGCCTGCCTGGGTGCTGTTGCCATGCTGGCGGCAAGCGCATGCAAACCCGCCCCGCCGAAGCCGCCGCGTCGCCTCGCTTTGCTTGAGGGCACGATGAGCGCGCTTTGGCAGGCCGCCGGCATCGCCGATGAAGGCGCGGTCGAGGTGACTGCGGACCGGCTGAGCCTGTACCCCGGCCAGCCGATGACCGGCGCGCGCTTCAGCGGTGACTGGGAGGCGCTCGGCCTGCCGTGGATCGACTACGCGCTCACCTTCGAGGCGCGCCGCGTCGAGGGGCGTGACTTTTTTGCCACCTGCACCTTTCCTGTCGGCTCGGTGGAGCGCTGTTTGTCGCTGGTGATCGGCGGCTGGGGCGGCGGCCTGGTGGGCATCTCCAGCATCGACTACCTCGACGCCTCGCAAAACAGCACTCGCGGCGAATTGACGTTTGAAAACGGCCGCTGGTATCGCGTGCGACTGGAGGTGCGCGAGCACGACTTGCAGGCATGGATCGACGACCGGCCGGTCGTGAACACCTCGCTCAAAGGCCGTCACCTCAGCCTGCGCGCGGGCGAAATCGAACGCTGCGTGCCGCTCGGCTTCGCCACTTGGTTCACGCACGGCGAGGTGCGCGCTATCGTGATCGAGCGGTTGAAGCGCTGAACAGACTGTCAACGCCTCATCCGCACACGTCGAGGATCGCGGCGCGCAGGGCCTCGGCCATGCGGGTGATTTCATCGGGGGTGGCGGCCAGCGGCGGCATCAGCACCAGGGTGTCAAGCACGGGCCGGGTGAGCAGGCCGTGACGACGCGCGGCCTGGCAGACGGCGGCGCCGGTGAAACGCTCGCGCGGAAAGGCGGTGCGCGGTTGTTTTTGTGCGACAAGATCGATGCCGGCAATGAGACCGCACTGCCGCGTCTCCGCCACCCAGGGCAGCTCTTCAAAGCGCCGCAACTCCTCCGCCAGCCGCGCGCTTTTTTCCGGCAGACCCTCCAGCACGCGCTCCTCGCGAAACACGCGCAGGCTGGCGAGCGCGGCGGCGCAGCCAAGGGCGTTGGCGGTGTAGCTGTGACCGTAATAAAACGTGCGGCCTGCCTCGGGCGCGCCCAGGAAACCCTCGAACACGCGCTCGCTGGTCAGCGTGGCCGCGAGCGGCAGGTAACCGCCGGTGAGGCCCTTGGCCAGCGCGATGAAGTCCGGCACCACGCCCTCCTGCTGGCAGGCAAACAGGCTGCCGGTGCGGCCAAAGCCGGTCATCACTTCGTCGAGGATGAGAAACACCTCGTGGCGCGCGCACCAGTCCGCCAGCGCGCGCAGCAGGCCCGGCGGCCAGAGCACCATGCCGGCGGCGCCCTGGATCAAAGGCTCGATGATGACGGCGGCCAGCGTGTCCGGGTTCAACAATTTTAAATCGTCCAGACCGCGCAGTCGCCGCGCCGGATAACCCGCGCGCTCCGCGGCGCCACGAAACGCCGGGATGCCTCCCAGGCTGGCGGCGCCGAGCGTGTCGCCGTGGTATGCGCGTTCGAAGGCGGCGATTTCGACGCGCTCCGGCCTTCCATTTTGCGCCCAGTATTGCAAGGCCATGCGCAGCGCGCACTCGACCGCGGTGGAGCCGTCGTCGGAAAAAAACACGCGCTGGAGTTTCGAGTGCCCCTCGTCGAAGAGCGACACCAGCTCGCCGGCCAGCTCGGCGGCAAGCGGATGGCTGAGACCGAGGAAGGAGGTGTGCGCCACTTTTTGCGCCTGCTCGGCGATGGCGGCGGTGATGGCCGGGTGACCGTGACCGTGGAGGTTCGTCCAGATGGAGCTGTTGCCGTCGAGGTACTCGCGGCCCTCGCTGTCGCGCAGCACGCAGCCGCGCCCCTCGACGATCAAGACCGGCTCATGCTCCGGCGCGCACCAGTCCCGCATCGCGGTGAAGGGATGCCAGAGATGGCGTTTGTCGAGGGCGGCCAGCCGCGCGGTCGTGGGCGTCATGCGCGCAGCATGTCCCGGCGCGCGGCGGCGGCAAACGAATTGGCTGAATCCCGGTAGGGACGGCCTGAGTGGCGTCCCATTTTTTAAGGGCGGCGGAGGTGCGATGTCAGGGTTCGCGATTCCCCATGCGACGCAAACTATGCCACGGATTGTTTATACATCGAGTGGCAGCGCCATGAAGCCGTATTCAAGTCGTGCTCAAAGTGACGCGAGAGTACCGCCGCGGCCAGAAGATTCACCCGGCTTCTTATCGCTTCGGCACAAAACTGACCCTGCCCGTTTCCTTGCTGATGCAAACCTTTTCATCTCTCACACCGCCATATCCGACCACAAAATCGAACAACCAATAGCGTTCGGTTTCGCCGGAGTAAATCGCGCCGCCACAATCCAACCAGGGATACCGCCGGACAAACTCACGACTGGCCAGCAGGTGCGCTTCTTCTCTATCAATGCCATCGCCTGGATTGACCGCCCCTTCTCTGGTTCTTGGGGCGCTGGAGACGCGACTGGGGGGCGGGGGGCGGGGAGGCTCGGCGCAGCTCGTGAGAAGTAGTACGAACAGCATCACCACAAGCGATGGATCTTTCATGGTCGCTTTTAATTCATGTCGAACTTACCGACTATGTGTTGTTGAATAATCAGCGTGGGAGCAGCTACTGCGCTGCTTTTGCGCCATTACGGGATCATCATGGCAGGATTGGGCCTCCGTGTTTATCTGTCAAACCAAAGCGGCGCCATGCCGCTTCCACGCCAAGGAGCCGTGCATCTTCGTCACCTGCCCAGCAACCAGGCCAGCAAATCATGAAAATCCGTCTCGGGTATCGTCTGCCCGAAAATCGCGGGCATAAGGGAGAGCGGCAGCACCTCGTCCTTTTCGACCTCGGCCTTCGGCACGCGCGTCTCGTTGCCGGCGGCGTCGGCGAGGATGAGGACCTGGCCGGCCTCCGCTTTGAGGAAGCCGGAGAGGGTGCTGCCGTCCTTGCGGGTGATGAGGCGCAGCCGGAAATGGGCATCGACGTTGCGGTTCGGATCGAGGATGTCCTCGCACAATCGCTCCACCCCGCGCGCGCCGATGCCGTCGAGTTGCGGGCCGAGCAGGCCGCCTTCGCCGCCGATCTGATGGCAGGCGGCGCAATGCGCGGCGAAGAGCGCGGCGCCTTTGGCGGGATCGCTGCGCACCTTTTCAAAAGCGATGGCGCGTGTGGTGATGAGCTGGTCGAGCGCGGCGCGCTGTTCGGGTGAAACTGGAGTCGGCGGCGGTGCGGGTTGCGGGGGCAGGAATGGGGCAAGACGGTCGCGCAAGATAGAGGGCGCATGGTGGGGAAGCAGCGCGGCCAGCGCGCGCAACGACTCGCGTGTTTCGTTCTCGGCGGCGAAGGCTTCGATGGAAAGCAATGCGGGATCGAGACCGGCGACACCGATCCAGGCATAGGCCTTGCCGGCGTCGCCATCGACGATTTCGAGGCGCACGTTTTGTCCGGCGAGATCAGCGAGGTCCCAGGACAAGGGCTGCAAATTATCGCTGCGTGGAGGAAAAGCGCTGCGTAAAACGGTGCCATCCTCCGACATGAGGCGGACGAGGTTTTTTCTATTCGGCTTCTCTTGAGGCGGACCGCGATGCCCGCAGAGATAAAAGGAAAGGCGCGCCGGTGCGGGGAAAACACGCGAGCGCAGCACGCCCGTGCGGCTTTCCTGCGCGCCGCCTCCCGTTTCCATGCTTTGCAACGCGGGCAGTTCACGCCCGTCCTTCAACTTGCGTGGCCGCACGGACCAAGCGGGTTGGGCTGGCTTTTGCGGGACCAGCGTCCACACCGGCTCCGGTTGTTTGTCGAGGGTGTCCAAAAGATTGGCCAGGGTTTCGTAGAGGTGATTCCGCAGAGTTGGTGGCGCGACCGCACCCCGCTCAGAGATACCCTCCGCAAGTGTTTTGAGGTGCGTCAAGGGTTGGCCCGGAATTGATTGCGCGAGTTCCATCACCGCCGGCAAATGCTCCTGCGGTCCGTGCCTTGCGATTTGAAGAAGGGCGCGTTGGATTTGTGTCGGATCAGTCAGGATGGGAAGTTGATCCAGGAGAAAGAGGGCGGCGGCTTCGGACCGGGTGCTGGCAATCACATCGAATAGAAGCTCTTTGTTTTCCTCAGTAATGACAGTTCCGTTCACAGCGCGAAAGCCGTCGGGTGTTTCCAGGCATTTGCGCAGGGCGATCTTGAGCGAGTGCCTCAGCACTTCATCGGAAGCGGGCGTGGCCGACCATGCGGCGAGCAGCGCGGGAATGAATTCCGACTGCGGGTGTGCATACGCCGCAAAGACCGCGGCCAGAAGGATGCGTGGCGGGGACGATCTCAGCGCATGAAGCGTGTCACCCGACTCCAAATAACCCAGAGCGTGACCAAATTCAGCGAGTTGGTGCAGTAATTCCACTTTGTCCTCCTCGGGCACGGAATCGTCCCGCAAAGCCGCGCGCGATGTGTGTCCGTCAAAAGGAGGTTTTCCTCTCTGTCTGTACAGAATGTCATGAGTCCACCATGCAAGCCGCATGAGGTGGGTGGCATAACCGGGGGCGGTGAGAAGAAATGGGCGGTCCTGTGTGGCTTTGAAATGGAGCAATGCCAGATGCCGCCTTGTGAGATTGTGGCTGAGCAACTCATCCAAAAGCGCGCTTGAAGTCATCGCGTTGAAGTCCGCGCGCTGCGGCTCGGCTCCATTTCTCACCACCCGCCAGATCCGCCCGCGCTCCTTGTCGCGACCGGGATGATCCAGCGGCACTTCGTAGTGGCCGATGATCTTGTTGTAGAAGTCGGCGATGTAGAGCGCGCCATCAGGACCGAGTTGGAGATCGACGGGGCGGAACCAGGGATCATCGCTGGTGATGAAATCAGGCTCCTCTTGCGCCAGCGGGGTGCTGCCATTGAAGGTGACGCGGTCGAGGTTGACCTTCGAAGTGACGACGTTGCCGAGGAGAACGCGGTCGTCCCAGTCAGGCCCCCAGACACCGCCGTCGATATAGACGATGCCGCAGATGCCGGTGGAACCGTGGGTGTGCTGGCACATCACGGGCGCGAAACCGAGACCGTCATGCGGTTTGCCAAAGCTCGGATAGTGCGCGCCGCGAATGAGCTGATAAACGGGCGAGCTGTGACAGTCGGCGCTGTAGAGGTTGTTGTAGCGATCCCAGGCGAGGCCGAAGGGGTTGACCTGGCCGCTGGTCCATTTCTCCACCGCCGAGCCATCGGGGCGGAAGCGGAAGACATTGCCGGAGTGAATCTCTAAAAATTCGGATTTCGGATTTCGGATTTCGGATTTTGGCAAGTTTGCGGGGCGGACGCGAAAGGTGCTGGTGTTGCTAAACCCATGTGTGGCATACACCCAGCCGTCGAGGCCGAGGCGGAAGCTGCTGCACATGCCGTGGGTGTCTTTTTCATAACCGAGCGGACCGAACAGCACTTCGCGGAGGTCGGCTTGGCCGTCGCCCGTGGTGTCGGCGAAGTACCAGATGTTCGGAATGCTCCAGGCGATGCAGCCGGCGTGATGCTCCGGTTTGTGCCAGGGCAGGACGCCGGTCGGAATGTTCAAGCCGTCGGCGAAGTCGGTGACTTTGTCGGCGCGCCCGTCACCGTCGGTGTCCTCGAGGATTTTGATGGCGTCGCGGCTGTCCTGGACGCGGCTGCCCTGGGCGTCGGACCAGCGGTCTTTGGCGGCGGCGTAAGGGTACTCGAAGGTGGAGGAGACCCACAACCGGCCACGCGCGTCGAAGGCCATGTTGATCGGTTTGTTGATCATAGGCTCGCTGGCGAAGAGCTGGATCTCAAAGCCCTCCGGCACATGCAGCCGGGCTTGCTCCTGTTCGGGTGTCAGCGCCTCCGTCTCGCGCACGAGCCGGGTGTCGGCGATGGCGGAGGAACCACTGGCCAGCGCCAGCAAGCAGGCGGCAAGGCGGTGCTTCGACATGCGTGCAAGGAACGCGGCGCGCGCCGGGGCGCAAGGCGATTGCGCACGGGTCAATACCGCCGTACCACCTGATCCTGCGGCGGGCGGGTGTCGTCGGGGGCGGGGTAGTCGAGCGTGTAGTGCAGGCCGCGGCTTTCGTGGCGGCGGATGGCGCACTCGACGATGAGGGAGGCGGTCTCGACGAGGTTGCGCAGCTCCAGCAACTCGCTGGTGATGCGGAAGTTCCAGTAAAACTCCTGCACCTCGCGCTTCAAATTGCGCAGGCGGGCGGCGGCGCGCTGGAGGCGCTTGGTGGTGCGCACGATGGAGACGTAGTCCCACATGAGGCGGCGGATTTCATCCCAGTTGTGGTAGATGACGACCAGCTCGTCGTTGTCCACGGCGTCGCCGCTCTGCCAGGCGGGTACTTCGACGGGCGTGGTCTCGCGACCCACGGGCAGTTTGCGCAGCAGATGATGAACGGCGCGATGCGACAGCACGACGCATTCGAGCAGCGAGTTGCTGGCGAGCCGATTGGCGCCGTGCAGGCCGGTGCAGGCCACCTCGCCGACGGCGCAGAGACCGCGGATGCGGGTGGCGCCGTTGAGGTCGGTGACCACACCGCCGCATTGGTAATGCGCGGCGGGCACCACCGGGATCGGGTCCTTGGTGATGTCGATGCCCACCTCCAGCAGGTTCTTGTGGATGGTGGGGAAGTGGGAGATGACGAAGTCCGCGGGTTGGTGGCTGATGTCGAGATAAACGCAGGGGCCGCCGGTGCGCTTGATCTCGTGGTCGATGGCGCGCGCCACGATGTCGCGCGGGGCCAGCGAGCCGCGCGGATCGTACTTGGGCATGAACTCGTTGCCATGCTTGTCGATCAAGCGCGCGCCCTCGCCGCGCATGGCTTCGGTGATGAGGAAGCTGCGCCGCGCCGAATGGTAGAGGCAGGTGGGGTGAAACTGGATGAACTCCATGTTCGCCACGCTGGCGCCGGCCCGCCAGGCCATCGCCACGCCGTCGCCGGTGGCCACGCGCGGATTGGTGGTGTAAAGATAGACGCGACCGCAGCCGCCGGTGGCGAGGATGACGCGGTCGGCGTGCAGGGTGAGCACGGTTTGATCCTCCTCCCGCAAGGCATAAAGACCGAGCACGCGATCCTCGGAGACGAAGCCGAGCTTGGCGGTGGTGATGAGGTCGATGGCGAAGTGGTTTTCCAGCACGGTGATGGCCGGTTCCGCGCGCACGGCGGCGAGCAGCTTCTCCGAGATCTCACGCCCGGTGGCGTCGGCGGCGTGCAGCACGCGGCGCTTGGAGTGGCCGCCCTCCTTGGTGAGATCAAACTCGAGGTGACCGTCCTGGGACTCGCGCTGGTCGAAGTCCACACCCCAGTTGACCAACTCGGCGATGCGCGCCGGTCCCTCGGTGATGATCGTGCGCACCGCCGCTTCATTGCACAAACCGGCGCTGGCGATGAGCGTGTCCTGCACATGTTTCTCGATGCTGTCCTCGTCGCTGGTGACACAGGCAATGCCGCCCTGCGCCCAGTTCGAGTTGGAGTCGAGCGCGCCGCGCTTCGTCACCACGGCGACGGAGCCATGCCGCGCCGCATGCAACGCCGCCGAAAGCCCGCCGGCACCGCTGCCGACGACGATGAAATCAAACCGCTGACTCTGCATTCCTGGCGAATCTGTCACGTTTGGCGCGCGGCGCAACGACAGGCGCGGCTTCAGCGCCAGTACGCGGATGGTGAGCGGCGCTGCGACCGCGGCCTGCCGGGGCGGTTTGCCAAAGGCTGCCTGCTGCGTCCGGCGGCCGCGTTTTTGATTCGCGGGCGCCGCTTTCGGGCCGCCTTCGGCCGGTTCCATCCCGCATTTGAATGGGCGTTCTTTTTTGCAAAGAACGGCGCGGAGATCATGTCAACGACCGATGGGAATCTCAAAAACAAGGCCGGTGCGGAAGGTTTCGACATGCAACGTCCGATCCTCATCATCGCGCAGACGCAAAGTCACGCCGCCGTGCTCGTTCAGAAAAAGCACGGGAATCTCGTGGCGCGCCGCGTGCTCGCGCACGTTGGCGGGCGTTTTGCCGCCAGGCGCGCGTTCGGGACCGGCGTTGAGAATGAGTTTGGGCGAGGCCGCTTTCAAAAAGGCGGCGGTGCCATGGAAATCGCTGCCATGCGCGCCCCGCAAAAGCACGTCGCAACGCAGGCTGGCGCGCCGGTCGAGAAGGGCTTTTTCGGTGACAAAGCCCGCGTCCGCCGTCCACAGGAGGCGCAGGGCGCCGAGTTCGATCAAGGCCGCCATGCCGCGGTCATCCGCCAGGCGGTGACGATCCGCCGCCGTGGGGTAAAGCACGGTCAGGCGGGCGGGATGACAGGTCGTGCTTAAGGTGACGCTTTGCTCCGCCGCCAGCGGCGTGAAGCGGGCGCGTGGCAGCAGCGGCGCGCTTTTTTCCAGGAGCTGTCTCATGCGGGTGGCGCCGCTGTCGGGCGGCCACGGCTCGTGCAAGGGGTGATAAACGGCGGCGACCGGCAGCGCGCGCAGCAATGGTTCCGCGCCGCCGATGTGAGCCGCGTCGGCATGGCTGAGGAAAAGGCCGTCGAGGCGGTTGACTCCGGCGCGCCGCAGCGTGGGCAACACCACGCGCCCGTAATCGTTGGCGGCGCCGGCATCCAGCATCCAGATGCGCCCGTCCGCGCGCAGCAAGGCCGCCTCGGCCCCGAAGGGCAGGGCCAGCACGCGCAACTCGACGGCACTCCGGTCAAACCAGCGCGTCGGCGGCGGCAGGTGCAGGCTGGCAGCGGGCAGACGAGCGAAGCTGCCTGCGCTCCCGAGCATGAAGCTGGCGCAAAGGCCGTTGACCCGGTTGAGACTGGCTTGCAGCCGCTCGCCAAAGGGCAGGAAACCCGCGCCCAGGCTGGCGCATGCCAGGCTGAGGCAGATGAAGGCGGATGGAACCAACAGGCAATTGGCCAGCAAACCGACAGGCGTGACGGTGTGAAAATGGTGCCACATCAGCGGCAGGCTGCCCAGCCACGCCGCGCACGAGGTGCCAAACAAACGGGAGACAAACCGGCGCAGAACCAAGCCCAGGCGCTGCCTGCCGGACGCCAGCGGCGCCGGCAGAAAAGGATCGAGCTCCACCCAGGGTTGCATCCGCTCCCAGAACCGGCCGGCAAGGAGCGCGATGGCCAGCAGCACGCCAAAGGACAACTGAAATCCAGGCAGGAACAACGCGTGCGTGTCCCAGGCCAGCAGCAGCAAAGCGGCCGCGCCAAGGCTGTTGAGCAGGGCGCCGCGTCGTTGCGCCAGCATGCCCAGCAGCAACAGGGCGATCATCAATGCCGCGCGCGCGGCGGAAGGCCGCCAGCCGGTGATGAAGGCATAGGCGAAAACCAGCGGGATCAGTGTCGCCACCAGCACCGGACGGCGGAGGCGCAGAGGGCGCAGCACCCGCTGCAGGATCAGGCAAATCAACCCCACATGCAGCCCGCTGACCGCGAACACATGCAGGGTGCCGCTGCGGCGGAAAGTCTCCTCCACGCGCGGGTCGGTGTCCTCCGCGGCGCCGAGCGCCATGGCTTGGATGACCGTGAGTTCGTCCGCACGCTCCTCCAGGCCCAGGGCCAGCCGGGTTTTGATGAAGGCGCGGCATTGCTCCGCCGCGTCACGCGCGCGGCGCGGCAAGGACCGCCACCATGACTCCGCTCCGGCCCGCACTTGCAAGACTTGCAATTCCCCCAAAAAACCCGAGCGCAGCCCGAACGCGCGCGCGGAAAATTCCCCCTCGTTGGCGGCGTCACGCAGCGGCACCAGCAAGCCTGTCAACTGGCACTGGCCGCTCATTTGCGCCGCTTGCTCCCGCGTCACGCGGGCTCGCAGGAGGCAGGGTTGTGCGAGCGCCGTTGCGGCGGAATGCAGCTTGATGTGGCTGGCTTCCAATTGCATGCGAACCTGGCCCGCTTGCGTCTCCGCGCGCCGCACCCGCGCGTCCAAGGTCACCGCAAGCTCGCCGGCCGAGGCCATGCTTTGCAGCAGGGGATGCTCAAAAGTCGCCGCCAGCCGCCGTTGATGCCAGCCACCGAAAAAGCAGAAAACCAACACCCCCATCCAGCAGGCACGCGGCAACGACTTCGGCCACGGCGCCAGGCATCCTGCCAGCGCCAGCAGGAATAGCCCCGCCCAGCGGGAGCCACCCCAATGCCATTGCTCAGCGGCAACTATCCCGCCGGCCGCGGCCAGGGCCGCAAAAGCGAGGGGTTGAAGCCGCCACCAAGAGCTCATGCCACCCCCCTTTTGCACTCACGAGCTTCGGAGGCGCCGCGTCAGGCCTCGCCGCCTCCCTTGAGTCGCTGGTCCATGACCTGCTTGAATTTGGCCTGATCCACTTCGTTGAGACGATGATGCGCGTTGGCGCTGTGCCGGGTGTTGGGGAAATTGGCGATCACCTGCTCCAGAATTTCACGCGCCGTGTCATAGTCATGGAGTTTTTCTGAATGCAGTTCGGCAATGCGGAACATAAGGAAGGCCGCCTCATCCACCGGCCAGTCACGGCTCTGCAAATGCCGGCTCAGCACTGCGATGGCGGTAGGGTGATCGTGGAAGCGGTCGCTGTGAATTTTGGCGATTTCGGCGACAGGATGGGGATCGTCCGGTTTGGCCCTGGCTATTTTTTCGTACTCTTCGATGGCGCCTTCGTAGTCGCCCTGCGCCAGTTTGGCCGCGGCCCGCATCGCATCGTCCATTTGGATTTCCTCGCCCGAGGAGTAGAAGAAAGTTCCCATGGCTTCGCCCACCCAGGGGATGAAGAATTTCACCGCCCACAGGCCCCCGCCCACGCCGACGCAGATGAAGAATATGAATTTGATGCCGTCGTCCGCTTCTTTGACGATTTGCCAGACGGCCAACAGCAGAAGGACGACAAGGCCCAGCAGGCAGGCGCGGATAATGAGGCTGGTATTCATAACTAAAGCGGGCAGCTTCTCCGTGGCACCACCCTAACGGAAGGCAGGCGGGCGGGCCAAGCCTTTTCCGTTGGCCAACGCTCTTTTTTTGGGGCGTGCGATTTTAGCCGCCGCCTGCGGCTGCCGGTTGTCCACCCGGGTTATTCCGGGCGAGGCTCTTACCCGAGCAAGACCACGGCTGACCAGCGGCCCGTGCCGCTGGCGTCAGCCGGGCCCGTTCAGCGACCCGCCCGCCCAAAGGCGATTCGGTACGCAACCAGAATCACGACGGCGCCAAACATGGCGATGCCGAGTCCGCGCGCATTGAACTGATCCACCTCCCCCCAGCCGACCCAGACGCCGATCAAGCCGCCGACGGAGGCGCCGACGATGCCGAGCAGCATGGTCACCAAGCAGCCGCCAGGATCCCTGCCAGGCACCACGAGTTTGGCCAGACCGCCTGCAAGCAGGCCGAAAATGATCCATGAAAGCACTCCCATAATAGCGATGGTTACGTTAGCTTCAGATGCCACCGCGGCCGCGAGGCCGCGAGGCGGAATGAAGAGGGTCTGGTTGCCCTGCCGGCAGGGCGATCAGCATTTGCAGCCTGTTATTCTGACCGCCGCGGCAGACTTCAACCTCCACACCCAGACGCGCGGCCAGCTCGGCCAATGCCGCCGGCATGGCCGGGCCGAAAGCGGCGGCGGCGATTGCTTCGGAGCCGTCCTCATCCCCCTCCGGCGGATGATGGGTGAAACGCAGGCAAATTTCTCCGGGATTGCGGCAGGCGGTGGCGACATGACAGGCCGCGCCGCGCGGCAAGTGATCGAGGAAATGATCGGAGAAGCCATCCAGCAGTTTTTTGATGTCGCCGGGCGCGGCAGGGAGATGAAATTCATCCGGCCGCCGCGGCATGGTGAGCGAGACGCCGCGGCGCTTGGCGCGCAAATAAGCGCCACCGAGAAAAGCGAGCACATCCGAGGCGCTGGTTTCGCGCGCAAAATCGCGCAGGTGCAACTGCCTCAGGAAACCGGCGTCATCCCGGCCGAGCAGGCGCTCGATGTCGCGGGCGAGGGTCTCGGCGTTGCCGGCCAGGCAGGCCGCCATTTCCGGCACGGCGAGTTCGGGGGAGGCGTCGGACGGCGCGGAGCGGGCGCGCTCCGTCACGGTCCTGGCCAGATTCACGCACAAGGAGGCGACGTTGCCAAGCTGGCGCGCTTCCTCCAGAACTTGATGACGAAAGCGACCGCGCGCATGGTAGGCGCGCAAATGCGCGCGCACGCGCACCAGCAGTTCGGCACGGTTGAACGGCTTGGACAGGAAATCCGAGCCGCCCAGTTCGAACGCGCATTCGACGGCATGAATGTCATCCTGCGCCGACATGAAGATGACCGGCGTGTCCTGGAAATCAGGGTCGTCTTTGAGGCAGGAGCAGGTTTCGAAACCGTCCAGTTCCGGCATGTTCACATCGAGCAGAAACAGATCGGGCGCAAAAACCGCCGCCTTGTCCAGCACCTCGCGTCCGTTGACGGCAGAGACCACATCATAACCGGCTTGAGCGAGAATGGCCTCGACCGGCCCGAGGTGGCAGGGCTGGTCGTCGGCGACGATGATCCTGCCGGCATGTATGACAGTGGGTGCGCGCATGATGCTGGAGCAAGACGGGACTGTTCTGCCACCGGTTTAACGATGCGTGGTGACGGTGGTGGTGCTGCTGCTGGCCGGGGCGTGGGTGGTGGTGCGCACCTCGCGCACCGTGACCGGCGCGGGCACCTCCCTCACTTCCTTGACTTCGCGCGAGACGCTGATGCAACCCGGCAGGGACGCGGCCAGGACTACGCTGGCGGCCAGACAAGCAAGCCGGGTGAGGGAGGCGGGTTGGGTCTTTGTTTTCATGGCGGTTTTGGGGGGTGGAAAGGGTGAAAGCGAATCATGATCCGGCAGCCGACACGGGCGCCATTTGGCGCCCGCGGCGGCGCGGGGATCATTCGATGATTTCCTCGACGGCATCGCGCGCTTTCTCGCCGGGGCGTTGGTCGAGCGCGTCGTCGATTTTTTCTCCGATTTTCTCGGCGGGCCCTTTGGATTCGCTGCAGCTTGGCAGGGCGAACCCGATGGCGAACGCGGAGGTGAGGCAGAGCATGTAGGAGGCGAGTTTCATATGTGGTTTGGGTTGCGGTGGAGTTGGTGGGAAACCTCCAAAGCGGAGGTCAAACATGCGGGCGGCGGCCCGAGATCAACGAGATCACGAACAGGACCAGGAAGACCATGAAGAGGGCCTGGGCGATCCATGCGGCCGTGCCGGCCACGCCGGAAAAGCCGAGAAAGCCCGCGATCAGGGCCACCACCAGGAAGACAAGGGTATAGTGAAGCATGGCAGGGTCAGGTTGGGGGTTGGGGGGGTTACAGGCGGCCGATTAAGTCACGAATCGCCTCCTTGGTTTGGCCGGTCTTCTTTTGAAGGCGGCCGTAAAGCTCCTCTTCTTTGCCTTCCTCAAACAGCAGGTCGTCGTCCGTGAGGCCGGCATAATGCTGTTTGAGCTTGCCTTTGATTTCGTTCCAGCGTCCTTTGATTTCGAGTTTGGTCATGGCTAGGTTTTGGGGTTGGGGGTGAGTGTTGACGCATGAGGCTGCCCGCGCGCTCAGGCCGCCTGGCCGTGCATCGCCTCCAGGTTGACGCCGCCGCGAAACCAGCCGCCGGTGGCGATGCGCGACAGCGCGCGGTCATGCGTTTTGGCCGTCTTGTTCAGTTCGCCGAGAATTTCGGCGACCTCTTTTTGGCCCAGGCAACGGGCAAAAGCGCGCGCGGTGCCGAAGCCGGCGATCTCATAGTGGGCAATGCGCTGGGCATTGGCGATGAGATTGGCATCAATGGTGGCGGTGTCCCCCTGCTCGCGCACGGTCGCGCTGGCCTCGCGGATGAGGCCGCGCATGGCCTCGCAGGTGACCCCGCCTGGCTGGATTTCGAGCCATTCGCAAACCTCGCGCAAGCGGCCAATGCCGGTGTTGGTGTCATCGGCGATTTCGCGCAGGACTTCACGCAACCCGGTGTCGGTGGCGCGTTCAATCATGTCCGAAAGCTTGACCTGATATTGCTGCTTGGCGTCGAACAGGTCGCGGATTTGCTCGTTTAGCAATTCAGTGAGTGAGTTCATGACAGCTTGGGGTTTGACTGACCTTGGTGCAAAGGACGGGCCAACCCGGCGACGCACGCCATGCAGGGTCTGAAAAAGCCCCGAAAAGGGCCGGCCCAGCAGCCAGCCGTCGCGCTGCAAAGCCGGTTTGACAAGGCTTGCCGCCGCATGACGAAGCGCGCGCCGGTTGTCCGCAGAGGCGCTTTTTTTTGCTCATGCCCGCCAGCCGCGCAGCCAAACCAGCGGGCGTACTCTTGCAATTTGCATGACCCTGATGATGGCATCGCGCAACCTGCAAGGAAGGCGGCGGACTGGGTCCGGGGCGAGCGAATCAAGCGTGTCGCGGGCATCACGGCAGCGACGGGCCGGCGCCAAAGGCCGCGCGGCACTCAAGCCAAACACACATCGAGCTATCCAAAAACCGCATTATCTTATCCGGGGCGCATGCTTCTGGTACAACCGTCCTCACCCACCAGCGCGCTGATCATGCATGCCACCCACCACGCCCTGACTTTGTTGTCCGCTTGCCTGCTCCTCACCTCCGCCGCCAGTCCCGGCGCGGTCATCTTCTCCGATGATTTTTCCTCTCCCGCCGCCGGCAACCCGCCCGCCGCCGGCAAGTGGACGCGCTCGGGCAGCGGCTCGGTCCTCATCCGCAACCAAAGCATTCATGCCGGCTTCGGCAATCCCGAGCAGTTCTTGCGTCTCTCCGGCACCAGCATCGCTTGCGTCGCCAACGCCGCCATCCCGCTGAGCGGCGTCGTCACCGCGCATCTGGACTTTTACGAGCCCAGCAATCTGCACCATCCCGGCGAGCGCTTCATCTTCGGCTTTGGCCGCAACAACGAGCTCAACACCGCCAATGCCGGCCTCGCCTTCAGGCTTCAGGACGGCACCGTGTCCGGCACCTCGGGCACCAGCGGCCCCGCCGCCACGTACGCCTTGAATCGCGCCCATGCTGCCACCGTGATCTTCAATCGCCGCGCCAGCGCCGTGACCTACCCCTTTGCCGGCGCCTGGCACAGCCTGCCGGCCGGCCGCGCGGATCTCTGGCTGGAAGACTGGGTCACACAGGAGGTGCGCAAAATCGGCACCTACACCGCCAGCGCCAACGGTCCCGACGCCAATCAGTTTCTCTTTCGTGTTTTCTCCACCAGCCCCGGCAACACGGTGGACATCGACAATGTCTTCATCCACAACACCATGCAGTTGCCGGACTGGAGCGGCACTTGGCGCAGCCAGTTTTTTGAGCACTACTGGCAGCCGCCGGGCAACAGCAGCAGCTTCGATTTTCACGCCAATGCCTTTTTGCAGGACTTCTCATACGCCGGCTACCGGCTGCGCGCGGCCGGTTTTCCCAGCACCAACCCCGCCACCACCAGTCTGCCCTTGTTCGACGTCAGCCAGCCGCCCTACAGCGCCGACAACACCGGCACGACCGATGTCACCACCCAAATTCAAAACGCCATCAATGACGCCGGTGCCGCGGGGGGTGGTCTCGTCTATTTGCCCGCAGGCATTTACCGGGTATCCCCGCAGGGCGCCAACACCTACGCCTTGCGCCTCAACCAGTCCAATGTGGTTCTGCGTGGCGCCAGCGCCAGCACCACCTTCGTTTACAACGCTGCCAACTCGATGCGCGCCAAGCATGTGATCCGCGTCGAAGGGCCAAGCGCCGTCGGGCATCTCCACGCCGGCACCGGCTCCACCACCCTCACCGCCAACCTGGTCGGCCCCGCCACCGTCATCCCCGTGGCCAATCCCGCGCTTTTCTCCGCCGGCAGTTGGGTCACCCTGCGCAGCGACGCCACCGACGCCTGGATCAACGAGCACGGTGAAACCGGCTGGCTTGGGCATGGCGGCACCCTCGGCGGTCTCGCCTACCGCCGCCAAGTCACCGCCGTCAACACCGGCGCTGGCACCATCACCATCGACGTGCCGACGCGCTACGCCATGAAAACACGCGACAACGCCCGTGTCGTGCTCAACAGCGCCGGGTCCGCCTTCGGGCTCACCCGCTGCGGCGTCGAGTACCTGTCCATCGGCATGGCCCAGCGCAGCGGCACCAGCGGCTGGGGGGAAAATGATTACACGGTGGACAACACCAACGCCTGGCATGCCCACGGCAGCTTCGCCATCATGTTGACGCGCGCGCGCGACTGCTGGGTGCGCAACGTCAACAGTTACCAGCCCGCAGGCAACAGCAGCGGCGCGCACCTGCTCAGCAATGGCGTCGGCACCAGCGACAGCAGCCGCCTGACCCTTCAAAACTGCCACTTCCAGCGTCCGCAGTATGGCGGCGGTGGTGGCAATGGCTACATGTTCCGCCTCAGCAACACCGCCGAAACCCTGGTCCGCGACTGTCAGGCCACGCTCAACCGCCATGGCTTCGTCCTCGCCAGCATGCGCAGCACCGGCAACGTGTTTTTACGCTGCACGGACACCGACACCGGCAAGCAAATCGGCGGCGGCGGCACGCCGCAAAACACCAGCGGCAGCGGCAGCGATCATCACATGCACTTCAGTCATTGCAATCTGGTGGACGCCTGCACCGCCCACAACAGCTATTTCACCGCCCATTACCGTCCGCACGGCTCCGACCCCAAACACAACCTTACCGCCGCCCATTCCGTCTTTTGGAACACCAACGGCCAGGGCTCCTCCTGGGGGGCCGTGGTTCGCACCGAGCAATCCCGCTATGGCTACGCCATCGGCACCCGCGGCACGCGCACCACCATCGACCGTCCCACGGGCGGCGGCTCCAAGATGAGTCCGCCGGACATCGTCGAAGGCGCCGGCCAAGGCGGCAGCCTCTCCCCCTTCTCTCTCTACGAGGAACAGCTCGCGCGCCGCCAGTTGCCGTAAGTCCGGGAAACCTGCCCCCACCGATGAGAGCGGTGACGGCGCCCCAGCCCGGGCGCGGAGACGAACCCTGAGGGGCCGGCCGTCGCGAGGCGCCAAAGGCTAAAGCGGCAGGACTGTCACTGCAGGCTTGCCAAACCCCCCGGGACGTCTAGGATCGCCTTCCCTGTGAAAGCCCGGCCCGCCCAAGCTCACGCGATGATGGTGTACTTCGCCGCTGCGATGATTGTGGCGACGATGGCGCTCTCGGTCATGACCTGGCGGAGGTTGCAAAGCCTCATCGACGAGCGCGGCCGGCTGCGCACGCAGATGATCGAATGGGAGCAGTTTTATTCCCTCATCAAGGACGCGGAAACCGGGCAGCGCGGCTTCTTGATCACCGGGGAGGAACGCTTTCTCCCGCCTTTCCAGCTCGCTGCCGGCCTGCTGCCGAAGCATTTGAAGGATCTCATCGAACTGCCGGAAAAGGACCGCCGGGAAATTTCCAATGACGACATCATCCACCTCACGGGGCTGGTGGACCGCAAGCTGGAGGAGATGAAATCGGTGGTCGAACTGCGCCAGCAACAAGGCCTGGAGGCGGCGGCAGCGGCGGTGCGGGAGGGCGGCGGCAAGGACAGCATGAATGCTATCCGGGGGGTCTTCGATGACCGCTCCGCCAGACTGGAAGCGGCCATCGAGACCGTCAGCGCCGTGCTCGACAAGGACTTGCGCTGGGGTTTCATCAGCGTCATGGCCACCTCCCTGTCCGGGCTGCTGGCAGGCGCCGTGTCCTGGCTCATGTTCAAGAAGACGGAGCAGCACGCCCGCAGAGAAGAGCGCCTGACGCTGGAAAAACGCCGCGCCGAGCACGCGGACCGCGAGAAGAGCGCGTTTTTGGCGACGATGAGCCATGAAATTCGCACGCCGATGAACGCCATACTTGGTTTTGGCGAGCTGCTGCTGGAGGAGGCGGACAACGACAAGGAGCAGCGCTACGCCCGCTCCATCGTGCGCAGCGGCAACGCCCTGCTGCAAATCATCAATGACATCCTGGACCTCTCCAAGATCGAGGCCGGCATGATGGACATTCACCCGGAGTCCGCCGATGTGCGCGAGGTCGCCGCCTTCACGCAGCAGCTTTTTTCGCAGCAAATCGAGGCCAAGCCGGTGGAAATTCGCATCGAGGTCGCCGAAAACGTGCCCGCCTCGTTGCTGCTCGACAGCGCGCGGCTGCGCCAAATCCTCATCAACCTCGTCGGCAACGCGCTCAAATTCACCGACCGCGGCCAGGTCACCGTGCGTTTTTCCGGCCAGCATGTCGGCGGCAGCGCCAGCCGCTTCGCGCTCCGGCTGGAAGTGGAGGACACCGGCATCGGCATTGCGGCGGAGAAGCTGCAAGACATCTTCAAGCCCTTCGTGCAGGCGCGCGAGCGGCGGGAGGCGGAGGTGCGCGGCACCGGCCTCGGGCTTGCCATTGTGAAACGGCTGACCGAGCTGATGCATGGAAGCATCCAGGTCGAAAGCACGCCGGGACAAGGCAGCCTGTTCCGGCTGACGTTTCCCGACATGGAAGTCTCCGCCCGGCTGCCGCAGGCGCCGCAGTTGGAGCAGCCCAGCGTCGATTTCAACGATCTGGAGCCCTGCCACATCCTGGTGGTGGACGACAATCCCATCAACCGCGAGTTGGTGCGCGGTTTCTTCGCCAAAACGCGCCACCAAATCAGCGAGGCGGCCGATGGCCAGGAGGCGCTGAATTTCATTCTGGCCCAGCGCCCGGACGTGGTGCTGATGGACATCCGCATGCCGGTGCTGGACGGCCGTGCCGCCCTCAAGCGCCTGCGCCAGCAGAACGGCCTTGAATTGCTGCCCGTCATCGCCGTCACCGCCTCCAGCATGGCCGCGGAGGAGGAGGCGTTGCGGGAGAGCTTCAATGGCTACGTGCGCAAGCCTTTCTCGCGTGCTTTGCTCTACAAGGAGCTGGCGCAGTTCATCCCGCGCCGCCAGTTGGAGACCACCGCCGCCACGCCAGAAGCGGTGCCGGTCACGCCCGAACACTGGCGCCCCCTGATCCCGGAGTTGCGACAGATCGAGGCGGCGGTCTGGCCGGGGGTGCGGGACGGCATGGTGCTGTCCGAGGTCCGCGAGTTTGCGGAGCAGCTCGCCCAGCTCGGTGTCTGCCACGATTGCCCGCCGCTGTGCGACTACGCGGCGCAACTGGAGCGGCAGGCGGCGGACTTCACCCTCACGGAACTGGAAAAAAATCTTGCGGAGTTTGGTGAAAAGATATCCGAATGGGAGCGGCGTCTGCCCGTCGTCTCCTGATTGAACTCCCCAAGCCTTGATCATTACCGTCCGACTTTGCTGATCGTTGATGATCAGGAGGAAAACCTGCGCGTCGTCGCCACCGTCTTGAGCGCCATTGGCTACGACATCATGGCCGCCGCCAGCGCCAGCCAGGCCTTCAAACGTCTCGCCTCGCGCAAACCCGACCTGATCCTGCTGGATGTCCTCATGCCGGACATGGACGGACTGGAAATGTGCCGCAAAATCCAGGAGGATCCAGACTGCCAGGACATTCCCATCATCTTCCTGTCCGCCGCCGATGACAAAAACCTCATCGTGCAGGCGCTGGAGGCGGGCGGGGTGGACTACGTGACCAAGCCTTTCAACAAGGCCGAGTTGGTCTCCCGCGTGCGCACCCAGCTCTCCCTCAAGGAGGCGCGCGACCAGTTGCGGGCGCTGGCCGAGGACAAAGACGAGATCCTGGGCATCCTGGCGCACGATTTGAAGAATCATCTGGCCGGCATCAACCTCAGCGCCGAATTGTTGTTGGACGCCACTGCGACCCTGCCAGACCAGCGCTGCGCCAACCTGGCGCAAAACATCGCGCACTCCTCGGAGCGCATGGCCGCCTTCGTGAAGGAATTCCTTGCCAACCAAGCCGCCGAGCGCTGGCAGGTCACGCTTCATCCCGTCAATCTGGCCGACTTGGCCGAGTCCATGGTCGCCGCCCACAAAACGGCCGCGGCGCTCAAAAACATTCGCCTGCAAACCCGCTTCCCCGCACGCTCCGTGGTGGTCATCGCCGATGGCGAGGGCTTGCGCCAAGTGCTCGACAATCTCGTTTCCAACGCCCTCAAATTCACCCCTCCTGGCGGCGAGGTCAGCCTCGACATCGCCGTCGAGCCGACTGGCCAAGCTCTTTGCCAGGTCAGTGACAGCGGCCCGGGATTCTCCGAGGGGGATCGAGAAAAAATGTTCCAACGCTACGGCCGCCTGAGCGCGCGGCCCACCGCCGGCGAACCCTCCACCGGACTTGGACTCTCCATCGTGAAACGCCTGGTGGACGCCATGCGCGGCCGCATTAGCCTCGCGGAGCAGGCTCAGGACAAGCCGGGTGCCACCTTCGTCATCAGCCTGCCGCTCGCTCCCGCAGAGACCGCCACGGCCTAAACCCTGACGCGCCATGGACATCCTCATCGTTGACGACGAAAAGATCATCCGTGACGCGACCAGCCTGCTGGTGGAAAAAAGCGGGCATTACGCCGAAACCGCCAGCAGCGGCGCCGTCGCCCTCGAATGCCTGAAAGAGTCCGACTACGATCTCGTGCTGCTCGACATGCATCTCGGCGACGAGGACGGCATCGACGTGCTGGCCCGCCTCCTGCAGCTCAAGCCGAATCAGCCGGTCGTCATGTTCACCGCCGCCGCCTCCATCCAGACTGCGGTCGAGGCCATGCGCCGGGGCGCGCTCGATTACCTGGAGAAACCCTTTAACGCCGCTCAGCTCAACATCGTGCTGGCGCGCGTGCAAAAGCACCGCCGGCTCGCCGAACGCGTGGTCGATCTCGAAACCCGCGTCTTCAGCCAAAACCCCGAGCCGGTGTTCGAGTCGCAAACTCCCGCGGTGAAGTCGGTGATGGACGTGTTGTTCCGCGCCGCCGCCACCCCGGCCTCCATTCTCATCCTCGGCGAGAGCGGCACCGGCAAAAGCGTCGCCGCCCGCGCGGTGCATGAGCGCAGCCACCTGCGGGACAAGCCCTTCGTCACCGTCAGTTGCCCCAGCCTCTCCCGCGAGCTGCTGGAGAGCGACCTCTTCGGCCATGTGAAAGGCGCCTTCACCGGCGCTGTCAAGGACCACTGGGGCAAGGTCAAAGCCGCCGAGGGCGGCACCCTTTTCCTCGATGAGATCGGCGAGCTGCCGCTCGAAATCCAGCCCAAGCTGCTGCGCCTGCTGCAGGAGCGCGAATACGAGCGGCTTGGGGAGAACACCACCCGCCGCGCGGAGGTGCGGGTCATCGCCGCCACCAACCGCGACCTGCCGGAGCTCATCCGCGAGGGCCGCTTTCGCGAGGATCTTTATTACCGCCTCAATGTCATCAGCGTCACCATGCCCGCCTTGCGCGAACGCGGAGGCGACATCGAGCATTACGCGCTGGCCTACGCCCGCCACAGCGCCGCCCAGTGCGGGCGCGCCCTCACCGGCATCAGCAAGTGCGGCCTGGCCGCTTTGCGCGCCTATGCCTGGCCGGGCAACCTGCGCGAGTTGCGCAACGCCATCGAACGTGCCGTGATCCTCTGCCGGGGCGCGGAAATCACCGCCCGCGACCTGCCCGCTGGCGGGCCGGATCCGCTGACGGCGGCGGGGGCGGCGCCCGCGCCGCAACCCGGCGCGCCCGTGACCCTGGCCGCCTTGGAGGCGGAGCACCTCCAGCGCATTGTCGCCTCGGCTCCCAGCCTGCAGGAAGCGGCGGAAATCCTCGGCATCGATCAAGCGACGCTCTATCGAAAACGCAAAAAACTGGGCTTGAAGGACTGACCGCGCTCTGTGTTCTTGCCTGCGGTGCCCTGCGCCCTGGGAGGTGAATGCGCGGCAACTCTTTTGTTCGCGCCGGAGGGGTGTCCAGGTCCAGGCCCCGCGCTGCGCCCTGCCATGCAAATTGCAGGGAAGATCCGCCTCAGGCGTGCAAACTGCCCGCCCATGGGCAGCGGCACAGTCAGCTGACGCTCCCTGCAAGCCCGTCATCACGGGCTTGGTCGTGCCGCCAACGCGCTGGCAGGTTGCTTGCTTTGCTGTGCTGGCAGCATGGAAATCCTCGCCAGCCGCACGCTGCTTCATTTCATCCGCCTCTGCGCTTTCGTGTTGATGGTGGCGGTCCTGCATTGGGGTCGCGGGGTCTTGGTACCGTTGGTGCTGGCGGCACTGTTGACCTTCATGCTCGGACCGCTCGTGAAGGGGCTGTGCCGGCGCCGCCTGCCCCGCCCGCTCGCGGTGCTGCTGGTCACCCTGGTGGTGTTTTCCGCCCTGGCGGCGGTCGCCTGGCTGCTGGGCCGCGAACTGCATCATCTGGCCTCCGAACTGCCCGGGCATCGGCAGACCATTCACGAACGTGTGAAGGCAGTGCAGGCACTGGGTGAAAATGGGCTATTGGCGCGGCTGCGCGAGCTGGCCGACAGTTTCTCAGAAACCGACCCGGCGATCGCCACCGAAACCGTCACTGGCGCGCCCGACCCTGTGCCACCTGCTGACAGCGGCAGCCGCCCAAGGGTGGACAACGGCCTGCTGGCGCGCGGCCTCGACCTCATGTTGACGACCTTGGCGGACGCGCTCGGCACCGCTGGACTGGTGCTCTTGTTTGTCGTGTTCATGCTGCTGCGGCAGGAGGACATCGCCCACCGCTTTGTCAGGCTGGTTGGGTACAGCCGGCTCACGGTCACCACCAAAGCCATTGAGGAGGCCAGTCGCCGCATCAGCCGCTACCTGCTGACGCAGTTTGGCATCAACACCACCTATGGCCTGTTGCTGGCGGCTGGGCTGGCCTGCATCGGCCTGCCCTACACCGTGCTCTGGGGCGTGCTGGCCGCGCTCTTCCGGTTCATCCCCTACGTCGGACCCTGGATGGTGGCGGTGTTGCCGGTGAGTCTGAGTCTGGCCGTTTTCGACGGTTGGAGCCACCCCCTGCAAGTCATCGCCCTGATCGCCATCCTCGAATTGGTCACCAACACGCTGGTGGAACCGGTGCTGTTTGGCCAGAGCGCGGGCGTCTCCGATTTCTCCCTGCTCATGGCCATCACTTTTTGGACGTGGTTGTGGGGCGGCATCGGGCTGCTCGTCGCCACTCCCTTGACGGTCTGCCTGGTGGTGTTCTGCAAACACGTGCCCTCCCTTGACTGGGTGGAGGTTTTGATGGGGGACAAGGTCGCCGCGCAATCCAATCTCCATCTTTACCAGCGCATCCTGGCCGACGACGAAACCTCGGCGATGGAATTGATCCGGTGTCTTGGCGAAGAGCAGGGCGCCGAATTGACCCTGGATCGCGCCGCCCTGCCGGCACTGGCACTGGCCCGGCGCGAGGCCGCGCTTGGCCGGCTGGAGGCGCGGGAGGAGGAGGCGTTTTACCGCTCCCTACGCGCCGCCGCCGTCCTGCTCAAAGACAGTGGTGATGAGAGCCCCGGCACCGCGTTGGAGCCTGACCCCGGAGGGCCGCAAGTGCTGGCGCGCGCCCTGCATGGCGAGGCTGACCAGCTTGCCCTTGAGTTGCTTGCGCAGGCTCTGGGGAGCGGCGTCAAATTCAGCATCTCCAGCGCGCCGCAACTGATGGCGGAGTGGATAGAAAGGGTGGTCGAGACCAAACCCGCCTTGATTTGCATCAGCGCCATGCCGCCCGGTGCGCAACTGGCGGCCGCCGTGCTCTGCCGCCGCCTGCGCGCCCGTCTGCCTGACAGCCGCATCCTGGTGTGCCGCTGGCTCCTGCCCGAGCAGGAGCTTGATCCGCAGCCGCTCAAGCAAGCGGGCGCCTGCTGGGTGACCGGCCGCATCGCCGCCACCGTCGAGGTCATCCGGCGCGAACTGCGCTGACGGCATTTTGCAAGACCGCCGCGCCGTGATCTTGCAAGCTGCAAGGGCGGCCTGGGCGATGCGCCGCACCCCCAGCCGGAAAACCCTGATAAAACAAGGCGTTCCGCGCCCCGCCCCACCTGGCACGGCCTCTGCACTTGCAATGCAACAGCCACTAGTAACCCCAAAACCAAACCCAGCCATGAGCAGAACCACTTCCCAGCCAGTGAAAAAAAACAATGATCGGAACGCCAACCACAGCTTCGCGCAAGCATTTGCCGAAAATGGCGACCGGCTCACCCACCATGCGGCGGATGTCGTCGTCGATCATGTGGTCCGCCCGATGGCGGACGCCGTGCGCGCCGTCGAGCAGCGCGCGGAGCAGACCAACCGCTCCCTGAGCCAGGCTTTGGACCGCATGGAGGACAAAATCCACCTCCATCCCGCCCGGGCGCTCGCCTGCGCCGCCGGCGCCGGCTTTCTGGCGGGCCTTTGGTTTTGCCGCAAATGAACCCCAACCCAACCCGCCCCACCCACCATGAAAACCATCCTGACCAAATGCCTCTGCCTCGCTTGCGCCGCCGGTCTGCTCGCCAGTTGCAAGACCACCAAAGGCTTCGGACGCGACCTCAAGCACCTCGGCGCCAAGATCGAGCAGAAGGCGGACGAAAAAACCCAATACTGAGAATTGACCGCCAACGACCCGCAGGCCCACTGAATCCATAAAATGAACGAAACTTAAAATGAACAAAACCGGCCGCGCTTGTGTCCAAATTCGGTCCGCGAAGATTCAGGCCGTAACCACCCCCCCACCCCACCGATTACTTATTCTCCACCAACCCCAACCCCTTGCCGCTATGAAACCTTCAATCGCAGCCCTGCTCCTTCTCCTGTCCGCTGGCCTCGCGCAAGCGGACGTCGGTGTCTATCACGGCAATCAAGTCGTGAAAACCACCTCTTCCGCCCTGACCAGCACCCAACCGGAGCGCCTGATTCAGGTGGTCGATTGGGAGCATTCGCAAATGGTCCAAATTCGCTTTGGAGTCAAACAGGCCAAAAAGACCTTCACCGTTTCCGAGGCCACGCCGCTGGTCATCACCGAGACTGGTGACGCCCGTGTCAAAAAACGCATCCATACCATCCTGGCGCTGGCGCGCACCGACACGGATTTGGAAACCGGAGACATCGTTGTCACCTCATTGCTGCAGTCGGGTTTCCACCTTGTCACCGGCAACCCGTCGAAGACGGAAAACGCCCGGCCCCGCCTGTTGAAGCAAACCGCCTCACGGGTGGATGTCAGTGGCGCGGCCAACGGCCCCAATAAGAATGGAAATGCCCTGGTTGAAATCCGCGGCACCCTGCATTTGCTGGCCGCCGAAACCCGTCTGAGCAACCAATCCGGCGACGATCTCGCCGCCGCGGTGGCGCGCGTGGTCGAGGGCTTGCTGGCCAAAGGCTTCGTGGACCTGACGGTGTATGAAGAAGCGGAGGAATGACCGCCGGCAGTGGCGGGTCACTCGTTCTGCGTGATCTCTTGCAGGCGGCCAGCAAGGCGCTGGCCGCCGTAAATTTTGTTTTGCAGGCGGCAGGGGGGAGGTGCTACTTTTCCTGCGATGCCGGTCACCACCCAAATCGATCATTTGCTGCGCCTGCTCGACGATGATTCTGAAGTCGTGCGCAAGGCCGTGCAAGAAAAGTTGGCGGCGATGCGGCCGGACTTGCCCAGGCACCTGGCGCAACTGGAGCGCCCGCTGACGGTGGAGGAAGACCGCCAGGTGGCCCGGCTGCTGGAGCCGGTGCGGCGCGGTGAGCTGATGGATTCCTGGCTGCGCTGGCGCTGGCTGGACAGCCCCGTGGCACAGTTGGAAGAGGGGCTGGCCCAGCTTTCCGCCTTCCTGGCCGGCTGGAAGGTGAGCGCCGCCGATCTGGCGCCGCGCCTCGACGCCCTGGCCGAGGAGGCTTTTCGCGACGCCGGAAAAATGGACACGCGCGAGCTGGCGGAGTGGCTCTTTGGCAAACGCGGTGACCCTGTGCGCTTCCGCGGCAACAGCAAGGATTACTACGCGCACCAGAACAGCAACCTCTTCTGGGTGCTCGACAGCGGCCTCGGCAACCCCATCAGCCTTTGCTGTCTCTACCGTCTCATCGGCCACCGCTTCGGCCTGGCCATCGAGGGTTGCAATTTCCCCGGTCATTTTCTGGCCCGGGTCGTGACCGACCAGCGGCTCTATCTGGTCGATTGCTTCAACCGCGGCCGCTTCATGCTCGCCAGCGACGTGGCCCGCCATCATCCCGCCGCCAATCCCGGCATGGACGAGATCATCCGCGAGCCGGCCAGCACGGACGCCGTCCTGCTGCGCACCCTGCGCAACCTTGAGGAATCGTACGACCGCGCCAGCGCCATGAGCGAGCGCCAGCTCGTGCGCAAGCTGGCCGTGCGCCTGATGGAGGATTGAGCGGCGGCATGAGCGGTGACGACCTCCGCGCCGCCTTGCGCGCGCGCTTCGGGTTCGAGTCGTTTCGTGCCGGCCAGGAGGAAGTGATCCAGCGACTGCTGGCCGGCCACCGCGCCCTGGCGCTGCTGCCGACCGGCGCTGGCAAATCCCTCTGTTATCAATTGCCGGCACTGCTGCTGGAGGGCGTGACGGTAGTGGTCAGCCCGCTGATCGCGCTGATGGACGATCAAGTGGCCGGACTGCGGGCGCGCGGCATCACGGCGGCGCGTTTTGATCCCGCCGCAAGTGCCGAGGAAATGCGGCGCGTTCTCGAGGCGCTGCGTGGCGGTGAACTGCGGATTTTATTCGTCGCGCCGGAGAGCCTGGCGCGCGCCGATTTGCTCGCATGCCTGCGCGCCACACCGCTGGCGCTGCTGGCGATCGATGAGGCGCATTGCATCTCGGAGTGGGGGCATCAATTCCGGCCGGACTACCTGCGGCTGGGGCAGGTGGCGCGCCGGTTGCGGCCGCGCGCGCTGCTGGCGCTGACCGCGACTGCGACTCAGGCGGCGGTTCGGGACATTCGCAAGCTGCTGCGCATTGCTGCGGGTGATGTGGTGAAGACCTCGTTCGCGCGACCGAATCTGACCCTGCGCATCACGCCTTGTGCGGGACAGGAACGGGAGGAGCTTCTCATTGCGCGCTTGCGGCAGCGGCAAGGACCGGCGGTGGTTTATGTGACGCGGCAACAAACCGCGGAATCTGTGACAGCGAGGCTGCGTCGTGCCGGACTCAACGCGCGCGCCTACCACGCCGGCATGACAGCCCCCGACCGCGCTGAGGCGCAGTCCGCCTTCATGCGCGGATCCGCCGAGGTCATCGTCGCCACCATCGCCTTCGGCATGGGCATCGACAAGGCCAACATCCGCGCGGTGTACCATTACAACCCGCCCAAGTCCCTGGAAAACTATCAACAGGAAACAGGACGCGCGGGTCGTGACGGCGCGCCCGCGGTGTGCGAGATGTTTCCGTGCCTGGGCGACCTGGATGATCTGGAAACTCTCGTCCTCGGCAACGCGCCGTCAGAGCGCTCGCTTCGCAATCTGGTCGATCATCTCTTGCGCCGGGGGCCTCGCTTTGAGCTTTCGATGTATGAACTGGCCGCGGCCACCGACCTGCGCAGCGGGGTGATCGAGACCGTGCTGACGCACCTGGAGCTCGACGGTTTGCTGCTCGCGGAGGGTTCATATCACGCGGTCATGTCCTTCCGGCTGCTGACGGAGGAGCCGCGATTGCTGGCAGGCCGCAGTCCGCTGGAGCAGCGGCACATTCGCGCCTTGCTGAGCCGTCGAGAGACGGGGCGGAAGTGGGTTCGCGTCGCGGCGGAACCGGAGCCATTGCCAGCAGGAATCGAGTCTTTGTTGCAAGCCCTGCACGCTGCCGGCGAAATCGAACTGCGCCCGTCCGGGGTTCGCCGCCGCTACCGGTTGACGGCCAAAGGGAAAAGCGCGGAGCCTTCGGAAGTCGCCGCGCGCATGATCGAGTCGTTTGCGCGCCAGGAGCAAAGCGCGCTGGAACGTCTGCGGCAGGTCAGGGAGTTTGCGACGCAGCGCGGCTGCCTGACCCGGCATCTGCTCCGGCATTTCGGCGAGCGCGCCAGCGGCCAGTGCGGCGTCTGCGAGAGCTGCCTTTATCCCGGACGCAAAAAGCGGGTGTTGCCGCCGCAAGACACGCCGGTCTGGACCGCCGCGGACACGGCCGCTCTGCAGGCACTGGCGCGCGAGCGGCACCCCGCGCTGCGCGGCGCGCGCCAGTTGGCGCGCTTCCTCTGCGGCCTCAGCAGCCCCGCGGCCGCGCGCGCGCGCCTCCAGCGCCGCGAGGATTTCGGCCTGCTGCAACGATTCGGTTTTGGCGCGGTGCTGGCGCAGGCGGCCGCGTTGACGGGAGAGGGGGATTGAGCGCGCGGTCCGGGTTATTTTTTCTTGCCTAGCACCACGTCACCCAGGCTGAACATGGGGCCGTAGATGGCGTAGATGAGGAAGCCGACGAGCACGCCGAGGACGAGCATGGTGAGCGGCTCGATGATTTTGTCCATCTGCCCGGCCAGGTTTTCGAGCTCCTCCTCGTAATCGTCCGCGATTTCGGAGAGCATCTCGGTGCCGGTGCCGGTCTCGGACGCCAGCTCGATCATGCCGCAGATGCTGCGCGCGTCCTCTCCGAGCCAGTGGGCCTCGATGAGGAACCCCTCGTGCAGGTTGCGGCCGGTGCTGATGTGATCGCGCATGCGGTTGAAAAATTCCCGGTAATGATGATGCCACGAGGCGCGCGCGGTGATCTCCAGCGCGCTGGTGAGACGCACATTGGAATCGACCAGCATGGCCATGGTGCGGAAGCTGACCGCCGCGGCGGACTTGCGGGTCAAATTGCCGACGATGGGCATTTTGAGAATGAGGTCCTGCACCGTGGGGATGGCGGTGATTTTGCCGAAGTTTTGAAACAGCACATACAGGCCGAAGAACGGCGCGGCCGCCAAGTAGGGCTGCTCCAGGAGCAGTTTGGACAAGCCGATCAGCATCTTGGTGCCGAGCGGCAGGTCCTGGCCGAACTGCTCGAACAGCTTGCTCATGGCGGGCACCAGCGTGAAGCTCATGGCGATGATGACGCCCACCGCCAGCACGATGACCACGGCGGGGTAGATCATGCCGTTCTTCAGTTTCTTGATGACCTTGGAGGATTTTTTTTGCGCGGTGCCGATGCGCTTGCAGACCCGCGCGAGCTGGCCGGCCTCCTCGCCGGCGATGATGAGGGAGAGGACGTCATCGGCAAAGACATCGGGGTACTTGGCCATGCAATCGCTGAGCTTTTCCCCGGCGGAGATGCTGGTGATCAGCTCGGCGATGATGCCCTTGTAGCGGGCGGTCTTCATGCGGTTGACCTGCAGCGCGAGGCTTTTGGTCATGCTGATGTTGCGCTCAAGGCAGCGGCCCAAACCGGAGAAGAGCTGGGCGCGGTCGTCCACGCTGCCTTTTGGCATGGTGAGCCGGTGGATGGTCTCGTCCAGGCCGGTGATGTCCTCGATGGACGCGGTCTCATTGGACGCCATGCCGCAGCCGATCAGGGCCTTCTCATGCGAGTTGGTGTCCACCACGGTGATGGTGGTGCGGCCGGTGTTGACGTTGGTGACTTTGACTTTCTTCAGCATGGCAAGGGCAGGAATGGGAGGCTCACTTGATGGTTGGGCGGCAGAGCATCATGTCGAAGACCGCGCCCTGTTGTTTGGCGTTGGCGGTGGGGCCGATGTTGACGGACGCGCGGCAGAGGGCGGTTTCGACGGTGGCCGGGGCGGACGCGTCCCCCAGCGTGACCGCGCTCAACGGGATGATGACGTGAACCTCAATAGGATCCTCAAACAGCGCCAGGGAAAGGTTGTCATTTCGCGCCGGCATGATGGTGCTGACCTGAAGCGGGGACAGGCCAAGCTGCCAGAGCCTGGCGGCGTTCTCTTGAAAGTTGCGCACGATGGCAATCCGCCGCGCGTGCTCCTCCTGCAGGCTGATGGAGACGGACAGGCTGGAGGCGGCGCCGACGGCGACCGCGACGATGGCCGAGGCCGCCAGCACCTCGATGAGAGTGTAGGCCCGGCTGATGCGGCGCCTGGCGTGATGGAGGGTGCGGGTCATGGCGGGGCGGGGACTTGAGCGGCCTCGGGCAGGGTGAAGTAAGTCTCCAGCCAGGCGTCGCGCGGCAGCAGGCTGCTGAATTTCGGGCCGAGCGCGCCCTCGGGCTCGGGGTTGCTGTCGAGGCGGAATGTCAGGCCGTCCACGGCCTCGTTGCGCGGGAAGCCGGACACCGAGCGGCGGCGCTTGAACAGCCAGTCGGTCATGACACCGCCAACAATGCGTGCATTTTGGTTCGAGCGCAGGTTGACGTAAACATTCCGCGATTCGTTGATCAGGATGCAGCGCCAGAGGTGCACGTTTTTGGCGGAGCCGCCGCTGCCCTCGGTGACGGCGTTGCCCTCAAAGCCCATCTCGAGATCTTCGGTGACGCTCCCCGATTTGATGCCCAATACCCAGCGGCGGTGGTTGACATGCTCAAAGCGGATGTCCTGGACCGGTGACTGTTCCTGTCCGTCCTGTTTGGCGATGACCACCATCACCGGCGGCAGCAAGCCGGCGCCCTCAAAGGCGGCGGACAGCGGTGCCTGACCGCGAAAGATGATCTGATGAATGCGATTGGTGCCAGTGCCTGCGGTGATGCGGATGTGCGGCAGGCCGGGATGATCCATCCTGATGATGAGCACATTCCAGATGGGATCATATCCACGAGGCCAATTACCGGGCGGATAGGTTAATCCGATGACGTGATCTGGACTGGGCGGTTGATCCTCTGGTCCTGGAGGGTTTCGTTGTTTCTCCACCCAGATCGCTGGATCCGAAACGCCCAGGGTGAAATTGGGGGAGTCCACCGTCACGAAGTCCCCGCGTCCTTCTGTTTTCTCCCGTTCCATAAAGTGCCAAAGCGAGTTCTCCGGATGCGCGTTGTTGCGAATTACGTCGAGCCGGTCGCTCCACATGTCCGCGCCGTCCACGGTGCCCACGGTCATGGGGATGCCCGCCAGATTGGACGGGGGCATTTGGGCTCCGGTGGCGGAAGTTGCGACAATGTAACGATTGGCGATGTCTTCGGGGATGTAAAGGCTGCGCACCCGCGCCGGGATCTGCAAGGGGCTTTGGGTGGAGGCCGCGAACAGGGAGGGAATGTCCTTGATGACCATGCGTCCTTCCACCACCCAGCCGCCGAAGTGGCCTGGGTTCAGAGTGTAAATGTCCAGCACGTCGTTCGCGCCCTTGTCCGGCGGCTTTCTATAAACCGTGAACAAATCACCGCGCAGAGGCGGGCAGTTCATTTTGATGAAGCCGAAGTCGCGCACGTAATCCTGGACGGCCCAGACCGGCGTGGCGCTGGTCATCTGGCGGGTGGTCAAAAAGGCGTCTCCGCGCGCCAGCCCCGAGGCATTGAACGGGAACAGGGTGCTGCTGGTGGCGGCATCGTTGTTTGAGGCGAAGACATTGCCGGACCAGCCTCCGCTCAGCGCCGCGCCTCCCCACAGCGATCCGTCTGGCGCGCTCAACACGCCCTGCCAGGTGCCCGAGTGTGCCGCATTCGCGCGGTAGTGGTTTTGCAGCAGCAGTTGCCGGGCGATGGCCTGGGTGTTATGCAGGGACTGGCGGCGCCTGAGCGCGTCCTCCATGGTGACCACTTGAACCGCGCGCGCCGCCATCACCGTGACCCAGCCGGTGAGCACGAGGCCGGCGGCCACGGTCATCATCAACGCCGCCGCCATCAAGGCGCCGCGGCGGCGGTGCTTTGGCTTTTGATCCGAGTGGAGCGGCGTTTTCATGCGGCTGCGAAATCAGAGCGCCGGGAACATCGGCACGGTGTGCATGAAGGAGGTTTTTCCGCCCATGTGATTGTAGGCGCGACGGGCAAGCGCTGGCGATACGGTGCCGTTGCTGAGCGTGGCCAGGTGGGGCATGGCCGGGTCCGGCCACCAAACGAAATAAAAGGGGCGCTCCGCCGCAATTTTGAAGCGGTCACGGCCCATGCCATTGTCTTCGGTGGGATATCGCCTGATAGAGCGCTCGAAGTAAACGAAGACGGGCCGGAAATCATCCGAGGAGAATTGGCTGACGAGCGTGGCGTTGGGGACGGAAGGCGGGAAAAAGACCTCGTAGCCGCCCGAGAGCACGCTGATCTGGGCATCGGGGTTGAGGAGGTCGTGCGTGTAGCGGCGCACCGAGGTGTAAAAACCCCAGGGCTTCACCGTCTGCTGCTCGAATCGAATCAGGTCCACCTCATAGAGGGCGACGATGCCGAGGCGGGTCCGGTCCGAGCTGAAGCTGGTCACATAGACGCTGGCGTGGGGCGCGGGCGACTGGTTGTTGGTGCCGGGGTTGGCGGGGATCTCAAAGACCGCGGCGGCGGCGGCATCAAGGCGGACCAGGAAGTCATAAAAATCGCGCGGACTTTCGAGCGGGCCGTCTTGCGCCGGGTTGTAGGGAAACCAACTGAACCGCAGCGGATTGGTGATCCGGTTGCTTTTGCGGTAAAGGCAGAAGACGCCGGCCGCGCCCAGGATGTCCTTGTGGAACTCCTCCCGCAATTTTTCGGCGCGCGCCAGGGCGCCGTAGCTCGGCGCCAGCGGAACGGTCCGCGTCGTGACTTGACCTGGGCCGTAAAAGTCATTGAGCAGGGTGGTTGACAGGTTGATCTGCACCGTCTCCGCCACCCCGGCGCGGTGGCCCACCAGCGTGCCGTAGGCCACCATCACCCCGCCGAGCACCACGGCGCCGAGCGCCAGCACCACCAGCAGTTCGACCGCGGAAAAACCGGCCGCTTGACGCGCGCGTTTCATTTGGGCGAGGGCAGGCTTCCGCCCTGGTTGAAGAACATGTCCAGCACCGCGTCGGCGGCGCTCTTTTTGCGCGGCGCCTCGGCGGGTTGAGAACCGGCGGTTTCGGCGTCGGTTTCGGCGCCTTCCTTCGGAGGCTCCTCACCGACCACCTCGCCGCGTTTCGGAGGCGAGCTGTCCGCCCCGGCCGCCTTCAGAAGCGTTCCCTCGTTGAGGCCGAAGGTGGGCGTGGCGTTTTCAATCCCGCGCTGTCCGGGCAGCATCTGGCGCACGACTGGCCGCATGCGGATGGGCATCAGCAAGGTGCGGGGAGGCAGCCCGGAGCGCTGCTTTTCCATCCAGACAAACTCGATCTCGGAGTCCGTGATGCTGTTGACCCGCAAGCGCACGGACTGATCCGGCAGGAAGTCCGGCACCACCTTGCCCTCCTCCAGCTTGATATCCCCCAACTGCACCCGGTAGCCGCCTTGGGGCCGCTTGGAGGAGCCGACCACCTTCATGCTCAGCAGGCGGTCCTTGACCAAGTTCTCCTCGCTGTTGCCGACATCCTGTTTGGAATTGAGATCGGCCAGCGCCACGAAGGGGTTGTCCTCCTCCACTTTCACGAGCTCGGGCGCCTTCTCATCAGGGTAGATCAGGACGTAATCCAGCTTCAAGGGATCCGCCGCTGCGCCCTCATCCTGGGCGAGGAGGCGCGCGCCGCTGAAGCCTGTGAAAAACAGGGCGCATGCCAGGAGCCATAACTTGGGGGTGAAATCGCGCATGACGGGTTCGTTGGCTTATCTTTTTCCTTTCTTCTCCGTGACGCCGAGAGGATTGACGTTGAGGTCGATGAGCGGCACCTCGATGGCGGTTTCCATGTGTATCTGCCGCCCGGTGGACGCGGCGGAAATCCGGCAGTTGGTGACGCGGGCGAGAGGAATCCTGCGCTCCAAATCACCCAGCCAGTTCATGACCTTGGCATACTCGTCCTCCAGCACCAGGGAGGCCAGAACGCTGCGCGGCATCATGCGGTTGCCGCTGTTGTTCTTGTCCTCAAAGCGCTGGTTGACCACAAACACGCCTTTTTCACGCGTGTTGGCCTGGATCGCCTGCTCCACCTCCTGGCGCGAGCCCATGCGCTCGATTTGCGGCGTCCAGGCCGTGAGAAAACGCTGCAATTCCTGCGCCGCGTGTTTGGTTCTGATGAGCGCGTTGCTGGCGTTTTTGAGGTTCTGCTCCGCTGTCTGCGCGTCCATCAACGCGCCTTCCGCGGCCGCCACCGCCGTCTCCGTTTTTTTGTGCACGATCTGCGCCCCATATAAGATGGCGCCCATGATCATGAGCAGAAGAATGCACGCCGTTTGTTTGCCGTTCATGGTGCTGAATCCTCGAAGTGAGTGGTGTTATTCATTGCTCAGAAAGACCAGGGTCGAGCGGTAGTCGATGATGTCCGCATTCCTTGCCTGCTGCGGGGAATAAGGGCGGTAGTTCAACTGGGTGAAGGCGGTCTCCATCGCCGCCACATGGGAGGCGTCAGCGCCGGTCAGCCGCATCGCCACCTCGATCTGCGCGGGCAGTTCCACGCTGCGCGTCAGCGACATCTCGGCGATCCTGACCTCGCCCTGCACCGTGCGCGCCGCCTTCACGCAAATGGGCTGCAGCACGCGGGTGCCTTCCACCCACTTGGCCACCGCCTCCGCCTTGACGCGCTCCACCTCAACGGTGTTGGCCTCGTTCATCAGCTTCTGCTGGGCGTCCTCATGCTCCTTGCGCACCTGTTCGGCGGCCACGCGGTCGTTCTCCGCCCGCCGTAGCTTCAGGGTGTCCATCGTCACAAAATAGATGCCGGCGATGATGGCGACGTAGAACGCGATGGGAATGAACCGGAACGTGGGGGGCAGCCGGCGCGAGGCGTCGGCGCGGGGCGATTTGAAATCGTGGCAAAGAAAGTCGCTCATGATAGAAGGGGAGAGGGGATGGCTTCCGTGGTTTTGTGTCAATAAGTGCTCAATATCTTCCAGAGCAGGTCCGGCTCGGTGAGGTCGCGCGCGGCAATTTTCTCCATGTGCTGCATGATCTCCGCGCGAAACTTCTCGTCCTGGCCGTCGCTCACGAAAAAGACGGGGGTTCCCGGCGCCGCCTTGGCCACCAGGGGACTGACAATCTGCAGGGAGGTTTCGATGGCATCCAGACCCAGGCCGGAGCGGCAGCGAAAATCGCGCCACTGGCCGTCCTGCTGCACCAGCGCCGCGATGGATCCCTCGCAATAACCGATCAGCACAAAGGAAGAGGGCACGCCCCCGCGCGGACCGTCGGTGATGGTCTGCACCGTCCGCTCCAGCATCGCGAAGAGTCCGCAGCAGACGCGCGCCGGCCGCATGCCGACGGTTTTGAGGATGTCCTCGGTCACCTTGACCATTGACTCCTCGACCGCGAGCAGCATCGAGGTGGCGGCCTCGGGGTGATGGCAAATGGCGTAGCGTTTGCCGCGGTCGTATTTGGGGCCAAGCACCGCGCGCGGGTTGCTGCGCAGCAGGGAGACGCAGTTCTCGCCGCGCATCATGTTGCTCTCCAGGCTGATGATGAAGCGCTGGTTGATGGAAACGGCGCACCAGCCGCCATCGGTGTAGCCGCGCCACTCGTCGGCGCGCTGGGCGGCGATGTCGGCGAATTCCCCCTCCTGGTTGCCGCCCTCGACAAGACCGCCCTTCTTGTCCACCGCGCGCCAACTGGTGCCGCTGCGGCTGATGTTGAGCAGCAGGGACTTGCGGCCCTCGAAGCGCTTCGCCCAGGCAATATCCGCGTCGTCCACGTCCGGGCGGAACGCGGCAAACGTCAACACACTTTTAATGTCTTCAAGCAGCATAAACGGCGGTCATGTTTTCTTTGGATAGGAAGTCGTACACCTCGTGCTCCTGGAATCCGGTCTTCCGCGCCGAAGCGGGCTTCCAGCCGTCGGCGATGCGCAGCGAGAGGCAGCGGTCAAAACTCATCATCCCCCGGGTGAAGCCGGCCTCCAGCTCCTGGTCGAGGTTCTTGAATTCGCCACGGCGAATCATGCCGCACACGGAGTCATAGGGCAGCAGCAGCTCGTGGATGGGGAAGCGCTTGCCGCGGTTTTCGTCAAAAAGCAGGCGCTGGCACAAAATGCCGCGGAACGAGTCCGCAAAGGAAAGGGTGGCGTTTTCCATGCGCTCCGACGGCACCAACTTCAGATAACGGGTGACGGTTTGCGCCGCGGAGGAGGTGTGCAGCGTGGCCACCACGACGTGGCCCGTCTCGGCGGCCTGCAGCGCGATCTCCGCGGTCTCGCCGTCACGAATCTCACCCACTAGAATCACATCCGGCGCCTGCCGCAGCGCGGCGCGCAGGGACTTTCCAAAGTCAATTTCGTCGGAGCCGATCTCGCGCTGGGAGACCAGCGAGGGCAGTCCGGGGGGGTAAAGATACTCGATCGGATCCTCGAACGTCAGCACATGCTCCTGGCGGCGCTTGGCGCGCTCGAGAATCATCGAGGCAATGGTCGTCGATTTGCCGGAACCAGTGGCGCCGCACACCAGAAAAAGACCGTTCTTCGCCTCCAGGAAGGCTTTGATCGCCGCCGGCGGCACATTCAGGCCGGTGATGTCCGGGATGTTCTCCGGCAGCAACCGCATGACCCAGCGCGGCCGTCCGCGCGTCACCATCCGGTTCACACGGTAACGCCGGTTGCCGAGGCTGAGCGCGTAGTCGATGCAGCCCGGCTGAAACTCAAGGGGTCGCTCGGGTTGATACACGAACGAGTCGAAGAACAGCTTGCCATTGCGCCGGTACGTCAGCGGTTCCCAGGGCGTGATGTAAAAGTCGCTGACCCCGGAGTCCTTGGAGAGGTGCAGGATGCGGTAGCCCAACTGGCTTCTTTCGTGAATGTCTTCCATGTTCGGGAGGGGTGGTGGGGTGTCTCGGTTAATTGCTCACAAAGCGCGCTTGCAGCCGCCCGCTGGCGGTGCCGCCTTCAAAGACCAGGAAATCCGCGCCGCTGCTCTGCACCACCCCCGCCGAGGGATCGGTGCTCACCCAGCGGACTTCAAGGCGGTAGGTCACGCCGTCGATGGTCATGGTGAAATTGGTGCTCGGGCTCGCCAGTCGCACGATGTCCGCGCTCGCCAGCCGGTCCGCCGAGTTGGGCGTGTTGATGAGGTCGAGCCGGATTTCCGCCGTGCCGTTTTGGGACGGGGGATTGCTGAGGCTGAAATCCAGGTTCAAGGTCACCGCGTGGGCGTCCGTGTCATTGAAAATCTCCCCGTTGAGCAGGCTGATGATGCCGGCGTTGAACCAAGTGTTTGGCTGAATGTTGCTGAAGTTGGAGGCGGTGAAGGTCAGCACATTGGCCTCGCCGGTCTCGAAAATTTCGCCATTGCCTAGGTCCGTCTGGGTGCTGCCGTGGGTGAACACCGTCACTCCCGGCGCCGGGGAAGCGACGGACGACACCAAGCCCGTGCCGCCTTGGGCGCTCGTCCAGGTGGAATCGACAGCACCCGTGAAACCCGCCACCAGGCGATAGTATTCGTCAGTGGAAACATCGCTCTCTGTAAAAGCGGTCACTCCCGCCGCCGGCACGTTGCGCGCTTGCAGTTGATCCTGGGGGCTGAGACTGATGGCACTCCCACTGTAGCTCTGCCACGCCCCGCCATTGAGCCGGTATTCCAAAATCGAGTCGCCCAAGGGCGCGCCATTGGAGGACAAAGTGGTGGCGTTGGGAAAACCGCTGTAGGCGTAGGTGCCGCCGGAGGGACTGGCCAGGGGCGCGGGCAGCTTGACCGCAGGCTGCGGCGGCGGCGGACCGTCGCCACCTCCGCCACCATCGCCTGTCCCGCCGCCACCACCGTCGCCGGATCCGCCACTGCCGCCGCTGTCCCCTGAGCCGGACGACTTGGGTTGATTGGGGTTGAACATGATGGTCTGCCCGTTGCCACTCATCTCGGTGGGGTCGCGATAGCCAATCGGGGTCTCCTTCGCCGCCGATCCCCACACCCAACCCGGTCCGCTTGCCGCGTTGTATTTGACCACCGTGTCGCCGCGCTTGTCCACCTGCCCGGCGTCATTCGATCGCGAGGGATTGAGCTCAAAGGCGAAGGCGCCCTCCTCCGCGCCATAGGCCAGCGCGAAATGCTGTTTGCCCGCATTCCAAATCGCGCGTGGTCGTCCCGCTTGACCGGCACCGGTCACCGCTTCCATCCGCGGATCCAGCAAACGGCCTGATGCCGGGCCAGTGTGGCTCGTGAGCGAAGTCTCGCTGCGGTAGTTTTTGAGCTTGGCCACCACCTCAGTGACGCGCGTCAGATTTTTGAGATCACCACCGTCGGCCTTGTACAGGCTGACCATCTGGTTGAGTTGCCGCACATCGGACGCGAGCTTGATCTCACCGACACTCTTCGTTTGCGAGCCGACCTGGATCACAAACACGCTGGCGAGGATGCCGAGCAGACTGATCGTCAAGATCAGCTCCATCAGACTGAACCCGGGCTGGCGTGGATAAGCGGCAGAGGGAATCTTCACAAGCATCAATTATAGAGTTTATAATAAACACTGTAAATTTCATTTCAACCAAAATTCATTAATTTTCCATAATTTTTTAGACATGCTCAACTCACCGACCAGCGTGTTTTGCTTCCATGACACTGGCTCGAGACTCGAAAAATCGCGGCCTGCAACCCACGCTTTTGGCAGGCACCTCCAAAACAAGCCACCGAAAGTGCTTGGTCGCGTCTGCCTGGGTGGCTGAGCCAAGCAGACCGCCTTGCAAGATTTTGGTGACGGAGCGCAGCGGGCCTCAAGCCATGACAAGGCAGGCACGATCTTTACAAGAAGCTCCGGCGCAAGCGACTTGTGCGCGCGGGGTGGCGCCGAGGGGGAAGGAAAAGCCGAGGAAACAGGCCGAAATTGCCAGAGTAATTAATATTTTGGAAAATTTTATATTTTTCAGTTGAATCAATTTACCAGATTTACTATATTTACTACACCCAAATTTTTCGTCATGCGTCTCCCTCCCCTTTCCCGCCCCTTCAGCTTGCTGTTCCTGGCCGCTTTGCTGGCAATCCCCGCCGGGTGCTTTGCCCAATTTTCGTCCGAGCGCAGCATGCCGGCGGAGTACGAAGCCTTGGTCAGCCGCCTGCGGAACGCCGAACCGATGGAGTATGACTTTTCCAACGCGGTGCTATCCGATGTGCTGCGCTTTCTCGCGACGGATGCCGGCATCTCCTTCTTCTCGCTCCCCAACGACAGTACTCAGGGAGCCAGCCTCGTCACCTTCTCCATCAAAGCCAGTCCCTTTAAAGTGCTGGAAACACTCTGCAAATCGAACGGCCTGGCCATCATCCCTGACAATGACATTTGGTACATTCGTCCTGCCGACGATGTGGAGCTGATCGGCAAGTCTTACGAGGTGCGTCACAATGCCTTGGAGCGGGTGGAAAAAATCACCGGTGGCAATCTGATCAGCGGCGGTTCGAACGGCGCCAGCACCAACGCCAGCGGACTCAGTTTGCAAGGCCCGACCGACTCCTTCGCGGTGCAGCGCAGCGAAATCATCAATGCCATCCGCTCGATTCTGGATCTGCCACCCGAGGAGGTCGAGCTCGCCGCGGCTACCGGGGGCGGAGCTGGAGGCATGGGCGGCATGATGGGGGGGATGATGGGCGGCATGGGCGGCATGGGCGGCGGCCAGCAAAATCAAAACGCCGGCATGAACGGCAATACCAATGAGCTGGGCCTGTTGCGCCGTCCCAAAGTGATCTGGATGTCCGACTCCAACACCCTTTACGTCGTCGCCACCCGCATGCAGCACCTTTGGGTGGAGGGATACTTGGAGGCCGCGGACAAAGTCCAGCCCATGATTGCCATTGAGGTCAAGTTTCTGGAAACCGCGCGCGACCCGCGCCGGGAGTTCGGGGTGGACTGGACCGGCACCTTCGAGTCCGGCACCTTCCGGCAAGTCACCGACGTCACCCCCACGCAGGCCCCGGACGGCTCCACGCTCTTTCAAGCGCAAACGCAGGTGCAAGGCACCAACGGCGGCTATCGCACGGACTTGGCGCCTTTGCTGACCAGCCTCGACCTTAATGACGTCGCCAACACACTGCAGTGGCCACAGTTCAGCCTGCTCAGTGCCCAGGACGTGAACGTGAAACTGCGCGCTTTGTTACGGGACGAGACCACCACCACCACCTCCTATCCGCGCATGGTCACCCTCAACAACCGCGAGGTGCAGATTCGCAGCGTCGTCAACCAGCCCGTGCTCGCCGCCTCCTCTTCCGCCACCCTTGGCACCGGCGCCACCACCACCAACCAGATCGAATACCTGCCCATCGGCACGGTCTTGAACATCCTGCCGAAAAAGATGGAGAATGAAAAAATCTACCTCAACATGGCCATCACCGTCTCCACCATCATCGGCAACGAGGTCATCTCCGGCAACCCCTACCCCATCGCCTCCTCACGCGTTTACAGCGCCCCGGTCGAGGTCAACTCCGGTTACACCGTCGCGGTCGGCGGTCTCAACGAGGCGCGCGAGCGCGAAGGGGAAACCGGCATTCCCTTTCTCAGCCGGATTCCCATTCTTGGTTACGCCTTCAAATACAAAAACCGCAGCCGCAACCAGAAGAACCTCCTGCTTTTCATCACCCCGACCCTGATCGACTCGCGCGACGGCGGCCTGCCCACGGAGCCGCAGGCGGTCTTGCCCATCAAGCCCGACGCACTGATGCCCAGCACCCCGCAAATCGACCAGGAAAACGGCGTGCTCATCGGCGGCGCCGACGCCGTGCCCAATGCCGTCGCCTACATGGAGCGCGAGTTCAACCTCATCGAACAGACCGTCAAAGAATCCCGCGGCACCGACGAGGACACCAAAAAGCTCAAGGAACTCGGCACCGCCATCGACCATCTGCGCGGTCAAATGGAGGCCATCCAGCTCAGCGAACCGCATCGCGCCGAGGAAATGCGCCGCTACGACTACCAGCTCAAGCAGGTCAAGAACCGCATGACCGGTCTGCGCTACGACATGTTCAAGCGCAAGTACCTGTGATCCGTCTCTGACGGCTGTTTTTGACTGGCAACCGCCGCCCCGGCCAATTAAGCTCGCGGGAAACGCAGCCTTCCCGCCCGCATGTCCAAAAACCTCAGCGCCCTCTCCTCCCGCCGCGGCCTCGAAAAAAACGTCTTCGAACGCATGGTCGCGGCCGCCGAAAAACACGGCGGCACCGCCGCCTCCAAGGAGACCGTCCAGGAGCTGGGCCGCGAGCATCTCTTTGGCGACGCGCTGACCCTCGGCGCGGTGTCCTTCTACGACTTCCTGAAAAAAGAAAACGAGGGCAAAAAAGTCTTCATCTGCAATGGCAGCGCCTGTCTGTGCGCGGGCACGCAGGAGCGCCTGCATGACGACTTGAAGCGGCATTTTCAAGCGGAGGAAATCGGTCACATCTGCTGCCTCGGCCGTTGCCATTCCGGCGGCGCATTCCAATACCAGGACAAAAACTACTCCGGCCAGACCCCGGCGCGCTTGCAGAACCTCTTTGAAACCGGCGAGGGCGACGCCGGCGATCACTACGCGGTGGTGTCGGCTTTGGAAGAGCCGCTGCTGACGGCGGCCTTCCCCGGCCTCGAAGCCTGGTACGCGCCCTTGCGCGCCTTGCTCGCAACAGATCGCGACGCCTTCCAGCAGCAGCTTCGTTTGTCCAAATTGCGCGGACGCGGCGGCGCGGGTTTCCCGGTCCACTTGAAATGGCAGTCCTGCCGCGAGGCACCCGGCCCGGTCAAATACATCGTCTGCAACGCCGACGAGGGGGATCCCGGCGCTTACATCGACAAGTACCTGATGGAGGAGCAGCCGCATTCCGTGCTACTCGGCATGCTGGCGGCGGGATGGTTTTGCGGCGCGGACACCGGCGTCCTTTACATCCGCGCCGAGTATCCGGATTCCGTGGCGCGCATCCACGCGGCCATCGCCGAGCTGCGCGCGGCTGGCTGGCTCGGGCGCGACATCCAGGGCAGCGGGTTTGATTTCGACTTCAAGGTCATCAAAGGCGCCGGCGCCTACATTTGCGGCGAGGAGACCGCCCTGCTGGCCAGCCTCGAAGGGCAGCGCCCCGAGGTGCGCGTGCGCCCGCCCTTTCCCACCCAGGAGGGGTTGTTCCGCCGCCCGACCGTGGTCAACAACGTCGAGACCTTTGCGAACCTGCGTCCCATCCTCACCCTTGGCGGAGCCGCCTTCGGAAAGATCGGCACCGAGCACAGCACCGGGCCGAAATTGCTCTCCCTGGACGCCGGCTTCAGCAAGCCCGGCATTTTCGAGGTGGCGATGGGCACGCCGCTGGAAAAGGTCTTCGAGCTGGCCGGCGGCTTCAAATCCAAGGTCAAAGCCGTGCAAATCGGCGGCCCTCTCGGCGGCATCGTGCCGGTCGGCCACATCGGCCGGTTGACGGTCGATTTTGAAAGCTTCAAACAAGCCGGCTTCCTGCTCGGCCACGCCGGTGTCGTCAGCATCCCGGAAACCATGCCGATGATCGAGTACATCCAGCACCTGTTTCAGTTCACCTCCGACGAAAGCTGCGGGAAATGCTTTCCCTGCCGCCTCGGCAGCACGCGCGGCAAGGAATTGATCGCCAAAGCCCGCGCCGACGACACGTTCAAAATCGACCGCGAGTTGTTGGACGACCTGCTCGACACCATGGAGCTCACCAGCCTCTGCGCGCTCGGCGGCGGCGTGCCGCTGCCGATCAAAAACGCGCTCCACCATTTCGACGACGAACTGCGCGGCTACTTCACCGGCGCCATCCATCAAACCCGCAAACCCTTCCAGTCGGGCGCGGTTCAGGATTGAGGCCATGCGGGCATGGCTCAGGTGAACAAAATGTGAGTGCCGGCGCCCGCGGATTCCTCATAGAACTGGCCCACGGTCAGCACGGCATCGACGCGCTCGATGAGGTCCTCCTTGCGCAGCTTGAACATGTCCATCGCCAGCTTGCAGGCGAAAATTTTGCCGCCGGAGTCGGAGATCAGTTCCAGAAACTCGCGCACCGGCGGGATGTCGAGCTTTTCCATCTCCTTGTTCATGAGATGGGTGGCAAAGGCGGACACGCCGGGCAGCGCTCCCATCCAGGTGGGAAAAGGCATCGTCATCGGCAGGCCAAGCATGGGCATGGCCATGTTCAGGGCGGAGTTGCCCACAGTCGCCACCTTGAGGTGATCGAGCGTCTTGGTTGCCAGCGCGTTCAGGCCAAAGAAGGTGAAGAACAGCGAGGCCTCGATGCCCTCCATGCGCGCGCCATTGGCCATGATCAGCGCCGGGTAAATCCCATCCAAGGAGCCGCGGCTCACAATGATGGACATCTTTTTCACGGGTTGTTTGTCGTCGGACATGATGGGGTTCCTGGTTTTTGAATTACTGACTTCTGACCACTGAATACTGATTAGATGCAGCCCACCGGTTTCGGTATGCCGGCGATTTTGGACGACTTCTTCAGCGGGCCGCCGGGGAAGAGGTCGTAGAGCTCCTTGGTGGTCACCACCCCGCTCTTGCCCATGCTGCGGATGGTGAGCGCCGCCCCCCTCGCCTGCTGTTCGCGCAGGTAACGCACGACCTTCATGTGGCCCTCCGTCAGCGCGCCAATGCCCTCCTCCTCCGCGATGGCGGCGGCGATGGCCTCGTTCCATTGCGACATGTCGGTGAGGTAGCCTTCCTCATTCACGTCGATTTCAGTTCCTGCGATGGTCTTTTTCATGGTGGTGTGGGTTCTGTGAATCATTCCGTCGTTGCGGGCGCCTTCTTCCGCCGGCTGATGCCCGGCAGCGGCCAGGCTCTCAGCAGCACGTTCCAATAAACATGGCGAAAGGCCAGCTTGCCGAGGTGGTTCAGGCGCGACTCCTCCAGCAGTTTCATGGGTCCGAAGGTGAAGGGGAAATTCCCCTCGTGCGGCTCGTAGTCGTAATTGAAATCGATGAGCAGTGCCTTGCCATTGCCGGACTCGATGAAGCAGTTGGAGTGTCCGTCGAACTCTTCCTTGAGCGGCTCGCCCTTGATGTGGCGCAGCACGTTGTCCGCCAGTGTTTCGCTCTCGAAATGCGCCACGGAGCCGGCTTTTGACGCCGGCACGTTCGTCGCATCGCCAATGACGAAAACATCCGGGTGCTGAAGCGATTGCAGCGTGTGTTTGTGAGTCGGGATGAAGTCGAGGTCGTCACCGAGGGCGCTGCGGCGCACGGCTTCGTCGCCCATGTTCGTCGGCGTGGTGACGAGCAAATCGTACGGCACCTCGCGGCCGTCGTAGCACACGAGCTTGTCATTTTCCTGATCCACCCGCTCCGCTACGAAGTCGGTGACCAGTTCGATGCCCTTGTCGGTGAGCAGGTGCCCGAGTTTCTTCGACGATTTCGGCTTCGTAAAAGCCCCGGAAAGCGGTGTCACATAGGTGAGCGTGACTTGGTCACGAATGCCGCGCTCGCGAAAAAACGTGTCGGCGAGAAAGGCGAACTCCAGCGGAGCCACCGGGCATTTGATCGGCATTTCGTTGATGTGGACGACCACGCGGCCGCCCTGGAAAGCCGCCAGCCTCTCGCGCAGCGCCTTCGCGCCATCGAGCGTGTAGAAATCATGCACATTCACCCGCCACTTCGGTCCCAGCATGCCTTCCGTCTCCTCCGGGGCCGTGCGGCAGCCGGTGGCCACGATGAGCAGGTCATACTTCAGCTCGCGACCGCCCTGCAGCGTCACCGCATGATCCAACGGCGTGATTTGCTTCACCTCCGCCTGCGTGAATTCGACGCCGCGCGGCAGGAAGTCCCGCGTCTTGCGCACGATCTGGCTTTCCTCATAGATGCCGAACGGCAGGAAGAGAAAGCCGGGCTGGTAAAGGTGCTGGTCGGAGCGGTCCACCACCGTCAGGCGCCACTCGGCGGCCGGCAGGCGGCGGCGCAGATGGTTCGCCATCATGGTGCCGGCGGTGCCGGCGCCGAGGATGAGGAGATGCTTGCTCATGGTTGAAGATAAATCGTTGCGACAAAAACTATATAAGCGTATAGTCATACACAACTTTCTTTTTATCTCCAAAATTGTCCTTTCATGAGCCAAACTTTGACTTCTGATGCTCGAGGTGTCGTTCAGCCCTGCGCTGCCTGCGGCACCGCCAACCGGCTCGCCTACGCCCGGCTCACCCAGCAAGGCCGCTGCGGCAGTTGCCAGGCTCCACTGCCAGTGGTCGCCGCGCCCGTTGAGACCGCCTCCACCGAGGCTTTTGCCGCGCTCGTCAGCCTCTGCCCGCTGCCGCTCGTGATCGACTTCTGGGCGCCTTGGTGCGGTCCTTGCCAGATGATGGCACCCGAGTTCGCCAAAGCCGCTGTCGAGGCGGCGGGCGAGGTTTTGTTCGTCAAGGTGAACACAGATGAGCAGCAAGAGATCGCCGCCCAGTTCCGCATCCAAGGCATCCCGGCTTTTGCGGTCGTGCGCCAGGGCAAGCTGACCGCTCAAACCAGCGGCTTCCAACCTGCCGCACGGTTGTTGGAGTGGCTGCGGTCGACCTTAATGGGATAATAACACGAGAGATTTCGGATGTTTGTCACGGGTTTGCAAGCCGGGAAGAACCTGCTGCGGTTGGATTTCTCGATCAAGTTCGGTCAAAACGGAATTGGAGTTCCGTGCTCCACCACGAATCGAACAGGAATCTTGGGATTGTTGATGTCCTTGCCGCCGGAATCGTGCCATTTGCGCTCCCAGGTTGTGAAATAAGGTTCGAGCTGCTCGGAAGTCATTCGGTAGAGGGCTTTCAATTCAATGCCTTCGTAGATGGCGAATACCCAGCCCACTTTCCGGTACTTGCTGATGATGACCGGATTCATGTGGTGATGGGTGGAGAAGCTTTTGGTGAGAAGCGTGTTCACCGACTTGAGTTCGTACTCGTTTCCGTGCTCATCCACCGCATCATTGCCCTCGCGTTTGCCCAGGCAGCGCAGTCCGGTGAGGATCAGCACTTGGAGTAGCTTGCCGCCATTGTCCTGAAAAATGTCATTGATGCCGTGCTTCGTGGCAAGGTCTTGCAGCTTGCGGATCGCCGGGCGCAGCCGGTCGAGTTTGGCTTTATCAGCGTGCGCCTTCACGGCTTTCGCTCCCGAATGAGTTTTTCTAGCGGCACTTCCAGTGCTAGGGCAAGGCGCTCCATGTTGTCGATGGAGATGTTCCTTTCTCCTCTCTCCACTGAACCGACGTAGGTGCGGTGAAGACCGCAAAGATCCGCCAAATCCTCTTGCGAGAGGCCCTTGGCAAGCCTCTGTTCCTTCAAGTTCGCGGCGAACCGCTGTCGGGCGTTCAGTTGCGGCATGACGATGGCGACCAAAGCCGGGTTGATGCCTTTGAATCTACAGACTATAAGTGGCGAGATGTTGTTGTCGAAATCCAGTCCCACCTACCTCACGAATCACGGCGCGGCCTACTGCGGCGACTCGTTGAAGCTGCTCACGGAGTTGGAGGACGGCAGTATCGACCTCGTGATGACCAGCCCCCCCTTCGCGTTGCTTCGCGAGAAGGAATACGGCAACAAGCGGCAGCATGAGTATGTGGCCTGGCTGGCTCAGTTCGCCTGTCTGGTTAAGGACAAGATAAAGGAGACCGGCAGCTTTGTGCTTGATCTTGGCGGCGCCTACGAGCCAGGGCGACCAAGCCGCAGTTTGTATCCGTTTCGTGTGCTCATCGAATTCTGTGACAGCCTCGGCTTCCATCTGGCGGAGGACTTTTACTGGTACAACCCCTCCAAGCTGCCCAGCCCCATCGAGTGGGTGAACAAGCGCAAACTGCGGGCGAAAGACGCGGTGAACACCGTCTGGTGGTTCAGCAAGACGCCGTGGCCGAAGGCCAACGTCTCGAAAGTGCTGGCCGAGTACAGCGACCGGATGAAAAAACTCATCGAAGACCCTGCTGCCTTCTACACGCCGAAAAAACGGCCCTCAGGTCACGACATCAGCGCCAGCTTCGGCAAGGACAACGGCGGCGCCATCCCCTCCAACCTGCTGCAAATCCCAAATTCCGAGTCCAATGGCTGCTACCTGCGCGGCTGCAAAGCGGTCCAGGCCAAAGGACATCCTGCTCGTTTCCCCGCCAAGCTGCCGGAGTTCTTCATTCGCTTCCTCACCGAGCCGGGTGATTTGGTTTTGGACATCTTCGCCGGTTCCAACACCACCGGCCAAGTCGCCGAGCGTGAGGGCCGCCGCTGGCTCGCCTTCGAGGAACGCCTCGACTACCTTGCCGCCAGCTCCTTCCGCTTTTTCAGCGAAACCGCGACCGAACACGATCTCGTGCGTGCCTACGATTCATTGATGGCAGGCGAGGCCGTGGACTTTCGCCGTGCTGTGTACGCTCCGGCTGCCTTCAACGGGCATTCGACCGTCTCGCACGCGATTCCGGCGTCCGAACACAAGCCTGCCGAAAGGATAGAGCAAGGATTGCTGCTGCTGAGAGAGGAGGCTGGGGCAAAGGAGACACTGTCGCCGAGGAATGCGGTGAAGTATGCTAAAGGCAAGCGAACCAAGACCCGCTAGCCCATTGTTTACTTAGTGCGGTCCACGAGTTTGTAGGTCTGGCCGGGTTTGGGAGTTGGCGGGAGGGTTTTGCCGCGAACGCCGGTGATTTCTTGCTTCGTTTGGGCCCCGCGAGAGCCAATCAGTGCATACTGACCGGAGATGGGAACGGACTGACCAGGTTTAAGATGAGGTTTAGACATGGAATGTGCAGGTTTGGGGTTGTTCAGTGCCGGATCGCAGGACCACACCACTCGATGCGGCTACGACGGACAAAGAAATGGCTTCGGCATCCGGTGGTGCGCCACACGGAGGGAAAAAGAGAAAAGGTCTTATCGCGATGACGCGTCAGTTCCCAGCGAGGGAAGTCATCCGGGAGCAAGTTGAGGTAAATCGGTTCGGAACAACCGCAGGGGCAACTCATGACGACATGCCATTCGTGGCCGTTTTCACCGATCACATATCCGACTCGCTTTTTAAGCTGCTCGGGAACCTCACGGACCGACACCAACGCCATCTTCGGCGTTGGCATGAGCCAGCGCCAAAAGCGTGTCAGGAGTCGGCGAATTGTTTTCATTATTAGCTTTGCAGTCCGAGCAGAGGTTCCATGTCGCCTTTGCCGGCATGACGGTTGATCACCGGGCACGGCGGACCGTCCGAGGAGCATTCGACGAACGTTCCGTTCAGACTCAGGCAGGTTGAAGCGTAGCGCCCATTCGGGTCGTCCCGGAAGGGATGCAGGCGTGCGAGCATCTCCGTGACGGCTAACCCTGCGTAAACAGTATTCACACTGATGACAGCAGGCCGGCTTTCCTGAACGCCTTTGATGTACTTCTCGGCGAGACGGGCTTTGTAGGCCTCGGGATCGCCCTTTTTGAGCATTTCAGCTTCAAAGTCTTGAAGGGTGTAAAGCCCGCGGCTGAGAAGGCTTGAACCACCGGGCTGAAGATAGTGCACCGAGCCGCAAACATGCGAAATGCTCCCGGAACCATCTGCAACGAGACGCACTCCAACGTCGATGTAGGGCAGACAATAAGTCGCCGCGAGCTTGTTCAAAACGTGACGGCCAGAAGTGCTGTCCATGCACCCGAAAACCAGATCACATTCTGCCACCGCCTTGATGGCATCTGGGTTCATCACGTCGAGAGGCAAGTCGGTCACACGAGTGCCCAGTCCCATCGCTTCGACGGAGCGCTTGAGCACTTCGACCTTTGGGCGATGGCATTTCACATCTTCAGCGGTCAGTCCGATGATGCGATTCGAGTTCACGTCTTCAGCGCAATCAGGGTCGATCAGAATGAGTTCACCCACCTGGAGACGTCCGAGCTGTTCGATCACGACTGATCCCGTGCCGGAGCAACCAACCACGGCGATCTTGAGTCGTTTGAGCAGCAATGTCGTTGCAGCGCCGAATGCTCGGGCGTGACGATTCGCAGTCGTCGGCACTTCGCCAAAGTGGGTCTGGTGGTCCCAGATGCGAATATCGTCACCAGCCACCGCGACCCGGCGAATGGGTGTAAAACGCCCTTTGTCACTCACATGGCGTCCAAAGATGCTCCCGTCGGGCAGCATGACAGCACTGGCGTGCGGGCCATCCGTCCAACCATACAGCGAGGGAAACAGTTCCTTGTCTGATGCGTCATCCGTGCGCGAAAAGTCCGCGTAACCTCCTGGATGACTGTGAATCTTGAGAACCGACAGGCCTTTTGAAGCAGCTTCTTCGAATGCAGCTTCGACGGCATCGGTGCGCCAGTGGAGATAGTCGGGGTGGCGAACGACACAGGCCTCGAGCGGTATGGGAGCCACTTTTTGGCCGATCAGAATGGTTTGAGAGTCGGTGACACACCGACCGCAGAGAACGATTGCCGCAGCTTCGTTGGCATCTTGGAGCAGGTGGGACTGGAGCGCGGCATGTTGGTGGCCGCTGAGTTTCAGGGTGTATTTCATGGTTTGAGTCGGAATTCGCGTTCGAGCCAATCATCCACGAGGGCCATGTGGGTGCCGATGTAATCCTCTCCCGGACGCCACGGATGCGCTGAGGTTCGATGCCGGGACCAGCGCTGGAAGCTTTTGCCATCAATCGACTCGTTGGTGATCGCTTTGATCGGTTTGCCATCGAGTCGGACGAGCGCCGGGAAGAAATAGACCATGTCGATTTGAGCGTCGTCATAGCCTGGGTCGATCTTGAGTGCCGCGATGACCTCCGGGATGTTGTATCCGGAGGGCACCGTATAACCGTGGATCAACACATACCTCTTGCCCGGCAGGCCGATGGATTCCCACGGCCAGCCGGTAGCGTCGAGGAACTTCACATCCCTCTCAGGAAGTTGGAATTCTCGGCGCATGGTGAGTCAGCCCTCAGTTTGGTCGCAGGGAAGGGTGAGGAACTTCTCCACGCCAGGCGTAGTGAAATCGACTTTTTCATCGAGGCCAATTTTCTTGAGCTCACCCGAGCCGAACTTCTGGCGCAGCTTCCATTTATCGGGCTCGCATTTGCCAGCGAGTTCCAAAATCTGGCGGCCGGTCATGAAGCTGACGGGGCTGATGTGTGGTTCTTTATCGACCTTGATGCGGTAGCGAAGGTCGCAGCGAGGCCGACGGCCTTCACGGCAGCAGACTTCAAGGTCTTCGATTTCGACTTCTTCGGGATTCGGGTTCTGGTTCATATCTTGAGGTTTCTTTGAGGTGATCCCAGCTTCCGCCGGGCGTTCTTTATTGTGAGAACATCGCCATAATCGTTCTTTTAAAAGAACGGTCAAGAAAAAGATTGCTGAATAAAGAACGATAACCGTATTATGTTCAACATGACGAACGTCGGATCGCGAATCGTAGCGCTTAGAAGCGAGAAAGGCTGGAGCTTATCCAAGCTGGCCGAAGAGAGTGGTATATCCAAAAGCCTGCTTCATCGCATAGAGAACCAAGACACCTCGAATCCTGAGCTCGGAACCCTGAGAAAAATCGCAAAGGCACTTGGCATCACTGTTGGTGAACTCCTCGGAAATGAAGTTGTGCAGAACGTGAGGCAACTTCCTCAAAAGCATCCAGCATGGCTTGCGAACTTAATTGCCACCTTAAAAAAAGGAGGTCGAGAGCCTGACGAAGATTTGTTGGAGGCACTCTATGTCCTACAGAATCGCAAGGGCCAAACGAAGACGACAGAAGAGGATTGGCTCTACCTCTATCAAACTCTGGAAAGAAGTTTTCAGCGGTAGAATCATCTGCTTTCATTGATGTGACCCGACTCTCATGGCCACAGAAGACGTTTGCCCACATGAATCAATCCAAGCGCTGTTGGCAGAAGGCCAGCATGGAGAGACGGCGAAAGACATTATCATTCGAAAAGCGCGGGCAATAGTGGCTAAGCATCGGAACCTTTGGAAGGGGCCACCCTTTTGCCCATACGAGCTGGCGGATTTGGAAGGCGTGGTTGTGCAAGAAGCTCCGTGCGACATCAAAAGTGATGGGCGAATTTTTCCCAAAGGGAATCAGGTCTATATCGAATATGCGAAAGACCAGTGTGAAGAGCGCAGACGCTTCACGATTTGCCATGAGCTGGCCCATACACTTTTTCCAGACTGCTACAAAAGAGAGCGTCGTCGTTCTCCAGCCGAAAAGGCAGACAAGGAGTTTGAAGACCTCTGCAATGTTGCCGCTGCCGAGTTTTTGTTCCCGTTCGATGAGTTCAAGGAGGACATGGGAATGTCTCGTGTTCGAGCTGAGCATCTACGAGGTCTGGCAGATCGTTACAAAGCTTCTATTGATGCTACATCTCGCCGAGTCGTGGCTCTGTCGAATCACCCAGCATGTGTCGTATTCGCGGTTCACAAAATCCCGAAAGGAAAAGCCAAAACCTCGCTTGCTGTTCAGTACTCTGTCCCGAATTCCCGATTCGCTCACAACATCTATCCAAACCTGCGCATCAACTCAAAGTCTGCCGCAAACATTGCGCATACAGAGCAAAGACCTGTAAGTGGCATCAGAGAAAACTGGTATATCGCTGGGCAGTGGGGAAAATTTAACGTGGAAGCGACTCCGTTGCCGAAGTTCGAGTCCAAAGCCACCGCTCACGTCGCAATATTGCTGTATCCGGCGTAGCGGATTTGAGTCGGAGAGGTGCCCCGCGTAGGGGCTTCACACCCCCGCCAAGATCCCATTCAGCGTGGCGCTCGGGCGCAGGGCTGCATCCGCATTGGCGTTGTCGGGCTTGTAGACCGGTTCTCGAAATTCCTGTCACCTTGCCCGGCGGCGGAGCGGCCTCATGGGCTGCGTCAGCCGCTTGCCCGTTATCGTTCTGATAGCGGGCTGCGCGACTTTCTTGCCCATGACGCCACTGCGCTCGCCGGATCAAAATGACAACCTTTTCGAGAATCGGTCTAGTAGCCGCCGACGTCGGCTTTCTGGCCTTGGACGGCGAGGAGTTCGGCGACGATCTTGCTTTTGTTCGCAGTGAGGGCCTCGGCGATGAGTTGGAAGGTGGCGGCGAGAGAGGGATGCGGTTTGGACAGCGAATTTCTGGTCCCAGTAGAGGCAGGGGAAGAAGTGACTGCCGCAGTTGTCAATGGTGCCGAGTTTGCGGAAAACTTGACCATGCCCCCCTCACCGTCCCAGCGCTTTCAGCACTTGCGCGACGGTGTTTTCCGCCGTCAAGCCGTGCTTGGCGCGCAGGACGGGGACGCTGCCGTGCTCGATGAACTCGTCCGGCCAGCCGATGCGCACCACGGGCGTGGTGATGCCGGCGTCGGCGAGCAGCTCGATGACGCCGCAGCCGAAGCCGTTGCGCAGGACGTGATCCTCCAGGGTGCAGACGACTTTCACTTTGCGGGCGAAATTTTCCAGGGTGGCGGCGTCGAGCGGCTTGATCCAGCGCGCGTTGATGAGGGCGACGGAGAGGCCCTGCTTCTCCAGCTCGACCTTCGCTTTCTTGGCGATCTCAAGCATGTCGCCGAGACCGACGAGCGCGACGTCGCTGCCGTCGGCGATGACTTCGGCCTTGCCGATCTCCAGCAGGACGGGCTTGTCTTTGGGCGTGACGCCAGGGCCGTTGCCGCGCGGGTAACGGATGGCGATGGGGCCCTGGTCGTAGTTGGCCATCGTCCATAGCATGTCCACGAACTCGTCCTCGTCCTTCGGCTGCATGTGGACGAGGCCGGGCACGGGCCGCAGGTAACCGATGTCAAACAGGCCGTGATGGGTGGGGCCGTCATCGCCGGAGAGGCCGCCGCGATCCATGCACAGGCGCACGGGCAGCGACTGGATTGCCATGTCATGAATGATCATGTCGTAGGCGCGCTGCATGAAGGTGGAGTAGATGGTCAGGAAGGGGCGCAGCCCCTGCGTGGCCATGCCGCAGGCAAACAAGGCGGCGTGCTCCTCAGCGATGCCGACATCATAGTAGCGCTCGGGCAGCTCCTTTTTGAACACGGACAAGCCGGTGCCGCCCGGCATGGCGGCGGTGATGGCGACGATTTTTTCGTCGGCCTTGGCGAAATCCGTGACGCTGCGGGCGAAAACTTGGGAATAAGTGGGAGTGGCGGTTCCAGTAGTCTCACCGGTCTCGATGTTGTACTTGCCGAGGCCGTGGAATTTGCCAGGGTCGGCGAGCGCCGGCTGGTAGCCGCGGCCTTTTTCGGTGAGGATGTGCAGGATGACGGGCTCGGTCTGGGTCTTGAGAAACTCGAAGGTCTCGGTCAGCAGGCGCACATCGTGGCCGTCGATGGGGCCGTAGTAGCGGAAGCCGAACTCCTCGAAGAAGACGCTGCGGGTCGGTGTGGGACCGCCCTGGGGCAGCAGCAGGCCCTTGGCGCTTTCCTCGACCTTGCCGGCGAAACGGCGCGCCTCCTTGCCGAGCACGAACTCGACGAATTGCGCGGCCTTTTTATGCAGGTCGGCATAGCCGGGATGGGTGGCGAGGGTGTTGAAGTACTTGGCGATGGCGCCGACGTTTTTGTCGATGGACCACTCGTTGTCGTTGAGCACGACGATGAGGCGTTTGGTGTGGGCGGCAGTGTTGTTGAGCGCTTCAAACACGGGGCCGCAGGTGAAGGCGGCGTCGCCGGCGACGCAGATGACGTGCTCGTCGGTGCCTTTCAAATCGCGCGCGGCGGCCATGCCGAGGGCGGCGGAGAGCGAGGTGCCGGCGTGCCCGGCGCCATAGCAATCGTGCTCGCTCTCGCTGCGCAGCAGGAAGCCGTTGAGACCTTCGTGTTGCCGGATGGTGTGGATGCGGTCCCAGCGGCCCGTGAGCATTTTGTGCACATAACCCTGGTGGGCGACGTCGAAGACAAACTTGTCCTCTGGCGTGTCGAAGACGCGATGCAGGGCCAGGGTCAACTCGACGACACCGAGGTTCGGGCCGAGGTGGCCGCCGGTCTCGCTGAGCGTCTGGATCAGGGTTTGACGGATTTTTTCAGCCAGCGCGGGCAGCTTATCCAGAGGCAGCGCTTTGAGGTCGGCCGGGGTACGGATGTCAGGCAGGTCGGTGTCCACGGTTGAAGGTTTCGGTCAGAACAGGCGGATGTCATCGTCGGCATCCGCGGATGAGGGTGATTTTTTGGCCGCGCGGGTGGGGCGGGCGGGTGCCTCGTCGCTTTCCGCCGCGGGATCGAAGGGCTCCAGGGACGGCTCGCTCTCGGCGTCGAGCAGAGAATGGATGCGCTCGACCCGTTGCCGGGCGGTCTCGATGCGCTGGCGGCAGAGCTTCAGGAGGCGCGCGCCTTCCTCGTAACTGCTCACCATTTCGTCCAGCGGCAGCCGCTCCTTCTCCATGCTGGCCACGATCTCATCCAGACGCGACATCGCCTCCTCAAAGCTGGGCTCGGCGGAGTCGGGATCGGGCGACGGGTTTTTGGGCATGAAGCGGCGGACGAAACGGGAAAGTCACCATGGCGAACCACCCCGCCGCCGCAAGCTGGAAACGCGGTCTCGTTTTCCTGTTCTGAACGATTGCCGCATTGATGGTGACACTCTTGACCGACTGCTTCCTGACCGATCACTGATTACTCCTGTTTCGGCCTCCGCTGACGGTCGGTATAAAACGCCATCAGCAGGCCCAGGCCCTCGTTGTCGCCAGTGCTGAAGCCGATCAGCGGCACGGCTTGCGGGTATGGAAAGTCCGGCCAGGGGCGCAGTTCACGATCAAAAGCCAGCAGCGGACCGCGCAGCACGATGTCCGGCCACTCGCCCCAGGGACCGTCAAAAAGCTGACCGAGATAGGTCGCGCGCGCGCTGACCGGCGTCACCACCACACCGGCGATGCGGCGGCCGGCCGCCTCCACGGCGCTTTTGAGCGGCGGCAGGTCGCCGCGCTTGGCCGGCATCCAGATCGAGGTTTTGTCCGTGTACCAGGCGGTGAACCAGGGCGCGTCCGCCAGCAGCACCTCGTCGTCGTCCAGCAAACGTCCCACCAGCGCCACCCGGTCCGCGGCGTAGGGCGGCCATTGCGAGAGATGACCGTGCAGCACCAAGCCCGCGCGCAAGGAATCGGGCAGCGCCGCCATCAGCGGAAAGGCGCTCACGCCCACCAGCACCAGCGCGTGACCCCAGCGCTCTTGAAACGTCCGTCCCGCCGGATGCCAGCGCGCCCACAGCATCGTGGCCAGCGCGGTGCCAAACACGGCCAGCGGCGGTGCCAGCGCCAGCAGCACGTTGTGCTCGTTCTCCAGTTCCGTCACCGGCCCCAGCATCGCCATCGCCAGCGAACCGCCCGCCAGCAACGCCGCCAGCAGCCACAGCATCAACCGGCATTCGCCCCGCCGGAAACGATGCGCCAGCGCCAGTGGAAAAAACACCGCGCCAAGCAGCAACCCGAGATGCGCGTAAATTTCCCCCCACTGCGCCGACAGCCGCAGCGTCGTCACCCGCGCAATTTGCTGCAGTCCGGCGGCAGGTGTCGCCTCGCTGAAGGAACGCGCCGCCATGTCCTCGCCGACGGTCGAAAAAAACGCGCGCAGCGTCAGCTTCGCCGCTCCCAGCAGGTCGCCGGTGGTGCTCAGATTGCGCGCCATCCAGAGGCCCAGCACCACCAGCACCGGCGCCGCCGCCGGGATCAGCAGCCGCGCCGCCGCGCGCGGCATCGCCAAAGCCAGCCACGCCAGCATGATCAACGCCCACACCCAGCCGAGCACATGCGTGGTCATCATCGCTGCCAGCAGCAGTCCGAGCGCCACCGCGCGACCCGCCAGCGGCTCGTTGTTTTCCTGCCGTTGCAGCAGGGACAACGCCACCCGCAGCGCCACCACGAGTTCCAGGGCCAGCAGGATGCGTGGGCTGCCGCTCACCGCCAGATTCCACAAAGGTTCGCAAAAGCCCGCCGCCAGCGCCGTCACCACCGCCACTTTTTCATCGAACAACGCCCGCGCCAGCCCGTGCAAATTCAAAATGAGCAGCAGCAGCGCCGTCACCCCCGCCGCCGCCACGATGCGGTCCAGCGCGTACACCACCCCATCGGTGGCGGGTTGAAAAACCCAGGAGGACTCGGCCAGCTTGAACAGCGGCGCCAGTAGCAGGGCCGGCAGCGGCGGCGTCGAGGTGTCCGGCACCGCGTCTGGCGCCGTCTCGGGCCGCGCCATCAGCACCTGCTTCCACACGGCTGGCCGCACGCACTTCGTGGTCCAGCCATTGCCGCGCGCCAGCTCGCGCGCCAGTTGCGCCTGCTCCATGCCCGCCGTGCTGCGCAGTCCGCGAAAAGTCAAAAAGACCTCGATCAAAGCCATGCCGATCAAGACCGCGTAAAACACCGCACGCCAGGTGCTGGTGATCAAAGCGCCGCCAGGCGCGCGGTTTTCCTCGGACATGGCGCATTCATTCCACGTCGCGGGAATATCGGCAAGACTGGATTATTCACGCCTTGCGGGGGTAAGCAGTTTGTCGCATTCAATGCGGCTCCATCCATGCCCTCTCCCGCTCCCACCTCCACCACCCCGCCCGCCCTGCGCGTGCGCGGCCTCACCTTCCGCCGCGGGCGCGACATCCTGCGCGGCGTGGACTGGACCGTCGGCTCGGGCGAGCACTGGGCGTTGCTCGGCCCCAACGGCTGCGGCAAGACCACCCTCATCAACCTCGTCACCGGTTACGACGCCGCCACTGCCGGCAGCATCGAACTCGGCGCCTCGGTCTTTGGCCGCACCGACTGGCGGGAGGTGCGCAAGCGCGTCGGCCTCGTCACCAACACCCTCACCACCTTCCTGGAGCCGGGCGAACCCGTGCTCGACGCCGTCGTCAGCGGTCGCGAAGCCATGCTGAACCTCGTCGGTGACGTCGATCCCGCCTGGCGAGCCGAAGCCGACGAACTGCTTGAACGCGCCGGGTGCGGCTACTTGCGCGCCGCCTTTTGGGGCACGCTTTCCCAGGGTGAAAAACAAAAAGTCCTCATCTGCCGCGCCCTGATGTCGCGCTTTGAAATCCTTATCCTCGACGAACCCTGCGCCGGGCTCGACCCCGTCGCACGCGAGCGCTTTCTCATCTGGCTCGACGAACTCATGCGCCGCCCCGAATCGCCCGCGCTCGTCCTCGTCACCCATCACGTCGAAGAAATCCTCTCCAGCATCACCCACGTCCTCGTCATGAAAGATGGCCGCGCCCTCGCCGCCGGTCGCAAAGAAGACGTGCTCACCTCCGAACGCCTCTCCGAAGCCTACGGCGCCCCCGTCCGCCTCGAACAAGACCGTGGCCGCTACCGGCTCTGGCTGGCCTGAGCTTGCTCAACGCCCAAAATACTTCTCCACCAACTCCGGCGCCGGCGGCGCTGAATGCCGGCTCACCCACACGATCAAAGTTGAAGTCACAAGCACCGACCAAATGAAAGGGTGCAGTCCCAGCAGGTTGTACTCGCCAAACTCCCCGCGCACAAAATAACCGATGCTGTACAACACCAGCACCGTGACCGCACCGCTGATCATGCCCGTCACCGCCGCGCGCGCGGTCATGCCTTTCCAGTACAGCGCCAGCACCATCGGCATCAAGAAGCACGCGCCCAGACCACCCGAGGCAAACACAATCAAGTCCTGCAAAAAACGCGGCGGATTCAACACCGCCAACACTGCCAGCAAACCCACCACCACCGTCACCGTGTAGCTGAGTCGCTGCACGGTTTTTTCCGACGCCGTCGGATTGAGGTTCTGCTGATACACATCCCGCACCACGCCGGACGACACCAAAATGAGAAAGCTGTCCACGCTCGACATCACCGCCGCGAACGGCGCCGCGACCAGCAGCCCCGCCAGCCAGGGAAACCCCGCCGCTGTCGTGACATAGGTCGCCATCTCTGGCATCACCCGGTCCGGAAACACCTCCATGCCCGGCAGCAGCACGCGCGCCGAGGTGAAGATGATCACCAGCGGAAAATAAATCAGGCTGAAAAACACCGCCACCAGCATGATCGAACGCCGCAGCGTGACGGTGTTATTATAAGCCATCTGGCGCACCATGTAACTCGGCTGGCCGGCCCCGCTGAAGTTCCAAAACGCAAAGAAACTCATCGCCAAAAACACCGTCAAAAAGCCCATCGGCTGCGTGCGCGAAGGCCCTGGCGCCGTCACATACACCCCCTTCTCTCCAGCACCATAAGCGTACGGCTCGCTGCTCAAAAGCTCCGCCACCACCCCTGGCCGCGCCAGCCCGCGCACCCGCTCCTGATCCGCCGCCGTGGTCAACCGCAGCACTTCCACTTCCACCGCGTCCCCGTTCGCCTTCAACTGCGCCGCCTGTCGCAAACGCAGCACCTCCCCCTCCGCCGTGCTCACCCACACCCCGCGCGCCAGGCTTTGTTCTGCCTTGTCCACCGGCCCCGTCCACTTCAGCGACGCCATGCCAAACTCCGGCGGCGTCATCTCCGTCAATTGCCGCGTCGCGTTGCCCAGTCCGCCCACCTGGCTCAGCGTCAGACCCAGCAGCAGCAGCACCCCCACCGCCATCACCAAGCCCTGCATCACATCCGTCCACACCACCGCGCGAAAGCCGCCGTAGGCCGTGTAAATGATCGTCGTCACCGCAAACACGATCAGGCACAGCAGGTAATCCCCGCTCGACTGACCCACCCACGGCAGCCCGCGTGTCACTCCTTCGATCGAAGCCACCACGCTTTGATAAGCCGGCACCCCGTCCAGCAGCGTGGCCATGATTTCCGCCCCCGCTTTGAACTGCGCCAGCAGGTAAAAAAACATGAAGAACAGCACCAGCAGCGTCGCCGTGTTGCCCACCGCCGGACTGCCGAAACGCTTGCGCAACAGCTCCGGCACCGTGATCGCCCCCGCGATCCGACCCACCTGGTTGATGCGCTTGGCAAACAACCCCAGCGCCACGATCGGCACCAGCGTGTAACCCGCGATCCACCACGCCAGCGCCCAGCCGCTCGTATAAATCAACGCCGGAAACCCCATGAAACTGCCGCCCGAAGCCGCCGTCGCCGCATACGTCAGCGCAAAGGCCCACATCCCGAAATTCTTGCTGCCCAGGAAGTACTCCCCCGCAAACTCCTTCCCGCTTTGCTTGCGATTCGCCAGCACCGCCAGGAAAAACACCCCCGCCATGTAGAGCGCAAAAGTCACCAGCGCCGCGTTGCCCGCCGTCGCCGACACCGCCGCCATCGGAAGCAATTCAATCATCCCCACCCTCCCCGGCTCCCCCGTTCAAATCCGTGTCCTTCATGAACCGCAGCGCGAAGAAAAAAATCACCCCGTTCGCCGCCAGCCACGGCAGCGCCACCGACAACGCCACCCAGCGCGGCATCCCCAGCAGCGTCGCCACCTCCCCCTCCCCCCTCTCAAACGCCGTCAGCGCCCCGCTCCCCGTGATCCAAACAAAAAACACCAGCCAAGTGCCCAGAATAAAAAACAACTCACGCCGCGACTGCCGAAAGGAGTCGCCAAGGGTCTCGGGAGGAGGAACAGCAGCCATCCCCAAAAAAAGCCACCATTCACAAGCACCTTGCAATCGAAACCACAAACAAACACGAATACCCAAACTCCTCCCCCCACTCACCCCTCACTACTAACAACTCCCCACTCACCCAAAATGCCTCACTACCCCGCCGACCTCCCGATCACCGCCCGCAAGGACGAGATCATCGCCGCCATGCGCGCGCATCAGGTCGTCATCCTCGCGGGCGAGACCGGCTCCGGCAAAACCACTCAGCTCCCCAAAATGTCCCTCGAAGTGCTGGGGGAAAAAACACCCGGCCTCATCGGCTGCACCCAACCGCGTCGCGTCGCCGCCATGAGCGTGTCGCGCCGCGTCGCCGAGGAACTCGGCGTCACCTGGGGACGCGAAGTCGGCTGCAAAATGCGCTTCAACGACGACACCAGCCGCGACACCCGCGTCAAGTTCATGACCGACGGCATCCTGCTCGCCGAGATCCAAAGCGATCCCCTCCTGCGACAATACGCCATCCTTATCCTCGACGAAGCGCACGAGCGCTCCCTCAACATCGACTTCCTCCTCGGCTATTTAAAGACCCTCCTCCCCAAGCGCCCCGACCTCAAGCTCGTCGTCACCTCCGCCACCATCGACACCGCCGCCTTCGCCGCCCATTTCACCTCCCCGACAACCACTGTGCCGGCGGTCTATGACCGTCGCACGATTCCCCCCGAAGCACCAAGCGCTCCCTCCCATCCCGCCCCCATCATCGAAGTCTCCGGCCGCCTCTACCCCGTCGAAATCCGCTACCGTCCCACCACCGAGGACGACGACGAACCCCACTTCATCGACGCCGCCGTCGCCGCCTGCGAGGACGCCCTCATCGAGACCGACCGTGGCGACATCCTCATCTTCATGCCCACCGAGCGCGACATCCGCGAGACACGCGACCTCCTTGACGGACGCTTCTCCGGCAGCCGCGTCGAAGTCCTCGCCCTCTTTGGCCGGCAAAGCGCCGCCGAGCAGCAGCGCGTCTTTTCCCCCGGCTCCAAACGCCGCGTCGTCATCGCCACCAACGTCGCCGAAACCTCCATCACCATCCCGCGCATCCGCGTCGTCATCGACACCGGCCTCGCCCGCGTCAGCCGTTACAACCCCCGCACCCGCACCAAGCGCCTGCCCGTCGAGCCCGTCGCCCAAAGCAGCGCCAACCAGCGCGCCGGTCGCGCCGGTCGTGTCCAGGACGGCGTCTGCATCCGCCTCTATGAAGAGGAGGACTTCCAAAAACGCCCCGCCTTCGCCACCCCCGAAATCCAGCGCGCCAACCTCGCCGAGGTCATCCTGCGCATGAAAGCCTTCCGCCTCGGCGAGATCGAGTCCTTCCCCTTCCTCAACCCGCCCAGCCACGCCGCCATCCGTGGCGGATACGACCTCCTGCGCGAACTCGGCGCCCTCAGTGACACCCACGACCTAACACCGACCGGTCGCGACCTCGCCCGCCTGCCGCTCGACCCCAGCCTCGGCCGCATGTTATTACAGGCGCAAAAAGAACATTGCGTGGACGCCATGCTCGTCATCGCCGCCGGCCTCAGCGTGCCCGACCCGCGCGAGCGACCCGATGACAAAAAAGAACAAGCCGCCGCCGCTCATCAAGCCTTCGCCGCCCCCGACTCCGACTTCCTCAGCCTGCTCAAAATCTGGCGCGCCGCCCCCGACCCCGAGACCGGCTCGAAAAACCAGCTCGGCAAGTTCTGCAAAACGAACTTCCTCTCCTTCATCCGCATGCAGGAATGGCGCGACATCTGGCGCCAGCTCCGCGAGACCTTCCAAGGTGGGGCAAGCTTCCAGCTTGCCAATAAGGTGGCGCATGCTTCCACCCTGCCCTCCAAACCCCAACCGGACAATCAGGATGATTGCCCCACTCTCCCCCTCCACCGCTGCATCCTCGCCGCCCACCTCGGCCACATCGCCATGCGCCTCGCCCGCAACCTCTACAAAGCCGGCGGCAACCGCGAAGTCCTCGTCTTCCCCGGCTCCGTTTTTTATGAACGACGCGACAAACACGACAAAAAGGGCAACGAAATCACCAAGCAACCGCCCTGGATCGTCGCCGGCGAAATCGTCCACACCTCCCAGCTCTTCGCCCGCACCCTCGCCCGCGTCGAACCCGAATGGATCGCCGAACTCGGCGCCCACCTCGCCGAGTTCAAGTACAGCGAGCCCCATTGGAGCGCCAAAGCCGGCCGCGTCCTCGTCACCCGCCGCACCCTCATCCACGGCCTCGAAGTCACCCGCGATAAAATCGACTTCGGCAAGATCGACCCCGTCGCCGCCACCCAGCTCTTCATTCGCGGTGCGCTGATCGAAAACGAGCACCCGCTCCCGCATCGCTTCCATCAGCACAACCAGAAGCTCCGCCAAAAAATCGAAACCACCCTCACCCGCGTCCGCAGTGGCCGCGTCCACGACCTTGAGGAAACCCTCTTCGCCTTCTACGACGCCCGCATCGCCGAGGTCTCCTCCCTGCACGACCTCAACGCCCTCATCAGCGAGCATGGCGATCAGTTTCTCCACCTCAGCGAGGACGACCTCACCCCCGGCGACGACCTCGGGGCCGACTTGCAACTGTTTCCCGACCAAGTCGCCCTCGGCAACACCGTCCTCCCCGTCAGCTATCATTACAAACCCGGCGAGGAAACCGACGGCGTCACCGTCCGCGTCCCTTTGCCCGTCGCCGAGCACCTCACCAGCGGCCAGCTCCAGTGGATGGTCCCCGGCCTGCGCGAGGAACTCGCCCGCACCCTCCTGCGCACTCTCCCGCGCTCCCTCCGCCGCCAGCTCATGCCCATCGAGCCCAAGGCCGCCGAGATCGCCAAAGCCTTCGACCCTGGTCGCTCCGACTTCCTCACCGCCCTTGCCACCCACCTAACCAAAACCTATCATATCGAAGTCAAAGCCAGCGACTGGCCTCCCGGCAGCCTGCCCACCCACCTCCAGCCGCGCATCGAAGTCGTCGATCAAAAACAACGCACCGTCGTCGCCGCCCGCGATTTGCAAACCATCCAGGCCGCCGTCAAAAAAACCGAAGTCAAATCCGACGCCTGGGAAAAAACCGTCCCGCGCGTCGAACGCTACGGCCTCCGTGGCTGGACCATTGGCGACGTGCCCGAGTCCATCGTCATTGAGCACATCGGCGGCGCCCCCGTCCTCGGTTATCCCGGCCTCGAACTCGACCGCGACGGCCTCATCCACCTTCGCCTCTACCGCCGCCGGGAGCAAGCCGCCCACAGCACCCCCGCCGCCCTGCGCCAGCTCGCCGAACTCGCCCTCGGCAAAGACCTCGCCTGGCTCGCCAAAGAACTCCGCCACTTTGGCACCGCTTCCACTCCCGCCGCCCGACCCGCCAGCTTCGCCAGCGCCCTCGGCCAACTCGCCACCGCCGCCCCCGCGAAAGCCGCCCGCCCATCCTTGCCCGAGCAAGCCCAGGAACACGTCCTCGCCCACCTTCTCCGTCAGGACCCGCTCTTTCCCCTCACCGAAAAACGCTTCGACGACCTCCTCCAAAAAACCCGACGCGACCTCCCCCTCATCGCCCAGCGCACCCGCGACCTTTACCAGCAGATCCACGAGCAGCGCCGCCAGATCGCCACCGGCAAAAACCGCTACCCCGGCCTCGAAGCCGACCTCGACCGCCTCGTCCCGCCCGACCTCCTGCTCACCACCCCGCATGTGCAATTGCCCCATGTCCTGCGTTACCTGAAAGCCGTCCGCATCCGCGCCGAACGCGCCGCCAACAACCCCGCCAAAGACGCCGACAAAGCCGCCCTCATCGCCGACTGGGACGGCTGGGAAAGCTACGTCCCCGCCGCCCATCACGAAACCTTCCGCTGGCTCTTGGAGGAGTACCGCGTGCAAATCTTCGCCCAGGAACTCGGCACCGCCCACCCCGTCAGCCCCAAACGCCTCGCTGCCTTCCTCTAGGTCCTCGAACCGAAGCCAATCGCCAGCGGATCGATGTGCCTGGAGGACCCTCACCCCGCGCCCACACCACCAAACCGACTGCTCAAGCAGCAACATTTGCAAACCTCAAACCCCGCAAAATCAAGGCATGTCAACTGTGTGTCTGTGTAATAGTTGACATCGAAGTCCTTGGACGGCACGCCGCCCTGCGGCCGCTTGCCCGCCGCCAGCCCGCTGGCAAGGCTACTCCCTTCTGCCCTTCCCTTCCGCATTCGCCACTCCTGCACCCTGCAGCGCGGCGCCTGACCCTGAATTGCCCGAATGGCCGCGCCATTTTTCCCGATTTAATTCCCCCCGCCCCAACCCCAGGATTCCGATCATCTTTGCGGGGAAATTCTCAATCCCTTGATATTTCAAGGCTTTCACTGCAACTGAGAATTCTCTCGATTTTGGCACGCGATTTTGAGCTTTTGACGCGAAAAAAAAAGATCGCTGTGGAACGCCCCTAGCTGCGTGCGGAACGCGCTGCACCCCAAGCTCTGGTGAAAAAGTTCTTGGAGAAACACAATATCTTGTGCATCATCGGAAACAGTCCATGCATATCTAGTATTTATATTGGACGTGGCCTGTGCCAGTTCTTCCCCGAAATCAACGCTTTTCAACCTCCTCCCGTTACAATTCCGCCATGGACAAGACCTTCACCATCGGTACCCGCCAGTTCGTTCTCGACCAGGACAAAGCCGAAGCCGCCTTCGCCGCCAAACGCATCATTAATGGTCGCCAGACCATGACTTTCAACCTCCTGCCTCTCAAATATCAATGGGCTTACGATCTTTACCGGATCATGAAAGCCAACCACTGGGAACCCGAGGACATCCAAATGCAAAAGGACGTCGAGCAGTGGCGCTCCAATGAGATCACCCAAAACGAGCGCTGGATCATCATGATGGCCATCGGCTACTTCTCCGCCGCCGAGGGCATCGTCGGCGACAACATCCAGCACGTCGTCCGCGAACTCGTCACCGCCCCCGAGCTCAAGCTCGTCCTCGGCCGCCACGCGCACGAGGAGAACATCCACGCCGACTCGCTCCTCTACATGATCTCCTCCCTCGGCATCAACCCGCACGAGTGCGAGGCGATGTTCGAGGACATCAAGTCGATCGAGAAGAAGAACGAGTTCGTCAACCGCGCCTCCAACGCCCTCCGCCGCGACCTCGACCTCACCAAGGTCGAGAACAAGCGGCTCCTCGCGAAGAACATCTTCATCTTCGGCCAGTGCATGGAGGGCACGCAGTTCTACGGCCTCTTCGGCATGGTCCTCTCCCTCTACCGCCAGAACAAGTTCCCGGGCATCGGCCAGATGTTCCGCTACACCCTGCGCGACGAGTCCAACCACATCGAGCTCTTCCGCAATCTCTTCATGGATCTCGTCGAGGAGAACCGCGACATCTGGACGCCCGAGTTCAAGGAGGAGCTGCGCCAGACGATGGCCGAGGCCATCGCCCTCGAGAAGGAATTCATCCGCGACTGCCTCCCGGTCAACGCCGTCGGCCTCGCGATCGATGAGTTCGTCACCTACATCGACTACATCGCCGACCGCCGCCTCGAAGGCTGCGGCCTCGCCCCGCTCAACCCGGGCGCGAAGAACCCGCTCCCCTGGCTCGCCGAGATGATGGACATCAAGAAGGAGCAGAACTTCTTCGAGGGTCGCGTCACCGAATACCAGAAATCCTCCGCCCTCCAGGTCGCCAGCGACGACGAACTTTGATTCGTCCCGCGGCGCGGGACGAATCACCGGCCGAAGCTCCCCGAGCCCAGGCCGGTCTCCGCCCCCGTCGCGTATCCCCCTCTCCCCGTCCGTTACCCCTTCGTCCGAACTCCGACACCACACCACCATGTCCATGAACGACGCTTCCTCCGTTCACACCGATCTCGCCCTCAAGAAATTTACCGGCACGCCGCAGGATCAGAAACCCAACTACAACTGGCGCGATGTCCTCCAGGAGGACGTCGCCGTCCCCGAAGTCGAGGTCCTCTGCCCGCACGGCGCCGAGCGCTTCAACCTCGCCGAAGTCGCCGACACCGTCGGCAAGTCCCTCGCCAACCTCATGCTCGCCAAGGGCGAGAAGGACATCTTCAACGAGAAGAACAAGCGCTTCGTCGCCGACGTCACCCGCGAGGTCGCCACCAACCTCACCAAGCAGGCCCTCTCCCGCGGCCCGCTCCGCGTCTCCCTCCACGACCTCTACGTGCTCATCGAGAAGACCCTCGTCGACAACAACGCCCACGACGTCGCCAAGTCCCTCCTCCACAAGCGCGCCCAGAAGCTCGCCGTCTCCCGCGAGCACCCGACCGTCGCGGTGAAGCTCATCCGCCGCAACAACCAGGTCGTCCCCTGGAACGAGGCCAAGATCGAGATCGCCATCCGCAAGGCCTTCCTCTCGCTCAAGAAGGACTCCGCCCCCGCCCCGCAGATCGCCCGCGCCGTCACCGAGCGCGCCGCCGGCGTCAAACAGGCCTTCCTCCACATCGAGGAAGTCCAGGACATGGTCCAGGAAGAGCTCATGAAGGCCGGCCACTACAAGGTCGCCGAGGACTACATCCTCTACCGCGCCATGCGCCACGCCGCCCGCGCCCAGGAGTCCGCCGCCCGCCACGCCGGCGACCTCGTCGCCCCGCCCGCCGATCCCGCCGCCACCGACTCCGCCGCCAACCCGCCGCAGGGCCAGGACTCCATGATCGTCGTCCAGCGCGCCGACGGTTCCACCTACATCTGGAACGGCGAGGACCTCAAGAAGCGCATCGAATTCGCCTCCATCGGCCTCAACCTCTGCCTCACCGCCGACCAGATCGAAGCCGAGCTCCGCCGCTCCACCTTCGACAACATCGCGCAAGGCGACCTCAACAACACCATCGTCCTCAACGCCAAGACCCTCATCGAGAAGGACGCCGACTTCGCCAAGTTCGCCGGCCGCATCCAGCTCACCTACATCTACGAGGAGGTCCTCGGCTGGGACATCGTCAAGGACGGCATCGGCGCCCTCAAGCGCGCCCACCAGCAGGCCTTCGCCAAATACATCGAGCACGGCATCACCATCAAGCGCCTCTCCCCGCGCCTCAAGGAGTACGACCTCGCCAAGGTCGCCGCCGCCCTCGACCCCTCCGCCGACATGGACTTCGACTTCCTCGGCATCCAGACCCTCTACGACCGCTACCTCATCATCGACAAAAAAACCCAGCCCGCCAAGCGCCTGGAGGCCCCCCAGCTCTTCTGGATGCGCGTCGCCATGGGCCTCTGCGTCGATGAAAAAGGCGACGCCGAAGAGCGCATCATCTCCCTCTACCGCCTCTACAAATCCCGCCGCTTCTGCTCCAGCACCCCCACCCTGTTCAACAGCGGCACCATGCACTCCCAGCTCTCCTCCTGCTACCTCTACAAGGTGGACGACAGCATCGAGTCCATCATGATCCGCGGCATCGCCGAAAACGCCTTCCTCTCCAAATGGGCTGGCGGCCTCGGCGGCTCCTGGACCGCCGTCCGCGGCACCGGCGGCTACATCAAAGGCACCAACGGCGAGTCCCAGGGCGTCATCCCCTTCCTCAAACTGCACAACGACCAGCTCGTCGCCGTCAACCAGGGCGGCAAACGCCGCGGCTCCGGCTGCGCCTACCTCGAAGTCTGGCACAACGACATCGAGGACTTCCTCCAGCTCCGCGTCAACACCGGCGACGAACGCCGCCGCACCCACGACCTCAACACCGCCAACTGGATCCCCGACCTCTTCATGAAACGCATGGAAGCCCGGGAAAACTGGACCCTCTTCCGCGCCAACGAAACCCCCGACCTGCACGACCTCTACGGCTCCGCCTTTGAAAAACGCTACGCCGAGTACGAGGCCAAAGCCGCCGCCGGCGAGATCTTCGGCCGCGTCCTCCCCGCCATCGACCTCTGGAAGCTCATGCTCAAGGCCATCTTCGAGACCGGCCATCCCTGGTTCACCTTCAAAGACCCCTGCAACGTCCGCAGCCCCCAGGACCACGTCGGCGTCATCCACAGCAGCAACCTCTGCACCGAGATCACCCTCAACACCTCCAAAGACGAAACCGCCGTCTGCAACCTCGGCTCCATCCTCATCGACAACCACCTCGACGACGCCGGCCAGATCGACCACGCCAAGCTGCGCGACACCATCCGCACCGCCGTCCGCATGTTGGACAACGTCATCGACATCAACTACTACCCCACCGAGGCCGCCAAAACCGCCAACTCCCGTCACCGCCCCATCGGCCTCGGCGTCATGGGCCTGCAATACGCCCTCTACCGCAAAGGCATCCCCTTCGCCTCCAAGGAAGCCGTCGAATTCAACGACGAATTCATGGAAGCCGTCGCCTACTACGCCTATGAGGCCAGCAGCGACCTCGCCAAGGAAAAAGGCACCTACTCCACCTACAAAGGCAGCAAGTGGGACCGCGGCCTCCTCCCCCAGGACACCCTCGACCTGCTCGAAAAAGAGCGCGGCGTCCCCGTCGAAGTCCCCCGCGGCGGCAAAATGGACTGGGCCAGCCTGCGCGCCAAGATCGCCAAGCAAGGCATGAGAAACAGCAACGTCCTCGCCATCGCCCCCACCGCCACCATCAGCAACATCATGGGCAGCAGCCCTTGCATCGAGCCCCTCTTCACCAACATGTACACCAAGAGCAACCTCTCCGGTGACTTCATGGTGCTGAACCCCTACCTGGTGCGCGACCTCAAAAAACGGGGTCTGTGGACCCCCGAAGTCCGCGCCCGCCTCAAGTACACCGACGGCGAGCTCGCCTCCATCGAGGAAATCCCCGTCGATCTTCAGCGCAAATACGCCACCGCCTTCGCCGTCGATTGGTCCTGGGTCATCGACGCCGCCGCCCGCCGCCAGAAATGGATTGATCAGAGCCAAAGCGTGAACCTCTTCTTCGGCAGCACCGAGATGGGCCCCCTCTCCCGCATGTACCGCGCCGCCTGGCGCCAGGGCTTGAAGACGACCTACTACCTCCGCACCAAGAGCGCCTCCAACATCGAAAAAGCCACCAGCGAAGTCGAGAAAGAGAAACGCGGCATCGTCGGCACCCACGCCGCCTCCGTCGCCGCCGCCGCCAAACAGTACACCGCCGAAGAAAAACTCGCCTGCTCCATCGAAGCCATGCGCAACGGCGGGGAGTGTGAGGCGTGCCAGTGAGTGGAGCTCAACAACAATACTTTAGACTTCAGTTATTCGATTGCGCTGCAAATGAGTGCAAGCATTCCGGAACCATCAAATCCTGAAATAAATGGAACGCAGCTCCCCGTTTCCGACGAACGCCCTTTGATTCCCAGTGAATTGGTCACCTCTCCGATGGAAGGCCTAACCATCGCAGGGACCGTCCAAGGGTTAGCGGCCTCGAATCCAAGAAGTTTAGGTGGAGAAGTAGCTGCTAGGCTGCTCGCAGGGACAATCAGTGAAACCCATCGGCAACTGACTAACGAGCAGCGAGAACACGCTTGCACGAGGGCCAAGCTAGAGTCTGTCCAGTTGGAACTGACAGAAGAGCGAATTAATTCTGCGACAAATGTCGAACGCTTAAGATCAACCGGAAGAATTCGACACATGAGTAACTTCGGAGTCGCTTGTGGCTCTATAATCGTCGGGTTTGGCATTGAATTGCTCGATGTATCACAGAATTCTTGGATGGGAGGCGTCCTCCTGGCTCTTGGTCTGGTCTTGACAGTTCTTTCCTTTTTCATGTCACCCTCTAATTCTCAGAAATGATCGTTCAGGATATTACAGGATTAGAACTTATTGGTGTCTTCGACAGAGGTGAACCAAATAAGGAGCGCATTGTGTTCCGGGCTAGTGACCATATTGATCTCGGTCAGTTTGGAATCATGCTGGGAATTAGCCTCGCGGGAGGATTTGCGCGTCCAATACGTGATAATCTATTTTGGTTTGGTGATGGGATTATCAATAGGGACGACTGGCTATTTGTCTATACTAGTCCAGGAAAGCCAAGTTCTATTCCAATTCCTAACACCGAAAACATGCTCCATAACATATTCTGGGGAAGGAAAGCCGTCATCCTTGCTAACACCATCATTGTTCCCATTCTTTTTCGGGTTGACGCGGTGATTGTCGGGCATCAAGATCCAAGCTTGATTGCGGAAACAGGGCAGCAATCGTCGGCTCCAAATTTTTCGCCCTCAAAAGGGTGATCGTTGGGGAGAACGGGGTCAGTGTGCAAATGCTTGATAGGAGATACCACTGAGGACAGAACTGGGTCAGACTGCAAATGGCCGACAAAGGCTTTGAGCCAAGGAGTCGCTGCCGATCAACGGTCAGGCAAAGCAGGCATCGGCCTGCCTGACGACCTACAACTCGTCATCCTCGCACGCTTGAAGGGACGCGTTCGAGAGATTTGCTGGCAGACCCACGCGATGCTTCGCCATCTCGGCAGCGCGGCTGAGAGACGGCACGCTTTGCAGAAGGGCTTGTGAGAGGCGGCCCATGTGGGCATCGATGATCACCGGGATGCTATCCTCCAGTCGGCGGATGTTCCCAGTGTGAAGGTCCCCCAAGCCCCACAGCTCTCCTTCCACAGCGAAGAGCCAAAGCGGCATGCCATAAGACCCGTGGGGCGCCACAGCCTTCGCATTTTCCACCGCCTGCCTCCGATCCTCATCCAGTGGACCATGCGGCCCGCAGAGAGGTTGCTTTGCCAGCAGGTAGTCTCCCCGTGAAGCCAGTCCCACAATCTCGGTCGGGCAACCACCGATTCGGTGCAGGAGCTCCAGTTTGTCCAAAATGTCTGGCAGTTCCGCCTCCTCATAGACCACCCGGCAGTTGTCCTCGTCCCCCAGTTCAAACGCGAGCCGCTGACCGAGATTGCCTTCCGGGCCAAGGTCAAAAAGCTTGTAAACACACTGGCTGGCGTGGTGAAGCCAGGCCACCGCCTCCTTGCCGCTGTCCAGGCGATCCAGTCCCGGCACCAGCGAGATCAAGTCCCCGAACTCATCCGCATCAATCCCCAGGGCCAGGAGGTCCACCACCGGGACTTCTAGTGCCCCAGCTTGTTCAGGGACCCTTTGTGCCCAAACATCAGGCGAAACCTCTCCCCAGGATGCAGACTGTCCATGTATCGCCTGGAGGCTGCGCGATCTTTTACGGTTGAGCTCGGCCGTCGCACGCCACTGCTCTGGGCTGACCCTGCGACCGTTGAACCCTGTGACAGCTCCGGTGAGGAAATCGATCTGGAATTGATTTGGGGAGAGTTCATTCAATGGAACAGCGAGCTTACCCAGCCTTATACGAACCTCGGGTGCCGAGGTCAATACCAAAGCAGCAAGCTTCAAGCCAGAGTGGATGCCAAGCTTGCCTTGCAACCGGCAGGTAGAGCCTCTCCGCCCCCGGAATGTGCCGTCCTGGAGAACTGGGTCGGTGCGCAAAGAGCTGACCATCCCCTCTCGAAGAACTTTGAAGGGCGGGAGAGCCTGTCCGTCGATGACCCACAACGAGGCCGTTAACTGGGGCTTCCCCGACGCTTTTCAGTCATTCTTGCGCCGGTTTGGGAACGGGAGGCCAGGGGAGGCCATTCCCAAAGAGGACCTTCGGGATCCTAGCCGAAGAGGCTTTTGCACAGACTTGCTAGGGGCAAGAACTCGGAGGGGGCTGCATTAGCGTGTAAACCATTGCGAATACGCACCGCCGCACGTCACTTCAGATCATCGCCAAGACTAATGATCAAGGGGTTGACTTAAGTAGGATATGCGTAACGGTACCGGATGAGATCGGTCCTTCTATGCCTCCTCATCCCAATGATTGCTCAGGCTCAGACTAGTGAGGCCCCTGGAGGAATAAATCCCGCAGTTGCTGATCGACTAGCAGATGGCGCTCTGGCTTATCTGATGAAAGAGGGCTGGAAAAGGTATGCTTGTCGTGTTGTGAGGAAGGAGTTCAAGACCTATCTCGTTGTGGCTGACGGGCGGTCAACTTGGGTTACGGAGGCACCGTTTCTTTTCCCGGCGGGTGCCCGCGAATGCCTTGGCAAGGGCGGGATCCTATCGGGCCCAAACGAGATAATTGCTGACGATGGATCACATCATCGGCTTTTCCTTGCCGATTGGAAGGAGCTTCGATGAGTTTGTGGAAACACTGAGAACGGGGTCAGTGTGCAAAATCCTGACAAACCAGGGCGTGGAATCGCAGAGCGGGTTCTGGCTGCCAGTGGCTGACAGCTTCACCGTCTTAGCGGTGCGGCAGCAGATGAGCATCACCCCTTGTCGTTGTCCAGGGGAACGGGGTGTCAGTGTGCAAAAAATCAACCGTTGGTGCAAAAAGGAGGATCCAGTCATGGACGAAACACCAGGAACGAACGGCAGGCCTCCGCATCAGTTCACGGGAACCTCAAAGATCCAGGGGAAACGCGCCTTGGCGCTGATTCTGGCCAGGATTTGTTTCAACGCGGTCTCAGCCTCCGCCCAAGGAATGGCGGTGAGGTGTCGATCTTGCTCGTAGCGCAGACGCGCTTGCGCCCAATCCTGTTGAAAGGTCTCCAGTCCGGCGCAGTCCACCAAGCGGGACTCGCAGGCGAGCCTGAACTCCCTCATCGCCTTCTCCCAAAACCCGCCATCCTCCAGCGGGTGCTGGCGCACGATGCGGGCGAGGTCGTGCAGGTCCTTCACCCGGAACTCACGGCTGCCGCCGCGCATTTTCGCCCGGTAGTCCGGCAGCGAGGTGAGGTAGGCGCGCAGCTTTTCCCCGGCGATGCGGTGCAGCGCATAGACGCGGGCAGGTGTTCCCAAAAAGTCACGCCACTCCACCGCATCTGGTCCGTAGGATTCCGCCGCTGCGACCTCCAACTCGGCGCGTGGCAGCGAGCGAGTGTGGGTCAGAGAATGATCACGTATCTCCAGTTTCACCTGCAGCATGTCCCAACCTCGCGGGTGCAGGATCGGCGGGTTCCGTTCAAAGGTCGCGTCTTCCAAGGTGAAGCGCACCGGGTTCTGCCGTTCGAAGTGCCGATGAACGGCCCGTGGCAGGTGTTCGCGCAAAAAGGTCTCTTGATTGTCCAGGCTGCCCATTTCCTGCACCCAGCCGGGTTCCGCCGTCGCATCGATGTCCATTGAGTGACGGCTTTCTTCCAGGTGCAGGTTCAAAATCCAGGCTCCCTTGAAGACGAGAGCCTGTCGCAGCGCCTCGTCGTGCATCAGAGCGGCCATCACCTCCCGCAGCACCTCATTCACCCAGCGCTCGCGTTGCGTCTGGTTCATGGAATGGCCACCCTCCACCGTTGTGATTCACGGGCAAAGCCCAGTCCGGGCAGCAGCGGGATCACTGCGTTTGTCGTGTTACCCAGACGATTTTTCACTGCGCCCAGGAGCTTTCCGAACTCGGTGCTGTCCTTGATCCCTGCTCCCAGCATTTCCAACATCGCGCCTACCCGTCGGATCAGCGAATCCCGGCCGATGGCCCGCAAATGCTCCGCCATCCGGTCAAAATCTGCCCGCTTGGCCGCGTGACCCCAGGCTTCAAACGCCACGGCTTCACCACCGCAGCGCAGCGGTTGGAGAATCGCGTCCAGCAGCGTCTGCTCCAGCGTCGTGATGCGGTAGGAGGTACGCGGGCCGATCAACCGCGTCTGAACGCCTGGCGTCAACCCCAGGTAGCGCTTGGTCTCGTAACACATTCCCCCGTCATACTCGAAAAGCACCTTCCCCAGCGGATTCCGGCCCGCGATCTCCGTAGGAGCGGCAGACTCCGGGGGATGGCCGTTTGCCAGCCGACCGATGTGGTAAAAGCCGGGCATCTGGCTGGTCAGCTTGTGAAAACTCAGGGCGGCAAAATAGGAGATCACCCCTGCAGGCAGCATCGCCTGAAGCACCTCCATCACCTCCACCGCCTCATTTCGGGCTGCTTCCATGTCCATCAAGTAAATGGACCGCCCAGTCACGTTCTCGGCTAGTGGCAGCTCGCGCAGCCACTTCATCTCTTTCAGCGTTTCCAGCACCACGGTACCTGCTGGAAAGGTCGTCTTCAGTTCCGCCCGATGCTCATGAGCGATTCGATTGATCACTGAGATCAGCTCCGTGTCCTTCCACACGCGCACCGTGGGGTGCTCCTCTGTGGGTGCCACCACCGCCTCCGCCAAAAGAGGGGCGAAAAGCTTCCAAATATCGGGCTTGATGGTCGGGGCAGGCACGACAAAGATTTTAAAAGATAAGGTTCCAATCCTTGTCCATGCAGTGAATGGCTTTAGCCATTCACTGCATGGACAAGGAGGTCAATCGCTAAATTTTGGTATTTTGCGCTTGAAAACTGTTGAAACGCCCTATACGCTGTGCTTGGCTAAAGCCAAGCACAGCGTATAGGGCGGTGGAATGAGGTCAGGAGAACGGGGTCAATGCAAATTTCTGACAAGATCGAACCGTGAGGGATCTCGTCACAGTTCGTCGTCCGAAACGTTGGCGAAAGGGTCGTCGGGAGCAACTTCTTCACCCATGGCCAATGCCTTGGCCCGCATGGCGGCATCCTCCAACTTGGGATGAAAGCGCCTGTAATAGTCGGGAAGATGTCCGGTTAAGGCGTCGATGATGGTCGGGGTTCCGTCACGGAGACGGAGGATATTCTTGGAATGGAGATCGCTGAGCAGCCAAAATTGATCTTCCGCATAAAACACCCAAAGCTCCCGTCCGAACGACCCTTTCGGAGCCACCGCGTTCATGTGCTTGAGAGCCCGATCACGGTCCGTTTGAAAATCGACCATGGCAAGGCACCTCGGCTGTTTTGCCACCAGGTATTTGCCGTCATCCGTCAGTCCGGCGATCTCTGTGGGGCAGGCGCCTGCGGAATGGAGGGCGCAGATTTTTTCGAGGATGTCGTCAATGCGTCCAGGCTGCTCAACGACCTCGACTTCATCTGGAGGACGTCCTTGCATCAGCAGTTTCAGGCCAATCGATCCCTGGAACTGCTCATCGATTTTCAGATCGAAGAACTTGTAAACGCAGTTGTGGTCCTGATCAGCCCAGGCCATCGCCTCGCGACCACAATCGAGGTAGCCCAGATCGGTGGAGATGATGTCGTCCTCATGATCCGTCTGAAACCCCATGTCCTGCATGGAGATCAACGGGACCTCTAGGACTTTCGAACGCCAGGCGAAATCGGCTGCCCAAACATCGCCCGGAATCGGTCGCCCGGATGCAGTTGCGCCAGCCGCGTCCTGGATTGCGCGCGCGCGCTGTCGATTGAGCTCACCACAACCCGCCCGCTCAGCGGCCGACAAGACGCCTGCGTGGATGAAGCTGGCTCGCTTTGTCCTGAAATCGAATTGGAATTGGGCATCGAACTCATCGTTCACAGACTTTGGATGTACACGTCAGGGCGCTTCATTCTGTTCAAATTCCCGGCTGTGTCATCCCAAAAATCAGGTCTTCTAGGAAAGGCGGCGGGAAAACAAGTTTGCGGATACATTGTGCCCGGATTCGCGTTCTTGTCTGGCTGGCAGGCACCCTGGTGGCGGCCTTTCTGACCTGGAGCTTCGTGTGGTCCATGGAAATCCTTTATCCCCACGCGCATTGACTCGCCAGATTGCCTGACAGGAAAAAATGAGGAAGCGCAAATTGCACGAAGGGGCTGCGAACAGTGTTGTTGATGTCACGATAGGGGCGGTATCGGGAGAGAAGGCGGGCCATTTCAATCGCATGAAAGTGGCGGCTCATGCTTTTGGGGCGCAACCGAAACCGGGCTACGGGGTTCCAAGTCATCGCCATGAAAAATCCTCCAACCTTGTGGTTCTCCATCCTCGGCCTGGCCATCGGCACCCTTGCTCCTGCCCAGGACAATCCTCCCGGTTCCGAAGCGCCGCCTCCGGCGCAGCGCGAAGAGGGGCGCCGACCCAACACCGATCGCCCACATGTTGAATCGCGACCCGAAGCCGGGCGTCCGTCAGAGGGACGCAGGCCGGAGCCGCGCGGCGAACGCCCCTTAGCTCCGCCATCGGAAGGTCGTCGCCCGGAGATGGGGCGGCCTGAGGGCGGCCCGTCGCCGCACGCTGACCGGGAGCGTCATGAGAGGATGCTGCGCGAGCTGCGTGAACTCAGCGAGCGGGTGGAGCGGTTGCAGCGCGAGCTTGGCCAGCGTCCCGCGGGCGCGCAAGCGCCTGACCGGGAACGCGAGAGGCGCGAGCAGCAGGAACGCCGCAACCGCCATGTGCAAGAGGCCGTGGAGCACTTGAAAGCCGCCGGCTTGGAGCGCGCGGCGCGCATGGTGGAAATGATGGCCCGTTTCCAGGATCATCCTGGTCATGGGCGCCCAGGTCACAGCAGGTTTGGGCCGGACCGCGGCCACCGCCCCGGTCCCGGCGGACCGCCGCCCATGAACCGTCCGCGCCCGGAGGGGGACAAGAAATCCTGATCCGGTTTACGGCATTGCACAGGACGGTGAGGATTTGAGTTGGCGTTCTATTATTAGCTTGTCAGGGGCGGGTCCGTAGCGGAGTCCACCCACTTGGCGCCTGAAGGCTTCACTCCAACAGTTCCATCCACGTGCAACTGGACGACGCGGTCAGGAACTGATAAAGAGCCTCTTGAATGAACAAAGTGCCTGTCGCGCAATGGGCATTGCTTGGTTCCCTCGGCGGAGTCTTTGTGCCCGCCTCGCCTAGTTCGGCTGAACTTCATCGTCTCGGAAGAAAGGTCCGTGACGTGCGTTCTGTGCCACCCGGCATGGTCGCGGGGCGGCTATTATTACTCAAACGCCTTCGGATCTGCCAACAGCTTTCGCAACGCCAAGGCATCCAGCTGATCTTTCTCGCGCACGGAGCCTTCTTTCCAGGCAATCAGGGACTGCTTCGAGGCATAGGGGATGGAAAATCCACGCAATTCCAAGATGTCAGCATCCGTGATCGCGTTCACATAACGACGCCCGCTCATGCGCGTGAAGAGGTCGATCTGACACTGTTCAGTTTCTTCCACGATTCGGATGGCTCCCTCCTCCTCATCAAAATCCGTCAGGCTCAGCTCTGCGGCAAATCCCTCGCCAAACCCTGTCAACACTTGCAATAGGAGGCGAAGGTTGGCGGCGCTGTCCTCAACCAGCAGGTCCACATCCTCCGTCAACCGAACTTACCCCTGCAAGGTGACCGCGATGCCCCCGACCACCAAAAAGCGCACACCCCGATCAGCGAGCAGCACCAACAGCTTTTCGAACGAAGGTTCCATCATCTTGAGGAGGGGACCACTTGCCGCCCCGCAGCATCAGCGCATTACGGCGCAGCATCTCGAGCCGTTGCAAGGGTGGAAGCCGCGTCAAGCTTCCTCCCACCCGCTTTTTCAAAGGCTCTGTGAAATCATTGCTACCCATGAAGAGGGACATTTAGCTCCCATAAAGCCCAAAGGCAAGCATGAGACCGCCCCATTTAGGAACCAATGACCTTTGTCTCAGGCACAAAGACTCGGTCCAGGGCATCGCCATGCGCGAGCGCCTCAAGCCGATGCCCATCCCAAACAGCCTTCCGCCAAGGACAATAACAAAGTCATCGTCACTGCTCTGGCTGTTGACGTGGATGTTACCGTCTTCCGTTGAACGAAGCAGGTGGCGGCCATTCACTCTCCGTCTCCTCTCTATCCGCAGCCTCGATTCGCCCCTGCATCATGCCACCCCTCCCCCCCAAGCGCACGCTTTTCACCACGTTGCTGGGCATCCTCGCAATCCTCATCGGCGCGCCCGCCTCTCTTTTCAGCGCCTTTGCCTTGATGATGGCGATTGGAAAACCGTACGCCAATGCCTCCACGACGCTGCTCGACATCTTCCTCCTTTTCATCCTACCGCCGGTCACTTTGCTGGCGGGCATTGGCCTGCTGTTCCGCCACCGCTGGGCGAGATGGTGGATGATCCTGCTGGCGACGGGACTATTGGGTGTTGGCATCAAGGGAGTCATCTCACCCGCGCCCGTTGAGGAACTTTTCACACCCGTCGCGCCTGTTTATGCGATCCCCTCCGCGATTGTCGGCGGACTGCTTCTCCTCGGCCTTTCCACACCCCGCGTGCGCCGTGAGTTCCAACCTTCCTCGCAAGCCCACCCGCCGCCCGTCCCGCCACCGATTCCGATTTCGGCAGCAGGGGTGGCGGCCACCACGGACAAACCCTCGCTCATCCGCCAACTGACGCTGCCGATGGCCACAGCCGCCATCTGCCTATGGACGGCATGGGATGGTCTCACTGCCGGTCAAATCCGCAAGAGTTCCAAGTTCTCCGCCGAGCGGCGCGTCGCCACTCGCGAGGAGGACCCCATTTACTACTGGTCCATGCTAGGCTTCATCTCCGCCTTCGGCGGTGCTTGCGCGGCCTACTCCGCGTGGCTGCTGGCCGCCCGGCTGCGTCCGTCGGCCTGAGGGCCACCGCCGGCGGCGGCCGGCACTTGCAAAAGGAGGCGAAGCTGGGCGGCCCAAGTCCGCGAACGAAAGCCGCCTGGCAGCAGGTTGACCGTGATAGGGTGGCATCCGACTTTGGTTCTAGGCCGATGGTCGGATGGCGGAGGCTGCGGGAAGAGCGAATTTCTGCGCACCATGAAATGCATCTTGTTTTTGCCGCTTGCCGTTCTGACCTCGCTCCATGCCTCGGTGGGGCTGCCGGTAGAATTGGTTTTCCCCGCGGGCTCGGCGGGGGTTTCCGCCTATGCCCAGGCGGTGGCCATGAATGATCGCCACATTGTGGTGGGGTCCCCTTATGCGCTCGGCGGCGCCGGGGAGGCGCATGTGTTCAGCGCCACCACGGGAGCCTATTTGAGGCGGTTGCGGGCGCCGCTGACCGCTCAGTTGGGCAATAGGGTGGCTGTCAGCGGCGGGCGCGCCTACTTGACCTCAGGCACCTCTCATTTGCTGGCCTTTGATGTGGCGACCGGCAAGCCGCTTTGGAGAGTGAACATTGTGGATTTCAACGGCACGGGTCCGATGTCATTGAATGGCATGGGCATTGACAGCCTGGCGGTGGATGGGGAGACCCTCTTGATTGGCATGATGTCGGCGTTCCTGCTTCCCTTGGGAGAGCAGGGGCTTTATACCAGTCAGGGGGCCATCCTGGCTCTCGATGCGGCCACGGGCCAGTCCAAGGGGGTTCGATTGGCCGCGGATGGGCAGGCGTACGGCCACCTCGGATCGGCGGTGTCGGTGGCCGGGCCGCTGCAATTGGCGGGCGAGTTTCACCGCAGTGTGAACGGCCAGGCCAAAGCCGGGCGTGTGCTGCTCTACAACACCACCGTGAATCACCTGCCGCTCGAATTTTATGCGCCCGCGCCCGCCGCCGACGACAAGTACGGCGCGGCTGTGGCGGTCGCCGGGACCCGTTTTTTGATTGGCGCGCCGGAGATGGACCACAACGGCAATAGCAACAACGGGCGCGTGTTTGTGCACGACCGCTTCAATGCGCAACTGATCAAAACTTTGAACGCGCCCGCCACGCTGTCGAGCAACGCCTTTTTCGGCGGCACACTCGCCGCTTGCGGGAATCTGGCGGCCATCGGCGGTCATGGAAACGCCTGGCTTTACGATTGCGCGGCGGATCAATTGACACCCCTGGTTCCGGGGGTCACGGTGACCTCGAAGTACGGCCGGGCGGTGGCGGTGTGCAGTCATTCGGTGGTGGTGGCGGACGCGGATGCCTTCGGCGGCTCGGCGGTCAAGGGTCGCGTCTTTCTTTTCCCCAACGCGGGGCGCTTGATGACGGCCGGCCAAATCATCGCGCGCACCCGCAAGCAAGCGCCTGGAGCCGGTGCGGGCACGGTCTTTGCGGCTCTGTCCGGCACGGCCCTGTCGAGCACGGGCAAGGTTTCGCTGCATGCCACCGTGAAAGGCGGCGGCGCCACCTCGGCCAGCAACGCCGGGGTTTGGAGCAGCCTGGGGGGCACGCAGGATTTGGTCTTGCGGGAGGGCGACGTGGTGGACGGAAAGCGCTTCGCGGCGCCGGTCGGCACTTGCTTTTCCGAGTCGGGCATGGCGGGCTTGTTCATGGCGCGGCAGAGTTCAAACGGGCGCCTGCATGTGTTCCATGACAGCGGTGCCACGTTCTCGCGGCTGGTGGGAGAGGGAGATTTGGTGGGCGCGGGCATGACCATGGTGACCTTGAACAAGTTTGGCGAGATCGTGCCCTGCTCTTTTGGAAGCACCTATTTTGCCGCCTCCTTCACTGCCAAGACAGGCGCCAACGGTGTCACGAAAGAGAACGACTCCTGGATCGGACGGCGCGGTGGATCCACCTTTTTGCAGGACGCCCGCGAGGGCCAGCCAAGTCCAGTGACGGGTTTCAACTACGGCCAGCTCGGCCCGCAAGTCAGCGCGCATGAGGATCACCTCGCTTTCCTCGCCACGCTCGCGGGCGCGTCGAGCGCCTCCAACAAGGCGGTCATCGTGAAGAACCTGTCCAGCCTGGCGCACACCGTCTCCGCCCGTCGCGGCGGCATCGCCAACGGCGCGGGCGCCGCCGTTTACAGCACCTTCACCAGCGTGCAGATGCAAAAAAGCCAGGTGGTGTACAAAGCGACGCTTTCCGGTGGCGCCAGCGGGGTCACTTCCGGTTTGTGGAGGAACGGCGGGGCCGTGGCCGTCAAAAACACCCCTGCTCCCGGCATGCCGGCGGGCGTGGTGTTCCGCCGCCTCCTGGACTACTTCAACGCGGGCAGCCACGTCACGATTTTCCGGGCCCAAGTCAGCGGGCCCGGCATCACCTCCGCGAATGATGCGGGCATTTGGGTGAACTCGCCGAGCGGCACGCAACTGCTGTTGCGGGAAGGCGCCACCGTTCCCAACTCGGGCGGCCTGAAGGTGGGCGTCATTCAAAGGCTGGATGCGGATGTCACGAGCTATTACACGGTGCTGGTGTCGCTGACCGGGGCGGATAAAAGTCGCAATCAAGCTTTGCTGGCGGGTGCGGTGGGCAACCCGGGCGCGGTTCACGCCATGCCGAGCATTGTGCTCCACAAGGGCACCATTCTTGACAAGACGGCTCCTGCGCGGGTGCAAAGCCTCTCCATGGCCTCCAACCATATTGACCGCTCCGGAGCCGGCTCCAAAACGGCGCGCCAAATCAACGCGCACGGCATCCTGGTGAGGGCGTCTTTTGCGGATGGAACCGATTTGCTGCTGATCAAGCGTTGATGCAATCTGACACCGCTCCACTCCAATGAAAACCCTCCTGCTCTTTACGCTCACCCTTTGCCTGGCCGCCGCCGCTCACGCCCAGATGCCCGCCGCGCACACCAAGGGCACGCCGACGGGCAAGCCCACCGGTGAGTTGAAGCCCGGCGAATACTGGTGGCGGCCGGAGCTTTCGCCCACCGGCCCTGTGGTGGCGCTGGTCAGCATCCCGCTGCAAGTGATGCATGTGTATCGCAACGGCATTCTCATCGGGCGCACCACGGTCAGCACCGGAGCGAAAGGTCACGGCACGCCCAGCGGTGTCTTCACGATCCTGGAAAAAAAGCAGAAGCATTACTCCCGAAAATACAACAATGCCCCGATGCCCAACATGCAGCGGCTGACCTGGAGCGGCATCTGCATGCATTCCGGCAATCTCCCTGGCTACCCCGCCAGCCACGGCTGCGTGCGGATGCCGTATGATTTCTCCGTGCTGTTTTACACCGCCACGGAAAAGGGCGGCACCGTGGTCATTGGCGACACGAAAAAAGCGCAACCGCACCTCGCGGCGAATCCCGGCCTGATGCTCGCCCCGGCGGATTTTTCTCCCGACATGCTCGCGCCCATGATGAAGGACGGCTACGACTGGCGGCCGGAGCGCAGCCCCGAGGGACCCGTCACCATCATGATCAGCGCCGCGGATCGCGCCATGTATGTCTATCGCAACGGCAATCCCATCGGCCGGGCCGCCGTCGAAATCACCGGGGAGGGGCCGCTCGGCGGCCACGTCTTCACCATGCTGGAGGGCGTGTCTGAAAAGCCCAGCTTCTGGACGCCCGGCCGCAAGGCGAAGAAATGGATGCGCGTGACCGGCGACGACGCCAGCCAGAAGATCGACGCCGACGACCTCTCCGCGCGTCTGCGTTTCCATCCCGAGTTCGCCACCAAGCTCTATGAGGTCGTCGCGCCCGGCACCACGGTCATTGTGACGGACCAGCCCGCCGTGCGCCAGCCGAACCGTGACTTCACCATCATGGTGAATGAGGAGGTGGCGGCTCCGTGAGCCGGAGCGGCGGCGCACTGTCCGCGCTCCCCCGCTCCTCAGGCGCGTCTGCGCCGCGGGGCCAACTGGAGCGCCGGTCGCTGAGTGCCGATGAGTGGCAAATGCCCGGTGAGAGCAGCGGGGGGCAGGTGGCCATGAGCGTCTGATTTTCGATTTGTTGCAGAGGCCCGTCGGGGCACGCCGCCGGCGCGGCGCCCTGAAGTCCCTGGAGGTTCCACTCTGCTCAGCGGCCTGCGCAGGTTTTTTTGCCAGTCCCGAAACGCGTGTTCATGCCTCGATTCATTGAATAGACCGCCTCCGCATGTCGTCTCAAGGTCATGAATGCGACATTACGACGTTTGATGGCGGCGGCAATGATGGTCGCGCTGGGAGCAAGCTGCACGACCGCATATGATGCCTATGGGCGCCCCGTTTCCGTGGTGGACCCGGGCATGGCCGCGCTCGGCATGGCTGCGGCAGGCGTGGCCGGGTATGCGATGGCGAACAACCGAAACCGCGGCCATCACCGCGGCTTTCACCGCGGCCATCGGGGCTATTACGACAGCCGCAGATACTACGGCCACAACAACCGCCGCCATTTCCACGCGCCGCCAAGGCATGTGCGATATTGGTGAGGCGGAGGACAGGTTTGCTTTTCAGCCACGGCCATGCAGGCCGTGGCGTCAAAACTGCGGGTGTTAGTGGGCAAACGCCGCAAGGCCCTTTCGCAGAAACGGGCCGGTACCGGTATCCGAAGGTGCCGGCGACGATTTTGACAGGCAGCCGCGCGCGCCTGGCATTGATTGAGACTTGAAGAAGCGGGTGACCGGGATCAGGCCTGCTTGATGAACCCCCAGTTCTCCATGTAAGCCATCATGGGGCGTCGTTTGGAAACAGCCGCCAATGGCGGTTCGAAGCTTCCGTTTCTCCCAAAAGCGGAACTGCCGCAGCGATGGCCGTCTTGACAAATCCTTTCGCCTCAGCGTGGTTTAAAGTTGAGACAGCGAATGAGGCGGGATAGGGGAGCCGCATGTCCTTCATGAGTGCCCATAACGACTTGCCACAGGCTCAATCACCCGAGCACGGTTGTGCCCGCAGCGTCCGTCGGCCACGAGGCAGGGACAAGCTCAGGCGGTGTTTGACCATCCTGTGCGTCTCACTCGTTTGGCCGCTTCCGTTGCCGGCGTCAGGGAGCGAAGTGATTGCAACAGATGTCTGTGTTTATGGCGGCACCGCCAGCGGGGTCGTGGCCGCGCTGGCGGCGGCGCGCCGGGGACAGCAGGTGGTGATCATCGAACCCTTCCGCCACCTGGGCGGCATGCATGGCGGCGGCATTCGCATCCAGCAGGATTGCCTGTATCGCGACCACATTGGCGGCATCGCCAAGGAACTGCATGATGCCGACTATGCGCTGCCCGGCGGCGGCAGCGCCAACCAATGGGCGGCGCGCTTGATGATCCGCCAGAAGGTCGAAGACGCCGGGATTCGGTTCATCACCGAGCACCGGCTTGACAGCCGGGCGGATGTGGTGATGGACGGCGCCGTCATCCGCATGATCCATCTCAACCACGCGCCGGTCATGGAGGAAGGCGTTCCCGCGCCGCAAGCGGCCAAGCGCAAGGCGTTCTCGGTCAAGGCCAGGGTGTTCATCGACGCCAGCTACGAAGGCGATCTCATGGCCTTTGCCGGCTGCGATTACACCGTTGGACGTGAAGCCAAGGCGGCGTACGACGAGTCCCTCGCCGGACAGGGGCATTTGCGGCATTTTGACGTCGATCCCTACATCGTTCCGGGTGATCCCGCGAGCGGCGTGCTGCCGATGATCAGCACGGAGCCTTACGAGCCCGGCGCGGCTTCGCGCTACATCCTCACGTACAACTTCCGCCTCAAAGGCATGCGCGACGGTCGCGATGACGGAGCTCCTGGCACGCCAATCAAGGCACTCGGCAGGGAGATCAACCACAAGCAGTACGAGTTGGTGAAGCGCGGCCTCGAAAGCGGCAAGAAGGGCACCATTGGCTGGTTCCACTGGAACTATGATCGCAAGACCATGGTCTCGACTGGGCCTCCCGGTCATCAGGCCGATTATCCGGATGGCGACTGGGCCACACGGTCCGCGATTTGGCGCGACTGGATCGACCACGTCAAAACCATGAATCAGCTTTGCGGCATCCAAGACGCCGTGCTGCCAAAGGGCGAATACCCCGACAACGACGATTTTCCCGACCAACTCTACATTCGGATGAGCCGTCGCCTGCTCGGCGAGTACACCGTGACCCAGCACGATCTGATGCACCAGACCGTCGTGGATGATTCCATCGGTCTCGCGTACTACGCTGTGGACATTTATCCGCCACGCTTGATCGCTCATGATGGGAAGGTGGCCTCCGAGGGCGAAGTTTTTGTCCGCGTAAGCCCGGGGCCGTATCCGCTCTCCTACCGGGCGCTCATTCCCAAAAAAGTGCGGTGCGAAAACCTGATTGTCCCGGTTTGCCTGTCGGCCTCGCATGTGGCCATGGCCTCGATCCGCATGGAGTCGTCGTATGTGGTGCTGGGGGAGGCGGCCGGCGTCGCGGCCAGCCATGCCGTCACTTCGGGAAAGGCGTTTCAAGAGCTGGATGCGGCGGCGCTGCGGGCTGATCTGCAGCAGGCTGGCGTCATCACGGATTGGGATGGCATTGGTTACGGTCCGCACAGTCCGCGGCATTGGCCCGCCAATGCGCTGCACTGGTTGAACCACCCCGAGGACTATCAAAAGATTCCCATGCGCCTTGACCCCAGTTGGGAAGGCTACGACCCCGCCAAAGACAGCGGGTTTAAAGTCGCGGCCTTTGCCTCTCGCGAAGCCTGGAGCCAGGCGAAGCCCGGTTTCGAATGGCTTTTCCCGCACATTGACCAAGATGGCGACGGCACCATTTCACTGGCGGAGCATCAAGCCTTCCAGGAATACAAAAAGAAAAATGCGAACTGGGCCAAAACACTCAGGGCCAAATCGGCTCCGCAATAAACCGTCGCCCCCTCCGGCTCATGCCGCCCTCAGCGCAGGGTGACCGGCCCTTTGCAAAGAACCTGTACTACCCGGGCGATGGGAACGTTTGATCGTTCTCACCATGAAAATCCAACTCGCTCTCGCCTGCTTAGTGCTCACCGCGGCTTCGTCCTTGCCGGCCAAGCCGAACGTCATCTACCTGATGGCGGACGAACTGGCCTACTTCGAGCCGGCGTTCATGGGGGGAAAAACCATCCAGACGCCGAATCTCGACCGCATGGCCGCCGAGGGCATGCGTTTCAACCACCTGCTGGCGGGCTCCTCCGTGTGCGCGCCGACGCGGTGCTGTTTCCTCACCGGCAAGCACAGCGGCCACACCAGTGTGCGCTCGAACGGCGGCGGCACGCCATTGCGCGCGGACGAGGCCACCATCGCGACCATCTTGAAGCCGCTCGGCTATGCCACGGGCGGCTTTGGCAAATGGGGTTGCGGCGGCCGCGACTCCACCGGCGTGCCGGAGAAGCACGGCTTCGACGTTTTCCTCGGCTACTACGACCAAGTCCACGCGCACAGCTACTACCCGCCCTATCTCATTCAAAACAGCGAGGAGGTGCCGCTCCAAGGCAACCGGGACGGACGCAGCGGCGAGACCTATTCCCATTACGTCATTCACGAGGCGGCGATGCAATTCATCCGTGCCAATGCGAAGGCTGCCTTCTTCGCGTATCTGCCCTACACGCCGCCGCACGGCAATTTCCAAATCCCCGACAGCGATCCCGCCTGGGCGCTCTACAAGGACAAGCCGTGGGTCGAGGACGCGCGGCGTTACGCGGCGATGGTCACGATGATCGACCGCCAAGTCGGCGAGATCCTCGCGCTGCTCAAAGAGCTCGGCCTCGACGAGAACACGCTGCTCATGTTCAGCGGTGACAACGGCGCGAACGATTACTTCAAGTCGCAGGACTACCCGCGCGGCGTTCACAGCGGCAACAAGGATCCGCAGGGCGGGGTCGAGTATCGCGGCACCAAGGGCACGCTCTACGAGGGCGGCCTGCGCATTCCCTTCCTTGCCCGCTGGCCCGGCAAGATCGCCCCGGGCAGCGTCAGCGACTTCCTCGGCTACTTCCCCGACATCCTGCCCACCGTTGCGGAGGTCACTGGCGCCACCGCGCCAGTGGACATTGACGGCGTTTCGCTCCTGCCCACGCTGCTCGGCAAAAACGCGGAGCAAAAGCAGCACGAGTACCTTTATTGGGAGATCAACACCTGGACTGCGATCCGCCAGGGCACTTGGCGTGCTGTTCGTGCCAAGCCGGAAGCCGCGTGGGAGCTCTACGACCTCGCCGCTGACCCCGGGGAATCCCTCGATCTCGCCGCCAGCAAGCCCGGCGTGCTCGCGAACCTCATCGCCCTTGCTGAAAAAGCCCGCGAACCCGTGCGCGAGGGCACCTTCAGCCGCACCGACCGCCATGAGCGAGACCGTCGCGCAAAGTTCGGCAAACAAGACGACGCCTCCTTCAATCCCACGCCCGCCGGAGCGAAAAAGAAGGGCGCCCAATCCGCCGCCGTCAAGCCAGGGGAAGGCAGGCTTTCGCCGAAGGATTGACTCCTCCTGCGCCCCACCCTGAAGCCCGCCCGGTCCGGCCGTCGCAAAGGCAACTTGCGGACAGGCGCAGCCCCGCCTGCCTACTTCTCCCCCCGCCACCACGTCCGCATCAGGGCATGAGACGCAATGGGCAGCGTCAAGAACAGCAGCAGCATCGCGGCCAACCCTTTTAGCGCCACCTCCCAAGTCGCCGCATCCACCACTTCTCCCGCGAGCAACAAACCCAGGCCCATCGCCGCGGCTTTGCCGCCGGCCTGCATCCGCTCCGGAAACGCCTTGAAGCGCACCAAGCCAACAGCGGAAACCAGCACAAAAAAACAGCCGGTCAGCAGAAAAACGCCTTTCAGGATCTCAATCGCCAGGCTCATCGGCGCGCTCCTCCTTTCTCCTTTGATTCCGCACTTCCAAGGCGCGCGCGAACGCGATCGTGCTGAAAAACAACACCGCCCCCAGCAGCAAAATGGTGTCCAAAAACACCGCCTGCCCGCTGCTGACCATGTTCACGATCATGGCCGAAGCCACCGTCACCGCCGCCAAATCAATCGCCAACACCCGGTCGGCATCGGTCGGCCCCCGCCAAAAACGCCAGAAAATCAGCATGGCGGCCAGTGCCAGCATCGCGCTGCATATCCAGGTAAAGAGATTCTCCATCATCATGGCAGCAAGCCCTCCAGTTCGTCTTGCAGCTTCGCTATCGCCGCCCCAAGGCGCTCCAAATTTTCAGGAGTCTCTCCCCCGTACAAGGTGTGAATCACGCACTCGTCCCCCTCGGCCGACACATCGACAAAAACCGTCCCCGGAGTGAAGGTGATGAGGTTCGAAAGCAGCAGCAGTTGCAGATCACTGCATTTCCGCAAAGGCACCCGCACAAAAGCAGGGTCAATTCTCGGTTTTAGCGACAACACATCCCGCGCCACCTGCAAGCTGGAGCGCGCCACGTCCCAGACATACAGCAGGATAAATCTCGACCAGCGCCACACGATCATGATTCCGGCCCCCCTTTCATCACCGCATCCACATAAATCCGCGGCTCCACCAGCGACCTCGCCGCCTGCTCCGCCATCTCGATCAGCGGCTGGGGATGGAGTGAGATGACCACGGTCACAGCCGCCAGCAGCAGGCAGGCAGGCAGCGCCATCCGCGGCCACGGCCCCGGCTCAGGCATGCCCGCCGGGGCCACTTTCCAAAACGCCTCCCGCCAGATCTTTGTCATCGAATACAGCGTCAGCAGGCCAACCGCGAGCGCAACGAAAGTCAACCACCCCTCCCCCAGCCGCAATGCCTCTTGCAGCAAGGCAAACTTCGCAAAAAAACCCGACAACGGCGGTATGCCGCCCAGGGACATCGCCGGAATCAAAAACAAAAAGCCGAACCATGGCGCCGCCGCATAGAGCCCGCCGCAGCGCTTCAGTTCCATCGACCCGCAGCGACTCTCGATCACCCCGCCCAAGAAAAACAAGTTCGCCTTCACCACGATGTGATGAATGATATAAAACACCGTGGCCGCCAAAGCCGCCCTGGTCCCCAGGGCGATCCCGGCCAGCATGTACCCGATCTGGCTCACGATGTGAAAGGACAGCACGCGCCGGATTTCCATCTGCGAGGCCGCGCCAAACACCCCCACGATCATCGTCAGCACCGCCGTCCACCACAGCAGCGGCTGCAACCAAACCGCGTGCACTGGAAACACCAGCGAGAACACCCGCATGATGGCATAAACCCCCACCTTGGTGAGCAAGCCCGCAAAAACCGCCCCCAGAGGCGCCGGCAAAGCGGGATAAGAAGCCGGCAGCCACATGAACAGCGGAAACGCCCCCGCTTTGATCCCGAATGCCACCAGCATCAGGACCGCCGCGCTCTGGGTCCCCACCGCCGCCTCCGCCGAGCTCAACTTCACATGCAGATCCGCAAAGCTCAGCGTGCCCGCCTTTCCGTAAAGCAGCCCCAGCGCGATCAGAAAGAGCACCGAGGACGCCAGATTGATCACCACATACTTCACTGAAGCCTCCACCGCCGCCTTTTCCCCGCACAGCCCCAGCAGCACAAACGAGGCGATCAACATCACCTCAAACCACACGTACAGATTGAAGGCGTCACCCGTCAGGAACGCCCCGTTGACCCCCGCCAGCAGAATCAGCAACAGCGGATGCAAGCCGCGCGCCTCCAAATCCGTGCGCCCGGCGCCGGACAAATAAAGCGCCCCGGCCAGGCCCACCACTCCGCAGACTGCGACCATGAGCGCGCTCAGCGCATCTCCCACCAGCGAGATGCCAAGAGGAACGGGCCAGCCGCCCGCATGCACGACATGCACCCCGCCTCCGCGAGTGCATGCCAGCAGCGCGATACCCGCCATGCAAAGCCCCGCCACCGCCAGCAGCGTGATCGCTCGATGCAGCCGGTAGCGCCGCCGGCCCGCCAGCGCCTGCAGCGCCGCGCCCAGCAGCGGGATCAAAACAGGGGCAATCACCGCGCCAGTCATGCCTCGTCCAAGCCCTCCCCCTGCAATTCATCCACGTCATCCGTGCCCAGCCTCGATTGCGCGCGCATGACCAGCGCCAAAGCGAAGGCCAGCAAGCCAAAGCTGATCACGATCGCCGTCAAAATCAGCGCCTGCGGCAGCGGGTCGGCATAACGCCCCGCCGGCAACTCGCCCGACTCGCCAATCATCGGCGCCACATCCCGGCTCAGCCCGCCGCTCACAAAAATCACCAAGTTCGCCGCATGACTCAGGAACATGATCCCCAGCAACACCTGCACCAGACTGCGCCGCAGCAGCAGATACACGCCTAATGCGAACAGCAAACCGGTTAAAATGGACAGCAACGTCTCCATGTGCGTCAGCGCCTGCTCCCTCCCGTTCGAGTAAACTCATCCCTGTCCATCGCCGCCTGCATGAACAGCGAGGCGATTTTCAAGGTCACCCCCGCCACCGTCAAGAACACCCCCAGGTCAAAAAACATCGGCGTGCCAATCCCCACCTTGCCCACCACCGGCAGCCAAACGCTTGCCAGCCAGAGCGATTGGAAAAATTCCGCGCCCAGCAGCGTGCTGCTCAGCGGAGACAGCAACGCAAGCAACCAACCCAGCCCAATCAACCGCTGCGGATCCACCCACAAATTCAGCCTCGGCGTGGACTGATCGACAAAGGCCGGCAGCAGGAGCGCCATCGCCAAAACCAAGCCCCCGATGAAACCACCACCCGGCTCATTGTGCCCCCGCAGCATGATCACCACCGAGAGCGCCACCAACAGCGGCGACAGAATGCGCGCGGAAGTCCGCAACACCAAACTCGTCATGACGCCGCCTCCTTTTTTTCAGCCTGCTCCGCCGCGTCGCTGATTCGCAGCCGCACCAGCGCGTACACTCCCAGCGCCGCCACCCCCAGCACAATGATCTCCCCCATCGTGTCCAACGCCCTGAAATCCACCAGAATCACATTCACCACATTGCGCCCCTTGGCCTCCGCAAAGCTGCGCGCCACATGCTCGGAGGATATGCTCTCGTGCAGCCGCACATGCGCGGCTTTCCACACCACCAGCCCGACCGCCGTTCCGCTCAGCAGCGCCAAAACCGCGTCCCGCAATCTTCCAGCGCGCCGGTCACGCGGACGGATCGGCGGCAACCGCACAATCACCACCGCAAACAGCACCACTGTCAGCGCCTCGACCAGAATCAAGGTCAGCGCCAGATCCGGCGCCCCAAAATCCACAAACAAATAGGTCATGCCCAGCCCCACCCAGCTCAAACCCAGCAGCGCCGTGATGCGGGATTGAGTCAGGCCCGCCACCAAGCCTGCCAGCCCCATCGACAGCACCACCGTCGTTTCAAAGAGACGCGGATCCAGCTCGTCCTTCGGTTGCAAACCCGCCAACGTCGGCAGCACCCGCAACAACAGCAGGCCCGTCGTGACCAGGAAAATCACCCGCAAATAGTGGCGCAGCGATCCATTCTGAAGCCCGCGCTGCACCGCGTTTGCAAACCTCAACAACCCCTCCCATCCCCTTTGATAAATCGCCCCGGGCCCGATGCCCGTCACCCAGGCCAAACGCTGCCGCAGATTCTGAAAAAAGCCCCGCCAGTAATGCATCGCCATGCCGCCTGCCACCGTCGCCACACTCAGCGCCAGCACCGGTGTGAATCCATGCCAAAGCTTCAATGGCAGCTCCGCCGCGGCCGGATTCAGCGCCTGCAATGCCGGCGTGATCAAATACGCATTCACCGCCTGCGGCGCCAGCCCGCAGAGCAGACTCAACCCCCCCAGCACCAGAAAGCCTATCCGCAGCCGCCAGCCTTCCTCGTGCGCCCCCGCCAGCTCCGGTGAGGTCTCCCCGCGAAAAGGCGCCAAACCCACGCTGAACGCCACTTTCACCGTCACCATGTTGGCAAACACCCCCGCCACCAGCAGGGGCAACTGCAAATCCGGCGCGCTCACCTTCGCCTCATACAGCAACTCCTTCGCCACGAATCCGATGAAGGGCGGAATGCCCGACATCGAAAAAGCCGCCAGCACCGCCGCGCTCGCCGTCCACGGCATCAGCCGGCCCAACCCCTGCAGCACATTGATGTCCCGCGTGCCGGTCGCGTGATCCACCGCCCCGGCAATCATGAACAAAGCCCCTTTGTAAAAGGCATGCACCAGCAGAAACACCATCGCCGCTTGCAGCGACAGCGCGTCCCCGATCCCCAGCAACATGACCAGCGTCCCCAGCGCGCTCACCGTGGTGTAGGCCAGCAGCCGTTTCAGATCCGTTTGTCCCAGGGCCAGCACCGACGCCACCACCATCGTCAGCGCCCCCAGCAGGCCCAGACTCGTTTGCCAGGCCCATGTCCCGCCCAGCACCGGAAACAGCCGCGCCAGCAAAAACACCCCCGCCTTGACCATCGTCGCCGAATGCAAATAAGCGCTGACCGGCGTCGGCGCCGCCATCGCCCCCGGCAGCCAAAAGTGAAACGGGAACTGCGCGCTCTTGGTCGCCGCGCCCAGCACCACCAGACCCAGGATCCAGGGGTAATGACGATGCGCCTGGATCACCTCCGCCCGCGCCACCAACTCGGAGAACCGCCAGGTGCCGCCCGCCTCCGCCAGCAAGATCAATCCCGCCAGCAACGCCAAACCGCCGCCCGCGGTGATGATCAAAGCCTGCTGCGCCGCCGCCCGCGCGGACTCCTCCTTGTGCTTGAAGCCGATCAGCAAAAACGAAGTGATGCTGGTCAGCTCCCAGAACAGAAAAAACAGCAGCAGATGATCCGCGAAGGCCATGCCCGACATCGCCGCCATGAACAGCAGGATGAGCGTGAAGAAGCGCACCCGATAGACCGCCTCTTTGTCGAAATAAGCAGACCCATAGAGCACAATGAACGTGCCGATCCCCGTCACCAGCAGCCCCAGCAGCAGCCCCAGGCCGTCCAGCCGAAACGCCAATTGCAAGCCCAGCGCCGGCACCCAGTCCGCCACGGTCACCGGCAAATCTCCGGCGGCGACCGCGGGCATCTGAGCCAGCAGCCAAACCGCCGCCGTGCCCGGCCCCGCCGCCAGCAGCCACGGAGTCAACCTCGGCAAAAGCCGCTGCAAGGAACCCGCGGCGGCGCTCAAGATGACGAATAGCAAGACAAACCCACCCATAAATCGCGTCCCATCCATGAAACAAGGAACCCGCCAAGGCAACCCTGGATGACGCCGTCGTGGCATTGCCCCACGCGGGAGCGGGCCGCGCCTTTGCCCGAGGCGCGGCGCGCCTTGCCGCCAGGAAGACCCTGCAACGGTGGCACTGGCCCGAGCTCAACCACGCTGGCGCACCGCCTCAAACAGGCAGACGCCGGTGGCCACGGACACATTCAGGCATTCGACTTTGCCGGCCATCGGGATGCGCGCCAGGAAATCGCAATGCTCGGCGGTGAGCCTCCGCATGCCGGCGCCTTCCGCGCCCATGACGATGCCAATGGGGCCTTTCAAATCGATCTCATAAAGCGAGCGATCCGCCTCGTCCGCGGTGCCGACCAGCCAGACGCCGAGTTCCTTTAGCTTGTCCATGGCGCGGGCCAGGTTGGTGACGCGCACGATGGGCACATTTTCCGCGCCGCCGCAGGAGACGCGCAGCACGGTCTCGGTGACGGGCGCGGACTTGTCCTTCGGCAGCACCACGGCGGCCACGCCAGCGGCGTCGGCGGTGCGCAGGCAGGCGCCGAGGTTGTGCGGGTCCTGCACGCAGTCGAGCACCAGCACGAGCGGGTTGGGCCTCGCTTCGATGAGCGCCGGCAGGTCGCCCTCGTCATGAAGGCGCACCGGCGCGGCGCTGGCACCGGCGGGCTGGCTGTGGCGGTTGGGACGGGCGGGGCGCATCGCGGATGAAACACGCGCCGGCGCGGGACTGCAAGGCGGGCGTTGCATTTGCCGCTGGATTCGGGATGGGTGGCGCAATCACGGCGGCATGACGGAGCGACGTTTTCTCATCATCGGCCAGGGTCTGGCGGGCACGGCGCTGGCCTGGCGTCTGTGGCAGCGCGGCGCGCCGTTTTTGATCGTGGATCGCGGCGAGCCGTTGACTTGCTCCAAAATCGCCGCCGGGCTGGTGACGCCCATCACCGGCATGAGGCTGAATTTGAACTGGCGCTTCCACGAATTGCGTGACGAGGCGCTGGCCTTTTACCGGCAACTGGAGGCGCGCACGGGCCGCGCGTTTTATCATGAGCTGGATCAGGTGCGCTTGTTTCGCGGCGAGGAGGAGCGCGCGTTGTTTCGTCGTCGCATGGAGGATCCGCGTGTGGCGGAGCAGGTGACGCAGGTGGATTGGGGCGCCGGCGGGGTGTTTGCTGAAGCGGCTTTTAACAAGCCCTACGGCGGCTTTGAGCAACGCGGCGGCGGCTTCCTGGATACGACGGCATACCTCGCCGCGAGCCGCGCGTTTTTCCAGGCGCACGGCAGCCACACCCAAGGCGAGGTTTTGCCGGGTGCGATCGCCCATGACCATGAGCACCCGGTGTGGCGGGAGGAAACCTTCACCGCCGTGATCTATTGCCAAGGCTGGGAGGCGGCGCGGCATCCGTGGTTCGACTGGGTGCCGTTTCAGTCGGCTCGCGGCAGCATTCTCAGCGCACCGGCAGGCAACTGGGAGGAGAAGCGCGTGGTCAACGGCGGTGGTTGCTGGTTGCTGCGGCGGCCGGACGGCGTCTTGCGCGCAGGACCGACCTACGAGCCGCGTTTTGATCCCTCGCGTCCGCATGATCCCGACCCGGAGAAACTCGCGGAGCTGCGCCAGCGGCTGGCCAGGCTGGTCAAATTCGCGCCGCCCGCGTGGGATGGGGTCCGTACCGCAGTGCGGCCGATTGTGAAGCGTGCGCCACTGCTGGCGGGGCGGCATCCCGCGTGGCCGCGCATGGGTTTCCTCAACGGTCTTGGCTCGAAGGGCGCCCTGCGCGCGCCCTGGGCGGCGCGCAGGCTCGTCGAGCACTGGCTCGAAAACCTTCCTCTTGAGGCGGAAATCGACCTGCGGGCAAATTGGTGAGCGGTCTGCAAACCGGCCCGTCAAGCTTTGACGGCGGCCACCTTGAGCGCCATGCGGCTTTTCAGGCGGGAAGAGGTGTTGGAGTGGATCACCTTCGTCTTGGCGGCCTTGTCCACGGCGGCCGAAAACGCGCTCAAGGACTCCTTGGCGGCGGCCTGATTCCCTTGTTCGACAGCGGCCAGCACCTTCTTGCGCAGCGTGCGGATGCGGCTCTTGACGCCCTGGTTGGCGAGAGTGCGCTTGGCGGTTTTGCGGATGTCTTTTTCGGAGGAGCGGATGTTGGCCATGACGGAACGGACGTAAAGGGGGCGGTGTGTATCGCCGAGAGCGCCGCGCCTGTCAAGCGCGATTACGGGCTGTTTGCAAGGGCCGGGCGTGTGACCGAAATAAAGGCTGTCCTGCGGCCGTTTGGCGTGCTAGCTTGCGCGCTCATTTGCGATTCGATTGATGAACAGGCGCTGTGCCCTTACTTTGAGCGGGCTGCTGCTTATCCTCGCACCCTCCGCAGGAGCGGCGGAGTTGCTGGCGGATGTCGTCGTTTATGGCGCCACCCCGGCGGGTTGCGTGGCGGCGGTGGCGGCCGCGCGGGAGGGCGCGTCCGTCATCCTGCTGGCACCGGACCAGCACCTCGGCGGCATGATGACCAGCGGCCAATGCGCCACTGATCCAGGCCCGTTTCATGAGGGCGCGCTGGCGGGACTGGCTTGGGAATGGCATTGGCGCGTCGAAAACGATTACCGTCGGCGTGGCATCGATCCTGGTTATCGTGTGCAGGATCGCGCAGGCGAGGAGCACTGGGCCTGGGAACCCCATGTCGCCCTGCGTGTGACGCGCGAAATGCTCGACGAAGCCGGGGTGCTGCTGCTGGCCGGTCGCCGGTTGGAGGCAGTGGCGCTCGACGGGCCGCGCCTGCTGCGCCTGCACACCCGCGAGGGCGACTTCAAGGGCAAGGTCTTCATCGACGCCACTTACGAGGGTGATCTCGCGGCGATGTGTGGTGTCCGTTTTTTGAATGGACAGGAGGAGGTGCCGCCAGCGGAGGCAGGCCCTGATCCCGCGCCTGATCCAGAAAACGCGGAGCCTCCTCCTGCCGAGCCTGCCGGTGACACGCTGCCTTTTCTCCTCTGCCTGACCGCCGACGTGGCCGCGCAAGTTCCTCTGCCGCGACCCGCTCCCTCCCTGGACCCGTTGCTGCTCGATGACCTGCGTCAGTGGCTCGCCTCTCATCCCGCAGCGCCGCCGCTGTGGCGCGCGCAACCGCTGCCCGGCGGCAAGCTCGAGATGCGTTTCGATCTGTCCGGCCCGTTGGCTGGTTTTTTCAAAAGCCACGCTCAATGGTGCGAGTTAGAGGCAGCCGCGCGCGCCCGGCTTTGGGAGGATCAGCGCCAGCGTGTGCTGGCGCTCTGCCGTTTTCTCGCCATCGATCCGGTGGTGCCGGAGGCTTGGCGTCACGAATGGTCCGCGCTCGGCCTCGCGCGGGACGAATTCACCGGCAACGCCCACTGGCCGCCGCTGCTGCCTTTACAAACAGGCCGCCGCATGGCGGGAGCGCTCGTGCTGAGCGAGGCGGAGGCGCTCGCGGGCGCGGGGCAGGAGGAAAGAATCGCCCTCTGCCCCTTCCCGTTGTCAAACGACACCGGTCACCCTGCCTGGCCTGTGCCCTTGCGCGTCCTGCTGCCGGCGATGGAGGAATGCGAAAATCTGCTCGTGCCCGCCGCGCCTTCTTGTGCGCTGGCGGTGGCCGACGCGCTGCGGCATGAAAGCATGTTGATGACCCTCGGGCAGAGCGCCGGCGTCGCCGCCGCGCTTGCCAGTCAGGCGGAGGAGGTTTTGCCGCTGCACGGATTGGATCACGCTGTCCTGCGCTCGCGCCTGTCGGCCCAGGGGGTCGTGCTGAAAGCGCCCGCGCTCCCATCTGTCAAAAAGGAGTCGCCACCCGCCCAACAACCGGACGACCCAGCCACGCCCGATCTCGTCCTGGATGACCGCGACGCCGAGTTGAAAGGCCCTTGGCGTTTCTCCAATCACCTCCAGCCCCACCACGGCGACGGCTACCAGCACGATGCACACGGCGAGGGTGGCGATTGCCTGGCCGTTTTCCGCTTTCAAGTCACCGAAACCGCGCGCTACGAGCTTTGGCTGGCTTACACAGCGGACCGCAACCGCGCCACCAACGTCCCTGTCATCATCGAAACCGGCGGCCGCAAGGCTCGACTGGCCCTTGACCAAACCCAGCCGCCGCCCGCGGGCTCGGCCTTTCGCCGCCTGGCCGAACTGGCCTTGCAGGCGGGCGAGCCAGTCACCCTCACGCTCAGCAACAAGGGCGCCGATGGGCATGTCGTCGTGGACGGGTTGCAGTTGCTCAAGATCGATGACGCGGCCGCAACCAAGCCTTGACGTCTCGGGCTGGTTTTTTGGCCTCTCATGAATTTTTGAAAGAGGATTTAGTCCGCGTCGTTTCGCACTTGGTTAGCAAATCCCCGCGCTGATGCCTGGCGCGCCAAATCCCCCCCGCCTCCCCATGAAGTTTCCTCTCTTCATTACTCTTCGTCGCAGCCTTTGCCTGCCCGCCGCGCTGGCGGCTCTCCCGCTCGCCGTGCCCGCGCTTGATGTCGCCAAGACCGCCGCCGAGATCGATGCCCTCGTGCTCAAAAAACTCGAGCAGGAAAAGCTCGCCCCCAACGCGCTCACCAGTGACGACGTGTTCCTGCGCCGTGTTTACCTCGACACCATAGGCCGCATCCCCACACTGAAGGAAACCCAGGACTTTCTGGCTGACACCGCCGCTGACAAGCGCGCCAAGTTGATCGACCACCTGCTCGCCTCCGACGGCTATGTCCAGCATCACTTCAATTTCTGGGCCGACATCCTGCGCTTCAAAAACACCCTCACCAATGGCGGCAACGCCGCCGGCGCCGCCTATGCCGAGTGGATCAAAAAGAGCCTCGCGGAGAACAAACCGTACGACCAGTTCGTGCGCGAGCTCCTCACCGCCGAAGGCAAGACCTATGAAAACGGCGCCGTCGGCTTTTACATCCGCGACTACAACATGCAGCTCGACAACATGGCGGTGACCACCCAGGTCTTCCTGGGCACGCAGATGGTCTGCGCCCAGTGCCATGACCACCCCTTCGACAAGTGGTCGATGATGGATTACTACCAGATGGCCGCCCACACCTACGGCATCCAGAGCACCAACGGCCTCGTTGGCCGCTCCCTGCCCACCGGCTACGGCAACGGCGGCAAAAAATCCGGCGGCATGTCGTCGCGCGAGGACCGCGTCATGCTGGGCAAGGCCATGACCGAAATTCTCCGCCCGCTGCGCTACAACAACGTCATCCACAACGACCGCGCCTTGCGTCTGCCGCACGACTACCCCTACTCCGACGCCAAACCCAAGGACGTCGTCAAACCTTTCATCCCCGCCTCCTTCTCCAAGGAGGGCGATGTCGCCGCCAGCGGCAAATCCCCCGTGGAAGGCTACGCCGCCTGGGTGACCTCCCCGGACAACCCGCGCTTCACCCTCGTCATCGCCAACCGCCTGTGGAAAAAAGTCATGGGCCAGGGCGTCATTGAGCCGGTCGATGAATTGACCGATTCCACCGTGCCCACCAACCCCGCGCTGATGAGCCGTCTCGAAGGTCTCATGAAGCAGGTCAACTACGACATGAAGGCGTTTCTGCGCGTGCTCATGAACAGCGAGACCTACCAGCGCGCCTCCCACAACAAGGAACTGGCCCTCGGCGAACCGTATTACTTCCCCGGCCCCCTCATGCGCCGCATGAGCGCCGAACAAATTTGGGATTCCCTCGTCGCCCTCTACAAACCGCAGTCCGACAAGCCGAGCCTCGAAACCAAGCTCGACTATGAAAACCTGCTCACCCGCGTGCGCTGGATGGACAATGCCCTCTATGCCCTCAGCGACGCGGAGCTGGCTGCCAACGCCAAAAAGATCGCTGATCTTCAAAAGAAACTCTCCGCCCAGGTGCGCCAGGCGCAGATTGATCTCGCCAAAGCCCAGGAGGCCAAGGATGAGGACGCCATCCGCGCCGCCCGCCGTGTCGTCACCCAACAGCGCGCCACCATCAACCAAGCGGTTGAGGACATCGTCTTCGAGGCCGGTTACCGGAAATTTGTCGAACTCGCCAAGGCCGGCAAACTCAAGGAGCAGGCCGATCCCGAACTCGCCAAGGAAATCAGCCAGGTGCTCGCCAGCAAAAATGGCGACAAACTCAGTTTCGATGACGCGCTGGCCGCGATCCAAAAAATCCGCCGGACTCGTCTCAACCAAATCGAGGAGGTCCAGCGCGACCGCCTGCGTGAGAGCCTCAAGGTCAGCAAGGACAACGCCAAAGAATTCTCCCGCTACGCCTACAATTGCGAACGCGTCGTGCTGCGCGCCGCCGACCTCCGCCAGCCCGCCCCCAACGGCCATTTCCTGCGCGAGTTCGGCCAGGCCGACCGCGAGCTGATCGAAAACGCCAACAAGGAAGCCACCGTCGGCCAGGCCCTCATGATGTTGAATGGCGAACAGTTTGAGAACCTGCTCAACCCCTTCACCATGCTCTCCCGCTCGCTTGCCCGCGCCAGGGATGCCAGCGAGGCCGTGGACACCCTCTACCTTTCCCTGCTCAGCCGCAAAGCCACCGCCGAGGAGAAAAAACTCCTCGCCTCCGTCATCACCGACGACAGCGGCAAAGCGGACGCCCTCTGGTCCCTCCTCAACACCAAGCAGTTCCTCTTCATTCAGTAAGGTTGCTCGTTTGTCCGTGTTCCTTGCTCCGCAACTGACCACTCACGACTCACCACTTTCCACTGCAAACGGATCACTGATAATCCCCCCCCACCCCCATGAACTCCGCCTTCGCCTCCAGCCTCCGCAGTGAAGCCACCCGCCGTGACTTCATCTCCGGCGCCGCCAAAACTTTCCTCGGCGTCAGCGCCGCCTCCCAACTCGGCGGCAAAGCCTTTGGCGCGCCCGGTGAAAACACCTCCCCGCTCAAGCAGGTGCCCACCGCCCGCAACGTCATTTATCTCTACATGACCGGCGGCATGAGCCACCTCGACACCTGGGATCCAAAGCCCGCCGGCAGCGAGGTCATGGGCCTCACCAAACCCGTCAAAACCACCGCCGACGGCGTTTTCATCAGCGAGTACCTGCCCCTCATGTCCCGCCAGATGGACAAAGCGGCCGTCATCCGCTCGATGAACTCCACCCAGGGCGCGCACGAGCAGGGCCAGTATTACATGCGCACCAGCTACACCTTGCGCAGCTCCATCCGCCACCCCTCCATGGGCGCCTGGCTGGAAAAATTCCAAAACCGCGGCAATCCCAGCCTGCCCGCCACCGTCATGATCGGCAACGAAAGCCGCCACCCCGGCGCCGGTTTCTTCGAGGCCAAGTTCGCCCCGCTCATGGTCAACAACCCCGAGGGCGGCCTCAAAAACGTCACCCGCCTTGAGCGCTTCACCGAGGAGCAGTTCCAGGACCGTCTCAGCCTCGCCCGCCAGCTCGACCGCCCCTTCGAGCAGGCCTATGACCTCGGCAAAGTCCGCGCTTACACCGACATGTATGACGACGCCGTCAAGATGATGAAAAGCGAGGAGCTGAAAGCCTTCGATCTTTCCTCGGAGACTGACGCCCTGCGCGAGAAGTACGGCCGCGGCCGTCTCGGCCAGGGCTGCCTGCTCGCCCGCCGCCTGGTCGAGCACGGCATTCGTTTTGTGGAAGTCACCTTCGGAAGCTGGGACACCCACAACGCCAACTTCACCCGCGTGCCCGAGCTTTGCAACGAGCTCGACGCCGCCCTGGCCACCCTGCTCAGCGACCTTGAAAAGCGCGGCATGCTGAGGGACACCCTCGTCGTGCTCGCCACTGAGTTTGGCCGCACACCCGAGGTCAACGTCAACGACGGACGCGACCACCACCCGAAAGCCTTCTCCTGCCTGCTGGCGGGCGGCGGCGTCAAAGGCGGCACCGTGCACGGCGCCTCCGACGAGCGCGGCAACAACGTCGCCGCGGACCCCGTCAGCATCCCCGACTTCAACGCCACCATCGGCTACGCCCTCGGCCTGCCGCTCGACCAAGTGCTGTTCTCGCCCTCGCGTCGCCCGTTCACTGTCGCCGATAAAGGCAAGCCACTGGCGAATCTCTTCGCTTAAATCCCGCGAGAGCTTCTCTCTTCCGGCTTTCAGGCTGGCGCGGACGCTTGTCTCAGCGCCCTGCCTGCTTGAGCTTGGCGCGCACCAAGTCGGCTAAATAGGAGGCATCCTTGGGTTTTAAGTCCGGCTGCTTCGCCACCGGCGGTGTTTTTAACAAGTCGTGGCGGAGGCATTGCAGCAGGGTCTTGCTGGCATTGTCCATGCCTTCGCGTTGGTTTTTCACCACCTCGTCATAAAATTGGAAGAAGGCATCGGCGTCCCCGCGCGCGTAAGCCTGAAAGGCCCGGCAGTCCGGGCTGGCCGCATCGCCGGCCGCCGCCCCCAGCAGGCGCGCCGCGTCGGCGGCCGGAAGCTGAAAGCGTTTGCACAGGACAAAACGCAGGACCAGCCAATCCCGGCGGTCGCCGAAATGATCGAGCGCCTCCTCGCGGCGGGGATGGCCGGGCGCGGCGAGCGCCGGCAGCAAAGGCATGAAGGCGTCCAGGCGGGTGAGCAGGTTGCCCTGCCTGGGGTCTTTTGGCGTGTGAATCTGAAGGCCCTCTTCGAGCAGCGTCAGTGCCTCCGCATCGCGGCCCCTGGCAAGCAAGTGAATGAGCTGTTTGCGGAGGCTCTCCAAACCTTTCGTGTTGGCGTCTTCAAACGCGGCCCTCATCTCAGCTTCCTCGCCTTCCCACCAGGCGAGCACCCAGCGCCGCTGCGGCATGGTCATGGCAAAAACCGGGAAGCCGTTGTGCAACTCCAGCATCTGGCGATAGAAACGCTTCGCCGCGTCCCGTGCATGGCTGGACACATAGAGTGCCATGATTTCATTGATCGTGTTGTATCCGCGCACCTGCCAGTAGCGCGGCATCCGCCAGTAGATGCGCTCGAGTTCCTGCGCGGTAAGGAAATCCTGCTCGGCGCCCTTTTCCTCCCTGGCCAAAACCACCGCCCGGTGCAGCCCGTTGGCATTGGGGCAGGCCTTTCGCAGGCGGTCTGTCGCGCCTGGATTCTCCTGCAAGAAACGCTCGCGTTGTTCTGGTTTCCAACCCTGAATCAAGAAGCGCAGGACGCGGGCGCAGGTGTCCTCACCGCCCTCTTTTTGCAGCAAGGCCAGATGCCGCGCCACTTTGAACCCCGGCGGCGTTCCCCCGCGCAGCATCTCCAGGTTCGAGAATCCAAGCCAGTCACGCTTGAAGGGATTGCGCAGGGCTGCCAGCGCCGGCAGTCGCCCCGCCAGGTTTTTGTCCTCGATCTCGGACGGGCGCAGCAGGGCGGGCAGGCCCAGCTCATAGAACTCGAAAAACTCCACCCGCTGCCGGTCGAGCGGGAAAGCAGGCCGCTTGCCATCGGGCCAGGGATCCAGCCAGTACATCAGCGTCGGCACCTCCAACCGGCAATGATCACGGACCCGTTTGGCCGCCTCTTTGTTGGAGACATTGTTTTCCAGATAATCATGCCTCGCCTCCATTTGCATCAGCGTCATGTCCCAGCCATACACCAGCAGATCCTCCACGGTCACCGCCGCCGCCGGCTCCAGTTGGTCGGCGCGCAATGCGTAGCCGCGATTGATGAGCGCGGAGGCCGCCCCCAGTCCCTTGCACGACTGCTCTGACACCGGATCCGTCGAGATCGCCTGCAAGGCGGCGACCGCCTGCGCTGACAGCTCCGGGTGCGCGCCTCCCGTTTCCGTCGCGGCCACATGCGCCAGCGTTTGCAGCCAGCGCACCCGCGCCAGGGCCGGCGCGGTGGCGGCAAACTCGCTCCCCATCCTGAACGCCAGTTCCCTGGTCAGGCACGATCCCAGCTCAGCCCAGTCAACCAGACTGTCACCGTAGAGCATGCCAAAGATGTCGGCGAGGTCGCCTTGACAGGCCAGGTCCAGGCGCAGATGCGCCGCCAAAAACGGCACCGCCAGCCGCGCATGGTCCGCCTCCGCCGCGAACAGCACCACATCCCGCAACGGCGCCGGCCGATTGCGCAGCATCTGCTCCCACCAGCGCGCCGCCAGACAGTCGTCCTTTCCCGGTTTGAAAAATTCCCGCCAGCGCTGGCCGGCCTGATTTTCCCTGCCGGAGAGGTACAACTGCACCGGCCAGGCCACCCGCAGGCGGGCGTCGCAGAGTTGCTCGGCGTGGCAAAGCCAGGCCGTGGCGCGCGCCAGCATCACATGATCCAGCGCGCAAGCGCCGGAGAGGATGGGCGTCGAGCCGTGCAGCAACAGGCCCGCCAGCCTGCCCGCATCCTCCGCGCGCGTCTCCGGCTGCTCTTGCCGCGCCCAATCCTCCGCCATCAACAACGCGCTCATGCGCTCCACGCCGACCGCGTCGCTCGCCTCCCAAAACGCGCTCAGCGTCTTGTCACCCGCTGGATTGACAAGCGCCAGCCGCTGGTTGGCATCGAGGCCGCGGATTTGCCGCCAGATCATCCGGTAAAATTCCGCCCCTCTCAGCAGGCTGTCGCCGCTGTAGCGAATCTCCTGCGCGCGCAGCTCCTTGCCCGCCTCGTCCAGCCAGGCGACGCGCCAGCCGCACCAGCCTTCGGTCTTGCCCTCGACCTTCCAGCGCACTCCGGCGATGCGCGGCTGGCCGGGCGCGGCGGCGCGGTTTTCAATCCAGGCATGGACGCGCGCCGCCTCCACCACAAACAGCCGCTGGCCCGCGTCATGCAAATACACCTCCGGAGCGTAAAACTGCGCCCGCAGGCAAGTGACACCGACCGCCAGTTGGAGAAAAACCCAGCGCATGCTCATGCAAGGCAGGTTATTCCAAAGCCCGCCAGGCAAACAAGGCAAAAAGCCAAAGCGGCGCGATCCTGGTTCTGCGCGATCTAGGGCAGCCCGGAAGGTCACGGCACAGAACCGGTTGCCGCCCGGCGGAGCACGGTGCAAACTCCGCCTCCCACGCCGATGTCCGAACTTCATCTCCAGCCCGACTTCACCGCTTTCCAGCAGCTCTGCACGCAGGGAAATCTGGTGCCGGTGTGGGCGGAGATCGCCGCCGATTACGAGACCCCGCTCTCGGCCTATCAAAAAATCCGCGACGGCCAGTGCAGCTTCCTGTTTGAATCCGCCGAGCTCACCCAGCATTCCGGCCGTTACTCCCTGCTCGGCTCCGCGCCGCGCGCGCTCGTCACCGCGCGCAACGGCACCGTCGAAATCGACGAGCGCGGCCAGAAACGCACCCTCACCGAGGTCAGCGATCCCCTGCGTGTGCTCGAGGACTTGATGCAGTCCTACCGCCCCGCCTCGCGCGCCCTCCCCGTCTTTCATGGCGGCGCCGTCGGCTACCTGGCCTACGACATGGTGCGCCACTTCGAGCCCACCCTGCCGCCGCCCCCGCCCGATCAGCTCGGCCTGCCGGACATGGTCTTCTTCATCACCGACGTCGTCCTCATCTTCGACCACCGCACCCGCCGCCTCTCCATTGTCGCCAACGTCCACCGGGACGAGCACGGCTCCGCCGAGGCCGCCTACGACTGGGCGCGCGCGCAAATCGGCGCGGTCATTGACAAGCTGCGCCAGCCGCTCGCCGTCACCCCTCTGCAAATCCTCGCCCCCGTCGAGGCCGCGCAAGTCCCCGCCGCCCGCTCCAACACCACCCGCGCCGAATACGAGGGCATGGTCGCCCGCGCCAAGGAGTACATCGCTGCCGGCGACATCTTCCAGGTCGTGCCCTCGCAGCGTTTCGAAACCGCGTATGCAGGCGGCGCCGTCGATCTCTTCCGCGCCCTGCGCCACGTCAACCCCTCCCCCTACATGTTCTGCCTGGAGCTGCCGCAAGGCTTCGCCCTCGTCGGCAGCAGCCCGGAGGTGCATGTCAAATGCCTCGACGGCGGCATCGAGATCCGCCCCATCGCCGGCACCCGCCCGCGCGGGCGCACCCCCGAGGAGGACGACGCCCTCGCCGCCGAGCTGCTGGCGGACCCGAAGGAGAACGCCGAGCACATCATGCTCGTCGATCTCGCCCGCAACGACGTCGGCCGCGCCGCGCGCTACGGCAGCGTGCAGGTGGACGAGCTGCGCGTCATCGAGCGCTACTCCCACGTCATGCACATCGTCTCCAACGTGCGCGGCCAACTGCGCCCCGACCGCAGCGCCTACGACGTGATGCGCGCCACCTTCCCCGCCGGCACCGTCAGCGGCTCCCCCAAAGTGCGCGCCATGGAGATCATCAGCGAGCTGGAGAAAAGCAAACGCTGCGCCTACGCCGGCGCCGTCGGCTGGTTCGGGTTCGATGGGAACCTGGACAGTTGCATCGCCCTGCGCACCTGCGTGCTCAAGGACGGCACCGCCTACGTGCAAGCCGGCGCCGGCATCGTCGCCGACAGCGACCCCGCCGCCGAATACCAGGAGACCGTCAACAAAGCCGCCGGCATGTTGAAAGCCATCGAATGGGCGCGGCGGCTGGTGGAGGGGTGAGCCACAAGCAGCGCAAGGACATCTCTCCAAAGGAGGCGGGATAGACCCGGGCGCCTTCTTCTTCAAGGAGTGAACGGCTCCATCAAATGACGTCCAGAAATGATTGGCGCGCTGGCGGCAGGTTTGTGCGAGGTTGGCAGCAGGGCGTGGCCAAGGGCCAGACCGACATGTGGCAGGAGCACACCGCGGAAAACGCCGCGCCGCGTGCCTTCATACCAATGACCATGCACCAGGCCCGTTGACGGTTTCATCGTGATCGAAAGTTTTTTGGTATTCGCTGCCACGGTTTTGACGCGGCTTATGTTACGGACATCCAACAGCAGGTCCAAATCAAAAACCCCGTTGGATTGGTGAGCTGCCGCGAAATCGAGCCTCAGATTGGCCTGTCCCGGCGGGTTAGGGGAATTCAAAATCAACTGTCCGGGAGCAGGCGGCACATAGCGTGCCCCCGCGACCTGCAAAACTTTTTTGCCAAAGCCATCGCGGTAATTGCGCGTCGTCGTGGTGGCGGATTGTTTGACCCAAAAGGCATTGCCGCTGACTTCATTCACTCCTGTGGGGCTGACTTGCAGCCAGGCCTGCAGCGCGCCGCGCCCTTCATAAAGCAGCCAGTGCAGGGGAATGCTCAGGTCCGTGCCAAGGGCACTCGAGCGCGTCAGCGTGGTGCCGTCTCCGGCATGGCCCGTAAAGCGAACCCTGCCTTTGCGATGGATCGTCATGCGCCCGCATGCGGCTCCGAGAGGATCGCCATCAATGGGGGGAGTCAATGCCAGGGTGTAGCTGCCCTGACCAGGCGGCGGATTGGCCGCGTCAGGCCACATGTTGCGCACGGCTTTGACCGGCAGCGTGAGACTGCCGCTCGCATTTTTGAGCTCGCCAGTGGCGATGGCGGTGTTTGGATTGACCTGCAAAATCAGTTTCCAGCCGCTGGTTTCCGGCAGAGGAATTTCGCCCCCAAAGATGGCCGCGTTATCCACGGCAGGATCGGCGCTCCACACTCCCTGCTGCCGGAAACGAATGGTTTTGCCATCCAAAAAGACGCGGCCACTGACTCCGCCACTGCCAGTGATCGAGAATTGGAAGTCTCCTCCCAGATCGTCAAACAAAGCCAGCGGTTCGACGCAACCCGTGTAGGAGCCGGGCGTCATCCCAAGAGACCGCACCTCCACCGGAATGAGGTACTTTGGACCGAAGCCGGTTCCATTATTTGCTTGAGCTTGAATGACAAACCTGCCCGCTTTTGTGGGGGTGCCGACGATGCGGTAGTTGTAGCCAGCGTAAAGATACATCCATTTTTGCACGCCTGGGGGCAGTCCTCGAACAGACCATTGAGCCCAGGGAGATGGGACCTCGTTTTGGTCGTGATAAATCACCAGATCAACGGGCTGCCCGACCAGCCAGGATTGTGGGGGCAGCATCAGTACCCGCGCCCGCATTCGCACCTCGAGGTCCCAGGCGCCGATAGGAGAGAGCACGGTCTCGCCCAGGGTGAACTGGCAGGCGTAACGCCCATCGTCGTCGTCGGTGAGGCGGCCCACGAGCAGCTTGGTGCGGTTCACGCCGCTTCGTTTGCCGCGCGCATTGGCAAGAGGCTGGTCGTTTTTGAGCCATTGGGTTTGCAAACCCGGGCCGCGCGCCCGGATGGAGATCGCAAAGGTGCGTCCCTCAAGCAGTGTGCGCTGATCCGCTTGCGGTTCCACCACGCCAAGCAGGGCCGCTGGGGACACCACACGCCCGACGGTATTGCGCACCACCACGGTGTATTTGCCCGCTTGTTTCAAGGCTGCCGCGGGAAGGGTGAAGACCCGGTCGGTGGCTCCACGTATCGCCTTGCCATTGCGCCGCCATTGGTATTGCAAAGGCTCCGTGCCATGGGGATCCACCTCGAAATAGACTTTGGTGCCGGTGGTCACGATGCGCGGCGGCTGCATGACAGGCACGAAAGGCGCGGTGGCAGAGGCCAGGACTTGCGTGGTCAGATTGACTTCAAAAACTGGACGGCTGGCGTCATTGCTGGCAACGAGCAGTTTGCCACCCGCCTCCCCCAACTCAGTGGCATCAAACACCACCTCGCACACGAAGGTTTCGCCCGGCAGCAGTACTGCTGGCGGAGCGTTCGCCAGACGGAAACCAGCACCCTCAGTGCTCACGCTGGCGATGTTCAAAGGCGCGTGTCCGATATTACTCAGTGTGAAAGGCCGTCTGGCCTCCGAACCAAGGACCGCCTGACCCAGACTGCTCGTTTCGTCATGTGCGATGGTGGGCGGCAGCACTCCGCGCCCATTGTGAATCCGCAAATCGGGCGTGGTTTGAACGTCGAAGACCCGCACAGCGCCTTGCAATCGGACATAATGCGGTGGGATGGGGATTGAATCATAGTGCGGGGTGCCGACGAACAGTTGCCCGTTGTGGAAGGCCATCCCTCCCAGGTAGCTGTTAGTAGTAGTGAAGTCGGGCGGCCCCGGTTGCTGAACACTGGCATCCCAACCAAAAGTCGACTCAGCGGCCACATTGAGGCCATTAATGATTTTGTATCCAGACGCCAGAACGTTGTCCCGTAAAGCGATGCTTCTGGCCCCGAATCCAGAATCAATCTCCTGATCAAATTTCCAACCCTTGGCAGTCTTGACGAACACATGAACCACTTGAGTTAGCATGGGGAAACCATACTTGGTGGCCGTGACAGCCAGGCGGTTGCCGCTTAAGGCGACCTGGTTGCCAAACGCGTTTCCACCGCGCGACTGGAAATGTTTCAGTATGCCATCTCTATGCCAGCGACCTTTTTTCAGCTTGTAGATGAACACGGCCCCTCTGTTTCTCCAATCATCCAGGTTATTCACCACATAATCTGGCAGCCCAATCATGAGGGTATCTCCTTCCATGTCCATGCTTGTCCCGAAGTATAAAGAGGTGGGGTGAGGACTCTTGATCGACTGAACCAGATTCCAAGAACCACCACTTCTCTGAAACCAGTGCACGCTTGACGAGGCACCCACGAACAAATCGCTGCCCTTGAGCAAGACCTTACTGCCAAAACCGGGATATTGGGATGGATCGGGACGTTCCAGCACCTGATCATGAATCCACCCCGAATCGACTTTCCTGTAGATATTCACCGCCCCCACCGTGCCGGTCGATCCGGCAGTAGTCTCAGAAGCGCAAACTACAGCGTAGATCCCACTGATTGCGACGCTGCCGCCAGTGCTTGATTGCTTTGTATTTGGAACAGGTAATTCGCCACTGAAAGTCCAATCCAAGCCTGTGCGGGTCAGTACATGAGCAGGTTTGCCGGCCACCAACATGGTGTCTCCATCCACGGCGAGGTTTCGACCAAATCCATTCAGAGCATCACCTGTGGGCCGAATTGGAGCCCGTTCCGTCACCACCAACCCCGCCTGCGTCGGCACGCTGAGTCCGCAGACCATGAAGCAGACGAGTCGTTTAACAAAGGTGAAATTACTGACCGGCATGACAGCATTCAGCTTAGCTGCCAACAGCATATTCGCAAACCAAAAGTGCCTGAAAGGAAGCCGCTAAAGAGAAGTCTTAAAGCCTTGTAATCCACATAATACTTGCTGCTTCAGCCCAAACGAGTGCGCCCGGCGCATCTGACTTGACGCCTTCTCGATCACCTCTTGACGAATCCTAGACTCTACCCGCCCCTCACTTCGCCTTTTTCTTCCCCTTTTTCTCCACCACGCTGGGATCGTAGCTTGGATTCGGTTTCTCCGGCAGCTTGGCGTCCACGCTTTGCATCCAGGCGAGCAGGTCATCGAGCAGGGCGTCGCGTTCTTTGACGCGGGTGGTGGCCAGATCGGCGGTCTCGCCGGGGTCGCTGGCGAGGTCGTAGAGTTCGACGGCGCGATTTTCCGTCCGCTTTTCGCGCCCGCCGTCGAGCTGCCATTCTTCGTGGTAGAGATGGAGTTTCCAGTCGCCTTTGCGGATGACGCTGACGGGGCGGGTGCGAAACATGGGGTCACGCCCGCGCAGAACGGGACTGTCGAGGTATCCTGGGAAGTGCCAGAACACCGCCGCGCGCTGCAGTTGCGGTTTGCCTTCGAACAAGGGTCGCAAATCCGCGCCATCCAGCGGGGAAGCGGGTGCGGGCGCGCCGGCGGCGGCGAGGAAGGTGGGAAAAAAATCGACGTTGGTGACCGGCGCGTCGCAGGTGCTGCCGGAGGCGATGACGCCGGGCCAGCGAGCGATCATCGGCACGCGGATGCCGCCTTCGTAGTAGCAGCCTTTGGCGCCGCGCAACGGTTCCTGGGTGACGTGCGGGCCGCCGTTGTCGGAGGTGAAAACGACGAGGGTGTGGTCCTCAAGGCCCAGCTCTTTGAGTTTGCCCAGCACCTGTCCGATGCCGGTGTCGAGATCCGAAAGGCAGGCGGCGAGCAGGGCGTGGTCGTGCCCCATTTGGCCCGGCGCTTTACTTTGGAAGCGTGCCATTGATTCGGCCCGTCCCTCCAGACGCGAGTGCACGGCGTAATGCGGGAGGTAGGCAAAGAAAGGCCGCTCACGATTTTCCTCGATGAAGGCGCAGGCGGCGTTGGTGATGGAAAAGATGGCTTTCGGGTCCTCGGGGTCGTCGCTGTTGAGGCCGTGCTGGGAATGCTTGATCACGTCGAAGCCGGCGTGCTCGGATTTGCCATTCTTGGAGGCGTCCATGTGGCACTTGCCGAAGAAGCCGGTGGCGTAACCGGCAGCCTTCATCGTCTCGCCCAGGGTCACGGTGTCAGGCGGCAGATTGGCGCGGTTTGGCACCGGCATCATGCGCATCAGGCTTTTCGGGCCGCGCTCCGTGCTGCCGACCGCATACACCCCGTGGCGCGGTGTGTATTGGCCGGACAACATGCAGGCCCGGCTCGGCTGGCAATTCCCGCCCGAGGCATAAGCGTGGCGGAACACCATGCCCTCGCGCGCAAGCTGGTCGAGGTGGGGCGTCTCCAGAAAATCCGAGCCCGCGTACCCCGGCTCCTGCCAGCCCAGGTCGTCGGCAAAGATGAGCACGATGTTCGGCGGCGCGGCCTGCGCGGCGCTGACGGCAAACACAAAAAAGATGGCAAGAAGGCGATGGAGGAACGGCATGGCGCTGCGGAAACGCGCGGGAAGGAGATCGCTTGCAGCCGACGCGCTTGCGAAGCCCCAACGGCGCGGCTTTTATGGCGCAGCGGGTGGCATCAGACGGCGCACGGCTTGCAGGATGCGGTCCTCGACGTCGGGGGCGAACTTGGTGGGGCGGTCGTAATAGACCATGGCGGTCTCCCCCTCGTAGCCGCCCTCCTCGAGCACGCGGCGGGAGGGCACGTAACAGGGCACGTCGTTGCTGTAGCCGTTCACCCAGACGCGGTGGTAGCCGTAGTCGTGCTTGATGCTCAAGGAGTAATCGACGGTGATCTCGCCGGGCAGGAAGACCATCGTCATGGCGTCGCCAAATGCCCAGGTCTGCACCAGGTAGGGCAGGGTGGTGGGCAGTGATTCCCCGCGGTCCAGGCGGGCGAGGTTTTTCCTGGCATGATAGGCCACCGAGGCGGTGGTGGAGGCCGCGCGCTGCTCCCATTCCGCGCGGGTCGGCAGCGGCGCGAAGGCCAGCTCAATCTCTTCCGCGCGACAGGTCAAAGGCGGGCTCAACGGTTTCATCGGCGCTTCAACCAGGCGCGCGGCCTCGGCGGCAAGGTCCTCTCCATACTGCGCGACGAGCTCCATGGTGCGGCGCGGGTCGGGGTTTTGATCGGCGCCGCAACCGATGGCGGTGAGGGCGATGGCGCCGGGGAAACGGCGTTGCAGGGCCGCCTGCGCGCCGCCGGCCCAGTCGCCGTGGATTTTATCGATGCCGATGGTGGTGCAGTGGCAGGCGTAGCTGGTGAGGATGGCCTTCACTTTGCCGTCCGCGCCGGTGACGCGCAGGGTGGGCAGGTCGTGGTCCACCGGTTTGACGGGAAACTTGCGCCGGTTGGCGGCGAAGGTGACGCGGCCAATGGACCAGTCCAGCCGGGCCGGCGCGCGGGCGGCGAGGGCGGCGCGGGCGGCCTGCTCGAGGTAGTCCGTCAGCTCGGCGGTGTAGCGTTCGATGGCGGGCAGATGCTCGGCCGGGATGTCCATGCTGAACAAATTCGGCAGCACGCCAATCAGCATGGGCGCGCAATGCGTGTGGCTGGAGCAGATGGCGAAGCGTTCGTGGGTGACAGTCGTGTCCGCCTGCAAACGGCGCAGGACTTCGGCGCGCATCGAGGCGGGCACGCCGCAGTTGTCCACGGTGACGATGACCGCCGCGCCGGTGGCGTCATCGCCGAGGGCGAGCGCCTTGGCAAAGATGCGCTGCTCCACGCCCGTGTGCGGTTCGCGCCGGCCGCCGTAACCGCTGAGGCGGACGGGATAATCCGGCGTGATGTCCACCTCCGCCGCGCCGGCGCTCCAGAGGATTTCCGCAGGTTGATCCGCGGCAGTCACAGGACAAGACACGGACAAGAGGAGGACGGACAGAAAAGACAACAGGCGATGCATGAGCATAATAGTTCGCAGTGCGCCCTGATGTTGCGTCGCGCGGGCGATTTCATCCGGCGCGCTCTTGCTCATCGAGAGTTTCTCCTTGGGGACGGATCAAGGGACACCTGGATCGGGCCGGCCCTCAGCGCGCCCACAGCTCGCGCAGCATCTCCAGCGTGGCATCCACAATCATCTGCCCGGCGGCGGGGCCGACCAAGGAGGTGCGCGGGATGGCGCCGTATGCGCCGCCGGCGACGGCGCGCTCGGTCGGCAAATACGAACCGCTGCCGGCGAGCTGGATCACGAAGGTCTGCACGGCGGGACTGCGGCCTTTGATGCGGATGCCGTGGTCGAGGTAGTATTCGAAGGGATTGGTCGTCATCGCCACATCGCCGATGCGAACGACATGCAGCTCGATGGGATAAGGCGGCGCGTCCGGCTCCGGCACGGGGAAGCCCTTGGGCAGGTCGAGCTTCCTCATCGTGCGCGCCAGCGGCGGCGCGGTCTCGATGGTGTCCTGCATGAATGGCAGCACTTCGGTGACGGCATCCGCCACGCGCGAGGCGATCTGTTTGCGGCGCAGGACGCGGCTGTCCTCGATGCCGGGAAACTGCAAACGCTGCATGCGCGCCTCGGCTTTTTTCTCGACCATGACGGTGGTGGCCACATCGCCAGCGGCGCTGAGTTGCGGCAGGATGAAAACTTGCTGACCGAGCCGGTGGCGAATTTCTTCGCGCGCCTCGTGCCAGTAGTCGGCGCTGATGAGGCTGCCACGCTGGACCTGGGCGGGGCAGGGCACGTTGATGACGATGCCGGTGAGCGCCTTTTTTTCATTCCAGGTGAAGAGCAGATGCACCGAGTGGTCCTCGAAGCCCTCGATGTGACTGAACTTCGAGTTCGCCGTGCTGCCCTTTTGAAAATCACCCGTCATGTGCGAGCTGCCGTCTTTGTAAGTGGCGATGCGGTTGTGTCCGATCACCGCATGTCCCAGCCCGAAGCTGACGCCGCCCGGCCGCCGTTTTTCCCAGGCCTCCCGTGCCGCCTGCGCGATGCGCTGCGAGGCAAAGCGCTCGTAGCGGGGATCGGTCTGCACCGAAGGCGCGACATGCGTGTGCGTGGCCATGAGGATGATTTGCTCCGCCGTCAGTTCCGGCACCACCGCCGTGACCTGGGCGCGCACATTGGCGAGCATGTTGGCCGTGTAGCGGTTGCCATCGGTGATGTGCTGGAGGTCGCAACTGATAAGGATGATTTTTTCCGCGCCTTGCTCCAGCGCCAGCGCGGTGGCGGTGACCGGGTCCAGCACGCCCTCGGAGCGGATCAACCCGCGCATGGAAGCCGGTCCGTCCGGCGTGATGTCCGCGGCAGCCCAGCCGATGTTTAATGCCTCCGCGCTGCTCGCCGGTGCTGGCATGAGCGGGAAAAGACCCGCCATAAACAAAGAGGAAAGGATTCGCGTGAGGATCATTGGGGCGCGTGGAATGGGGTGGCGATGGCGAATTGATAAGGGCGGCTCAATCAAACGGGTCCCGCCGCCGCCGGGTATCAACAATCGGGACGCGACAAGACTCTCCCGACTCGCGCTTGGAATCTGCCGCGACCTGCGCTATGAATGCTCTCGTGCCGATGACTCGACGGCAAAACCGCCCCATGCGACGCTTGTTCCTGCTGCTCTCCCTGCCGCTGCTGGCGGTGGTGTCGGGATGCAAAACCCTGCCCGCAGTGCCGCTGACCACGCCGGAGCCTTTGAAGGTGGACCTCAACATGCGGCTCGACGTTTACCAGTACCGGGGGGACGAACCGGGCAACAAAGAGGAAATTCGCAGCATTGGCGAGGCGGTCGAGCGCCAGCGCAACCGCATGGCGGAGATTCAGGAGCTGAAGAACAACCGCATCGTCGGCGAGGACCATCGCGGCCTGCTGCAACTGCGGCAGACGCCGGCGGGCGAGTGGGGGGATTACGTGAAGCGCACGGTCGAGGAGGAGAACACCGACCGCACCCTGCTCATGCGCAACGAGGCCAAGGAATCGAACCGTCCGCTGCACGAGGTGCAGGCGGAAGCCTGGCGACTGCGCACCGACCAGGCCTTCAAAGGCGAGTGGATCGAGGTGGCGGGCAAAACCGAGGGCACCTTTGAATGGGTGCAGGCGGCGGGGCCGAAAGGCAAAAAAGAAACGCCGGCGGCGAATTGAGGCCGGTTATTTTTCCTCCGCGAGTTTCTCCTTTTCCTTGAGCTTCTCCTTGAACTTGGAGACTTTGGGCCGGACGACGGCCTGGCAATAACCCTGGTACGGGTTGTTGGCGAAATAGTCCTGATGGTAGTCCTCCGCAGGGTAAAAAATTTCGAGCGGCACGATCTCGGTGACGATGGGGTCCTTGATGATGGTCTGCGCGTAGGTTTTCGATTCCTCGGCGATCTTCTTTTGCTCGTCGCTGGTGTAGAGAATGATGGAGCGGTACTGCGGGCCGCGGTCATTGCCCTGGCGGTTCAATGTGGTGGGATCGTGCGCGTCCCAGAACAGGTCGATGACATCGCGGTAAGTGATGACGGACGGGTCGTAGTCGATCTGCACCACCTCGGCATGGCCGGTGGTGCCCTCGCACACCTCTTTGTAAGTCGGGTTTTTGACGTGGCCGCCGGCGTAGCCGCTGACGACTTTTTTCACGCCTTTCAGCAACTTGTACTGCGCCTCGACGCACCAGAAACAACCGCCGCCGATGATGGCGGATTCGAGCTTGGGTTCGGCGGGTTTGTCGGCGGCGTTGAGGCCGAAGGCGGTGGACATGGCGGCGAACAATACGGTGAAGGGCTTTTTCATGGTCGCTTGCGTTGGACAGAGGGGGCCGGTTGGCGGATTATTTCCAGTAAATTACGAATTTGCAAACGGCTGAAGGCGAGATCATCACACATTTTTCTCCCATAAACACCCTCCGACCATGTCTTCCCCAGTCGATCCCACCGCCACTCTCTGTGCCGAACTGGGCGAACCCGTGCTGCGCTCCATGGTGGCGGCCTTCTATCGCAGGGTGCGAGAGGATGAGGTGATCGGGCCGCTCTACCCGCAGGAGGACTGGGCGGGAGCGGAGAAACGGCTGGCGGACTTTCTGATTTACCGCTTCGGCGGATCGCCCGCCTACATTGATGAGCGCGGCCATCCGCGTTTGCGGATGCGGCACATGCCGTTCGCCATCGGCATCGCGGAGCGGGACCGCTGGCTGGAGTTGATGGCGGCGGCGATGGCGGAGGTGGCGATTCCCCAGCCGCAGGCGGAGACGCTGCGGGCGTTCTTTGCCCAGGTGGCGGACTTCATGCGCAACCGGGAAGGCTGAGCGGGGGCGCTATTTTGGCAGCTTCGAGAAATCAAACTGGCAGCAGCCGAGGTCGAGCACGTTGGCGTTGGAGGCCAGGTGACGGGTGAAATCTTCCGCCAGCGCGTACAGCCGCTGCTGGCCGGCCTTTTCCTGGCTGACCAAGCCGGCCTCGCGCAGCACCCGCAGGTGCTTGGACACGTTGTATTGGGTGATGTCGAGGAACTCGGCCAGTTCGTTGACGCAACGTTGCTTCTTCAAAAGCTGGCGGACGATGCGCAGGCGGTTCTCCTCCCCCAGCGCCTTCATGGCCGTGATGCAGTCGAATTTTTTCGCCACGAGTTTTTGATAGCGCAATCGCTTCGGGGAATCAAGTACGCTTGCAGCACGGGGTCAGCCGCCGTTGATCACCGGCGCCTCGCCATCGCGATGCGTTGGCACCGGTTTGCCGGGGCGGAAGTGCTCCTCATGGTCCAGCGTGAAGGCCAGGCCAGGCGTCGCTGCGGCGGTTTCGGCGAGCGCTTCACGGACAAAACCGGCGAGCGATTCGGGGTCGGCCTCGGCGCGCAGATTCAAAATGAGCTGCCCGCCGCTGCTTGGCTCGTCGAGCGCCATGCCCGTCTCCGGCACGTTGTCGTTGCGCACCAGATTGACGGAGGCGATCTCGCCGGCGATGCCGTCGTCCGGGCTGAAGGTCATTTTCAAGTGCGCCACCTCCGCGCCGGCGGTGTTGAGCCGCTGGTGGATCGCGGCGGCGAGTTGTTGCAGGAACACGTTGGCGTCGAACTCGTCGTCCGCCTGGAGTGTGATCGTCGCGTTGAGCCAGCCGAGCAGCGCCTCGCCCTCGGCATAGACCTCGTAATCCACCTGCATTGGCGCGCGCGCGCCCTGGGTCTGGCTGAGGATGGCGTGGAACCAGTCCTCCAGACCCTGCTCCTGGCGGACTGAGGCATGCAGCACTTGGGCGTTGGGGAACTCTTGTTGCAGCGCCTCCCGCAACGCTTCCAGCTCGGCGGCAGAAAGCAGGTCCGTCTTGTTGATGATGATCAGGTCCGCCTCCTCAAGCTGTTTTTTGTAGATGTAGGTGACCTTGCTGGAAAAGCCCGGCGCATCCGCCAGCCCCAGCACCCGCCGCGCGCGCTGCGGGTCCACCAGCACGCTGAGCGGCGCGATGGAAAAATCCGCGCCGTACATCCGCCGCAGCGGATAAGTGACGGTGGCCACCAAGTCGGTGCAACTGCCCACCGGCTCGGCGATGAACACATCCGGCTTGGCGGCGTCGCTGAGTCTCGCCGCGGCATCGACCAGGGTGTTGAAGCGGCAGCAGAAACAGCCGCCCGCGATTTCCTCGGTGGCGAAACCCTGGCTGCGCATCAGCTTGGTGTCCACCAGGCCGCCCGCCTGGTCGTTGGTGATGAGGCCCACGCGCAGGCCCTGCCTGGTGAGATGGCGCGCCAGCCGGCCCATCGCGGTGGTCTTGCCGGCGCCGAGAAAGCCGCCGATCATGATGTAGCGGGCGGAGCGGGGTTGGAAGGTCGGGGTTGCAGACATGGCGCATTGTGACATGGGCCAACCTGCGTCACAAGGCAGATGTGGCTGATGTGAAAGGCATGCAAGACGTCCACAGCTCTCCGGCTGATGCCGGTCGTGCAGCTTTGCGAATAGCGGCGTTGATTTCGTCATCGTTCGGGTGCATCGCAGGCCGTCATGTTTGTGGTCGATCAGGTGCTTCTCATCAGCGGGCTGCTCCTGCTGGCGGGCATCTTTGCCAGCAAGTTCGCGGCGCGGCTGGGGATGCCGGTGCTGGTGTTGTTCATCCTGGTCGGCATGCTCGCGGGGGAGGAGGGCCTTGGCGGCATTGCTTTCGACAATTACACCCTGGCGCATGGCATCGGCACGGTGGCGCTTTGTGTCATCCTGTTCGATGGCGGCCTGCGCACGCCCTTGAAATCGCTGCGCTCCGCCTGGCAGCCGGCGGGCGTGCTGGCCACCGCGGGCGTGCTGGTCACTTCCGTGGTCACCGGGCTGGCGGCGGCCTGGATTCTGGATCTACCCTGGATTGAGGGGCTGCTGCTGGGCAGCATCGTCGGATCGACGGACGCGGCGGCGGTCTTTTCCGTGCTGCGTTCCAAGGGCCTGCATTTGGACAAGCGGCTGGCCGCCACCCTGGAGGTGGAAAGCGGGTCGAACGATCCCATGGCCATCTTCCTCACCGTCGGCATGCTGGAGGTGCTGATGGAGCGGATGCCGCTGGGTTGGCAAATTCTGGGGCTTTTCGGCAAGCAGATGGGCGTGGGACTGCTGGCGGGCGCGCTCGTTGGCTGGCTGGCAGTGCGCCTGATCAACCTGATCAAACTTGACACCGCCGGCCTTTATCCGGTGCTCACCGGCGTGTGCGGGCTGCTGGCCTTCGGCGGCGCGGCGGCGCTGGGCGGCAGCGGTTTCCTGGCGGTCTATGTGGCCGGCATCTGGATCGGCAACAGCCGGTTTGTCTTCCAGCGCGGCACGCTGCTTTTCCACGACGGTCTGGCGTGGATTTTTCAAATGGCGATGTTCGTGGTCCTGGGCCTGCTGAGTTATCCTAGCGAGCTGCTCAAAGTGGCCGGGCCGGGCCTGCTGGTGGCCGCGGTCTTGATTTTTGTGGCGCGGCCGCTGGCGGTGATGCCGCTGCTGCTGCCGTTCCGGTTCAGCGCGCGCGAGATGCTGTTTGTGTCCTGGGTGGGATTGAAAGGCGCGGTGCCGATCATCCTCGCCACCTATCCATTGTTGTTCGGCCTCGAAGACGGGCTGAAGCTTTTTAACGTGGTGTTTTTCGTCGTGCTGGTCTCGGCGGTGACGCAGGGCTGGAGTCTGCCCGCCGTGGCCAGATTGTTGCGTCTTCAGCAGCCGCCCCCGTCTGATCCGGCAGTGACGCTGGAATTGACCTCCCTGCGCGAGGTGGACGCCGACATCGTCGGTTACACGGTGCTGCCGGACTCGCGGGCGGCGGGGCGGCGCATCAGCCAACTGGCCTTGCCGGAGGGCGCGGTGGTGGCCATGCTGGCGCGCAAGGAGGACATGATTCCGCCGCGCGGCTCCACCCAACTGCGCGCGGGCGATCACGCATTCATCCTGCTGAGGCCGAATCTGCGTCCGCTCGCCGACGCGCTCTTCCGCGTCTCCACTGGCACGGAAGCGCCACTGCCCAGGCTGATGGAGTTTCCCCTGCGCGGCAACACCACGGTGGACCAAATCCGGCATTCCTATGACATTGTGATCGACAAACCGGGCCACACCACGCTTGAGCAACTGCTGCGGGAAGCAGCCGGGCGCCCCCCGCGGAAAGGGGATGTTGTGGAGCTGGATGCCGTGACCTTGTGCGCGCGCGAGATGGGCGAGGACGGCCGCGTCAACAGTGTCGGCTTCGTGCTCAATGCCTGACCGGCAAATTCAAATCAAGGCGGCGGCACCAGCAGGATGGAAAACGGCAGTTGGCGCGCCACCGAGGAGGCCACGCTGCCCACCAATGTCCGGCCCAGCATGCCGAAGCCGTGCGTGCCAAGCACGATCAAGTCGGCCTCCATGCGCTCGGCGGCTTTTTTGATGCCGTCCACCGGCAAAGGCGCGGAGAGAATGCGCGGCAGCAGCTTCGCTTTGCAATCCGCGGGCAGCCGTTCGCGCGCGGCCTCCACCACGGCCGCCAGATGCGGCTCCACCGCGAACAGTCGCGGCTGCGCGGCGGCAAAGGCGCTGACGAACAAAAACTCCACCACCGAGGCCGCGTCCGTCTCGCCCCGCGCCAGCAAACCGGAGCTCAGCAGGTCGATGCCCGCGCGTGCGCAGTGCTGGCTTGGCGGGGAGAAGTCCACTGGAAAGAGCACCTGCCGCAGCGGCGCGTTCAGCGGTTTGTTTGCCACCAGACAGGGGACCGAGGCCAGGCGGATGAGCCGGTCCGCGGTGGTGCCGAGCAGATCGTCGAAAAGCGCGCGCGGCTCGTGCGGCCCCACCACGATGAGATCCGCGCCCAGCGTCGCCGCCGCCGTGGAGATTTCATGCGCCGGCTCGCCCATGCGCACTTCAATGCTGGCGAGATGGGGGACCTCTCCCAGCACGCGCTGCACCTGCCATTCCAGGTCGGTGCGCGCGCTTTTTTCCCAGCCTGAGAACACCTCCTCGCTCACCGCCCCTTCCCAGTAAGGAAAGACCGGTTGCGGCACGCAGTGGATCACATGCAGGCTCGCATTTGCCGCGCCAGCCAGCGTCGCCGCCGCCAGCAGACCTTTATCGGAGTCCTCGGACAAATCCGAGGCGACCAGGATGCGGGTCAAACAGGATGGCGCGAAGGACATGGGCAAGAAGGACGGCCTTTGCTTAACGGGTAATCAAGTCCGGGTCAAGCCGAGCGCGGCGGCGGCGGCCAGGAGGTCAGGCCTGTTCGCGGCGGCGGCGGTCGAGCAGCATCTTGACCGCTGTCTTCATGCGCGAGAGCACGTAATACACCGTCTGGCTGCGCAGGCGCACCAGTTCCGCGCCGATGATGCGGGGGACGAAGTCGGCGGGCACGTCCTGGATTTTTTTGACCGGGGTGCCGTTGAGACCGCGGCAGAGGATGGCGGTCATGGCCTTGGTCAGGGTCTGCACTTTGGGGCCGAGCTCGATGGCGAAGTGCGCGGTGTCACCGGGTTCGACGCGCAAATACACGCCGACGGTGTCGGTGCATTCCTCGTCCTTGCGCACGTCCTCCAGATCGAAGGTCTCGCCCTCTTTGCGGGCGCAGGCCTTGGCGGCGTCGGCGTAGTGGATGAGATTCTCCCGGCGCTCCGGCTCGGGCAGCACTTCGAAGAAGTCGATCAGTTCCTGCAGCGGCGCGGGGTAACTCATGATCTCAAACGTCTTTTTCGATGGGAGTGCGCACCATGTTGCCCCACTCGGTCCAACTGCCGTCGTAGTTGCGCACCTGCTGGTAACCGAGCAGGTATTTCAGCACAAACCAGGTGTGGCTGCTGCGCTCGCCGATGCGGCAGTAGGCGACGATGTCGTCCTCGCGTTGCAGGCCGAGCTCGCCGGCGTAGATGGCCTCCAGTTCCTCGCGGGTTTTGAAGGTCTTGTCCTCGTTGGCCGCGCGCGCCCAGGGGCAGCTTTTGGCGCCGGGAATGTGGCCGCCGCGCAGCACGCCCTCCTGCGGGTACTCCGGCATGTGGGTGGTCTCGCCGCTGAACTCCTTCGGGCTGCGCACATCCACCAGTTTTTTACCGGCGCGCATGTGCTCCAGGGTCTGCTGGAAATAGGCGCGATGGGCGGCGTCATTGCGCTCCTTGGGCGCGGGATAATCGGCGGCGGGATGGGACGGCACCTCGCGGGTCAGCGGGCGGTTTTCCGCCTCCCATTTGTCGCGTCCGCCATCGAGCACGCGGGCTTTGTCGTGGCCGAAAAGTTGAAACACCCAGAAGGCGTAGCAGGCCCACCAGTTGCTTTTGTCCCCGTAAAAAACCACGGTGGTGTCCGGGGTGATGCCGTTGCGGGAGCACATGGCGGCGAACTCCGCCGGGCCGATGTAATCGCGCGTGGTTTGGTCGTTCAAATCGCGCCGCCAGTCGATGTGCACCGCGCCGGGGATGTGCCCGGTGTCGTAGAGCAGCAGGTCCTCGTTGCTTTCGATGATGCGCAGGCCGGGGTCATCGAGGTGCGCTTGCAGCCAGTTGGCATCGACAAGAACTTCGGGGTGGGCGTAGGCGTCAATTTTGGCGTTCATGAGGGTGAGTCGGGATAATCGGGCCCGCAACGTGCGGCGCTCAGCGGGTGATGCAACCGCGAAGGTGGGGGATCATCTTGACGGCCAGGGTTTGCGCTTGAAAACGGGGAGCAAAAGTTGGAGGCATGGGGGCGAAGCCCGGGGAGGGAGCGGCATAGGGGGGTTTGCCTGTCAACGGCTGGTCCTTGAGCAACTTCTGGGCAAACTTTCGCAGTTGGTTCAGCGGGCGCGTCGCTGGCACCTGGCGCTGCGGGCTTTCTTCTTCGCCGAAGAGCGTGTCCAGCACATGGTCCATCCTGCGGGCAAGCATCGCGGGTGAAACCGCCTCAAGGACTGACGCGCAGGCGCTCCCAATGATTGCCCTCGCGCAGGTAGCGCAGGCGGTCATGCAGCCGGCTGCGGCGGCCCTGCCAGAACTCGATCTCATCCGGCATCAACGCGTAGCCGCCCCAGTTCTCAGGGCAGGGGATCTCGCCGCCGTTGTGGCGGGCCTCGACCTCGGCGGCGCGTTGCTCCAGCCAGTCGCGATCCGGGATGATCTGGCTTTGCTCCGAAGCCCAGGCGCCGATTTGATGACCGCGTGGCCGGCTTGCGAAATACGTCTCCGCCTCCTCGCGTGGCAGTTTCCAAACCAGCCCGCGCGCGGTCACCTGGCGCTGCAGCGGCGCCCACAAAAAGCAGACCGCCGCGCGTGAGTTGTGCTCCAGCTCGCGGCCCTTGCGGCTTTGGTAGTTCGTATAAAAATGGAAACCGCGCAGGTCCAGCCCCTTTAGCAGCACCGTGCGCGCGCTTGGCACGCCGTCCTGGCCGATGGTGGCCAGCGTCATCGCATTCGGGTCCGGCAGTTGATGCTTCACCGCTTCCGCCAGCCAGTCCTGAAACAAGATGAAGGGGTCGGAAGGCACGGAAGATTCCACTAGCTCACCCAGCTCGTAGTTGACGCGCAAATCCTGGAGGTTTGGTTTGTCAGAAGCGCTCATGTCCGTTACACACATGCTGCACGAAAAGCGCCAGCTTGACCAGCACAAAGCGTTTTTTTACCCAACTCTTACCCGTGTCCTCCGCCGCCATGCCCTCCTCCGTCACCGGTGTCATCGCCGACCTCGACCGCACCCTGCTTGACGCTGGCGCCATTCACCAGCGGGTGCGCGAGCTGGCGGCGGAAATTTCCCGCGACTGCGCCGGTCAAGTCCTCACCGTCGTGGCTCTGATGGATGGCGCGCTGTTTTTCGTCGCCGACTTGCTGCGCTTCATCGACCTGCCGGTGCGTCTCATCACGCTCAGCGCCAGCAGTTACCACGGCGGCACCGCCAGCAGCGGCAGCCTGCGGGTCGCCTGGCCGCCGGACCTCGACCTTTCCGGTCAAACCGTGCTGCTGCTCGATGACATCCTCGACACCGGCCTCACCCTCGCCGAAATCCGCGCCCGCCTCGAATCCCACCAGCCGCGCTGGCTGCGCTGCGGTGTGCTGCTCAGCAAAAAACGCGAACGGGTGCGGGAGGTCGCGTCCGAATACGTCGGCTTCGAAATCGAGGACGAGTTCGTCGTCGGCTACGGCATGGATTTCAACGGCCGCTTCCGCAATTTGCCCTGCATCGGCGTGCTCAGGCTGGAGCCATGATCCGCGTTCGCGTGTTGTTTTTCTCCGTGCTGCGCGACCTCGCCGGCACCGGCGAGCTTGAACTGGAGCTGCCAGAGCAGACGACTCTCGCCGCCCTGCTGGAGGAGCTTTGCGCCCGCTGGCCGCGCCTGCGCGACTGGGATGCCAGCCTGCTGCTCGCCATCGACCACGATTACACCCCCCGCGACACCCGCCTGCGCGACGGTTGTGAAGTCGCCCTCATGCCGCCCGTGCAGGGAGGGTGAGGATTGCAAAGGTCGTCACTCAAAACACGCTTGCTTGTGAGCAGCCAGAAAGAGGCGTGGCGCATGCTTCGCCACCGCCGTGAAATCTGTCCATCGCCTGTTCCAAGAGCAATAACGCCAGCGGAAGCTCGTATGTGGAGGATGCTTGCCAGCGCGCGTTTGTTTCACCTGCTGCTCTTTTCGCTGCCGTCGTTCCTCACGGCCGCCGACCCGTGGTCCCTGCTCGCCCCGCAGGCGGCGCCGCCCGCTGGTTTGCAAGCCGACCCCTCTCCCTGGCGCGATCCATTGCTCTTCAATGACGGTTCGCAGGTTGAGAACGCCGCCGACTGGCAGCGTCGGCGCGCGGAAATCCTGGCTGACTGGCACCGCCTGTTGGGCGAGTGGCCGCCGCTCATCAGCGAGCCGGAGGTGGAAATCCTGGGCAGCCACCCGGAGGAAGGCTACCGGCGCGAGCGCTTGCGCTTCCGCTGGACGCCGGGCGAATTGACCGAGGCCTGGCTGCTGGTGCCCGCGGGCCTCACCGGCAAAGCGCCGGGCGTGGTCACGGTTTATTACGAGCCGGAAACCGCCGCCGGCCTCAGCGACAAACCGGACCGTGACTTCGCCCGTCAACTCGCGCGCAAAGGCTTCGTTTGCCTGTCCATCGGCACCACGGTGACCACCAACGACAAGACCTACTCCATCCATTACCCGGACATCGACCACGCCACCGTGCAGCCGCTGTCCATGCTCGCCTACGCCGCCGCCAACGCCTGGCATGTGCTGGCGGCGCGTCCCGAGGTGGACGCGCGGCGCATCGGCGTCACCGGCCATTCCTATGGGGGCAAATGGTCGATGTTCGCCTCCTGTCTGTTCGAGAAATTCGCCTGCGCCGCCTGGTCGGACGGCGGCATCGTGTTCGATGACACCCGGCCCAGCATCAACTATTGGGAACCCTGGTATCTTGGCTGGCATCCGCGGCCCTGGCGCAAGCGCGGGCTGATCACGCAGGACAATCCCGCGTTCGGTTTGTACCCGGAGTTGCGCGCCGCCGGCCGTGATCTGCACGAGCTGCATGTCTTGATGGCGCCACGGCCGTTTTTGGTCAGCGGCGGCAGCGAGGATCCGCCGGAGCGCTGGCATGTCCTGGAGCACAGCCGCCGCGTCAACCGCCTGCTCGGCCAGGAAAACCGCGTGTTCATGACCAACCGTCCGGCGCATGCTCCCAACGCGGAGTCCAACGCCGTGCTGGTGGCATTCTTCGAGCACTTTCTTAACCCCAAAGCGGCGCCGCACTGATGGCCTGCCGGCAGCGCGCGCCTGTCAGCGGCCGGAAGCTGGGCGCCGCGGCGGCGAAGCACCGCCAGCAGCCTGGAAACGAACCTGCCAGCCGCACGTTTGCCTTGCAGGCGGGCCGGTCAGCGCGCTTGCCGACTTGAAATCGAAGCAGCTTCCGTGATAGATGCGGGGGAGGTTCGCAGTTTAGAGTTGGCACAGCGCGTGCTACATGGATGACCAATACCTGCCATAATAATAATAATTTTGTTGCATTTACTCTTGAGATTTGTTAAATTTATACTCATGCGAGTGATTCAAGGTCTCTCTCTCCGTTTTTCGGCGATTCGTCTTCCTCATCTGCGTTCGATTGGCTGGCTCTGCCGTTTGCTGACGCTTGGCGGTCTTTGCCTGTTGGTTTCCTGCAAATCCACACCCGCCCAAAGCGATGTGGTGGTGAGCGTGCGCGACCAGAAGCTCGGTGTTTATGATGAGCACGGCAAACTCGTCAAAACTTTCAAAATTTCGACTTCGAAGTTTGGATTGGGGGACAACCCCGGCAGCAACTGCACGCCGCTTGGCAAGCATGAAATCGTGGCCAAAATTGGTCATGGCCTGCCCCAGGGCGCGGTTTTGAAGAGCCGCCAGTGGAATGGCGAGGTGCTGCCGCCCAACGCCCCCGGACGCGACCCCATCGTCTCCCGTATCATGTGGCTGAAGGGACTGGAGAGCCAGAACCGCAACGCTTACCACCGTTTCATCTACATTCACGGCACGCCTGAGGAGAGCAACCTTGGCAAACCCGCCAGCTACGGCTGCATCCGCATGAGCATGAGCGACGTGATCCGGCTGTTCGAGGAGGTGCCGGTCGGCTCCAGGGTGGAAATCACCCCGAAGCAGTTGCCGCGCGGCTGACGGCATTGGGGCACATTCCAGCCGCCTTTGGCGCCAGGCCTAAATTCGGCGCTAAAAAAGTTCAAATTCCGCCAAAAAAAGTCTAATGACGGGGCTTGGCGGACGTTTTTCGCCTTGGAAATCCCGAAGATTTTCGAAGTCAACGAGTCCCAGTTCCCCATTTTACCTGCCATGAAACTCAAACGACCCCTGCTCACGGGCTTTAGCGCCCTCGTGCTGGCTTGCGCCAGCGCCACCGCCGCCGAGTTGCGGACCTGGACCGACACCCAGGGCCGCCAAGTCGAGGCCGCTTTCGTCAAAATCGAAGGCGAGGACATCCAACTGCAAACCGCGGACGGCACCATCCACCGTTTCCCGGTGTCCCGCCTGTCTGCGGAGGATCAAAACATCGCCCGCGGCATGAAGGCGCCGGAGGCCAGCGCGGACGCGCCGCCAAGCGGCTCCCCGGATGTGGGCACCGGCATCACCGGCTTTCCGTACCCGGCGGAGGCTCATGGCAACGCCGCCCGTCAAATTGATGTCCTGGTCGCCAAAGGCATCGTTGGCAAGGGCAACAAGATTCGCGCTGAGGACGGTCTGCCGCCGCTCACCGGCTTCAATCCGGCCGCCAACGACGAGCAGTTTGTGCGCCGGGTTTACCTCGACCTCATTGGCCGCATTCCCAGTTATGAGGAGTCCCGACTGTTCCTGAAAGACACGGATCCGATGAAACGCAGCAAACTGATCAACCAGTTGCTCGACTCCGAAGGCTACGCCAGCCACCTGTTCAATTACTTCGCGGAAGTGCTGCGCGTCCGCCACAACCTGGACCAGGCCGCCCTGCGCGGGGATGATTACGTCAACTGGCTGCGCCGTCAGGCCGAGCGCAACCGCCCCTGGGACCAGATGGTCTATGCCATGCTCACCGCCGAGGGCAAGATGTGGACGGAAGACAAGAATGCCAAGCCCGGCGACCCGGGCGACAAAGGCGCCGCCGGCTATCTGCTGCGGGATGCCGGCATGCCGCTCGACAACCTCGCCAACACCCTCACCATCTTCCTTGGCACAGATGTCGCCTGCGCCCAGTGCCATGACCACCCCTTCGCCGACTGGACCCAGATGCAGTTCTATGAAATGGCGTCGTTCTTTGGGGCCACCACCACCCGCGCGCGCTATCGCCGCGGCGACATGGAACTCATGTCGGGTATCGAGGAAATGGTTTCTGAAGCCGGGCTCGACATCACCCGCCTGCGCAACGGCATCGGCAACTTCATCGGAGCCAACAGCTACGCCGTGAAGGATCTCGAAGCCAACATGCTGAAGCTGCCGCATGACTACAAATACAAGGACGGCAAGCCCGGCGACCCCGTCAAGCCCAAGTTCATCACCTGGACTTCCGCCGACCGCTCCAACCCGGCCTACCGCCAGTCCAAAGCCAAGGAGGAAAAACTACGGCAATCCTTCGCCGCCTGGGCCACCCATCCGGAAAACCCGCGATTCGCCATGACCATCGCCAACCGCATGTGGAAGCGCGCCTTTGGCAGCGGCGTCGCCGAGCCGGTCACCAACATCGACGACCCGGACGCCTCCGCCAACCCGGAGTTGCTGCGTTACCTGGCCGAGGTGATGAAGAAGGTGAAGTTCGATCTCAAGGAGTTCCAACGCATCATCTACAACACCCGCGCCTATCAGTCCGAGGCCACCACCGAAGCCATCGCGATGGGGTCCTTTTATTTCTTCCAAGGCCCGCAACTGCGCCGCATGTCAGCGGAACAGGCCTGGGACTCCTACATGACCCTGGTGCTTGGCAAACCCGAAGCCTACAAAGCCCCGCTCAGCGATCTGTACGGCAAGTCGATCGACCTGAACCTCGACAACGATAACCTCACTGCCAAGGATGTGCTCATGAAGTATGACGCTTACCGCCGCATCGCTGAAAAAGAGCGCGCCCTCATGGGGGGTGGCCTTTCGGACGCCGATGACTCCATGATGATGATGGACAGCAGCGCTGGCTCCCCCGCCGCCGCTGCGGCGCCTGCCGGCGAGGGCGCGGGCAAGTACCTGACTTACGGCGGCATGCGCCTGCTGCGCGCCTCGGAGCTGCCCCAGCCCGAGCGCGGCGGCCACTTCCTTGCCGAGTTCGGCCAGTCTCCCCGCCAGTTGATCGACGGCGGCTCCAAAGTCGGCTCCGTGCCGCAAGTGCTGATGATGATGAACGGCGGCGCCCAGGAAATGCTCACCAACCGCCAATCCCTCATCTTCCGCGCCATGGACAAGGTGGAGGATCCTGCGGGCAAGACCGAGGCGCTTTTCCTCAGCGTCATGAGCCGCAAACCCACCGAGCAGGAGCAAGAAATTGCCAAACGCGAAGTCGAGGCCAATGGCGAGCAAGGTTATGCCAACATGATCTGGGCGCTCATCAACACCCGCGAATTCATCTTCATTCAGTAATCCCCCCGTTCCAACAACCCAACGCGAAATCACAAAGCTATGAAAACCGAACTCAACAAACTCGACGAGTTTTCCCGCCGCCAGTTCATGGAACGGGTGGCCAAAACCGCCCTCGGCGTCACCCTGCTGCCGGTCGGCAGCCGTCTCGCCCAGGCCGCACCCGCCAATGGCGGCACCGCCAAGCGCGTCATTTACCTCTTCATGGAGGGGGGCATGAGCCACATCGACACCTTCGATCCGAAGACCGGCATGACCAAGGGCGCCAAGGATCCGATCAAAGCTGAGGCCGGCTCCGGCAATCTGGACTTCCTGGGGGGTTATCTGCCGAAACTGGCCAAGAAAGCCAACCGCCTTTCCATCATCCGCTCCATGTCCTCCAAGACAGGCGTGCATGAAAACGGACGTTATTTGATGCGCACCGCCTACGAGCCGCGCGGCACCATCGTCCACCCCTCCATGGGCGCCTGGGCCTCCCACTTCCTGGGCCGCATTGAGGGCGTCATGCTGCCGGACAGCGTCACCATCGGCAATGGCGGCCATCCTGGCGCCGGGTTCTTCCCGCCCGCGCTCAGCCCCATCCCGATCACCAGCGCCGCCGCGGGACTTCAAAACACCCGCTCCAGTGTCGGTGACGACATGTTCCAAAAGCGCATGACGCTGATGAACGAGTTCGACTCCGCCTTCCGTGAGAAGTTCAAGAGCGACGACGTCAAGGCTTACACCGAGTTCTACGACGAAACTCTCAAGCTCCTCAAGAGCAAGGACCTTGCCGCTTTCGACATCAATCAGGAGCCGGCCAACGTCCGCGAAAAATACGGCAACAGCAACTTCGGCCAGGGCTGCCTGCTCGCCCGCCGCCTCGTCGAGAACGGGGTGCGTTTTGTCGAGGTGCAGGCCGGCGGCTGGGACATGCACAACAACATCGACCAGGCCATGACCAACAACGGTGACATGCTCGACACCGCCTTCAGCGCCTTGATCTCCGACCTGGAGGACAAAGGCATGCTGGAGGACACCATGGTCGTCCTCGGCTCCGAGTTTGGACGCACACCGATGATCAACGAAAACAGCGGCCGCGACCACTACCCGTTGGTTTACAGCACCGTTTTCGCCGGTGGCGGCACCAAGGGCGGTTTCGTGTACGGCTCCTCCGACAAGGATGGCCGCCGCGTCGCCGACAAGCAGACCTCCCCCGAGGACTTTGTGGCCACCATTGCCTGGGGCATGGGCCTGCCGGTGGACGAAGTGGTCATGTCCCCCTCCGGCCGCCCCTTCCAGGTCGGCAACAAAGGGGCTCCGGTCAAAGAAATCTTCGCGTAAGCCATTGCTTCGCGTTTCCAGGCTGTGGCGGTCTCCCCGCCACAGCCTGTTTTCGTTTGGCACCGGAGCCCCCGCCCCCGGTCTCCTCCAATGCCAAAAATCTCCAGTCTCTTCTTGACCGTTTCCGCAGTTTCCCATTACAAGGGACACGATGCAGCGTGTTTCCCTCTCTCCTGATGGGCCCGAGTTCTCGCGGCTGGTTTATGGAACCTGGCGCATGCTCGACGATCCTTTCGGCACTTCCCCGGCGCAAATTTTGGAGCGTCTCAGCGCCTGCCTGGACCTCGGCATCACCACCATCGACACCGCCGAGATCTACGGCCTGTACCGTGTGGAGGAGGCGCTGGGCCAGGCGCTCGCGCTTGATCCCGGTGTGCGCTCCAAACTCCAGTTTGTCACCAAGTGCGGCATCTATGTGCCGTGCGAGTTCCATCCGGAGCGGCACATCGCGTTTTACGACGCCACCGCCGCGCGCATCGTCAAATGCGCGGAAAAGTCCCTGCGTTTTCTCGGTGTGGACACACTGGATTTGTTGCTGGTTCACCGGCCGGACTGGTTGAGCGGCATCGACGAAACGGCGGAAGGATTGAACCGGCTGCTGCGCGAGGGAAAAATCCGCGCGGCGGGTGTCTCCAACTATAATGTGCATCAATTCGATGCGCTGAATTCCCGCATGGACAAGCCGCTGGTCACCAATCAAGTGGAGTTCAACTTGTTGCACATGGATCCGATTTATGACGGCGTGGCCGACCAGTGCCAGCGCCTGCGCATCAAACCGATGGCTTGGTCGCCGCTGGCGGGCGGCCGCATGTTGGATGGAAGCGCGGATCCGGCGGCCATTCGCCTGCACGCCAAGGCCGCCAAATTGGGGCTCAAATACGACAATGCGACGCTCAGCCAGCTCGCCTACGCCTGGCTGCTGGCGCATCCCTCCATGCCCTTGCCAGTGATCGGCACCAATAAGATCGAGCGCATTCGAACCCTTGCCAAAGCGGAGGGGTTGCGGCTGGAGCGCGAGGATTGGTATGCGCTTTGGGAGGCCGCCCAGGGGCACCCCATCCCGTAGGCGGCCGGGCTCAACCCCGTTTTCTCTTGGAGGCGGTGTAAAGCCGGTGAATCACCAGTTGGTGATCCACTTGGAACTGACCTGCGGGTCGCTTTTGGCAGAGAGCGAGTCTTCCTGGATGTTCTGCTCGTCGTCCCCATACGACCAAAGGTCATAAGTGGGATTGATGGCGTTGGGCAGGCCGCCCTTGGTGTATTGAAAGGGTTTGCGGAACCCGTCGATCACATAAAAACGACCACCGAGTTGAATCCACATCTCCTTCGGCATGTCGGGCATCATCATGTTCTTTGCCTCCTCGTCGTCAATGATGCCGTCGGAGCCGCGGCCGCCCCCGGTGGCGAGCTGGATGGCGCTGGTGCCGTCTCCACTCATGGCTTGGTAGAGCATCTCCGCGCCGCCTGCTTTGTAGGTGGCATTGTTGAACTGGGCGGTGCCGTCCGGAGCGGCGGGCATTGGAAACTCGCCAAACTCGGTGAAGTACTTTTCCAACCCCCCCATGATCGCATGCTGGGTGGCGGAGGTGCGGTTGCGGGCGGCGGCCTTGGTGGCGTAGTTGAAGGCGCCGATGGTGAGGGAGGCGAGCAAGGCGATGATGGCGATGACAACGAGGAGTTCGATCAGCGTGAAGCCGCCGCGAAAACGCGTGGTGGGTGGAATGGGCATGATGTTCGATGGCTTGCTGGTGGGATCAATCCAGGCTTTGATTCGCTGCATTATTTGGTGTTGCAAGTTCGCGGCATCATCACGAGGCACCCGAGCTGAGGCCTTGAATGACCTGGATGAGGGGCAGGAACAGCGCCATGACGATGACGCCGACCACCACGGCCAGGATGACGATCATGAGCGGCTCGAGCATGGAGGTGAGCGCGGAGACGGAGTTGTCCACCTCGTCCTCGTACACGTCGGCGATTTTGAGCAGCATCTCGGGGAGCTGTCCGGTTTCCTCGCCGACGTCCACCATGGAAATCACCATCGGCGGGAACACACCGCTGCCTTCAAGGGGGCCGACCATGGACTCGCCCTCTTTGACGGCGTCGTGAACTTTGTTGATGGCGTCGGAGACGACGACGTTGCCGGCGGTCTCACGGGTGATGTTAAGGGCCTGCAGGATCGGCACACCCGAGGTGACGAGGGTGCCGAGGGTGCGGGTGAAGCGGGAGATGGCGGTCTTACGCTGCACATCGCCAAACAAGGGCATCTTCAGTTTGTAGCGGTCGATGGCGGTGCGCCCGCCTTTGCTGTTGGAGACGATTTTCCAAAGGATGAAGAGCAGGGCGCAGACGATCAGGATGTAGAAGATGTTGTCGCCCATCCAGCGGGAGAAGCCAATGACCGCCTTGGTCAGCGCCGGCAGCTTGTCCTTGGAGCCGAGCATGTCCTCGAAGATCTGCTCGAAACGCGGCACGATGACGAGCATCAGGAAAACCATGATGGCCACGGCGATGAACATCACGATGATGGGATAGACCATCGCCGCCACGATTTTGTTTTTCAGCTTTTGGGCCTTTTCCTGATATTCCGCCAGGCGGTTGAGCACGATCTCAAGCACCCCGCCGAGCTCGCCGGCCTTGACCATGTTGACGTAGAGCTTGTTGAAGACTTTGGGGAACTGCGACAGGCTTTCGGAGAAGGTGGAGCCGGTCTGCACGTTGTCGGCGATGATGTTGACGGCACGCTTCATCATCGGGTTCGGCTCCTGGCGGCCAAGCACGGTGAGACCGCGCAGCAGCGGCAGACCGGAGTCGATGAGGGTGGCGAGCTGACGGGTGAAGATCATGAGCGTCTTGCCTTTGACCTTGATGCTGCCGGGAGCACCGCCGGCAGCAGCCTTGCCTTTGGCCTTGCCGCCGGATCGTTGTTTTTTCTTGATGGCGGAGACGTCGCCCTTGCCCTCCTGCACCACCTGGGTCGGGTAAAGCTGGCTCTGGCGGAGCTGGTTGATGGCGTCACTGTCGGAGGCGGCGTCGATGACCCCAGCGGTCTCCTGGCCGTTTTGGTCGAGGGCGATGTAGTGGAACTTCGGCATAAAGGGAAATTTTTGAAAAAGGGGATTTTTTTGCGCTAGATTAGCGGGCGGGTGACAGCCCTGTCCATCACGAAATGCGTGCGGGAGGGGGCAAAAACGTCAACTTCCGGCTCAAGTGTATTTGAGGACCTCCTCCACCGTGGTTTCGCCGTCGTAAATGTTGCGCAGGCCGTCATCACGGAGGGTGACCATGCCGAGTTCGATGGCTTTTTGTTTGAGCACCAGCGTGGGGGCTTTTTCGGTGATGAGATCGCGGATGGGATCCGTGACATCGAGCAGTTCGTAGATGCCCTTGCGGCCTTTGTAACCGCTGTTGCCGCAGGTGGAGCAGCCCGAGCCGGTGTAAAAGTTTTTGCCGGCGAGATCGGCCGCGGAGACGCCGAGCTGATTGAGGATGTGCTGGCTGGGTTCGTAAGGCGCGCGGCAAGTTCTGCAGATGGTGCGCAGCAGGCGCTGGGCCAGGACGCCCTCCAGAGTGGCGGAGACGAGGAAAGGCTCGACACCCATGTCCACCAGACGGGTGACGGCACCGGCGGCGTCGTTGGTGTGCAGGGTGGAGAGCACCAAGTGACCGGTGAGAGAGGCCTGAATGGCGATTTGAGCGGTCTCGACATCGCGCATCTCACCCACCATGATGCGGTCCGGATCCTGACGCAGGAAAGCACGCAGGGCCTTGGCGAAGGTGAGGCCGACAGCCTCGTTCACCGGCACCTGCATGATGCCGTCCAGTTCGTATTCCACCGGATCCTCGGCGGTGAGCAGCTTGGCGTCGATGGTGTTGATGCGGCGCAGCGCGGCGTAAAGGGTGGTGGTCTTGCCGGCGCCAGTGGGGCCGGTGACGATGAAAATGCCGTTGGGCTTGACGATGGTCTCCACGATGTAATCGAACAGGAACTTCGGCATGCCGAGGTGCTCGAGGTCCAGGTTGACGGAGGAACGGTCAAGCACGCGCAGCACCACGGATTCGCCGTGCTGGGTGGGCAGGGAATTGACGCGCATGTCCACGGGTTTGCCGTTGACCACGGTCATGATGCGGCCGTCCTGCGGAATGCGCCGCTCGGCAATGTTCATGTTCGACATGACCTTGATGCGGGAGATCACGGGGTTGGCCAGATGCACGGGCGGCGGCGCCATTTCATAAAGGGCGCCGTCCACGCGGTAGCGAATTTTGAATTCGGTCTCAAAGGGCTCGAAATGGATGTCGGAGGCGCGCTCCTTGATGGCCTGGGTCATGACCAGGTCCACAAACTTGACGATGGGCGCGGAGTTGGCCTCGGCCTCTAGGTTTTCGCTGCTTTGGGTGGCGAGCTGCCCGAAAATTTCCTCCACCGAAGGCATGCCGGTGCCGTAGGCTTTGTCGATGAGCGCCTGCACCTGGCTGCGGCGGGCGACGACGGGCACAATGTTTTTACCCAGGCTGAAGCGCAGGTCCTCGACGAGTTGCGGATTGAGAGGGTCGGTGAAGGCGACGTGCAGGCCCTGGCCGTCAAGGGTGATGGGAAAGGCGCCGTAAAGCCGCGCCATGCCGGGCTGGATGAGCTGCACCACCGAGGGCGGCGGCTCGAAGTTGTCGAGGTCGAAATGTTCGGCGCCCAGCTCCTCGGCGACGGTGGCCCAGAACTCGTCCTCATTGTTGAAGATTTGGTAATCGAGCAGGGCCTGCAGGATTTCCTTGCCGTTTTGCATCACATCCTGAGTCAGGTCTTCGGCAAGGCTGCTGTCGATGACGCCGCGGGCCTCAAGCATGTCCACTACGTTTTGGGGTGTCATGGGGTGGGGAAAGCGTGGGTTCTAAGTGGATAATAAGACTGGATCGGGGGTCAATCGGCGTCGGACATGGTGGCTTCGATGACCTCATCGGCGGTGGTGAGGCCGGCCAGGACTTTGCGCACACCGTCCTCGCGCAGGGTCCTCATGCCGAGCTGACGGGCGCGACGGCGGAGCTGCGGGGTGGTGAGCTGCTCGTTGACCATGCCGCGCACCTCGTCATCGATCTGGAAAATCTCCGCAATGACCATGCGGCCGCGGTAGCCGCGCTGATTGCATTTGTTGCAGCCGACGGGCGCCATGATGGAGGCGCTCATCATCTGCGAGGCCTCAAGACCGAGCGAGCGCAGCTCATGCTCGTTCAGAACGCCGGGCGTTTTGCACGCGAGGCAGAGCTTGCGCACCAGGCGCTGGGCCAGGATGCCGCGCACGGCGGAGGCAATCAGGAAGGGTTTCACGCCGATGTCGGTGAGACGGGCGACGGCGCCGGGGGCGTCGTTGGTGTGCAGGGTGGAAAACACCAAGTGACCGGTGAGGGAGGCGTTGATGGCGATCGAGGCGGTCTCCAGGTCGCGAATCTCCCCGATCATGATGATGTTCGGCGCCTGACGCAGGATGGCGCGCAGGGCGGCGGCGAAGGTCATGCCGATGTCTTCCTTGACCATGACTTGGTTGATGCCGGCCAGCTCGTATTCGACCGGGTCCTCGACGGTGATGATCTTGCGGTCAGGCCGGTTGATGAAATTGAGGCAGGCGTAGAGGGTGGTGGTTTTGCCGGAACCGGTGGGTCCGGTCACCAGCACGATGCCGTCCGGCAGGGTGATCAGGTTTTCAAATGTGGCCTGGTCGTCGGAAAGGAAACCGAGGTCGGAGAGACCGAGCGCCAGGCTGCTCTTGTCCAGCACACGCATGACCACGGACTCGCCGTTGTTGGTGGGGATGATGGAGACGCGCAGGTCGAGCTGTTTGTCGCCAAAACTCATCTGGATGCGCCCGTCCTGCGGCACGCGCTTCTCATCGATGCTCATGGTGCCGGTCATGATCTTGACGCGGCTGATGATGGCGGCCAGCAGGCGCTTGGGATGATGACCCACGTCGTGCAGCACGCCGTCGATGCGGTAGCGGACGCGCACGTCCTTCTCCAGCGGCTCGATGTGAATGTCGGAAGCGCGGTTTTTGAAGGCCTCCATCAGCATGTTGGTGCACAGCTTGATGACTGGGGCGTCATCGCCTTCCGCGGCGGTGCCGCCGATTTTGAAGCCGTCCTGGCCCATCACGGCTTCGTTGCCGTAAATGTTGGCCATCAGGGTCTTGATGAGCGCGGGGGTGGAGCAGAAAAACTGGATGTCAGGCTGCAGAACGTGCGGCAGGGCATCCAGCGTCTCGAAATCGTAAGGGTCGGCGACCACGATCTGAAGGGTGCCGCCATCGTTGCCCAGCGGGGCAATTTTGTACTTCAGGGCAATGTCCACCGGCACCAACTCCACCAACCCTGGATGCGGGGTGTAGCCATGCAGGTCCACGTACTCCATGCCCGAGTTGACGGCGACGGTCTGGGCCACCTGCTCGTCGCTCACGACTCCCGTTTTGATGATTTGCGCAAGGACGGTGTCATTGGCCTTCTTGTTGGTCTGGGCCTGGGCGATGTCACGCTCTTCTAGGAGACCAGCTTCCTGGAGCAGTTCGAGGAGATACTCTTCGTTGGAATACATGCGGGAAAATTCGAGGGCTTGGGGCGTGCGCGGCACCATGGCGGGTGCCGCGTTGAGAGAGGCGGGATTTTTTTGCGGGAGCGTGAAATTACCGTGAAGCCGCTTCGGATGTCAACGCTTCTGGCTATTTCAGGCAGAATTCTTGATGGTCTTGAATCCGCGGCATGCCAAAATGAGGGAAATTTTCGCCAAAAGGCGGCCAGAGGTCTTGCACGATTTGAGCTTGTCGCGTCGTTGGTTTGGCTGAAAGAACCCACCCTGCATGTCCCAACCCCCACCCGCCCAAGTTCAAACCTCGTATGTCGGCGCCTGGATCGCCACGCTGCTGCTGATCGTGGTTTTTGTCTTCGGCCTGCTCATGTTCCCGCCCTATTTCAACGAGGTTGAGGGACTGGGCGAGCCTTCCTCCAATGTGTTGTTTGTGGGGCGGTTCCATCCGATTTTCGTCCACCTGCCGGTCGGCATCCTGGTCTTTCTCTGCGTGTTGGAACTGCTCTGCTTGCGCCGCAAAATGGAGGAAAAATTCGGTTCCGCCGCTTTGCTCGCGCTGTGGATGGGCGCCGCCGGGTCCGTGCTGGCCGTGCTGGCTGGCATCATGCTCTCGCGTGAAGGCGGCTATGGCCGCGCCACCTTGAACCTGCATCAGGGGCTTGCCATCATCGGCACCGCCGGCATCCTGCTCGGTCTGGTGCTGCGCCTGATCGGCATGGCCACCGACAATCGCGGCCTCGTGGACGGCTACCGCGCGGTCTTGTTCTTCTCCTTCGGCCTGATGGGCATTGGCGCGCACTTCGGCGGCAACATGTCCCATGGCAACAAATACCTCGTCGAGCACGCCCCGCCAGCGCTGGCGGAAAAAATCATCGGCATGGAAAAATGGATGCTGTCCCTGGTGGATAAACCCAAATCGGAGGAACCCGCGCCCCGCCCGGAAAAGCCGCCCGCGCCAGAGCCGCCGCCGCCGGAACCCGCTCCCCCTGTCATGGCCGCCACGGCGCCCCCTCCGCCCCCTCCTGAGGCGACACCCCCGCCCGCCATTCCCACTGACGGCGTCACAGTCGTTGGCGGCGAGGGCAAAACTGTGTTCGACCACCTGATCCTGCCCATCCTTGAGCAGAAGTGCAACAATTGCCACAACGAAGATAAATCCAAGGGCGACCTTCGTATGGACACGTATGAGTTGCTGATGCAAGGTGGCGATTCGGGCGGGAACATCGTTCCCGGCAAACCCGATGACAGCCTGACCATCCAACGCATCCTGCTGCCAGAAGACGATGACGAGCACATGCCGCCAGAGGGGAAAGAACAATTGACCCCGGCGGAAGTCGAGTTGTTGCGCTGGTGGATCGAACAAGGAGCCTCCAATACCATGACCGTGAACGAAACCCGATTCCCTGAAGCCGCCAAATCCCTCGTCGAGGAACTGCTGGCGAAGCCCACCGCCATGACCGCGCCCGCCGCCCGACCGCTGGCCTCCTCCTGGCTGAAAGTGGCGGCTCTCATCGCCCTCACCTCCGCCGTCAATGCCGCCGAGGACGCCAAAGGCCCCCCGCCCGCCCTCCAGGAAGCGGTGAAAACAGTCGAAGCCGCCGGCGCCTCCTTGCTGCCCATCGCCGCCAACTCCACCAGCTACCGCTTCACCGCCCTCAACGTCGCCAAGGAATTCGGCGACTCCGGTCTCGACGCGCTGGCGCCAGTGGCGGAAAACATCGTTTCCCTCGACCTCGCCCGCACCGCCGTCACCGATGCCGGCCTCGCCAAGGTCGCCAACATGACCCAGCTCAAAGAACTGCGCCTCGACAATACCGGCGTCACGGACGCGGGTCTCGATCACCTCAAAGGCCTCGCTCAGCTCGAATACCTCAATCTCTACGGCAGCAAGGTCACCGACACGGGCATCCAAAAACTCGCCGGCCTGAAAAATCTGAAGGCCCTTTATGTGTGGCAGACCGGCGTCACCAAGGCCGGTGTCGCCCAGCTCCGCGGCAAAGCCCCGCAACTTTACGTCAACAACGGCTGGTCCGCCGAGGACGACGCCAAACCCGTCGCCGCCAGCGCCGTTGCCGCCGCCAAAGCGGAGGCCAAGCCCGCCGAAAAAAAACCCGCACCCGCGAAAGCAGCGCCCGCCGCCGCGCTCGACCCGAAAGCGCTCGCCGGTCTCGTCATCTACAAAGATGTCGTCGCCCCCATCCTTGATCAAAAGTGCGTGAGCTGCCACGGCGAGGAAAAAACCAAGGGCAAACTCAAGATGCACACCTTTGCCGACCTGCTCAAAGGCGGCAGCGAGGGCGACGTCAACGTCATCGCCGGCAAGGCCGCTGACAGCTTGATGATGAAGCGCATCGCCCTGCCACTCGACGATGACGAGCACATGCCGCCGGAGGACAAGGACCAGCTCACCAAGGAAGAAATCGCCATCCTCACTTGGTGGATCAACGAAGGCGCCTCCGAAACGCAGACCATCGACAAGGCCAAGCGCAACGCTGAGATTGATGGCGCCCTTGCCGTCGTGCTCAAAGACAAAGTCAAACCCGCCGCCGCCGTCGCCGCCGCTAAAGCGGAGGCCAAGCCCGCCGAAAAAGCCCCCGCGCCCGCCCAACCCGCCGCCGGACTCGACCCCGCGAAAGCCATCGTCTATAATGACATCATCGCCCCCATTCTCGCCGAAAAATGCGCGAGCTGTCACGGCGAGGAAAAATCCAAGGGCAAGCTCAAACTGCACACCTTTGCCGACATCAAACGCGGCGGCAGCGAGGGCGAGGTCAACCTCGTGCCCGGCAAATCCGCCGACAGCCTGCTCATTCAGCGCATCCTGCTGCCCGCCGATGACGACGAGCACATGCCGCCCGAGGACGAGCCGCAGGTCACCGCCGAGGAACTCGCCCTTCTCAAGTGGTGGATCGACAACGGCGCCTCCGAAACCGAAACCGTCGCCGCCGCCAAAAAGACGCCCGAGGTCGAGGGACTGATCGCCGCCGCCCTCACCCGCGCGCCCGCGACACCCGCCGCCGTCGTCAAAAAGGACGAAAAGCCCAAGGCCCCGGCTTTGACCGACGCGCAGAAAAAGCTCGTCGCCGAGATCACCGCGAAAATGCAGGGTCTCAATGCCACTCTGATGCCGCTGGCCCAGGACACCGAGCAGCTCCGCCTCAGCGTCGTCAACGCCGCCGACAAATTCGGCGACAAGGAACTCGCCCTGCTGGCACCCATCGCCGATCAAATTCTCTGGCTCGACCTCGCCCGCAGCCAGATCACCGACGCCGGTCTCGATGTCATCGCCAAGATGCCCTACCTGGAGCGGCTGCATTTGGAAAACACCAAAGTCGGGGATGCCGGCATCGCCAAGCTCGGTGCCCTGTCGGCGCTGGAATACCTCAACCTCTACGGCACCAAAGTCACCGACGGCGGCATCGCCAAACTGGCTGGCGCCAAGTCCCTGCAAAAACTCTTCGTCTGGCAGACCGGCGTCACCAAGGCCGGCGCCAAGGCGTTGGAGGGCAAAGTCCCCGGTCTCAGCGTCAACGTCGGCCTGTCCGAGGCCGAAATTGCCAAACTGACCGCCCCCCCGCCCGAGCCGCCGAAGGCCGAGGAGAAAAAACCCGAGGCGAAACCTGCTCCGGCACCCGCCAAAAAACCCGAGGAAAAGAAACCGGAACCAGCCACGCCTGCCCCCGCCGCCAAGAAAGAACCGGAGAAGAAAGCCGACACGCCGCCACCCGCCGCCAAGGCAAAAGCCAAAGCCAAGTCAAAAAAAGACAGCATCCCCGTCCAGCCAAAGTCGGACACACCACCGCCTGCGAAGCCCAAGCCTCAGGACAAGCCCGCGCCGCAAAACGCGCCCAAGGCCGCCTGAGTCTCGTTCGTTTCATTCACACCCCCGCATGAACGATTTCTTTTCCTGGCCGCGTGCCGGCCTGCTGGCCTGCCTTGCCCTCGCGCCTGCCCTTTCCTCCTGCAAACGCCTCGGTGAGCGCGTCGAGATCACCGGCACCCGCGAGGTCTCCGAATACGAACCCGCCCCCAATCTCGACGCCAGCAGCCGCGCCCGCTTCGGCGTGCCCGAGGAAAAACCCGCTGCCGACCCGCTCGAGTGGACCACCCCCGAAGGCTGGACCCTTGCCGAGCGCACCCAGATGCGCCCCGTCAATCTCACCTTCGGCCCCAATGGCGAGGGCGAGTGTTACCTCTCCATCCTGCCCGGTGGTGGCGGTGGTGTGGCCGCCAACGTCAATCGCTGGCGCAAGCAGATGGGCCAGCCCGACCTGAGCGATGAAGAAATCGCCGCCCTGCCCAAACGCATTGTCATGGGCATTGAGGGCGTCTTCCTCACCCTCGATGGAGCCTACACCAACGTCGGTGCCGCCGAAGCCGTGCCGGACCAGCGCCTCATGGGCGTCATCGCCGAACTCGGCGCCACCGAGATGGGGCTTTTTGTCAAAATGGTCGGCCCCCGCGACCTCGTCGAAGCCAACACGGCCGCCTTCGAGGAATTCGTCAGCTCCCTCCGCCTGCGCCTTCCCCCTCCCAGCCCCGACCGCTGAGCGTATCTATTCTACGACTCACCACTCACAACTGGCCACTCACCAAGTCTGATGACTGATCACTGATTACTTCGATAAAATGTCCGCCACCTCCAACCCCCTCGCGCAGCTCTTTCGCTTCTTCTCCTCCTTCGGCCTCGCCGTGGTGGTGCTCAGCCTGATGCTCGTCATCACCCTGCTCGGCACGCTCTCACAGACGGACATCGGGTTGCTCGACAGCCAGCGCAAGTACTTCGACTCCTGGTCGGTGGTGCATGATTTTCACCTCGGCCGCGCCGTCATCCCGGTCTGGCTGCCCGGCGGCATGACGCTGATGGTGCTGCTCTTCATCAACATGGCCTGCGGCGCCGTCATCCGCATCCGCAAAGGCTGGCGCACCCTCGGCGTGCTCATCTCCCACCTCGCCATCATGTTCATGCTGGCCGCCGGGTTCGTCTCCTTCTACTTCAAAACCGAGGGCGCCCTGCCCTTGTTCGAGGGCCAGACCGGCGACGTCTATCAAAGCTACCACCATCGCGTCATCGAGATCCGCAAATTCGACCAGAATGGCAAAGGCGAACCCAACGCGCTTGTCATCCCGATGGACGAATTCACCGACCTCACCCCCGGCAAGGCGCGCACCTTCCACGCCGCCAACCTGCCCTTCGAGCTGCAAGTCACCGGCTACCAGCGCAACGCCCGCGTCGTCCTCGACCAGGAAAAATCACCGGCCGCCATCGACGGCTTCGTCATCAAACCCGCGCCCGTCGAAACCACCGACGAGCAAAACCTGTCGGCTCTGGCCGTCACCCTCAAGCCCAAGGACGGCGGTGAGGAGCAGCGCGCCATTCTCTGGGAAGCCGCCTTCGAACCCTTCACCTTCAAAACCGCCGACGCCGCCTACACCGTCTCCCTTACCCGTCAGAAGTGGAAGCTGCCCTTCGCCGTGCGACTGGAAAAATTCGAGCGCGAGCTGCATCCCGGCACCGACAAACCCAAGCGCTACACCAGCCACGTCACCAAGATCGACGCCGGCAAGGAGGACCCGCGCGTCATCACCATGAACGTGCCGCTGCGCGACCAGAACTTTGTTCTCTACCAAGCCTCCTTCAGCCAGGGCGCCAACGGCAACCAGTCCGTCTTCACCGTCGCCAGCAACCCCTCCGACCAATGGCCGCTCTGGTCCTGCGTCGCCGTCGGCTTTGGTTTGCTCCTGCATTTTGTGATGAGCCTCACGCGTTTCCTCAAACGCGCGCTTAAACCCAAAGAAGTCGTGTCATGAAAACCCTTCTCCTTGCCCTCCTCCTCAGCCTGCCCGCCGCTGTCCTGGCCGCGGACCAGCCCGATCCCGCGTTGTTGCGCGATCCTGAAATCGTCGCTGCCTTCAAAGGCGTTCCCCTCCTGGAGGGAGGACGCCACAAGCCGCTCGACACCCACGCCCGCTTCCTGCTGCTGCGCATGCACGGCAAGCAGAGCATGAAAGTTGAAAACTCCGAGGCTCCAGGCCAGCCGCATCCCGATCTGCCCGGCGTCAAAAAACTCTCCGCCATCGAGTGGCTCCTGCTCTCCTGGTTCCGCCCCGACATCGCCCGCAAGCTGCCGCTCTTTGTCGTCGATAACTCGCAGGCCGTGGGCGAGATTGACGTCGAACCCAAGGGCCTGCGCGACCGCTATTCCTGGGACGAGATCAACCCCGCCCGCGCCAAGCTCCAGGAGAAGGCCGAGGCCTACAGCCAGATCGACCGCAAGGAACGCACCCCGATTCAAAACCAAGTCATCAGTCTTGCCCGCAACTTTTTCGACTTCGACACGCTGACCCGTGTGCTCGACGCCGCGCGTGTCGATTGGCGCAAGGAAACTTGGGACTATCTGCCCGAGGATGTGCGTGCCCAACTGCCCGCCGAAGGCCGTTACGACGCTTGGGCTCTGGTGCCGCCTCTGAAGCAGTTCATCCAGGAAAAAGGGGCTAACGAGTTGCCGCAGGGTGCTGGAGAAGCTCTCTTCTCCACGCTCATCGAAAACATCGTCCGGCCCGGCCAAAACATGCCGAACTTCCCGCCTGCCGACCCACAGAACCTCGCCTGGGTCAGCGGTGGCAACCTCATCTACGACTACCTCACTACCCGTTCTGAAGGCGCTGTTTCCTACACCCTGCCCGAGCCGCGTGCCGTCGAATTGGCGCGCGGACGCGAGGGCCTGCTCAACGCCGCCATCGCCGGCGAAGCGCCTTTCAAAGACGCCGTCAAAAAATGGACCGGCGATCTGCGCGCCGCCGCCGAAGCCCGTGGCGAATTGAAATACGTGGACCGCGAAGTCGGCTACTACAAACGCGACTACTTCACCAACGCGCTCGTCTATTATTTGCTCGGCTTCCTCATTGCCGTCGTCGGCCTCGTCGCGCCGCGCACCAAGTTTGCCCGCATCACCAACCGCATCGCCTTCATCCCGCTCGCGCTCGGCCTGGCCTACAACATCTGGGGCATGGTGGAGCGCTGCATCATCAACGAGCGCCCGCCGGTGGCCACGTTGTATGAGACCATTCTTTTCATCACCGCCGTGAGCTGTCTGGTGGCGCTGCTCTTGGAGCGCGTGCTGCGCAATGGCATCGCCTTCTCGGTGACCGGCTTCCTCGGCGCGCTCGGCATGTTTTTGTCCAATCGCTTCATGGCGCTCGACGGCCAGGACACCATGCCCACGCTGGAGGCCGTGCTCATCACCAACTTCTGGCTGGCCACCCACGTCACCAGCATCAACGTCGGTTACGCCGGCGCCCTGCTCGCCTCCATCCTCTCCATGGTCGTGCTCGGATACCGCACCTTCGCGCGCGGCCCCGGCGCGGTGGAAAAGCGCCGCCTGCTCACCCGCATCACTTACGGCGTCGTCTGCTTCGGCCTGCTGTTCTCGCTGGTCGGCACCGTGCTTGGCGGCATTTGGGCCAACGACTCCTGGGGCCGCTTCTGGGGTTGGGATCCGAAGGAAAACGGCGCGCTCATGATCGTCCTGATGTGCCTCGTCATCCTGCATGCCCGCATGGGGGGCTACATCAAGGAAACCGGTCTGCACGTGCTCTCCGTGCTGCTCGGCGCCATCACCCTGTTTTCCTGGTTCGGCGTCAATCAACTCGGTGTCGGCCTGCACAGCTACGGCTTCACCGACGGCATCTGGCGCGCCCTCATCATCTCCTGGGGCATCCAAGGCGCCTTCATGCTGCTCGGCATCGGCCACTGGGCCTTCGACAAATGGTGCGCCCGCGCCGCCCCCGCCGGCCGCGAAGCCGAAGCCTAAAGTGGCGCCAGCTTCCAGCTTGCGCAGCTTCTTCTCACCAAGCTTTTGCCCGAAAAAGACAACGACGCGCCGCGTTTGCTGACGTGTTGAAAGCAAGCGCATTTCATGTCCTGATCCTCTGCGGTTCCGCGACCTCCTGGGCCGTCGCGGACGAGGTGCGTTTTTCCCGCGACATCCTCCCCATCCTTTCGGACACCTGCTTCACCTGTCACGGCCCCGACGAAAAAGCGCGCAAGGGCGGCCTCCGCCTCGATCTCCAGGAAACCGCCCTCAGCACCGGCAAAAGCGGCGCCACCGCCATCGTCCCGGGCGACCTCGCCAACAGCGAGATCATCGCCCGCATCCTCAGCGACGATCCCGACGACGTGATGCCGCCCCCCAAGGCCCTGCGCAAACTCACCCCCACCCAAAAAAAACGCCTCCAAGACTGGGTCGCCCAAGGCGCCCCCTGGGGCAAACACTGGGCCTACGAACCACCCGTGCGGCCGGCCGTGCCGGAAATTCGAAGCTCGAGCCGAGCGAAGCGAGACAGACAGCCGCAGGCTGCCCGAAGGGAAGCGGAGCGCATCAAATTCGAAATTCGAAACCCCATCGACGCCTTCATCGCCGCTCGCCTCGAAAAAGAAAACCTCACCTTCTCCCCCGAAGCCCCTCCCGAAACCCTCGCCCGCCGCCTCTCCCTCGACCTCACCGGCCTCCCCCCCAGCGCCCACAACATCGAATTTCGAATTTCGAATTTCGATTTTCCCTCCCTCGTGGACCGCCTCCTCGCCAGCCCCCGTTACGGCGAGCGCTGGGCCTGGGACTGGCTCGACGCCGCCCGCTACTCCGACACCAACGGCTACCAGGGCGACCCTGAGCGCACCATGTGGCCCTGGCGCGACTGGGTCGTGGACGCCCTCAACGCCAACATGCCGTACGACCAGTTCACCCTCGAGCAGATCGCCGGCGACCTCCTCCCCGGCGCCACGCGCGACCAGCAGCTCGCCTCCGGCTTCCACCGCAACAACATGCACAACGGCGAGGGCGGCCGCATCGCCGAGGAAACCCGCGTCGAAAACGTCTTCGACCGCGTCGAGACCACCGCCACCCTCTGGCTCGCCGCCACCTTCAACTGCTGCCGCTGCCACGACCACAAATACGACCCCCTCGCCCAGCGCGACTACTACGCGCTCTACGACATCTTCAACCAGATGTCCGAGACCGGCGCCGGACGCGACGGCAAAGGCCCGCCCGCCTTGGACTTCTCCACGCCAGCCGATGAGCAGCGTGTGGCCGCCGCCAATGAAAAAGTCAAACGCGCGGTGCAGGCAGTGGAGGCCTTCGAGCTGAAAAAATTCCCCCGCCCTGAAGGCGCGCCGCTCACCGACTCCACCGCCGCCAAGCTCCCCGGCAACCTCTCCGCCACCCTCGCCAAAACGCCGCCCGCGCGCCGTGGCGTGGACGCCATCCTCGAAGCCATCGCCTACTTCGAGACCGACGGCGCCGACCCCGACTACGTCGCCGTCATGAAGAAGCATCTCGCCGCCGTGCGCGACCGCGACGCCGCCCAGAACCGCGTCACCCGCGTCATGATCATGGACCAGCTCAAGGAGCCGCGGGACACCTTCATCCTCGACAAAGGCGCCTATGACAAGCCCACCCCCGTCCAAGTCACCGGCGCCATGCCCGTCGCCCTCGCCGGAGAACCACCGCCCAACTCCCGCTCAAACCGCCTCGACCTCGCCCGCTGGCTCATTGCCCGTGACAACCCCCTCACCGCCCGCGTCACCGTCAACCGCTACTGGCAGGCCCTCTTCGGCACCGGCCTCGTCAAGAGCGTCGAAGACTTCGGCCTGCAAGGAGAGAAACCCAGCCACCCCGAACTGCTCGACTGGCTCGCCGTCGAGCTCATGGACAGCGGCTGGGACCTCAAGCACCTCCTCCGCCTCATCGTCACCAGCCGCACCTACCGCCAGAGTTCCAAGGTGACGCCGGAACTCGTGGAGCGCGACCCCGAGAACCGCCTGCTCGCCCGCGGCCCGCGCCACCGCCTCCCCTCCTGGATGCTGCGCGACGTCGCCCTCGCCGCCGCCGGATTGCTCAGCGCAGGGCAGGGCGGTCCCTCCGTGAAACCCTACCAGCCGGACGGCATCTGGGAGGAGGCCACCTTCGGCAAAAAAAGCTACGCTCAGGACCACGGCGAGTCCCTCTACCGCCGCACCCTCTACACCTTCTGGCGCCGCATCGTCGGCCCCACCAACCTCTTCGACAACGCCGCGCGCCAGGTCTGCGAAGTCAAAACCAAGCGCACCAACACCCCCCTGCACGCCCTCACCACCCTCAACGACACCACCTACGTCGAAGCCGCCCGCGCCCTCGCCCAGCGCGTCCTCCTCCATACCCAGGCCGACACCGCCCGCCTCAGCCAGCTCTACCACCTCGTCCTCAACCGCGCCCCCCATCCCGACGAACGGGACATCCTCCTCCAGCGCCTCGCCGAACTCCGCCGTCAATTCACCGCCGACCCCGCCGCCGCCGCCCGCCTCCTGCAAGCCGGCGAGTCCCCGCGCGTCCAGTTCATCCCCATCACCGACCACGCCGCCTACACCGCCCTCAGCCAGCTCGTCCTCAACCTCGACGAAGCCCTCTGCAAAGAGTAGGCTTGTCTCGTTCCTCTGCAGACGGGTAGATTGTAGGGGAAAGTAAAACCCTGCACCCATGCAAGCGCCCACCGAAGCTCGTTCGACACTGAGAAGGACGATTTCATACTTGTTGGCTTTGGCCTGTTTGGTGTGCCTTGTTTATTTCTTCAATGGCGTTCGCCACGGCATGTACGATAACTATGGGTACAGCAGTGTTCATGCAGCCATCGTGAAATTCATGGAGAAGGAAAACCGATGGCCACGGTCTTGGGACGAAATTGAGCCACATTACTCGGACATGTTTTTTGGCCTCAAAACCACGCGTTTCATCCGCCAGCATTATGACGTCGCCTGGCACGTCGATCCTTTTGAACTCCTCAGGCAAATGGAGAAGCAGCCGCCGCCGGAAGATGCCTTGTACGACTACACCGACGGCATCGTGCCCACCATCTACAAGATCCGCAAAGAGAAGGACATCGCCAACACCACCACCTGGATTTTGCATCCGTTGACCGAAGGCTACCTCACTTCAAAGGAGTCAAACATGCCTGCCGTCATGGAGTAAACGGCCCAATCGCTCTTGATCAAGAAGCCGCTTATTGGCAATGACCCCAAAACCCCCGAAAACGTCTGGGCACAAGTGGCTACGGAGAGGCCTCGTCATCTTCGTGATGGGCCTGCTGATTCTGGCCTCGGCCCATGTGTGGCACTACCGGCCGCTGCTGCAATCAACTGCCTGGACCGCCCAAGTCACCCACGTTTCCCAGGGCAGGATCGAAGCGCCAGTTTACCAAATGCTGTTTCGTCCGCATCACCTTTTCATTGAGCTGCCCGCCACGCACCGGGATTGGTATTGGTGGTTCGCGCTTGATACCAGGCGCAAAGCCATCGGCGTTCCCAATGGACCCCGAAGAATTCCTTATCTCATCCAGCATCACGACATGAATCTCGGTGTCAATTTGACCTCGGGAAAGATTGGCGACTCCTGGTCGATTGCCTGGAGCGATGAAGGCGTCACCTTCTCCAACGCCACCTTGAGCGTGTCCTTGACTCCCACCTACAGACGCAACCACCCGCCATAAAACCCGTCTTCACCGCCTCAGTTGCCGCCCGAACTCAGAAAACTATGTTGCAAACTATGTTGCAGATACACTGTTTGCATCCCTTGTTTTTCCAAGGAATGGCGGCCTTAAATGCTGTCGAAACGGAGGGCGGCGGTCTGTGGCTGACCGCGTTGAGCCAGCCATACGCCCGTCAATGCCCCCGCCCACACCCGCGCATTCCCCGTTGCCCGCGGGCGTATCCCCTTCAAAGTCAGCCCCCTCATCATGCCCACCCCTGACTTTCATTACCAAGAGCTGTTCGAGCTCGGCGCGGACGACACCGAGTACCGCCTGCTGACCCAGGAGCACGTCTCCACCGCCTCTTTCCATGGCCGCGACATGCTCGTCGTCGCTCCGCAAGCGCTGACCCTGCTCGCCAACCAGGCTTTTCACGACATCAACTTCTTCCTGCGCCCGAAACACCTCAAGCAGGTCGCCGCCATCCTCGACGACCCCGAGGCCAGCGAGAACGACCGCATGGTCGCGCTCACCCTTTTGAAGAATGCCGACGTCGCCTCCGCCGGCCTGCTGCCGTTCTGCCAGGACACCGGCACCGCCATCATCCTCGGCAAAAAAGGCCAGCAAGTCTGGACCGGCGGCGGCGATGAGGCCGCGCTTTCCAAGGGCGTGTATCAAGCCTACACCGAGAACAACCTGCGCTACTCCCAGAACGCGCCGCTGGACATGTTCACGGAGAAGAACACCGGCACCAACCTGCCCGCCCAGCTCGATCTGCACGCCATTGATGGCGACGAATACAAGTTCCTCTTCATCGCCAAAGGCGGCGGCTCCGCCAACAAAGCCTTCCTTTACCAGGAGACCCGCGCCGTGCTCACCCCGAAGACGCTGGTGCCCTTCCTCACCGAAAAAATGATGACGCTCGGCACCGCCGCCTGCCCGCCCTACCACCTCACCTTCGTCATCGGCGGCCTGTCGGCGGAGCACACCATGAAGCACGTCAAACTCGCCTCCACCAAGTACTACGACCACCTGCCCACCACCGGCAACGAGCACGGACGCGCCTTCCGCGATCTCGAACTCGAAGCGCAAATGCTGGAGGCCGCCCGCACCTGCGGCATCGGCGCGCAGTTTGGCGGCAAGTACTTCGCCCTCGACGTGCGCGTCATCCGCCTGCCGCGCCACGGCGCCTCCCTGCCCATCGGCATCGGCGTCTCCTGCTCCGCCGACCGCCAGGCCAAGGGCAAGATCACCCGCGACGGCGTCTTCATCGAGCAGCTCGAGACCAACCCGCTGAAGCTCATCCCCGAGGAACTCCGCCATCGCAAAGACACCAGCGCCGTGCGCATCGACCTCAACAAGCCGATGGAACAAATCCGCGCCGAACTCAGCCAGTTCCCCGTCACCACCCGCCTGCTGCTCAGCGGCCCCATCATCGTCGCGCGCGACATCGCGCACGCCAAATTGAAGGAGCGCCTCGATGCCGGCGGCGACCTGCCCGATTACTTCAAAGCCCACCCCGTCTATTACGCCGGCCCCGCGAAGACGCCCGCCGGCATGCCCAGCGGCAGCTTCGGCCCCACCACCGCCGGCCGCATGGACAGCTACGTCGATCTTTTCCAAAGCCGCGGCGGCAGCATGGTCATGATCGCCAAAGGCAACCGCGGCAAGCAAGTCACCGACGCCTGCAAAAAACACGGCGGCTTCTACCTCGGCAGCATCGGCGGCCCCGCCGCCATCCTCGCCAAGGAGAACATCAAAAAAGTCGAAGTCGTCGAATTCCCCGAACTCGGCATGGAAGCCATCTGGAAGATCGACGTCGAAGACTTCCCCGCCTTCATCCTCATTGACGACAAAGGCACCGACTTCTTCCAGACCGTCGGCCCCGGCTGCGCGATCACGCATTGAGAAAGAACCGGACAGTTCCCGATCTCAAACCCTTCGCCAAGCCTTGACGCCTCTTTCGCTGCGCGGTCACCCCGTGATCGGCACGAAAAAACGCGGGAACCGGCTCTGCCCGACCCCTTGCCGAAGCGTGTGCATGCATGGGCAGTACTCCGCGGCCACTGCCACGCGCGATCCTGGAATTGGCAGGTCAAAGTCGCGTGCTTCCGTTCCCTGTTAAAAATGAGATGCCAGGGCCATGGACAAGCATGCGCTGCTTTTTCTTGCGCGCCGCGTTAAATGCGCCTTCTCCAGCGCGTAATCGCCCTTCATGCGCGCTCTCCTTTTTGCATGCCGCCGCGGCTGGCTCAGACTGGCTGCGGCCGTCTTGCTTGGCGGCGCCTCCCGACTTTCCGCCGCCGAGTCCGGCCCGCTCTATTTCGAGGACCACATTGCGCCACTGCTGGAACGAAGCTGCCGGCAGTGCCACAACGCCGAGACCAAGCGCGCCAACCTCGACCTCAGCACGCCCGCCACTCTCATGCGCGGCAGCGACGCCGGCCCGGTCGTCAAGCCTGGCGACGCCGCCCACAGCCTGCTCTACGAACTCGTCCACAGCGGCGAGATGCCGCGCAAGGGCGACAAACTCTCCGCCAGCGAGACCCATCTCATCGAGAGCTGGATTCAGGGCGGCGCGCTTTTCCGCGAAGCACCCGTGACCGCCGCAACCGGTCCCCGCAAGCACGACGTGATCCCCATGCTGCTGCTGCGTTGCACCGCCTGCCACGGCGCCGAATTGCAGCGCGGCGGGCTCGACCTGCGCTTTCCCGAGAACCTGCTCACCGGCGGCCAGTCCGGCCCTGCCATCGTGCCCGGCCAGCCTGCCGCCAGCCTCGCCGTGCAGCGCGTCGAAAAAGAACTCTGTCCGCCGCAAAACGAGCTGCTGAAGTACTTTGTCGAGCGCCCTTCGACCACCGAGATGGACAGCTTCCGGGAATGGATCGCCACCGGCGCCTCAATGGCGGAGACCAAACCCGACGAACCCGACGGCCGCCCCGATCCTCTCGTCACTGACGAGGATCGCAAGCACTGGTCTTTTCAACCGTTGCCCGCCAGCGTGCCGGTGCCGCCTTCGCCCGCGTCCGCGCCGCTGCGTCCGGTCGATGCCTTCCTCAAACAAAAGCTCGACGAGCAGGGTCTCGATTTCGCGCCCGAGGCCCCGCGTCACACCCTCGTGCGCCGCCTCTATTTCGATCTCACCGGCCTGCCGCCCGCGCCGGAGGAGCAGGAACGCTGGCTTGCCCACCCCAGCGACGGCTGGTACGCCGAAATGGTGGACCACCTGCTCGCCTCTCCCCGCTACGGCGAGCGTTGGGGGCGCTTTTGGCTGGATGTCGCCGGTTATTCCGACTCCGAGGGCGGCACCACCGAGGACCCCGTGCGCGAGGTCGCCTGGAAGTACCGCGACTACGTCATCCGCGCCTTCAACGCCGACAAACCCTGGGACCGCTTCCTCATCGAGCAGCTCGCTGGCGACGAGCTCGCTGATCACAGCGACCCGGCGCGCGTCACCGATGACGTTGTGGAAAACCTCATCGCCACTGGGTTCCTGCGCCTGGGCGTGGATCAGACCGGCTCCCGCACCATGAACTTCGTGCCCGAGCGCCTCGGTGTCATCGCTGACGCCCTGCATGTCATCGGCTCCGGTGTCATGGGCCTCACCCTCGACTGCGCGCGCTGTCACGGCCACAAGTACGACCCCATCCCGCAGCGTGATTATTACCGGCTCAAAGCCATCTTTCAGGGCGCCTTCGACGAGCACGACTGGCTCACCTGGAAGACCCGCAGCCTTGAGGTCGCCAGCCCCGCGGCACGCGCGCGTCATAAAGAGGTCAACACCCCGCTGGAAAAAGAAATCAAGGCGCTCGAAGCCCGCCGCGCCGCCGCCATCAAGAGCCTCCAGGACCGCGTTTACAAGGAGCGCTGGCCGCAACTCGCCAAAGCCGAGCAGGATGAAATCCTCGCCGCCGTCAAAGCCAATGCCATCCGCCGCACTCTGCGCCAAGTCGAGCTCGTCGAGCGCTACGAGACCGAGTTCAAACCGAGCGAGGCCGCGCTCGTGCGCGAGCACCCGAAATTGAAGGAGGAACTGGCCACCTTCGACAGCGAGATCGCCCTCCTGCGCGCCCGTCTGGAGCCGCCGCTCGTCATCCGCGCCCTGTGGGATCGCGGCCGTCCTTCACCCACCTACCTGCTCTCCCGCGGCGAGGCGCACCGTCCCACCCGTCTCGTCGGCCCCGGGGTGCCCGCCGTGCTCACCGATGGCCAGACCCCGTTCCCGGCGGCCCCGCCCTGGCCCGGCGCGGAAAAAACCGGCCGCCGCCTCGCCTTCGCCCAATGGCTCACCCAGCCCGATCATCCGCTTACCGCGCGCGTGCTCGTCAATCGCGTTTGGGCTCAGCACTTCGGTCGCGGCCTCGTCAGCACGCTCGACAACTTCGGCGCCCAAGGCGCCCGCCCCACCCATCCCGAACTGCTCGACTGGCTCGCGCGCGATTTCGTCGCCAGCGGCTGGAGCCTCAAGCATTTGCATCGGACCATGCTGCTTTCGCGCGCTTACCGGCAAGGTTCGGAAATTCCGAATTCCGAATTCCGAAGCTCGCAGGAATTGGACCCGGAGAATTTGCTGCTTTCCCGCATGAACCTGCGGCGTCTTGATGCCGAAGCCTTGCGGGACGCGTTGCACGCGGTCGCTGGCCGGCTTGACGACACCCTGTACGGCCCGCCAGCTCCGGTCAGCGTGCGCGAGGACGGCCTCATCACTGACGAGCCGGGCCCGCTGTCTGGCGGCAAGTTCCGCCGCAGTCTTTACCTTCGCCTGCGCCGCACGGAGATGCCCTCCCTGCTTGCCACCTTCGACTACCCGCAGATGCAGCCCAACTGCGTCCAGCGCAGCGTCTCCACTGTCTCCCTGCAACCACTGATGCTGCAAAACAACAACCGCGTGCGCGAACTCGCCGCCAGCTTCGCCGCAACTCTGCGCGCCAGCGCCGGCGAGGACGACCGCCGGCTCATCCGCCTCGCTTTTGCCACCGCGTTGCAGCGCCCGCCTGCGTCAGCCGAGGAAACCGCCGCCCTCGAAACCCTTGACCGCCTCACCACCGCCTGGATGGCCCAGGAAAACCAGCCGCGCGCGGCGGCCGCCCAGGCTGCCCTCGCCAGCTTCTGCCACACCCTGCTCAATACCGCCGAGTTTCTCTACATCGACTGAGCGGGAGAACCTGAAAGCATGATTGCAAGGTCGCACGCCTGCAGCCATCCGCAAGCGCTCCCGCCCGGCCGTCCCGTGGGCAGGTTTGCCGGGAGAATCGGCAATGGGTGGAAGCAGTCTTAGAACCGCACTTTGAAACCGGCCTCCGCCATGTGCCCGCCCAAATTCTGGGAGTCCCCCGCGCCCTCAGCGAAGTTAACGTAACGGTAGCCCAGGTTGAGGATCAAGCCAGGGCTGACTTCATAGCCAACCCCCGCGCGGGCATTCCAGGTGAAGCCCCAATCGTCGCCTTTGGCATTGACGCCCACGCCTTCAATCGAGTCCACGTTCAATTCGCTCCAGGAGCCGCCCAAGCCGCCACCGAGATAGAGTCCGAACCCCTCGGCGAGGTTGAAGGAGTAAGTTCCATCCAGAGTCACTGGCACCATGTGCAGATCCGCGGACACCCCCAATTGCCTGCCGAAACCGCTGACCGAGTCAAATTCGCCGCGTAAATAGCCAGCTCCCAGACCCAGGGAGAAGCCGTTGCCAAAGTCGTAGCCAAAGGAGCCAAGCGCCCCCCAACCCGTGTCAAAGGAGAAGTCCAGCCCGCCAGTGTGGATATCCTCCAGCCAGAGGAAGCCACCGTTGAGACCGAAGTACCACCCCCCCTCGGGGGCCACAGGAGAGAGGTAAGGGGCTTGTTGCAGGGGCGCGTAGGGCCCGGCTAAGGCGACGCTGGTGCTCAAGAACAGGCCGGTGACGAGGCTTCGCAGTGTTTTCATAAAGATAGATAAATAATCAAGATAAACAAATCATACCCACCAAAGATCGTCAATTTGTTTTTTTGGTTTTTGTGGAATTTCGCCGACATCATTAAAATTGGCGTTGCGAAGCATCTGATTGGCCACACAAAACCCCATTGCGCTGCGTCCCGGAACGGCGCAGGCGCCGCCATTCATTGGCGCGTTTAAAGCGGTCCCAAAAGACTCAAAGGCCTTGTTCGCTGGCCTTGTCACCGATGGGCGCGATGGCGTGCCGGAAGGCTGGTGCTGGCCTGGGTGCTGGCCATTAGGACGCCTGTGCCGACTCGATTTCAAAGATGCCCTCAATCTCCACGGTGATGCCGCCGGGCAGGGAACCCATGCCGACAGCGCTGCGGGCGCCGACGCCGGCGTCGTCGCCGAAGACCTGGGCGAAGAGTTCGGAGCAGCCGTTGATGACTTGCGGATGCTCGCCGAAATCCGGGGCAGCGTTGACCATGCCGAGGAGTTTGACGACGCGCTTGACGCGGTCCAGGGAGCCAAGCTGGGCGCGCAGGGTGGCGAGCATGGCAAGTCCGGTCTGGCGCGCGGCGTGGCGGCCCTCATCGAGCGTCACCCCGGCACCGACGCGGCCGGTGAGGTAGCCGCCGTCCGGCAGATATGGCCCGTGACCGGACAGGTAAGCGAGGTTGCCGGTAATGACGACAGGCTTGTACACGCCGCCTTTGGGCGGGGCGGGGGGCAGTTGCAGGGACAACTCGGTGAGGCGGGCTTCGGCGCTCATGGTGGAAGTGGTGAGGGGTGAATCGTGAGGGGTGATGGGTCAGATTTCCGTTTTCCGCTTTTCCATTTTTCCCCTCACCAGTCTTTGCCTTTGACGGGCTGTTGGCGCTGGCGGCTGAATTGCACGGCTTTCTGGTCGTCGGCGTAGGTGCGGAGGAAGGCGCGGGCTTCATTCGGGGAGAAGCCGGTGTCGTCGCGGCGCTCGTTGTCGTTCATCTCGCCCTCGCGGGCCTGGCCCTCGCCTTCGCGGTCGCCGGGGTTGGGGCCGTCGGCGGTGATGTCGCCCTCGGGCAGGTCGCCGGGTTTTTGACCTTCCTCCTGCTCGCCGCCCTCGCCTTTTTGCTGCTGCTGGTCGCCGCGGCCGCCCTCGCCCTCTTCCCCTTCCTCGCCGCTCTTGCCGCCGGGCTGCTGGCCTTCCTGGCCTTGCTGACCTTGGTCGCCCTGCTGGCCTTGCTCTCCTTTTTCGCCTTTTTCCCCCTGCTGGCCTTTGTTCTTCTGACCTTGCTGTTGTTGCTGCTGCTGGCGCTGCTGCTCCTGGAGTTCGTCGAGGCGTTTCTGCACGAAGTCGCGGTTTTCCAGCAGCTCCTGATTTTCGGGGTCGAGCTGGAGGGCGGCGTTCAAATGGCGCACGGAGTCGGTCCAGGCGCGGATGGTGAAGCGCGGCTGCTTGGCGAGCGCGCGATCCCCTTGATCGTAAAGCGAATGACCGAGGCCGCGATGGGCGCTGCGCCGGGTGTCGTGATCGCTGTCTTCAAGGGCCTTGGAAAAGGCACCGACGGCGGTGTCAAACTGCTGGGCCTCGCGCGCGGCGTGGCCGAGGCCGAGGGCGATGGCGGGTCGCTGGCGGGCGGCGGGTTCTTTGCCGAGGCTTTCCTGGTAGAGCTTCACGGCGCTCTCGTAGTCCTCGCGCTCGACGGCGCGGCGGGCTTCACGCGCATTGCGGGTGGCGCTGTCCGCCCAGTCGGGGATGAGACTGGTGAGGGAGGCGGCCGGGGCGGGCGCGGGCAGGCAGGCGATGAGCAGGACGGCGAGCACCGCGGGCGCGGGCGCGGCGTACGCGCGCTTCTTCGAGGTGGGTCGGAGCAGCCAGGCCATGACGAGGCAGAGTATAGCCAGGGAAAGCGGCCAGTAAAAGCGTTCTATCGGTTTGGTGGTGGATTTTGACTCGCCCTCGCGCCGCTCCAGGGCGGCGAGCACCTGGTTGACGAGGGTGGAGTCGATGGACTGGCCGCTGAGCGGCAGGTAACGGCCACCGGTGGCGCGCGCGATTTCGCGCAGCACGTCCTCCTCAAGCGCGGTTTGCACGGCGTTGCCCTGCGGGTCGCGAACCCAGTCGCCGGCGCGATTCGGGTCGGGATCGGGAATCAAGGACCCCGCCTTGGTGCCGACGCCGACGGCGAGGATGAGGATGTTTTTGTCCGCGGCGCGCCGGCTCCACTCGGCGGTCTCGGGGTCGGGCTCGCCGCCGTCGGAGAAGAGCACGAGGCCGTGGTTGCGGGCGGGGCTTTTTTCAAAGGTTTCCATGGCCAGCTTCAAGGCGCGGCCAATCTCGCTGCCGCCGCGCGGCACCGAGAAGGTGTCCACCGACTGGATGGACTCGGCGACGGCGGCGTGGTCGGTGGTGAGCGGAGCCTGCAAATAGGCGTTGCCGGCAAAGACGATCAGGCCGACGCGGTCACCGGGCATCAGGCTCAGCAAATCCTGTGCGGCCAGCTTCGCGCGGGTGAGGCGGTCGGGCGCGAGGTCGTCGGCGAGCATGGAGCGGGAGCAGTCGATGGCAAGGAGGACATTGCGGCCGGTCTCGATCTGCGGCTGCTCCTCCTCCCCCCAGCGCGGGCCGCAGGCGGCGAGGATAAGCAGGCAGAGGGCGCCGAGCTGAAGAAGGAATGCTGTCCAGGAGCGCAGGGGGGAGACGCCGGCCACCAGTTGCTGGCGCAAGCGCGCGGCAGTGAAGGCCTCCAAGGCGCGCCGGCCGCGATGGTCGGCCCACCATTTGCCGAGCAGCAGCAGCGGCGCGATGAGCAGCAGCGGCAGCCACTCGGAATGGGCGAAGGTGAGGGTGGGGGACACGGTTTGAAAATCGGCGGCGGAACGAGGGGGAAGGAACCGCGGCACATGCCATACCGGGGTTCCCTGGAAAATCAACGACGAGCGGTGGCGGGAGTGTGCAGCGAAAAACGGCGCGCGCGTGCTCCAGGCAGCGGTGTCCCCGGGTCTTGTTTTCAACTATGTTACAGACACACAGTTGACATGCCTTGATTTTGCTTGAATTCCGGCCTCGAAAAGTTGCCACTTCGGCGGCGCTTGCGGGCGGCGGCAATGTGGCGGATGCTCTGACATGAACCTGCCGGTCCGCCCGCGACGCAACCGCCGCTCCGAGTCCATCCGCGCCCTGGTGCGCGAGACGACCCTGACGGCGGCTGACCTGATTTACCCGCTCTTTGTCCAGGAGGGGGGCGACAACACGCCCATCGACTCGATGCCGGGCTGCACGCGCTGGTGCCTGGATGGCTTGTTGCGCGAGGCGGGCGCGGCGCACGCGCTCGGGGTGCCGGCGGTGGTGCTGTTTCCGAAAGTGCCGGACGCGTTGAAGACCCGCGCCGCCGAGGAGGCTTGGAATCCCGAGGGTCTGGTGCCGCGCGCAGTGCGTGCTCTCAAGGCCGCGCATCCGACGCTCACGATCCTCACCGATGTGGCGCTCGACCCCTACAACGCCGACGGTCATGACGGGCTGGTGGCCGCCGATGGCCGCGTCCTCAATGACGAGACGGTGGACGCGCTCTGCCGGCAGGCGCTCTGCCAGGCCCGCGCCGGCGCGGACATCGTGGCGCCAAGCGACATGATGGATGGTCGCGTGGCCGCCCTGCGCGCCGCCCTCGATGCCGAGGGCTTCACCGAGGTCGGCATCCTTTCCTACACCGCCAAGTACGCCAGCGCCTTTTACGGGCCCTTCCGCGGCGCGCTCGACTCCGCCCCGAAGTCCGGCGACAAAAAAACCTATCAGATGGATCCGGCCAACGCCCGCGAGGCGGTGCGCGAGGCGCTGCTCGATGCGGCCGAAGGCGCGGACATGCTGATGGTGAAACCCGCCGGCGCCTACCTCGACATCATCGCCCGCCTGCGCGACGCCGTCACCCTGCCCATCGCCGCCTATCAAGTCAGCGGCGAGTACCTCATGATCAAATCCGCCGCGGCCGCCGGCTGGCTGGACGAGGAGAAAGTGGTCATGGAATCCCTCACCGCCATCAAGCGCGCCGGCGCCGACATGATCCTCACTTACTTCGCGCGCGAGGTGGCGGCGCGGTTGCAAGCGGCGGTCAAGAGTAACCAGTGATCAGTAATCAGTGAGTCTGAAAACTGAATACTGGTCACTGATTACTTCTCACCACCTCATGCCATCATCCAACGCCCAGCCTCACCCGCTCGCCGACCTGCTGCTCACGCTGGTGCTGCCCACCATGGCGCTGGAGTGGCTGAGCAAGCCGGAGCGGCTGGGTCCGGCCTGGGCGCTAGTGGTGGCTTGCGCGCTGCCTTTGGGCTACGGCTTGTGGTGCTGGCGGCAAAGGCGGGGGTTGAACTTTTTTTCCGTGTTCGGCTTGATCGCCGTCATCCTCACCGGCGGCCTGGGACTGCTCAACCTGAGCGCGGTCTGGTTTGCCGCCAAGGAGGCGGTGTTCCCCCTCGTGCTCGGCTTGGCCTTTCCGCTCACGCACCGGCTGGGCATCCCGCTCATCAAAGAGCTGCTGCTCAATCCGCAGGTGATCGATCATCCCACGCTGAATCGCGCGCTCGACAGCGACTCCAAACGCGCCGCTTTTCACGCCCTGCTCGGGCGCGCCTCCTGGGGCATGCTCGGCGCCACCACGCTTTCCGCCGCCGCCAACTTCGCGCTCGCGCTGTATTTGCTGGGGAAAAAAGAACCGGGTTCCGAGGCCTATGTGCAGGCGATTGGCCGGCTCAACTGGATGGGTTTCCTCGTCATCGGCATTCCGCTGGTGGGTCTCACCATCGCCTTGCTGCTGTGGCTGCTGCGCCGCGTGAGTGCCCTCACCGGCCTCGAGCGCGCCGATTTGCTGAACCCCGGGCAGACCGTCCGCCGCCAAGTCGGCGGCGCGTGAGAAGACGCTTGAAAGGGCGGCTTCGCGAGCGCAAGCTGGCCGCCACCGCGCCGGAGTGGCGGAATTGGTAGACGCGCCAGATTTAGGTTCTGGTTTGGAAACAAGTGCAGGTTCGAGTCCTGTCTCCGGTACCACCCTGAGGGTGTCACACCGTGATCCGCCGGTTGCGGGCGGTGACGGGCCAGGTCTCGACGGCGCGGCCGTCGCGCACGACGACGGCTTCGCCGTGCAGTGCCACGGTGGGGCAGACATGGCGCGGGATGCCGTGCAAAGCGTCGCCGATGCGGAAACGCTCGGATTGACCCACTTCAAGAGTGAGATGCTCTTCGCTTTGCAGCAGCACGGGCACGTCGCCCTCCAACTCCTCGAAACGCACGCGCGGGTGCGGGTTCTCCGCCGCCACCGCTTTGTGGCCGAGATCGACGGTGATGTGGTCGGGGGTCGGTTTGCTAATGACGCGGGCCAGCAGCACGGCGGCGGGCAGGAAGGGCAGGTCTTCGCGGAATTTGTCCCCGTAACCGAAGTCCCAAAGCACCGTGGTGCCAGGGCTGAGGGTGCGATCGGGATAGGCGGCGTGAATGGGAAAGGTGGGAGAGCCGCCGCAGAGAAACTCTTTGATCAGCAAGCCCCTGCCGCGCAGCTCCTGGACAAACGCCGTCACGGGCGTGAAAGCAGCCTCGCAACGCTCGCGGCGCGTGGCGGGATCGGAGTCGTGCAAGTGGCCGTCGTAGGCGTGCACGCCGGCGAATTGCAGGCGCGGGGTGTCGCGGATCATGGTGGCGATGAAGGCGGCCTGGTTGCCGGGTTTAATGCCGGTGCGGCCCATGCCGCAGTTCAACTCCAAAAACACGCCGAGCGTGACCCCGCCGCGCTGCGCCGCGGAGGCGAGGAAACGCACGGTCTCCTCGTCATCGGCGATGGAGGAGAAGAAAGTCGGCGGAAATTTTTTCGCCAGCGCGGCGAGCCGGCCTGCGTTGGCGGGGCCGGCGCAGGGCATGGCGAGCAGCACATCGGCCGCGCCTTCGGCGGCGCACATTTCCGCCTCGGCGATGGTGGAGCACTTGAACTTGGTGATGCCCAGCTCCATCTGGCGACGGATCAGCGCCGCCATCTTGTGCGTCTTCACATGCGGCCGCAGACGCTCCGGGCCGCCCGCGATTTGCAGCATGAGCGCGAGGTTGTGCTCGATACGGTCGGCGTAGAGGATCAAAGCGGGGCTGGGCAGCTCGGCCTCGTTTTCAATGTGATACCAGGGTGTGAAGTCGTTCATGGAGAGTCGGGCCGATTTTGAACGCGCCCTGTGCAAAGGGCAAGCGGCTTCCCATCACCGTTCTTGGCAAAAATTCGCATGTGCTTGCAACTCGCTCGCGCCGCCGCGAGTTCTAGCCGGACACGATCCGCATGACCCGACGGCACGATCTCGACGCCCTGCGCGCTTTTGCCATGCTGCTGGGCATCGCCCTGCACGCCGCGCTGTCGTTTGCTGAGGCGCCCTGGCTGGTGCGGGACAGCCAGGGCAGCAAGGGCTTTGGGCTGCTCATCATGGCGGTGCACGGCTTCCGCATGCCCTTGTTTTTTCTGTTGAGCGGCTATTTCACGGCGCTGCTCTGGCGGCGGCGCGGGTTGCGCGCGCTGCTGGTGAACCGCTGGCAGCGCATCGGCCTGCCGCTGCTGCTGGGGCTGGTGACGGTCGTGCCGGCGACCCACTGGGTGGGCACGCTGGCGCGCAGACCCGCCCAGGAGGATCAGACGGCCAAGGAAGATGCCCCGCCAACTTTCGACCCATGGCGAGCGGCGGCTGCGGGGCATGAGCGCGGGCTTGAGTTCCTGCTGCGCAAGGGCATCGACCTGAACGCGCTCGATCCCGCATTTGGCGCCACGGCGCTGACTTACGCGGTTCTGTTTGATCGTGATGTCGCCGTGGCGATGCTGCTAAAGCATGGCGCTGATCCGAACACGCTGAATCGCGACGGCGGCACGGCCCTGCACGCGGCGGCGTTTTTGGGTCGCGGCGAGATCGCCTGGCAACTGCTCGCAGCCGGCGCCGACGCCACCCGGCGCAACCAGCGCGGCGAGACCGCCGCGGACGCCGCGCGCGCGCCCTGGCTGCTGACGCAGCGGGTGATCGAGACGCTGCGCATTCCGCTCGACGAGGAAGCGCTCGGACGCGGTCGCGCGGAGGTGCTGAAGCTACTTGGGGAAACAGCGCCCGCGCCCGCCACCTCGGCAGGCCGGGTTTGGACTTTGCTCACGCAAGTGCCGCTGTTTCATCACCTGTGGTTCCTGTGGTTTCTGTGCTGGATGGTGGGCGGATTTGCGCTGTGGGCGGTGGCGGCGGAGCGGCTCGGCTGGAGCATGCGCCCGCGCGCATGGATCGTTTCCTCCTGGCGGCTGCTCTGGCTGCTGCCTTTGACCACGGTAACCGCCTGGTTCATGGGGCGCGTGCTGCCGAACTTCGGCCCGGACACCTCCACCGCCGTGCTGCCGCCGCTGCCGCTGCTGTCCTATTACGCGGTGTTCTTCGGATTCGGCGTGCTTTATCATGACAGCGCCGACCGCGAGGGCCGCCTCGGCCGCCGCTGGTGGCTGACGCTGCCCGTGGCGATGCTGGTGCTGTTCCCAATTGGCCTCGCCGCCACTTATGGCGACTGGATCAAAGGCCAGCCGCCCCGGCCCGGGGTGCGTCTGCTGGCCTTGATCCTGCAAGCCGCTTATGCCTGGGCCATGTGCGCCGGGTTGATGGGTTTGTTCCGGCGGCTCATCACGCGCGAGCGCTTCTGGATTCGCTACCTCTCCGACGCTTCCTACTGGATGTATCTGGCGCACCTGCCGCTGGTGCTGGCGGCGCAACTCTGGGTGCGGGACTGGCCGCTGGCCGCTGGCTGGAAGTTCCTTCTCGTCTGCAGCGGCGTCAGCGCCATCCTGCTCGTCAGCTATCAACTCGCCGTGCGCCACACTTGGGTCGGACGATTGTTAAATGGCCCGCGCAGTGGAAGCAGCGCTCCGTCGCTGTCGGAGCCGGGTGCAAAGTAGCCAACTTCCAACCACTTTTGTTCTTTTCCCCGCGCCAGCGCCGCGTTAAACTGCCTGTTCCAACACCCCACCGCCATGAACACCCGTCGCGCCTTCCTCCGTCAGTCCATCCTCGCCACCACCGCTTTGTCCGCCTCCCGCGTGCTCGGCGCCAACGAAAAAATCCGCATCGGCTTCATCGGCCTCGGCGGGCGCGGCATGCAGTCGGCGGCCTGGTTTGCCAAGATCGACGGCGTGCAGGTGGCGGCGTTGTGTGATGTGGACAGCCATGCGCTAGCGCGCGCCAAGGAGGTTTATCCGACCGCCACCACCGCCGCCGATCCGCGCCGGGTCATCGATGATGACAGCATCGACGCCGTGGTCATCTCCACCGGCAACCACTGGCATGTGCTGGCTTCCATTTGGGCTTTGCAGGCGGGCAAGGATGTTTATGTCGAAAAGCCCGTCTCCCACAACATTTGGGAGGGCCGCAAACTCGTCGAGGCCGCGCGCAAGTACAACCGCATCGTCCAGGGCGGCACCCAGCAGCGCAGTGACCCGCTCCAGGAGGAAATCAAAGCTTTCCTCGACAGCGGCGCCATCGGCAAAATGAAGTATGTGCGCTGCAATCGCTATGGCGAGCGCAAGTCCATCGGCAAGCGCGCCACGCCGTTGACCCCGCCGGAGACGGTCGATTACAATCTCTGGCTCGGGCCCGCGCAGGACGAACCGATGTACCGCGAGGAGTTTCATTATGACTGGCACTGGGTCTGGAACACCGGCAACGGCGAGCTCGGCAACTGGGGACCCCACATCCTCGACGACCTCCGCAATGTCGTCTTCCGCGACCAAGTGAAGCTGCCCAAGCGCGTCATCGCCGGCGGCGGCCGCTTCGGCTGGGATGACGCCGGCGAGACGCCGAACACCCACTTCGCCTACATCGACACCGGCGACGTGCCGGTCATCATGGACGTGCATAACCTGCCGCTCAAAAAAGGCGTCAAAGCCGACGACGTTTACATGCGCCGCAAGACCAAGGCCTTCCTCGTCATCGAATGCGAGGGCGGCTTCTACACCGGCGGTCGCGGCGGCGGCACCGCCTTCGACGCCGACGGCAAAAAGCTGCAAGCCTTCTCCGGCGACGGCGGCAAGAGCCACGCCGACAACTTCATCGAGGCCATGCGCAACCGCAAAGCCGAGACCCTTAAAGGCGAGATCGAGGAAATCCATTACTCGAGCGCGTGGTGCCACCTCGGCAACATCTCCTGGCGCCTCGGTCAAAACGCCACGCGCGAGCAATCGGAGGCCGCGGTTAGGGACTTCCAACCCTGGAACGACGTCATCGCCGACTTCCACCAGCACCTGCTCAACAACGAGCTCGACGCCGCCAAGCTCGACGTCAAACTCGGCGCCATGCTCGAGATCGACGCCGAAAAAGAAACCTTCGTCGGCGACACCGCCACCCCCGAGGCGCTGGCGCTGCTGCGGCGCGAGTACCGCGCCGGTTTCGAAGTGCCGGAGGCGGTGTGACACCGCAGGGGCGTGCCGCTGACCGCCCGCCACGGCTGCCGGACCTCCCCCTGCTTGAGCGCCGCGCCGTGAACGGCGGCCTTGCCGTGCCTGGACCCGCGCCGCCACGCGCCGCCCACGCGCGGCGCCCATGCCGCGCCGCCAGCCGCTTCCCGCATTTCTCTTTGCCAGTCTCGACAAACAGGCCGCCGCCAGGCTGTACTATCGCGCAGACATGACCGCGCTCGATTGGATCATCCTCGCCCTCTACGCCTCCTTCACCATGCTCATGGCCTGGTGGGTGAGCCGGCGGCAGGAGGACACCCGGGAGTACTTCACCGGCTCCGGGCAGATGAATCCGCTGCTCATTGGCGTCTCCTTGTTCGTCACCCTGCTCAGCACCATCACCTACCTCGCCCTGCCCGGCGAAGTGCTGGGCAAAGGCCCGACCTACCTGGCGAACTACCTCGTCTATCCCCTCATCTTCCTCGTCGTCACCCGCGTCCTGCTGCCGCTCTACATGCGCCACAAGGTCACCAGCGCCTACGCCCTGCTGGAGGACCGCCTCGGCCTTTCCGCCCGCCTGCTCGGCGCCTCCATGTTTGTGCTGCTGCGCCTCATCTGGATGGGGCTCATGATCCTGCTCACCTCCAAGGCCCTGGTCACGGTCATGCAGGTGGATGACAAATGGGTGCCCGTGGTCGCCGTCCTCACCGGGCTCTTCACCGTCGCCTACACCTCCCTCGGCGGCCTGCGCGCCGTCGTCATCACCGACTGCCTGCAGACGCTGCTCCTTTACGGCGGCGCCCTGCTGGTCATCGGCACCGTCACCTTCAAAATGGGCGGCTTCGCCTGGTTCCCCACCGAGTGGCAGGCCGGCGTCTGGGACCGCCAGCCGATCTTCAGCCTGGACCTCTCCGAGCGCGTCACCGTGTTCGGCTCCATGGTCTCCATTTTCCTCTGGATGGTCGCCACCTCCGCTGGCGACCAGCTCTCCGTGCAGCGCTTCATGGCCACGCGGGACGTGAGAGCCGCGCGCCGCGCCGTGGCCATGCAGCTCAGTGTCGGCCTCACCGTCGGCCTCACCCTCGGCCTCGTCGGGCTGGCCCTGCTCGGCTACTACCAGGCGCATCCCGAGCTGCTGCCCCAGGGCAAAACCCTGCGCCAGGCCGCCGACCAGATATTCCCCCTCTTCATCGTCAACGAACTGCCGCCCGGCCTCACCGGCCTGGTCATCGCCGGCCTGTTTGCCGCCGCCATGTCCAGCATCGACTCCGGCGTGAACTCCATCACCGCCGTCGTCACCACTGACTTTTTGCAGCGTTTCGGACGCGAGCCGAAGACGGACGCGCAGCAGGTCGCCTTTTCGCGCAAGCTGGCGCTTGGCATAGGACTGGTCGTCGTCACCCTCAGCCTCTTCGTGGACCGCATCCCCGGCAACTTCATGGAGATCACCAACAAAACCGTGAACCTGCCCACCGTCCCCATCGCCCTGCTCTTCGTGTTCGCCCTCTACCTGCCGAAGACCAGCCCCACCGGCGCCTGGATCGGCGTGCTCAGCAGTTTGTTGGCCGCCGTGCTCGTTGCCTTCTCCGGCCCCATTTTCATCCCGGATTACGACCCGAAAACCATGCGCGACCCCGTCAGCTTCCAATGGGTTACCGCCGCCGCCCTCATCTTCGGCCTCGCCGCCGGCTGGATTGGCAGCCGGCTTTTTCCCCGTCAAGCGTCATGAAACAGCTCCTCCTCCCCCTCGCCGCCGCCGGCCTCATCCTCGGCGCCTGCCGTCCCGCCGCCCCCAGCCCGCGGCAGACCTGCCTGGAAATCCTGCGCACCGGCCTCGCCGCGCACGAGACCCAGTTTTGGCCCGCGATGCACGCCGCCGAAGCCCTCACCCAGGCCGGTCACAGCGACGAGACCCGCGCCGCGCTCGCTCCCCTGCTCGCCCACGAAAGCGACGCGCAGAAGCGCTGCGGCCTCGCCCGCGAGCTCGCCCGCGCTGGGGATGACAGCAAGCTCGCCGTGCTCATCGCCATCCTGGAGGACGCCGACCCGCACGGCCATGTGCACGCCGCCGAGAGCCTCTTCAAACTCGGCTGGTGCGCCGACCCCGCCCTCTTCCGGCAGGCCCTGGCCCGCGCGGACAACCCCCGCCTGCGCATCATGGCCGCCGCCGCCCTCGCCCGCGGCGGGCATCAGGACGGCTTGCAGTTCCTGCGCGACGGCCTCGCCAGCGAGCCAGACCCCGACCTCCTCTTCCTTCACGCCTGGGCGCTCGGCCAGACCGGCGAGGGTGAGCAGGACATCCCCCGCCTCCGCGCCCGCCTCGGCGACCTGCCCGACGCCTGGACCCGCTCCTTCCTCGAGCACGCCCTCGCCCGCCTTGGCGACCCCGCAGGCCGCGCCGCCCTGCTGCGCAACCTCGACAGCTTCGACAGCCGCGTGCAAACCCACGCCGCCGACACCGCCGCCGCCCTCCGGTTGGAGGACGCCCGTCCCTGGCTGCCCCCCCTTCTCAACCACCCCGACCTCGACACCCGCCTCCGCGCCGCCCAGGCCCTGCTCGCCTTGCCTTGAGAGGCTGCGGGACTTCCAAATCCGCGCTCTTGCACAAGAGCCCCGGGGGGTGTCGAATGGCGTGGACGCCACCGTTCAAACTCTCAATGGTAGCGAGATTCTCCCTCGCCGCGGTGGAGGTGATGGCCGTCATAGGCACAGCGTCATGCCCAGACGCGAGGATGGGAGGGCCTCCCCGTCGGCGCCACGATCACCTTCACCGTCCGCGGCGTCAACGACGCCGGCGAAGGCCCCGCCGGTGAGGAGGATACGATTGTGATTGAGTGAGCGAAGCCAGGTGTTGAACTGAGAAGCAGGTGAGCGCCACCTTCTCAGCCCATTTTTTTCTTTCCTTTGTATTGCGCCGGCGCCTCCAGCAGGCGCAGTTGGGGGTCGTAATGTCCGTTGCGTTTCGCGACACCATGAAAAGAGTTTTCTTCCACATCCTCATTTCCCCATTGATCCCAACCTGGGCGTCGGAAGCGCGCGAACAATTCCAGGTAGGGCCCTGGTGAGCAATCCTCAATCAGATCATAAATCTCATCCGGCTTGCGACTGTGCTCGCGCTTCTGCGTGGCAAGCATGTTTACCTGCGTCCGTCCCGGCTGAAGCGTTCTCATGCTCCCGCGCACACCGAACAAAATAAGCTCAGTGACATTGCGGAAATAAAAGCCCACGCCGCGGCCATCCGGTCCTCCATCCTTGCGAATTTTGTACCACACGAGATTGCACTTGTAAGTGAAGCCCCACGCCTCCATCACCTTCAGCCCCTCCTGCAAAAGCGCGTTGGGCACCCAGAGGTAGAGATGCGACTTCGCCGCTGCAAGGCGGGCGATGGGCAGCTCCATGATCTCTTTCAATTCCATCGTCGGATAGCGCAGCAGGCGCTTGTGTTCCGGCGCCATTTTGCCCGTTCGATTCTGAAATTGCCAGGGCGGATCAGCCAGGATGGTGGAGTAGCGCTGCGATGCTTTGGCGAGCAAATCATCCGCAGGGGCGGGTTCTGGGAAGTTAACAACTTTTGTCATAAAGGGTCTCCTTGATTCCGAATACAAGCACGGGGCAGCCGCCGCCGCCACCGCCTTCGATTTTGGGCAGCAGCTTGCTCATGTGAGTGGTGGATGCGCCGTAGCTCCTGCCCCGGCCCAGCGCATCAAAAATGGCCTGCAACGCATCGCAACGAGTGACGATGATGCCAAGCGAAATCACGCGCAGATCAAACAACAACCGAAAGTTGTTCAGATCGCGGTCGAAGAACGGATCTTTATTGTTCCACTCGATCTCAAGAGCCACCCGGTTCTTGTAGCAATCCACCGAATGCGTCGGGCTGTCCATGGCGCGGCCATCCACGACCACGGAGGTGTCGAACTCTTTCTCGACCCAGCCTTTTCTGTAAAGCTCCCCATCGATCCACTCGGATACCTGAGACTTTCTGCCACCCGGAGTGGTCAGGAAGGACTCGCACAGCCTGAAGCGCGACAGCACATCACAAACGTCCGCCCATTCGTCCGGAAAATCGCGCTCGAAAATCGCGGAGGCGTGCCGCCACTCGTGGATCTCGAATTGATCTCGGATTTTTTGTGGCAGAGCGCTGATCGGCATACTCTTGGAATCATGCCCGGAAATGAATCAGCGCGCGAGGTTTTTTTGAACAAGCAAGGACATTGAAATCAAGCGATTTCAGCCTGGCGCAAAACGCAACGAAACCGCACACACCACGGAAGCCAAGCGGAAGATCATCCACAGCCTACTCCACCGCCGCACACCATCCCAAAGAACTAAAGCAAATTTGGCAGACGCTGATGAAAAAGCTTGCTCATCTTCAGGCATTTTGCTGAAATTCCCGCATGACTGCGGAAAACGGCCCTGGTGCATCCCTGCATCCCTTGAACCGACTCCCCGCCGATGAGAGCGCGTTCCTAAAGTTTTGCCGTGGCTGCCTGCGCGTCGCACTCCCCGGCCAGCCCGCCGCGAAAACCGCCCCGGTCCGCATGTCGGAGACCACGCCACGGCCGCCGATTTCCCCTCTGCCACGCTGGCAGAGGCGCGCACGCCCGCCGATTTCCCCACTGCCACACTGGCAGAGGTCCAAACGACCGACGCGCCGCGCCTTGCCACGCTGGCAGACGTCCCCACGCCCGCCGATTTCGCTTCCCCCACGCTGGCAATGGTCCGCACGCCCGCCGATTTCGCCTCCCCCACACTGGCACCCGCCCGGACGCCCGCCGTTTTGACCTCCCCCACCCAGGCAACCCGCTCATTTTCAGCACCTTAGCGCCCAAACACCGCCCCGCCGTCTGCGATGAAAACCTTGCATTGGGACAGCATCAACCCCCACACCGGCAGGCCCTTCACCTGGGATGACCCGAACCTGCGCTGGGGAGATCCCTCCTACTACCTCGAGCCCGGCGACCCCGGCTTCGTCCCTTACCCCCAGTCCACACCCACCCCAACCAAGAAAGGAAAAAAATACATGGCCAGCAACCCTACCCCGGACCGTTATGACGAACTCGTCGCCTCAGGCGAAGACCTCATCAGCGGCCTCCTCGAGCACGAGACCGAGCTCGAAATCACCAAAAACACCGCCGCCGCCACCCAGGCGGATTTGACCGCCCTCACCAACGCCCACACCGCCTTCAAAGCCGCCGAGGGCGCCCAAGTGGCCCCCAACGCCGCCCTGCGCAGCGCGGACAGCAACGCCAAAGGCTTCATCGCCAAGACCCTCAACGTCCTGCGCATCAGCCTCGGCACCAAATGGAGCGACGCCTGGGCCCCCACCGGCCTGCCGGACAACGCCGTCGCCATCCCCGGCACCCAAGCCGCCCGCTACACCGCCCTCAACGGCCTGAAGAACTACTTCACCGCCAACCCTGGCAAGCAAAACGCCGACCTCGGCGTCACCGCCGCCGCCGCCACCACCTTCCACACCGCGCTGGGAGACGCCCGCACCGCCGCGGACAACGCCAAGACCGCCGCCAAGACCGCCAACATCGCCCTGCAAAACGCCAAGGCCAAGTTCAGCAAGCGTTTCCGCGACGTCATCGAGGAGCTGGACGACGAGCTGGACAAGGAGGACCCGCGCTGGTACGACTTCGGCCTCAACCGCCCCGCCGACCCCAAGACCCCCGGCGTCACCACCGGCGTGGACGCCACCGCGCTCGGAGAAGCCCGCGCCCTCGTCACCCTCCTCAGCGCCCGCCGCGCCAACTCCTTCAACTACTACAAGCAGGAGCAAGGCGTGGATGAGGCGCCCGTCAAACTCGGCAACTTCCCCGACACCCAGCGCACCTTTGAAGGCCTCCCCGTCGGCGCCACGATCACCTTTACCGTCCGCGGCGTCAACGACGCCGGCGAAGGCCCCGCCGGTGAGGGGGATACGGTGGTGATTGAGTGAGCGGCATTGATAACCTAACACCCCACCGCCCGCCACCTCATGCGGGCGATGGGGAAGGGGTTGTAGCCACACGCTTCACAGGGGGATGAAAATGCCGTTTGTCAGCCATGGAAAGAATGGCTTAAAGTCTTGCCATGAGCACCCTGGTTGAAATCGAGACCGCCGCCGCCGCTCTGTCCGCCGAAGAGAAGGCAGAGCTGCTCCTGTTCGTGGCGCAGCAGTTGCGCGCCGAACAAGCTCCGCTGCCTGAGCCGCGCCTCTTCACCAAGGAGCAACTGCAGGCATGGATGGATGAGGACGAGGAAGACATGCGGCGCTTCCGCTCCGAAGGATGAGGCTGTTCCTCGACAGCAGCGTGTTGCTGGCGGCCTGCGGATGTGCCGCTGGAGCCTCGCACGCCGTCTTTGACCTGGCAGCCGGCCAAGGCTGGCAATTGCTCACCTGCGATTATGTGCTGCGAGAAGTGGAGCGCAACCTGCGTGAACACATGCCGGACAAGGCGCACGAGGAATGGCGGGCGCTGCGTCCATCGCTCGATGTGGTGGCCGATGAGTTGACCCACCCGTGGCCGGTGGTTTTCCCAGCGGCAAAAGACCGCCCCGTCCTGTTCACCGCCGCCGCCACGGCGGAGCTGCTTCTCACGCTGGACCGCGCGGATTTCGGGGCCGTGATGAAGACGGGTTTTTACGGGCTGCTGGTCATGAAACCCGGGGACTTCCTGTTGAGAGAGCGGGCGCAGGGACGATTGGCGTGAAGCGCCCCGAAAATGAGAAGCGGCCCTCGTCACCCGCGGCGCCACCCTCACCTTCACAGTCCGCGGCGTCAACGACGCCGGCGAAGGCCCCGCCCGCCCCGGAGACACCATCGTGATCGAGTGAGATTCACCGCTACCTAACAACCTGCCGTCCGTCATTTCACACGGGCGGTGGGGAGGGGGGGAATGTTGGTTCACAAGAGCGGACCGACTTGTTTGTCTCTAACCGTCCTTATAATCCGACAAAATCGGCCCACCTAAGCGCTTTGGACGAAGGGTCAAGAGCTCGACCTTCTGAACCTCGCAACGAGAAAGCCAAGGCAACGTGATTTGCGTGTCGTCAACCTGGTCTATCTGTATCGCAAATACACTACTAGCAAAATGCTCGATTGGGATACGATTCTCCATAGCCATCCACAACTCGGTGAATTTAGAATAGCTTGAGTACAGCACGTGCTCATGCACAGGAGAAAAATGAATCAGCACCACTTGAGTATTCATCTCGATCATCTTCCCTGGATATAGGCTCTGAATCGTAGCCAGAGGTACATCGTCGGTCCAAGCCCATATTGGAGGCGAATCGTTCATGGGAAACTGGCGCATTTTCATCTGTTCGACCATCCAGCTGTATAGATTCACCCGGTCCTCCGGTATATTTCGCCAAGAAGCACGATATGGATCCGAGTTTGTCCACATCCCTTTGTAAGTCGAAATAGTCTGCGCGGTAATCATTCAGAGAAAGATGCTATGCAGGAACTTGTCATCTCCGAATCAGTCGCGCCCCACTCCGCTTCAATGCCTATTCAGAAGACTTCACATCGGGTGAACATTAAATCCGACGACAGATAGACTAGCTTTTCATACCAGCCGTTCTTTCGATTGGGGCCGACCATTGACAGGTCTCCCAAAGGCTGATCTCTAAGCTCTGGTTTGAACATTATTCCTTCACCTTGATTGCACGGTTCACAGAGAGCTACAAGGTTCCGAGCTGTCGTCTCTCCGCCTAGACTAAAGGCTCGAACATGATGCATCGTGATCGGCACATTGGTCGCACCGCACAACAGACAAGTATGCGAGTCTCGCCGCTTGATCGCGTCCCGGCGACTTTTAGAAGGGCTTCGCGATAGCGCTGAAGGAGCAGCTACCTCCACATCGATATATCCGTATGCGACGCTGGACACACAAGTCCGCGATCTCAGCCATTGCGGCATATGCTGCCGGGCGAAATCTTGTGGCACAAGAGCCCAACCTCTTATCAGCATCCACCGGTCGAAATCAGACTGGTCAACGATTCGCCTGCAACGTTGCCCGATCACGGCCAAAGCTTCTATGTAATTCTCAGTTATTGCAAGATCGGGTGCTCGCACCTCGCGATGATTCTCTGCATACTGCTTGAATATTGTGAAGGTAGAGAAGTAGGCGTAGCCCGCTCCCACGAAATGGAGATTAAAGACGTAAGATGGTGAGGTTTCCTCCATTCTCTAACAAAGCGAATGTTTTGTAGGCACCGCAAAACTGCGGGCGAATCAGATTCGCCCGCAGCAAAGCAGCAGGACCTCACATCCGGCAGATGAGCAGCTCGCGCTCGTAGATGAGCTCTTTGGGGAGGTGGCTGCGGAGGTCGAGGAAGAGTTCTTCGTGGGAGAGGATTTCCTGGCGCCAGGCGTCGCGGTCCACGGCTTGCAATTCCTCGAACTGCTCTTTGCTGAATTTGAGGTCGGTCCAGTCGATGTCCTCATAGCGCGGCGCCCAGCCGATGGGGGTCTCCTTGGCCATGCCGTGACCGGTGGCGCGGTCGATGATCCATTTGAGGATGCGCATGTTGTCGCCGAAGCCGGGCCAGAGGAATTTGCCGTCCTTGTCTTTGCGGAACCAGTTCACATGGAAGACGCGGGGGCTCTCGGTGAGGCGGCGCTGCATGTAGATCCAGTGGCGGAAGTAGTCGCCCATGTTATAACCGCAGAAGGGGAGCATGGCCATGGGGTCGCGGCGGACTTTGCCCAACGTGCCGGCGGCGGCGGCGGTCATCTCGCTGCCCATGGTGGCGCCGGCATAGACGCCGCTGCTCCAGTTGAAGGCCTGATAGATGAGGGGCATGGTGCTGGCGCGGCGGCCGCCGAAGATGATGGCGGAGATGGGCACGCCCTCGGGCTTCTCCCAGTCGGGGTCGATGGTGGGGCACTGGGCGGCGGGGGCGGTGAAGCGGGAGTTCGGGTGCGCGGCTTTGGCGCCGGTTTCTTTGGCGATGGCGGGGGTCCACTGGTTGCCCTGCCAGTCGGTGCATTTGGGGGGCGGCTCGTCGGTCATGCCTTCCCACCAGACGCCACCGTCCGGGGTGAGGGCGACGTTGGTGAAGATGGTGTTTTTCCGCAGGGCGGCCATGGCGTTGGGGTTGGTCTTGTCGCTGGTGCCGGGGGCGACGCCGAAGAAGCCGGACTCGGGGTTGATGGCGCGCAGGCGGCCGTCGGCGCCGGGCTTGAGCCAGGCGATGTCGTCGCCGACGGTCCACACTTTCCAGCCCTGCTTCTGAAAGTGCGCGGGCGGGATGAGCATGGCGAAGTTGGTCTTGCCGCAGGCGGAGGGGAAGGCGGCGGCGACATAGGTTTTTTTGCCCTTGGGGTTCTCGACGCCGAGGATGAGCATGTGCTCGGCCATCCAGCCTTCGTCGCGCGCCATG